>Ga0194122_10000040_pt1 | contig 181737 bp, 160 predicted proteins | sample TA2MahCa10mmetaG_FD_155487 | JGI IMG/M metagenome (GOLD analysis project Ga0194122, IMG submission 155487) | Freshwater microbial communities from Lake Tanganyika, Tanzania - TA2015021 Mahale Deep Cast 10m | ecosystem: Environmental > Aquatic > Freshwater > Lake | place: Tanzania: Lake... | reverse complement strand
CTGAAGGTGCCGCAGAAGCAGCCCAAGCGCGCTCGGCTCTGGTTGGCCGACGGATCGTGTGTACGGCTGCGGCCGCTCTACAAAAACCACCTCTGGAGTTGGGACTTCGTGATGGATCGGACCGCCGAGGGGAGGCCGCTCAAGATCCTGACCCTGATCGATGAGTTCACCAAAGAGGCGCTCGCGATCTACGTCGCACGTCGTATCCGCGCTCACGATGTGATCGATCTATTGGCCGACGTGATGATCGAGCGGGGCATTCCTGAACACATCCGCTCCGATAACGGCCCGGAGATGGTGGCTAAGAGCCTGCGCGCTTGGCTCGGGCGACTCGGTACGAAGACCCTCTACATCCAGCCCGGCAGCCCGTGGGAGAACGGCTACTGCGAGAGCTTTAACGGCAAGCTGAGAAACGAGCTTTTGAACGGCGAGCTCTTTTACACGCTACGTGAAGCGCAGGTGCTGATCGAACAATGGAGATGTCACTACAACCGAGTTCGGCCGCACCGCGCTCTCGGCTATCGACCCCCAGCGCCCGAGGCCTGGGGGCTCGCCCCCAGCCCTCGGATCATCTCTATAACCGGCAAAAAGGCTGCCTAAACTAACTTCAACACTGGACCAATCAAAGCGGGCTGGACAGTGACGCGCTTTGCTGCCGATGGCACTCGTCTCGAACCCTTCGACTTTCTGCCGCGCGCCCGTATTGGCTCAGTGCAGTTCCTGCCCGATGGTCGATTCTGTGCCGGTGTGCACAGCCGACACGGCGAGGATCCCGCGCAACCGCAGCCGAAGCTTTTTCTTTGCGATCGAGATGCCGGTACCGCTGCGCCGCAGGCGGTCGAGATTGACGGCGGAAAATTCCGCTTTCATGCAGTCACTCATATGGCACTGGGGCCTGACGGCCACACGCTGATCTATGTCTCCGAGACGGGACGGCGGGTGATGCGCTACGACCTTGCCGCGCGGCGACAGCTCGAGGATTTTCTGGTGTTCGGAGCGGAGGATCCGCGTGGGACGTATGGACTCGGTTGCCTGCCCGATGGACGCGTGCTGATGGCCACCGGCATGGGTGCGGCGATGTTTGCCGCAGACGGCAGCTTGCTCAAGACTTATGACATCCCCGAGCGGCGCGGCTGGTCACGGCTGCAGTTGTCGCAGGATCCCGGACGATTCTGGCTGAGCAATTTCTTTGAAGGCATCCTGCAGCAACGCGACATCGAGACGGGCGCACTCATCCGCGAGCACGATATCCGCCGCAAATACTCGTTATGCGGCCTCGCCGAGGTGCCGCGCGACTGATGGTCGCCTCAAGTCGCTACCCTTCGCCGCCCGTGACTACCAGTAGTGCTGCCACTTCGCGCGCTTGACGAAGTGCTGGAACGCATCGCGTTTGTCTTTCGGTAGATAGTCGAGGTAGCCATTCGGCGCATAGCGTTCGACATACTGATCGAGTACCGGCTTGTAGAGGCTGAAGTGCAGATCCGGGATGCGATGTTTGGCACGGAACTCGGCGATCGGCAGACGCGCCATCTCGCGGGTCTCGAACGGCCCCGCCTTGGCGAGCACCACGCCGCGCGGCCCGAAAATCGACGAGCGACCCGGTCCGCCATAGCCCGTATCCTCAAAGAAACCCGGATTGCGGCCGTGGGTCGAGACCGAGTTGTTGGCGATCAGCGTATAGACGCTGTTGTGGTAGGAGGTGAGACGCATGTCGTCCCACTCGAAGCCGCCGGTGGCCACACGGCAGATGATCTCGGCGCCCTTGAACGCCATGCAGCGAAAGAGTTCTGGCTCGAATTGCACCGCCGACATGGCGATGTTGCCGATGTCGGTTTGTTCGACCGGAATCACCGCATCGAGACCATACATTTCGACGAAGCGATCATAGACGTCGTAAATCACTGAGGTGTATTGCTCGGCGCTCGGGAACATGCCGCGTACGTTGCGTTGCTTCCAGTGCGAGACGATGCTGCCATCGGGCTTGCACATCACCATGAGGTGCAGGATGTGACCTGGCCAATTCACCGGATCTTTGGCATAGGTGCCGAAGACGATATAGCAGTTGTATTGCTTCGCTTTGCTCGCGACCTCCTGCACTTCGGGACCGGGCACCTCGATCGACAACGCGTAATGTTGCTCGCGCGTCCAGTTGCTGAAACCGGTGATCGGGAATTCGTGGAACAGCAGCAGGTCGCAACGACCGCCGTAGCCCTGCGCGATGTCGATGGATTCGAGGAAGTAATCGAGATTGCGCCGCAGGCCCGGTGCCGGGTTGTCGCCGTCGATGCCATTGACACGGGTCTGCACGACGGCGACGTTGATGGCTTCCTGCCGCAGCGTGGCGAAGGGATAGGTGCCGTCGGCGCGAACCACTGACGGATGGGCCTGCTCGGTCATGGCGAGTCTCCTCGTTTGTTTTTGCGATGCGATCGGTCGGCAGCGACGCGATCGTTGTGACCGAGTTTAGCCGAGCCTTACCAATTGCTTGCCGAGATTGGCGCCGTTCAGCAGACCAATGAAAGCAGCGGGCGCAGAGCGGATACCTTCGGCGATCGTTTCGCGATACTTGAGTTGCCCGGCGGCGAGCCAGCCGCTGAGCTCGCCGATCGCCTGCCGATGATGATCCTTGAAATCGAAGACGATGAAGCCCTGAATCTTGATGCGATTGACGAGCACGGCGCGGAAATTCCGCAACCCGTAGGGCTCGGTCGCGTTGTACTGCGAGATGAGGCCACATACCGGCAGACGCGAGAACGGATTCATGCGCGCAAGCACGGTGTCGAGAATCTCGCCGCCAACATTATCGAAGTACACATCGATGCCATTCGGCGTGGCGGCTTTCAGATCCTCGCGCAGGCGGCCAGCCTTGTAGTCGATACACGCATCGAAGCCGAGCTCCTCGACCACGAACCGACACTTGTCGGCACCACCGGCGATACCGACCGCACGACAACCTTTGAGTTTGGCGATTTGGCCGACGATGCCACCGACGGCCCCCGCAGCACCCGAGACCACCACGGTTTCACCGGGCTTTGGCTCACCGATCAGCATGAGTCCGCACCACGCGGTTACGCCGGGCATGCCGCAGACCGAGAGCTGCGCCGCGGGCGGCACTCCGGGCAACAGTTTGCGCAGGCCCGTGCCGTTCGAGCTCGGCAGGGTCTGCCAGCCGAGATCGCCGGCCACGAGATCACCCGCGGCAAAGCCGGCATGGCGCGATTCGATGACCTCACTCACCACTTCGCCACACATCACGGCGCCGAGCTCTACGGGCTTCACGTAGGACTTGCCCTCGTTCATGCGCCCGCGCATGTAAGGGTCGAGCGACAACCATTGGCCGCGCACCCGCAGCTCGCCTTCGGCGAGCGGTGCGAGCGGCTCCTCGACGATGCGGAAATCGTCCGGGGTCGGCGCGCCGGTGGGCCGACGGGCGAGCAGGACGCGAGTGTTGGTGGAGCTCATCATTTAAGGTCCTGAGGTTTGTTCGTTCAGGGTTTGATCGACAGGGATGTGGGGTTGGCTCAGCTGGCGCGGCGCTTCAGATGTACGAGCAGTACCGAGACGGCCGCCGGCGTGATGCCCGGCAGGCGCGAGGCCTGACCGAGGGTATCGGGCTTGGCGGCCGCGAGACGCTGGCGCACTTCGGTCGAGAGGCCGGCGATCTTGCCGTAATCGAGATCCTGCGGCAGCGGCAGTTGCTCGTGTTTGCGCTGACGCTCGATATCGTCCTGCTGCCGCTCGATGTAGCCCGAGTACTTGGTGCGCACCTCGACCTGCAATCGGACCGCAGCGGGCAGTCGGTCATCGAGGGCCGCGAGCGCGGGCAACGGATTGCCGGCCCGAAACTCCGCGGCGAGCTCAGCCGAGCCCGCCTCATCGGCGAGCGTGTCCAATCCCGCGTAATCCACTTCCGGTCGACGCAGCAGATCGAAGGCGGTGACGCCGCGCAGCCGAGTCTTCTGCAGGCGAGTGACTTCGGCCTCGGCCGCGTCACGCTTGCGGGCGAAGAAGGTCCAGCGTTCCTCATCCACGAGACCCATGCCTCGGCCGATGGCCGTCAGGCGCAGGTCGGCGTTGTCCTCGCGCAGCAGCAGGCGATGCTCGGCGCGGCTGGTGAACATGCGATAGGGTTCGGTCGCGCCGCGGGTGATCAGATCGTCGATCAGCACGCCGAGATAGGCCTCGCCCCGCGAGGGCACCCAGGCGCTCTCGTCGCGCACCCGACGGGCGGCGTTGATGCCGGCGACGATGCCCTGGGCGCCGGCCTCCTCATAACCCGTCGTACCGTTGATCTGCCCAGCGAAGAACAACCCCTCGATGACCTTGGTCTCGAGCGAGCCGTGCAGGTCGCGCGGGTCGAAGTAGTCGTACTCGATGGCATAACCCGGACGGGTGATGTGGGCGTTTTCGAAGCCGCGGATCGAGCGCACGAAGTCGACCTGCACGTCATAGGGCAGGCTGGTCGATATGCCGTTGGGATAGAACTCGTGGGTCGAGAGGCCCTCGGGCTCGACGAAAATCTGGTGCGAGCTCTTGTCGGCGAAGCGATGGACCTTGTCCTCGACCGAGGGACAGTAGCGCGGCCCCACGCCCTCGATCTTGCCGGTGAACATGGGCGAGCGGTCGCAGCCCGCCCGAATCAACTCGTGGGTATGCTCATTTGTCGCGGTTATGAAACAAGGAATCTGTTTCGGGTGTTCATTGGCCCGCCCGACGAACGAAAACACGGGCAAGGGATCATCCGAGTACTGCGGCGCCATCACCTCGAAGTCGATGCTGCGACCGTCGATGCGCGGTGGCGTACCGGTCTTCAGGCGCCCCACGCGCAGCGGCAATTCACGCACTCGGGCCGCGAGCGCATTCGAGGGCGGGTCGCCCGCGCGTCCGCCGGCGTGCTGATCAAGCCCAACGTGAATCTTGCCGCCCAGGAATGTTCCGACCGTGAGCACGACCGCCTTGGCCTCGAAGCGAATGCCGGAGATGGTGACAACGCCGCGGACCCGACCGCCTTCGACTACGAGGTCCGCGACCTCTTGCTGGAAGAGGGACAGGTTCGGTTGGTTCTCGAGCCGTCGACGGATGGCCTGTCGATACAGCAAGCGGTCGGCTTGTGCGCGGGTCGCGCGGACCGCCGGACCCTTGCTCGCATTGAGGGTACGAAACTGGATACCAGCCTGATCCACGGCGCGCGCCATGGCACCGCCCAACGCATCGATCTCGCGCACCAGATGACCCTTGCCGATGCCGCCGAAGGCCGGGTTGCAACTCATCTGCCCCAGCGTCTCGATGCTCTGCGTCAGCAACAGGGTACGACGGCCCATGCGGGCAGCAGCGAGCGCGGCCTCGGTGCCGGCATGACCGCCACCCACCACGATGACTTCGAATGTTGCTGCGTACCGCATAGCTGGCGGGCGATTCTATGTGAAATAAGCAGATAAGTCGGCGGGAGGCGGCCGCTCGCTCTACCGCTGCCGGGCAGCGGCGTAGGATCGGCCCATGCCAAAGTTCAAACGCCTGCGCTGGCTCTGCGCCAACTTGTTGCTCGGTCTCGCACCGCTGTTCGCGTCCGCTACCGCCTTCGAGATCCAACTACCCCTGGAGTTCAGGGGCGGACCCCAAGACGGTCGCCTGCTGCTGATCTTGGCGCCCGCCGAGCAGTCGCCCGTCGAGGAGCCGCGCTTCCTCGTGCACTGGGACGGTGACGCCATCCCGTTCTTCGGCACGGATGTCGAGGGCTGGCGGCCCGGCAGCGCGCGCACGATCGACGAGGCGGCCTTCGGTTTTCCCATCCGCAGCCTCGCCAATCTGCCGCCTGGTGACTATCGCGTGCAGGCCTTCCTCAATCGCTACGAGACCTTCCGATTGAGCGACGGGCGCGTGCTCAAGCTGCCCGCTGATCAGGGCGGGGGCCAGCAATGGCGTGAAAAGCCCGGCAACTTGTACTCCAAACCGGCGCTGTTGCGCTGGCGCGGGCCGCTCGCCGCCAGCCCGCTGCCACGCTTGGTGCTGAGCGAGGAGATTGCGCCGCTGCCGGCGTTTCGCGAAACCCCTTGGGTCAAGTACGTCCGTCTCCGCAGCGAGCGGTTGTCGAAATTCTGGGGCCGTGACGTGCATCTCGGCGCCTTCGTCACCCTACCGCTCGGCTTCAACGAGCACCCCGCCGCACGCTATCCGCTCGTCATCAATCACGGTCACTTCCCGCTCGCACCCTCGAATTGGCGCGAGACGCCACCCGACCCGAACCTGCCGCCGGTCTTCAGCAAGCGCTTCAGTCTCGAGGGCTACAACCGCATCCAGCAACAACTCGAGTGGGAGTTATTCCAGGCCTGGACTAGCCCGGGTTTCCCGCGTGTGCTGTTGGTCGAGATCCAGCACCCCACGCCGTTCTACGACGACTCCTACGGCGTCAATTCCGCCAACAACGGCCCGTACGGCGACGCCATCCAGTACGAACTCATCCCGGAGATCGAGCGGCGCTTCCGCGGCATCGGCCAGGGCTGGGCGCGTTTCGTTTATGGCGGCAGCACGGGTGGCTGGATCGCCATGGCGACGCAGATGTTCTATCCCGACGAGTACAACGGCGCCTGGATCGCCTGTCCGGATCCGATCGATTTCCGTCATTACATGACGGTGAATGTGTACGAGGACAAAAACGCCTATTACCTGCCGAACCGCTTCAAGCGCACACCGCGTCCCGCGCACCGCAACTGGCTCGGTCACATCGACACCACCATCGAAGAAAACAATCTTTGGGAATACGCGCTCGGCACCCGCGGCCGTAGCGGTGATCAATGGGATGCCTGGGAGGCCGTGTTTTCACCGGTCGGGCCGGATGGCTATCCGCGCCGCATCTGGGATCGTCTGACGGGCGAGATCGACCCTGTGACCGCAGCGCATTGGCGCGAGAACTACGACCTCGGCCATATCCTCCGCCGCGACTGGGCGCGGCTGGCACTCAAACTGCGCGGCAAGTTGCGCATCTTCGTCGGCGACATGGATAACTATTACCTCAACAACGCCGTCTATGCCGTCGAGGATTTTTTGCGCAACGCCGAGCCCGCCGCCGCCGCCGTCATCGACTATGGCGATCGCGACGAACATTGCTGGACCGGTGACCACGGCCGCGCCAACGCCTACTCACGTCTGCGCTACCCGCAGATGGTGCTGCCTTGGGCCGTCGAGCGAATGTTGGCGACGGCACCCAAGGAGGCGGATCTGCGCAGTTGGCGATATTGAAGATTCGTGTGGTCAGCGGCGACGAAATCTATTTCTGCCAGAACGCCGCGGTGAACAGCACCAGCACGCCAAAGATTTCGAGGCGACCCAAGATCATGGCGACGATGCATATCCAGGTCTGCACGTCGGAGAGCACGGCGTAGTTTCCGGCGGCGCCGGTGGGCCCTAGCGCCGGTCCGAGATTGTTGACGCTGGCGACCACCGAGCTGAACGCCGTAACCAGATCGAGTCCGGTCAGCAGCATCAGAAAAGTAAGCACGGCAACCGTCTGGAAGTAGAGAAAGATAAACGCCAGCACCGAAGCCGCGATGCGCTCGGGGATCACCTGGCCGGCAATCCGCACCGGGATCACTGCAGAGGGGTGCACCAACTGCTTCATCTCGCGCAGCGCCTGCCGGGCGAGCAGCAGGGTCCGGAACATCTTGATGCCACCACCGGTCGAGCCGGTCGCGCAGATGATGCAGGACAAAAACAACATCCACACCGGCGCGAAGATCGGCCAGACATCGTACTTCTGTGATGAAAATCCGGTCGTAGTGGCTACGGACACCACGTTGAATACGGCGTGCCGCAAAGCTTCGAGGGGCGGATAAATCTCGTTGTTCACCAGCAGAACCGAGATCACGACGACGCTGAAGCCGAGGATCGCCAGCATGGCCTTCAGTTCCGGATCTTTGCGATAAGGCATCAGTGAGCGCGTGCGCACCGCAGTGAAGTGCCGCGCGAAATTCACCATCGACACCAGCATGAAAAGCAGTAGTACGAACTCGATGGCCGGTGAGTCGAAATAGCCGATGCTGGCATCACGGGTCGAGAACCCGCCTAGCGCCACCACCGAAAACGCGTGACACAGCGCATCGAACCAGTCCATGCCTGCCACTCGCAGGGCAAGCAGGGCGAGCAGCGTGAGCCCGGCGTACGTGAGCCACAGGGCTTTGGCCGTTTGCGTGATGCGCGGCGTGAGTTTTTCGTCTTTGATTGATCCTGGTGCCTCGGCGCGATAAAGGGCCATGCCGCCAACGCCGAGCAGGGGCAGCACGGCGACTGCGAGCACGATGATGCCGATGCCACCGAACCAGTGCAGCGTATGCCGCCAAAGATTGATCGATGGCGGCAGTTCATCGAGCCCCGTGAGTATCGTGGCGCCGGTGGTGGTGAGTCCCGAGACGGCCTCGAAGTAGGCATCGGTCACACCGAGTTCCGGCAGCGCGATCAGCAGCGGCACCGCAGCAGACGCCGACATCAGTACCCAGGCGAGCGTGACCAGCAAGAAACCATCGCGCGCCTTGAGTTCGCGCTTGTGGCGACGGGTGAGGGCGGCAATCGCCAGACCCGCGACGACGTTGATCAGCGCGGCGATACCGAACTCGGTAAACATCCCATCGCCAGTGATCACCGCACCGACCATCGGGATCACGAAGCTGATGGCGAAAAACGCCATCATCAAACCCAAGATATGCGCGACGGCGAGCATGGCCGGGGCCTGCGCCTCAGCGCCTGCCGGCGGTTTCGCCGAGGAAAAGACGCTCGACCTGATCGACGTGGCGACGGTCGGTGATGAAGAGCACGACGTGATCGTCGGCCTGCACCACGGTGTCGTGATGGGCCATGATCACTTCGTCACCGCGCACGATGCAGCCGATACGGGCACTCTCGGGCAGGGCGATATCCTCCACTCGTTTGCCGACCACCCGCGAGCTGCGGTGATCGCCGTGGATGATCGCTTCGAGTGCCTCCGCGGCGCCGCGCCGCAATGAATGCACTTGCACGACATCGCCACGCCGCACGTGAGTGAGCAGCGATCCGATGGTGATGGTCTGTGGCGAGAGCGCGATGTCGATGCTGCCGCTCTGCATGAGCTCGGCATACGACGGCTTGTTGATGAGCGCCATCACCTTGGCGGCACCGAGGCGCTTGGCGAGCATCGCCGAGAGGATATTGGCCTCTTCGGAATTGGTTATGGCGACGAAAGCGTCGCAGCTGTCGATGTTTTCTTCGATCAGCAGATCTTCGTCGGCTGCGTCGCCCTCAAGCACGATGGCGCTATCGAGGTGTTCGGCGATTCGGCGCGCCCGTTTCGGATCGCGTTCGATCAGCTTGACCTGGTTGTTCTCTTCGAGCTGCTTGGCAAGCGCAAAGCCGATGTGACCGCCACCGGCGATGACGACCCGGCGTACCGGTTTCTCCTCGCGGCGCATCTCGGCCATGAAACGCCGGATGTCGTTCTTGGCGGCGAGGAAGAACACCTCGTCGCCGTCTTCGATGACCGTACTGCCTTCGGGCTGCACGCTGCGACCGTGGCGATAAATCGCGACGACGCGCGCTTCGGTATTGGGAATGTGCTCCTTCAGGCTGCGCAGTGCCTGACCGACCAGCAAGCCCCCCTTGCGCGCCGAAAGCCCGACCAGACGGACCTTGCCGCCAGCGAAGTCGAGCACCTGCAGCGCGCCCGGGTAACGGATGAGCCGTTCGACGTATTCGGTGACGAGCTGCTCGGGACTGATCCAGACATCGACCGACAAGGCTTCGCTGCTGAAGAGCTCGGGGTGGCGCGTGTATTCGGCAGAGCGGATGCGGGCAATCTTGGTAGGCGTGCGATAGAGCGTGTACGCCACTTCGCAGGCCATCATGTTCACTTCGTCCGAGCTTGTGAGCGCAATCAGCATGTCGGCGTCGGAGACGCCTGCGGTTTCGAGCACGGAAGGATAGGCGGCATTGCCGACGACAGTACGGATATCGAGCCGATCCTGCAGATCGCGCAGCAGTTCTTCGTGGGTGTCGACGACGGTGACTTCGTTGGCTTCCTCGCGGGCGAGCTGCCAAGCCGCGGTCCGTCCGACCTGACCGGCGCCGAGGATCACGATCTTCATAGGGTGGGATAGGGTACTCGCATGCCTCGCGACCGAACAGGGGCGAGCAGTTATGCTTGGGCGATGAGCACAAACACGCCGCCTGCTGTCGGATCTTCCGCCGATAATTCCGCTGCCGAACGCTCCGAGTTCGGGCCTGGCTGGAAGGTTCTGGTCGCTTCCTTGCTCGGTGTGGCGTTTGGCGCCTCGCCTCTGCCGTTCAATACCATCGGTTTCTTCATCGATCCGCTGCAGCAGGAGTTCGGCTGGAGTCGTACCGAAATCAGTTTTGGCGTGACCATCTACGGCATGCTCGCAGCCTTCCTTGCGCCCGTATTCGGTTGGTTGGCGGATCGCCATGGCGTACGCAAGGTCGCCCTCGGCTCGCTGGCCATTTTCGGCCTCACCTTTGCGTCGTTCGCCGTGATTCCCGGCGAGCTCTGGGCCTTCTATCTCGTGTGGTTGATGATCGGTCTTTTCGGCATCGGTTCGACGCCGGTGACTTGGTCGCGCGCGGTCAATCTTTGGTTCTTCAAGCGCCGTGGTCTCGCGCTAGGTCTGATGCTGGTCGGCACGAGCATCTCGGCGATGATCCTGCCGTTTCTGACCACCACGTTCATCGCCGAATTTGGCTGGCGGATGAGTTTCGCGTTGCTCGCGCTGCTGCCCCTCGCGATTGCTCTGCCGATGGGGATCCTGTGGTTTCGCGAGCCGCGTCCTGAGGAGCGCCCTGAGGGCATTGCCGCCGCCGGAATGACCACGCTGCCCGGGCGAACACTTGGCGAGGCGATGCGTGAGCCCCGCTTCTGGATTCTTTGGTCGTCAATCGCGATCGTCACCCTGGCCTATGCCGGGGCGCTCGTACATCTGCCCTCGATGCTCACGGCGCGCAATTTCGAGCCGACACTCGTTGCCACCGTGATGAGCGTGTTTGGTCTGTCGATCTTCGCGGGTCGCATCATCACGGGCATGCTGCTCGACAAGTTCTGGGCACCGCTCGTCGTGCTGCCCATTCTTTGTCTGCCGGCGCTGTCGTGCTGGTTGCTCGTGGGCGATGCACCGCTCGGTTTCTGGTTTGCCGTGCTGGCGGCTTTTTTGATGGGTTTCGCCGCTGGCGCGGAGACCGATCTCGTCGCTTATCTGGCCGGACGGTATTTCGGCATGAAAAGCTATGGGCAGATCTATGGTGTGCAGTACATGGCTTTCGGTCTGATGGCCGCAGTGTCGCCGACGCTGTACGGCTGGGTGCGCGATACGACCGGCAGCTATGACTCGATGCTGTTCGCCGGCATGTTCATGTTCGTGACCGGCGGGTTGTTGTTGCTGACGCTCGGTCCTTATCCTGATTTCGGACGCATCACCACGCAACCCAGCCCAGACGCCAACTCAGCAGAATGAAGCCGCCGAAGAAGATTCGATACCAGGCGAACACGGCGAACGAGTGACGACTGACGAAGCGGATCAGAAAACGGATGGCCAGCAAAGCCGCTGCGAAGGCCACTACACTGCTCAGCAGTATTGATTTGGCTTCATCGACGGTGATCGGTTCACGCGCATCGAGCAGTTTGTAGCCGGTCGCGGCGAACATCACGGGGATCGCCACGAAGAACGAAAACTCGGCGACCGTCTTGCGCGAAAGACCCGTGAGCAAACCACCGAGGATGGTCGCCGCCGAGCGGCTTGTCCCGGGGATCAGCGCCAGCATCTGGAAGAGTCCCACACGAAAAGCATCGAGCGGTCGCAATTGGTCGACGGTCGTGATGCGTTCGACGTGGGCGCGTTTTTCAGCCCAAAGAATGAGCACGCCGCCGACGACCAGCGCCACTGCCACCGGCACTGGCGCAAACAGCACGCTGCGGATGGTGTCCTCGAAGGCGAGTCCCGCGATCGCTGCCGGCAGAAAGGCGAGGAAAAGATTGAGCACGAACAGGCGTGAATGACGGTCGGTACCGAGCGTGATCGCCGTGTTCCAGAGGCGTGTGCGGTACTCCCAACAGACCGCGAGGATCGCCGCGCCCTGAATCACGATCATCTGCCGGAAGCCGATCTCGTTCTCGAGATCGAGCAGCGAGCGCGTGATGATGAGGTGCCCCGTACTCGAGATCGGCAGGAACTCGGTGAGACCCTCGACGAGCCCGAGGATGACGTCGGCAAACCAGTTCATCGCAGTCAGTCGGGCATGGTCTGGCCGCGTGTCTCGATCACCCAGCGCATGCAGAACAAGCCGACGATGGGCACGAAGCCAACCAGGAACAGCGTGTTGAGCACCACCGACGGGTCACCCGCGCCCGCTGCCGCAACCGAGCCCACGAAGAAGGGACCGCCTGCGGCAACGACCCGACCGATGTTGTAGGTGAACCCCGATCCGGTAGCCCGCAAGCGTGTCGGGAAGAGTTCCGGCAGATAGAACGTGAAGCTGCCGAAGATGCCGAACACCGTAAGGCCGATTAAGAAGTACATGTAGATGCGGATCTGCGGCGCGAGATCGAGACCAAACGTCGCGAGCAAGGACAGCGCAGAAAAGCCGAGATAGATCATGAACATCGGCTTGCGACCGAGCCGCTTGGCGAGCGGAATGGTCAGCAACGTACCGATGAAGCCACCGACGTTGAAGATCGTCGTTGCCTGAGTTTTCCATGACTCGATCAGGATGCTGGTCGCGGTACGGTCGAGACCCAGTTGCAGCGCTTCGACCTGCGCGAGATTTGCGACCACGACCGGAATGAAGGCGTTGCAGCTCCACCATGTCAGCAGCGCTACGAGTGCCATCAGGAGCGCGCTACGGGTACGCGGCCAGATCTCCGGAGCAAAGATTTCACGCAGTCGCGGCGGGGCCGTCGAGGCAGCGACCGACTGCCAGCGTTCCGGCTCCTTGATGAACATGCGCACGATGAAAGCGAACGCGGCGGGCAGCAGACCGAAAATCAGCACGTAGCGCCAAGAGACTTCGGGCACGTCGGCAAACAGATTGCCGGCAATGAGGGCATTGACGCCGGTGGCGAGAAACAGGCCGAACGGCGCAGCGGTATAGAGCATCGCACCCGCTTCGACCCGTTGGTCTTCGGGCACGACCTCGGCAACGAGTGCGCAGCCTGCAGCCCACTCACCGCCAATGCCGAGGCTCGCGATGATGCGACAGACGATCAGCTGCTCGATGCTGGTGACGAAAGCGCAGAGCGCAGTACCCACCGCATAAATCACCATGGTGATGAGCAGCACGCGTTTGCGGCCGTAACGATCCGAAATCGGCCCGAATAGCACGCCGCCGGCCGCCCAGCCGACGAGAAATATCGCGGTAAGCAAACCTGTCCAATACAACGTTGCCGAGCGTGCTTCCGCCGAACCGATCTCGAGTCCGAGCAAGGTCGGAATGGCGTTCGGTGCGACGTAGTTGAAGAGCAGACCGTCAAAGATATCGAAGCCCCAGCCGAGCCAGGCCGCGAACAGCACGGTCCATTGGTAACGATTCAGACGCAGCATCGGACCCCCTCCGAGCGGAACAATCAGCGGCGCGCAGCGTTGATGGCCGCGCGCAATTCGAGTGTCGCACGGCGAGCCGCCCGCGCGAAGTCATCTCCCGAGCCTGCGTACAAGATGCCGCGCGAGGAGTTGATGACGAGACCCTTGCCGTCGGCCCGCCGCCCGCTTTTTACGGCTTTTTCGACGTCACCGCCCTGCGCACCGACCCCGGGCACCAGGAAGGTCATAGCGCCGGTTCGGGCGCGGATATCGGCGAGTTCATCGGGGTAGGTAGCGCCGACCACGAGCAGGCAATTGCCCCGCGCGTTCCATTCGCGCGCCACCTGCTCGGCGACGATCTGGTAGAGCTTGCGGCCACCCGACTCGAGATCCTGGAATTCGCGGGCACCGGCATTCGAGGTACGGCAAAGAATGACGATGCCCTTGTCGGCATAGGCGAGAAAGGGCTCGGCAGAATCGCGGCCGAGATACGGATTGATGGTGACGGCATCGGCGCCGTAACGCTCGAAGGCTTCGCGCGCGTATTTTTCGGCGGTGCTGCCGATATCGCCACGCTTCGAATCGAGGATTACCGGAACGTTGGGGGCACGCTCGCGAATGTAGCGAATCGTCGCCAGTAACTGGTCTTCCGCCGCGACGGCCGCATAGTGCGCGATCTGCGGCTTATAGGCGCAGACGAGATCGGCAGTCGCATCGATGATCGCGCGGTTGAATTCGAGGATGGCCTGTGGCCTGCCGCGCAGAGTCACAGGAAAACGGTCGACTTCGGGATCGAGTCCCACACACACCAACGAATCGTTGGTGGTCATCGCGGCCTCGAGGCGGGCCAGGAAGGCGCTGGTGCTCATGTTGGGACCGCAGTCTACCGTCTCAGACCGGCTCGAGGTTTGCGTACTGCAGCATCAGCCATTTGCTGCCCGCGCCCTCGAAGTTGACCTGCACCCGGGCATGCGGACCCTGACCTTCGACATTGAGCACCACGCCCGCACCGAACTTGGCATGACGGACGCGCGCCCCGAGTTTGAGCCCGGGTGCCAACGGTTCGCTGCGTAGCGAGGCCCCGCCACCAAAGCGGGCGTCGCGAGACTGAGCATCGCGCGATCCGCCGTGGGCGTAGCCAAAGCTTGCGAGTCCGCCCATTCCGCCGAGTCCTGCGCCACCTCGTCCGACATGGGCTTTGGGCCGTACTTCTTCGACGAGCTCCTCGGGGATTTCGCGAATGAAGCGTGACGGTTGGCCGTAGCTGTCGATGCCATGCAATCGGCGCTGTTCGGCGTATGTGAGGTAGAGATGCTGCATGGCCCGCGTGGTGCCGACGTAGGCGAGGCGCCGTTCCTCTTCCAGCGAGTCGAGATCATTGAGCGAGCGCTGATGCGGGAACAGCCCGTCTTCGAGGCCGGCCAGAAACACCACCGGGAACTCGAGCCCCTTCGCGGTATGCAGGGTCATCATCTGGATGCAGTCTTCCCAAGCCTCGGCCTGACCCTCACCCGATTCGAGCACGGCATGCGCCAGAAAGGCTTCTAGCGGCGGCAGTTCGTCGCCGTCCACGCGCTCAGGCTCGAAGCCACGCGCAGCCGAAACGAGTTCGAGCAGGTTTTCGGCACGGGCCTCGCCGCGGTCGGCTTTTTCTTTGCGATGGTGCTCCAGCAGACCGCTGGCGTTCAGCACCTGATCGACGATTTCGTGCAGCGCGAGTTCGCGAGTGTCGTTGGCGAGTCGCTCGATGAGCTGCATGAAGCCTTGCACCGCGGTAGCCGCCTTGGCGCCGAGTGCGCCGCTGGCGATCGCCGCTGTCGCGGCGCTCCACATCGAGGTGCCTTGGGCCCGTGCCAGCTCACGCAAGGTGTCGATACTTTTGGCACCGATGCCACGCGTCGGCAGATTGACGACGCGCTCGAAGGAGGTGTCGTCATGACGATTCGATACCAGTCGCAAGTACGCCAGCGCGTCTTTGATTTCGGCGCGCTCGAAGAAACGCAGACCGCCATAAACTTTGTACGGAATACGCGCCGACAGGAACGATTCTTCGAAGACGCGCGACTGGGCGTTCGAGCGATATAGGATGGCGATATCGCGACGATTACCGCCGCGCGCGACCCAATCCTTGATGCGCTGCAGCACGAAGTCGGCTTCATCGCGCTCGTTGAAGGCGGCATACAGCCTGATCGGCTCGCCACGACCTCCGTCAGTCCAAAGATTTTTGCCGAGACGACCGCTGTTGTTGGCGATCAGTGCATTGGCGGCATCAAGGATGGTGCCCGTCGACCGATAGTTCTGCTCGAGACGCACGAGCCGCGCATGCGGAAAGTCGCGGCGGAAGGTCTGCAGGTTCTCGACCTTCGCGCCGCGCCAGCGATAGATCGATTGATCGTCGTCGCCGACCGCAAAGGGCGCCCCCTCGGAGCCGACCAACAGCTTGGTCCAGGCGTACTGGATGGTGTTCGTATCCTGGAACTCATCGACCAGCACATGCTGGAAGCGACGTCGATAATGCCCGAGTAATTCCGGGTGATCGCGCCACAGTTCGAAGGCGCGCAGCAGCAATTCGGCGAAATCGAGCACGCCGGCGCGCTGACAGGCCTCTTCGTAGTCCTGATAGAGTTTGATGAACTGACGACGCGTCGGATCGTTACCGTCCTTCAGCGTCTTGGACCGCATGCCCTCGTCCTTGTTCTGGTTGATGAAGTACTGGATGTCGCGCGGTACCCAGCGCGTTTCATCGAGTGCCTGCGCCTTGAGGATTTTTTTGATGAGCCGCAGTTGGTCGTCACCATCCAGGATCTGGAAGGTCTGCGGCAAGCCCGCTTCGCGCCAGTGCAAGCGCAGCAAGCGATGGGCAATACCGTGAAACGTGCCGATCCAGAGCGCCGCACCCGGCAAACCGAGCAGCGCCTCGATGCGCGCGCGCATTTCGCCCGCGGCTTTGTTGGTGAAGGTGACCGCCATGACGCTGTGCGCGGACGCGCCTTCGGCCTGAATCAGCCAAGCCACACGATGCGTCAGCACGCGCGTCTTGCCACTGCCCGCACCAGCGAGCACCAGCACCGGGCCCATGGGCGCAGTAACAGCTTCGCGCTGGGCGTCGTTGAGGGGATTGAGGATGGGCGAGAGATCCATGAGCGACTGCGACGACTCGGGGCCAGCGAATGATGGGGCGCGATCGTAGCGCAGCGTTCGGCGGGTTGCTCGATGAGCTGCGCCAAACCAAGCGTTTCGTCTGCGCTAGGCTTTCGGCGAGTCCTCGATGAATTTCAGGAGTGCCGAGACCAGCGTCAGCAGCACGGGGCCGATGATGAGACCGATGCCGCCGAAGGCCGCTGCGCCGCCGATCACACCCATGAAGACGGCGAGCGTCGACACATGGGCATGCTGCGAGACCAGCAGTGGACGCAGAAAGTTGTCCGAGACGGCGATGAACGCGCCCCAGCCCAGCATGAAGATCGCGGCACCGGATCGACCCATGCCAGCGAGCGCGAGCGCCGCAGGTAGCCAGACGAAGGCCGTGCCACCCGCCGGCAGCAATGAAAACAGTGCCGCCAGCACGCCGAACACCACCGGCGAGGGCAAGCCGGTGAGCGCAAAACCGATGCCCGTCAGAGCGCCTTGAATGAGCGCAGTAAGTCCTGAGCCATAGACGACGGCTCGCGTGGTTCCGGCGAGCAGCATGAACAGCGCCTCACGACGTTCGGCCTGCACGGGCAACAGATTCGACAGGCGCTGCAGCAGATGCTGGCCATCGCGCAGCATGAAGAACAACAGAAACAGCATCAGCATGAACGCGAGCGTCGTGTTGAGAGCACCGAGCACGAGTTGGCTGCCCACATTGGCGGCGTAACGCAGCAGAGTCTGCCCCAAGCCAATGACGAAGCCGGTGATTTCGTTGGTGTCGAGATCGAGGATGTCGCCGAGTTGCGTGACGACGGGACCGAGCACTGGATAGTCCTCGATACGATCGAGGAGCGTCGCATCCATGCGCCAGTTGCTGTGCTGCAGATCGAACAGCAGTGATTTGCCTTGTTCGATGAAGTTGGCGCCAAGGATCACGAGTGGCAGAAAGATCACCACGGGCGTGAGCAGCGTCAGCAATGCGGCGGCGAGTGAGGGGCGCGGGCCGAGCAGCGTCAGCAAGCGCTGCTGCAGGGGTGCGAGCAGCACCGCGAGCACGATCGACCAGGCAAGCGCGCCCCAGAATGGCGCCAGCACCTGCCAGACGGCGAGGCCTAGCACGGCCACTGCCAGAACGAAAAAACTGCGGCGGTAAAAATCGCTCATCGGCAACACTATACTGAATGCCTCTGCGCGGAGGACCCATCGTGTCTGCCATCGATTTCAATTCCAAGGCGTTTGCCTACGTAGTGCTAAGCGTCGCCGACATGGAGCAGGCGCTCGGGCTATGGGTCGGGCGTTTCGGCATGCAGATCGTGGTGCGCCGCCAGCAAGCCGATCCGGCGCTGGCCCGCCAGTGGGGTCTCGCCGATGAGGAGATCATCGATCAGGCCCTGCTGGTGACTCCGGGTCGCCATCAGGGTGGCGTGCATCTCGTGCGCTTTCGCTCGCCCGGGGCGGCCGTGCGCGAGGGCGCGGCGCCCACCGACCTCGTGCCGAAGAGCGTCGATATCGCGGTTCACGACATCGCCGCCCGTCACGCAGAGCTCGAGGCTGCCGGGTTCACGTTTCGCTCGAAGATCGGTCGCTTCGTCACCGACGGCATCGTGGTGCACGAAGTGCACATGAATGGCCCGGACGCGGTGAACATCGTGTTCCTCGAGCAGGAGGGCAAGCCCGAGCATGTGAGTGCGCAGGGTTATGGAGTTTCCCCGCAGGTCATCGCCACCACGCCGGATAACCGCGGCGAGAAGCTATTCTTTGAGCAGGTGCTGGGGCTCGAAGAAACTTCGTACCATCGTTTTGCGGGACCTGAAGTCGAGCGGACCATCGGTTTGCCGCCAGGTGGCGCACTCGATGTACGCATCTTCGGCGACGCGGCCTACGATTACGGTCGACTCGAGATCGTGCAATACGGAGGCGTCGTCAGCAACGACCTCTATCCGCGCGCCATGGCACCCGCCCGCGGCATGCTGGGGGTCAGCTTCCAAGTCAAAGATATCGACGCAGTGCTCGAGCGTGCGGCAGGTTTGGTGCGCGAGCGCGGCGCCGCGGTCATGCGCAAGGCACCGCGCGATCATGGCGTCGCCGAGACGATTTTCGGTCGTGCCCGCATGGCGACGCTCACCTCACCCGCTGGTCTTGCCGTGCAGCTCATCCAGCCGTGCTGAAGCCGCCGCGCTGAAGCGACCGTCGCTGCTCACCAGCGGTTGCGCAGCTCGCGCAGTTTCAAAAACACTGCGCGCGCCTCGGGTTTTTCCGGCATGCCGGGAAATATCGCGCGCAGGCCGTCGATCACCGCCGGCTGCTGCAATCTGAAAAAAGTGTTGATGCGCCGCTCTTCGCCGAGCGTGGTGATCGGCGCCGCCGCACCGTCGCGATCCTGCACGCTCGCGAGCAGCGCCGCCGCATCGCGGTTGGCGGGCTCCCGGTCGAGCGTGAAGGCGAGATTGCGCGCCAGATAGTCGTGTCCCGGGTGGATACGCGTGGCATCCGGCAGCGGCGCAAGACGCTCGATGAAGGTTTGATAGAGCAAGTTCGGGTCGCCACCGTTGTGACAGTTGCCGGCGCCGGCGTTGAACAGCGTGTCGCCGCAAAGCAGTTCGGGTGGCGTGTGGCTGCTGCGCCCGTGCGCCAGCAGACAAAGATGAGCGCGAGTATGACCCGGTGTATCGAGACACTCGAGCTCTACCGTGTTGCCGACGCGCAGCGCTTGGCCGTGCTCGAGTCCCCGATCGAGGCCCGGGATGCGACTCGCCGCTCCGGCATGGGCAATGACGAGTGCGCCGGTTGCAGCACGTAGCGGTTCGTTGCCGCCGATGTGATCACCATGTTCATGAGTGTTGAGGATTTGCCGGATGCTCCAGCCACGCGCCCGCGCGGTGGCCAGACAAAGTTGCCAGTCGAGCGGGTCCACGGCGAGCGCCTCGCCGGTTTCGCTGCAGGCGATCAAGTAGTGGTAATTGCGCCACGCATTGGCTGGCCAAAGTCGCTCGATGATCATGATGTTCCTCGACCGGGTGCAAGGCGGCCAAAGTTAGGCTGATAACTTTAGTGAATTTTAACAGGGGGGATTTCACACCTTACCGTGCTAGATTTGTCTTTGGGGGCGGAGTACGAAATCGATGTCGAGTTCGAGCGGGTCCATGGATGCGGCCCCGACGCCCGTGGCGATTTCGCCACCGTCGGCCCTCATCAACCGAATCACCAGCCGGGAGGCTTGGCAGGCGGCACGCGAGGCGTGCCTTGCCGATCCCGGGCGTTATCACGGCGAGATTGCCAGCCGCGAGATCCACTGGTTCGAGCCCGCCTGCGGCGTCAAGGGCGGCTGGATAACCCGCGGCGAGGACGGCCGCTGGCATGGCTTCGATGCCGCGACGGGTGTTGCGATCGCGCCCGACCTGCCCGCCGACTATGAGCCTTGGCGCAAAGCCTTCGATGATACGGAGGCGCCGTTCTATCGCTGGTTCGGCGAGGCACTGACCAACGCCTGTTTCAATGAAGTCGATCGGCATGTGCTAGCCGGTCATGGCGCTGAGGCGGCCCTCTGGTTCGAGGGTGATCGCTGGGATCAGTCGCAGGATGGTGGACGCGGTGCGCCGGTGGTTTCGTACAGCGTCTCGCGCAAGCGTCTGCTGCTCGAAGTTGCGCGTTGTGCACTTGCGCTGCGCGAACTCGATCTGAAGGCGGGTGATCGCGTCGCGATCAACATGCCGAATATCCCGGAGCAGATTTTCTGGACCGAGGCCTGCAAGCGACTCGGTGTGATCTACACGCCGGTGTTCGGCGGCTTCAGCGACAAGACACTCTCGGATCGCATCCACAACGCTGGTGCGCGCATCGTCATCACCGCAGATGGTGGTTATCGCAATGCGCAAATCGTCGCGTTCAAGGAGGCGTATACCGACCCCGCGCTCGATGGTTATGTGCCCGCCGAGACGGCAGTTGCCGCAGTCGCCGAAGCGCTTGATTCTTTGACGCTCGATGCGGCCCGAGCGGCCGCCATCCTCGAGGGCGCGCGTCAGGCCGTGGCCAATGAAATCACGCTGGAGCGCTCTGATGTGATGCGCGGCGTCGGCCGGGCGCTCGAGGGTCTGGCCGGCGTGTCGTCGGTCGAGGCGAGTCGCATCCGTACCGCTATTGCCAGCGCGCTCGTCGCCACCCCATCGCGGGTCGATACCGTGATCGTCGTACGACACGCGGCGCAGGCGGATCTTTTGTGGCGCCCGGAGCGTGATCGCTGGGCGCATGAGCTCACCGAGCGGGCCATGCAGACGTTGCTCGCCAAGGCCCGCGCCGCAGGCTTTGCCGTCAACGACGAAGCGCAATTGCTCGCGCTCGAGGACGCGCGCTTCGTCGCCGCGATCTGGGCGTCGGTACCGCCCGAGCCGCTCGACGCCGAATTCCCGCTGTTCTTCATTTACACGTCGGGTTCCACCGGCAAGCCGAAGGGCGTGGTGCACGTGCACGGCGGGTACGTGAGCGGCGTTGCCCATACGCTGCGTGTGGCGTTCGATGCGCGCGCCGGCGATGTGATGTACGTGGTGGCTGATCCGGGCTGGATCACGGGTCAGAGCTACATGATTTCGGGCGCCCTCTCGACGCGGGTCACCACGGTGATCGCCGAAGGTGCGCCGGTTTTCCCGAGCGCCGGTCGCTTCGCCAGCATCATCGAGCGACTCAAGGTCAATATATTCAAGGCGGGTGTCACCTTTCTCAAGACGGTGATGACCGATCCGCAAAATGTGGAGGACGTGCGCACGTATTCGCGCGCCAGCCTGCGCGTGGCCACGTTCTGTGCAGAGCCGACCTCGCCCGTCGTCCAGCAGTTCGGCATGGAGCTGGTAACGCCGTGGTACACGAACTCGTACTGGGCGACCGAGCACGGCGGCATCGTCTGGACACATCTCTTCGGCAACGGCGACTTCCCGCTGCGTGCTGATGCACACACCTATCCCCTGCCCTGGATCATGGGCGATGTCTGGGTGGCCGACAGCGAGCCCGATGCCAAGAGCGCTGTGCTCGCGCGTGCTGCCGAGAGCGGCGAGAAGGGCGAAATCGTGATCGCTGCGCCGTTTCCTTATCTGTGTCGCACGATCTGGGACGCCGAAGGCATGCGAGTCGAGGGGCGGCGCATCGCGCGCAGCTGGCGCGGCGACTTCGAGCGCTACCGCAAGACTTACTGGACGCGCTGGCAGGATCGGCTCGCCTACACGCAGGGCGATTTCGCCGTGAAATACGCCGATGGCGGTTTCTCGCTGCATGGTCGTTCCGATGACGTCATCAATGTCTCGGGCCATCGACTCGGCACCGAAGAAATCGAGGGGGCGATTCTGCGCGACAAGCAGATCAATCCCGACTCACCCGTGGGCAACGTCATCGTGGTCGGTGCGCCGCATGCGCAGAAGGGGCTGACGCCGCTCGCCTTCGTCAAGCCGGCACCGGGGCGCAAACTGTCGATGGAAGACCGACGTCGCCTGATCGAGACCGTGCGTCAGGAAAAAGGCCAGGTCGCGATCCCCGAGGACTTCGTCGAGGTCACGCAATTCCCCGAGACGCGCAGCGGCAAATACATGCGCCGCATGGTGCGTGCGCTGGTCGAGGGCGGCGAGGTTGGTGATACCTCGACGCTGCGCAACCCGGAATCGATCGACGAATTGCGCCGGGCGATCGCCGAGTGGCAGGCGCGACAGCGCGTGGCCGACGAGCAGCAACTGTTCGAAGATTTTCGTTATTTCCGCATTCACTATCACGCGCTCGGCGCGAGCCCGCTGCGCTCGCGACGGACTCGCAAACCGGCGGCACGCATCGCGGTCGTCACCATCAACAATCCGCCGGTGAACGCACTCAATGAGCGCGCACTCGATGAATTGAACATCGTCATCGACCATGTGGCACGCCGCGAGGATGTGAAAGCGGTGGTGTTCACTGGTCAGGGCACGTCGGCCTTCGTCGCCGGTGCCGATATCCGTCAGCTCCACGAGGACGTACATTCGCTCGAGGAAGCTTTGCCGTTGCCGAACAACGCGCATCTCGCTTTCCGCAAGATCGAAGCGATGGACAAGCCTGCCATCGCCGCCATCAATGGCGTGGCGCTCGGCGGTGGCATGGAATTCGCGATGGCCTGCCATGTGCGTATTGCCGAGCCGCTGGCCACTTTCGGACAGCCCGAGGTGCGACTCAATCTTTTACCGGGTTACGGCGGCACGCAGCGTCTGCCTCGGCTGCTCGAACAGGCGGGACATCCCTCGCCGCTGGTGCGTACGCTGGAAATCGTGCTCGGAGGCCGTACCCTCGAGGCCGCGGAAGTCCATGCCGACGGCTTATTGCATGCGCTGGCGAACGCTGACGAAGATGTACTGACACTGGCGACGCGCCTGGCCGCCGAGTATGTCGCAGCGCCCGCGGAACGTAATCTCGTCGCGCGAGCCTTCTTGGCCCGTCGTGCCGCCAATGAACTTTGGCAGTCGGCGGGCCGCGCTGATCTCGAGGCAGCCCTTGCTGATGTCGAAGTGCAGCGATTGCTCGCACAGGCTGAGGCCGTAGGTCGCGCGTCGACTGCGACGCGTATCCTCGATGCGGTTCGGACGGGGTGGCAGCAAGGCCTCTCTGCGGGCCTCGCGCGCGAAGCGCAACTCTTTGCCGAAGCCATCGTTGACCTAGCGGGCGGCAAGGCGGGCATCAAGGCTTTCTTTGACAAACAGAGTGCACCCCTGCCGACGCGGCGCGATCTCGCGCCGTCTGCGGGCGAGGTGAATGCGCTGCAGCGGCGCGGCGAGCTGTTGCCGGTCGGTGCGCCGTTCTTTCCTGGACTCACGCCCTTGCCGCGTTGGCAGTACGGTCACGCCGTGGTGAAGGATGCGCATACAGGAGCGCCTGCACACGGGCTGCCGAAAGACGCCGAGCGCGAGATTATCTTGCCCGTGCCCTCACCCGGACCCAACGAGGCGCTGGTCTATGTGCTGGCTTCCGAGGTCAACTTCAATGATATCTGGGCGATCACCGGTATTCCGGTCTCGCCTTTCGAGAATCATGATCTCGATTATCAGGTGACCGGCTCGGGCGGCGTGGCATTGATTGCCGCCGTCGGCAGCGAAGTGAAGCGTGAAGGACGCCTGAAGGTCGGCGATCTCGTCACCGTGTACTCGGGTCAGAGCGATCTGCTCTCGCCGCTCGCAGCGCGCGATCCGATGTACGCGGGATTTTCAATCCAAGGCTACGAAACCGATACCGGCAGTCATCAACAGTTCCTGCTGGTGCAGGGTCCGCAGCTGCATCCGTTGCCGCCCGATCTGAGTCTCGAGGCGGCCGGGTCTTATGTGCTCAATCTCGGTACGGTGGTACGCGCCCTTTTCACCACGCTGCAGATCGAATCGGGGAAAACCTTGTTCGTTGAGGGTGCGGCGACCGGGACGGGCTTCGAGGCACTGAAGAGCGCGGCTCGCAACGGCCTCGCTGCGGTCGGCCTCGTCTCGAGCGCCGAGCGCGCTGCTTTCATTGGGCAACACGGTGCTGCCGGCTCGATCAATCGGCGGGATCCCCGCTGGGCGGGAGCCTTCAGTCTTGTACCCGAGAGCGCAACGGAGATCAGCGCCTGGGAGCGCGCTGGCGAGCCCCTGCTCGAAGAAATGCGGCGGCAGACGGGTGGGCGGTTGGCGGATTACGTCGTGTCGCATGCCGGGCAGGAATCCTTCCCGCGATCCTTCCAGATGCTGGCTGAACACGGCACGCTGACGTTCTATGGAGCGACCAGCGGTTACTGGTTCTCCTTCGTCGGCAAGGCTGGGACAGCGAGTCCCGAAGATATGCTGCGTCGCGCCCGCTTGCGGGCGGGCGAGGCGGTGTTGCTGTATTACGGGGTTGCCGGCAAAGAATTGCTTGACCCGGTCGGGCTCGAGGCCATCGAAGCCGTGCGCAAGGCCGGCGGACGACTGGTCGTCGCCACGGCGACCGATGCGCAGCGCGAGTTCGTGCAGTCGCTGGGTTATGGCGATGCGGTACGTGGGGTCGTGTCAATCGAGGAAATTCGTCGCAAAGAAGGCGCGGATTTCGATTGGCCGACGGCGTTGCCTGCCATGCCGGATGCCAAGCGCGATACGCAGCGCTTCAAGGAAGCGGTTCGGCAGTTCCAGGATCGCACCATGAAACCCTTCGGCAGCGCGATCGGTCGCTGGTTGCGCTCTGCGGACAATCCGCGCGGTTATCCCGATCTGATCATCGAACGAGCCGGGCATGATGCCCTCGCAGCGTCGACTTCGCTGGTCAAGCCGTTCACAGGCCGGGTCGTTTATTGCGAAGCAATGCAGGGGCGGCGGTACACCTTCTATGCACCGCAGGTGTGGATGCGCCAACGCCGGATCTTGATGCCGACGGCGACGATCGCCGGCACGCACCTCTGCAATGCCTTCGAGGTCGCGCGCATGAACGACATGATCGCCGCCGGTCAGCTCGAGGTCAGTCCGCCCACCGTCGTACCTTGGCAGGACTTGCCCTCCGCGCATCAATCGATGTGGGACAACACCCATGCGGGTGCGAACTACGTGGTGAATCACGCGTTGCCGCGTTCGGGCTTGCGCTCGCGCGATGAACTCTTCCAGGAATGGAGTGCGAGACGATGACTGCAAAGAAAAAGAAGACACCGTCCGCCCTCTCCGCGCGTCCCGGACGGCTCACCGGCAAGGTTGCGCTGGTTACCGGGGCCGCCGGCAATATCGGCGAGGTCATCGTGCGTCGCTACCTTGAAGAAGGCGCGCGGGTCGTCATGGTGGGTCGCAATCGAGACAAACTCGAGGTCGCGCGGCAGGCGCTGCTGCAGCAGACGGGTGCCCCCGAAGAAAATGCGCTGGCGCTGGCTTTCGATGCGGCCGATCCGGGCCAGGCACGACACGGCATGGAGAGCGCAATCCGACATTACGGCCGGCTGGATGTGCTGGTGAACAACGCGGGCTCGGCAGGGCCCAAGGCACCGATCGAGAATCTGCCGCTGGCGCGCGAGGAGCTCGAGGCGCTGCGTGCCGCCGGATCGACTGACACCGAAACCGTGGCGGATGCCGCGGGTAACCTGCTCGGACTCAGCTGGAACATGGTACGCGCCGCCGCGCCGCATCTTCGCGCAGGCTCCACGATCGTCAATGTTTCGACGATTTTCTCGCGCACCAAATATTTTGGCCGTGCCGCCTACGTGGTACCAAAAGCCGCGCTCAATGCATTCTCGAAGCAGCTTGCCCTGCAACTCGGTCAGCGTGGCATTCGGGTGAACACGGTGTACCCCGGCCCGATCGAGAGCCAGCGCATCCGCACGGTGTTCAAGGCGATGGATCACTTGCGCAAAGTGGCGGATGGCACCACTGCCGATGAATTCGTCTCGACGATGGCGTTGGCGCGCAGTGACGACGACAGCGGCGCCACCCACAGTCTGCCCACCGTCGAGGACGTGGCCAACACCATCGTATTTTTGGGAAGCGACGAGTCGCGAGCATTCAGCGCGCAGGGTTTCGAGGTGACCAATGGCATGCAGGTGGTGCAGGAGTCGCGCTCGACCTGGGTGTCCCGGCCCGAACTACGCACCGTGGACGGCACGGGTTCGACGGTGCTCATCGCGGCTGGAGACCAGGTCGCCGATGCGCTGACCATCGCCCGCATCCAGTCCGGTTGCGGAGCGCGCGTGTTGCTCGGCTTCGGCACCGAAGAGGCGGTGCAGGCGGCTCGTGCCGCGCTGCGCAAGGGTGATGCGGGGCGCATCGAGCCCATGCTGTTCGATCGCCATCGACCGGAAACACTGGCCGCGTCGTTGGCAGCGGTCGAATCGGGCTACGGATTGCACGGCGCCATCGTGCTGCCTGCGTTTGGCACTTGGCGTTTCAAGACGCCGCTCGCCGAGGCGAGCGATGCGGATGTCGAGGCCTTCTTGAAGGGCGAATTGGCGGGTGCGATCGGTATCGCTCGCGAACTGTCGCGTCTTTGGCATCGACTGGCACCTGCCGGCGTGAGTCCGCGGATCATCTTCATGTCGAACGGCAGCGATGTCGCGGGTAACACCTACGCAGACATCCTGCGTGCGGGCATCGAACAGCTGGTGCGGGTGTGGCGTGACGAGAGTGCGACGCAGGTCGACGCCGGAGATCGCCTCGCGCTCGAGTGGTCGAATCAGATCCTGCGCTGGTCCAATTCGGAGGAGCATGGGCTCCTTTTCGCCGGCGCACAGGCCGCGCGTTTGCTGTTCACTAAGCGACGTGTACCGCAAGTGAATCTCTACATGCCGGCCGCGATCGTCGATGCCACCGGCTCGACGCGACCGAATTTCGGCTGGATCGAATCTTTGATGGGCCTGCATCTCGGCAAGTGCGTGCTGATCACCGGCGGTTCGGCGGGTATCGGCGGCCAGTTGGGCCGCTTGCTCGCCATCGCCGGTGCGCGCGTCATGCTGACGGCCCGACGCGAAAATCAATTGGTCGACTTGCGCGACAGCATCGTGCGCGAGCTCGAAGAAATCGGCTATAACCGCCCGCTCGAGCGCGTCCGCATTCTTGCCGACATCGACGTCGCCGACGAAGGCGCTCTGGTGAAATCGGTGAATGCGACGCTGCAGGCCTTCGGACGCATCGATTATCTGATCAACAACGCTGGTGTTGCCGGCGCAGAGCAGATGGCCGTCGATCTGCTGCCGGCGGACTGGCGTAATACGCTGCATGCCAATCTGGTGTCGAACTACTCGCTGATCGAGAAAGTCGTGCCGATGATGAAGAAGCAGGGTTCAGGCTACATCCTGAACGTCAGCTCTTATTTCGGTGGCGAAAAATATATTGCGGTACCGTATCCGAACCGCTCGGATTACGCCGTCTCAAAAGCGGGTCAGCGTGCGCTCGTCGAAAATCTGGCGCGTTTTGTTGGCCCGGAGATCCAGATCAATGCCATCGCGCCGGGTCCGGTCGAGGGCCAGCGTCTCAAGGGCAAGGATGGCAAGGCGGGTTTGTTTGATCGTCGAGCCAAGCTCATTCTCGAGAACAAGCGTCTCAATCAATTGCATGGCGCCGTGCTCGACGCCTTGGGCGATGGCAGCAGTCTGGCCGATGTTCTTGCGGCCTTGCGTACCAACGACATCGGTTTGTTGCAGTCACCAGAGATGCCCGAGGCCCTGCGTCGACTGAGCAGCAAGCTCAAGGGCGAGTTGCACGGCAGCGAGGATCCGAGTCACTCCTCGCTGCATTTCTTGATGACGCCTTCCATGGCGACGCGCCTCATGGCGCGTTTGCGCAATGGTTGCGTGATGCCAAGTGCCGCCATGCAGGAGGCAGCAGAGCGTTGGGTCCTCGAGCTGCCAGTTCCGCCCGAGCCTTTCATTGATCCGGCGCGCATCGAGAAGGAAGCCGAGAAGATTCGTGCCGGCGTCATCGGCATGTTGCATCTGCATCGCATGCCGACCGAGACCGACGTGGCGCTTGCCACCGTGTTCTTCATGGCGGATCGAGCAATCTCTGGCGAGACCTTTGAACCCTCGGGTGGTTTGCAGCAGGAGCGCACCATTACCGAACGCGAACTCTTCGGGCGCGCCAAACCCGAGCGCGTGCGGCGCATGGAGGGCGAGACGATCTGGTTGATCGGCGAGCACATGACCGAACCGCTCGCCGCCGTCGCTCGCTTGTTTTTGGCAGAGGGTCATGTCGGCAGCATCGTCATGCTGACTCGCACGGCGCCCGCCGGCGAAGCCGTACGTGCTGCACTCGGGCGGGCACTCGGCCATGATCGCGTCTCCTACATGTCCGTCGGTGACGATCTTGAGTCCGGCATGGATGCCGCTTTTGCGGCAGTGGGTGCGCCTGCGGCGGTGGTCTCCACGCCCTTCGCCCCAATCCCGCGTGCACTGTTCGGCGTCGAAGGCAAGGATCATCTCGATGCTGCCGAATTCTCGGGACTCATCGAAACCAATCTGACGCATCACTTTCGCGTGGCGCGCAAGGTGTCGCTGTACAAGAGCGCGCGTCTGATCCTGACCTCACCCGACGTACCCGTGGGCGGAACACTGCCGCAGTTTACGATGGCGAATTTCGTCAAAACCACCCTGCACGCTTTCACCGCCACACTGGGCGTCGAGAACGAGCGTCTGCCGACGGCGGTCCCCGTCAACCAGGTCAATCTCACGCGCCGCATGCGTAGTGAAGAACCGCGTGACGCGGCCGAGCAGGCGGAGGAATACACGCGTTTTGCCCACGCCGTATTGCTCGCGGCTGCACCCATCGTCGAGGCCCAGGAGAGCCGATACCGGGCGCGTATCTACCGCGGTCTCGCCATCACGGTGTGATGATCGGCGAAGGTTTATTGATCGATGCGGCCTGTCTGCGCGTCGAAACCGATGCCGTAGACTTCGCGACATGAAAATCGAAGTGGTTCCGGTGACGGCCTTCGAGCAGAACTGCTCGGTCGTCTGGTGCGAGCGGACACGACGCGCCGCGGTGGTGGATCCCGGCGGTGATCTTGAGCGCGTGCTCGCCGCCGTCGAGCGTCATGGGCTGCTCTTGGAAAAAATCCTCATCACCCATGCGCATCTCGATCATGCGGGTGGCACGGCGGCGCTGTCGCGCCGGATGTCACTGCCAATCGAAGGCCCTCACGAGGGCGATCTCTTCTGGATCGAGCAGATGGCGGCGCAGGCAAAAATGTTCGGCTTTCCGCCCGCGGAAAGTTTTACGCCTGATCGCTGGCTGCAGCAGGATGATCGCGTCACCGTTGGCGAGATCGAGTTCGAAGTTTTGCACTGTCCCGGACACACGCCGGGGCATGTGGTGTTCTTCCAGCGCGAATCACGCTTTGCGATTGTGGGCGATGTGATTTTTGCGGGCTCGATCGGCCGTACCGATTTTCCGCGCGGCAATCATGCCGAGTTGCTGCACTCGATCCGCAGCAAACTGTTCCCGCTCGGTGATGACGTCACGTTTTTGCCGGGCCATGGTCCGACCTCGACATTCGGTGCAGAGCGCCGCAGCAATCCGTTTATCGCCGACCGTTTGTTTGCGCGCTAGGGCGTGAGCAGCTGCGTGGTCGGCACGTAGTGATCGACCAGCAGCGCCACGAACAGCCACATCAAATAAGAAATCGAGAAGCGGAACACCTTCATCGGCAGTTCGGCGCGATCGGTGAGCTTGAGCGCAAAGGCGTAGTAGAGAAAACGACCGTTAAGCACCAGTGCCGCCGCCAGATAAATCAGCCCGCTCATGCGCGTGAGATAGGGCATCAGTGTGACGAGTACCAGCAGCATCGTGTAGAGCAGCACCTGCAGACGCGTGTACGGTATGCCGTGAGTTACCGGCAGCATCGGAATACCCGCCCGCGCATATTCGTCGCGTCGCGCGATGGCGAGCGCCCAGAAATGCGGCGGCGTCCAGATGAAGATGATCAGGAACAGCAGCAGCGCATTTGGCTCGATCGAATTGGTGACTGCCGCCCAACCAAGCACGGGTGGTGCTGCGCCCGCCGCACCGCCGATGACGATGTTTTGCGAGGTCGCGCGCTTGAGGAACACGGTGTAGATGACGGCATAGCCGATCAATGAGGCAAAAGTGAGTACCGCTGTGAGCGGATTGACGAGCCACCAGAGGATCAGCATCGAAGCGACACCCAGACAGGCGGCAAAGCTGAGTGCCTGCGCGGTAGTCAGGGTGCCCGTCGGCAACGGTCTGCTGCGGGTGCGCGACATCTGCTCGTCTATTTTTTGATCGAGCACGTGGTTGATGGTGGCGGCACAAGCCGAGGCCAGCGCGATACCGAGATTGCCCCAGACCAGCGCATCGAATGGCGGCATGCCGGGGCTTGCCAGCAAAGTGCCGACGATCGCCGTGAACACGATGAGTGCGACGACCTTGGGTTTGGTGAGCTCGAAATAGAGCTTCCAGAGGGGGCGTGAGCGCGCGACGGTAGCAGCCGGTGTGCTCATCTCAGACCTCGCGCAGACGGCGATTCAGCAGCATCATCGCCATGATCAGCAGCGCAGCACCCGCATTGTGTCCCGCGGCCAAGGAGAGTGGGAACGCCTTGAGAATCATCAGTACGGCGACCAAGAGTTGCACGCCGAGTGCGGCGATAGCCCAGCCACCGGCGCGACGCACGAGTGCTGTGGTGCCATGACGTATGGCAAGCCAGCCGGCGAGCAGCACGGCGAGCGTTGCGATCACGGCACCGACTCGGTGAGTAAAGTGAATGGCCACGCGCGCAGGGTGCTCGAGCACGCCACCCGTGTAGTTGATGTCGAGTCCACGCCAGAGCACGAACGCATCATCCCAGTCCATGCCTTCGGGCCACCATTGTTGCTGGCACTTCGGCAGATCCGGGCAGGCGACCGCGGCGTAATTGCTGCTGGTCCAGCCGCCGAGCATGATCTGGAACGCGACGATGACGGTGGCGACCACCGCAGCCTTGCGTGCGCCATCGAGCGCTGCAGTGCGCGTGGAGCCCGGTTCCGGCTCGATCACCTGCGTGGTGCGCCGCATGGTGAGCCACAGCCAGGTGAGCATCGACAAAGTGCTCAGCCCACCGATCAGATGCAGTACGACCACGAGCGGTTTCACGAGCCACCACACCGTGAAAGCGCCCAGCACGCCCTGTAGTACGACCAGCGTCAGCAGTGCCACGGTGTAGGGAACGCTCGCCGGTCGTTCACGACGATAGGCGATGGCGATGGCCGTGATCAGCACGATCACGAAACCGAGTGCTGTCGCCGCATAGCGATGAATCATCTCGCGCCAAGCCTTGCCGGAATCGTAGTCCCAGCCCGGCGCATAGGAGTCGATTTTGCCGGGTGCTCGTTCGGCGCCGGTGGGCGTGACATGCCCATAGCAACCCGGCCAGTCCGGGCAGCCGAGACCGGCGTCGGTGAGCCGGACCCACGCGCCGAGCACCACCACCACGAGACAGAGCAGCATGCCGATCAACGCGAGACGACGGATCGTCACCGCGCCAGAGGGGATCGATTTCATTGAAGGCATGGACGTCAACCGATGTGAGAGAGCTTGAGCAGTTTGTTGAGATCGTCGAGCAAGCCCTTGGGATTCTGGGCGATGTCGAAGCGCATCATGAGATTGCCGAGTGGATCGACCACATAGACGAACTGGCGAGCCTCATCGCGCGGAAATTGCGCAAGCCACGCGCTCGCTGCGGCTTCGGTGACCACCACGGTTTCGAGGCCGGGATGCTCGCGCTCGAGAAAAGCTTGATCGCAACAATTGTTGTCGGCGATGAACACGCGCTGCACGCGGCTCATGTCCTCGGCAAGCAGCAACCGCGTCTGGCGGATGGTCCAGAGTGCGTTCCGGCAGGGTTCGTCGCAGGCTCCATCACCGATGTAGACCAGCGTCCACTTGCCGTCGAAGAGATCAGCGCGCACCGCGGATCCATCGATATTGGCGAGCGCACGATCGGCGGGTGCGGTGTCGAGCAAAGGGCGTGCGGGCGTGATGAGTTCGCCGTGATTGGTGCTGCCTGCAGGACGCCAGCCCCCCGCGTAGTACAGCCAGAACGCGCCGATCAGCGGCACGAAAAACAAGGCGGCCAGACCGATCAGTGCACCGCGACCGGCGACTTGCGAGCCCGGCTTGCTTGCTTCGACGTTCATTCAGCGTCCCTTTTTCTGAGATTCAGTACCACGTACAACACCAGCAGCAGCACCGCGAAGCTCCACCACTGGATCGCATAAGACCAGTTCTGCTCTGGCCCCTTGGCAAACGGCAGCCAGCCGCGCACATAACCCGCGGGCTCGGCTTCATCGAGCAGCAACACGCGCGACTCGAGGCGTGTCGAGTCGACTCCGAGCGCTGCAGCGAGTTCCCGCTGTTGCGGAAAGGCGGTGACTCGCGGCCAGCGACCCTCGAGCGCGGGCGCTGCCCGACCGCCGGAGAGTCCTGCACTCGGCAGGTCATCCATCAGGCCCCGCAGCCGAACCTCGCGAGGCGCGGCATCGTCGCGCGAAGCCCCCTCGATCGATACATCGGGCAACTGCTCGCGATAGCCCGTGAACGGTACCCAGCCCCGATTCACCAGCAACCAACGACCCTCGGCCAGCCGCAGCGGCGTCAGCACCTCGTAACCGGCTCGACCGTCGCGGGTGCGGTTATCGAGCAGGAACTGGCGTGACTCGTCCCACGTACCTGCGACCTCGACCCGTGCGTAGCGCGGCAATACCGTCGCGGCGCGAGCATCGAACGCGATCACCCGCTCGGCGTTACGCGTGAATTCCGACGCCAGTTGCTGCTTGAACTCGGCACGGCCCCACTGCCAACGGCCAAGACTCACGAACAACACGAGCAGGACTACCGTGATTCCCGTCATCAGCCATGACGGGGCGAAAACCCTGCGGCCGACGGTAATTCGGAGTGGCACGGGGCCTATAATACCCGCTATGGAACTCTTCCGGTTTCTGGTCGGTATCGTGATGCTCGGCATCCTTTTCAGCCTGGGCTCGGCACTCTTTCACCTGATGACCGACAAGGGTGATTCCAAGAAAATGGTGCGGGCGCTGACCGTGCGCGTCGCCTTGTCGGTGGCGCTCTTCCTCATGCTGATGATCGCTTGGGCAGTTGGCTTGATTACCCCGCACGGTATCAGTCGCTAAACGCAAACGGGCCGGTTGCCCGGGCCGTTGCTGCGTCGCGGGCACTGAAGCTGCCGCGTCGCCCCTGACGTGATTCGTCAGATCCAGTAAACGAACACGAACAGGCCGAGCCAGACCACATCGACGAAGTGCCAGTACCACGCAACCGCCTCGAAACCGAAGTGGCGTTGCGGCGTGAAGTGGCCCTTCATGGTGCGGAACCAGATCACGAGCAGCATGATCGCGCCGAGCGTCACGTGCAGACCGTGGAAGCCCGTCAGCATGAAGAACGTGGAGCCGTAAATTCCGGTGGAGAGCTGCAGTCCGAGATCGTTGTACGCATGTGCATACTCCCAGGCTTGCAGACCGACGAAGAGAAAGCCGAGCAGAAAGGTCGCCGCGAGATAGATGTTGAGGGTGCGGCGATGGTCTTCCTTGAGGGCGTGGTGAGCGATGGTGAGTGTCACACCAGACAGCAGCAGGATCGCGGTATTGATCGCCGGCAGACCGAAAGCCGGAATGATCTCGAAGCTGCCGTCATCACGGGGTCCCAGGGTCGCCGGACCATTGGTTGGCCAGGCCGGACTGAAATCCTGCCACAGCAGCAATTTGTTGAAGATCTTCACGCCCTCGCCGCCGATCCACGGGACCGACAGTTCCCGCGCATAGAACAGTGCGCCAAAGAAAGCGGCGAAAAACATCACCTCTGAGAAGATGAACCACATCATTCCCATGCGGAAGGACTTGTCGACCTGCAGGTTGTACATGCCCTTCTGGTGTTCATCGATGACGACCGCGAACCAGCCGACGAACAGGCCGATCAGCATGAGAACGCCGAGGCTGAAGATCCACGGCCCGTACCACTCGTTAAGCCAGCCACAGAGCCCGATCATGAACACGAACAGCGTCGCCGATCCGTAGATCGGCCAGGCGCTTTCGTGCGGCACGTAATATTTGTCGTGATTATCCTGGGCGTGGGCATTGGCCATGGTCTTTTTCCTAGTTCAGCGCGGCGACCCGCGTCGAGTTGTCGTAAAACACGTACGAAAGGGTGATCCGGTCGAGACTACGCGGCAGATTCGGATCGACCACGAAGCGCACCGGCATGATGCGCTGCTCGTCCTTGGCGAAATGCTGCGGCGTGAAGCAGAAGCACTCCGTCTTGCGAAAGTAGGCCGTGGCCTTGCCGGGCGCCACGTTGGGGATCGCCTGGGCGACCGTGTCTCGGCCCGTCAGGTTTTGCGCGACGTAGTCGACCTCGTACAGCCGTCCGGGGTGCACTTTCATTTCGGCGATCACCGGGCGGAATTCCCAGCTGCCGACGCTGGGCAGATCGGCAACGAACTCGACGGTCACGAGGCGCGACTCATCGTGCTGCACGTTCTCCACTTTCGAGGCGCGCAATAAATCTTTGGGATTGCCGACACCCGTGATGTCGCAGAGCACATCGTAGAGCGGTACGAGTGCAAAGCCGAAGGCAAAGGCACCGGCGGCGAAGCCGAGCAGGCGCAGCGTCAGTCGACGGTTCTCACGACCGCGCAAATCGGTTGAGGTCGGTTCGTTATCGGGTCTTTCACTCATTGCCGGAAACCGAGCACCGACATGGCGATGAACGCGACATAGAACGCCACCGCCACGAGCCCGAGCAGAATCGCCGAGCGCTTCACGCGGCGTGCTCGTTCGGCGTCTTCAGGTTGCGGCGTCACGTTTGCGTACCTTGGGTGGATCGAACCGATGCACTGCGTCAGTGCATCGAGCCCTTGGCGATCACAGCCTGTGAAGGCGGGGTCTCCCAGCTGTGGTACGGCGCCGGCGTCGGCAATTCCCACTCGAGACCACGCGCGCCTTCCCACGGAAGATCCGCTGCCTTCTCACCCGAACGCACGGCGTTCCAGACGACGTAGACGAACAGCAGCTGCGAGAAGCCAAAGATGAAGGCGCCAACCGACGACACCATGTTCCAGTCGGCAAACTGGGTGGAGTAGTCAGGGATGCGGCGCGGCATGCCAGCGAGACCGAGGAAGTGCTGCGGGAAGAACAGCACGTTCACGCCGATGGTCGACAGCCAGAAGTGCAGCTTGCCGATTTTTTCGTTGTACATGCGGCCCGACCACTTGGGCAGCCAGTAGTACACGCCCGCCATGATGGCGAACACCGCGCCCGGCACCAGCACGTAGTGGAAGTGCGCGACCACGAAGTAGCTGTCGTGGTACTGGAAGTCAGCCGGGACGATGGCGAGCATCAGACCTGAGAAGCCGCCGATGGTGAACAGGAACAGGAAAGCGATGGCGAACAGCATCGGCGTTTCGAAGCTGATCGAGCCCTTCCACATGGTCGCGCACCAGTTGAAGACTTTCACGCCGGTGGGCACGGCGATCAGCATGGTCGAGAGCATGAAGAAGAGCTGGCCGGCGAGCGGCATGCCCACCGTGAACATGTGGTGCGCCCAAACGATAAACGACAGGAAGGCGATCGAGGCCGAGGCGTAGACCATCGACTCGTAGCCGAACAGCGGCTTGCGCGAGAAAGTCGGGATGATTTCGGAGATCACGCCGAAGGCCGGCAGGATGAGGATGTAGACCTCGGGGTGCCCGAAGAACCAGAAGATGTGTTGGAACATCACCGGGTCACCGCCGCCCGAGGCGGTGAAGAACGCCGTACCAAAGAAATGATCGGTCAGCAGCATGGTCACGGCGCCCGCGAGCACCGGCATGACCGCGATCAGCAGATAGGCCGTGATCAGCCAGGTCCAGCAGAAGAGCGGCATGTTGAGCAACCCCATCCCCGGGGCGCGCATGTTGAGAATGGTGACCACCACGTTGATCGCGCCGAGGATCGACGAGATACCCATGAGATGGATCGCGAAGATGGTCAGCGGGAAACTGTCACCCGCCTGCAGCGATAGCGGCGGATAGAGCGTCCAGCCGCCCGCCGGCGCGCCGCCCGGCACGAACAGCGTCAGCAGCAGCAGCGTGAAGGCGAAGGGCAGCAGCCAGAAGCTGAAATTGTTGAGGCGCGGCAGCGCCATGTCGGGTGCGCCGACCTGCATCGGCACCATCCAGTTGGCAAGACCCGTCCAAGCCGGCATCACCGCGCCAAAGATCATCAGCAGCGCGTGCATGGTGGTCATGGAGTTGAAGAAGCCCGGGTCGACGAACTGCAGACCCGGCTGGAAGAGCTCGGCGCGAATGACGAGCGCCATCGCACCGCCCAGGAAGAACAGCACACAAGCGAACACTAGGTACATCGTGCCGATGTCCTTGTGGTTGGTGGCGTAGAGCCAGCGCTTCAGGCCATGCGGCTTGTGATCGTGATCGTCGTGCGCGTGTTCGTGGGTTGCTGAGTTGGCCATGACTTGCGTGCTCTCTGGTGCGGAATCTTTGAACGATTAATTCTTTGGCTGAGCGGATCTGCGGTGCAGGTCAGCCCTGCGGTGCGGCAGGCAGTGCAGCCACGGTCGGTGCTGCCTCGTCGCCGACGGGCGACGGCGCCGCAGGCGGGTTGGCTGCGGCCTTCTGTTCGGCCAGCCATGCCTTGTACTCTTCTTTGGTCACGACCTTGACCACTACGGGCATGAAGCCGTGGTCACGACCGCAGAGTTCGGCGCACTGGCCGCGATAGATGCCGGTCTTGCCCTTCTCGACCTTGAACCATAATTCGTTGACGTTGCCGGGGATGGCGTCTTTCTTCATGCCGAAGGCCGGCACCCACCAAGCATGGATCACGTCTTGGGCGGTGAGCAGCATGCGCACCTTGGTGTCTTCGGGGACGACGAGCGGGTTGTCGACGTTGAGCAGGTAATCGGGAACCGAGTTGGGGTCGACGCCCGACTGCAGCTGACGAGCCTCGTCGCTCGCCCGATCGAGTTGGGAGAAGAAATTCACGTTCTCGCCCAGATATTCGTACTGCCATTTCCACTGATAGCCCGTGGCTTTGATGCTGATCTCGGTGTTGCGGGTGTCTTCGATGGCGATCAGCGTGCGCGCGGCGGGAATCGCCATGATGACGAGAATCACGACCGGGATCAGCGTCCAGATGATCTCTGCCTTGGTGCTGTGCAGCATGGTGGTATCGGGCTTCGCGCCTTGCGATTTGCGGAAGGCCACCAGCGACCAGATCATCCAGCCGAACACGAACACGCCGATCGCCACGCACCACCAGAAGATGGTCATGTGCAAAGAATAGATTTCTTTGGACAGTTCGGTGACCCCGACCGGCATGTTGAGGTTGCCCCATTCGGCGCGAGCGGCGAGCGGCGCTAAGCCGCCCAGAGTCGCGATGGCGGTGGTCAGGGCGGTGCGGAGTGTTTTGCTCATGATCTGTCCGGATACTCGAAATATGTTGGCGGAAACGATCGCCGCCGGCGGAGGTCTCGCCGGTCAGGCGGGGTCCCCTTGTGCAGGCAACGGCGGGGATTCGTCGACGCGGCCGATCAGGCTGCGCAATCGCATCGCGAGACTGCGACGCTCCTGCTCGTTGAGGAAGCGTCCTATCTCGTATCGACGGCCATGCGATTCGACCGTCAGTCGACTCGGATGCAGCGGCGAACCCCCGGCGCGGATTCTAACTTGCGCCCAATGTCGCGGGAACTCGACGCACCGAGATTGCTGCGGCGCCACGTCCTCGATGGCGACCGTCTGCTCCGAAATGATGATGGTTTGCCGTTCGAACCGCCGCGCCATGCTGGTGCGCAGCGCCCAGGCCACGAGGGCGATCTCGAGGCCGGCGAACGGCAGCACCAACCAGAATCCGAGCAGCGAAATCGGCAGCGCGATCGAGAGCGAGGCGACGATCACGCTCAGCATGAAAAGCCGCGCTCCCCGCGGGCTGAGCGAGCAGTTGGGGCGGATCTCGATGCGGGTCGGGCCATCGGTCATGGGAGGGGATTCCGCGCAGGGCACGCGATCCTAGTCGCGTACTGAAAACTCAATCAAGACAGATACTTATTTTACAGAAGCGAGGGGAAATCCAATGGCCGCCAAGCGGTCGAGGGCGAGCCCTGCCGCCGCTCTTCGGGCGTCCGGGTCGTCGCCGTAAGGGAATATCGCGAGCGGCGGGGCGCCCAGCAACTCGCCGAGGGTTGCGAGGTTGTCTTCGCGGCGACTCATGGCCGGATCGATCGAATTGGCCACCCAGCCGGCGAGCGGCAGACCCGTTTGCCGGATCGCCTCGGCCGAGAGCACCGCATGGTTCAGGCAACCGAGTCGCAGGCCGACGACCAGCAGCACGGGCAGGCGAAGGTGCTGTGCGAGGTCGGCCATGGAGCTCGTGGGCCCGAGCGGCGCCCGCCAACCACCGGCGCCCTCGACCACCTGGCAGTCAAAGTGGGGTGCGGACGAGCGGGCCAATTCGCGCAGCCGCTCGAGCTCGATGCTCACACCCGCTTCGGCGGCCGCGAGATGCGGTGAGATCGGTGGCGCGAAGCAGTAGGCGTTAACCTCGGCGTAGCTACCCGGGTAGCGTGCTGGCTCCCCGGCCGCCGCCGCCATCAGCGCCAGGGCATCCTCGTTGCGCAAACCCGCAGCGGTCTGCACCGCGCCCGAGGCGACGGGCTTCATGACCCCGACTCGTCGACCACGTCGCCTGAGCTCGGCGACCAAGGCCGTCGACACCCAGGTCTTGCCGATTTCGGTATCGGTGCCGGTGACGAAGATGCCCCGCGCGGCGGTGATTGCGGCGGTGATGACGGTGGTGCTCATCGCTTGCGCAGTCTGCTGATCGGCACGAGTACCTCGCCGGCTTGTCCGGCGCCCGAGTTGACGGAGGGGGTCGTTCGCTGCGCTCTCGCCGACGAGCCGAAGCAGCAGGCATACACCACTTCCCAGGTGGCCGGGATGTCCGTTGCGCTGCCGACGAGTGCGGCATAGGCGCAGCACATGGCTGCGTAGGCGGCCTTGCCCGTTAATCCGCGATTTCTTTGATCGAGCGTATTGCGCGCGCCGATCGCCTTGAGACTGCGCAACAGTGCGTTGACGTCGGTGTAGTGACTGGTGAGTCGATCGACGTCGAGCACCGGTTCGACGAAACCTGCTCTGCCGAGCGCCGCGCCAAGATCATGGACATCGACGAATTCATTGACATGCGGATACTGGTCGACCGCAAACCATGCGCTACGTAATTCATGCAGCGTGGTCGGCCCGAAACTGCTGAAAATGAATACGCCGTTTGGCGAGAGAACCCGGCGGATTTCAGCGAGTGTCGCGTCGAGATCGTCGCACCACTGCAGCATCAGGCTACTGAAGATCAACTCGACGCTGCCGTCGGCGAAGGGCAGCTGCCCTGCATCGGCTGCGACGCAGTCGTAGCGGCGCCGCCGCCACGGCAGGTGTCGGTCGAGCCAGCCGATGCGCGCCGCTGCCCGGCGCAGCATGATGGGCGAGAGGTCAACGGCAGCGATCAGCGCCTGCGGGTACCGGGCCTTTAACAAGGGCGTCGCCGCACCCGTGCCAGCGCCGAGGTCGATCACGACCTGCGGATCGAGCTGCAGTTCACCGACGCGCGTCAGCAGCTCGCTACGTACGGTGTTTTGCAGCGCAGCGGCCGCATCGTAGGTATCGGCAGCCGTACCGAACGCGCGTGCCATGGCTCGCCGATCGATCCGGTTCATGGAGCAAGCCCGCGCAGGAAATCTTCGAGCAGCCCGCAGAACTCGTGGGCATGCGACAAGAACGGCGCGTGGCCGCAACGCGGGATTTCTTCGAAGCGGGCGCCGCGAATCAGTTCGGCCAAAGCCCGTGAGGCGCGCGGGTGCACGACCCGATCGTATTGGCCGGCGATCACCAGCGTCGGACTTTGGATGAGCGGCAGTCGCGGACGTTGATCGACTTCGTGCAGCAGCTTCAGCGAGCGCAGCAGCACTTCGGGCGGACACTCGCCCTGCGCGAGCAAGGCCGCGCGCAGGCTGGCGAGCGTCTCCTGCGCATGCGCGCTGCCGCGGACTTGCAGACCAAGGAATTCGCTGATTGTGCGCCGATAATCGTCACGTAAGTGTCCGGCGAGCGCGTCGAGCACTTCGGGCGCGGCACCGTAGGGCCAATCCGCCGCGATTGCAAAGCGCGGCGTGGGACTGACGAGCACGAGACCCGCGATGCGCTCGGGAGCTTGGGCGGCGATTTCCATCGCGAGCTTTGCGCCGAGCGACCAGCCGAGCAGCACGCAGCGTGGCGGCATCTGCTGCAGCAGATGTGCCGCGGTGAGCCCGATATCCCACCCGCACGCCGCGTCATGATGATGAATGGCGGCGGGCTCAAGTGCGCGGCCGTGACCGGGAAGATCCAGTCGGCTGATGGCGAGCGGGACGCCGTCGGCGCGCTTGCTCCAGGCATCGAGCCGCGTCACGAGTGCATCGAATACGCGCAGGTTGAGCGCCCAGCCGTGCAGCAACACGAGCGACTTGGCTGTCATGCGCTCGCCTCTCTGCTTGCCTGCAAACTCGCCTCGAGTGCGACGAGCAGGGCCTCGACTTGCGGGGGCTCGTGGGTCGCGGACAGCGTGACCCGCAGTCGCGCACTGCCCTGCGGCACAGTCGGCGGACGAATGGCGGTGACGCGATATCCCAGGGCGCGCAGCGCCGCACTCGCGGCCAGCGCGCTTGTCGCGCTGCCCAAGATCAACGGCTGAATGGCCGTCGGTGAATCGGTGAGCGGCAGCCCGCGGCGTGTTGCGCCTTCGCGGAACTGCGCGATGAGCTCAAGCAGCTTTTTTCTGCGCCAAGGTTCGCGCTGTACAAGTTGCAGTGCCTTGCGCGTGGCCGCTGCTACCGGCGGGGGCAGCGCGGTGGTGTAGATATAGGTACGCGCCCGCTGGATCAGCAGCTCGATCAGCGGTGCATCACCCGCAACGAAGGCGCCAAAGCTGCCGAGCGCCTTGCCAAAAGTGCCGATGAGCACGGGTATCTGACGGGCATCGAGCCCAAAGAATTCGCAGCAGCCGGCGCCCCGCTCGCCGAGCACGCCGATGCCATGCGCGTCATCGACGATCAGCCAGGCGCCGTGTCGCTGGGCCGCGGCGGCGAGTTGCGGCAGCGGTGCGAGATCACCATCCATGCTGAACACGCCGTCGGTGACCAGCAGAGCACTGCTGCCTTCGTGCGCGATCAACGCATGTTCGCTCAGGGCGCGCGCGGCGGCGGCGGCATCACCGTGCAGGTAACGTTTGAAGTGACGCGTGCGTGCGAGCAGCGCGGCATCAATCAGCGAGGCGTGATTCAGTCGGTCTTCGAGCACGAGATCGTCGCGATCGGCGAGTGCCGCGAGTACGCCGAGATTAGCCATGTAGCCCGTGGAAAAAACCAGCGCCCGTTCGCGGCCGGTGAATTCGGCGAGTTCCTGCTCGAGCGCTTCGTGCTCGCGGCAGTGGCCGTTGACGAGGTGCGAGGCGCGAGCGCCGACCCCGTCGCGCAGGGCCGCGTCGGCCATGGCTTGTGACAGCTCGGGATGCCGGGCGAGGCCGAGATAATCGTTGCAGCAGAAATCGATGCAGCCGTCGTCGGCGAATTCGCGTCGCCGGCGCAACTGCCGAGTATCGAGTTCGTGCAGTGCGGCGGCGATGGCCTCAGGCGTGCAACGCACCGGGCGCTCCACCCGCAGTGCGCATGCCGAGGCGTTCGAGCAGGCGGCGATCGTGCTCGACATCGGGGTTGCCGGTCGTCAAAAGTTTTTCGCCGTAGAAAATCGAGTTCGCACCGGCCAAAAAGGCGAGCGCTTGCAGCTCGTCCGACATCTGCTCGCGGCCTGCGGAGAGGCGTACAGCCGACTGCGGCATGATGATGCGGGCCACGGCAATCGTGCGCACGAAATCGAAGGGATCGATCGGTGCCTGATCTGCGAGCGGCGTGCCCGGCACGGCGACCAGCTGGTTGATCGGTACGCTTTCCGGAGGCTGCGGCAAATTGGCGAGCACCTGCAGCATGCGCGCACGATCGCGCACGGTCTCGCCCATGCCGACGATGCCGCCACAACAGACGTTCATGCCGGCCTCACGCACGGCTTCGAGCGTGTCGAGCCTGTCCTGAAAGTCGCGCGTACTGATGATCTTGTCGTAGTACTCGGGCGAGGTGTCGATATTGTGGTTGTAGTAGTCGAGACCCGCCTCGCGCAGCTCCTTGGCCTGATCGCGTGTGAGCATGCCCAGCGTCGCACAGCTCTCCATACCGAGCGCGCGCACTTCGCGGATCATTGCCACCATCACATCGAGATCTTTTTTCTTTGGTGAGCGCCAAGCGGCACCCATGCAAAAACGGGTCGCCCCGGCCTCGCGAGCCGTACGCGCTCGTTCGGCGACATCGGCCACCGCCATCAACGACTCGCGATCAAGACCCGTGTCGTAGCGAATGCTCTGCGGGCAGTAGGCGCAGTCCTCCGGACAGGCACCGGTCTTGACCGACAGCAACGTGCTCATCTGCACGGTGTTGGCCTGCTGATGTTCGCGATGCACTGCCTGCGCGCGGAACAGCAGGTCTTGGAAGGGCAAGGCGAACAGCGCCTCGACTTCTTCGAGCGTCCAGTTGTGGCGGGCAATGTCTTGGCTCATGGCGTTTTCCGGTGCGCAGGCGAGATTCGCAGGCTGCGCAGTGCCGCGGCCGCGGGCAGCCTCGAGGACTGCCGTCGCGATGTTCCCCAAGGCCCCGGAGACTGTCAACTTGCAAAGCACTACCGAGTCGACAATCGATCTGGGGGCGCTAGCCTCGCAGCGCCATTGGTTGATCGATCAGGGCCGCAGATTGCCGTGGCTGACGCGCTGGGCTTTTCGTTGCCTGCCGGCACGTTGCTACTTCTGTGGTCGCGCCAGTGAGCTGCACCAGCTCGATCTGTGCGGCGAATGCCTGGAAGGTTTGCCCTGGGCTTCGCCCGAGCGGGTGCCGCGCCGCCTCGGCAGCGGAGCACCGGCTTTTGCAGCGTTCGATTACCGCGCCCCCGTGGCCGAGGCGCTCAAGGCGCTGAAGTTCACCGGAGATCGCCGCGCCGCCAGACTGCTCGGCGCCGTACTCGCCATGCGGCTTGCGACCCAAGTGGCAACGGGAGCAGGCGCCCTGCCCGATGTGCTGCTGCCGGTACCGCTGCATCATGCACGGCACGTCGAGCGCGGCTTCAACCAGTTGCTGCTGCTCGCCCGACATGCCGGGTACTGGCTGCGGCGGCCGGTGCATTGCGGCGCCGTGCTGCGCATCAAAGCCACGCGCCCGCAGACTTCACTGCACGCGATCGAACGTCAGCAAAATCTGGCGGGTGCATTTTTCGTCTCGCCACAACTTCGCCGCGAATTGCGTCGTCGCAAACTGCGCCGGGTGACGATCATCGACGATGTGCTTACGACGGGCGCCACGCTCGATGCGCTCGCGACCGCCCTGCAAGAGGCTGGCATTCGCGAGCTTCAGTGCTGGAGCGTGGCGAGGGCGATGCCGACAAATATTGCGAGACCCACGTAATTATTGTCCAAAAATGCTTTGAAGCACTTGGCGCGCACGCGCTCGCGCGTCGACCAGAGTTGTCGCGCAAACAGCAGCGCGACGAAGAGCAGCGCGACAAAATATGGCGCTGCGAGATCGGCCAGCATACCGATCCATCCGAGCAGCGCGAGCATCAGCGTTTGCATGATGCCGATGGCGAGCAAGTCATGCTCGCCGAACAGCAATGCGGTAGAACGGATGCCGATGCGTCGATCATCGTCGCGATCAACCATCGCATAGAAGGTGTCGTAGATCCCCGCCCACAGCACCGCCACGGCAAAAATAAGCCAGCCGATGAGCGGGATCTCGCTGCGCACAGCCATGAAGGCCATCGGCACGCCCCAGCCGAAAGCGATGCCGAGATAGAGCTGGGGCGCCGGAAAAAACCGCTTGAAAAATGGATAAGTCGCCAGCAGCAGCGCAGCGATCAACGACAGCAGCACGGTGCGCAAGTCGAGCTGCAGCACCACGACGAGCGCGAGCAGCATCAGCACGGCGAACAGCGTCAGTGCCTCGTAAGGCGAGACGCGCCGCGCGGCGAGCGGGCGTTCGCGGGTGCGCTCGACGTGCGGATCGAAATCACGGTCGGCGAAATCATTGATGATGCAACCCGCCGACCGCGTGAGCAGAGTGCCGAGCAGGAATATCAGCAGCAGTTTCATGCCGGGAAAACCCGCCGCGGCGATCCACAGCGCCCAAAGCACCGGCCAAAGCAACAGCAAGATGCCGATCGGCCGGTTAAGGCGAGTCAGCAGGACGTACTCGTGCAACCGCCTTTGCAGGGTAATGCCGATCATGCGCAGGATCCCGGCAGCGCGCGCAATGCCGAAGCCCCGCCCGACTCAGCGACCGCCACGTCGGCCGATCGAGGGCAGAAAGACCTCGTAGAGGTCGAAGGGCGCACCGCCAACGCGTAGTGGCGAATGGCGTACCCATAAAGGCTGCGGCGAAAGTTGCGCGTGCCGCAAGACGCGAGCTGCGAGCCAAGCATCCGGATAAAGCTGGGCGAAGCGAAACTCGTCGCGCTCGAGATCTTGCCGGCCGGCCAATGCTTCGCCAAGCGTGCGGGTGCCGATGACGGCGAGCCAGGGCGCAGCCTCGAGCGTGTGCCGCGGGATGCGGGTATGCGCATACATCCACACCGCGCCATCGCTACCCATGTCGATTTCGCGAGCGTGATCGGGGCCGGCCGCTCCTTCGTGGAGCAGCCGCATGGCGAAGCCGTCGCCGGCGGCTTCGCGAATCCGCTGGGTGAGCAAGCCAGGGGTTAGCAGCCACGAGCGCAGCGCCGCATCGCCGACGTAACAGTTGAGTGCATTGGGCGGCAACCACAGCGCCGCCGCAGGTACCGCGGCCGGCCAGAGCGCGTGCTCTGCCGAAGCAGCGGTCGGCATATCAACCGATGCGGCCATATCTATCGTCCGTTCCGATCCAGCGCGTGGTGAGGGGCGCGATTCTATCCGGATACTTTGCCAGCAGCAGATCGGCGGCCTCTTGTACCTGTGGCAATAGATCCACGTCGCGCGCGAGATCGGCGACGCGCATGCGGGCGAGCCCGGTCTGTCGCGTACCGAGCAGCTCGCCCGGTCCGCGCAATTCGAGGTCGCGCTGGGCGATCACGAAGCCGTCGGTGCTGTCGCGAATGGCGTTGAGTCTGGCGCGCGAGAGCGCCCCGAGCGGCGATCGGTAAAGCAGTACGCAGCTGCTCTCGTGGCTGCCGCGTCCGACCCGCCCGCGTAGCTGGTGCAATTGGGCGAGCCCCATGCGTTCGGCGTTCTCGATCACCATCAGCGTGGCGTTCGGCACATCGACGCCGACTTCGATGACGGTGGTGGCCACGAGCAGGTGGATCCGCCCGGCCTTGAACTCGAGCATCACCGCGTCCTTTTCTTTGCCTTTCATACGACCGTGCACGAGCCCCACTGAAAAATGTGGTAGCGCTTCGGCGAGCGCGGCGGCGGTTTCTTCGGCGGCCTGATATTGCAGTTCCTCGGATTCTTCGATCAGCGGACAGACCCAATAGGCCTGTCGGCCACTGCGGCAGGCGGCATCGATGCGCGCCACCACCTCGTTGCGGCGGGTCTCGGTCACCACCACGGTCTTGACGGGCGTGCGTCCCGGCGGCAACTCGTCGATCACCGACACATCGAGATCGGCATATGCCGTCATCGCGAGCGTGCGCGGGATGGGTGTCGCCGTCATGATGAGCTGGTGCGGATGACGGCCCTCGCGCTGGCCTTTCTCGGCCAGTTGCAAACGCTGCTGTACACCGAAGCGATGCTGCTCATCGACGATGACGAGGGCGAGATCCCGGAACTCTATGCCTTGTTGAAAGAGCGCATGCGTGCCCACGGCGAGCTGCACTTCGCCGGCGGCGAGAGCCTCGAGGGCGCTGCGCCGGGTGCGCGCAGGCTGCGACCCCGAAACCAGCGCTACGGTGATACCGAGCGGTCGGAACCACGCGTCGAGATTTCTTTGATGCTGCTCGGCGAGGAGTTCCGTCGGCGCCATGAGTGCGGCCTGGCGTCCGCTGCCGAGCGCACGTGCGGCAGCAGCGGCCGCGACCACTGTCTTGCCGCAGCCGACATCGCCTTGCACGAGCCGCACCATGGGTCGGCCTTGAGCGAGATCGGTATCGATGTCATCGAGCGCGCGGCGCTGCGCCGCCGTGAGCGGATAAGGCAATTGTGCGATGAAGCGCGCTTCGAGCCCCTGCGGATCCGCGAGCGGCCAACCGGGTTCTATACGCGCCGATTCGCGCAGTCGGCGCAGCACGGTCTGATGGGTCAGCAATTCTTCGAAGGCGAGACGCCGCTGCGCCGGATGCCGTCCTGCCTCGAGCTCTTCGAGATCGGCATCGACCGGCGGTCGGTGCATATGACGCAGCGCATCGCGCAGCGGCGGCAGGCCGAGCGGCGCGAGAATTTCCGGTGGTAACCAGTCGCGTATGCCTGCGGTATCGAGCTCCTTCAGCGCTTGGGTGATCAGCGCACGCAATCTGCCCTGACTCACGCCCTCGGTCGCCGGGTAAACGGGCGTGAGCCCCTCCTCGAGCGCGGTACGCTCGTCGAAAATCACGCGATACTCGGGATGAACCATCTCGAGACCGAGCGGTCCGCGACTTACCTCACCGAAGCAGCGGATGCGCGTGCCACGCGCGAGCCCCTGTTGTTGCGCCGAAGAAAAATGGAAGAAACGCAGGGTGAGAAAGCCGGAGCCGTCGGCGATGCGGCTCTGCATCTGCCGGCGGCGACGGAACACCACATCGGTGAGCTGCACCTCGCCTTCGACTACCGCCCGGCTGCCGGAGAGCAGCGAACCGATGGGCTGTACTCGCGTGCGGTCTTCATAGCGCGTAGGCAGCACGAACAGCAGATCCTGCACCCGCTCGACGCCGAGTACGGCCAGCCGCGCCGCGAGCGCGTCGCCGACACCGCGTAGCGCGGTCACGGGTCGTTGCTCGCGCACGTCGTGCATCGAGGTGCGCCCGCAAACCGCTTAGTCCAGGTGCAGGATGCAGTCGATCTCGACGCGTGCGCCGCGCGGCAGTTGCGCAACGCCGAGCGCGGCCCGGGCGGGCCACGGCTCCGGGAAGTACTGCGCCATGATTTCATTGACCTTGGCGAAGTGCACAAGATCGGTGAGGTACACCGTTACGCGCACCGCATGACGCAGCGAGCCACCCGCGGCCTTGGCGATGGCTGCGAGGTTGTCGAACACGCGATGGATCTCCGTATCGATATCGCCGCTGACCAGCTGACCGGTCGAGGGATCGAGTGGGATCTGCCCCGAGATGTATACCGTGGGGCCGATGCGCACCGCTTGCGAATAGGTGCCGATGGCCTGAGGCGCGTCGGCAGTACTGATGATCTGACGTGTCATGGTTGGACCCTCGTTTAGTCGTCGCGTCATTCTTCGCGACTACGCACGGCAAGTGTACGCGACAGCCGCAGCACGTCGGGCATGCGGCGAATGACCCGGATCACCTTGGCGAGATGCTTGCGGTCGCGCACGCGCACTTCGAATACCAGCACCGAGGTTTGCGGATCGCGCTCTTCGAGTTCGACGTGATCGATGTTGGTCTCGGTACCGGCGATCGCCGAGGCGACGGCGGCGAGGACGCCCATGCGGTTGGCCACTTCGACTCGCAACTCGCTGCCGAACATGCGCTCGGTCTTGTCGGCCCAGGTGACCGAAATCCATTTTTCGGGATGCTTGCGATAGTCATCGACGTTGGCGCAGTCCTCGCGGTGCACGATGATGCCGCGGCCACTCGAGAGATAGGCGAGGATGGCATCGCCGGGGACAGGGAAACAGCAGCGCGCGTAACTGACCAGCAAGCCCTCGGTACCGGCGACGGCAAGCGGTGCAGGCGCTGGGGCTTCTTCGCTGGTGTCTGCAGCCGAGGCTGCGGGTCCGAGTCGACGCGCGATCAGCGGTGCGATCCGCTCGCCGAGACCCACTTTCTCGAAGAGTTCATCCGCATCGCCCATGCCGAGTTCGCCTGCGGTCGCGGCGAGTGTTATGTCGCTGATGTCGGTGAGCGAGAGATTGAATTCGGCGAGCGATTGGTTGATCAGCCGCTGCCCGAGTTCGATGGCATCGGAGCGACGCAGACCTTTCAAATATTGGCGAATCGCCGCGCGCGCCTTGGCAGTGACCACGATGTTCACCCAAGCGGGATTCGGCATGGCACCGGGTGCGGTGACGATCTCGACCGTCTGGCCGTTGCGCAGATGCGTGCGCAGCGGTACGAGGCGACGGTCGATCTTGGCGGCGACGCAGCGATTGCCGACATCGGTGTGCACCGCATAGGCGAAGTCCACCACCGTGGCGCCGCGCGGCAACCGCAGGATTTTGCCCTTGGGCGTGAATACGTAAACCTTGTCGGGAAAGAGATCGACGCGCACGCTCTCGAGAAATTCTTCGGAGGTGCCGGCTTCCTGCATCGCGATCAGGTTGCTCAGCCACTCGCGCGCGCGGGCCTGCTCGCTCGCGACCGACGACTCGCCGCTCTTGTACTTCCAGTGGGCGGCGATCCCCGAGTCGGCGATGCGGTGCATGTCGCGTGTGCGGATCTGCGCTTCGATCGGCAGACCGTTGGGTCCGAAGAGTGTGGTATGCAGCGATTGGTAGCCGTTGACCCGCGGGATGGCGATGTAATCTTTGAAGCGTCCGGGCATCGGCCGGTATGCGCCATGCACGACTCCGAGCGCGCGGTAGCACTCGTCGGCGGAATCGACCATCACGCGCAGGCCATAGACATCGACGATGTCATTGAGCGAAGCGCGCTTGCGCAGCATCTTGCGATAGATGCTGTAGAGATGCTTCTCGCGGGTGTCGACTTCGGCGGCGATCCCGGCTTTCTTGAGCGCTGCGTCGATGTTCTCGGAGATGCGGCTGAGAAATTCCTTCTGATTGCCACGCGCGCGCTTGAGGGCTTTTTCCAGCACTCGGTAACGGCGCGGGTAGAGCGCGGCGAACCCCAGATCCTCGAGTTCGAGTTTCATGGCGTAGAGTCCGAGGCGCTCGGCAAGCGGGGCGTAGATATCGAGCGTCTCGCGGGCGATGGCGCGCCGCCGAATTGGCGACATGCCCTCGATGGTGCGCATGTTGTGCAAACGGTCAGCGAGTTTGACCAGGATTACCCGCAGGTCGCGCACCATCGCGAGCAGCATCTTGCGGAAGGATTCCGCCTGCGCTTCTTCGCGGCTCTTGAACTGGATTTGGTCGAGCTTGGTAACGCCGTCAACGATTTCGGCGACGCTCTGCCCGAAGCGCTTGGCGAGCTCGTCCTTGGCGATCGGCGTGTCTTCGATGACGTCGTGCAGGATCGCCGCGACGATGGTGTCGGTGTCGACCCGCAGATTGGCGAGCACCTCGGCAGCGGCTACCGGGTGTGCGATGTAAGGTTCGCCGGTCTTGCGGCGCTGACCGCGATGCGCCTCGGCACCAAACTCGGCAGCGTCGCGGATGCGATCGACTTGCTCGGGCGGGAGGTAGGCGCCCGCTGCGCTCAGCAGCTCCTTGAGGCCCGGGGTCCGCCGTGACCCGCCTGGCAGCAGGCCGAGCAGTGTCTGCGCATAATCCAAAGCGCCTCCGCCCCTAGGGGGCAGTGTCGTCAGTCTCCGAGGCCGAACTGCGGTGCGCGGAAGCCCGGATCGGGTTCCATGATGTCCGGCAGCAGGCTCGGCTCCGGTTCCGGCTCGGGCTCCGGCTCAATTAGCATCTCGGGGGTGATATTGCCGGCGGCGATTTCGCGCAGCGCGACCACGGTCGGCTTGTCGTTCTCCCAAGGCACGGTGGACTCTGCGCCGTTGGCGAGCCGACGCGCACGCTGCGAGGCGAGGATCACGAGCTGAAAAATGTTGTCGACGTTCTGCAGACAGTCTTCGACGGTGATGCGTGCCATGAGGAGCCTTCGGGTTTGACCCGGAAAAACATCAAGAATGGCCGACAAGTATAGGCGAGTGCTGGGGATTCTGGCCAGCGGCCTCAGCGAAGCAGCTCCTGCAGCAAGGCTGCGAGCGCGGCGCGTTTGCCGGAAAGATCCGTTGCTTGGCCGGCGATGATACGGCGCAGATCCGCCACGGCACGCTCGAAATCGTCGTTGACGAGCACGAAATCGAATTCGCCGTGATGCCTCATGTCGGCCACCGCGTCTCGCAGCCGCCGGGCGATCACTGCCTCGCTGTCGGTGCCGCGGCCGCGCAGGCGGCGCTCGAGTTCGGCGCGGGATGGTGGCAGCACGAAAATGGTGGTGCAGCCTGGCGCGCCGGTCGCGGGGTCGCGGGTGCGCTCGCGCACCTGCTGTGCGCCCTGCCAGTCGATCTCGAGGATCACGTCATGGCCGCGACCGAAAGCCAGGGCGAGCGCTGCTCGACTCGTGCCATAAAAATTGTCGAACACCGGCGCGTATTCGAGGAAGCCATCGGCCGCGATCATTTTTTTGAAGGTATCGACGCTGACGAAGTGATAGTCCCGACCGTCGGTCTCGTTCGGCCGCTGCGCACGCGTGGTGTGCGAGACGCAGACACGCAGATTCGGCTCACGCTCGAGCGTGGCCTTGACGAGGCTGGTTTTTCCCGCGCCCGAGGGCGCGGCGATGACGAAGAGACGGCCGCCGCTCATTCGATGTTCTGCACCTGCGATGTTCTTCACTTGCACGGATCGACTGGCCGACCTACCAAGTCGCCTTCATCGACGAAGTAATTGCCTTGCTCATTATATTGAGTAAAAATACTCAGTACAGTGAGCGTGCAACAAATTGCCTTCCAGCGCCCTCAGGCTGCCGTCCTCGCCGAGCGGCTCGCCGAGCCGCGTCGGTTCTTGCAGGTGGTGGCCGGCCCGCGCCAGGTCGGCAAGTCTACGCTGGTTCAGCAGGTCACCGATCAACTGGGCCTGCCGGTGCGCTACGTCAGCGCCGACGAGCCGACGCTGCGTGGAACAAACTGGATCAGCCAGCAGTGGGAAGCGGCGCGGCTGGAAGCCACGGGCAAGACAGGCTCCGTGCTCGTTCTGGATGAAGTCCAGAAAATTCCGCTCTGGTCGGAGACCGTCAAGCGCCTCTGGGACGAAGACACTCGCAAAAAGCGCCCGCTCAAGGTCGTGCTGCTCGGCTCCGCGCCGCTGCTGATCGCTCAGGGATTGACCGAGAGCCTCGCCGGGCGATTCGAGACCCTGAGGCTGCCGCATTGGTCGCTTGCCGAAATGCGAGCCGCCTTTGGGTGGTCGCCGGAGCAATACCTCTATTTCGGCGGCTATCCGGGCGCGGCGCCGCTGATCAAAGATCCTGCCCGCTGGTCCCGATACATCGCAGACAGTCTCATCGAAACTTCGATATCCCGCGATGTGCTGCTGCTCACGCGCGTCGACAAGCCCGCGCTGCTGCGCCGCCTGTTCGAGTTGGCTTGCCGGTATTCCGGCCAGATTCTTTCGTACACGAGGATGCTGGGTCAGTTGCAGGATGCCGGCAACACGACGACGCTGGCCCACTATCTCGATCTCCTGGCCGGCGCAGGCATGGTCTGCGGTCTGCCCAAGTTCGCTGGCGATGCCGCGCGTACTCGCGGCTCCAGCCCGAAGCTGCAGGTGTTGAATACTGCACTGATGACGATCACTACCGGTGCGAGTCTCGAGATGGCGAAATCGGATCGCGAATTCCGTGGCAGGTTGGTGGAATCGGCGGTCGGCGCTCGTCTGGCCAACGCAGCGGCGGCGGGCGAGTGCGAGTTGTTCTATTGGCGTGATCGCGGGCAGGAAGTGGACTTCATCGTCCGTTGCCGCCGTCGACTCGTCGCGATCGAGGTGAAGAGCGGGCGTGCGCCACAAGCGCGCGTTGGGACAGAGTCATTTTCCGCAGCCTTCAAGGTACGGCGCACGCTGCTCGTGGGAGGTGATGGCATCGCCGTGGAAGACTTCCTCGATCGATCCGTCGGTGAGTGGATCGAATGACGATCCGCCGCTCATTCGATGTTCTGCACCTGTTCGCGCATCTGCTCGATCAGCACTTTCATGTCTACGGCGAGACGCGTGGTGTCGAGTTCCTGCGATTTCGAGGATAGCGTGTTGGCCTCGCGATTGAGTTCCTGCATCAGAAAATCGAGTCGACGCCCGGCGGCCTCGCTGCCGTCGATGATGCGGCGGATTTCGCTGATGTGGCCATCGAGTCGGTCGAGCTCCTCATCGACATCGGCGCGCTGTAGCACGAGCACGAGTTCTTGCTCAAAGCGCTCGGCATCGACCGTGGTGCCGAGTTCGGCAATGCGTTCCTGCAATCGGCTGCGCAGTCGCGCGCGCAGCTCCGGCATGCGGGTGCGCAGGTCGGTGACGATGACTGCCAGTGCCGTGCAGCGCTGCTCGATGAGCTCGCGCAATCTTTGACCTTCGCGGCTGCGAGCTGCCGCGAGCTCGCGTACCGTGTCAATGAAAAGCGCGCGGCAAGCGCCTTGCAGACTCTCGGTATCGGGTGCGTCGTCTGCCAGCACTCCGGGCCAGCGCAGCACATCGAGCGCATCGATTTCGGCACTGCCGGCGGGCAGTTTGCTGCTGATGTCGCGGACGCGTACCAACAGTCGCTCGAGCGCCGCCTCGTCGATGCGCAATTCACGCTCGGCCTGATGCGCGCCACGCAGGTGGATGGTGCAGTCGAGTTTGCCGCGACGCAGTTCGCGCGCGAGGATCTGTCGCAGCTCGCCCTCGAGCGAGCGCAATTCTTCGGGCAGGCGAAAACCGGGCTCGAGGTAGCGGTGGTTGACGCTGCGCATTTCGCAGGTGAGTGCGCCGCAGGGGCCGCTCGCCTCGCGTCGCGCGAAACCGGTCATGCTGCTGATCATCGAAAAGACACCTGCGAGGAGTGTTGCGGAAAAGAAGCCGTGGCCGTGCGCCATCGTCGGCCGGGGTGTATAAAGCGCGCAGTTTATCCCAACGAAATTCCACCGAACGGTATCGAATATGTCTGCACGTCCGAGCGGGCGCCGCCCCGATGAATTGCGCCGCGTCGCCTTCCAGCGTCGCTTCACCCGTCACGCCGAGGGTTCGGTACTGGTTGAGTTCGGCGATACCCGCGTGCTGTGCACGGCGAGTATCGAAGAGGGCGTGCCGGGCTTCCTGCGCGGTCGCGGTCAGGGTTGGGTGACCGCGGAATACGGCATGCTGCCGCGCGCCACGCATACACGCTCGCCGCGCGAGGCGGCCAAGGGCAAGCAGTCCGGCCGTACTCAGGAAATCCAGCGGCTGATTGGTCGCAGTCTGCGCGCGGTCATGGACATGAGTGCGCTCGGCGAGCGCACCGTGACGCTCGATTGCGACGTGCTGCAGGCCGATGGCGGCACGCGCACGGCGGCGATCACCGGCAGCTACGTGGCACTGGTTGATGCTTGCAACGCCCTCATCCACCGCGGTGCACTCGCCGCCTCGCCGCTGCATGGGCAAGTGGCGGCAGTGTCGGTCGGCATCTGCGCGGGCGTGCCGGTGCTCGATCTCGATTACGCCGAGGACTCGCAGGCCGAGACCGACATGAACATCGTCATGAAGGACGGTGGTGCCTTTGTCGAGGTACAGGGTACGGCTGAGGGGCATGCCTTCCGACCCAGCGAGCTCGACGCGATGCTCGCGCTCGCGGCGAGCGGTATCGAGCAGCTGCATGCACTGCAGCGCGAGGCACTGGCGCAGACCGAAGCACTGGCGCAGCGCGCGGCGTCGGCGCCGCGCAGTCGCTGAATGCGCGTCGTGCTCGCTACGGGCAACGCCGGCAAGATTCGCGAGTTCGCCGAACTGCTCGGTCCGCTCGGTTTCGAGTTCGTGCCGCAGGCCGAGTTCGGCATCGAACCGCCCGAAGAAACCGGCGAGACCTTCGAAGCCAATGCGATCCTCAAGGCGCGTCACGCCGCCGCGCGCAGCGGCTTGCCGGCGATGGCCGATGATTCCGGCCTCGAGGTCGATGCACTCGGCGGCGCTCCCGGCGTGCGCTCTGCGCGTTATGCGGGCGAGGCGGCGGGTGATCTCGCCAATCTCAATAAATTGCTGCAGGCGCTGGCGACCGTGCCGCCGGATGCACGCCACGCGCGTTTCCGCTGCGTGATCGCACTCGTGCAAGCGGCCGACGACTCTGCGCCCATCCTCGGTCGCGGGCGTTGGGAGGGCCGCATTCTGCAGTCGGCACGCGGCGCGGGCGGCTTCGGCTATGACCCCGTATTCGCGCCGCAGGGCGAGACCCGCAGCGTCGCTGAACTGCCGGCCGCCGAGAAGCATGCACACAGTCATCGTGCTGCCGCGCTGCGCGATCTGCTCGCGCAATATGCGGCGATGCCTCGCGGTGCCACGCGTTGACATGAGCGAGGTCATCCCGCTCGGGCTTTATTTGCATTTTCCGTGGTGCGTCAGCAAATGCCCGTACTGCGATTTCAACTCGCATGCCTTGCGCGAGGGCGCAGCGGGTCGCGACACGGTGCCGGAAGCCGCGTACATCGACTCGTTGCAGGCCGATCTCGAGCATCAGCTCGAGACGCAGGCGGCATTGATCGGCGAGCGTCGTATCGCGACGGTCTTCATGGGTGGCGGCACGCCGAGTCTGTTCTCGCCGGCGGCGATCGGTCGCGTGCTCGAGTTCGTACGACGCCGCATCGGTCTCGAGCCGCAGGCCGAGATCACGCTCGAGGCGAATCCCGGCACGATCGAGCGTAGTCGCTTCGCCGAGTACGCGGCCGCGGGGATCAACCGCGTGTCGCTGGGTGCGCAGAGTTTTGATACCGCCGCCCTGCATGCGCTCGGTCGTATCCACTCGCCTGACGATACGCAGCGCGCCGCGGCGGAGTTGCACGCTGCGGGTCTCGCCAATTTCAATCTTGATTTGATGTACGGTCTGCCGGCGCAAGATCGTGCGCTTGCGCTGCAGGATGTGGCGATGGCCATCGCGCTCGAGCCGGCGCAGATTTCCCACTATCACCTGACGCTAGAGCCCGGCACGCCGTTCGCGGCAAGACCTCCTGCGGAATTACCGGATGACGAGGCGACCGAGACGATGCTCGAGGCGACGAGCGCGGCGCTTGCGGCGGCCGGATATGCGCGTTACGAGGTGTCGGCCTATGCGCGTGCGGGACGACGTTGCGCCCACAACCTTCTTTATTGGCAGTTCGGCGATTACCTGGGCGTCGGCGCTGGAGCGCACGGCAAGTTGAGCGGCACCGATGTGAGCGGCACCGGTGTGAGCGACGGCTTCACCATTCGGCGCAGCACGCAGCCGCGCGAACCGCGCCGCTATCAGCGCGATCCGCGGAGCGGGCTGCTCTGGCGCGACGTTGCCGTCGCCGAGCGGCCGTTCGAGTTCATGTTGAATGCGCTGCGCTTGGTCGAGGGTTTCGATAGCCGCTTGTTCGAGGCTCGCGCGGGTGTGTCCTGGTCGACGGTTGAGCCGACGCTGCGACGCTTGGGCGAGCGGGATCTGCTGACCCTGGCCGGCGGCGGACCGTGGCAGTTGGCGCCAACCGCCGCCGGGCTGCGTTGGCTCAACGAACTGCTACTCGAGTTTTTGTCCGCCGATGCTGACACTCGGCTCGACCGTCGAAGCTGACGCGGGGCCGAAAAAGTATGCACAACGATCGAAAAAACCTGTCGCTGTGACCGATTGCAAGGTTTTTTCAGTTTCGTTACAAGAATTAAACTATAAGTATCTGATTTAATTATAAAAACAAGGCTGATTATTTTTTGATCATCACGTCAATAAGGCTGAAATCAGGCCGAATAAGTCCTTCAACTGGGATATCTTCCACAGAGTTATCCACAGATTTTGTGGACGGCCGACGACTTCTGCCCGGTCTTTTCAGCCGCCCCTTGTCGAGACCCGGTGTCAGCGCTTAATATTCGCGCCCTTTTTTCGTCCCTGTCCGCACGTGGAAGACCGCTCATGAAACCCTCGATTCACCCCGAATACACGGAAATCACGGTCAACTGCTCTTGCGGCAACAGCTTCAAGACGCGCTCCACCATGGGCAGCGATCTGTCGCTCGAAGTGTGCTCGAGCTGCCATCCGTTCTACACCGGCAAGCAGAAGATCCTCGACACCGCGGGCCGCGTCGACAAGTTCCGCAAGAAGTACGGGGCTGCCGTCGCTCGCTGAGACTGCCGCATCCCGAGGCGCCTGTGGCGCCACAGGCTCATTGGCGCTCGTCCTCGCGCCGTCCGCTCGGAACTTCTGCTAGCGTGGTCTCGTCGAAGTGATCGACGACTGAGGACTCGCGAGCATGCTGATTCTGCGCCACCTCTCCTTGATGCTTGCCGCCTGTGCGGTGCTGCTTGTACCGACGGTCGCCGATGCGCAGTCGTCCGGCAAGCGCAAATCGCAGGAGAGTTCGAGCGCACGCAAGGCGCACGAGCAGATCATCAAGGCCTACGGCCTCTATGACAATCAGGCGCTGCAGGACTACGTCAGTGAAGTCGGGCAGCGCATCGCCCGTCAAAGCAGCATGCCCGACGAAGAATGGAAATTCGTCGTGGTCGATGACGATTCCATCAATGCTTTCACGACCGGCTGCTGCTACGTCTACGTGCATCGTGGTCTGCTGATTCAGCTCAATTCCGAAGCCGAGCTCGCCTCCGTGCTCGGTCACGAAGTGGCGCACGTGACTGCCAAGCACCCGCAGAAGCGCATGACTCGGGGTGTACTGGCCACGCTCGCCACCGCGGCGGCGGCGATCTACACCGGCTCGAGTGCCGTCGCGGATCTCGCCAATCTCGGCGCCAATGCCTGGATGAAGGGCTACGGTCGAGAAAACGAACTCGAGGCCGATCGCATCGGCTTGCAGTATTCGACTCGTGCGGGTTACCGCCCCGAGGCCATGGGCGAAGTGTTCGAGATGTTCCGGCGTGGCGAGCGCTTCGAGATCGATCGCGCCCGCGCCGAGGGTCGCGAGCCGCGGATCTATCACGGACTCTTTTCTTCGCATCCCGCGCCCGATGCGCGTGCAGTGCAGGCGGCCAAGGCCTCGGCCAAGCTCGAGTCGGGACCGCAGGGCGGCTGGGTCGACAACCGTGATCGCTACATGCAGGCGATCGATGGCCTCACCTACGGGTCGAGTCGTGTGCAGGGCATCGTCCGCGACAATCGGATGTATCACGCCGAGCTCGGTATCACGGTCGCGTTCCCCCGAGCGTGGACCGTCGACAACCAGCGCGATGCGCTGATTGCCTATACGCCGAACAAAGACACCCTGATGCAGATCACGTTGAAGGAATATCCACCGACTCAGGGACCGCGCGAATTCCTTTTGTCGCAACTGCGCGGCGCCTCACTCGCGGGCGGCGAGGCGATCACCGTGAACGGCATGCCGGGTTACACCGTGCGCAGCACCTCAGGTTCGCCGCTCGACAACGGTGCGGGGCCGGTACGCTGGACTGTCCTTTATCGTGGCAGCAGTGCCTACATTTTTGCCGGCGCCAGCCGCTCATCGCGTAACGGCGTGCCGGAGTCCGATGGTTTGTTTCGATCGGTGGCCGAAACCCTGCGTGCGCTCAAGCCGTCCGAGTACCCACTCGCCGAACCGTATCGCTTGCGAATTCGCACGGCGACGGCCGAGACTCGTCTGGAAGATTACGCCGCTGATATGCCGGTCGAGAAATACCGAAAGGAAGAGCTCATGCTGATCAACGGTCTCTATCCGGACCGCAGATTGGCACCGGGCGTGCTCTACAAGGTGGTCGAATAGAAAAATTGCGGCGCGCTGCCTTGATTATGGTCGGCGAGCGTGCCAATTTCGCGACGCGTCGTCGCAATTCTGCGACGAATTTCACGATGACGATTTTCACGCCATGGCCAACAAGCACTTCGAACTGAAAGATCTCTCCTCCGGCAAGAGCAGTCAGCTGCCTGTGCGTTCTGGCAGCATCGGTCCCGACGTGATCGATATTGCTGCGCTGACCAAGGACCACGGTGTCTTCACTTTCGACCCGGGATTCATGGCCACCGCGAGCACGGAGAGCAAGATCACCTACATCGACGGTGATCAGGGCGTGCTGCTGTATCGCGGCTATCCCATCGAGCAGCTCGCGGCACAGAGCTCGTTCATCGAAGTGGCCTACCTGCTCAACAACGGCGAGCTTCCGGACGCGAAGCAGTTGGCCGATTTCAGCGTGAGCATCCAGCGGCACACGATGGTCAATGAATCGTTGCTGCGCATGTACAACGGTTTCCATTACGACGCGCACCCGATGGCCATGGTGAGTGCGATCGTCGCTTCGATGTCGGCGTTCTATCACGACTCGATGGACATCAATAATCCGCGCCATCGCGAGATCTTCATGCACCGCATCATCGCCAAGCTGCCGACCATCGCGGCAGCGGCGTACAAGCGGGCATTGGGTCAGCCGTTCATCTATCCGCGCAACGATCTCGACTATTGCAGCAACCTGCTGCACATGTACTACGCCGTGCCCTGCGAGCCGTATCACGTCGATCCGCTCGCCGCACAGGCGCTTGATCTGCTGCTTATCCTGCATGCGGATCATGAACAGAACGCCAGCACCTCGACGGTGCGCCTCGCCGGTTCGACGGGCGCCAACCCTTATGCAGCCATTTCCGCCGGCGTGTCGGCGCTGTGGGGTCCGGCGCATGGCGGTGCCAACGAAGCCGTGCTCGACATGCTCGAAGAAATCGGCTCGGTCGACAACATTCCGAAGTTCCTCGCGCAGGTGAAGGACAAGTCGAGCAATGTGCGTCTGATGGGCTTCGGCCATCGTGTCTACAAGAATTTCGATCCGCGCGCGAAGATCATCCGCGAGATGTGCCACAAGGTGCTCGCCAAGATGGGTCGTGCCGACAACCCCTTGCTCGAACTCGCGCAGCGTCTCGAAGAAGTCGCCCTCAAGGACGACTACTTCATCGCGCGCAAGCTCTATCCGAACGTCGATTTCTATTCGGGCATCATCTACAGCGCGCTCGGTATTCCGCGCTCGATGTTCACTGTGATGTTCGCGATCGCCCGCACCGCCGGTTGGGTCGCGCATTGGCAGGAGATGATCAGCGATCCGGGCTACAAGATCGGCCGGCCGCGTCAGCTCTACACCGGGCCGGCGAAGCGCGATTACGTCGCCATCGGCAAGCGCTGAGTCTCAGGCCGACTCCAGCAAGGCTTCCACTTCGCGCACATCTGCGCGACGCATCGGTTTGCCATCCACCGGACTGATCGGTGATTGGCGGATGCCATCGAGTGCAAACACCACGAGTTCAACCGGCTGTCCATCGACCTCGAGCTTAATGGCGGGTTGCTGCACGACGCGTTCGGCATCGAGCCGTGTACGTCGTTCCGCGAGCTCGAACGGCACGCGCTGATCGAGCAAGCGAAACGTCACGGTTTCGGCGCGATCCGCGAACACGTGCAGCATCACATCATCGTGGTTGGTAGCCGTGCCTTGCAGCACCGGACCCACCAACCGCGGCTGGAATTCGTGGAGTCGGCGCATCACATCGAGCGCGACTTCGCGTTGTGCCTGCAGCGACTCGAGGTGAGCCTCGCCGCCGAATAATCTTTGATATTCCTGCAGGGCTTGCTCGATCTCGGTGTTGCGCGGCAGTACTGCGCCATCGACGACGCCGAACCGCTCGGCAGCTTTGCGTTTGGCGAACAGGAAGTCGCGTATGCCGTGTTCGGCCATAACGCGTGCCGCTTCCTGGGCCAAGGCACGTCGCAGGTTCTCGGCCCGTGGCGGCAGCTTCTTCAAAAAATAGGCTCCGACGAAGCGGGTTCGAGTGGACGACGGGCCGACCCTGCGGGCAACTCGCTGGCTGCACTGCCGGTCGGCAGTCGGTCGGCCATGAAGGTTTCAAAGATTGCCGAAGGGTCATCCGCACTGGCGAGCTCACCGGTCACCGGCGAGATGCGCACTTGCACGAGCCCGCCCGGCGCCGGCCACGATGTATCGGGCACACCTTGCAAAGCCTTGGCCATGAAATCGGTCCAAATGGGCACGGCCGTGCGGCTGCCCTCTTCGCCCTCGCCGAGCGGTTTGGACTGATCGAAGCCCACCCACACCGAGGCGACCAGCGATGCGTTGTAGCCATTGAACCAGGTATCGCGCGCTTCGTTGGTGGTGCCCGTTTTGCCCGCGATATCACGCCGTCCGAGGGCGAGCGCGCGACGGCCGGTGCCGCGGGTGATCACTTCGCGCAGCATGTCGGTCATCAGCCAGGCGTTCTGCGCGCTGATGACGCGGGGGGCAATCTGGGTCACCGGCAGATCGCAGTCGCTCGGTAGAGCCGCGGCGCTCGGCAGGGCTTCGTCCGGTGCAGCGACGGCCTGCGTGGTGTTTGCTGCGAGTGGCGCCTCACACTCGGGCGCGACACGCCGCGGCGTCGCTTCGAATACGACCTTGCCTTGCGGATCGACGATGCGTTCGATGAACCATGGCTGGATGCGATGGCCACCGTTGGCGAACACGGCGTAGCCTGCGGCCACCTGCAGCGGCGAGGCACTCATGGTGCCGAGCGAGAGCGTGAGATTGCGCGGCAGACTCGCACGCTCGAAGCCGAAACGCTCGGTGTAGGCGATGGCGGGACCCATGCCGATCGACTGCAGCACGCGGATCGAGACCAGATTGCGTGATTTGACCAACGCCTCGCGCAAGCGCGTGGGTCCGGCAAAGTCGCCACTCGAATTCTCCGGTCGCCATGCTTCTTCCATGCGCGGATCGTCGATTACGAAGGGCGCATCGAGCACGACCGAGGCGGGCGTGAAGCCGTTGTCCAATGCGGCGGAATAAAGAAAAGGCTTGTAGCCGGAGCCGGGTTGGCGCTTGGCCTGAATCGCGCGGTTGAACTTGCCGGCGCCCGCATCAAAATAATCAAAGCCGCCGACGAGTGCGGTGATGGCACCATCGCGCGGCGCGAGGGCGACCAGCGCGGCTGCCGCTTCGGGGATTTGGGCAAGCTGCGGCGTTGGCTCGAGGGTGACGTACACCACCATGCCGCGCGTGAGGATCTCGCCAGCGCTCTTGGGCGATCGGCCGAGGCGACCATTCACTCTAGGACGTGCCCAGGACATCGCCTCCCAGGGCAGCGACACCTTGCCACGGCCACGCACGTACACGTCCGCGGATTTGTCCTTCACAGCCAGCACCGCAGCTGGCTGCACCGGACCGCTGGAGGCGAAATCTTCGAGCAGCTCTTCGAGTCGAGTCTCATCGTTGCCAGCCGGCAACGTCAGCGTGGTCTTTGCACCGCGCCAACCCTGACGTCGGTCGTAATCGAGCAGACCGTTGCGCAACGCTGCGTTGGCCGCTGTTTGCTGCAGCGGTTCGACGGTGGTGTAGATCTTGTAGCCCTCATTCTGTGCAGCCGCACCGAAGCGTTGCACGAGCTCGAGTCGCGCCATCTCGGCGATGTACGGCGCCTCGACTTCGAACGATTGTACGTGCTCGCGCGCCCTAACTTTCTCTGCGGCAGCGCGTTGTTCGGCGGCGGGGTCAATGAATCCGAGTTCACGCATGCGGCGCAGTACGTAACCGCGGCGCTGCGCCGCAGCTTCAGGATTATTGATCGGGTTATAGCGCGACGGCGCCTGTGGCACGCGCGCAAGTGTCGCCGTTTCGGCGAGCGTGAGCTGGTCCAGCGTTTTGCCGAAATAGACATCGGCGGCGGCGGCAACGCCATAGTCACGTTTGCCGAAGTGGATGACGTTCAGATAGAGACCAAGAATTTCTTCCTTGGTGAATTCCTGCTCGATCCGATAGGTGAGAAACATCTCCTGGCCCTTGCGCCGCCAGGTGCGATCGTTGGTCAGGAACAGGTTTTTCGCCGTCTGCTGGGTGATGGTGCTTGCGCCCTCGAGACGATAGCCCGGGATCAGGTTGACGATGATCGAGCGCAGGATGCCCTGATAGTCGAATCCCGAGTGCTGAAAGAAGCGATCGTCTTCGGCGGCGATGAAGGCCTGTCGCACCATCGGCGGTACCTGTTCGAAGGTCACCGGGATACGACGCTGTTCGCCGATCTGCGCAATCATCTGGCCGTCGCGGGAGTATACGCGCAGCGGCACTTGCAGCTCGATCTGCCGCATGGCCTCGACGCTCGGGAGCGACGGCTGCAGGTACAGATACGCGCCGGCAATGAGCAGGACGAGCGTGGGTGCGCCGATCACGAGCCCGGCTGCAGCCAGATAGGCGATTTTCAACAGGGGGCGCTTCACGATACGCGAATGTTACCGGAAGGCCGGTGCCGGTGGCCGCTCAGGCGGCAATGACGGATCACGCTTCGAGCAGTGCTTCGGTTAGGCTTGGTGGTGCGGGAGCAGCGCATGAACGTACGGCGGAACATCATACTCGTCGGACCCATGGGGTCAGGCAAATCCGCGGTCGGCAAGCAGCTCGCCCGCGCGCTGCGCCTGCCGTTTTTCGATTCGGACGCCGAGATCGAGCGACGCAGCGGCGTCGATATTCCACTCATCTTCGAAAAGGAAGGCGAGGCTGGGTTCCGCCAGCGGGAGCGCGAGATCATCACCCTGCTGCTGCAGCCCGATCTGCTGCACCCTGACTCGGCGCGACCATCGGGTATCGTGCTCTCCACGGGTGGTGGTGCGATCTTGCTGGAGGAGAATCGGCGGGCACTGCGTAAAGGCGGTACGGTGGTGTATCTCGAAACTTCGGTGACGCAGCAGGCGCAGCGAGTGCGCCGCGGCGAACGACGACCCTTGCTGAGCGGCGCCGATGACATGAGTGCACGACTTGGCGCTCTCATGCTGCAGCGCGCTCCGTTGTACGCGGAAGTGGCGGCGATTACCGTGCAGACCGACGGACAGCGGGTACAGCAGGTCGTCGAACGTATCCTCGGACACCTGGCGGAGTTGCGAAGTTCCTGATTGTCACGGCCGCGTATACTTTGCCGGTCATGGTTTCGCCACTCTCTCTCACCGTCGAGCTCGGCGCACGCGCCTATCCGATTCATATCGGCGCCGGCTTGTTGCGGGATGCCGCCGGGCTTGACGCGCTGCTGCCGGCGCGCAAGGTGGCGGTCGTCACCAATTCGACCGTTGCACCGCTGTACGCCCCACTCGTGCACGCCGCGTGCGCAGGACGCGAGACCTACGACATCGTCTTGCCCGACGGCGAGTCGCACAAAACCCTCGCGACGGTATCGAAGATTTTCGATGCGTTGCTCGAGCGACGTTTTGCGCGAGATGATCTGATCGTCGCACTCGGCGGCGGCGTGATCGGCGACATGGCGGGTTTTGCCGCAGCCTGCTATCAGCGCGGCATCGGCTTCGTGCAGATCCCGACCACGCTGCTCGCGCAAGTCGACTCGTCGGTAGGAGGCAAGACCGGCGTCAATCATCCGCTCGGCAAGAACATGATCGGCGCCTTTCACCAGCCGCTCGCCGTGGTCGCCGATATCGACACACTGCGCACTCTGCCGACGCGCGAACTGCGGGCGGGGCTCGCCGAGGTGATCAAGTACGGACTTATCTGCGATGCGCCGTTTTTCGAATGGCTGGAGTCGAACGTCGAGGCGCTGCTTGCACTCGATGCTGCGGCGGTGACCCATGCAGTGCGCCGTTCCTGCGCCATCAAGGCAGCGATCGTTGCGCGCGATGAGCACGAACAAGACGATCGGGCGCTGCTCAATCTCGGCCACACTTTTGGTCACGCGATCGAGAGTGTCACCGGCTACACACGCTGGCTGCACGGCGAAGCGGTCGCTGCGGGCATGATGATGGCGGCGACGCTGTCGCAGCATTGTGGCTGGATTTCCGCAGCGCAGCCTGCACGACTTGAGACTTTGCTGCAGCGCTTTGGTCTGCCGACGCGGATGTGGGGTGAATCGAGCGTGACTGCTGCGCTTGCGGCGATGAGCCTCGACAAGAAGGTCAAAGATGGGCGCGTGCGCCTGGTGTTGCTGCGCGATATCGGCGCGGCCTTTGTGAGTGCTGATTATCCGCAGGACGCCTTGCTGGCGACTTTGACGGAGCATCTCGAGTGAGTCTCGCACCCTGGGCGGCGTCCGCCGAGCACTCGCGCGGCCGTCGTTACCCCGAGCCGCCCCCCGAGATGCGCGGCGAATTCCAGCGGGATCGCGATCGCATCATCCATTCGAACGCGTTTCGACGACTCGTCTACAAGACGCAGGTATTCGTCAACCATGAGGGTGATCTCTATCGCACCCGTGTCACGCACTCGATGGAAGTCGCACAGATCGGCCGTACCATCGCTGCGGCGCTCGGTCTGCACGAAACGTTGACCGAAGCGATCTGCCTCGCCCACGATCTCGGTCACACGCCCTTCGGTCATGCCGGGCAGGATGCACTCAATGATTGCATGCGCGATTACGGCGGTTTCGAGCACAACTTGCAGTCGCTGCGCGTGGTCGATCTCCTTGAGGAGCGATACGCGGATTTTGCAGGGCTAAATCTCACCTACGAAACGCGCGAAGGCATCCTCAAGCATTGTTCCGCGAATCACGCCCGCGAACTCGGCGAACTCGGCGAGCGGTTCTTGAACCGCACCCAGCCTACGCTCGAAGCGCAGCTTGCCAACCTCGCCGATGCCATCGCCTACAACAATCACGATGTTGATGATGGTCTGCGAGCCGGCTTGATTGATCTAGAGGCTTTGCGCGAGGTGGATCTGTTCGGGCGGGAACATGCGGCGGTGATGGTGCGATATCCGCAACTCGCCGGTCGTCGCGTCATCCACGAGACCATCCGGCGCATGATCAATCGCGTGGTGCTCGATGTGATCGAAACGAGCCGCGTGCGCATCCTCGATGCCGGTGTCGGCAGCATCGAGGACGTGCGTCGCCAAAGATTTCCGCTGATTGTCATGAGCGAGGCGGTGCATACTGAGCATGTCGCGCTCAAGAAATTCCTCCATGCAAATCTCTACCGGCACCCGCGGGTGCTGGCGATGACCGACAGGGCACGCGTCGTGCTGCGCGAGTTGTTCGCCACGCTCTTGCGCGACATCGAGCTGCTGCCGCGCGAGCACCGCGACGCGGCAGCGAGCGCCGAGCTCAACTCGGGGACTGCGGCGCGCGCACGGGTGGTCGCCGACTATGTTGCCGGCATGACCGACCGCTTTGCGCTCGGCGAGCATCGGCGCCTGGTCGTCACGCCCCCCGCGACCGACGTTACGCGACCGTCGTAAAGACGGGTGCTAGAGTTTCTGTGCTTCGTCGCGCAGTTCGCGGCGCAGGATCTTGCCGACATTGGTCTTCGGCAGTTCGTTCCTGAAATAGACGTGGCGCGGCACCTTGTAGCCGGTGAGCGATCCACGGCAGTGCTCGATGACTTCGGCTTCGGTCAGCTGCGGGTTCTTGCGCACCACGAAAAGCGCCACGACTTCGCCCGAGCGTTCGTCCGCCTTGGCCACGGCCGCCGCCTCGAGAATCCCCGGGTGAGTGACCGCGACGCTTTCGACCTCGTTGGGATAAACGTTGAAGCCCGAGACATTGATCATGTCTTTCTTGCGGTCTTCGATGTAGACGAACCCTTTCTCGTCCATGCGGCCGATGTCGCCGGTGCGCAGCCAACCGCCCTCGAGCATCACCTTCGCGGTTTCGTCGGGCCTGTTGTAGTAGCCCTGCATCACCTGCGGGCCGCGTACGCAGATCTCGCCCGATTCGCCGATCGGCAATGGCTTCCCGGCATCATCGACGATGATGATTTCCGTGGAAGAAATTGGCAGACCGATGGAATCATTGAAATCCTGATCGATCGGATTGACGCAGGCGGCAGGTGAGGTTTCGGTGAGACCCCAGGCTTGCGTGAGGATGCAGCCCGTCACTTGCTTCCAGCGCTCGGCCACGGCGCGCTGCACGGCCATGCCGCCGCCCAGCGTGCACCGCAGATTGCCGAAGTCCAGTTGATCGAACCCCGGCGTGTGCAACAGCGCGTTGAACAGCGTGCTGACGCCCGAGATGTAGCTGAAGCGGTATTTTTTGAGTTCGGCCACGAAGGCCGGAAAATCACGCGGGTTGGTGATGAGGATGTTGGTCCAGCCGAGACGCAGGAAAAGGATGCAGTTCGCCGTGAGCGCGAAGATGTGATACAGCGGCAAGGCGGTGATGGCGATGCCCACTTCGTCACGCGGCAGCACCGGCTCGGTCCAGGCGCTCGACTGCAACACGTTGGCGACCATGTTGCCATGGCTCAGCATCGCGCCCTTCGAGACCCCGGTGGTGCCGCCGGTGTATTGCAGGAAGGCGAGATCGGCATGGGAGAGATTTGGCTTGGCAAGTTTCAGCGACGAGCCTTCGCGCAGTACATCGGCAAAGCGGCGTGTGCCCGGCAAGTTGTACGGAGGTACCGCCTTGCGCACACGGCGGACCACGAAATCAACGATGTTGCCCTTCGGATAGCCCAGCAGTTCGCCGATGCTGGTGAGGATGACGGTGCGTACGCGGGTGCGCGCAATCACGTCCTGCAGCACATGCGCAAAGTTTTCGAGAATGACGATGGTCTCGGCACCCGAATCATTGAGTTGGTGCTCGAGTTCGCGCGTGGTGTAGAGCGGATTGGTATTGACCACGGTGGCGCCAGCGCGCAGCGCACCGAACAGCGCGATCGGATACTGCAGCACGTTCGGCAGCATGATGGCCACCCGGTCGCCGCGACCGACGCCACCGCGTTGCTGCAGCCACGCGCCAAAGGCGAGCGATTGGCGGTCGAGATCGCCGTAGGTGATCTGCTTGCCCATCTGCACGTAAGCGACGCGGTCGGCGAACTCGGCAAAACTCGTATCCGCCATGTGTGCGATCGAGGCATAGCGGTTGGGGTCGATCTCGGCCGGTACACCATGCGGGTAGTGGGCGAGCCAGGGCTTGGTCATGCGAAGACTCCGGACAATGAATTCAGGGGGCGCTGGTCGTACGCGCGCTGGGGCGTTCGAGCAGCGGCAAGAGCGCGGGCCACATCGTCTCGAGCATCACGGGTTGGGCTTTGGCCGTCGGGTGCAGGCCGTCGTCCTGCATCATCCCCGGGGCGAGCGCAATCTTGTCGAGAAAGAAAGGTTCAAAAGCGAGTCGATACCGGGTGGCGAGATCGCGGAACATTTTTTCGAAGCCGGTGGAGTATCGGGGGCCGTAGTTAGGCGGAATCTTCATGCCGAGCAGCAGCACGCGGGCCCCAGCGCCTTGGGCGGCAAGGATCATTTTTTCGAGATTGCTGCGCGAGGTTTCGAGGGGCAGGGCGCGCAGGCCATCATTGCCGCCGAGCTCGAGGATCACGATGGCAGGACGGTGCAGGCTGAGCGCGCGCGGCAGGCGGGCGAGGCCGCCGGTGGTCGTCTCGCCGCTGACGCTGGCATTGACCACGCGGTACCCGTAACCTTGGGACTTCAGGCGCGCCTGCAGCAGGGCTACCCAGCCTTCGTTGTTGGACAAGCCGTATCCGGCGCTGACGCTGTCCCCCAGGACCAGGATGGTGCGGGACGGGTCGCGAGCCTCGCTGCCGTGCGACCACGCCGGCAGCAGAGCCAGCAGCATTGCCATGACGAAGGAACGTTTCGTGACCAAAGATATCGTCCTCGAAGCCCGTGAACTGTGCAAAGAGGTTAGCAGCCCCGAAGGTACACTGACCATCGTCAGGGACGTTTCGTTCCAAGTGCATGCGGGCGAATCGGTAGCCATCGTCGGCGCCTCTGGCGCGGGCAAGTCGACCCTGCTGGCCTTGTTGGCCGGTCTCGATGTGCCGAGTTCGGGCAAGGTGCTGCTGGCGGGCGAAGATCTCACTGCGCTCGACGAAGACGGCCGCGCGCGTCTGCGGGCGGAGCGCGTGGGTTTTGTGTTCCAGTCGTTCCATCTGGTGCCGGCCTTGACCGCACTCGAAAACGTCATGCTGCCGCTCGAGCTGGCGGGCCGCCGCGATGCACGGGGTGGCGCCCTCGAGGCGCTGGAGCGTGTCGGGCTGAAGGAACGCACCGGACACTACCCACGCCAGCTCTCGGGTGGTGAACAGCAGCGCGTGGCGATTGCGCGCGCATTCGTCACTCGTCCGGCGGTGCTGTTCGCCGACGAACCCACTGGTAACCTCGATACCCAGACCGGCGCGAAGATCGCCGATCTGCTGTTCGATCTGAATGTCAATTCGCACACCACCATCGTGCTGGTGACGCACGATCGGACGCTCGCCGCACGCTGCGGCCGCGGTTGGATCATGGAGGCGGGGCGTCTCGCCCCGGGCTGAACATGCTGTCACGTGGCATCACGCTCGGCCTGCGCATGCTCGGCCGCGAATGGAAATCCGGTGAACTCGGCATTCTGCTGATTGCGCTCACCGTCGCGGTGGGCGCCCTGACCGGCGTCGGTTTTCTGGTCAATCGCATCAGCCAGTCGGTCGCGCTGCAGGCCAACGAAGTGCTGGCCGCCGATCTGCGCCTCGAGTCGGGCTCCGCCCCGCTCGATACCGTGTACGAGGTCGAGGCACGCCGCCGCGGTCTTGCCACGGCGCGCAGCACTTCCGTACTCAGCGTGGTATTCCGCGACGAGCGCACGCAGCTGACCAACGTGCGTGCAGTGAGTGCGGAATATCCGCTGCGCGGCACGGTCGGTGTGGCCGACGAGGCCTTTGGCGTCGCCGAGCCAATGATCCGCGGCCCTGCTCGCGGCGAGGTCTGGCCGGATTCCAAACTTTTGGCCGCACTCGAGGTGCAGCTCGGCGAGTCGATTTCGGTGGGTGCCGCGAGCTTTCGCGTCGGCAAGGTGCTCATTACTCGCCCCGATCAGGGCGGTGGTTTCGGTGAACTCGCACCGTCCATGCTGATGCATGCCGATGACCTGCCGGCGACCCGATTGCTGCAGCCTGGTTCGCGCGCCCAGCATGCGTTGCTATTCGCCGGTGAACGCGAGGCCATCGTGCAGTTCAAGGCCTGGCTCGAGTCAAAGAAACAGCGCGGCCAGCGGCTGCGGGATGTCAGCGAGGCGAGTCCGCAGATTCAAAACGCGATCGAGCGGGCGGGCCGCTTTCTCAGTCTCGCGAGCCTGGTGGCCGTGCTGCTGTGTGCGATCGCCGTGGCGATGGCCGCGCGGCGCTACGTACAGCGTCACCTCGACTCGGTGGCACTGCTCAAGACGCTCGGTGCATCGCGTAATCTGACGCTGGTGGTGAGCCTCGTGCAGTTGCTGCTGATCGCCGTTGCCGCCGCACTGATCGGCTCGGCTTTTGGTTATCTCGCACAGGAATGGCTGCTCCGGGCTCTGCAGGGTTTGTTGCGTGCAGATTTGCCGCCACCCGATCTGCTGCCGCTCGGACTTGGCTTCCTGACCGCCGTGGCGTTACTCGCCGGTTTCGCCTTGCCGCCGTTGCTGCAGCTGTCCCGTGTTCCTGCGATTCGCGTGCTGCGCCGCGACATGGGTCCGCCGCCGCCGGTGGTGTGGCTGGCTTTCGGTCCGGCGGTCGCCGCGGTGGTGCTGCTGGTGTGGTGGGTGGTACGTGATCCGCTGCTCTTCGTTGGTTTCGTGGTCGGCCTCGCGGTATTCATCGGTGTTCTGGCGCTGGCCGGCTGGTTGCTGGTACGCGTGGCCGGTGCGATGCGCGGCAGCGTGGGCATCTCGTGGCGCTACGGTATCGCCAATCTCAGCCGACGACGCGCCGAGAGCGTCGTGCAGATCGTCGCCTTCGGACTCGGCATCATGGTGTTGTTGCTGCTCGCGGTGGTCCGCAACGATCTGCTCGATGATTGGCGGCGCAGCCTGCCCACCGACTTGCCCAATTTCTTCTTCATCAACATCCCGCCGGACGAGCGCACCGCTTTCTTCGACTTTTTGCAGGAGCGGGGGGCGGCGCAATCGCGCGCGCTGCCGATGATTCGCGCGCGGCTGACGCAACTCAATGGCAAGCCGATCGAACAGATCGAATTCATTGATCCGCGCGGCGAGGGCTATTCGCGTCGCGACCAGAACATCACCTGGCAGGCGGACCTCGGCAATGACAACGAAGTGGTGGCCGGCCGCTGGTGGACGCCTGCCGAGCATGGGCGACCGCTGGTATCGATTTCCGACGAGTACCAGCAGGGGCTCGGTCTGAAGATCGGCGATCGCATGACCTTTGATGTCGCCGGAGAACAGGTCGAGGCCGAGGTCTCCAGCGTACGCAAGATCAAATGGGATAGCTTCCAGCCTAATTTCTTCATCGTGTTTCCGCCCGGACTACTCGATGAAATGGCCGGTACCTGGATGACGAGCGCCTATTTCGGTACCGCCGAGAGCCGCGTGATCGCCGATCTCGTGCGGCGCTTCCCGAGCGTTTCGGTGTTCGACCTCGACGATCTGCTTACGCAGGTACGTGGGGTGGTCGACAAGGCCGTGCTCGCTGTGCAGAGCGTGTTCGTCTTCACGCTGTTCGCCGGTTTGACCGTGCTGCTTGCTGCAGTACAGGGCTCGCGCGATGAGCGACGCTATGAAAGTGCGATGTTGCGCACACTCGGTGCGAGCCGCGGCACTGTTGCGCGTGGCATCCTCGCCGAGTTCAGCGCGCTTGGTCTGGTGTCCGGCCTGTTGGCTGCAATCGGTGCGTCGGTGGCGGGCTTTCTGTTGGCGGAGCGGATTCTGCAGGTCAGCTATCGATTCGATCCGTCGATCTGGGTGATCGGCTTGCTGGGCGGTGGCGTGCTGGTCGCCACCAGCGGCTGGATCGCCACCCGCGGCGTGTTGCGGCAACCGCCGGTGAGCACCTTGCGCGGCGGCTGAGCGAAAACCACCACGCAAAACCCGACCTGCAGGAATCACGCACAAGACGTCGCCGAGCATGACTCAATGAAAAGACGCGCTTCTGCAACATACACAGCACTGATCAGTACGTTCTTGATGGCGTCGGGTCTGCTGTCGCCGGCGCGCGCCGACACTGCGCTCACCCTATACAGCTCAGCGGAGTCCGGCGCGGTGCCAGCCGAATTCTACCGACCGGTCGATGGGGCCGAGGCACTGCGCGGCGGGGCGGTGCCGGGATTCGCGATCGTGCGCGAAGAGCGCGAGCTCGATCTGCCTGCCGGTCGCTCGCAACAAAGATTTGCCGATGTGGCCGCCTATATCGATCCGACGACGGTCACTTTTACCTCGCTTACCGAGCCGGCGACGCGAGTGCTCGAACAGAGCTTCCAGTTCGATCTCGTCAACTCGCGCAAACTGCTGCAGCGCTACCTCGGGCGTCCGGTGACCGTAGAGCGCGTGCAAGGCGGCCAAGTGACGACGCTCAGCGGCACGCTGTTATCGGCCAGCGATGGCCTCGTGCTGCGCGCTGCGGACGGTACGGTGACGGCATTGCGCGATCACGCGGCGATCCGCTTCCCTGAGTTACCGGGCGGTTTGATTACGCAGCCGACCCTCGAGTGGCTGCTCAGTTCGCCGCGAGCGGGCAAGCAGCGCACGCGCGTGTCCTATGAAACCGGTGGCATTACCTGGTGGGCCGACTACAACCTGGTGTTCAAGCCCGGCAAGGACGCCAACAGCGGGCTGCTCGATTTGTCGGCTTGGGTGAGCATCGTCAATCTCTCCGGCGCAAGTTACCGCGACACGCGTCTCAAGCTCGTCGCCGGTGATGTGCAGCGGGCCCCGTCCGCCCAGCTGCGACCGATGCTGCGTCGCGCCGAGGCGATGATGGTTGGTGCCGTGGCTGAGGATGTCGGCTTTGCCGAGAAGGCGTTTTCGGAGTTTCATCTCTACACGCTCGGTCGGCGTACCGATCTGCCGGACAACTCGACGCGACAGCTCGAGCTCTTCGATCAGGTGAGGCAGATTCCGGCGCGCAAGCTCTTGGTGTATCGCGGATTGACCGCCGGATTCGGCGATGGGCCTCTGCTCGAGCGCGACTACGGCATGACCGCCAATACCAAGGTCGACGTACACCTCGAATTTCGCAACGATAAATCTTTGGGTTTGGGCGTGCCCCTGCCCGCGGGCCGTATCCGCGTTTCGCAACTCGATGACGCCGACAGCAGTCTTGAATTCATTGGTGAAGATCGTATCGGCCACACGGCTCGCGATGAGCTCGTGCGAGTGCGACTCGGAACGGCTTTCGATGTGGTCGGTGAACGCCGACAGGTCGACTTCGCGATCGACACCCGTGCGCGCTGGCTCGAGGAAGAAATCGAGGTACGCGTACGCAATCGCAAGCGCGAACCGGTCGAGGTCACCGTCGCCGAATCCATGTTCCGCACTGGGCAGTGGAAAATCCTGCGACAAAGTCAGGACCATACCAAGCTGGATGCGCAGAACATCCAGTTCGCGACGCGCCTCGCCGCGGGCGGCGAGACGGTGATCCGCTATCGAGTGCGCTACAGCTGGTGATACGCCGAGCTTGAAGGCTCAGCGATCGATCCACTCCATCGCCTTCGGCGTATAGCGCGGACCGGCGGCACCGCCGATGGCGTCGATCTCGGCGAGCTCGGTCGCCGTCAGGGCGAGCGCTGCAGCCTGCGCATTGATATCGAGATAAGTGCGACGCCTGGTGCCCGGGATCGGCACGATGTCGGGCCCACGCTGCAGCAACCAGGCGAGCGCGACCTGCGCCGGCTTGGCGTCGTGGGCCGCGGCAATCTTCTGCACGGCCGCCAGCAAGGCGAGATTACGCGCATAGTTTTCGCCCTGCAGACGCGGGTCGTGGCGGCGGTAATCGCTTTGCGGCAGCTGCTGCGGGTCGGGCAAGGCGCCGCCGAGAAAGCCGCGTCCGAGTGGGCTGTAGGGGACGATGCCGATGCCGAGTTCGCGGCAAGTCTCGAGCACGCTCGCCTGACCGGCGGGACCCCGCTCCTCGAGATTGCGCTCCCAGAGGGAGTATTCACTTTGTAGTGCACTGATCGGATGCACGGCATGCGCGCGACGCAAAGTTTCCGAACCCACCTCCGACAAACCGAGGAAACGAACCTTGCCGGCCTTCACTTGCTCGGCCATCGCGCCCACGGTTTCTTCGATCGGCACGCTGCGATCGAGCCGATGCTGATACCAGAGATCAATGTAATCGGTGCCGAGGCGTTGCAGCGAGCCCTCGATGGCCCGACGCACGTTCTCCGGTCGACTATCGAGCCCGGCGATACGCTGGTCGGCGGTGAAGGCAAAGCCGAACTTGGTGGCGATCACCGCTTCGTGCCGCCGCCCCACGAGCGCCTTGCCGAGCAGGGTTTCGTTGGAATACGGCCCATAGACTTCGGCACTATCAAAGAAATCGATGCCGAGATCGAGTGCGTGACGGATGGTCGCGATCCCCTCGGCGTCATCCGGTGTGCCGTACATCTCGGGCATGCCAGCGACGCCGGTCATGCCCATCACGCCGAGACCGATTTCCGTAACCTGCAGTCCCTGTGTGCCGAGCTGGCGGCGCTGCAACTTGGTCATGGATCAGACTCCGCCGAGATAGTCCTGTTTGCCCAACTCGACCCCGGCCTGACGCAGCAGCGCGTAGGTCGTGGTGAGGTGGAAATGGAAATTCGGCAGTACCCACCGCTGGATGAAGGGCAGTCCGTTCATCTCGAGGGTGCGCGTACGCAACGGTAGGACGATATGCCGTTGCTCGCCGCCTTCGAGCTGGGCGGGCGTTAATCCCTTCAACCACTCGATGGTGCGTTCGATGCGCTGAATGAGTTCATCGAGCGTCTGCTCTTCGTCGGCGAACTTGGGGGCCTCGATGCCGGCGAGCCGAGCGGTGCTGTTTTTGGCGAAATCGGCGGTCAGCTGTACCTGCCGACGCAACGCGAACATGTCGGGCGCGAGTCGCAGTCCTTCGAGCACACCGGGCTCGAGCTTTTTGGTTTCGGCAAAGTTCTTTGCCTTGCGCAGCATGCCGGCGAGATTACCGAGCAGCGGCACGAATACTTCGACGGTGACTGAATGAACGCTGAGAGACATTACTTTTTCTCCGTGTTGCGACGATCGTCGATCCACTTTTTGGTGACCGTCCAGGTGGTTGCATTATCGCGGCGATCGCCGAGCGGCGGCGGCACCAGGTAGTCGGGGTAGCGGGTGGAGAGCACCTGCAGCAGCCGTGGCGGGATGCGCGCCTTGTCGAAGGTCGAGAACCCCGTGGCGTTGAATACCATCACACCCGGGCGGTCACGCATCTTCATCCACGGCAGCCAGCCCGAAAGGCGCTGCCAGGAGATCAGCGATTCGCTGAGTCGGGTGCGCTTCTCGTCGAAAAAGTCAGCGGCCCGGTAGTAGTCGTTGAAGATCTCCATCGCGTGGTAGGTCCCGCCGACGTATTCCTGATACGCCCCGCCTAGCGGGTTTTCGTAAAAGAGTGGCACCTCGCGCGAGGCGACCAGCGAGTCGCCGTACTGACGCAAGCTGACCCGCAGCGGTGAGCCGTCGGCCTCGCGCACGAATCGCGGCTGACGCATGTTCACTGGGTCGTTGGCGACGTGGATCACCTCCACCGTCTCGCCGGTCCAAGGGTTCTGCCAGCGGTCGATGATCTCGTCGGTCTTGGGGTCGAGGTAGACCATGATCTCCCGTGACACGCTGCGATAGCCTGCCCCGCGCACCGGGTCGGTGTGGCGTTCGCATTGGCGGGTGTTGATGCCGATCACGTTGAAGACGTGGCGGTCTTTCTCGCCCGGCGAGCGACTGTAGAGCTTGCCCTCCCAGACGCCGTAGCGATGCACGCCCTGTTCGGTGGTGCCGCAGGTTTGCTTGGCGGCCCAGACGAGTGCGGCTTCGCCTTCGCGGGTGGCGGCTGGCCCGAGCAGGTTGTCCTGCGCAGGGGCGGTTTGCGTGGCCGCGCCGGCCAGGGCAAGGAGCAGCGGCGAGAGGGTGGCTAGGGTACGGCGCATCACATTCGTTCTCCGACTTTGGGGGTTGTTCGTGGCCGACATGGTAAACCGCGGGAGTCTGATTTTATGCAGACTCACTTGCAATTTTGATTCTCCGGTAAAACAATAACCCTGATTAACGCCCTTGGAGTCTCACCTGTGTCGCAGTTCTGGTCACCAGCCCATATGGCGACCTTCGCCAAGGTCATCGATCTGAATGGTTTCTCGGCGGCCGCCCGTGCGCTTGGCGTGCCCAAGGCGGCAGTCAGTCGGGCGATCGCCGAACTCGAGGCGGAGCTCGGCTTGCCGCTGATGACGCGCACGACGCGCCGGCTTCGACTGACCCCGGCGGGCGAGCGGCTGTTGCCCGCCTGCCGTGCGATTCTCGCTTCGACTGATGAGGCGCGGCGTCTCGCGGCCGAGCTCGCTGAATCGCGACAAGGACCCTTGCGGGTGCTCGCCGAGACCACGAGCGGACGCATCTTGCTGGCCCCCCTCGTGCCGCGTTTCCTCGAGCGCTATCCAGGCATTCCGTTGGACGTCGATCTTGGCGATGTCGATGCCGACACGGCCGAGCGCTACGAGCTGATCATTCGTGCCGGGGTCGACCCGAATCCGCAGCGGGTTTCGAAGGTGCTGGGGACGCCGCCCACCTTGCTCTGCGCGACCCCTGCCTATCTGCAGAAGGTCGGCGAGCCCGCTACGCCGGCGGACCTCGGTCGGTTCGATCTGTTGACCCCGGAGACTCCGCCGGGAGCCAACTTCGTACTGCGGCTTGCCAATGGCCAGCGGCGCGAAGAGGTCAGTCTGCGCCCCAAGCTCGCCGTGAACGATCCGGCGTTGCTGCACTCCGCCGTCGCGGCTGGGCTCGGCATCGGGCTCCTGCCCGAGTTCCTCTGCAAGCAAGGTCTCGCCACGCAGCGCCTGAAGCGGGTATTGCCGGATTGGCAGCCACCGGCGCAGGCGCCGCTTTGTGCCGTGTACCCCGGGCGTCTAGCGGCCGATCCGCGCGTGTCGTCCTTTGTCGAATTTCTGGGTGCGAACCTCGTGCCGGCTCTGGCAGGGTAAAATCGCCCGCATTCCCGCTCCCACAGGCCGGTCTGCATCCGGCGGAAGGTGTTCCCCATGTATCGCGCACCGCTGAAGGATCTGCAGTTCGTCATCCACGAGTTGCTCGATGAGCCCGCTTTGCAGGCCTGCCCCGCCTTCGCCGATTACTCGCCGGAGATCGCCGACGCCATTCTCGAGGAGGCCGGCAAGTTCGCCGAGAACGTGCTCGACCCGCTCTACAAGTCCGCCGATCGCGAAGGCGCACGCTGGAGCCCCGAAGGCGTCGTGACGCCGCAGGGTTTCAAGGAGGCCTACCGCCAGTATGTCGAGGGCGGCTGGCCGGCGTTGCGCGCGCCGCAACAGTACGGCGGTCAGGGTATGCCGGCTGTCATCGGTACGGCCGTCGAAGAATTGTGGGCGGCCGCCAATCTCGCCTTCAAACTTTGTCCGATGCTCACCCAGGGTGCGATCGAGGCACTCGATCATTACGGCACGGCCGAACAGAAGGCGGCCTATCTGCCGAACATGGTGAGCGGCGAGTGGAGCGGTACCATGAATCTCACCGAGCCGCAGGCGGGCTCGGATCTTGCCGCGATTCGTACACGCGCCGTGCCGGCGGGCGATCACTATCGCCTGTTCGGTCAAAAAATATTCATCACCTACGGCGAGCAGGACTTTACGCCGAACACGATCCATCTGGTGTTGGCACGCATCGATGGTGCACCGCCGGGCGTGAAAGGTATCTCGATGTTCATCGTGCCGAAGGTGCTGGTGGAGGCTGACGGTTCACTCGGTGCGCGCAACGACGTCAGTTGCCTATCGATCGAGCATAAGCTCGGTATCCATGGCAGCCCGACCTGCGTCATGGCCTACGGCCAGAAGGATGGCGCGATCGGTTATCTGGTCGGCGAACCGAATCGCGGTCTCGAATACATGTTCGTGATGATGAATGCGGCGCGTCTGTCGGTGGGTCTCGAGGGCTATGCCGTCGCAGACCGCGCCTTCCAGCAAGCGGCCGAGTGGGCGCGCACGCGCGTGCAGGGCAAACCGCCCGTGGCGGGGCTGAGCGGACCCGCGCCGATCATTCATCACCCCGACGTCAAGCGCATGCTGCTCACCATGCGCTCGCAGGTCGAAGCGCTGCGTGCCGTGGCGCTCTATGCCGCCTCGCAGCTCGATCTCGGCGTACATCATCCCGACGATGCGCTGCGTCAGCATGCGCAAGCCCGCGGCGATTTGCTTATCCCCGTGGTCAAGGGTTGCAGCACGGAGGCGGGCATCGACATCACCTCGCTCGGTGTGCAGATCCACGGTGGCATGGGATTCATCGAAGAAACCGGCGCGGCGCAACCCTACCGCGACGTGCGTATCACCACCATCTATGAGGGCACGACCGCCATCCAGTCCAATGATTTCATCGGCCGCAAACTGGCTCGTGATCGCGGCGCTGCGATGACGGCTTTGCTGGCCGACTTGCGCGCCGACCTGCATGCCCCGGCGGATTCATCCGCGTCATCGGCTGACAATGCGGCGCTCGAGCAGATTCGCGTGGCAGCGCTGGAGGGCGTCGAGTGGCTGGAGCGTGCCGTACAGCATGCGCTGCAGGCTTGGGCGCGAGGTCCGGAGCACGCGTTGGCAGTGTCGGTACCGCTGTTGCGTCTCGCGGGTTACGTGCTCGGCGGCTGGATGCATGCGCGGGCGGCAAAGATCGCAGTTCATCGACTGGCGAGTAGCGCCGCGGACGCCGATTTTTTGCGCGGCAAGCTCGCTTCGGCACGATTTTACGTGACGCACGTCCTGCCGCTGGCCCACGCCCCGGCCAAGGTCGTGCAGGCGGGCGCCGCGAGCGTGCTCGAAACCGACGCAGCATTGGTATGACTTTCGGGCCGCCCTCCCTCGATCGCCGCGAGTTTCTGCTTGCTGCGACGGCAGCGGGTGCCGTGGCGGCCAGCCGCTCGCTGCCTGCGGTAGACAAAAAATCTTTGATCCGTCGGCCGATTCCCAAGAGCGGCGAACTCGTACCCGTGATCGGTCTTGGCACTTCGGGTTCGTTCGAGGTGGGGGTCGACGCCCGCGAACGCGATCCACTTGCTGCAGTACTCGGTGAATTCTTTGCTGCAGGCGCCACGCTCATCGACACCTCGCCGATGTACTCCTCGGCCGAGACCGTGCTCGGGGATTTGCTCACCTCCGAGATGCAGTCGACAGCCTTCGTCGCCACCAAAGTCTGGACACGCGGCGAACGCGAGGGCATCGCGCAGATGACGCGCTCGATGGAGTTGCTGCGACGCAAGAAAGTCGAGCTCATGCAGGTACACAATTTGCTGGACCTCGAGGTACAGCTGCGTACGCTGCGTCGCTGGAAGGACGAAGGCCGCATCCGTTACCTCGGCACCACCCATTACACCGTCGAGTCGCATCAACGTCTTGCCGAAGTGATCGAACGCGAGCCGCTCGATTTCGTGCAATTCAACTATTCGGCGACCACGACCGCCGCCGAACAGCGACTGTTGCCGCTCTGTGCCGACAAAGGTGTGGCGGTGATCGTCAATCGTGCCTTCGATGACGGCAAGATTTTCGCTCGTCTCAAGGAGCGTCCGTTACCGCCGTGGGCGGCGGACATCGGCTGCACGAGCTGGGCGCAGTTGCTGCTGAAATTCGTGATCGCACATCCGGCCGTCACCTGCGTGATTCCGGCCACCGGCAAGTTACGCAATCTGCAGGACAACCTTGCTGCCATGCAAGGAGCGCTACCGGATGAACGGCAGCGGCGCGCGATCAGCGCTGCTGTCGTCTGACGGTCAGCGAAACCATCAGCGAGCTCGTCGCCGCCAGCATGGCGACTCAGTTCGTGCGCGCGAGACGGAAGCCGCGGGTGCTGTAGCGGCTGCCGACGGCGTCTTCACCACGTGCGGTGGCGCGAACGCCCTCGGAACCGTCGAACCATGAGCCACCGCGGATCACGCGCCGATCGCAATCGCCCGAAGTGTTGGCAGTGCCGTTGACCGGTGCGTTGCGGTAGGTGTCGCTCCAGCAATCCATGGTCCACTCCTCGACGTTGCCGAACATGTCATGCACGCCAAAGGGATTGGCCTGAAAATTCGCGGCCGGCGCAGTGCCAGCGTGACGGTCACGGCAGTCGAAAGGTTGCTCGAGTCCGAGCGTACCGCGGCCCGTGGCGTCCGCCACGTTGGCGAAGCGACAGGCATCCGCCGGATTTTCGCCCCAGAACCGTTCGCTGTCGGTGCCGGCGCGAACGGCATATTCCCATTCGGCTTCAGTGAGGAGTCGATAATTGTGGCCGGTCTTGACTCCGAGCCATTCCGCGTACGCCTTGGCATCATCCCAGCTGACGCAGACCACCGGATCGTTTTCGGTCTGCAGAAATCCCGGACTGTTGCAGGCCGCTTGCGCGTTCACCCTGAAGCGTTTTTGTTGAAAGGTCGCACAACCAAGACCGCCTGCGCGACTCGTCTCACGCACGAAGCGCGCGTACTGCGCCCACGTGACTTCACTGCGACCGATCGCGAACGGCCCGGGAACATTGACCTTGCGTGCGGGCCCCTCGTTGGGCCGACGGGCTTTGCGGTAGTTGGCGATACCCATGTCGAAGGATCCACCCGGAAGCACCACCATTTCCGGACAGTCAGCGCAGTCGCGGAACACGGTCCCGGCCGCAAGCTTTTGCAGATCACCGATGGGTGCGGCGCTGCTGGCGATGAGTACTGCACCCGTGGCAGCGGTCGCGGCTCCGGCGGCTCCCGCTGCCGCCGTACTGCCCGCGCTGGCGATGGGCGCTGCCACCGCTGGCGTGCTCGTCGCGGCGGGCGCCGCGGTGACCGTACCGCCGCCGCCCGTCGCGCCGCCACTCTGCAGTGAACGCAGGCGTACCGCAGCTACGCCCGCGAACAAGCCTTGCGGGAACTGCGCGAGGTAGGCCTGAATTTCTTCGGGATTCTTTGAATCGCGCACCGATTCCCAAAGCGCACGATCATCGGTGGGAATCGCCGCCACGGCGAGCGGCATGGCGATCTCCTGCGCACGCACGACAGGCGCGCTGGCCAATGCCGGCGTGAAATAGAACTCGCCAACCGTCTGATCGTAGAGCGCCGGCACCTGTTCGTGCCCGATGGACTTGGCCATGGCGACCACTTCCTGCCGCGTGCGCTTAAGCACCTGATCGACCGACAAACCTGGGCGGGTGATTTCGCGCAGCAGCACGCGAGTGAAGAGTCCGTTCGGATCTTTGTCTTCCGGACTCAGCGTATCGAGCGCCGTTTGCCCGGCACCGGCCGAGAACAGGATCATTTGTCCGGTGGCCGCGGTGGTCGGCGCGAGGCCGCGCGTACCGCCGATGCTGCGCGTGCCGGTCTTGGGGAAGGGGTTATCGCGACAGGCATCGACGATCGCCACCGAAAAACGCACTTTTTGTTCGGTGAGATCGTCGAGCACGCGCTGCAGCAGCAGCGCGTCGTCCTTCACCTGTTCTTCGCTCTCGGCGGTGATGTTGGTCGACAACAAATAATTCGCGGCGCCGAGTTGCACGCCATGGCCGGCAAAATAAAACACCGCCTCGCTGCCGCCATCGAGCCGGCTTTTGAATTCGCGCATCGTCTGGCGCAACGCACGATCGTCGAGGTCGGTACGGAGCATCACCTCGAAACCAAGGTTGTCGAGTGCCGCGGCCATCGCTTCGGCATCCGCCCGCGCATTACGCAGCGGCGGCACCGAGGTGTAGGTTTGGTTGCCGATCACGAGCGCGACCCGCGCAGGACCTGATAACGCGGCCGATGGTGCCATCGGTGGCGGCGCGGCGGTGGTCATGGCGGTCGGCGCCGGCGGCGCGTTGTCGACGATGGCGCTTGAGCGTGACATGGCAGCCATCGGCTCTGACGCGGCACTTTGGACCGGTAGCGGTGATGCAGCGACAGGTGATGCAGCGACGGGAGGTGCTGTCGCGGGAGCCACCGCAACGACTGGCGCTGCGACGGGTGGTGCTATGGCCGGTGGCGCTGCGACCGGTGGCGCCGGCTGCGCGGTCGCCACCATCGGTGCGGCGGGCACTGCGCCGGCCGACTCGAAACGGTCTTCGCGCCAAAGGTTGATTGCAGTACGCGCCCGGCAGGATCGTAAAGCGTGCCGGTGCCCCAGCGCTTGCCTTCGCGAAATTCGCCGACGTACTTGGATCCGTCGGGCATCGTCTCCGAACCTTGACCGTCGCGTTCGTCGTCACGGAATTGACCGACATAGACACGGCCGCTCGGCCACGAGTAGGTACCCTGGCCATTTTTTTCGTCGTCGCGCCACTCGCCGACGTACTTCATGCCGCTCGAACTGGTGTACGTGCCAATGCCGTTGAACATGCCGTCACGGAATTCGCCCACATAGACGAAATTCTTTTCGGCGGTGTAGATGCCTTGACCGTGGAACTTGTCGTCGGCAAAACCGCCGACGTAGCGATCCCCATTCGGCCACGTGGCCGTGCCCTGACCGTTGTACTTGCCGTTGCGGAATTCGCCGACGTAACTCGCACCTTCGGTGGTCGTGTAGGTGCCCGTGCAGTTGTTCTAACCGGCACGCGAGCTCCCCTTGCAGGTGGCCGGCGGCTTGCTGGCACCAGCACCGGCGGCGGCAATATCTTGCCCGCTTGCCAGCGGCCCTGAACCGGCGAGGATCAGACTGAGCGCGGCGATGGTCAGCGAGAAAAATCGAGCAGCAAACATGGGCAAAATCCCGAAATATTCCCGGTCGAGACCAGCAGTCTGCCCAAATATTTTTGGGCAGGGAAGGGACTTTATCGTTGTCGTTGCGTCGTTGCCGACAGCTCCCTTAAATCAGGTAGTCGGCCGAGCGCCGCTCCACGGCCAGCGCCTTGACCTGCGGCACGACCTCGAGATGCAGCGGATGCACCTGGTATCCGGCGAGTGCGGCGGCGTCAGCAAATTCGCTGTAAAGCACGACATCGGCCGAATTGGCGTCCTCGATGAAGTTGACGCCGACCTCGATCTTCAGCAACCCGGGTATGCGTCCCGTCAATGATTCCAACAATTCCTTGATCCGCGCAGCATCAGCGTCCTTGGTGCTTTTGTCTCTCAAGCGCCACATCACAATATGTTTAACCATTTTTTGTCTCTGGATTAGATCAATCAAAAAGGAATTCAGTTTCGAAGGGTCTTGAAGGCGGCGAGCGCGGCTTCCCGCGAAGCCTTCAAGTCGACCATCGGTGCGGGGTAAGGGCCGCGCCCAGCAGCCCCTGTCTTGCCAGAAAGTTCCGGGATCCAGCGACGGGTGTACTCGCCCTGCGGATCAAACTTTTTGGCCTGACTTTGCGGATTGAATACGCGGAAGTAGGGCGCGGCATCGGCGCCGCAACCGGCGGCCCATTGCCAGCCGAGCGTGTTGCTGGCGAGGTCTGCATCGACCAGCGTGTCCCAGAACCAGCGTGCCCCGTGCAACCAGTGCATGCGCAGGTTCTTGACCAGAAAAGACGCTACGACCATGCGCACGCGGTTGTGCATACAGCCCGTCTCCCACAATTCGCGCATACCGGCATCCACCAGCGGAATGCCGGTCTCGCCCCGTTGCCAGGCGCGCAGTTCGCGGGCGTCCTCCCGCCACGGAAAGCGGGTGAAATCGGCCCGCAGCGGCGCATCGGTGGTGTGTGGAAAGTGGTAGAGCAGATGATGGGCGAATTCGCGCCAGCCGATCTCGGCCATGAATTGACTGCCGCGCCACCGCGGCGCGGCATGCCAGATCTGCCGCGGCGAAATTTCGCCGAAATGCAGATGCGGCGAGAGACGAGAGGTGCCAGCATCGGCCGGCAGATTGCGTGTTTCGCTGTAATCTTTGACCGGGCCATCGAGGAAATGATCGAGGCGTCGAGCGGCGCCGCGCTCCCCGGGCGTCCAAGTGCGAGCCATGCCTGCATCCCAACGGATTTCGGGCAAGAGTTGCAGTTCGTCGAGCCCGATGGAGTCGGGATGCCGGGCGGGGGCCGCAATGCGCCTCGGTATTGGCAAGGGCGCGGGCAGCTCCAGCGTCGCCGACACCTTGCGCCAGTAGGGCGTGAACACCTGAAACGGCTTGCCGCTCAAGTTCTGTACGTCCCAGGGTTCGGTGAGCAGCGCCGCATTGAAACTGCGTACCTCGAGTCCATCGGCACGCAGGCTGTCTTTGATGCGACGATCGCGCTCGACCACGCGGGGTTCGTAGCGACGGCTCCAGTACACCGCATCGGCACCCGTCTCGCGAATGAGTTCGCGCAGTGCTGCCAGTGAATCGTCGACGCGGCGAATGATGAGTGTGGCGCCACGCTTGGCGTAGTCGCTGCGCAGCGCGTCGAGCGAATGATGCAGCCACCAACGCGACGCCGCGCCCGGCGTCCAGGCGCCCTCTTCCTCGGGGCACCAAAGAAAAACCGGAATCACGGGGGCGCCGCGTTCGACCGCTGCGTGCAGAGCTGGATGATCGGCGAGGCGCAGATCTTGCCGCAGCCAGAGCAGCGTCGCGGTCATAGCGCGTGCCCCGCGATGATTTGATTCACGGCCTCGATGGCCACGCGGCGCGGCGAGCTGCGTCGCCATATTGCGCCGATGCGGCGAGTTGGCGCGGACTTGGCGAAGGGTCGGAAGACGAGACCGCGCGGTGCGGCGTGACCTCCGCGCGTCGCGAGTTCGGGCATCAACGTGACGCCTGCGCCGGCGGCGACCATCTGTCGCAGGGTTTCGATGCTGGTGGCGCGAAAATCCTGCTTTTCATGGACGTCGATGCGATTGCAGACATCAAGCGCTTGTTCGCGCAAGCAATGCCCATCTTCGAGCAGCAGCAGTGTGACGCCTCGCAGATCTTCGAGCTTGACCTGCTTGCGATCGGCGAGCGGGTGGTTGGCGGGCGCCGCGATCGAGAAGGGTTCGTCGTACAGCGGCTTGGCCGCAAGACCGTCCATGTCCACCGGCAGGGCGAGCACCCCCATGTCGATTTCGCCGTTACGCAGACGCTCGAGCATCGGCGCGGTCTGATATTCGTAGAGCATCAACTCAAGACGCGGCAGCTGCTTGCGCAACTTGGGCGCGATCACCGGCAGCAGGTAGGGGCCGATGGTGGGCAGAAACGCGATGCGCAGGCGTCCGGCGAGTGGTTCGCGATGCGCTTGGGCGATCTCGACCACCTCTTCGGTGGCCTCGACGATGCGCCGGGCACGGATGACGATCTCGGCACCGGCAGGAGTGAGCAGCGCCTTGCGCGGCTGACGCTCGACCAGCGGCACGTCGAGATAGTCCTCGAGTTTTTTCAGCTGTGCCGAGAGCGTCGGTTGGCTGACGAAACAACGTTCGGCAGCGCGGCCGAAGTGTCCGGTATCGGCGACCGCGATGAGGTAGCGCAAGTCTTTCAGTTTGATGTCGGCCATGCGGTCTTTTCCAGGCTTCGGCGCTCATACACGGCGTCTATCGAAATCATCACATCAATCGATTGGATTGTCGATTGCCTCGCGGGCAATCTGCGCCCATTCCGAACAACTCATCCACCAGGAGATTTTTCATGATCTGCATCGGCCAACAGTTTCCGCAGTTTGCGCTTACGGGTGTCGTCAGTAACGACATCAAGACTGCGTTTCAGCCCTTCACCAACGCGAGCGCAGCCGGCAAGTGGCAGATCGTGTTTTTCTGGCCGAAGGACTTCACCTTCGTCTGCCCGACCGAGATTGCCGCTTTCGGCAAGCTGAACAAGGAATTCGCCGCGCGTGACGCGCAGCTCTACGGGGTGAGCACCGACAGCGAATTCGTGCATCTCGCCTGGCGCAGCAGCAAGTCGGAACTGAAGGATCTGCCGTTCCCGATGCTGGCAGATATCAAGCGCGAGCTGAGCGCGGCACTCGGCATTATCGACGCCGAGGCCGGTGTGGCGCAGCGTGCGACCTACATCATCGATCCGCAGGGCGTGATCCGTTTTGTCTACGTCACCGATCTGAACGTCGGTCGTTCGCCTGACGAGGTGCTGCGCGTACTCGATGCGCTGCAGACCGACGAGCTTTGCCCCTGCAACTGGCAGAAGGGCGAAGACACGCTGAAGGCGGCCTGATCATGAGCACGCTCGAAGCCTTGCGGGATTCGATCCCCGACTATGCGCGCGATCTGCGGCTGAATCTGGGTTCGGTGCTCACCGTGCAGGGTGCACCGGGGCTCACCGCGAAGCAGGTCTGGGGTGCGGCGCTGGCGACGGCGCTCGCCGCGCGCCACCTACCGCTCGCACAAGCCATCGAGCAGGCCGCGCGGGCGGAACTCGACGAGGCAGGCATCAACGGCGCGAAGGCAGCGGCGGCCATCATGGGCATGAACAATGTCTATTACCGCTTTCTGCATCTCGTCGGCGACGCAGACTATCAAACGATGCCGGCGCGGCTGCGCATGAACGTGATGGCCAACCCGGGCATCGACAAGCTGGATTTCGAGTTGTATTCCCTCGCAGTGTCGGCGGTGAACGGTTGCGGTCTGTGCATCGAATCGCACGAGAAACTGCTGCGCAAGCATGAAGTCTCGCGCGAGGCGATCCAGAGCGCGGTACGCATCGCTGCCGTGGTGCATGCCGTGGCCGTCGTGCTCGAACAGTCGAGCGCTTCTGCGGAGGTATCGCTCGCTGCGTGAGCCTGCGTGCCGGGACGCACGCTAGGCCTTGCTTGCGCGTTCCACAGACTGGCGGGCTGCTATCCTGAAATCTCCCCTCCCCCCCTTCAGGAGCAGCCCGCCATGTCGGCGAAGTTCGAAAAGACCGCATTCGTCGTGATCTGTCGCGACGGGCCGAACGGTGCGCTGGTACGGGCGACGCACACGGCTGATCATCTTGCGTACATAGAGACCGTGATGGACGAGTTGAATGTCGCCGGGCCGTTGTACGACAACGGTGTCGAGGGTGGCGACAACCCGCCGGTCGGCAGCCTGTATTGCCTGCACACGCGCAGTCTGACCCGCGCCAAGGAAATCATCGAGAACGATCCGTACGTGAAGCACGGCGCGTTCGCGTCGGTCGAGTATTACCCCCACCTACCCGCCGCCGGACGCTATATCGGCGGCAAGGTTTGGTAGCCGATCGTCACGCCGCCTCGTATATGATCGGGCGCGGGAGGCCCGGTTGATGGCGCAGGCACGGATCCTGGACGAGATGTACGCGAATGACGCGTCGGTGCGTCCGCATTATTTACCCTATGCCGAGTGGCTGGCGGCAACACCCGCCGAGCGTATCAACGAAAAACGTGCTGAGGCCGACACTCTCTTCAGACGTGCCGGTATCACTTTTGCCGTCTATGGCGATGAGACCGGTACCGAGCGGTTGATTCCGTTCGATATCGTGCCGCGCATCATCCCGACGGCCGAGTGGACGCATCTGCAGCGCGGCTTGCGACAGCGCGTCACCGCGCTCAATGCTTTCCTGCACGATGTCTATCACGATCAGGAGATCCTGCGCGCCGGCAAGATTCCGGCAGAGCAGGTGCTCTGCAACGTGCAATATCGCCCCGAGATGCAGGGCATCGCTGTGCCGATGGACGTCTATGCGCACATCGCCGGTATCGATCTCGTGCGTGCGGGTGCAGGCGAATACTACGTGCTCGAAGACAACCTGCGCGTGCCCTCGGGTGTCTCCTACATGCTCGAAGACCGCAAGGCCATGATGCGGCTCTTTCCCGAACTCTTCGCGCGCTACAACGTGTCGCCCGTTGAACACTATCCCGATCTCTTGCTCGAGACGCTGCGCAGTGTCGCACCGGCGGGCGTGCGCGATCCGACCGTCGTGCTGCTGACGCCTGGCGCGCACAACAGTGCGTATTTCGAGCACGCCTTTCTCGCGCAGCAGATGGGCATCGAACTCGTCGAAGGTCAGGATCTCTTCGTCGATGACGAATTTGTCTACATGCGCACCACACAGGGACCGCGCCGTGTCGATGTCATCTATCGACGCTTCGATGACGATTTCCTTGACCCGCTCGCCTTTCGGCCATGTTCGATGCTCGGCGTGCCGGGATTGCTCACCGCCTATCGCGCCGGACGTGTCACGATCTCTAACGCGGTAGGCACCGGCATTGCCGATGACAAGTCGACCTATCCCTACGTGCCGGAGATGATCCGCTTTTATCTCGGCGAAGAACCCGTGCTCGCCAACGTGCCCACCTGGATCCTGCGTCGCCCCGAGGATCTCGCGCATGTGCTCGCCCATCTCGATGAACTCGTCGTCAAAGAAGTACATGGAGCGGGCGGCTACGGCATGCTGATCGGCCCTTGCGCCTCGCGTGCCGAGATCGATGCATTCCGCGAGCGCATCATCGCCGATCCGGCGCGCTACATCGCACAGCCCACGCTCTCGCTGTCGGCCTGTCCGACTTTCGTCGAGCAGGGGCTCGCGCCGCGCCACGTCGATCTGCGGCCCTTCGTGCTCTCCGGGCGAGATGTGAGCATGGTGCCGGGTGGTCTCAGCCGCGTGGCGCTGCGCGAAGGCTCGCTGGTAGTCAACTCGTCGCAGGGCGGTGGTACCAAAGATATCTGGGTACTCGCATGCTGAGCCGCACGGCTGACCATCTTTACTGGATGGCTCGCTACACCGAGCGCGCCGAAAACCTTGCGCGCATGCTCGACGTCAACTGCCGCATGACGTTGCTGCGTCAGGAAGAGGATGTGGTCCGACACCGTTGGACCTCGACACTCTCGACCGTAGGCCAACTGGAGCCTTTCCTCGCGATGCGCGGCACGGTGACGCAGGCGGCGGCAATCGACTGGATTTCTTTTGAGCACAGCAACCCGGGCAGTATCGAACAGTGTCTGGATCGTGCTCGTCAGAATGCGCACGCCGTTCGCGGTACGTTGACTTCGGAAAGTTGGTAGACGCTGAACGCCACCTGGCTCGAGATCCGTGGTTTTCGCCGCGACGTGGTGTCGGCGCAAGCCCTCGCTAATTTCTTTGAGTGGGTGAAGTTTCGCTCGCATCTTGCGCGTGGTGTCATTCAGGGCACCATGCTGCACGACGATGCGCTCGATTTCACCTGGCTCGGCACCTATCTCGAGCGTGCTGACAACACGGCACGCATTCTTGATGCGCGTTTCGAGATGCTCGCCAGCGAAGCCTCGCGCAGCGACGATGCCGGCGATTATTACGAGTGGAGTGCGCTATTGCGTTCGGTATCGGCTTTCGAGATCTATCGAAAGGTATACCGCGATCTCATCACGCCGCGGCGCGTGGCCGAACTGCTGGTGCTGCGCGATGCGATGCCGCGTTCGTTGCATCACTGCATGAGCCGCGTGCATCAGGTGCTGCTCAAGGTTGGCAACGAGCGCTCCACTGAAACGTTGCGTCGCGCTGGCGAGATCCATGCCGGCCTGCAGTACGGGCTGATCGACGATATTCTCGCGGCAGGACTGCGCCGCTATCTCAATGAGTTTCTGGTGCGCACCGGTGATCTCGGCGCGCGCATTGCCAGCGACTTTCTGGTTTCCGAGGCGGCGGCCTGATCATGTTGCTCGATATACGTCACGAAACCCTGTATCGCTACAATCGACCGGTGAAGCACAGCGTGCAGAGCCTGCGGCTCACGCCGCGTACCGAGGCCGGTCAGCGAGTGCTGTCCTGGAATCTGCAGGCGCCGGGACGTCACACGCAGCAGCTCGATGCACACGGCAATGTCATGCATCTGCTGACTATCGACGAGCCGATCAACGAAATTCACATCCTCGTTTCCGGAACCGTCGAAACCGAGGACGTCGCCGATGCCGCGCCGTCCAATCGCGGCCGCCTCTCGCCGCTCGTCTATCTTCCCGAAACGACCTTGACCGAGGCCGATGCGGCGCTGCAGGATTTTGCTCTGCGCCACGGTCGCAGCGACCCGGGACGCGATGACGCGATGGCACTCGCCTTGGCCGTGCGCGAGGCACTCGACTACGTATTTGGTGCGACCGAGGTCACGGATCCGGCAGCGCGGATATTCGAACTCGGACGAGGCGTTTGTCAGGACCACGCACACGTGATGATCGCCTGTTGTCGTGCGCTCGGTATTCCAGCGCGCTATGTCAGCGGCTATCTACTCACATCGCGTGATGATCACATCGCGAGCCATGCCTGGGTCGATGTCTGGCTGAAACGCCATGAGCGTTGGTTTGCGATCGACGTGACCAACGGCACGCCAGGCGGTCTGCATCATTGTCGTCTCGCGGTGGGTCGGGATTATCTCGATGCCTGCCCGGTGCGCGGCGTACGCCGTGGCGGTGGCGCGGAGGCCATGACGGCCAAGGTCGAGGTGAGTGGCGAGGGCGACGGGCGCAAGCCGGCCACGCCACGGCCGCGCTTGCTGCAGCAGCACGCGGCGCAGCAGTAGGTCCGCGCCGCAAAGTAGAATCAGTCATGGCCTATTGCGTTGCCACCCTGCTCGACACCGGCATGGTGTTCCTGTCCGACTCGCGTACCAACGCGGGCGTCGATCACATCAACACCTTTCGCAAGATGCACGTGTTCGAGCGTCCGGGTGATCGGGTGCTCGTCTTGCTGACGGCCGGCAACCTTGCGGTATCGCAGGCGGTGCTGCACGTGCTGCACGAAGAGGCGGTACATGCTGAACGGGCGAGCCTCTACACGGTCGAGACGCTGTTCGACGCCGCCGTGCTGGTGGGTGATGCGCTGCGCGTTGTGCATCGCCGCGACGCCGAGGCCTTCAAAGAACACGGCATCGAGTTCAACGCCTCGTTCATCTTGGGCGGCCAGATCCGCGGCGAGGCGCCGCGATTGTTCAGTATCTATGCCGCTGGCAACTTCATCGAAGCCACCAACGACACGCCGTATTTCCAGATCGGCGAGTCGAAGTACGGCAAGCCCATCCTCGATCGAGTGATCACGCGCTCGTCAAGCCTTGCCGAGGCTGCCAAGTGCGCGCTCATCTCAATGGACTCGACCATCCGCTCCAACTTGTCGGTCGGCCCGCCGCTCGATCTGTTGTGTCTCAAGCGCGATGCACTGCGCGTGCTGCTGCATCGCAACATCTCTGCGGACGACGAATACTTCCGCATGATTCGCACGGGTTGGGGCGAGAGCCTGCGACACGCCTTTCACGCGCTGCCGAATCCGGTGCTCTGAAGCGCGTGACTCCGCGTGCCGCATGCCGCTTGCTGGCGCGCGCAGCGGATCAGCCGGCGCTTTGCGGTGCGTTGCCGAGCAGTCGATCGACGAGCTTGGTGGTGTGGCTGCTCGAGCGAGTTCGGCGCGCTACCAACGAATAGACCGCAGGCACTACCAGCAGCGTGAGGAAAACCGATACCAGCGTGCCGTAGAAGACAACAACGCCGATCGGTTCACGCTGTTCAGCGCCGGCGCCGCTCGCGATCAAAAAGGGGATAGCGCCGAATGCCGTGCACAGGCTCGTCATCAACACCGGGCGCAGTCGCACGGCGGCGGCTTGTACCACCGCCTCCTTGAATTCCACACCGCGCTCGCGCAACTGGTTGGCGAACTCGACGATCAGTACGCCGTTCTTGGCGGCGATGCCGATCAGAATGATCACGGCGATCTGACTGAAGATGTTGATGCTCATGCCATGCAATTGCAGCCCGAAGACCGCGCCGAGCAAGGCAAGCGGCACGGTGACCATGATGATGGCGGGATGCACAAAGCTTTCGAACTGCGCGGCGAGCACCAGGAAGACGATGATCACGGCGAATATCAGGGTGGTCCAGAGCTGGCCGCCGCTGCGCACGTAGTCACCCGACTCGCCATCCCACATCAGCGTGGCTTCGGGCGGCAACTCGCGTTCCACCGTATCCTCGAACCACTTGACCGCTTCGCCCATGGTGTAGCCCTCGGCGAGTCCCGCGCTGATTTCCACCGAGCGCAAACGGTTGAATCGACCGAGTTCGGTGGCCGCCGCGGTTTCATTGAGGCGAACGACGCTTGAGAGCGGCACCAGCGCACCGGTGCGATCGGAGCGCACCATCAGGTTGGTAAGGTCGGTGGTGGTGGCGCGTTCGTCGGCGCGGCCCTGCAACACCACGTTGTATTCGCGACCGCGGTCGATGAAGGTGGTGACGATGCGCGAACCCAGCATGGTCTCGAGCGTGCGTCCCACAGTCTGCAACGACACGCCGAGATCGGCCGCCCGATCACGATCGATGGCGACACGGATCTGCGGCTTGCGTGGCTGGTAGCTGTTGTCGACGCCCACGAGGCCCGGGTTTTCTTCGGCGAGTTTTACGATTTTTTCGGACCACTCGGCGAGGCGCTCGTAGTCGGGCCCACCGAGCACTGCTTCGACAGGCTTGCCCCAGCCGCCGCGCAGCCCACCCGGCACAGTACTGCTGACGCGAACTCCGGGCAGCGTGCCGAACTGGGTGCGCAGCGAGTCGGCGATCTGCTGAGCGGAGCGTTCGCGTTCGCTCCAATCGGCAAGCGTGAGAATGATGCGAGCGGAGTTGACCGAGCCCGTATTGTCAAAGCCACCGGGGACCCGCAAGGTGATGCGTCGCACGTCGCCCTTTTCGACTTCACGTTGCGCAATGGCTTCGAGCCGCCGGCCGTAATCCGTGGTGTATTCGAAACTCGCGCCCTCCGGCGCCTGCAGACTGAGAATCACTCGGCCAGCATCGGCTGCGGGAGTGAATTCTTCGGGCAAGGCGCGGAAGCTGAGCGCGCCCACGAAACCGAGGCCGAGCACGGAGCCGACGATCAGCCACGGTCGGCGCATCAGCTGACGCAGCCGGATCTCGTATTGTCGCGACAGCACAGCAAAGAATTTGGCTACCCATTGCGCGAAGCGTCCGTGCTGCATCTCGCGTTCCGGCGGCAAGCGAGAAGCGAGCATCGGCGTCAGCGTGAGGGCGACCAGCGCCGATAACAGGACCGAGGCGGCGAGCGTCAGCCCGAATTCGCGGAACAGACGCCCGTTGTCACCCGGCAGAAATGAGATCGGCACAAACACGGCCACCAACGTGAGCGTGGTGGCAATCACTGCGAAACCGATTTCGCGGCTGCCGCGGATCGCCGCCACCATCGACGGCTCATTGAGCTCGGCGCGTCGGTGAATGTTTTCGAGCACGACGATCGAGTCGTCAACCACGAGGCCGATGGCGAGCACGATGCCGAGCAGCGTGATGACGTTGAGCGAGTAGTCGAGCGCGTAGATGAAGACGAATGCGGCAATCACCGACACCGGTATGGTGACGGCGGGGATGAGCGTGCTGCGCAGCGTACCGAGAAAGCCGTAGATGACGACGAGTACCGAAACGAAGGCAAAGATCACCGCGATCAGCACTTCACGCATTGCCGCTTCGATGGCGACGCCGTTGTCCACGTTGACCACGAGCGAGGCGCCCTTCGGCAACGTGCCTTGCAGTCGCTCGACTTCGGCACGGACACCGTGCACGACATCGAGCACATTGGCCTTCGAGTTGGCCTCGATGCCGATGCCGACGCCGATCCGCCCGTTGGTGCGCATCAGCGTGCGCTCGTTCTCGGCGGCAAGGCGCACGTCGGCCACCTCGCCGAGGCGCACGAGGTGACCATCGGAACCGCGGCCGATGACGAGATTGCGGAAGTCCTCGGGCGAGTCGAGACCGACTTCCGTGCGCAGTGAGAACTCGCGCTGCTCGGACTCGAGACGTCCGGCCGGCAGCTGCACGTTTTCGCGACGCAGTGAGCTCTCGATGTCGCCGACGGTCAGGGCACGCGCCGTCAGGGCCTGACGATTGATCCAGACGCGCATCGCTGCGCGGCGGGCGCCCGACAATGCCGCGCGTGATACGCCGGGTACGGTGGAGAGTCGATCGACGATGTAGCGCTCGGCGTAGTCGGTGACCTCGAGCGGCGTCATCTCGTCGGAGTTGAAGCTGAGGAACATCACCGATTCGGCCGAAGAATCGGATTTGGCGATCTGCGGCGGATCGGCTTCGGGGGGCAACTGGGTCACCACGCGGGCGATGCGGTCGCGAATGTCGTTCGCTGCATCGTCGATGTCGCGGGCCACGTCGAACTCGATGCGGATGCTCGAGCGTTCGTCCTCGCTATCCGACTCGATCTTGATGATGCCTTCGATGCCCGCGATGCGATCTTCGATGACCTGACTGATCTTGTTCTCGACAACGTTGGCCGAGGCACCGCGGTAAGTGGTGCTGATCGACACGACCGGTCGGTTGATGTCCGGGTATTCGCGCAGCGGCAGTCTTTCGAGGGCGACTAGACCAAAGATCACGAGCAGCAGGCTGAGTACGGTCGCGAAGACCGGTCGGCGCACGCAGACTTCGGAGATCGTCATGAGCGGGCCTCGGTTTCGACGCGGGCGCCGTTGCGAATGCGCTGCATGCCTTCGACGACGATTTGCTCGTTGCCGGTAAGGCCTTCAAGAATGGCGACACTGCCGGGTTCGCGACCGCCGGTGCGCACCTCGCGCTGTACGGCCTTGCCGTCTTCGACCACGAACACGAAGCTGCGCCCTTGCTCGGGCACCAGCGCTTCCTCCGGGATCATCAGCGTCGGCAGTGGCGTGCCACGCAGGCGTACCGACATGAACAGACCCGGACGCAACACGCCATCGGCATTCGGCAATTCGGCACGCACGGCGATCGAGCGGCTGACCGGATCAATACGTGAATCCATGGTGGTCACCGTGCCTTTGAATACCCGCTCGCCGAGACCCTCGGCGCGTGCCTCGACCGGCAGATTGAGCGACAATTCTTTGAGGAACGACTGCGGCACGGTGAATTCGAGCTTGATCACCGAGCTGTCATCGAGGGTGGTGATGACAGTACCCGGATTGACGAGGCCGCCGAGGCTCACCCGGCGCAGGCCGGTGCGGCCGGCGAAGGGTGCGCGAATCACCGTGTCATCGAGCCGCGCACGCGCGGCAGCAACCCGCGACTCGCCGGTTTTTACCGCTGTTTCGAGCTGATCGAGTTGTGCCTTGGAGAGCGCCTGCGTGACCGACAGATCACGACCGCGGTTGAACTGATTGCGGGCCTCGGCGAGATTGGCCTCGGCTTCGGCGAGCGCCGCGGCCGTTTGCGCGCGATCGAACTCGACCAGCACGGCGCCGGCGGCGACCTTCTGTCCCTCGGCAAAGCGGATGGCCGTAACGGTATTGGCGGTCTTAGAGGTGATCTCGACCGACTCGCGTGCCAGCGCCGTGCCCACCGCCTCGATGACCGGTCCGAATTCACGTCGCTCGATGGTTGTGGTGATCACCTTGGCCGGCGGTGGGCCCCCGGCGCCCGCCGGTCGATCGCCCGGTGCGCGGGTGTCGGCTCGATTGCCGCCACTGCAGGCCGCCACGATGAGGGCGGCGATCAGCGCAGTCAGCAGACTAAAAAGACCGCGGAATGGAGGAGATCTTGCAGGCATTGGGGAGGATCCGGGACGACCCGAAACGGGAGGCGAATTCTACCCCAGCCACACCCGATCGCAGGGACGGAACACCTCGCTCACCTAGGGTTGGTCGCGGGCATGGGCGTGGGAGCGGGTCGATCCTGCGCCCCGGTGAGCATAGTTCGCAGCTGCTCGGCCCAGGCTCGTAACACTCGTCGGTTCTCCGCCTGCTGCGTCACTTCGTTGGCGAGCACGAAGACACCAATGCCGGGGTCGCGGTATCGGTCGCGCACCCGCCCGAGCAGGGTGCCGGTGACCGAGTCGCGCAACTCGAGCACCAGCGTCATCTCGCCGGATTCGAGCACATAGGTGTAGAGCGGCGCCAGCTCGTCACGCGACGGCGCATTGACGTACAGATCGATGATCCGCGGCACTACTTGCAGCACACCGGCACCGGCTGCAGAGACCACGCTGTAGCCGCCCCGCGTCAGGTTGTCGGCGAAGGCATCCAGCGCCAGCTTGCCGAGGTCATCGCGAATTTTTGTGATTCGCTGCGGCTCGAGTCCGAAACGGCCGTAAGCGCGCGGATCCCAGCCGCGGCTGAAGGCGACCTGTACGTCGCTGATCATGACTTTGTCGTAGTCGCGCCAGTTAACGTCCGGTCGCTCGGCCACGCTGTCGAGGCCGCGGATCTCGCGTTGCACAAGCCCGTCGGGATCCGCAGCGCCCTGCTGTGCAGTCCCCCGGATTGGCATGCCGCACAGCAGGATCACCGATAGTAGGCCTGCGAGGCGAAAGATCCTTGTGGCCGACATCGCGGTTACTCCGCATCTGAAAGCTGCTACCGTAAACTTTGATCACGCCACCCGACGTCGAGTTCCCCCGGCGAGCCAGTCGGCGACATTGGCAGCCACTTCGTCGAGACAGCGCTGCCTTGATTCGAGCGCTGCCCAGGCAATATGCGGCGTGACCAGCAGGTTCTTCGGTTCGCCGCCGAACAATGGGCTGCCATCGACGGGCGGCTCTTGCGGCAGCACATCGATGGCCGCGCCGCCGATCTGTTTGCGCTCGAGTGCTGCGGCCAGTGCCGCGCTGTCGACCAGGGCACCGCGCGCCGTATTGATCAGAATCGCATCGCGTTTCATCAGCGCCAGTCGGCGTGCGTCGATCAAATGAGTGGTTTCGGGCGTGAGCGGGCAGTGCAGGCTGACGACATCGGCACGCGAGAGCAACTCGTCAAGCTCGACCCGGTCTGGCGTCGGTGTCGATCCTGGACGATTCGCCACGATGACGCGCATACCGAGCGCGCTCTCGCAGGCTTTCGCCACCGCCTTGCCGAGCACGCCCCAGCCGACCACGCCGAGCGTGCGTCCCTGCAGTTCGCGAATGGGGTGGTTGAGCACGGTAAAGTGACGACTGTGCGCCCACGTGCCGTCGATCGCCTCGCGCGAGTAGATCGAGAGATTGTGAGTCAGGGACAAAAGCACGCCGAGCACGTGCTGTACCACCGAAGGTGTGCAGTAATCGACCACATTGCAGACCGCGATGCCGCGCTCACGAGCGGCCTCGAGATCGACGTTGTTGGTCCCGGTCGCCGAGAGCACGATGAGACGCAACTCGGGCGAGCGCTGCATGATCTCTCGCGTGATACGCAATTTATTGAGCATCACGATCGCATGACCGGCGATGCACTCGACGACCTCGTGCTGGTGAGCCGCCTCGAGTAGCGTCAGGCCAGGGGCCGCACGGCGCAGTGGCTCTGTATCCAGATCGCCGGTGCTAACCGTCGCGTAGTCGAGAAATACGGATTTCATGGCAAGGATGAATCTGTCAGAACACGAGGCGCATCACGCTTTCGGCGATACAGGCGGGTTTGGGCGCGCCTTCGATCTCGGCGGTGTACTGCTCGGTGACCTGCAGCACGTTGGGCGCAACCTGCTCGACGGCAAGCAGTGTGAAGCGACCGCGAATCTTTGCGCCAGTACGCACGGCATTCGGAAAACGCAGCTTGTTCAGCCCGTAGTTGATGACGTTGCGTACGCCCGGGGCCATCGGCTTCGCGGCATCCACAAGGCCGCGCAGCGGCACCTGCAGCGACAAGGTGAGATAGCCATGGGCGATCGGTGCGCCGTAGGGTGATTCTTTGGCAGCCCGTTCTGCATCGACGTGGATCCACTGGTGATCGTCGGTGGCGCCGGCAAAGGCGTTGATGCGCTCCTGAGTGATGGTCATCCAGTCGCTGAGGTGTACCTCGGTGCCTACCTTGGCTTGCAGGGTGGCGAGGGCGGTGGCGATAGCGTTTTCGGTCATCGATGAGTCTTCTATTTCATGCCCATGCGTTTACGCACGATATCGCCGGCTTCTTGATAGGTCTCGGGCAGCTTGTCGCCCAAGAAAGCGTTCGGTTGGAAGGTCGGCTGGTATTGCTGCAGCACTGGCAGCAACAGCGCCATCGGCAACTCCTGCACGCGACGCGTCTTGCGATAATCGGCGATCGGAATGCGCGCGGTGATGATGTCTTCGTGATGATTGTCGGTTTCGGCGAGCACTGTGCCGCGCGGATCGACGATCACCGTGCCTTCATCGCGCGTGCCGGAGGACTCCGGAAAGCCGATGTTGTTGGGCGACACCGCATTGCCCACGCCGAGCGTGTAGAGCCGGTTGTTGCGTGCGGTGGCGATGGCAGATTCGGCGTTGCTGCCGCCGGTCACCGACAAAACGAGTATTTCTGCGCCCTTCAGGCCGAGACAGGTGTAGAGCATCGGCTCGACACCCACCGCAGTGATGGCGATGTTGCCGATATCGGTGCGGGCCACGGGCAGCACGGCATCCCAGCCGTACATTTCGACATAGCGATCGAGCACGTCGTACACGGTCGTGCCGATCAACGCGCCGTCGCCGAACAAACCGAGGATGTTGCGTGCCTTCCATTGCTTGCTGACGATGTTGCCATCGGGTCCTGTGAGGACCGACATGTTGATGACATGATTCGGCCAGTCTTTTTCTTTGGCGTAGCATCCCCAGGAAATGTAGCAACCGTAACGCTTGGCGCGCTCACCGATCGCCGCTGATTCCGGACCCGGCAACTCGAAGGCGATGCGATTGAGTTCCTTGCGGTTCCAAGGCTGAAATCCCTGCACCGGGAACTCGTGCATCGCGATCAGATCGACCTTTGAGCCCCAGCGTCGCTCACCGTTCCATTCTTCGGGAGAGTTCTGCGCAAGGTCGATCAGCCGCAGCACGCGATCCAGATTGCGCTTGAGGGTCTTGGTCTGATCACGCAGGTCGATCGAGTACAACTGCGACTGGACTGCGGCAACATTGATGAAGTCCTGCTTGAGTGCCACCTTGGCGTACTGGCCGCGCTTGGCGACCTCGATACCCGAGGTGGCGCCGGCTGCCGGCGCTGACGCGGCTTGCGCTGCGGCAGGGTTGGAGGCCACGCCGCCCGTTGCCGCGGCGAGACTCGCCATTGCAGCACCGGTGAGCAGCGAACGACGATCCAGCTTGTTCGTCTTGCGTTTCATGATCAACGATTCTCCTTCGAGCGGTATTTTTCGGCGAATTATTTGTCGGCCGATTTCTTTGGTCCGAGACCGAGCGAACTGATGTCCATGACGTGCAGCTGCAGGCCAGACATGAAGCCTGCGTTGGGTCCGGCGCTGCGCGAGCTCGTCCAGACGAGTTTGCGACCATCCGGCGAGATTGCCGGAAAACCATCGAAGCCATCATCAAAGGTGATGCGCTTCGGCGGGGTTTTGCCGTCGAGGTACCCGAGGTAGACCTTCCGGTTGCGCGGCGTTTCGGCGCGCACGAATACGAAGTGTTCGCCGTCGGGCGCCGGGTAGGGCGCCCAGCTCATGTCGTTGGTGAAGGTGCGGCGCTGCAGATTGCTGCCATCACGCTTGATGGTGTAGATCGTCATCGGCGTCGGCTTTTGATCGTACTCGGAGGCCTTCCAGGCACGGAACAGGATCGTCTCGTTGTCCGGCAGAAAGTACGGCGCACCTTCCTGATCGTCTTCGGTGAAGGTGATCTGCTTCTCGCCGCTGCCATCGGAGCTCATGACCCAAAGATCCATGTTGCCGTTGGTCATGCGGCCGAAAACGATCCACTTGCCATCCGGCGATACGGTGACCTCGGCTTCGTATTGCTGGTTGTCGGTGAGGCGCTGGATATTCTTGCCTTCGCGATCGGAGACATAGAGTTCTGCGCCTTGCGGGTAATTACGCCAGTCCGACCAATTGCCGAGGGGCATCTTGAGGTTGTCGCGGATCGACGTCCAGACCACCCGCTTGCCGTCGGGAAAGAAATAAGAACAGCCGTCCCAGCCAACATTGTTGATCAGCACTTCGTTGGTGCCGTCGTCCTTGAAGGTCTTGGTGAGAAAGCCGGAAAGACCGCGCGGACTTTTGACAGCGAGGGGACTTTTGACCTGGGCGATCAGATGTTCGCTGTCGGGTCCGTAATAGGCTTCGGCGGCTTCGCCGATATTGGGGATTTGCCACGACGGCAGTTCGCTCGCTCGTGTCGAGAGGCTGGTACCCGCGGGCGGCGTCACCGCAGACAAAGATTCGGCGGCGATCGCCGTCGCACAAAGCAGGGAAATCCCGCTCGCGACTATCAAGCGGGCGACCATGGTTGCATCAGTGCGAACTGTTCTCATTCTACAAACCCCCGTTCTCATTGATTTTATTCGCGAATTACGGACTATGAACGACGTCGGGCATCGCGAGTTCTGGTTATGGGCTGATGCCGGGACGACACTTTCATTATCCCTGCGACCGGGTGTAGGTTTCGCATAGCAACCGCCAAAAAACAATAGCGGAGCTTCGGGAGGAACACTCAATGGTCAATTGCAAGCAGGGTAGCCGTCCCATTTGGGCGGTCGTTTCTTTGATTATCGCCACGGCAGCAGCTCAACCGGGCGTGGTGTGGGCACAGGCGGACGATGGCCTCGGTCTCGAAGAGGTCGTGGTCACGGCACGCAAGACGAGCGAGCAACTCATCAACGTGCCACTCGCCATCACGGCGTTCACGGCCGACGCCATCCAGGCGCGCGGCATCACCAACCTCGATGACGTGGCGGCGTTCACTCCAGGCCTCACGTTCTCAAATGTCATCGGTGACTTTTTGCCAGCACCGGTGATCCGCGGCGTGGCGCCGATCGATATTTTCGGCGAGCTAAACACCGCTATTTTCTTTGACGGCGTCTACGTGTCGGGTCGCGAAGGCATCAATTTCAATCAGCTTGATCTCGAGCGCATTGAGGTGGTCAAGGGGCCGCAGGCGGCACTCTATGGTCGCAACGCGTTCAGCGGCGCCATCAACTACGTATCGGCGAAACCGGGCGATACCGCCAAGTCGAAAGCCACGGTGACGGTCGGCAATCGCGGCAAGCGACTCGCCTCGCTCACCGTGAGCGGTCCGCTCGGCAGCAATGGACTCAAGGGACGTGCCACGTTCCTGCGCGACGAGTGGGATGGTTCATATCGCAACCAATACGCCGGCAGTGGCACGCGAGAGACTATTGGCGGCTACGAATTCTCCACCTTCAACGGCACGCTGTTCTGGGAAGCGTCCGACACCTTCAGCGCGGAGCTCGGTACCTACATTTCCAGTGACAATGTGGATAATTCGCCGACTACCGCTGTGGTGGCCAATTGCGAAGATCGACGCGTGCGCGACTAGAAACTCGGTGTGGCCGCACCACGCTCCAGTCGCCTGCTCAATTATTGCGGTGAGCTGCCTTCGGTCGGCGTGAATTCATTGAGCGCCGTACCTGGCGCCTCAGGCGAAAAACGCCATATCAATCGAACACACCTCAAGCTTAGCTGGCAGGTTGGTGGCGGCACGCTCGATGCGATCACCGGCTACTCCAAGGTGTCGCAGGGCTTTCTGGTCGACGGCAGTCGCAACTCCGGCGAGACCGTGATTTTCACGTATCAGCCGACGCCGATCCGCAACGTCCCGGGTCTCGGCGCCACCAGCGGCCCACGCAAGACCTTCACCACCGGACTGCTGCAGATCGGCGGTGTCGACAAGATCGAGGAATACAGCCAGGAAATCCGCTTCGCGAGCGATCGCGAGCAGGCCTTGCGCTACTCCTTTGGCGCTTACTACTACGACAACGAGTCGGGGGGTGGTGTCGATGGCGTGATCGCCACGCAAAAGCTGCCGGCGGATTTTTTCTCGTTCTGTCTTGCCTGCACGGCACTCGGACCAACGACGTTCGTTGACACCGCTCCGGGCGCAGGCAACGCGGCGTTCTTGCCGTGGTTCAATGATCCCGTGGGCGGTGCTCGCTTCGACCAATTGATCATCGACAAGGCATCGGCGCCTTCGGTGTTCGCGGCGCTCGAGTACGATTTCAATGATCAACTCACAGGCTCGGTCGATGCGCGCTACACCGATGAAGAGCGTTCGTTCCTCGACAAGCGCACGGGCTCAAACGGCAAGGACAACTGGGAGCTGCTCAGCTGGCGTACCAGCCTGCGCTACAAGCCTGCAGAGAACATCACGTACTTCGCGGGCGTGGCGCACTCCGAAAAAGCCGGTGACTTTGATCCGACGACGGTGCGTCTCGTCACCAATCCGACGGTCGATGTGACCCTGCCGGGCTCGTTCGATGCCGAGACCTTGATGAGCTACGAACTCGGCGTCAAAGCGGAGCTGATGGATCGACGTGTTGCTGTCGAGCTTGATTTCTATTACCTCGACTGGTCCGACATCGTGATCCCGCAGGTGGTTTCGAGCATCAACGGTCAGGACATCGTCACGCCGACCGGTGTCAACGTGAATGGCGGTGATGCCAGCGTGCAGGGCGTCGAGTTCTCGCTGGTGGCGCGCGTGGCGCGTGGCCTCGACCTGAATCTCGGTGCGTCCTACGCCGACCCGAAGTACGACAAGGCGAGGGTTGACAGCTTCATCGATTTTCCAACCTTTGCCCCTTCGGGCGAGGTCTCGGGGAATCAGATCCTGCGTACCTCCAAGGTTCAGGCGAATGCAGGCTTCCAGTTCTCGCGCGACGTGGGTTCGGATCGGGAGTTCTTCCTGCGCGGCGATGTGGCTCATCGTGGCAAACAGTTCGCCGACGCGTCCAACCAGACCATCGTACGGGCGTCGACCAACGTGAATGCCTCGCTCGGCGTGCGCAGCGACTCGTTCTCGCTCGAACTCTGGGGTCGAAATCTGACGGATGAGGACGCGCCGACTGGCGCGTTCCGCGACGTCTATTTCAGCAACACGCTGCCAAGCGGCGTGAACACTGGGGGCACGTTCTTTCCGTTCCGCTACAGCGTCTCGCACCCGCGCCGAACGACCTACGGTCTGACCTTACGCTACAACTTCTGACCCTGTCCGCCGCCTGCCTCACCGTTCGGGTGCGGAATGCGTGGCTACCGATGGCACTGCTCGCCGGTCTGCTGACCGGCGGGCAGGCGCACTCGGGCGACTCGGAATACGTCGGCCCCGAGCATCTGCAGGTGGGCGACCCGGCGCGACGAGCGCTGACCGTCGAGCCGGTACTCGATGGCATCGTCGATACGCGGCGGCGCGAGACGATCAGCACCGCCGAGTTCGTCAAGCGCCTCGAGTCCACGCGCGTCCTCTTCATCGGCGAGGAACACACCAACGGCGAGTTTCACCGCGTGCAGTTGCGTGCCATCGAGGCGCTGCAGGCGGCGGGGCGCAAGGTGATTATCGGCCTCGAGATGTTTCCCTGGGGCGACAACCCAGTGCTCGATCGTTGGAGCCGGGGCGAACTCGACGAGCAGCGCTTCCTCGATGAATCTCGGTGGTACGAGGTCTGGTCGCATCACTGGGGACACTATCGCGACATTTTTTCTTTGCCCGCGACACCCGCTTGCGCCTCGTCGGCTTGAACGCACCGCGCGAGGTGGTGCGCGCCGTACGCGCATCGGGCGGCTTCAGCAGCCTTGCGCCGGAGCTGCGCAAGCGCCTGCCGCCGACGATCGATCTGTCGAGCAGCGAGCACCGTGCTGTGGTCCGTTCGTATTTCGATCCCGAGGATGCACTGCATTCACGCTTGAGTCCCGAGGATCAAGAACGTCTCTATCTCGCGCAGGTCACTTGGGATGCTGCGATGGGTTGGCAGGCGGGCGAAGCCTTGTCGAAGCCCGCGGATCCTCGCGAGATCGTCGTGGTGCTGATCGGTGCCGGACATGTCGCCTACGACTTGGGGGCCGCGCGCCAGTTGGCGGGCGGGTTCACGGGCGGTATCGCCTCGCTCATTCCGGTGACGGTGCCTCCGCAGGCAAAAAGTGTCGCGCCGAAGAAAGTCAGCGCAGCGTACGCGCAATTTCTTTGGGGTGTGCCGCAGACGGCCCAACCCACGCTGCCCGTACTCGGCGTGTCACTGATGGGGCGGATCGGCAAGGAGCCCTCGCAGGTCATTCATGTCGAGGAACGCTGGAGCGCGGCGGCAGCCGGGGTTCGAGTGGGGGATGTATTGCGCCGTCTCGATGACGTACGCATCGACGGCAGCGCCACGCTGCAACGCAAGCTGGGGGACTACCGATGGGGCGACACGGCCACGCTGTCGATCGAGCGCAATGGCGAAACGCTGACACTACCGCTGCATTTCCGCCGCAACCCTTGACTCTTCGTTCGACCGGGTTCTTTGGCGTCGCGGCGTTCACGCTGTTTTTTTTGCTGCTGAGTGTAACGGACGGTCGTGCGACGGAGGGCCGCGCCGCTGCGACCGCGCCAGCGTTGCCGCATTATCAGCTCGACGCGGCGATCACTCCCGAGAGCCGTGAACTCGACGTGCAGCTCGAGCTTCGCCTGCCCGAGGGCAGCGGCGGCCAACCTCTCGAGTTTCTGCTCGCCGCTTCCCTCGAGGTCGTCGAGTCCTCGCCTGCCGCGACGCGCTTGCCTGACGACGGAACCCGCACGTTTACCGGAATCAACGGTTCGGCGACGGCCATTACCGCTTCCGGGCGCGCCGCTCGTTATCGGGTACAGCTCGCGCCCGGTGAGCGCTCCATCCGTTTGCGCTATCGCGGCCGGGTCGATTTCGGTTTCGATACGCCAGGTCAGGAATACGCCCGCGGCTTCAGCGAAACGGCTGGCACCATCAATGAAAAAGGCGTCTATCTCGCCGGCAGTACGCTCTGGTATCCGTGGCTCGGCGAGACGCTCTTCACCTTTGATTTGTCCGCGACGGCGCCGCAGGGTTGGCAGCTGATCAGTCCGGGCAGTGGTACGGCGGGTGACGGCAACGCGGCGCGGAATCTCGCGCGCTGGACGCTACGCACGCCGGTCGACGAGTTGCACATCGTGGGCGGACCGCTGACGCGCTATGCGCGGCAGGCCGGCGCGGTCACCGCCGAAGTGTATCTGCGCAAGGCAGACGATGCGCTGGCGGCAAAGTATCTCGAGTCCACCGCGCGTAAACTCGAGATGTACCGGACGCTGATCGGCCCCTATCCCTACGACAAGTTCGCACTGGTCGAGAATTTTTGGGAGACCGGTTACGGCATGCCGAGTTTCACCTTGCTCGGTCCGCAGGTCATTCGCTTCCCCTTCATTCTCACTTCGTCTTATCCGCACGAAGTGCTGCACAACTGGTGGGGCAACGGCGTGTTCGTCGATTATGCGAGCGGTAACTGGTGCGAAGGCCTGACGGCCTACCTCGCAGATCACCTCTACAAGGAACAGACCGGGCAGAGCGCTGAGTATCGCCGTGACACACTCAAAAAATATCGCGACTTCGTCAAAGAGGCGCGCGATTTCCCGCTGAACGAGTTTCGCTCGCGGCACAGCCCCGCCACCGAGGCGGTGGGATACGGCAAGGCACTGATGACTTTTCATATGCTGCGGCAGCGCGTTGGCGATGACGCTTACGTCCGTGGACTACAGCGCTTTTATCGCGAGCAGCGCGGTCGTCGTGCAGGTTTCGAGGATCTGGTCCGCGCGTATGGCGCTGCGGCACAACAGGATCTTGCGCCGTTCATGGCGCAGTGGGTGCGGCGGGCAGGTGCGCCGGAGTTACGCGCGACCAACGTGACCGTGACTGCCGATGGCACGGTACGCGGCGAATTGCGGCAGATACAGAAAGACGCGCCGTTCGCGCTCGAGGTGCCGATGGTGCTGCGCACTGAGGCGGGCGTCGAAACCTTCAAGGTCACGAGCAATGAAGCGGTCACGCGTTTCGAGTTCAAAGCGAAATCCGCCGCGCTCGGTCTCGAGGTCGATCCGGAGTTTGATCTGTTCCGACTGCTTGATGCGCGGGAGACCGCGCCCTCGCTCGGTCAGTTGTTCGGCGAGCCGGAAGTGCTCGCAGTCTTGCCGGCAGCGGCAGCACCCGAGGTCCTCGCAGCGTATCGACGAATGCTCGCGTTTTGGGGTGGCGGTGGCGCACAGACCTTCACCATCGTCGAGGACCGAGCGCTGCGCAAACTGCCGGATGATCGTCCCGTCTGGGTGTTCGGACGCGACAATCTTTGGGCGGCACGACTGTTCTCGAGTGATGCCGCCCTCGGGTATGCAGTGGATGACCAGAGTGTTAATGCCGGCGGCACCAGGGTTCCCTTTACCGGCCATTCGCTGGTCGTGGTGCGTCGGCATCCGCAGAATCCCGCCAGAGCGGTCGGTTGGGTGACCGTCGATCCGCTGGTCGCGGCAGAGAGTGTGGCGCGCAAGCTGCCCCACTACGGCAAATATTCCTGGCTTGCATTCGCCGGCGCTGAGGCCACCAACAATGCCAAAGGCGAGTGGCCGACCGCAGATTCCCCCTTGCATCTCGATTTGCGCGCCGCGACCGCTCGCGCCCAGCCGCTCGCTGTCTCGGGCTATGCCAAGCGCGCTCCACTTGCGCGTTTGCCTGCGGTATTCGATGCGGCCGCGATGATGAAGGACGTTACTTGGCTCGCTGATCCGGCGCGCGAAGGCCGCGGCATGGGGACGGCAGGTCTGGAGGCGGCCGCCGTGCATGTCGCGAACGCTTTCCAGGCCGCGAAACTGCAGACTCCGGCAGCGACCGGTCGGTCTGCCTCGGCGATCGACGGGTTCTTCCAGCGTTTTTCGTTCGTTCCTTCAGGGGCCCGACAGCCACTCGAGTTGCGCAACGTGATCGGCGTATTGCCGGGCAACGATCCGCGCTTCGCCGATGAAGTCGTTATCGTCACCGCCCACTACGATCACCTCGGTCGCAGCGGCCCGGGTGTACGCATGGCCGAGATCGGTCAGGTTCATCCGGGAGCCGACGACAATGCGAGCGGTGTCGCCGTGCTGCTCGAACTTGCGCGGGTATTCAGCGCAGCGGGGCCCCGCCACGCACCCTCGTATTCATTGCGTTCGCTGGCGAAGAGGCGGGTTTGCAGGGATCAAAGTATTTTGTGGGGAATTCACCGTGGCCGCTCGCCGGTATTCGCGCCGTGGTCAATCTCGATACCGTGGGTCGACTCGGCAAGGGTGAGCTTTCGGCACTCGCCACCGGATCGGCGAGCGAGTGGCAGCACGTGTTTCGTGGCATCACTTTTTCCACCGGTATCCCGGTGCGCAATATCGCGGGCGCGGCGCAGTCCTCTGACCAGCAGAGCTTCCTTGATCGCGGCATCCCGGCCGTGCAGCTTTTCACGAGTGCCCACCTCGACTATCACCGTCCAACCGACACGGCCGATCGGGTCGATGCCGGCGGACTCGTCAAGGTGGCTACGGTCGCGCGCGAGGCGCTCGGTTATCTCGTGCAGCGACCGGAACCGCTGACGGTCACCATCGATGCCTCGATGCGGTCGGCGAGTGCGACGGTCAGCACCGGCACCGGCACCGCGTCAGCCGCCGCAGCTTCGGGCGATGCGGCAGCCCGCCGCGTGTCCTTCGGCCTCGTGCCGGACTACGCCCACCAAGGTAGCGGCGTGCGCGCAGAGTCCGTCGTGCCCGATTCCCCGGCAGCGCGTGCAGGTTTTGTTGAGGGCGATGTATTGCTCGAACTCGATGGCAAGCCGGTGGCGGGTCTTGGGGAGTTTGCGGCGATCCTGCGCGGCTACGCCGCAGGCTCGAGCGTGACTGCCTTGTGTCGTCGCGGCGAGGTCACGCAGCTGCTCAAGGTCGAACTGACGGCGCGGTGAGCGTCCGCTCGGATGCCGCCCGCTCTGCCGGCTGCGGCAGCGGCGCTGCGAGGCCAAGTACCTGCTTGTAGCGCAGGTCGCAGGCGCTGCAGCGACCCCGCGCGCTGCACCAGCGCAGGCTTTTGCCATCGAGCTGACCCCAGAAGCGGCCATCCGGATCGGCATCGAACTCGCGTAACAGATTGATGAAAGACGAGCCGAAAGCCGACGTACGGTGACGTCGCCAGCCGTCTTCAAAGAAATAATCCAGCGTCCAGTCGGCCGTGGCAGAACGATAGCGAAAACGGGCAACGGGTGCAGCCTGTCGCGTCCCCGGCACACCGCAGATGCGCTTCAGTTCGTGAATCACCACATGATCGGTATCGAGCCGAAAGCCGATCGACACTGCATTGCGGGCCGCGGGGGGGCAGATGCGCGCGCAGTACGCCTCAAGCAGGCGAGCGATGAGTGCGCGGCTGTGTTGGGGGATTTCGTTCACCATCCGATCTCCGCCGACAAGCCTAGCGCGGAGCACGAGCAGACCGCTATTCTGGCCGGATGTCGAATCACGCGACCGAGACGGGGTCCACTGGCGCAAGCTCCGCGGTGCATCACGAGGATGTGGGAGCGGCGGTGTACGCGGTCATTCCGCCGCGCCCCGTGCCGTTGCGCAAGCGACTTTTCTGGCGACTCATTCTGACCCTGCTCGGCAGCCGTCGAGGGCGGGCCTGGATTGCGGCACGCTACGGCATCACACGAGGAAATTGAGTCCATGCAATCTCTGTCCATGCTGTTTGCATTCCTCGTGGGAGCCGGGCTCGTCATCCAGGTCGGCCTCAACATGGCGGTCGGCCGTGCGCTCGGCGGTGCGGCGATGGGTGCGCTCGTCAATTTCGTGGTCGGCACGCTGGCGCTGATCACGTTGCTGTTGTTCCTGCGTCAGCCGTGGCCGGGACGTGAAGCGCTGTCGGGGGTGCCCGCCTGGGCGTGGTTCGGCGGTTTGTTCGGGGCGGCGTATGTGGCGTTGGCCACCTTTGCCGGTCCGCGGCTCGGCGCACTGCTGCTGTTGGCCCTCACGGTTGCCGGGCAGATGGTGGCCTCGGTGATCGTCGATCATTACGGCCTGCTTGGCTTCCAGCAACAGCCGGTGACTTCGCTGCGTATGCTCGGTATCGCTTTTCTGGTGGTCGGCGTGTGGCTGGTGGCCGCACGCTGAGCGCGGTTTGTTGCGCCACCGCGGATCGCTGCAGATTCAGGCCGTCGCAGCCTCGCAATCGCCGCACAGACCTTTGATCTCCAGCGACGTCGGTTCGATGCGAAAGCCGACCGCGAGCGACTTTTCGGCGAGCAAGCGATTGATGGCCGGATCGTCGATCTCGGCGACCCGGTGGCATTTGCAGCAGACCAGAAATTGGGCGACATGGGTGCGGGCGGGTTCATCGCAACCGATGAATGCGTTCAGCGAATCGATGCGATGCACGAGACCCGCATCCATCAGGAACTCGAGCGCGCGATAGACGGTCGGTGGTGCAGCTTTGTCGCGCTCCTTGGACAGCTCGCCGAGGATGTCGTAAGCGCCGATCGGTTCGTGGGCGCGCCAGACAATCTCGAGCACACGGCGGCGGATCGGCGTGAGGTTGAGGCCCCGGCGTACGCACACGTCCGCCGCATTGCGCACCGCCTCTTCGATGCACGCGCTGTGATCGTGTCCGACATGGTCATGCCCGGCTTTGGCCATGCGGTACGTTATCATGCGTTCCCTATGGCTACCACGGATCGGGTCCCCGTCACCGTACTGACGGGATTCTTGGGGTCGGGAAAAACCACGCTGCTCAATCGCATCCTCTCCGAGAATCACGGCAAGCGCATCGCCGTGATCGAGAACGAGTTCGGCGAGGTGGGTGTCGATCATCAGCTCGTGATCGGCGCCGAAGAAGAAATCTTCGAAACCAACAATGGCTGCATTTGCTGCACCGTGCGCGGCGATTTGCTGCGAATCCTCGGGCAGCTGCTCAAGCGTCGCGACAAGTTCGATTACATCATTGTCGAGACCACCGGCATGGCCGACCCCGGCCCCGTCGCGCAGACATTTTTCCTTGACGACGATTTCAAGCAGCAGTTTCTGCTCGACGCGATCGTCACCGTAGTCGATGCGCGACATATCGAAAAACATCTCGAAGAGATGAACGAGCCCGGCGAGCAGGTGGCGTTCGCCGACGTGATCCTGCTCAATAAAACCGATCTCGTGGGCGAGGCCGAGCTCGAGCGCATCGAGCGACGGATGCGCGCCATCAATGGTACGGCCCGCGTATTCCGCACGCGTAACGCCGATGTGCCGATCGATCGAGTGCTCGACGTAGGTGCCTTCGATCTGCAGCGTGCGCTTGCAGTCGACGCCACTTTTCTCGAGCCCGAATATCCATTCGAGTGGGCGGGTGTGTACGAGCTGCCGGCCGGTCGCTTCACGCTGCGCAGCGGCAGTGATGCGCACGCGCATCATGAGCATCACGAGAACGGGCCCGCCTGCGCGCATGACCATGACCATGACCATGACCATGCTCACGCGCATGACCACGCGCACCACGACGATCATCATCATGGCCATGAAGATCACCACGGACACGCACACGAAGGTGGACTCGGTCTGGTGCTCATTCCGGCGACGGCGGCGAGTCCCGAAGGTCTGGCCGCGGCCATCGAGCCAGCGGTGCGGGCCTTCGCCGAAGATTCTTTGGCCGTGGACTGCGGAACGACGCTTGAACCTCGGCAGGGTCTCTACCGAATCGACGTCGGTCACGAGGGCAGTCACTTCGACATCGATATTGCACATGCGGGTGCCTATGCCATGTTCTGCGAACATGCGCCGGCGGAATTCAATCTGCGCATCGATGGCATACGTGCTGCGGCACAACGGACTTTTGCTTCGCATCATCATGATGGCGAGATTTCTTCGATCGGCATCAGTGATCCGCGTGTGCTTGATGCACAGAAAGTCAATGATTGGCTCTCCTACCTGCTGAAGAGCCGCGGCGAAGACATCTTCCGCATGAAAGGCGTCTTGTCGCTCAAGGGCGATGATCGTCGCTACGTCTTTCACGGCGTACACATGATGTTTGACGGGCAGCTCGAGCGTCCCTCGCCCGCCGGCGGGCCGCGACAGAATTCGCTGGTGTTCATCGGGCGCAAACTCGATCGGCAGGAAGTCGAAGCCGGCTTCCACTCCTGTCTCGCCGCGTGAAACAGCCGAACGCCATCCTCGAGTTCCGCGGTCGCGTGACGGTCGACGACTACGTCGCCGACATCGCTTGGTCACCCGACACTTCGCGGCTTGCCGTCGCTGGAGGCGAGGGCAACGTCTATCTCGCGACGCGCAAAGATGATGCGCTCGAGGCGCGGCAAATCGGTACGCATGGCATGGGCGCGCTGGCGGTGGCCTGGAGGCCGCGCGGCGAGCACTTCGTCAGCAGCGGGCAGGATTCGCGGCTCGTACTGTTCGACGGGCAGGGCGAAAAAATCGTCGAGCGTCGACCTTCGCTGAGTTGGACGCAAAGCCTCGCCTGGTCGCCCGACGGTAGTCAGCTCGCCACCGCCGCGGGCAAGCAGGTCTCGCTCTGGTCGCCCATGCTCGAGCCCGGGCCGACCTTGGCACCGCTCGAGGCCACCATTGCGGCACTCGGTTGGGATAAACCCGGACGTGATTTGGCCGCGGCAATCAATGGTGGTCTTGCCGTGCAGCGCATCGAGCCGCCGCGCTTTCCACTGCGTCACTACAAATGGAATGCGCCGTGCCTGACTGCGGCCTTCAGTCCGAACGGCCGCTTTCTGGCGACCGGCACGCAGGATGGTTCAGTGCACTTTTGGCACCTGTCCACGGGCCGCGATTCGCAGATGCGCGGCTACCCGGCCAAGGTCGAGCAGACCGTGTGGAGTGGCGATTCACGCTATCTCGCCACGGCCGCTGACGATCAAGTGGTGATCTGGGATTTCGGTGGCAAGGGTCCGGAGGGTTCGCGGCCGCAGCAGCTGCGCGGGCATACCGACCGCATCGAATGCCTTGCCTTCCAACCGAACGGCAATTTTTTGGTGAGTGGTGGCCGTGACTGGCGCGTGTCGCTTTGGCTGCCCGGAAAGTCGTCCGCGGCACTGGATGCACAGCTTGCCGATTCCGAACCTTCTTGCCTGCGCTGGTCGCCCGACGGACGCTTCGTCGCGCTCGGCGAGCGTCGCGGCACGCTCAGCGTTTTCGAACTGGTCCGTCTCGTCTGACTCAGGAGCCTTCGCATGAAACGACATCTTCGCGCTCTCGTTCTCGGCAGCATGCTCATGCCGGTCACCGCAGCGGGCGAGCTTGGCACAAAAGCGGATGCGGCACTCGCCAAGCTAGAGCCGCGCATCATCGAGTGGCGCCGCGACCTCCACCAGAATCCCGAGCTCTCCAACAGGGAGTTTCGTACCTCCAAAATCGTCGCTGAGCACCTCAAAAAAATCGGTCTCGAAGTGCAGACTGGCGTGGCCAAGACCGGCGTGGTGGGCGTGCTGAAGGGCGGCAAGCCGGGGCCGACCATCGCACTGCGCGCGGATATGGATGGGCTGCCGGTGGTCGAGCAGAACGACTTGCCGTTTCGCTCGCGGGTGACCACCACATACCGCAACGAAACCGTGGGTGTGATGCACGCCTGCGGCCATGACGTGCATACCTCCGTACTGATGGGGATCGCCGAAGCCTTTGCAGGCATGAGGGCCGAGATTCCCGGCACGATCGTGTTTTTCTTCCAGCCCGCGGAAGAGGGCGCGCCGGTTGGCGAAGAAGGTGGCGCTTCATTGATGATCAAGGAAGGCGTTCTCGAGCGTCATCGCCCCGAGGCGGTGTTCGGTTTGCACGTCTTCGCCAACATGCCGACCGGCATGATCGGTTACCGCGGCGGTCCGCTGATGGCGGGCTCGGACTCCTATCGCATTGTCGTCAAAGGTCGACAGACCCATGGCGCACGTCCCTGGGGCGGCGTTGATCCGGTGGTCGTCTCTGCGCAAATCGTCAATGCCTTGCAGACCGTGGTAAGTCGTCAAACCGACATCACGGCCAATCCTGCGGTGGTCACGGTTGGCGCGATCAAGGGCGGCATTCGCCACAACATCGTGCCCGATGAGGTCGAGATGATCGGCACGATTCGCACTTTCGATCCGCAGCAGCGCGCTACGATCATGAAGAACATCGAGCGGCTCGCGGTGAACACGGCTGAAGCCAGCGGTGCAACGGCGACCTTCGAGATTGATTCGGGCAGTAATCCGGTCGTACGCAACGATCCGACACTCACCGAACGCGTGCTGCCATCATTGCAGCGGGTTGCCGGCGTACAAAATGTTCGCGGCGTACCGCTCGTGACCGGAGCCGAAGATTTTGCTTTCTTTGCCGAGAAGGTACCGAGCTTCTTTTTCTTTGTTGGCGTGACGCCGCCTGGCCCCGGCTTGTTGACTGCCGCCTCGAACCACTCGCCGCTTTTCATGGTGGACGAGGCGGCGATTCCGCTCGCCGCTCGCGCTTTTGCCAACCTCGCGCTCGATTATCTCGAGACGGGCGCCGCCGCCCGCTGAGGGGCCAGCGAGGCGCTGAGCGGCAGCCTGCGGATCCGCTTGCCGGTGGCGGCGTACACGGCGCCGCACACCGCTGGGGCGATCGGCGGTGTGCCGGGTTCGCCGATGCCGCCGATCGGGCCGTCGCTCGGCACGATGCGCACATCGATGACCGGCGTCGCTGCCTGACGCAGGACCGGGTAATCGTCGAAGTTGCCCTGCACTGCAGCGCCGTCGCGGATGGTGATCTCGCCGACGAGCGCCGCCGACAGACCATAGATGATGCCGCTTTCCATCTGCGCGACCACTTGATCGGGATTGATGGCGAGGCCGCAGTCGACCGCACAACTCACGCGGTGCACACGAACTTCGCTGCCGTTTACCGAGACCTCGGCGACCTGCGCGACGATGCTGTTGAAGCTTTCTTGCAGCGCAATACCCCGGTGATGACCGGCGGGTAGCGGTTTGCCCCAACCGGCGAGTTCTGCTGCGGCATCGAGCACCGCGAGGTGGCGCGGTTTGCCGGCGAGCAGTGCGCGGCGGTATTCATAGGGGTCACGACCGGCAAGTTCGGCGAGTTCATCGAGCACGCCATTGACCACGAAACCGTTGATCGAGTGACCAACCGATCGCCACCAAAGATTGGTGACACGCTCGGTGGTGTTGTGGACTTCGACTCTGAGATTGGGGATGTAGTAAGGCATGTCGGCCGCACCCTCGATGCTCGAGGGATCGACCGTGTCCTTACCCATGGACTTGCCGAAGGCGGTATTGGCCAGCACCGGCTTGCCGACATGGGTGTGATGGTAGGCGGCGGGCAGGCCATCGGCGCCAATCGCGGCGCGCACCCGACTGATGCTGAAGGGTCGATACATGCCGCCGCGCATATCGTCTTCGCGAGTCCACACCACCTTGACGGGGCGACCGACACCGTTGGCGACCTGAGCCGCCTCGACGGCGAAGTCCGAATTGCCGCTGGCGCGACGACCGAAGCCACCGCCGAGGAATGTGGTGTGAACCTTGACGTTGGCGGGATCGATACCGAGTTCCGCAGCGACGAGTTGTGCATCCTGCGACTGCCCCTGCGTCGGCAGCCAAAGTTCACAGCCTTCGGCGGTGACGTGCGCCACGCCGTTCATCGGTTCCATGCAGGCATGCGCCAGATAGGGCAGTTCGTATTCGACGTCGAGGCGTTTGGCGGAGGCCGCGAGGACGCGCCGCACATCACCTTCGTTCTTGCCGACGAGCCCGGGCTTGGCAGCGAGCGCTTGCCACTGCTTGCGCAGCGTCTCGGTCGACTCGTTGCGTCCCGCGGCATCGTCCCATTCGATTTGCAGCGCTTCGCGTCCCTTGAGTGCTGCCCAGGTGTGATTGGCGATGACGGCGATGCCACTCGGCACTTGCTTGACATCGACCACGCCCGGCACGGCTTTGGCTTGCGTGGCATCGAAAGAGCGCACGGTCGCGCCGAACACGCGGGGCCTCGCCACCACGGCCGTGAGCATGTCGGGCAGATTGACATCGATGCCGAAGATTGCGCCGCCGGTGACCTTTGTGCGGCCATCGAGTCGTTGCTGCGGCTTGCCGATGTAGCGGAAATCCTTGCGATCCTTGAGCGGAACGTTTTCTTTGGCGGGTACCGGCAGCAGCGAGGCTGCTTCGACGAGATCGCCATAGGATAATTTTCGGCCACGGGCGTCGATGACCTGACCGTTCTCGGTGCGCAGGGTGCCGGGATCGACCTCCCAGCGTGCCGCCGCAGCGGTCACCAACATGGCGCGCGCGGTGGCGCCCACCTGCCGCAGCGAGTTGTAGGTCGTCATCGTGCTCATGCTGCCGCCGGTGAACTGGGCGGGCAGAAACGGATGGTTGAACACCGGGTCGACCGGGGCAAACTCGACCTTGAGACGTTGCGGATCGAAATCGAGTTCTTCGGCGAGGATCATCGGCAGACCGGTGTAGATCCCTTGACCCATTTCGCTCTTGCCGATGATGACGGTGACGCTGTCATCGGAGGAAATGCGCACGAACGCATGCGGCTTGAATTCCTTGGGCGCGCTCGCGTTGCGACCGCCAGTGAGGTAGGGACGCAGCAGACTGCCAGCGACCAGACCGCCGGCCACCACGCCGGCACCGATCAGGAAATGACGACGACCGGTGTGGGTTTCCGCTTCCTGACTCATGCCGACTCGCCCCCGCGCTTGAGCTCAGCGGCGCGTTTTACGGCAGCGCGGATGCGCGGGTAGGTGCCGCAGCGGCAGATATTGCCGTTCATGGCCGCATCGATGTCGGCATCGGTCGGCGTGGCGTTTTGTTCGATCAGTGCCGCAGCCGCCATCACCTGCCCGGATTGGCAATAGCCACACTGCACCACGTCGAGTTCGAGCCAGGCGCGCTGCACCGGGTGCGTCGCGGCATCGCCTGAGAGTCCTTCGATGGTGCGGATCTCGGCGGTGCCCACGGCGGATATCGGCGTCACACAGGAGCGGATGGGTTGACCGTCGAGATGTACGGTGCAGGCGCCACATTGCGCGATGCCGCAACCGTATTTGGTTCCGGTGAGCTTCAGCAGATCACGCAGGGCCCACAGCAGGGGCATATCGGGATCGGCATCGACTTGTCTTTCCACGCCATTTACTTTCAGGCTGATCACGGGCGTTCTCCGGTTACCATGCGCACGTCCGGCAGACTATACCCAAGTTGGCAGGGCGAGAGGTCGAGCTTGGAGATCGAATTCTTCGGTGCGGCGGGCGAGGTGACCGGTTCCTGTCACGTTCTGCGTGTCGGCAGACAGACGGTGCTGCTCGATTGCGGGATGGTGCAGGGCGGGCGTGATGCATCGCGCCGTAATCGTCTGGATTTTCCGTTCGCCATCGGCGAGATCGATGCGGTGTTGCTGAGCCATGCCCACATCGATCATTGCGGGCGTTTGCCGCTGCTCGTCAAACGCGGCTTTCGTGGTCCGATCTACACGAACGCGGCCTGTCGGGATTTGTTGCCCATTCTTCTGCATGACTCCGCTCAGCTGGCCGCCCGCGAAGCGGAGCGCCGCAGCCGCGACCACGATGCCGACGAGCCTGCCGAGCAGCCGCTCTTCACCAAAGAGGACGTGGAACGCACGCTCAAGCAGCTACGCGTGCTTCGCTACGACACCGCCCATCCGGTGCTACCCGGCATCACCGTACGTTTGCGTGACGCGGGACATATCCTCGGCTCGAGCAGCATCGAACTCGAGTGCACCGAGGCAGGGGTCGACCGACGCCTCGTCTTCAGCGGCGATCTCGGTCAATACGATTCGCCCATCCTGCAGGATCCGCACCGCTTCGAGGCTGCGGATCTCGTCATCATGGAGAGCACCTACGGTGATCGGCGTCATCGTGACCGCGTCGATACGCTGCGCGAGATCGGCGAGATCATCGCCGCGGCGGATCGTGACGGCGGCAATATTCTCGTGCCGGCGTTCGCGGTCGGACGCAGTCAGGAAATCCTTTATCTGCTCGGCACCCACTTCGAGGCGTGGGGCCTGCAGCACTGGAAAATCTTCCTCGACAGTCCCATGGCCATCGAGGCAAGCCGGGTCTATTGGTCTCATGTCGATCGCATGGACGAGGAGGCGCGTCACCTGCGGTCGAGTTTCGAGGCCATGCCGGTACTGCCGAATCTTTGTCTCTGTCACACCGCCACCGAGTCGCGAGCCATCAACGACCGACGCAGTCGCGCTCTCATCATCGCCGGTAGCGGCATGTGCAATGGCGGTCGCATCCTGCATCACTTCCTGCACAACCTGGAGCGGCCCGAGTGTCACGTGATGATCACGGGTTTTCAGGCTCCGGGGACGCTGGGTCGTGCGCTCGTGGAGCGGGCCCCGCAGGTCAGGATTCACGGCCAACTCATCCGCCCCGCGGCCAAGGTGCATACGGTAGGCGGGCTGTCGGCTCACGGCGATCAGGCGGATTTGCTACGGTGGTACGGTTCCTTTGCGGGTGCGCCAGCTGTTGCGCTGGTGCATGGCGAGTGGGAGCCTGCCAATGCCTTGCGTCAGGCACTGGAGCGGCAAGGTGCTCGGGTTTTCATGCCGATTCCGGGAAGTCGGCTGGATCTGTCGACCATGACCATGCGCAGAGTCGGTGCTGCGTCCGAGGAGTGATTCAATGAATATTCGTGAATTCTTTGGCCGCTGGGCAACCAGAGCGTCGCTGTGGGTACTCCTGACCGCCATGCCGCTGGTGGCCGCCGGCGCGCAGACGGTGCTGGTGATCGGGGCGACCGGCGGCACCGGACGCGAGGTCGTGCGGCAGGCGCAGACTCGCGGTTACGCCGTGCGCGCTTTCGTGCGCGATGAACCGAGGGCGCGGGCCGTGCTCGGCGATTCGGTGCAATATTTCGTGGGCGATGTGCGCACGGGCGATGGCATCGAGGCGGCGGTCAAGGGCGCGGACTACGTCGTCTCGGCGCTCGGTTCGAACGTGCGCAACGATCCGCAGAACACGCCGGAGCGAGTCGATTACCACGGCGTGCGACTGCTCGCCGAGGCGGCGGCGAAAACGGCGGTCAAACAGTTCGTGCTGGTCTCCTCGATGGGCGTGACCCATCCCGATCATCAGCTCAACAAGATGTTCGGCAACATCCTCGTTTGGAAGCTCAAGGGCGAGGATGCCTTGCGCGCTTCCGGGGTGCCTTACACCGTGGTTCGACCCGGGGGATTGCTCAATACCGCGGGGGGCGAGGCCGGTGTGAAGGCATTTCAGGGTGACGATCTGCGCAATCAAGGCAGCATTCCGCGCGCCGATGTCGCCACGGTCGCGCTCGCAGCGCTCGGCAACCAGAGCGCGCAGGGCAAAACCTTCGAGCTGGTCTCGGACAAGAGCGTTGCCCGCAGCGATCTGAATGCGATTTTCGCGGGGCTGAAGACCGATGCACGCTGACAACCGATTCCTGCAGCGGCAGCTCGCGCGCTTTGCCCGGGTCGAGCCGCGCGAGACGGCGGCAGTTATCGCGGCGTTCTGCCTCTTTTTCTTTGTACTTGGCAGCTACTTCGCCGTCCGCCCCGTCCGCGAGACCGTGGCAACATTGCTCGGTCGGGAGCGCGTGGCGGATCTTTGGCTATATACCGCGCTTTTTTCCATTGCCATCGTGCCGCTCTGGGGCTGGTTGGTCGCGCGCATGCGGCGCAGTGTCCTGCTGCCCTGGACCTATGCTGCGGTTGCCGTGACTCTGGCGGTCATCGGTTCATACCTTGGACTCGATGAGAGCAATCTTCAGGTAGGCGCTTTTTTCTACGTCTGGATCAGCGTACTCAACCTGATGCTGGTCTCGGTGTTCTGGAGCTTTCTGCTCGAGATGTTCGATGGCGAACAGGCCAAACGTCTGTTCGGATTCATCGCCGCGGGCGGTACGCTCGGTGCGCTGGTGGGGCCGCTCACGGCGCGACTTGCGGTGGAGTCGATCGGCAATTTCGGCGTGCTGTATCTCGGCACGGCGGGCTTTTTCGGCGCGATTTTTTGCCAACGCATTCTCATCGGCATCTGGAATCGGGACCGTCTAGCCACGGCGGCAGCGGCCGGCACAACGGGCGACGCTGCCGCCGCCAAGGCGAACGACGAGGGTCTCGGTGGCAATCCCTTCGCTGGCATCGCTATCGTGCTGCGCTCACCTTATCTCCTCGGCATCGCGAGCTTCGTCGTTCTGCTGTCGGCGGTGAACACCTTTCTTTATTTTGAGCAGCTGCGCATCGTCAGCGAAACCTTCACCGACACCACGCGCCGCACCGAGGTATTCGCCACCATCGATTTCGTGGTGCAGTCCCTGACCATCTTTTCGCAGCTTTTTCTCACGGGACGCATCGCCTCGCGGCTCGGGGTGCGTACGCTGCTGACCTTTGTGCCGGTCATCATGATCGGCGGCTTCATGTTGCTCGCCATGCTGAACGTCTTCGGCATGATCGCCGCGCTGCTCGTGCTGCGTCGCTGGGGTGAGTATGCCTTCATCCGTCCGGGCCGCGAGATGCTCTGGGGCTCACTCGACACCGAGGCCAAGTACAAGGCCAAAAATTTCATTGACGTGCCGGTGTATCGGGCAGCGGACTATGTTGGCGCGCAGGCCAAGAGCGCCCTCGATGCGATCGGCGCATCGCCCGCAGGGGCGGCGGTGATCGGTGCCGGCATCGCCGCGGCCTGGGCGATCAACGGCTGGCTGCTCGGCCGGCGCCACGACCGATCGACGCAACACGACAACAAGTAACGACGCGAACGACGTCGTCTCGGGAGGGGGGTCATGTCGAAAGTCTCGAAGTGGTTCAAGCTCGATGCGCGCGAAGAAGCCGGCAGCGCCGATAATCCGCATGCGCCGCTGCGCGCCGAACAGCGACGCGATACGCTGCCTTTGCTGACGCTGGCTTTCGGTTGGGGGTTTCTCGTCACAGGGCTCTTCGTCGGCAGCTCGCTTGGCGCTGGCTTGCCTTTCGCCGATCTCGTGCGCAACGCGGTCTGGGGCAATCTGATCAATTTCGTCGTCGGTGCGCTGGTCGGGTACATGGGCTACCAGACCGCCTGCAATAGCGGGCTGCTGTATCGACTGACCTACGGCAACGCCGGTGCGTATCTGCCCGTGTTGTTTCTTGCGGCGCTCACCATAGGTTGGCAGGGCATCGTGGTTGGCGCCTTCGGTCTCACCTGGGCGGGCAGCTTCGATAGTCCGTGGTTCATTCCCATCGCGCTCTTCGCCGGCGTGCTCTACACGACCACCACCTACTTCGGCGTCAAAGGTCTCGAGCGTGTTGCCGTCCCCTCGACCGTAGTGTTGGCGTTGGTGGGTCTCTACGCGGCGTGGTTCAACATCGACAGTGCCGGTGGCTGGGACGCGTTTCTCGCGCTCTCATCGACCTCGGCGACACAGCAGCCGCTGACCGACGTGCAGGCGATCAACATCGTAATCGGTTCCTGGATCGTGGGTGGTGTGGTGATGGCCGAATACACCCGCTTCGCACGTAAGGCCTGGGTGGCGATCGCCATCCCGTTCATCGTGCTCGTGGTGACGCAGATCTTCTTGCAGGTCATCGGCGCGATGGGCGGCATCGTCTCGGGCAGTTTCGATTTCAGCGCTTATCTGCGTACCGCCGGACCGCTGATCGCGCTGCTCGGGCTTGTGTCGATGAGTCTCGCGTTGTGGACGACGGGCGATACCAATCTTTATCTGCCGTCGATCCAGACGGCGAGCGTGTTTCGTCTGCCGACGCGCGTGACCATCGTCATCTGCGGAACCTTGGGCACCATTCTCGGTCTCGGCATCTATCAGCATTTCATGGACTGGATCAACCAGATCGCCAATCTCGTGCCGCCGCTCATTGGTCCCATCATCATCGATTATTACGTCTTCAGTCGCAGGCGCTACGACACAAGCCTGCTCGACAAGCTTCCGGCCTGGAATCCACTCGCCGTACTGTCATTTGCGATCGGCGTGATTGCCGCTTATGGATTCACTCCGCCCTGGATCGCCTCGGGACTCTGGGGTCTTTTGATGTCGATGGTGGCCTATCTCGTGTTGGTATTGCTGGCGCGCCTCGCGGGTTTGCATTTCGGTTATGCGCGGGCGAGTCGCGAGGCGTGAGATCTTTGGCGGACATCGACAAACACCAAGGATTTCTTTGGCGATACACCCGCGCTGCGCTCTTGAGCGCAGGCTTGCTGCTGTCGCTCGCTGCGCCTGTGGGTGCCGCAGAGACAGTGAGTGGCGCGCAGGAGCGCGCGGCTGGCGAATACCTCGCTGCAGTCGCGGCGGGGGATGCACAGGCCGTCGCCTTCGCCATCCACCCGACCGAACTCGATCGACTGCGCATCATGATCGTGCAAAAACTGCGCGACGAGGCGGCGCGCGGCGAATCCGCGCTGCGCCTGCGACTCTTCGGTGATGCTATGCCGCTCGGCGAGATCGAGCGACTGACCAGCGTGAACCTGTTTCGCACGCTGGCGCGTCGCCTCAGCGTGCGCACCCGGGTCTACGAAAAACTGGACGGTTTGACGGCGGTGCGCGACGGCAATTTCGTGCACGTGCTTCTCAAGGGTCGTCAGCCTCGCGAGCGGGGTCGGGTGGAGGTGGTCGAACTTGTCACTCTGCTGCCCTACGGTCGGGAGTGGAAAGCGGCGATACCGCTCGAGCTCGAGGCACAGATCGATGATCTGCTGGCCGGCCGAAGCCGCGGTGGTGCGAGCGGCATCGGGCTCGCAGCCGCTTCGGCCAGCGTGCCTGCGGGCGCTTCCACAGGTGCGTCCACAAGCGCCTCCTCGGGAGGTGCCGTCGCATCCTCGGGGGGTTCGACCGCATCGTCTGCCGTTGCAGCGCCAACGCGTAATCCGCCAGAGATCATCGCCCTGCTCGAACAGGCCGAGCGTGTGCTGGTCGAGGGCAAGTGCGATCGGTATTACCGCGAATACTTGAGCCCGGAACTGCGGCGTACGCTCTCCGGCCGAACGCTCGATACGTTGGTGGCTAGCTGCAACCGCAGCATCGCCAGCCGCGAACTGCTGATCGCCGCGCTGCGCATCGTGCGCCGCTCGGCGCCGTCTTTCGAGGCGGGCGGCAACCGCGCGGTCTACGATGTCGAGGGTCAAGGGCTGCCCTATGATCGCTATGTACTCGAGCGCGTCGACGGCAAGTGGTACATCGCCGAATGATTTTCGTTGCTTGATTTTTTTGTAACAAGGAGCGCCTGCATGAATAACCGAGTCACCCCGCGTTCGCTGCGGCTTGCGTTGACGGCGCTGCTCGCGAGCTTGCTCACGGCCTGTGGCGTATCGCCGCAGAAAGTCACGGTGCCCGTGGTCACCTCGGTCGACCTGCCGCGTTTCATGGGACCCTGGTACGTGATCGGCGTGATCCCGACCTTCATCGAGAAGGACATCTATAACGCCATCGAATCCTACGAACTCGCACCGGACGGCACGATCCGCACGACCTTCACCTTCAACAAGGGGGCGTTTGATGGTCCGGCGAAGCGCATGGAGCCCAAAGGTTTCGTGATCCCGGACACCAATAACGCCATCTGGGGCATGCAGTTCATCTGGCCGATCAAGGCCGAGTACGTGATCTCGCATGTCGATGCCGGCTATACCGAGACCATCATCGCGCGCAGTGCCCGCGATTACGTCTGGATCATGGCGCGCACGCCGACCATCGATGACGCGCGGTACGCCGAGCTCGTCAAGAAAGTCGCCGACATGGGCTACGACATGACCAAGCTCGTGAAGGTCCCGCAGCGCCCGGTCCCGGCGGTGGTGCCCGCGGAGCTCCAGGGTCGCTTGCAGGGTGCCGGTCCCAAACCAGTGGTACTCGATGTACGCCGGGCGGATGAGTTTGCCGCCGGGCATGTGGAGGGGGCGGTCAATGTCGCGCACACCGACATCCTCGCGAACCCGGCCAGCTCGGTGACCGCGGCCAAGGACGCCGAGATCATTCTCTACTGCGGCACAGGCCGTCGCGCCTCCGCAGCCATCGCAGCGCTGCGCAGCGCGGGCTACACCAATCTCAAGCATCTTGAGGGCGACTACCCCGGCTGGGCGAAGCTGGCCGAGCCCGTCAACAGCCCCTGACCGCCTTCCAGCGGTCGCGGGGCCGCTGCGGCCCCCCACTGGGGGGTAACCCCTTGCTAGACTGGCGTTTTTGGCAGGGAGGCCCGGGTCCGTCCGGCGGCATACCGCTGGCCTGGGAACTCGCATGGCGAACGACGATATCCTCGACTCCAAGGCGCTCCCCCACTGGGAGAAAGCGGCGGCCAAATCCGCTCCGGGCGGCGACCTTTCCAAGCTGACCTGGAAGACTCCGGAAGGCTTGGAGGTCAAGCCGCTCTACACCGCGGCGGACCTCGCCGGACTGCCGCACACCGACACGCTGCCGGGCTTCGCCCCCTTCTTGCGTGGTCCGCAGGCGACGATGTATGCGGTTCGTCCGTGGACCATCCGTCAGTACGCCGGCTTCTCGACCGCCGAAGCCTCGAACGCCTTCTACCGCAAGTCGCTGGCAGCGGGCGGTCAGGGTGTCTCGGTGGCCTTCGACCTTGCGACCCACCGCGGCTACGACAGCGATCACCCGCGCGTACGCGGCGACGTCGGCAAAGCGGGGGTGGCAATCGATTCGGTCGAGGACATGAAGATCCTGTTCGACCAAATCCCGCTCGACAAGGTCTCGGTGTCGATGACCATGAACGGTGCGGTGCTGCCGGTGCTTGCGGCGTATGTGGTGGCTGCCGAGGAGCAGGGTGTTCGCCAGGATCAGCTCTCTGGCACCATCCAGAACGACATTTTCAAAGAATTCATGGTGCGCAACACCTACATCTATCCGCCCGAGCCATCGATGCGGATTGTGGGCGACATCATCGAGTACACCGCCCGGCAGATGCCGAAGTTCAACTCAATCTCGATCTCCGGTTATCACATGCAAGAGGCGGGTGCGAACCAGGCGCTCGAACTTGCCTTCACGCTGGCCGATGGCAAAGAATACGTGAAGACCGCGATCGCCAAGGGTCTCGATGTCGATGAGTTCGCCGGACGCTTGAGTTTCTTCTGGGCGATCGGCATGAACTTCTATCTCGAGATCGCCAAGATGCGTGCAGCGCGTCTCCTGTGGTGGAAGATCATGTCCGGCTTCGGGGCAAAGAATCCGAAGAGCCTGATGCTGCGTACGCATTGTCAGACCTCTGGCTGGAGCCTGACCGAGCAGGATCCCTACAACAACATCGTGCGCACCACCATCGAGGCGATGGCCGCGGTGTTCGGCGGCACGCAGAGCCTGCACACCAACTCTTTTGACGAAGCGATTGCCCTGCCGACCGAATTCAGTGCGCGCATCGCGCGCAACACACAACTCATCCTACAGGAAGAATCGCAGATCACCAAGGTGGTCGATCCCTGGGCTGGCAGCTACATGATGGAAAAGCTGACGCAGGACATGGCCGATAAGGCCTGGGCGATCATTGAAGAAGTCGACGCCCTGGGCGGCATGACGCGCGCCGTCGAGAGCGGCTGGGCGAAACTGCGCATCGAGGCGAGTGCCGCCGAGAAGCAGGCGCGCATCGACTCCGGTCGCGATGTCATCGTCGGCGTCAACAAATTCAAGCTCGAGAAGGAAGATCCCGTCGAGATTCTCGAGATCGACAATGTGGCGGTGCGCGATAACCAGATCACCCGCCTGACCACGTTGCGCGCGACTCGCGATGGCGCGAAGGTGACCGCTGCGCTGGCCGCGCTGACGGCCGCCGCCAAGTCGGGTAACGGCAATCTGCTCGGCCTTGCGATCGATGCCATGCGTCTGCGCGCGACGGTCGGCGAGGTGAGCGATGCGCTCGAACAGGTGTGGGGCCGCCATCGGGCGAACTCGCAGGAGGTCAGCGGCGTGTACGCAGGTGCCTACGATTCGAAGGAAGACTGGTCGGCGCTGCAGGGCGACATTGCGGCGTTTGCCGAGCAACATGGTCGCCGTCCTCGCGTGATGATCGCCAAGCTCGGCCAGGATGGACACGACCGCGGTGCCAAGGTGGTCGCTAGCGCGTTTGCGGATCTGGGTTACGACGTCGACGTTGGGCCGCTGTTTCAGACTCCCGAAGAATGCGCACGGCAGGCCATCGAGAACGATGTACACGCGGTCGGCGTCAGTACGCTGGCTGCCGGACACAAGACGCTGGTGCCCGAGATCATCCGCGCGCTGCGCGAGCAGGGCTCACCCGAAATCATCGTGTTCGTCGGCGGCGTTGTGCCGCAACAAGACTATGAATTCCTCTACTCCTCGGGTGTGAAGGGAATCTATGGTCCCGGCACACCCATTCCGGAGAGTGCGCGCGACGTGCTCAATCACATCAAGCGTGCCTGTGCCGACGCTTGAGTCCGAAGATCTTCGCCTGATCGATGGCGTCCGCGGCGGCGACCGGCGGGCGCTCGCCAAGGTCATTACTTTGCTCGAGTCGACACGGCCCGAGCATCGCCTGCGTGCCGATGCCGTGCTCGATGCGTTGCTGCCGCATGCGGGCAAGGCGCTGCGTCTCGGTATCTCCGGCGTGCCCGGCGTCGGCAAGTCGACGCTCATCGAGTCGCTTGGCATGTTCCTGCTGGAGCGCGGCCACAAACTCGCCGTGCTCGCGGTCGATCCGTCCTCCGGCGTATCGGGAGGCTCCATTCTTGGTGACAAGACGCGCATGGAGCGTCTCTCGGTGCAGGACCAGGCCTACATTCGCCCGAGTCCGTCCTCGGGCACGCTCGGTGGCGTTGCCGAGAAAACCCGTGAGGCCATGCTTGCCTGCGAGGCGGCGGGTTACGACGTCGTGATCGTCGAGACGGTCGGTGTCGGTCAGTCCGAAACCACGGTTGCCGGCATGACCGACCTGTTCGTGCTGCTGCAGTTGCCGAACGCGGGCGATGATCTGCAGGCGATGAAGAAAGGCATCATGGAACTCGCCGATCTCATCGTCATTAACAAGGCTGATCTTGATCCGGATGCGGCGACGCGTGCCGAGGCGCAGATCGTCTCGGCGCTGCGCGTGCTGCGTTTTACGGGGGCGCCCGGTACGCATGACGAGCAGCGTTGGCAGACCCGTGTGATGCGCGGCAGCGCGCTCAAGGGCGACGGTCTCGAGTCGTTCTGGAACAACGTCACGGAATTCCGCGCGCTGCGTGAGCGCAGCGGCGAGTTCGCCGAGCGACGTCGCCAGCAGGCGCTGACCTGGATGTGGGATCAGGTGCATGCGCGCTTGCTCGCCGATTTTCGTGACAGTGCGGCAGTGCGCGCCGCGTTGCCGCAGATGCTGGAGGCGGTCACGCAAGGCCGCGTCGCGCCTTCCTCGGCGGCGCGCCGACTGCTCGATTTCTTCGAAGGACACTGACACATTTCTCAGGCCTATTTTTCAGGCCTATTTTTCAGGGTAGGGACGTTCAATGCACGACATCATTCAGCAACTCGAAAACAAACGTGCTCAAGCGCGACAGGGCGGCGGGCCAAAGCGCGTGGCTGCGCAGCATGCGAAGGGCAAGCTCACCGCCCGCGAGCGTATCGAGCTGCTCGTCGATGAGGGTACGTTCGAGGAATGGGACATGTTCGTCGAACATCGCTGCAGCGACTTCGGCATGCAGGATCAAAAAATTCCCGGCGACGGTGTCGTCACCGGTAATGGTTTCATCAACGGCCGTCTGGTGTTCGTGTTCAGTCAGGACTTCACGGTGTTCGGCGGCTCGCTCTCCGAGGCGCATGCCCAGAAGATCTGCAAGGTGCTCGATGCGGCCATGAAGGTCGGCGCACCGGTGATCGGCATCAATGATTCGGGCGGCGCGCGCATTCAGGAAGGCGTGGCTTCGCTCGGCGGCTATGCCGAGGTGTTCCAGCGCAATGTCACAGCTTCGGGCGTGGTCCCGCAGATCAGTCTGATCATGGGCCCGTCGGCAGGCGGTGCGGTCTACAGTCCGGCGCTGACCGATTTCATCTTCATGGTGAAGGACAGCTCATACATGTTCGTCACCGGCCCAGACGTGGTGAAGACGGTCACTCACGAAGAAGTGACCGCCGAAGATCTGGGCGGCGCGATCACGCACACCACGCGCAGCGGCGTCGCCGATCTCGCGTTCGACAATGATGTCGAGGCCATCCTCATGCTGCGTCGGTTTTTCAACTATCTGCCGGCAAACAATCGTGAGCGGGCGCCAATGCGCGAGGCGGGTGATCCACCCGATCGCGACGACTATTCGCTCGACACCCTGATCCCCGACAATCCGAACAAGCCCTATGACATGAAGGAGTTGATCACCAAGGTGGTCGACGACGGCGAATTCTTCGAACTGCAACCTGAGTACGCGAAGAACATCATCATCGGTTTTGCTCGCATGGATGGTCAGGTCGTGGGGCTCGTGGCCAACCAGCCGCTCGTGCTCGCGGGCTGCCTCGACATCAAGAGTAGTATCAAGGCCGCGCGCTTCGTGCGCTTTTGCGATGCCTTCAGCATCCCGGTCGTCACTTTCGTCGACGTGCCGGGTTTCATGCCCGGCACCTCGCAGGAGTACGGCGGCATCATCAAGCACGGCGCCAAGCTGCTCTATGCTTACGCCGAATGCACAGTACCGAAAATCACTGTGATCACGCGCAAGGCCTATGGCGGTGCGTATGACGTCATGGCCTCGAAGCACCTGCGGGGCGACGTCAACTTCGCTTGGCCCAATGCTGAAATCGCGGTGATGGGCGCCAAGGGCGCGGTGGAGATCATCTTCCGCGAAGAGAAGTCCGACCCTGCCAAGCTCGCTGCCCGCGAGGCCGAGTACCGCGAGAAATTCGCCAATCCGTTCATCGCCGGAGCGCGCGGCTATATCGACGATGTGATCATGCCGCATGGCACGCGTCGTCGCGTTTGCCGCGCCTTGACCGTGCTGCGCGACAAGAAAATCGAAGAACCGTGGCGCAAGCACGGCAACATTCCCCTTTGATGGCGCGCGACGGAGCAACACCGAATATGTTCAAGAAAATACTCATCGCCAATCGTGGCGAAATTGCTTGCCGCGTCATCAAGACTGCGCGTCGCATGGGCATCAAGACGGTCGCCGTCTATTCGGAGGCCGACAAGGACGCACGTCATGTCGAGCTCGCCGATGAAGCCGTGCTGCTAGGCCCTGCGCCTTCGCGCGAGTCTTATCTCGTGGCCGACAATATCATCGCCGCCTGCAAGCAGACGGGCGCCGAGGCGGTGCATCCGGGCTACGGATTCCTCTCGGAGAACGCGGAATTCTCGCGGCGGGTCGAGGAAGAGGGCATCGTTTTCATCGGACCCAAGCACAAGTCGATCGCGGCCATGGGCGACAAGATCGCCTCGAAGGAGCTCGCCGCCAAAGCGAAGGTCAACACGATTCCCGGCTGGAACCAGCCGATCGAATCCGCCGAACGTGCAGTCGAGATCGCCAAAGATATCGGCTACCCGGTGATGATCAAGGCTAGCGCCGGTGGCGGTGGCAAGGGTTTGCGCGTCGCCTACAACGACAAGGACACCTTCGACGGCTTCAATTCCTGTCGTAATGAAGCCCGCAACAGCTTCGGCGATGATCGCGTATTCATCGAAAAATTTGTCGAGGAGCCGCGCCATATCGAGATTCAGGTGCTTGGCGATGGTCATGGCAACTGCGTCTATCTTTGGGAGCGCGAGTGTTCGATCCAGCGCCGTCACCAGAAAGTCATCGAAGAGGCGCCGAGCCCCTTCCTCGACGACAAGACGCGCAAGGCGATGGGTGAGCAGGCCGTGGCGCTCGCCAAGGCGGTCGATTACCAGAGTGCGGGTACCGTGGAGTTCGTGGTCGGCAAGGACCGCAGCTTCTATTTTCTCGAGATGAACACCCGTCTGCAGGTCGAGCACCCGGTGACCGAGTGCATCACCGGACTCGATCTCGTCGAGCAGATGATTCGTGTTGCGGCTGGCGAAAAACTCACCTTCACGCAGAAGGAGATCCGTCGGCAGGGCTGGGCCATCGAGTGTCGCATCAACGCCGAAGATCCCTTCCGTAATTTCTTGCCGTCCACGGGACGCCTCGTGAAGTACCGGCCGCCCGTGCAGACCATGGAGTCGGCGCAGCCGGTGCCGCCCGAGGGCGGTGTGCGCGTGGACACCGGCGTGTACGAGGGCGGCGAGATCCCGATGTACTACGACTCGATGATCGCCAAGCTCATCACTTATGGCGCCGATCGCAACGAGGCGATCGCGCGCATGCGCGAGGCGCTCAACGGCTTCGTGATTCGTGGTATCTCGAGCAATATTCCGTTTCAGGCCGCACTGCTTGCGCATCCGCGTTTCGTGGCGGGTGATTTCAATACCGGCTTTATTGCCGAGCAGTATCCGAAGGGGTTTTCATCGAGTGCTGTCTCGCATGAAGAGCCGGGCTTCTTGTTGTCCCTCGCGGCTGTATCCCATCGGCGTACCCGCGAGCGTGCCGCGCGGCTGACCGGCCAGCGCCGTCACCGCGAAGTGCGCATCCGCGAGGACTTCGTGGTTGTCCTGCGTGACGAGACGGGACGTCGTGACGAGATTGCGGTGACGGTGCGACCGATTGGTTCGATGTTCCAGGTCGGCATCGCCGGTCGGAATCACGAGGTGTCGTTCGAGGACAACTTGCGCGACATCGCCGTGCACGGACATTTCGACGGCAAGGCTTTTTGCGCGCAGATCGAGCGGGTCGGGCTCGGCTATCGGATCACCCATAACGGTTCGAGTCTGTTCGCGAAGGTGTTCTCGCCGCGTCATGCCGAGCTCGAGGCACTGATGCCGTTCAAGGCGCCGCCGGACCTTTCGAAGGTTCTACTCTCGCCGATGCCAGGGCTGCTGGTCGATGTCTCCGTGCAACCCGGTCAGACCGTGCGCGCCGGCGAACGTCTTGCAGCCATTGAAGCAATGAAAATGGAGAACATCCTCTTCGCCAGTCAGGACTGCGTGGTCAGCGAGGTCTTGGCCAAGAAGGGCGACAGCCTTGCCGTCGATCAGGTCATCATCAAGTTCCAGTGAGCGCCCGTGTCATGAGTCAAAGTTCAGCAGACCCTGGCCATGCCAAGAGGCCCTTCCGGGTACTCGGTATCCAGCAGATTGCCATCGGTGGCCCCGATAAGCAGCGGCTGCGCCAGCTCTGGGTGGAGATGCTCGGTCTCGAGGTCACGGGCAACTTCGTCAGCGAACGCGAAAACGTCGATGAAGATATCTGCGCGATCGGACAGGGCGCGATGCGGGTCGAGGTCGATCTGATGCAGCCTCTAGACCCCGAGAAAAAACCCGCGGTTCACGCGACGCCGCTCAATCACGTAGGTCTATGGATCGATGATCTGCCCAAAGCGGTCGAGTGGCTGACGGCGCGCGGCGTGCGCTTTGCGCCGGGGGGTGTGCGCAAGGGTGCAGCGGGTTACGACATCTGCTTCCTGCACCCCAAGGCGAACGACGAGTTCCCGATTGCGGGCGAGGGCGTACTGATCGAGCTCGTTCAGGCGCCGCCCGCGGTGATTGCCGCACTCGGCTGAGCGCTAAGAAGCGTTGCGGGTCGCCTGATGAATCGCGACCACCAGTGTCCCCGGTCCGCCGTGCACACCGATGGCCGGCCCGAGGTCGGTGAGCGCAATGAATTCGACGCGTTCTAGCGGCAGTCGCAGACGCAGCTGCGCCATCAGCCGCTCGCCTTGCTCGGGTCGATCCCCGTGCGCAACAAAAATCCGCAACATCGCGTTTTCTTTGAGAGCGGTGCGACGCACGATGAAGCGCGCGAAGCGTGGCAGTAAATCGCCCGCACCGAAGAGCCCGCCCCCCGCGCTGATGCGCCCGTCCAACGAGGTGCGCAGAATGACCTGCAGACCGAGCAGTCGGGCGATCCTGCCGACGATCGCCGGCACCCGACCGCCGCGAACGGCGAAATCGATGCTGCCGAGCAAAGCGAAAGTGAAAGTATTGTCGCGGGCAGTTTCGGCAGCAGTGATGATCTGCCGGATATCGCCACCGCTGGCTGCGCACTCGGCTGCGGCAAGCGCCACCAGGCCCTGGCCGGTCGAGGCATTGCGACTGTCGATTGCCGCCACCGGCTTGCCTTCGCCAGCCACGCGCAGCGCCGCCTGGTTGGACGCGTCCCAAGTGCCGCTGTGGCGGGAGGTGAGGTTGACCGAAACGACTGCATCGAAGTGCGAGGCCAAAAATTCGAACATGCGCCGAAAGTCGCCAGGCGGCGGCTGCGAGGTCTTCGGATGCGCCGGGTTGACGACGAGTTCGCGGTAGAACTCGGACGGCGTCATGCTGACCTTGTCCAGATAGGAGTGGTTGGCGAAATGGATGCGCACTGGCACGACGTGAATCCCCAGACGCTCGATGAACTCTTCGGGGATATCGGCACCGGAATCGGTGACCACGGCCACGCGTTGCGTGCGACGATGATGCGCCGCGGTCCGTTGCATGCGCATGTCATCGGCTTTTTGTGCGGAGACTTCGCCGAATTTTTCGGCGAGTCGAAACACGACCTCCGGGTCATCGACATGAACATGAATCTTTGCCTTGCGTTTGCTGCCGCTCACTACGAGGCTGGCACCGACGGCTGAAAGCGATTCGCGCAAAAGTCGCAAGTCGATTTCGCCCGTTGCGGGGGCTGCGACCAGACACTCGGTACAGAAACGGAAGTCCTGGTCGGCTGCTGGCGGCGCAAGCCCCGCCATCGCTTCATCGCCCGCATGCAGCGGCGCGGTGACTTTGCCGAGTTCGCCGGTGCCGAGAAAATGCCGCATACCCTCGAGCACTTCGACAAAGCCGAGCGCACCCGCATCGACGACATTCGCCGCACGGCATTCCTCGAGTTGACCACGTGTCGCATCGAGCACGAGACGTACTCGCACCATGGCGCTCTCGAAAAGACTGCAAAAATCGGCGCTATGTGGCAGTTGAGCCTCGGCCGCGACGGCGAACTCGCGCAGCACCGTGAGCAGCGTGCCCTCGCGCGGTTGTGCGAGCGCATCGCGCGCATAACCCGCGCCCTTGCGCAGCGCAGTGACGAACTCGCCGGGACTGAGCCGCGCCAGATGACCCGCCGCATCACCAACGCCGAGCAGAAATTGCGCGAGGATCGCGCCAGAATTGCCCCGCGCCCCGTCGAGTGCCGCATCGGCGGCGCGCACCAGCATGCTGCCGGCATGCGGCTCCGGCGCGCGGTCGAGTGCAGCGAGCACAGCCGACAAGGTCAGCGACATGTTGGTGCCGGTGTCGCCATCCGGCACCGGGAATACATTGATCTTGTTGATGTGATCGGTCTGTTCGAAGAGACGATAAATACCGGCACGCAATGCGTCGGCGAGCAGCAGCCCATCGAGTTCTGCGGTGGATGGCAAGGTGCTTTGCAGAGAGTTGGCCACGATCGGTGTGCTCTACTGCAGGGTGACCGCAAATGACGAGCTACCGAAGCGCAGTACCACACCCTCGGGCGTGATGCGCTCGATCGTCAAGCCTTCGCGCGAGGCCTCCCCCTCACGCAACCTTTGCCCGTTGAGCAGCACGAAGCGTACGTTCGGATTCGGGTCATAAACATGCATATTGAGTTCGGCGGGTGGAATCGAGCTGCCACGCGCCAACAGATCATCGCGTGTCACCGTCGGTGGCGCGATCGATGTCGGCGTCGCTCGCGTCGGCGGCACGGACGCCACTGGAGCGGCGACGACCTGGGGCGGGGCGGCGGACTGCGGTGCCTGAGCCGTCGCGGATGGTGGAGTCGTCGCCTGCGCAGCTGCGGGCTGCGGGGGCACGGGCTGCGGAGCCATGGGCTGCAGAGCCGTGGGCTGCAGAACCGTCGACGCCGGCGCGGAGAGCGGTGCGTCGAGTTCGGCGGCAGGTCGGTCACGCCATAGCGCGTAACCGACGATTAGCAGGTTGATCAGAAGCAACGCCACGAGCACGGGCACCCACCGCGGCAGACGCCTCCGCTGCCCCGAGATGGGTGTCGTGAAGATCGCCGGATGATCCTGGCGAAGCCGCGAGTTCTCCGATTTTCTCAGCGCATCGAGAATGAACGACATGCCACGCCCACCGCCTTGGTCGGCAGGGTCCCCCATGAATTTTTCGCAGTATTGCACGGTCGGGAGCCGGACGGGCATAGTCCGCGGCACCGTGAATGACGCAGGGCAAGCTTGGCGGCGTGAGGGGCTCGGTGAGCTGTCGTCCGTGGATCCGGCCGTGAGCTCGCCCGAGGGTGCTGCGGCGCTCGAACTCTGGTTCGCGGACCTCGCCGACTTCACGCCCTGGCTGACGCGTGACGCGGATATAGCGCTGCTCTCCATAGACGAACGGCAACGCGCCGCCGCCATGTCCTCCCCCGAAGTACGCGAGCATTTTTTGCTGTCGCGTCTTTTGCTGCGTCGCGTGCTCGGCGCCCACCGGGTCGGGACGGAGGACGTTCATTCTGGGACGACGCCCACGGACGAGCGACTGAAGTTCGTCCTGGGTGAGCATGGCAAGCCTGCTCTGCTCGGCGGTGATGCTTCGACGATCGCGTTACCGCACTTCAACCTCAGTCATTGCCGCGGTGCATGGTTGCTCGGTATCTCGCGCGCGGCGGCGATCGGCGTCGATATCGAGCGACCGCGTCGGGTCGATAACGCGCTGCGTCTCGCGACGCGAGTATTTACGGCAGCAGAGCGCGCGGCTCTGCTCGCGGCGAATGAGCTCACCGTCGATGAGCGCGATGCGTATTTTCTGCGTTGCTGGACGCGCAAGGAGGCCGTACTCAAGGCAACGGGCAGTGGCTTTGCCTCGCCTGCGGCGGATATTGAAGTATCCACGTCGATGGAGCCGCTCAGCCTGTCCTTGCCCGGCGCTGCCAAGATGAATGCGCGGGTTGCATCCGTGAGCTTGCCCGTCCCGGGCTTTGCCGCCTGGGCGTTGCTGGGTGAAGGGGATTTTCCCGTGCCCCATCTGCGTTGGCTGCATCCTTGAGAATTTTTCTTTGGCTGCTCGGTGCGATGGTACTCGGGCTCGCATTGCTCGGCGATGTGGTGCAGTCGCTGCTGCGCTGGGATCGCGAAGCGCTTGCGGCCGGTGAGGTGTGGCGGTGGGTCAGCGGCCACCTCGTGCACCTCGACCTTTATCATGCAGCGCTCAATATTTTAGCCGCGATCTTGCTGGCGGCGGTATTCGGCAAGATATTCCGAGTATGGCAAACACTGCTGATCGTCTCTGTCGCCGTGGCGATCATCGACGTAGGCCTCTGGTGGCTGAGTGATATCGACTGGTATGTCGGCTCGTCCGGCGTCTTGCATGCCTTTGCTGCCGCCGCAGTCGTTCGTTCGATCGTCGATCGTCAGGACCCGCTCGCCTGGGCTATCGCCGTATTCGGTCTTGCCAAGATCGGCTGGGAAAACACGGTCGGCGCGTTGCCCCTCACGCCCTCGGCGAACCTCGTCGTGACCGATGTGCATCTCTACGGAGTTCTCGCCGGAATGTTGACTGGACTCATGCTGCGTCGACTCACCGCCGCCGCTTGAGCAGACTCGCTGGTGCAAGTGCGGCGCCACCGAACTTGCCGCGGATCTTGTCCAGCGTCTCGTCGAGTTTTTCGTTGCGTACTCGTTCGGGCTCGGCAAAGAGATCCTGTTGTGCGCTCTCGTGAAACTGACTCGTCGAAACACCGAGCAGTCGCACGCGAGGCCGATCGATCCCGGCCAGCCAGGCCTCCAGCAGATGGCGTGCGCGTTCGGCGATCACCCGACTCTCATCGGTGGGTGTGGAAACGGTGAGTTGCCGCGTCAAGGTGCGAAAGTCCGATGTTCGTACCTTGATGCCGATACAGCCTGCACGCAGATTTTTGGCGCGCAGCCGTGCGGCCACTTTGTCGGCGAGCGCCGCGAGTTCGGCGTGCATCAGCGCAGGATCGCGCAGATCCTCGTCGAAGGTTCGTTCATTGCTGACCGACTTGTCGTCGTGCTCCGGAACAACCTCGCGATCATCGATACCCGCTGCGCGTTCGCGCCACTCCAGCCAGTGCTTGCCGAACAGAAGCCTCAGTCGCTGTTCGTCGGCCAGCCGCAATTCACCGAGCGTGCGCAGACCCGCCGCGGCGACTTCCTCGCCCTTCTTGCGACCGAGACCCGGCAGACGCTTGACGGGCAAAGGGTCGAGTATCGGCTGAATCCGCTCCGTCGTTACCACCGTGAGTCCGTCCAGCTTGTCGAGATCGGAGGCGATTTTGGCGACGAGCTTGTTGGTCGCCACACCCACGGAGACTGTCAGTTGCAGTTCGTCGCGGATCGCCTGCTTTATTTCTTTGGCGATCTGTACGCCGTCGCCCTTGAGGAGTCGACTATCAGTGACATCGAGGTAGGCTTCGTCCAGAGACAAGCCCTGTACGAGCGGCGTATAGCGCCGAAAGATTGCGAACACCTGCGCCGAAACCTCGGCGTACCGCGCCATCCGTGGACGAACGCAAACCGCCGCGGGGCAGAGTGCGAGTGCGCGGCGAATCGGCATCGCCGAGCGCACGCCGAACGTTCGCACTTCGTAGCTGGCCGCAGCGACGACACCTCGTCCGCTCGTACCGCCGACGATCAGCGGCTTGCCGTGCAGTTCCGGTTGATCGCGCTGTTCGACGGATGCATAGAACGCGTCCATGTCGACGTGCAGGATGGTGCGCTCGGGCGGACGGACGATCGGTTCAGGCTCGACGACGCTCATGGCACCTGTTTGATCATGCTCACAGGGATAGCGCTGCGGAAACCCCGGTGAACACCAACAAAATCGTGGCTACGGTCGCGTACAAAAACCCGATGCCCAAAAGTTTGAGCACCGTCTTGCCTCGCGAGTCTCCGTAAAAAAACCGCATGCCGCGATAGCAGTACCAAACCAGATAGATAAACAACGCGAGGCCCAACCAGCCATTGATGCTGTCTAAAAGCGCGAGACCCAGCAGCGACTCGAGGGTCAGCGCACCGAAGACGGCGCTGTGATTGTGCACGAGGTGCAGCAGATGCTCGGCGTACAGGCGGCGCGGGCGCCAGTAAAAAAGCAGCATGAAGACCGCGACCAGCGGCATGAGCACGAACATCGCCTTCGGCACGTTACGTTGGAAGGCGGCACCCATCGCTTGACCGTCATCACTGACCACGCGTTGACAGGCCGAGCGCAGCATCGGCTCGATCCGCTCCGCGGCGGGCCCGTTGTATTCAAGTTGGCTGCAGTTGACGGGCTCCTCGCCATCGAGCACGTTCAACGACACATCGGCTGCGGGCAGCAACGCCAGAAGAACGAAGAAAATCAGACTCAGTACGATGTAAAGCCTGATCGGTGGCAGATAGCGCTCACGCCTGCCGGCAAAGAATTCGAGCGTCAGAAAGCCTGGACGGGACAGCAGCAGCCACAGGGTACGCCACAGGCGGGAGTCGGCGTGCGTCAGCCCCTCTACAGCCTCGGCCACAAAGTGACCGACGGTAGGAGGGTGCCGCTCCTGACGCTGTCCGCAGGTCTGGCAAAACGCGCCCGCGGGTACGGCACCGCAGTTCGGGCAGTTCAAGCAGGCAGCTCGTCGGCAGCCCCCACCTGCAGGCTGACTTGCACGCGTGCATCACCCTGCACGCCGAGTTCATGCGGCGCAAAGTCGTCCACGTGGACGAGTTCCATCACCTTGTGATCGTAAGCCCGCAGCCACGCGGCCTCATCCGCCGACATGAGCCCGATGCGCTCGGCCTCGTCGATCTGTGTGGGCAGATCGAGTGCGCTTACCCGCCCGGTCTTCACGCCCTCGACGCGCAAGCGCTTCTCCAGCGCTTCGGCGCGCTCGGCCATCTCGAGTACTTCTTGCAGCAAACCGAGCGGATTACCCGCCTCGATGCGCCGATACACCGGGTAGCAAAGCCGATCGCGCACCTCGCTCGGTTCGAGGACCAGCGAGGCGAGCTTGCGTCCGAGTCGATCATCCGGTGCCGAATACTGCAGACCGGTCGGGAAGATGAGCAGACGCATGACGCCCGCGAGCCAGCGGTTCGGGAAATTGCGCAGGAAGGCGTGCAACTGTTCCTGTGCTTTGTAGAGCTGGTGCCGGCAGGCCCACTCGACGATCGGCAGATCTTCGGGACGCCGACCTTGGTTCTCATAGTGCTTGAGCGTCATCGAGGCCAGATACATGCAGGAGAGCACGTCGCCGAGCCGAGCTGAAAGATTTTCCTTTTTCTTGAGGTAGCCGCCGAGGCTCAGCATCGCCACATCGACGGCAAAGGCGAAGCTCGCGGAGAAGCGCACGATATGCTGGTAATAACGACCGACCGACCCCTCGACCGGCGTGGCCGTGAAGCGCGCATTGCTCAGCGCCATGATCAACGAGCGTACGGCGTTGCTGAGCGTGAAGCCGATATGACCCAGCAACGCATCATCGAAGTCACGTACGCCGCGAACCCGATCCGGGTTACGCGCCGCTTCCATTTCTTTGAGCACGTATGGATGACAACGAATCGCGCCCTGGCCGAAGATGATCAGGCTGCGCGTGAGGATGTTCGCGCCTTCGACCGTGATGGCCACGGGCACGACCTGATAGCCGCGACCGAGATAATTGCGCGGACCGAGACAGATGCCCTTGCCACCATGTACGTCCATGGCATCGTTGGCGATCTGCCGACTCATCTCGGTGACGTGGTACTTCAACATTGCCGAAGGCACGGAGGGTTTTTCGCCGCCGTCGATGGCGCCGGCGGTGACCGAACGCGCCGCATCCATGGTGTAGGTGAGCCCGACCATGCGCGCAATCACGCTCTCGATACCTTCGAACTTGCCGACCGGCATGTTGAACTGCCGGCGGATACGCGCGTAGGCGCCTGTGGCGAATACCGCCGCCTTGCCACCACCCGTACCGCTCGAGGGCAGCGAGATGCAGCGACCGACCGAGAGTTGTTCCACCAGCATGCGCCAGCCCTGACCTGCCATGGCCGGACCACCGATGATGAAATCGAGCGGCACGAACACATCCTTCCCCTGAATGGGGCCGTTCTGAAACGGCACGTTGAGTGGAAAGTGACGTCGGCCGATGCGGATGCCCGCCGTCCCGCGCGGAATGAGCGCGCAGGTGATACCGAGATCGGTGCGCTCGCCGAGCAGTTTCTCGGGATCGAACATGCGAAAGGCGAGACCGATCACGGTGGCAACCGGAGCGAGCGTGATGTAGCGCTTGGAGAAATTCAGGCGCAGACCGATGATCTCGCGGCCTTCCCAGAGGCCGCGACAGACCACACCGGTGTCGGGCAGTGAAGCGGCATCGGAACCGGCGCGCGGGCCGGTGAGCGCAAAGCAGGGGATGTCATCGCCGCGCGCGAGTCGCGGCAGATAATGATTTTTTTGATCCTCGGTACCGTAGTGTTGCAGCAGTTCGCCGGGGCCGAGTGAGTTCGGTACCGCCACGGTCGAAGACACCGTGGCGCTGCGGCTCGAGAGCTTGGCGAGCACGCAGGAGTGGGCGTAGGCCGAGAATTCGAGTCCGCCGTACTTCTTCTGGATGATCATCGCAAAGAAACCCTTACGCTTCAGGAACTCCCAGATCTCCGGCGGCATGTCGCCGCGACGATGCGTGATGTCGAAATCATCGATCATCCCGCAGAGCTCTTCGCAGGGACCATCGAGGAAGGCTTGTTCTTCCGCCGTCAGCTGCGGAGCCTTGGCATCGAGCAGCTTCGGCCAGTCGGGTTTACCCGTGAACAGTTCGCCGTCCCACCATACCGTGCCCGCCTCGAGTGCTTCGCGCTCGGTGGAGGACATCGACGGCAACATACGCCGATAGATTTTCATGAAGGGCCGGGTGAGCAGCGACTGCCGCAGCGGCGCCACGTTCAGCAGTGCGAGGCTGCCGAACAAAAGCCAAAGAAATCCTTTCCAGAGTCCGGCGGGTTCGCCGATGGCCGTATAGGCGATGAGCAGTGCGCCGAAGGTCGCGGTATACGCGAGCAGACTCAGCCGCTTGTACGCGAGGTAGAGCAGCGCGACGACGAAGAGGATGGCGATGACGCCGCCCGTGAGCGTCAGGGCCCAGGCAGTGAGCCCGAGCAAGGCGAGGGCGATGAGGAGGTGGGTCATGGCCCAAGCCTACTGGAACACCATGTCCACCAAAAGAAGTCCACAAAAAGAAGGGGACCTCGTGGTCCCCTTCGGTGCGTCATCGCCCGGGCGAAAGGCTCAGCCGAGCAATTCCTTTACCCCGTCGCGCTCTTCGAGCAGCTCTTGATGGGTGGCATCCATGCGCTTGCGGCTGAACTCGTCGACGGCGAGTCCCTGCACGATTTCGTAATGACCGCCGCGACAGACCACTGGGTAGGAGTAGATCACACCCTCGGGGATGCCGTAGCTGCCATCGGAGGGGATGCCCATCGACACCCAGTCGCCTTGCGCCGAGCCGCGGAACCAGTCGCGGATGTGATCGATCGCCGCCGAGCCCGCGGAAGCCGCCGAGGAGGCGCCGCGCGCCTTGATGATGGCGGCACCGCGCTGTTGCACGGTCGGGATGAAGGTCTTTTCGGTCCACTCGGCGTCGACCAGCGAGCGCGCCGGCTGGCCCTTGACGAAGCAATGGTTGATGTCCGGGTACTGGGTGGCCGAGTGGTTGCCCCAGATGATCATTTTTTGGATGTCGTTGACATGCGTGCCGGTCTTTTCGGCCAGCTGCGACAACGCACGGTTGTGATCGAGACGGGTCATCGCCGTGAAGCTCTGTGGCTTGAGCGAGGGCGCATTCTTCATGGCGATGAGTGCGTTCGTGTTGGCCGGATTCCCCACCACCAGCACGCGCACATCGCGCGCGGCCACGTCGTTGAGGGCCTTGCCCTGAGCCGAGAAAATCTGCGCATTGGCGAGCAGCAAATCCTTGCGCTCCATGCCGGGGCCGCGCGGACGCGCACCGACCAGCAGTGCGGCATGACAATCCTTGAAGGCAACCCGCGCATCGTCCGTGGCCACGACCTTGTTGAGCGTCGGGAAGGCACAGTCGTTCAGCTCCATCACGACGCCCTGCAGCGTGGGCAGGGCGGGGGTAATTTCGAGCAGGTGCAGGTTGACCGGCTGGTCGGCACCGAGCATCGCGCCCGAGGCGACGCGGAAGGCGAGGGCGTAGCCGATTTGACCGGCAGCGCCGGTAATGGCGACGTTCAAGGGCTGCTTCATCCGGAAGTCTCCGCTGGTTGCAAAGGGTTTTGCCGTGCCGTGGCACGGTTGCTTGCGCGCGCGGATTCTACGTGAACAAAGAGGGCTTGACTCCGTTATGGTGTTGTAGTTATATATAACACTAGAAGCTTTTTACCGGAGACAGTAACGCGAGGACATGCCGCCGCGGACCGTCCGGTCGTCGAGGAGTTAGCGACACATGGATCAGCCCTGGACCGATAATGCGCCGATTTATCGACAGCTGCGTGATCGCGTCGTGGCCATGATTCTCGAGGGCGTGTTGAAGGAAGGTGACCCGCTGCCCTCGGTGCGTAACGTGGCCGCCGAGTTTCGTATCAATCCGCTCACCGTGCTCAAGGCTTACCAAGAACTCGTCGATGAGCAGCTCGTCGAGAAGCGGCGCGGTCGCGGCATGTTCGTCAACGTTGGTGCGCGCGCCGCGCTGCTCAACGACGAGCGCAGCCGCTTCTTGCGTGACGAATGGCCACGGACCCGCGCGACGATCGAGCGACTCGGTTTCGATCTCACCGAGTTGATGACCGCCTCCGGCAAACCCGATCCCACTTCGGAACACGAACAATGACCGCCGCAGTGATTGACGCGCAGAACCTGCGCAAAAGTTATGGTCGTGAGCACGTCGCTCTGGACGGCATCAGCTTTCGCGTCGGTGCCGGCCGCATCGTCGGCCTGATGGGGCCGAACGGCGCCGGAAAAACCACCGCACTGAAGGCCATCCTCGGACTTACGCCTTTCGAGGGCACGCTGCAGGTGCTCGGACGCGATCCGCGTCGCGAACGCGATGCCTTGATGCAAGAGGTCTGCTTCATCGCCGACGTTGCCGTGCTGCCGAAGTGGCTACGGGTATCGCAGGCGGTGGATTATGTGGCCGGCGTGCATCCACGCTTCGATCGTGCCCGCGCACTCGCGGTGCTGGCCAAGACCGAAATACGCTCGCGCAGCAAGATCGGCGAACTCTCCAAAGGCATGATCACGCAGTTGCATCTTGCCTTGATCATGGCGATCGATGCGCGGCTGCTGGTGCTCGATGAGCCGACGCTCGGCCTCGACCTGCTCTATCGACGTGCCTTTTACGAGACGCTGCTCAACGATTACTTTGACCATGAGCGAACCATCCTCGTCACCACGCATCAGGTCGAGGAGGTCGAGAATCTGCTCACCGATCTGCTACTGATCAACCACGGCAAGATCGTCCTCCACTCCTCGATCGAGGCGCTGCCCGAGCTGTTCACGCAGCTCTTGACCACGGCAACTCACCGCGAAGCCGCACGACGCCTGCAGCCCCTGCACGAGCGCGAGGTTTTCGGCCGTCACATATTCATCTTCGAGGGGCAGGATCCGGCGGCGCTCGCTGCACTCGGCGAATTGCGCACGCCCTCGGTCGCCGATCTTTTCGTAGCCAAGATGACCGGGAGTGCGTCATGAGCCTGCATACGTTCCTGACCCAATTGAAACGCGAATCCTGGGAGCATCGCAGCCTCGTGTGGTTGCCCTTGCTCACCGCCGCGCTCATCGTGGTTACCGCACTCATCAGCACGCATGTCGCAGGCAGCAACCGCATATCGCTCGACGGTGGCGAGCGTGATTTCTTTGCGACTCTGTCGCTCGACCCACAGGCGCAAGCCCAGTTGTTCGGCGTCTGGATGGGCGCGTTGGTTGCGCCAATCATGTTGGTTGCGACGGTCGTGCTCTTTTTCTATCTGCTCGATGCGCTCTATGTCGAGCGCAAGGACCGCAGCATCCTCTTCTGGAAATCGCTGCCGGTCTCCGATGCCGCCACCGTGATTTCCAAGGCGGTCACCGCCTTGATTGCCGTGCCGATCTGGGTTTGGTTGTTGTCGCTCGTCACCGGGCTGCTGACCTTCGTGATCGTCGCGATCAAGGTCTCCGGAACGCCGATGGCGCCACTCGGCAACTTCCATTTTGCCGCCTGGGGAGTGCTGCAGCTGACACTGTTGCAAAACCTGCTGATCGCCGCGCTTTGGTACGCACCGCTGGCCGCGTGGTTGCTGCTGGTCTCGGTATGGGCACGGCGTGCGCCTTTCCTGTGGGCGGTGTTGCCTCCCGCGCTGCTCGCACTATTCGAAGAAATCACCTTTGGCAGCGCCCGAGTCTTCAAATTCATCGGCTACCGATTGGTCGAATTCTTCGATGCCGTCGGCCCCGGCCTCGTCAGGGGCGATACCGATGAGGCCGATCCGGCTTCGATTCTGCAGTCGATCCGCGATGCCTACGAAGGGATGAGCGCAATCTCGCTGCTCGGTACGCCCGATCTCTACTTGGGCGTGCTCGCCGCAGCGGCGTTGCTCGCGCTCGCGATCCGCCTGCGCCGTTGGCGCGACGATGCCTGACGCCGCCTGAGCGCCATCGCTCGCCGCGACCCGCGCGCGCGTTCAGACGCTACAGCTCAACCCCCGCGGTGACGATTTCGCTCATCCGTCGTGCTTTGGCACGCGCGAGTTCGACCGAGTCGGCGCGCGCGAGCGCAACGCCCATGCGCCGCTGACCGTCGACCTCGGGTTTGCCGAACAGGCGCAGCGTGGTGTCGGGCTCGGCGAGCGCGGCATCGAGACCACTGAAGCGTACGTTGGTCGAAGCGCCCTCGATGAGGATGGCACTCGAGGCCGATGGGCCTAGCTGTCGAATCAGCGGAATCGGCAGGCCGAGAATCGCGCGCAGATGAAGCGCAAACTCCGAAAGGTCCTGCGAGATCAGCGTGACCATCCCGGTATCGTGTGGTCGTGGCGACACCTCGCTGAACCAGACCTGATCCCCCTTCACGAACAACTCGACGCCAAACAGCCCGCGACCACCCAGTGCAGCGGTCACTTCCGTCGCAATTCTTTGGCTGGCAGCCAGTGCCGCTGCACTCATCGGGTGTGGTTGCCAGGACTCGCGATAATCTCCAGCGATCTGCAGATGACCGATCGGTTCGCAGAACGAGGTGCCGCCCGCATGCCGTATCGTCAGCAGGGTGATCTCATAGTCGAACGGCACGAAGCCCTCGACGATCACTCGACCGGCGCCGGCGCGTCCGCCCGCCTGCGCATAGTCCCAAGCCGCGTCGATATCGGCGCTCTGACGGACCACGCTCTGTCCTTTGCCCGAGCTCGACATCACCGGTTTGACCACGCAGGGCAGGCCGATGGCGCTGATGGCATCGCGGTATTCCGCAGGCGTGGAGGCGAAGCGATAAGGCGAGGTCGGCAGGCCGAGTTCTTCGGCGGCGAGACGGCGGATCCCTTCACGGTCCATGGTGAGACGCGCGGCACGTGCGGTCGGGATCACCGTGAACCCCTGAGCTTCGAGTTCAATCAATTCGGCGGTGGCGATGGCCTCGATCTCCGGCACGATGAACTGCGGACGCTCGCGCAGTACGAGCTCGCGCAGCGCCGCGGCATCGAGCATGCGGATCACGTGGGCTCGATGCGCCACCTGCATCGCCGGTGCGTCGGCGTAACGGTCGACGGCGATCACCTCGAGGCCGAGCCGTTGCGCTTCGATCGCGACTTCTTTGCCGAGCTCCCCAGAGCCGAGCAGCATCAAACGGGTCGCCGAGGGTTTTTGTGGGGTGCCGATGGTCGTCATGCGCTGCCTCGCGGTAAACTGCCCACTAGTTTAACCGCAGGAATTTTCGCCATGACCGCACCCGTGATCGCCAGCAAGACGCCGCTTCCAATTGATGTCGAAGCCGGCAAAAGTTATTGGTGGTGCACTTGCGGCAAGTCTGCCAAGCAGCCGTTCTGCGACGGCTCGCACAAGGGTACCGAGTTCACGCCGCTGAAATACGACGCCGACAAGACCGGCAAAGTCTGGTTCTGCGGCTGCAAGCACACGGCCAAGGCGCCGCTGTGCGACGGGTCGCACAAGAATCTCGGCTGATGTCTCTGCGGGAGGCACGGCGCGATGCGGCGCTGCGCCTCACCCTTGAGGGCGCGTGGACGGCGCGTCTCATCGGTGACCTCGAACCGCTGACACTCGCTGTCGATCTCGGTGGTGTGCGCTCGCTGGAGCTCGACTGTGGCGCCATCGACACGCTCGATCTGTCGGGCGCCTGGCTGATCCACGATCTCGAGTGCCGTGCCAACGCGGCCGGTATTGCGGTCAGTTATGACGGTTCGCGGCCTGCAATCGTCGCCCTCGTCGAACAGACGCTGCTTTCAGCGGCAGGACCACCCGTCGTCAAGCCTGATCGCGGTATCCAGCCGGTCGTCGCGCTCGGCCGCGGCGTGCTCGATCGCTGGCAGTCGGCACAGACCGGGCTCGCGTTTCTCGGCGAGTCGGCGCTGCGGTTTGCCCACGGCTTCTTGGATCCGCGAGTGTGGCGACCGATTTCCATCGCCCGTCATGTCCAGGAAACCGGAATCCACGCCATCCCTATCGTCGCGCTGATCGCGTTTCTGATCAGCGTGATCATTGCCTACATGGGCGCGCAGCAGTTGCAGCAGTTCGGCGCCGATATTTTTGTGGTCGATCTGGTCACCGTCGGCGTGCTGCGCGAATTGGGCGTGCTGCTCACGGCCATCATCGTCGCCGGCCGCTCGGGGAGTGCCTTTGCCGCCGAGATCGGCGCGATGCGACTCAATCAGGAAGTCGACGCCTTGAAGGCAACCGGTGTCGAGCCCCTCGAAGTGCTGGTACTGCCGCGTTGGATCGGTCTCATGATCGCACTGCCGCTGCTCACCGTGATCGCTGATGCGGTCGGCGTGCTCGGCGGCGCACTGGTCTGCCATTTGCTGCTCGACATGCCGCTGGTGCAGTACTTCCAGCGCGTCGAGGAATCGATCGCCGATTTCACCTTCTGGGCGGGTATCGTCAAGGCCCCGGCGTTCGCACTCTTGATCGCCGCCTCGGCCACCTATCGTGGCTTGCAGGTGCGTGGTTCATCACGCGAATTGGGCCGGTTGACCACCGTGGCGGTGGTGCAGTCGATCTTCCTCGTGATTCTCGCCGATGCGCTTTTTGCGGTGCTGTTCATGGAGATGGGCATCTGATGGCGGGGCGTGGCATATGACAATGCAGCCGATCATCGAGGCGCGCGGCATCGTCAACCGCTTCGGCACACAGGTGGTGCACGACGGTCTTGATCTCACCGTTCATGCAGGCGAAATCTTTGGCATCGTCGGTGGCTCCGGTTCGGGCAAGAGCGTGCTGCTCAACACCCTGCTCGGCTTGCGTCGACCGCAGGCGGGCGAGGTGCGCATCCGCGGCACCGACATCACTCAGCTTGATGATGCCGCACTGCGTTCCCTCAAAACCCTGTACGGCGTGACTTTTCAGGCCGGAGCGCTGTTTTCTGCGCTTACGGTGATCCAGAACGTGCAGTTGCCGATGCTGGAACATCTGCGCCTGAGTCCGCGAGTGCTCGAGGAGCTCGCGATGCTCAAGGTGCGTCTGGTTGGCTTGCCGCCCGAGGCGGCATACAAATATCCCTCGCAGCTTTCGGGTGGCATGGTCAAGCGCGCTGCACTCGCGCGAGCACTCGCTCTCGATCCGCAGTTGTTGTTGCTCGATGAGCCGACCTCGGGGCTCGATCCGATCAGTGCTGCCGCGTTCGATGAACTATTGATGGGTTTGCAGCGCGAACTCGCGCTCACGGTGGTCATGATCACCCACGATCTGGACAGCATTTTCAGAAACTGCAATCGTGTCGGCGTGATCGTCGATCGAAAACTCGTGGCTGGAGATCTGGACACCATCGTCCATCATCCGCACCCTTGGATACAGGCTTATTTTCAAGGCGACCGTGCGCGTCGCTTCGGAGCGGCTCATGGAGCGTGAGGCGAAATATGCGGCGGTCGGAGCCTTCGTGCTGTTGGTGCTCGCCATGACAGTCGCCTTCGTCTACTGGTACTCCGATGCGCGCGATGCCAAGTCCTATGTGCGACACGAGATCTATTTCGAAGGCTCTGTGTCCGGGCTCAACGTCGGCAGCACGGTGCGCTATCTCGGTGTCGATATCGGTCGCGTCGTTGCGCTCAACATTGATCGTCGCTCTGCGGAGCGCGTGCAGGTGATTGTCGATATCGCCGAAGACGCGCCCATTTCCGACAAGACCGTGGCCGAGTTGTCGCTGCTCGGTGTAACCGGCCTGTTATATGTCGATCTGCTCGGCGACGCCGGCACCAAAAAGTTGACACCCCCGATCCCCGGCGAGCGGTATCCGGTAATTCGCTCGGTGCGCTCGGGTTTCGACGTCATCCTCTCCGGTGTCCCCGAGGTGATGGGCCGCGCCTCCGAAGTCGCGCAACGGGCGAGCCGCTTACTCTCCGACGACAATATAGATGCCTTGTCGCGCACCATCGATAACCTCGATCGTGCGAGCCGCGAGCTGCCGGAGACGACGCGCGAGATTAATCTGTTGGTGCGCGATCTTCGAGGTATATCCCGCGATTTTGCGCAGCTCACCCAATCATTGCAGACCACCACCACCGAGGCGACGCCCGCCATACGCAAGGCTATCGAGCGCGTTGGCGAGGTGGCGGACAATCTGGCGGCGACCAGCACTCGACTCGATCGATTGATCGAGGATAACGCCGTCAATATCAATGAATTCGCGCAATACGGTTTGCCCGAGGTCGAGCGACTGATGCGCGAGGGCAGCGCGGCGGCAAGCGAGCTGGAGTCGCTCGGCAGAGAGTTGCGCGAGGATCCGTCACGCATCATCTACCAGCCCCCGCCGCGGGGTATCGAGGTGCCACGATGAGGCATGTCACGCTGCAGGGAACCGGACATTCGCTGTCGCGGCGGGTGCTGACGATTTCATTGATCGCGATGACACTACTGACTGCGGGTTGCGGCAGTTTGTTCTCGAGCCGTGCCGAAGCGCCAGTCACCTACGTGTTGCGACCGGTCTTTGGCGGCACGCCATCTGTCGCAGGGGGCGCGGGCTCGCCATCCCTCGACGGGGTGGTTGTACAAGTGGGGACGGTCGCAGCTGCGCCCGGCTATGCGACCGATGCGATTCTCGCCACGCTGCCTGATCGGCGTCTCGATGTTTTTGCCGCCAGTCGCTGGCCCGATGCGCTGCCGCGCGTGGTCGAGACGCTCGCCGTGCAGGCTTTGCGTACGGTCGGCGTCGCGGCACACGATGCTGCGGCGCCGATCGCCGCCACGCATCTGCTGCGGGTCACGGTGCGCCGCTTCGATGCCGAATATCGCGCCGCGGCTACCGCGCCGGTGGCACGGGTAGTCCTCGAGGTCGAGGTACTGCGCCGCGCCGACCGGCAAGTCGTCGAGCAGTTTGCGGTGGAGGGCGAGGCGATGGCCGGGACCAACCGCATGGGCGTCATCGTTGCCGCGTTCGAGGACGCCTCGGCCCAGGCACTGTCGGCTCTGGCGGGGCGTGCGAGCGAGGCTCTGACCAGAAATGTCATCGCCCCGACCCCGGGGCGTCATTCGCCGGCAACAATAAGCCCTTAATCTACAACAGAATTCTGGGGACGAAGGTTGTCCTCCCTTCCCGTACAGCATTTGTTCTGGACAAATGCTTGACACGGCCTTCGGAACCCGTAGAATTTAGCTCGTCAACCGTCCCGTCTGACAAGTGATCCCCGTTCGGGCGGATCGTAAGATCCGCCCTTTTTCTTTTCCGCCCTCGATCGACCCATCCTATCCGCCGAGCTGCTCGCTCAGTTCCAGCCAGCGCTCTTCGGTGACCGCGAGCTCCTTGAGAACGGCGGCATGCCGGGCGGGCAGGGTGCGCACCGCCGGGTCCGCGGAGGCATAGAACTCGGGGTCGGCCAGACTGCGTTCAAGGCGCCCCCGCTCTGCCGTCAGGCGTTCGAGTTCTGCTTCGACCTTGCGGAGCTCCGCGCGTAGTGGCGCGAGCAGGTTGCGCGCCTCGGCTTCCTGACGCTTGCGGTCTTTGCGCGCCGCTGCGGCCGAGGCTGGTGCTGTACCCAGCGATCCGCCGCTTTCAGTGCCATTGTTATTGCCGTTGCTATGGCCGTTGCCCGAGCCGCGCTGCTGTTGCGCGAGCCACTCGGCGTAATCGGTCAGATCACCATCGAAAGGCGTGAGGCGACCCTCACTCACCAGCATGAATTCATCGCAGACGCTGCCGAGCAGACCGCGATCGTGCGAGACGAGCACCACGGCGCCCGGGAATTCCTGCAGTGCCAGCAACAGCGAATCGCGCATCTCGAGATCGAGGTGATTGGTCGGTTCATCGAGCAGCAGCAGATTCGGTCGGCGGGCCACGAGAATCGCGAGCGACAGACGCGCGCGTTCGCCGCCCGAGAAATGCATCAGCGGTTCGAAGGGTCGATCGCCCGAGAAGCCAAAGCGGCCGAGATGATCGCGCTTTTGCTGCTCGCTCCAGTTGGCGGCTTCGTTGCCACCCCGGCGCCCAAGTTCGAGGATGGCGGTTCCCGAGGTATCGAGTTGATCGACTTCGAGTTGCGCAAAGAAACCGGTTTCGAGATCGGGCGCGAAGGTGCGCGTGCCGTCTTGCGGCGTCAGCTCATCGGCCAAAGTTTTCATCAGCGTGGACTTGCCCGCGCCATTGCGGCCGAGTATGCCAAGCCTTGCGCCTGGCGAGATCGAGAGCCGCACGTCCCGCAGGATCCGACGATCGGCATACCCCGCCTGCAGTCGATCTAGATCGATCAGCGGTGCGGGCAATTTTCGTGGCACGGCGAACTGCCACTCGTAACGGGTTTCATTGCGCTGCGTGACGATCGCCGGCAGTCGCTCCAGCCACTTGATGCGGCTTTGCGCCTGTCGGGCTTTGGTAGCTTTGGCGCGGAACCGTTCGATAAAGCTGCGCACATGTTCCGCTTCGCGGCGCAGTTTTTCATTGGCCGCCGCCTGTTGCGCCGCGCGACCTGCGCGCTGCACCTCGAATTCACTGAAGTTGCCGGTGTAGCTCGTGACGCGCTGCTCGGCGATGTGCAACACGCGCCCGATCACCGCATCGAGGAAGTCGCGATCGTGCGAGACCAGCAGCAGCGTGCCGGGATAGGCCTGCAGCCAGCGCTCGAGCCAGAGCACCGCATCAAGGTCCAGGTGGTTGGTGGGCTCGTCGAGCAGCAGCACATCCGACCGGCACATGAGGGCGCGGGCGAGGTTCGCCCGCATGCGCAGTCCCCCCGAAAATTCGGCGATAGGTCGGTCGATTGCCGCCGGATCGAAGCCAAGTCCATCGAGCAGCGAGGCAGCACGCGCGCGGGCCGTGTAGCCACCCTGCGCCTCGAACTCGGCGAGCAGTTGCGCCTGCGCCATGCCGTCGTTACGTGCCTCGGCCTCATGCAACTGTCGCTCGCAATCACGCAAGGTGATATCGCCGTCGATCACGTGTTCGATTACGGGTTGTTGTGAATGCGGCAGTTCCTGGGCGACGGCAGCGACGGCCAAATGAGTCGGCATTTCGAACTCGCCGAGATCGGGCGCGATCGTGCCTTGCAGCAGCGCGAGTAGCGTCGACTTGCCGCAGCCGTTGCGCCCGACGACACCCACTTTTTCGCCGCGCAGGATGCTGAGCGTCGCCGCTTCGATCAGGGGTTCCGGGCCGCGTCGCAGCCGCAGTTCGCGCAGGTGAATCACCGGCAGGATTCTACGTGTATGCTCGCCCCGCATGCGGATCGAGATTTTTTCCGACGTGGTGTGTCCCTGGTGTTATGTCGGTCACGCCCGACTGCAGCAAGCGCTCGCAGCGCGGCCTGATCGCTCCATCGAGGTGATCTGGTTGCCGTTCGAACTCAATCCGCAGCTACCACCCGAGGGGCGCAATCGTCGCGAATATCTGACCGAGCGCTTCGGCAATCCCAACCCGTTCGCCAAGGGCCAGCAGCAGTTGCTCGACATCGGCCGCGAACTCGGCATCGATTTTCGTTTCGAGTCGATCGAGCGCGCGCCGAATACGCGCCGCGCGCACGCACTTGCCGCAGCGGCGTTGCAGCGGTCACCGACGTATCAGGCCGAGATCATCCGCGGTCTGTTCGAGGCGTATTTCACGGCGGGGCGCGATGTCGGCGACCCAGAGACGCTGATCGAAATCGGCGTGCGTGCCGGTCTGAGTGATGCAGAGGCGAGCGCAGCGCTCGATGATCCGCAGCGGCACGCGCAGGTCGTCGAACTCGAAAGCCTCGCAGCGCTCGAGCATCACGGGTGTGCCGACGTTCATCTTCGATCGCCGGCAAGGATTTTCCGGCGCACAGCCGCTCGAGGTGTTCTTGAGGGTGATCGATGAGCTCGCGCCCGCCGCCTGATGCGGCGCTGCTGACCGGCCGCAGCCGCGCGCATGTCGTCGAGCGGCCCGAACTCGGCTGCACGTTGCATCACGAAACGATCGAAGCGTTTCTGGCGCTGCGCGCTGCGGCGACAGGCGAGGGCATCGATCTGCGTGTGGCCTCTTCCTTTCGTGATTTCGAGCGTCAACGCATCATCTGGAACGACAAGTTTTGCGGTCGGCGGCCGCTGCTCGATCGCAAGGGACGACTGCTTGATACGAATACGCTCGATGCGGCCGCGCGCATCGAGGCGATCCTCGCGTGGTCAGCGCTGCCTGGCGCCAGTCGTCACCATTGGGGAACAGACTTCGATGTCTATGATGCGGCAGCGATGCCCGATATCTCGCAACTACGCCTGGTGCCCGAAGAGTATTCATCGACCGGACCTTTTGCGAGGCTCGATGCCTGGCTCGAGCGTCATCTTGGGCGCTACGGATTTTTCAGGCCTTATCAGCCATCGATAGACGAGGCTGTTCGCGGCGTGAGCCCCGAGCCCTGGCATCTGAGTTTTGCGCCGCTCGCCGCGAATTTCTTGTCGGCGTTGACGCCGCAACTGCTCGCAGAGACGTTACGCGAGGTCGAGCTTGAGGGGCGCAAGCTCGAGGGATGCGAGCTCGTGCTGCAACGGATCGATGACATCCACCACTGTTATGTGGCGAACATCACCGCACCACCGCGCGAATCACTCGAGTTCGAAGTCAGCAAGCACCGGCGTGTGATCTGAAGGCCGCTCCGCGCGGCGCGGTTCACGATCGATGCGTGAGCCGGTGCAACGCTCTGCGAGCGCGCTGCTCGCGAGGATCAGATCGATCCGCAGACCATGATTGCGCCGAAAGGCTGCGGCGCGATAGTCCCACCAGCTAAATGACTTCTCCGGTTGCTCGAAGCGACGGAAGACATCGACGAGTCCGGCATCGAGCAATCTTTGCAACGCGGCACGTTCGGGCGGACTCACGTGCACGCTGCCTTCCCAGGCAGCGGGATCATGCACGTCGCGGTCCTCGGGCGCGATGTTGAAATCGCCGAGCAGGATCACATTGCCCTGCGGCAGCAAGGCGGTGCGCAACCAACGCTCGAGTGCCTCGAGCCAGCGCAGCTTGTAGGCGTATTTGTCGGAGCCCGGTTCCTGGCCGTTCGGCACGTAGAGATCGACGACCGTGAGACCCTGGGTTTTGACAGCGAGCACGCGTCGCTGTTCATCTTCGAAGCCGGGGATCTCCGCAGCCAATACCTCAAGCGGCTGCCGCGAGAGGACGGCGACCCCGTTGTAGGTGCGCTGACCGCTGAACGCCACGTGGTAACCGAGAGCCTCGGTCTCCGTCACCGGAAAATCGGCATCCGGCAACTTGGTTTCCTGCAGCGCCACGATGTCCGGGCGGGCGACGGTCACCCACTCCGTCAGTTGCGGCAGACGAACGCGCAACGAGTTGACGTTCCAGGTGGCGAGCGTGATTTTGGCCATGCGGAATTATGGGACAGCGGCAGAAGTTATGCAGCCCGCAGCGTTGGTTGCGAGGCCCGTGTACGATTCGCGCATGACAAGAGAGACCCATGACCTGATCGTGATCGGTGGCGGCAGCGGCGGACTCGCTTGCGCGCAGCGTGCAGTGGAATACGGCGCGCATGTCGCGCTGATCGAGTCCGCCCGACTCGGCGGTACCTGCGTCAACGTCGGTTGCGTACCGAAGAAAGTGATGTGGAACGCCGCGCAGATCGCCCACGCGGCGCACGATGCGGCGCATTACGGGTTCGATCTGCAGCTCGCGGGTCATGACTGGGCGGCGCTGCGCGCGGCGCGCGAGGCCTATATCGCCCGACTCAACGGCATCTACGAGCGCAATCTCGCCAATCGCAAGGTTGAACTCGTTCGCGGTCATGGTCACTTCACCGCAGTCGGCGAGGTACGCGTCGGCGATCGGCGTCTCGAGGCGCCGCATGTGGTCATCGCCACTGGCGGCCGACCCGCCGTGCCCGCCATTCCCGGTGCGGAATACGGTATTACCTCGGATGGATTCTTTGCCCTCGAGGCCCAGCCGCCTCGTGTAGCCATTGTGGGCAGCGGCTACATCGCCGTGGAAATTGCCGGTGTGTTCGCTGCGCTTGGCAGTCGGGTCTCGCTCATCATCCGCCGGGACCGTGTGTTGCGCGAGTTCGAGGCGATGCTCGGCGACGGCTTGATGAAAATCATGCGCGACGAGGGTATCGATATCGTCACCGGCGCCACGCCGCGTGCGCTCGAGCGTGATATCGATGGCAGCCTGCGTTTGCTCACCGTCGACGGTCGATCGTGCGGGCCCTTCGACAGCGTGGTGTGGGCGATCGGTCGCGAGCCGATGCTGACCGATCTCGCGTTGGATCGCGCCGGTGTGCAGCGTGATGCGAGCGGACACATCGCCGTCGATCCGCTGCAGCAGACGAACGTTGGCGGCATCTACGCGATTGGTGATGTCACCGGGCGCGCGCTCCTCACACCGGTGGCCATCGCTGCGGGGCGACGCCTCGCCGATCGGCTGTTCGGCGGCATGTCCGATCGTCATCTCGACTACTCGAACATCCCGACCGTCGTCTTCAGTCATCCGCCGATCGGTACCGTAGGTTTGAGCGAAGCAGCGGCGCGCGATCGCTATGGTCAGGAAGCCGTGAAAACGTACACCTCAGGCTTCGTGCCGATGTATCACGCACTGACTACGCGCAAGCCGCGGGCCGAAATGAAGCTCGTGACCGTGGGGCCCGAGCAGCGCATCGTCGGTTGTCACGTCATCGGCGCAGGGGCTGACGAGATGCTGCAGGGTTTTGCGGTGGCGTTGAAGATGGGCGCCACCAAGCGTGATTTTGACGATACGGTCGCAATCCATCCGACCAGCGCCGAAGAATTCGTTACCATGCGCTGATCATGACGCTTCGCTCGTTCAGCCCTTGCCGGGTTCAACCTCGCCGAGCAGCAGCCGACGCAGATACTCCGGGGCAATGAGATGACAGTAGCGCGTGCCGCGAAATTGCGGTGGCGCCTCGGCGTAGCGCGGATCGAGCCACTCATTGCGCATGCCCTTCGCCTGCAGCTGCAGACTGCCCTCTGCACCAAGCGTAGCGAGTGCGTAGGGCTCGAGCCATACCGGGCCCTGGGTGGTCACGATGTCGGCCTCGAAGCGGATCCTGCGGCCACCCTCGAAGCGCAATCCTCGACGTTCTTTCGCCGTGAACGACGCAAGCACCTCGCGCAGCGTGATTTCATTGACGCCACTGCAGCCGATATCGGCACCCGCAGCGCCGGCGCCGTAGACAGCGATCAGGTGATCCGCCGTCTTCATCTTGCAGGAGATTATCATGGGGCCCGCCTGCGGATCGCTGCTCTCGCGCCAGACGTATTGAGTCGTCATGAGCGGTTCGGCGACCGGTTTCGATTTGGTGAAGGCCGTGAAGTCGTCGTGGATTTCATTACGCGCGACCGGTTTCGCTGCGACGATGGCGGTCTGGGCGACGATGCAAAACTCGGCCGAGGTGCGCGCGAGTGCAAGGCGTGTCGGCGCACCCGCGTAACCTGCGGCGGTCACGGCTACGAGCACGGCGAACATAGCGCGCCAGCGCCATCGGGCGAAGAAAGCGGACGGGCAAAGAACGGCACGATCGGACATGATTTTTGACTCCCTCGCGGGTGGGCAGTGACCGCAAGGTACACGCCCGCGAAATCGTCCGTTGACTTGATCCGTCGCAACGACCGAAATCCACCCTATGGCTGTCGTTCATTCTTCGGTGCCCAGGCTGCGCCGCCGGCTCGTCGCCGCGTTGGCCGCCAGTCTTGTGCTCGCGGCATGCGACCGGGGGCCGGTCGCCCTGCCCGCGGAGAGCCTGCAGATCCGCATCAATCTGCTGTGCACCACTTGCGACGATTTTCTGCGCTGTGAGCGTCGCGCTGACGTCGAGGCCGCCCTCGGCACTGACTCACCGCAGATCTATCGCATTTATCGACTGCGCGAAAAAAGCTTTTGGGCGCAGATCGCGACCATCTGGGACTACCTTGTGCAGTGGCTGCAGCGCAAAACGAGTGATGAGCGGCCCTTGACGGTCTATCTCAACGACGGCGATGAGCGCAGCATTCTCGACATCTCAGGGTCGGCACGAGTCGACGCGGCCGTGGGTCTGATCAGCTTGCCGGATTCGAGCATCGACATGCGCAACGGCGACTGGCGCGATCTGCGTGGCGAGCGGCAGGGTCGCTGCACAACCTTGCCGCGGCGCGAAGGCTACGCCTGGGTCCGAGCGCTGTTCGGTCGCGAATTGTCGACGACGGCAATGCCGGGGGCGAGCGGGGGCGAACTTGCCGGCAGCGAATCAGTCGAGAGTCGGCCATGAGTGGTTCACCACCGACAAGACGCAGGCTCGGTGCGGGACGAATCGCAGCGCTTGCACTGCGCTATCTACTTGCCGTTTTTTTCTTGGGTGCTGCCGTCAACAAGTGGCAGCAAAATTATCTTTTCAGCGACCGTCTTTCGCGCATCTTCACCGAACGCCTCGAAGAAATCGATCCTGAATCCTTCGGTGCCTGGTTCATCGAAAATATTGGCCTGCCCTATTTTCAGCCGCTGGCCTGGATGGTCTGCTGGGGTGAAACCTTCATCGGTCTCGGGCTGTTGTTCGGCTGCATGACGCGCAGTTCGGCCGCCGGTGCGATGTTGATGATGTTTTCTTTTGCCATGGGCGGCTATTACGATGCCTCCTTGATCGTCCTCGGGTTGATGTTCCTGCCGTTCGTGATCTGGCCCACCGGGCAGTGGCATGGACTCGATGCCCGATTGCATGCGCGCTTTCCCCGTTCTTGGCTATTTCGCTGAGCCGTCGCCAGACCGTACCATCCCGCCACCCGTCCTCAGGGAGACCTTGAATGACCGAGTCCGTCACTGGCCAGAAGTTTGGCCCCGTACGCCTGATGCCGGGCGTAACCCGTGGCCATGTCGGGGCCTATCTTTGGGCGGCCTTCGTCAGCATTGGCATCTTTACCTATGCCACTGCGCTGCAGCCCTATTTGCTTGAGGTCAACATTGGTGTGCCGGCAGAACAGCGCGGCGCTGTATCCGGTGACCTGCAGTTCTGGCAGGAAATCGTCACGCTGCTCTTCGTCGGTCTCTTTGGTGCCTGGTCTGATCGGGTGGGTCGCAGGCTGATCTATATGGTCGGTTTTTTGATCACGGGCTTGGCGTATGCGGCCTATCCCTTTGCCAACGACATCGGCCAATTGCTCATCTATCGGCTGATCTATGCGGTCGGCATCGCCGCGCTTGGCGGCATGCTGGCGACGGTGCTCGCCGATTACCCGGTGGATGCCGATCGCGGCAAGCTCACGGGTATCTCGTTCTTCCTCAACGCCGTCGGCGCGCTGCTGTTCTTCGCCGTACTCACGCGTTTGCCGCAGATGTATGCGGGCTTCGGCGCCACCGAGACCGAGGCAGGGCGCTTTGCTTATCTGACGATCGCGGCGATCTGCGTGATCAGCGCCTTGATCATGCTTGGTCTGAAGCCTGGACGTCCCGATCAGGTAGCCGAGCGACTCCCGTTGAGCACCCTGTTGGCGCAGGGCATCGCCGCGGCACGTCGACCCCGCATTGCACTCGCTTACGCAGCGTCGTTTGCAGCACGCGCAGATCTCGTGATCGTCGCCTTGTTCCTCTCGCTGTGGGTGCAGACGGCGGCGATCGCCGATGGCGCGACCCCGGCGGAGGCGGCGGCGCGTCAGGGCGCGCTCTTTGGCATCGTGCAGGGTTCGGCAATGTTGTGGGCGCCCATCTTCGGTTGGATGGCCGACAAACTTGATCGAGTGACTCTGGTGATCATCGCCACCGTGTTGTCGGTGATTGGCTATGGCTGGATGGGTTTCACGCCCGATCCAGCGGTCGGTGCTGCAGCCTTCGCCGCTGCGGCGATGCTCGGCATCGGTCAGGCGAGCGGCATCCTCGCCTCGCAGGTGCTGATCGCTCAGGAAGCGCCGAGCGCGATTCGCGGCGCGGTGATCGGCATGGTGGGTTTCTTTGGCGCTCTCGGCATCCTAGCCATTTCAAAGATTGGCGGTATCGCCTTTGATGAGTGGCGTTACGGCGCGCCGTTCATCATCATGGCGGGCGCCAATGTCGTCTTGTTGGTCTACGCGGCCTGGGTGCGCATGCAGCCGCGTTCCCCGGCGGCCGAACAACCGGCGTGAGGGTCGTATGAGCGCAGTATTGCGCAGCAGGCGCGCGCGCCGCGGGCGTGATCGCCTGCGGTTTGGTGTGCTCGTCGGTGCGCTGTGGGTAGCGGCGTCCGCAACCGCCATCGCGGCCGGCAATGGCGCTACGCCACGCGTCATCAGCGGTGAGTATCGCAACGAAACCATCGCCGAGGGCGCACGCCGAGGTGGCGAGCGCTTCGAGCTCGCCGTGCATGTGGATGGTTCGCGAACCGTGTCGATTTCTTCGGATCTCACTTCGCGCAACGCCTGGTTCACGGTGGTGTTGCGCAGCGCCGCAGATTTCCGCCCGCTTGAGGCCTATGCCGATTACTGGAACGGCGGGGTGCACAAGGGCAGTGGGCTGTTTCGTGTCGAGGGTGAGCGCGTGTTCGCCGAATCACGCGGCAAGACGAGTGGTGTGCAGCATAGCGAAACCGTCGTTCCGGCGCGCTTTTCCATCGGCGCGCACCCGGTCTCGGCCGATGGTTGGCACACCGCGAGTCACGATGCAACCAAGCCTGGCAAGCAGCAGATTTCGCTCTACAGCGTGGAAGCGGGCGCGGATCCCGCCAAGCCCGCGCTCGGTACGCTGGTCTCGCTCGATATCGAATTTCTCGGTGAAGAGACCATCGAGGTACCGGCGGGCCGCTTCGAGACGCGCCGCTATCGCCTTGCTGGCATGAACGATCTTTGGGTACACGGACCCGAGCGTATCGTCGTCAAGTCGGAGTTGCCGGCGCGCGGTTTGCGCTACGTACTCACTTCGCTGCAGACACGCTAGCGCGCAAGCGCGAAAACACCAGCGCACCGGCGAGCAGCGACACGGCTGCGGCGAGGAAGGGCGCGCCCGGAAGATTCATGGAACCCGTGGTCGCTGCGCTGAAAAGATGCGTCATGGTGAAGGGAGTCACGATCGCCGTGAAACTGACGATGCCGGCGATCGCGCCTTGCAGTTCGCCTTGGGCATTCGCCGGAACTTGACGCGACAGGATCGCGCGAATCGAGGGCATGGTCAGACCGATCAGACAGGCGAGCGGCACGCTCGCAAAGAGCATCATGGGCGTGGTGGCAAGTCCGTAGCCGATGAAACCAACGCCACCCAGTGTGAGGCCGATCAGCGCCGTGCGCCGCTCGCCGAGACGTTTGGTGAAGAGGCCGACGAGCCCGCCCTGCACGATCGCCGTGCCGAGCCCGAGCACGGCCAAAGAAATACCGATATCGCGTTCGGCCCAGTCGAACTTCGCCATGGTCATCCACGCCCAGGTCGAGGGCAGCGTGTCATGGCCGATCTGGTACATGAAGAGCACGAACAGCAGCAACAGCGCGCCCGGAATGGCTTTCATCGAGCGCAGCGCGCCGATGACGTTGGCGCGACGTGCCGAGAAGTCACGACGGTCGGTCGCAGGCAGGGTTTCGCGCAATACCGCGAGTGCAATCAGGAAGTTGAGGGCGGTGAATGCGGCAGCGGCAAAGAATGGTACTCGTGGCCCATAGCCACCAAGCAAGCCGCCGATCACCGGTCCCACGATGAAGCCCATGCCCCAGGCGGCGCCGTTCAGGCCGAAATATTTGGCGCGTTGATCGGGTGGGATGATGTCGGCTACCACCGCGTTCGCGGTAGCGAAGGTGGCGCCGGCGATGCCTGCGACAAGACGGCCGACGAACAACCAGAAAAGTGTGGGAGCAAAGCCCATCAACACATAGTCGATCGAGAGAGCCGCCAGCGAGGCGAGCAGAATGGGCTTGCGACCCAGGCGATCGCTCAGGTTGCCGAGGATGGGCGAGAAAATGAACTGCATTGACGCATACGCGAGCGTCAGCCAGCCGGCGATCGGTGCGGCATCGGCGATGGTGAGACCGGACAACTCCATCACCAGTTTTGGTGCGACCGGGATGATGATGCCGATGCCCAGCGAGTCGATGAACAGCGCCATGGCGACGATCGGCAGCATGCGCCGCCGTGGATCGGGGGTGCTCAACCGAAACCCGCTCCCTTGGATTGTCGATAGCGCTGCACGAGCTCGAGCGCGGAGTATGGGGCGGGCGGCAAATCGATATCACTGATCGCAAGCGGAGTGGTGCGTTCGCCAAAGCGCAGCAAGTGCGCGCAGAAGGTCAGTCCGCCGCCGAAAGCCGGCATCAGCAGCAACGCGCCCGGGCGGATACGTCCCTCTTCAAGCGCTTCGCACAACGCCACCGGCACGGTGGCCGCCGACATGTTGCCGTAGCGATCGACACTGACGTACACGCGCTCCATCGGCACGCCGGCGCGTTTGGCGACGTATTCGATGATACGCAGGTTGGCTTGATGCGGCACCACGAGATCGATGTCGTCCGCGGTCTTGCCGGCGCGGCGCAGTACATCTTCGCTCGCACTGCCCATGCCGTTGACGGCTTTTTTGAAGATCTCCTGACCTTCGAACTGCCATTCGGTGGCGCCGAGCATGCGGCCTTGATGCACATAGGCGCCGCCGATGCCATGAATACGCAGGATCTCGCGCGAGTCGCCGTAGCAACCGAGTTTTTCGAGCAGCAAGCCCTCATCGCGATCGGTGGCCTGCAGCACGACCGCTGCGGCGCCATCGCCGAACAGTACCGCCACGTTGCGATCGTCCCAGTTCATGTAGGGCGAGATGAGTTCGCCACCAACGACGAGTGCGGTACGGACCACGCCGCTTTTGATCATCGCCGCGGCGGTCGACAGACCGTAGAGGAAACTCGTGCAGGCAGTATTGACGTCCATGGCGGCACAGCCGTCGGCGCCGAGTTTTTGCTGCAGCCCGGAAGCCATGTTCGGACATTGATCGTCGTGGGTCGTGGTGCCGAAGACGATCAGTTCGACGTCGCGGCCGGTAAGCCCGGCACAAGCCAAGGCGCGCGCCGCCGCCACGTGGGCCATGTCACCGAGCGAGACGTGCGACACGCGACGCGTCGAGATTCCTGTGCGACTCGTGATCCACTCGTCGGACGTATCGAGAAAGGTCGCGATATCGGCATTCGTGAGAACGCCGGGCGGCAGGCATTTGCCCCAGCCCGTGATGGTTGCATTCGGCATGTGATCCCCCCGAGGCAGCGAGGATAACCCTGACCGACCTGCGTAGCCATCGACTGCAGGGGTTTGTCTTCGGACTCGCGCCTGCGGTAGCCTGCCGGCAAACAACTATTTCCGGGGGAAAAACATGTGGATGCCACCGCTCGAGGACGCTTGGCAGGGCAAGGTCCAGTTCTACGAACTCATCTTCGGTACCTGGACCGTCTATGTGTTCCTGGTATGGCTTTGGCAGAAGGTTCTCAAGGAACCGCTGGATGAGTGGCGCTACGTGCTTCTGACGTTCTTCGGCGCGGGCGCGTTCTGGATCAACCACTATTGGTTGAAGGCGCCTTTTCCGGTGTGGCTGATCCTCATCAATGCCTACACCGTGTTTTATCTTGTGGCGTGGTGGGTGATCGGCGTGCGTGGTCGCCCGCGTTCACTCGCCTGGAAAGCCGGTGCACTCGGCGGTGCCGTGGCATACACCGTGGCGTTCATCGCCTTCGAGAACTTGGCCCGCCTCGGCGTCGAGCGCTGGGGCATGCACGAATTTTGCTGGATGACGCTGTCGTTCTTCGGCTTCTGGTGGCTGATTCTTTGGCGTGCGCGTTCGACGGTTGTGCCCCGTCAAATCGCCTGAAGCACCTCGAGCGAGACACGCTCGGCGGATTCGAAGGCACCTTCCATGCCGCGACTGCCGACCGAGGTGTGCTCGCCGCAGAAGAACAGTCTTTGGTGCGGTTTGGCGATGGCCGCGCGCAGCTCGCGTACCTGACCGGGCTGGAAAATCGCCCAGTCGCCCGCAGCAAAAGGATCTGCCGCCCAGGAGTGCATGCCGGCCAAGGTAAGCTGACCCTTTGAGGCCGGACGCAGTCTCGCGAACTCGGCAATGATCAGCTGCTTGGCTTCTTCGGGCGGCAGACGATCGACGAACTGTGCATTCAAACCACGAGCCCACACAGTGAGGCTCGTGACTTCGTCGTCGGTCTTGCCAAATTTTTGTGCAAGTACGAGACCGAGCGGCCCATCGGTCCACATCGAGGGCGACATGCCGTCATCGAGCCAGAAAGGTCGCTTCGAAACAAGATGGAACTGCGTGATCGGGATGTAGCCCAACGTCTGGATTGCCTTGTGCTGCACCGGTTCGGGCAGCGGGTTGATGGCGACGTGGCGCAGCGTGGAGAACGGCATCGAGCACACCACGGCCTTGGCCTTGTAGACCTTGCCGTCGCTGCAGGTGACCTTGGCGCTCGTGGCATCGACATCGATGGCGATCACGCGTCGATCGAGTAGCAAATCACCCTTCAGCCGTCGCGCCATCGCCATGGGCAAAGTCTGGTTGCCGCCCTTGAACGCGCCGATCAGCAGCCCGGGTGGTGCAGACGGCGCCCCCGGCGCGGGACGGGCCGAGCCTGCCGCGGCCTGCGATCCCGCGGCGGGCGGATTATTTACGGCGCCCGTGCGCGAAAAGGCCATCAAGGCGCCGCGATTCACGTTTTGCCAATGGTCGGCAAAAGCCTGCTGCAGCAACGACACGTCGTGCGCCGTGGTGCCATAGGCGATGTTGGTGTCGAAGCCGAGCCGGATCATGGCGTCGTTGGCGCCGTGCGAACTCAGGAATTCGTGGACCGAGATGTCGAATTTGGCGTGTGCGGCGTCGTGCCAGTTCTCGAGATCGCGGAACGGCATGTGCTGCTTGAAGAGCGAATCCGCCCAAGCCCAAGGCGCGAGTTTTCTTTGCTCGCCGACGAACGGATTGCGCGGGTGAGTGGGCCAATCTTTGAGTGGGATGTGTTCGCCGCCGAGGAACATCTCCTGACCCGCTCGATTGGCGAACAGCCGCGGCGCCAGATTGACGATTTCGATGTTGTTGCGTGCTGCCGCGTCGATGCAGCGGCCATAGGCATTGGCGATGGTATTGCCGCCGACTTCCGGGTTTCCGGGGACGTCGAACAGGGTATAGACGCGGCCGCCGACGCGGTTGCGGCCTTCGAGCGTCAGGGTTTTGAGGCCGTTTTCTTCGAGGGTGAGCGCGGTTTCGAGACCGGACAATCCGGCGCCGATGACGATCACATCGGGATCACCCGTGCCCGCAGCATAGGCCGACGATGACCAGCCGGCGACGGCAGCCGACACGGCGGAGGCAACGACAAACTCGCGACGATTGATACCCATGGAGAACACTCCTCTGATTGCCTCTGTTGTACCGCGAGCCGCGTACGGCTTCAAATTTTTCCGGCCACCGTGCGGGCGGTAACGCAGTCCAAGGTCGAGGTGTCGCCTCAGCGCAACCGACAGACCCGCAATTCGGGCTCGGTGATCGAGCCGATGTAGAGCCGTCCGTCGAACACGGCACCGACGCTACCCGCCGAAATGCTCGAGCCATCCTCGACATACACCGGTCGAACCGCATCGTTCGCGTAGGTCACGATGGTCGTTGGCGCGGGATGTTGCGGATCACCGAAGTGGCGGATCAGGTCGAGCAGCCGCGCATGGATGGCGATCCACAGCGTGCCATCGACGTCGACGTTCACGTTATCCGGTGAGCCATCGAGTTCGATGCGACGCGTGAAGCGCAGATCTCCGGTGAGCGGATTACGCGAGTATTCGGCGAGGCGCTTGCCCAAGGTCTCGGCCGCATGCAAGCGCAGCCCATCCGGCGAGATACCGAGGCCGACTGCACTCTTCAGGCCACTGGCGACGATACGGCCCGTCGTGCCGTCATGGAAAACCAGCGTCGAGAGGCCGGCACGCAGCGCTGATTCGCGGAAGCGTTGCCAGACATTGCTCGCGCCCTTGTCGTTGGCAACGTAGAACTGGCGTGGCCCGACGGCGACGATGGCATTGGGCGATACCAAAAGCGGATCGCGCACTGTCTCGATGTGGACGAATCGACCGGTGGCCGATTGCTCAAAGATTTCGACGGTGTGCGACTGCTCGGGCGGGTGACTGATCACGAACAGACGCAGCTTGCCGTCCCCCATGCGATACAGCGCCATGCCATGCGGTCTGAAAAACGGCGGTGCCGACTCCAGAGCCTTGTCGATGCGCAAGGGATCGGCGGCGAGATCGATCTGCAGCACCTCGCCCTCGACATCGGCACCGGTAACGAGTGCGCGTCGATCGAGCGAGGAGAGATAGGCGATGCTGCGGTTGCGATCGATCTGGATATCTTCGGCGCTTGCGGACAATGGCAGCGTCGTGCATTCACCCGGAGTTTGCGGCTGCAACTCGCGGAACTGACCTCCGAAGGACAGAAACTCGAGTGAGAACACAGCGAGCAGGACAAACAGAATGCCTGCAGCGATCAGACTGCGCCTGAGCCAACTCTTCAAGGAAACGCTACCCCGTATTCGTTTCGCGCGACGAAGCGCGCCGCACATTGTAGCGTGGTACTCGCCGGTTGCCGCAGTCGCTTACTCGATCGCCGCGGCGGCGCGCAGACCCTCGATCATGGCGGTGCGCAACAAGTACTGCCGAGTTCGCTGCGGATCCGCTGCGATCGCCCGCATGTCGGCCTGGCGGGCGGCGCGCTTGGCGGGATCGGTTTCTTCCAGCGTCTGCTTGTTGGCGATGGTCTGGGTCTGCAGATATTGCTCGGCGACGGCCCGCCGTTGCCGGTCGTAGCGATCGAGCAGCGCGGCATCGGCGCCCCGCCAGACCTCGGCCAACTTGCCGGCGAGATTATGTGCGTCATGCAGGCCGAAATTGAGACCCATGCCGCCGAGCGGATTGTTCACATGGGCGGCATCGCCGGCGAGCAACACGCGACCCCGACGGTAGGTGGCGGCGACGCGTTGGTGGACCGCATAAAGATTGGTGTGGATCACCTGGCCGCGTCGACTCTCGGGCACGAAGGCGGCGAGGCGTTCCGTTGCGCGACCGAAGTCGAGCAAGTCGCGCTCGTCATCTTCGGGGTTGGTCGGAAAGACGCTGCGCCAGATGCCGCGCTCGTCCTCGCCCGGTATCTTGAAGGTGGCTGTCCATTCGACGGGATCCATCGTGTACGAACTGAAGGCGAAGCCGAGCGGCGCAAAATCAAAGGTGGTGGTGATCACGAGAAAGCGTTCGGGCCAAGTGAAGCCGCGAAACTCGATGTCCTGGCTCTTGCGCACGACACTGCGGCCACCATCGGCACCGACCAGCCAGCTGCCGGCGTGCCAGCGGCGATTCCCTTGTTCGTCTTGCAGTTCGACCCGCACTCCCGAGTCATCTTGCGACACCGCCGTCACTTCGACGCCGTGAACAATTTCGGCGAGCGGCGAGGCGGCGACACGTTTTTCGATCATCGCGACGAGCTTGTGCTGCTCGCACTGCAGTCGATACGGATAGCGCGTTTCGCCGGCGAGCGCCTGCAGATCGAACTCGGCGATCACGCCCTCGCTTCGGTCGCGATACTGCCAAGTGCGCGCAACGATGCCGCGTTGATGCAGTTCGTCCGTCACGCCGGAGGGCTCGAGCATCTCAAGTGACGGTGGATGATAAGTGGCCGCACGCGGATCGGCATGCGGCGCCGCGCTGCGCTCGAAGACCACGACGGGCACACCTTGCGCGGTGAGAAAGAGCGCAGTGGCCATGCCTGCGGGCCCGCCGCCTGCGATGAGTACCGGAGCAGTCACGACTTAAAAAGTCTCGAGCGTGAGCCCGTATCCCGCAACGCGATCCTCGATACCGGTACGGCGCAGCGCATCCCAATAAGTGATCGCATTGATGGCCAGCACCGGTTTGCCGAACCAGCGTTCAGCTTCGGCGCAGGTGTGGATGGCGGCCAGATTGGTGCCCACCTGTACGACGGCGTCGACGTCGCTGCCATCGAGCGAGCGCAGGGCATCGATGACTTGTCGGCGCGTGGTATGGGCGATCTGCACGGGCGAGGGGCATTTGAGACCGATCAGTCGGGGGATCGTGAAGCCGGCTTCCTCGAAATAGCGCCGTACCTGCTCGTCACCGCGTGGTTGGTGTGGCGTCAGTACCGCAATCGATTTGGCGCCGAGTCGACGCAACGCCGTCACGGTAGCGGTCGAGCCCATCGATACACCAACGCCCGCACGCTCGACGAGTTCGCGCTGCAGTTCGTCCGCCGCGGCCACGCCACCCCAGAAAGCCTCGAGCGCGACACCCATGATCACGTGTGTCGGCTGGCAGGTCATCACCTGATCGATCGCCGTGCGCATGCCGTCCCGCATCGCCTGCACGTGTTCCATGAAGGCTTGCTCGGTGGTGAGTGGACGTTCCTTGATGCTGATGCGAGCCAGATGATTGGTGACGCCGCGCGGCCGCAACATTTCGCATTCTGGTTGGCAGCTGGTGTTCGTCGAGGGAACGACGATGGCGATTCGCCCGCGATGTCCAAGTTGGTCGGTCATGGTGATTTGGTACTTCCGCCGTCGATGGTGAGAGAGGTGCCGGTCAGATGCGCTGCTAACGGTGAAGCGAGGAACGTGACGTGCTGGGCGATTTCTTCGGCACTCGCGAGGCGGCGCAGTGCCGTCTTTTCGAGGAAACGCGCTTCGGCTTCGGCTGTCGTGATGCCTTCGCGCGTAGCGGCACTCTGCATCAAAGTATTCCAGCGCGATGAGCGTACCGGACCAGGATTGACTGCATTGATGGCGACACCGTGAGGTCCGAGTTCTTCGGCGAGTCCGCGCACGATGGCAAGCAGCGCCGCGTTGGCCGCAGCGCCTGGCAGCATACGTGGTTCGGGCTGACGCGCCGAGTTGCCGACCACGAGCACGATGCGCCCACCGCGACGGGCGATCATCCGCGGCGCCACGGCGCGCAGCATACGGATGGTGCCGAATAATTTGACCTCGAGATTGCTGCGCCAGGCCGCATCATCGATTTCCCAGAAGACACCGCCCTGCGCAGCACCCGCCGCCGAAACGAACACGTCGATGCCGCCCAAAGATTTTTCTGCCTGATCGATGGCAGCATCGACCGACTCGGCATTCGACAAATCGCAGGCAATGGTCCGATGCGTCGTCGCGGCAGGGACGAGTGAAACCGCGAGGGCTTGCAAGGTTGGCAGGTCACGGCCGAGCAGGGCGAGCGTTGCACCTTCGGCTGCGAGACTCGTGGCGATCGCCTTGCCGAGCACGCCCGCCGCACCGCACAGCACCACCCGTTTCCCGTTCAACTGCAGATCCATGGCGGTGTTCTTCCTTTACCGGTGTGCTTGGATACGCTGACGCGCGAGGGCTGCGCCCGCACCGAGTGCGTGCAGCTTGCCTCGCGCAAGCTCCGCAGACAGCGGCGCCATGCCGCAGTTGGTGCAGGGTAGCAGTCGCGATTTTTCGACGTGACGCGTCGCCTCGAGGATGTTGTGGGCGACCTCTTCGGCACTTTCGAGTTTGCCCGGCAACACTTCGATGGCGCCGACCAGCAATTCTTTGTCAGGCAACAGCCGCAGCACCTCGTGCGGTACGCGCGATCCGGCGAATTCGAGTGATACCTGGCGTACGCTGCTGGCGTTGATCCACGGGAAGATTTGTTCGTACTGACGCCATCGATCGCCGAGCGATTCTTTCCAGCGGATATTGGCTTCGATGCCATAGCCGTAGCAGATGTGCACCACGGTGGTGGTCTTCAGTCCCTGCATGGCGCGCTCGAGCGCCGGCAACCCCCAGTCACGTACCTCTTCAAGGAAAACATTGAAGGCGGGTTCGTCGAATTGGATGACATCCGCGCCCGCCGCTTCGATTTCGCGAGCCTCTTCGTTGAGCAGTTCCGCAAAGCGCATCGCCATGTCGGCGCGACGGCCATAATGACCATCGGCCAGCGTGTCGCAGATCGTCATCGGACCAGGCAGCGTGATTTTGAGTTGCTGATCGGTGTTCGCGCGCATGAAGGCCGCGTCGGCTACGTGCACGGCTTGCGGACGCGACAGCGGCCCAGTGACGGTGGGTACGTCAGCTTCGTAGCGGTTGTTGCGGATACCCATCCGCGTTTTGCGGTTCCAGTCGATTCCGTCGATGCGCTCGAGGAAGCCGTGCACGAAGTGCATACGGAACTGTTCGCCGTCACCGACGATGTCGAGCCCGGCGTTCTCCTGTTCGCGCAGCCACTCGAGTGCCGCACGTTCCTTGCCGCGCTGCAGCGGTTCGCCATCGAGGCGCCAAGCTGCCCAAAGTTTTTCGGGTTCGGCCAGCCAATCGGGCTTCGGCAGACTGCCGACAGTGGTTGTCTTGAACACCGCCGCATCTTAACGACGTGCGCCGCAAGGCCTCTCAGGGCGCGGTGGCTTGCTCACCTAGTGGAATGGAGGCTCAACTTGCGGAATGGGGCTGCGCAAAGAACTTGCGGGGCCCTTTCAATGTCCGGAGCGGAGTGGATCTTGCGATCCACTCCGCCCGGCGCATCCCTGGACGGGGGGTGTTTCCTTACATCCGGACTTCCGTGTCCGGTACGGCCCCCATGATTCGGGTGCCGTGTCCTTCAAATCGATCAGTTCGGCAGCAACACGCTGTCGACGGCGACGACCACGCCGTTGTCGGCGTTGTAGTCGCCCGTGACGCGGGCGCCATCGACGCGCAGGCGACCACGGACGAGTTCGAACTTCACTTCTTCACCGGCCACCGTCTTGGCGCTGCGGGTGCGCTTCATGTCCTCGCTCTCGAGGGCTTTTCCCGGCACCACGTGGTTGGTGAGGATCTTGACCAGCTGGTCCTTGTTCTCGGGACGCAGCAGCGCCTCGAGCTGGGCGGGCGGCAGCTTGGCGAAGGCTTCGTCGGTCGGCGCGAAAATCGTCACCGGACCGTTGGCGGTCAGGGCGTCTTGCAGGCCGGCGACTTCGATGGCCTTGGCGAGCGTGTTGAAGTTGCCCTTCTGCTTGGCAACATCGAGCACGGTCGAGTTACCGGCGGCTTGGGCGGCCAGCGACGCGACGCCCAGCAGGGCGGCGACAATCGAGGCTTTGGCATTGATGCGAATCATGGCAGTACTCCGTTTTATCGAGGGGGCGTACCGCTGTCCGGCGTACGCTTGGGGTATCAATTGAAATGGAGGGTGACAGGGCGCGGCGATTTTGTCAATATGTTGTACAGGCAAAGGTTGTACAGAAGCTAAACAAGACATGACGCAGTACGCAACGATGACCGTTTCGGGCCAGTTCACGATCAAAGCAGTCGCCCAGGCCACGGGGCTGTCGGTCGAGACCCTGCGCGCTTGGGAGCGACGCTACGAAGTCGTTCGGCCTTACCGCGACTCCTCAGGCCGCCGCACCTATTCAGCCGCAGACGTCGCCCGCCTGCGCCTGCTGCGCACGGCTACCGAGCTTGGCCACACGATCAGCCGCTTGGCGGGCCTTGGCGAGGAGGCTCTCGCCAAGCTGGTTGCCGATTCGGGCGGGCAGGCGCGTCCTGGTCCCGCCCGCGGACAGTCGTACGTTGAACGGGCGCTGGACGCCGCCGAGCATTCCGACCCGGCGGGAGTCGAAGAGGTGTTGACCTCGGCGCTGGCCCTGCTGCCCCCGAACGAGGTGGTCAACACCGTATTGGTGCCACTCGTGCGCGAAGTCGGCGAACGCTGGCATCGCGGCGAGGTGTCGATTGCCCAGGAGCACATGGTCACCGACATTGTGCGGCGACTCATCATCAGCGTCTCGCGTGGCTATCTGCGCTCGGAGGGCGGACCGTGCCTCGTGTTGGCGACCCTTTCTGGCGAGCGCCACGAGCTTGGCATCCTGATGTGCAGTTGGTTGGCCGCTACGCGCCGGTTCCGCACCCACTACCTCGGGGTCGATGTACCGCCGCGCGAGATCGCCCGGTTCGCGCTAGAGGTGGATGCGCGCGCGGTGCTCGTCTCGTTGGTCATGCCCGAAAACGAAGTGCCCGCGCTTGCCCAGTTGGGCGAATTGACCGACGAGCTGCGCGGGCGTTGCGAGGTGTGGGTCGGCGGGGTTGCCGCCCGCATGCTGACCGCCGAGGAAATTCCGGACGGGTGTCTGCTGTTGCCGACCGGCGGCGATTTCGAGCAGCGGCTCGATTTGCTGGCCGCACAACATTATTCCTGACCCAAGTCATTCCTGACCCAAAGTCCTAACCAAACCTTACACTGGAGGCCATTCCCTCGGTGTGCCGCGCCGCGGTACGATCGACGGCATGCACTCTCTGCGTGAGTTTTTGACTGCCACACGGCGATTTCTACTGCTGTCCATGATGGCCGTGCTGAGCGCCTGTGGCGGTGGCGGGGGTGGTGGCTCAGGGAACACGAGCCCCGCAGCCTCGTCTGCACCGTCGGCACCCCCGATCAGCAAAGTTGAGGCCTTCCGCTTTCTCAATCAAACGACCTTCGGTGCCACCGAAGCGGAGGCCGCGAGACTGATCGCGCTCGGTGATTCCAACACCGCCTACACGCGCTGGTTCGATGCGCAGATCGGCCTCGAAGCCTCGCTACTCTTGCCCGCGGTCGAAGCGGCTTATCCGAATCCGGTGCCGGCGAATTTCAACATCGGCTCGCTCAATGCCGTGCGTCTCGAGCGCTGGTTTGCGAATGCGCTGACCGGTCAGGACCAGCTGCGCCAACGCGTGGCCTTTGCGCTCTCCGAAATCTTTGTGGTGTCGCAGGTGGGCGCACTGCAGAACCTGCCGAACGCCACGGCCGATTTTCACGACATGCTGGCGCGCAACGCTTTAGGCAATTTCCGCAAGCTGCTCGAGGATGTGACGTTGCACCCGGCGATGGGCGTTTATCTCTCGATGCTCGGTAATCAGCGTGCCGTGGCCAACACCAATCTGCGACCCGACGAGAACTATGCGCGCGAGATGATGCAGCTCTTCAGCATCGGTCTCGTGCAGCTCAACGTGGACGGATCGGTCAAGCTCGATGCGTCAGGTCAGCCCCTGCCGACCTATGATCAGGACGCCATCGAGGGTTTTGCGCGCGTCTTCACCGGTTGGAAGTGGGACTGCCCGTCGACGTTGCCGACCTGCACGTTTGCGAACACTCGCCCGCAACCCGCGCCGGGCCCGGGCTACAACCAGGTGAGGCCGATGCGCCTTTATCCCGAACAGCATGAACCGGGCAGCAAGGAAGTGCTCGCCTATTCGGGCGTCGCCCTGCCAAATGCCATCATTCCGGCGGGTCAGGGCGGTGACAAAGATTTGCAGGATGCACTCGACAACGTGTTCAACCACCCGAATGTCGGTCCGTTCATCGGCAAGCAGCTGATCCAGAAACTGGTGACGAGCAATCCGTCGGCGGCCTACGTGCAGCGTGTAGCGGAGAAGTTCAACAACGATGGCGCCGGTCGGCGCGGCAATCTCGAGGCGGTGATCAAGGCCGTGCTGCTCGATTCGGAAGCGCGCAATCCGCCCGCCGGTGTTGCCGCATCGGCTGCGGGAAAATTGAAGGAGCCGCTGCTGCGACTCACGCAGTTCTGGCGCGCCTACGACGCCAAAGCGGATTCCGGCCGCTCTGGCGCTGCCGTCAATTTTACCGGCGGCGTCAATGCGGTGTTCGGGCAGGCGCAGGGCAGCTCGCCCTCGGTGTTCAATTTTTTCAGTCCGTTCTATGCACCGCCCGGCGAGATTGCCGATGCGGGGCGGGTCGCGCCCGAGATGCAACTCGCCACCGAACATCTCAACACGCAGATTGCCAATTTCTTCTGGACTCAGGTGCAGGCGCGTACTCAAGCGGCGGGTACCCGAGGCGCCGATCTGATGTACATCAACACTGCCGATGACATGATGACCGCCAACGACAGCGAGGCGTTGATCAACCGGGTGGCTGAGCGTTTGCTCGGCAGCGCCACGCTGCTGTCGCCGACGCTCAAGGCGCAGGCCAAAGCGCAAATCGAACGGACCGTCGTGCCGACCACCACCAGCCCGACCACGGCATTAGGCACACGCACGGCGGACGCTATTTTCTTTGTCGTGACCTCGCCAGAGTTTGCGCTGCAGCGCTGAAACGGAGATCTCATGAATCGCCTGCGACGCAAATTCCTCAAGGCTGCTGCTGCGGGCGGCGCTGCTTACGCCTTCGGTCGCACGGCTGATACGGTGCATGCGCAGATGAGCGGCACGGGGGGCTTCGCCGATTACAAGGCATTGGTCTGCCTGTTCCTGTTCGGCGGCAACGACTCTTGGAACATGGTGGTGCCGACGAGCACCGCCGAATACAACGCCTATGCGCGTTCGCGTGGCGGCGGCACGGCATCGAGCCTCGCCATCGACCGCACGGCACTATTGCCCGTCACGCTGCAGGGCCAGAGCGCCGGAGATCCGACTTTCGGCGTTCATCCGAGCATGAGCGGTACCCGCGAGCTATTCAGTGCCGGCCGACTCGCCGTCATGGCGAACGTCGGACCGCTGATTCGGCCCACCACCAAAACCCAATACCAGAGCGCAGCGACGCTCGGTCATGCCTTGCCGCCGCAGCTGTTTTCGCACAACGATCAACAGGACCAATGGCACAGCCTGCGCGGGCGTGCGATGCTCAAGTCGGGTTGGGCGGGTCGGGTCGCCGATGTACTCAACGCGCAGACCGGCAATCAGGCGTTGTCGGTGAACGTCTCGCTTGCCGGACAGACGTATTTTCATGCCGGTGAAATCGCCAAGCCCTATGTCATGGGCGCCAATGGCCCGACGGCTTTTACCGCCTTTCCGACAACCGGCGTCGGCCCATCAAGGCGTGCGGCATTCGAGTCGGTGCTGAACGGTACGCTGTCCTCCGCATCCAACACAGTCTACGAGCGGGCCTATGCCGGCGTGCAACAGCGAGCGGTGCAATTCGCCGATCGGCTGAGCAACGCGATCGCCAGCAGCTATTCGTTCACCGCGCTGCCGAACACCGGGAACCTCTCGGCGCTGCAGCAACAGCTGCGTACGGTCGCCAAGATCATTTCGATGCGCCACAACCTCGGACTCTCGCGACAAATATTCTTTGTCTCGGCGGGCGGTTTCGATCAGCATGACGATCTGGTTGCCGATCAGCCCGGTTTGCTCGCCAACATCAGCGCCTCGATCAGGGCGTTCCATGATGCAATCAATGAAATCGGCATGGGTGAGAATGTCACGCTGTTCACGCATTCCGACTTTGGCAGAACGCTCACCTCGAATGGCGATGGCTCTGATCACGCCTGGGGTGGCATCCAGTTGGTAGCAGGCGGCGCGGTGCGCGGCGGTCGTTTCTATGGCACATATCCCGTGCTCGAGACGGGTGGTGCATGGGATGTCGGCGGCGGGCGGATCATTCCGACGACTTCGGCAGATCAATTTGCCGCTACGCTCGCCAGTTGGTTCGGCGTGCCGGATCAGGATCTCGCCAAGGTAGCGCCCAGCATCAACAATTTTTCGGCGCGCAATCTCGGCTTCATGGTTTAAAGGGAGCCGGGAGTAGCCCACGGGCGACGAAGCGGGCGACTCCCGCACCGTCCGGCCAAGGCGATCGATCTCGATCGACGACGGTCGTGCCGCTGACGATGCCGCAATGGTGCCGCGCGCGTCCTGCGTCGACCCAAAGCTCATCCCCTTCGGCGAGTACCGTGCCCCACTCGCGATCGACCAGCCGAAAGCGCTCCATTGTCACCTCAAACCAAAGATTTTTACTATGGGTGACGCGCCGCACCTCGAGCACCAGCGCGCTCATCGACGCTTCCGCATCGTTTCGGTCGATGATCAGGCGGGGCAGACCTTCGCGGCCGAAGTGCCGCGCCCACGGCGGCCTATCAACCCCCGAGATTAGCGCTGGATCGTCCTGCTGGGGTTTTGCGTCAAGCAAAATCGTCTCCGCATCGATCCGGCCGCTCGCGCGAAACTCGGGTGTTGCATACGCCTGACAGAGCGGTTCGAGATGTGCCGCGCCTGCGGCGCCCCAGGCGGCGATGCCGAGCAGCACGCTGGCCGGAACGGCGAGCGCCCCGAGACAGAGTCTTATCCAGCGTCGACGTACGCCGTCACCTTCGAGTCAGATGACATCGGCGAGTACGAGCAGCAGCAGGGAGGCCGGTACCGCCAAAAAGACGACAACGACGATGCCCAGTGCGAGATCGTTCAAAGAATGAACCGGCTCAGGTCTTCGTCCTCGGCGAGCTTGCCAAGACTGGCATCGACATAGGCGGCATCGATGCGGATCAGACTGCCGGCGCGTTCGCTGGCATCGTACGAGAGCTCCTCGAGCAGACGCTCCATTACCGTGTGCAGGCGTCGCGCACCGATATTTTCGGTGCGTTCGTTGACGTGAAAGGCGATCTCGGCGAGCCGACGGACGCCCTCGGTCGAGAAGTCGACCTCCACGCCCTCGGTACGCAGCAAGGCGGCGTACTGCGTGGTCAGCGAGGCGTCCGGTTCAGTGAGGATGCGCACGAAGTCCTCGACCTTGAGTGGCTCGAGTTCGACGCGGATCGGGAAGCGACCCTGCAATTCCGGAATCAGGTCAGAAGGCTTGGCCACGTGGAACGCGCCCGAGGCGATGAACAGCACATGATCGGTTTTGATCGGTCCGTACTTTGTATTGACGGTACAACCTTCGACCAGCGGCAACAGGTCGCGCTGCACGCCCTCGCGCGAGACATCGGCGCCATAAGTGTCCTGCCGTCGGCAGACCTTGTCGATTTCGTCGATGAAGACGATGCCGTTCTGTTCGGCGTTGCGCACTGCCGAGGCGCGGATTTCTTCTTCGTTCAGCATCTTCGCCGCTTCTTCTTCGACCAGCAGTTTGGCAGCCTCGCGCACCTTCATTTTGCGGGCACGGGTTTTGCCGGCACCGAGGTTCTGGAACATGCTCTGCAACTGTTGTTGCATCTCTTCCATGCCGGGCGGCACGACGATATCCATGCCCGCCATGCTGCTGCGCAACTCGAGTTCGATCTCGCGCTCATCGAGCGCTCCTTCTCGCAGCATCTTGCGGAATTTTTGGCGCGTGTCGGCATCGCGCGGCTGCACGGGCTCGTCGGTGGAGAAACCCATCAGCTTTGGCTTCGGCAGCAAGGCATCGAGGATGCGCTCTTCAGCGGCATCGGCTGCACGATCACGAACTCGGGTCATCTCGGCATCGCGGGTCAATTTGATCGAGACCTCAGCGAGTTCTTTGACGATCGAGTCGACGTCGCGGCCCACGTAGCCAACCTCGGTGAACTTGGTCGCTTCGACCTTGACGAAGGGCGCGTTGGCAAGCCGGGCGAGGCGGCGCGCGATTTCGGTTTTGCCACAGCCGGTCGGTCCGATCATGAGAATGTTCTTTGGCGTGATTTCCTGTCGCAGTCCCTCTTCGATCTGCATGCGCCGCCAGCGATTGCGCAACGCGATCGACACGGCTTTCTTTGCCGAGTCTTGACCGACGATATGTTTGTCGAGTTCGCCGACGATCTGCCGCGGCGTGAGCTCTCGCGTCGGCGTGCTCATGCGCGCAGCTCCTCGATGGCGAGGTTGCGGTTGGTGTAGATACAGATATCGGCGGCGATGTTGAGCGAGCGCTCGACGATCTCTCGGGCGGAAAGTTCGGTGTTCTCCACCAGCGCGCGTGCCGCGGACTGCGCAAAGGCGCCGCCGGAGCCAATGGCGACGAGTTCGTGCTCGGGCTCGATCACATCGCCGTTGCCCGAGATCACAAACAGTTTCTGCGGGTCACCGACCAGCAACAGCGCCTCGAGCCGACGCAGATAGCGATCCGCCCGCCAGTCCTTGGCGAGCTCGATCGCGGCCCGCGTGAGATTGCCGAATTTGTCGAGCTTGCCCTCGAAGCGCTCGAATAGTGTGAACGCATCGGCCGTGCCGCCGGCAAAACCGCCGATGACCTTGCCTTGTCCGAGCAAGCGTACTTTGCGGGCGTTGCCTTTCATGACGGTATTGCCGAGGGTGACTTGGCCATCACCGCCGATGGCGACCACGCCATTGCGACGAACGCCGAGAATGGTGGTGCCGTGCGGATTGAATCCTTCGCTCATGTCTTCTTCCTTGCCCGCGGGTGAGTCTGGTCGTAAATGCAGGCGAGATGCTGGAAATCAAGGTGGGTATACACCTGTGTGGTGGCGATGTCTGCGTGGCCGAGCAACTCCTGCACGCCGCGCAGATCCTGACTGGATTCGAGCAGATGCGAAGCAAAGGAATGACGAAACAGATGCGGATGCACGTGCATGGGCAGGCCCTGCAAGCGCGCCCACCGCGCGATGCGCAGTTGGATCGTGCGCTGCCCCACACGCCGACCGCTGCGGCCGACGAACAAGGCCATTTCGCCGATGGCGGCGAGCGAGCCGCGTAGCGCGAGCCAGTTTTCAAGGGCGTCGAGAGCCTTGCGACCCACAGGCAAAATGCGGGTTTTGTTGCCCTTGCCGCTGACGCGAATCGTGCGATCGGCCGCATCCAGCGCGCCGAGGTCGAGCCCGATCAATTCGGCGAGTCGCAAGCCTGAAGAATAGAAGAGCTCCATGATCGCCCGATCACGCACCGACAAGACATCGGTTCCCGGAATATCGAGCAGTCGACTCATCTGATCGGCGTCAAGCGTTTCAGGGAGTGCACGTTTGATCTTTGGAGCGCGCACTTCAGCCGCCGGATTGTGCATCAGCACACGCTCGCGCTGCAGATAGCGCAGAAAGGTACGCACCGCCGACAGCCGTCGCTGCACGCTGCGCGGTGCGAGTCCGCCGGCATGTGATCGAGCGGCGAACAGGCGCAGGTGCTGTGCGTCCAGACTCTGCCAGTCGGTGAGACCGTTGTCATCGCACCACGCGATCAATGCATCGAGCTCGCGCAGATAGTTCTGCACGGTGTGCGCGGAAAGACGCCGCTCGCTGCCGAGATGGCTGCCGAAGAGCTCTCGCCAGCGCAGCGACTGCGGTGTCACACCCGAGGCTCGAGACCTGCGCGACCGAGCGCGGCACCGGTCATCTCGCCGATGCGTGCGAGGAAGTCCGTGCTCATGGCCGGATTGAAACGATCAGCATCCTCGCTGCCGAGCAGCAGCGCGCCCTGCGAAGCACCGGGGCCGATCGGCACGATCGCCATGGATCCGAGCGACTCGCCTGGCTCGCCGAACAGGGCCTTGCGCTGTGCCGAAGAAAAATGCCCGCAACGCGGCTTGCCGGAAGAGAGCAAAGATTCAAGTTCGGCGCGTTGCGCGCCATCTTGCACGAGACGCAGATGCGTCACCGCGAAATCTTCGCGCATCGATACCTCGATCTGAGCGCGTACATCATCTACCGAGCGGGCATGCAACAAGCGCATTGCGAGTTTGTGGATGCGCTCTGCCAACGCTTCGTTACTGCGCGCCACGCGCACGAGCTCGGCGAGGCGTTCACGACCGGCTGCCTGTCGCTCGCGCAGCACCTTGAGTTGGCGTTCGACCAGGGACACCGTGCCGTTGCCGCCGTGCGGCACATGCAGACTCTCGAGCAGCTGCGGGTGCTGTTCGAAGAAATCCGGGTGCTGTTCGAGAAAACGCGCTACATCGTCTGCGCTCACCATATTCGCAAACTCCAAAGAATTTATTCAGCGATCACTGTCCTGACCGTGATCATGATCCGCCATCCACCTGTCCGCGGAATGCCACCACGGCGGGTCCCGTCATCCAAAGCGGCGCGCCTTCCCCCGACCAACGTATTTCGAGATCGCCGCCGGGCAGGCTGATACGCGCTGCTTCGCCGAGCAGACCGGCTCGCCGAGCCGTCGCCATCGCGGCGCAAGCCCCCGTGCCACAGGCGCGAGTTTCGCCGACGCCACGCTCGAAGACCCGCAGACGCGCGTGGCCATGGTCGATGATCTGCAGAAAACCGACATTGGTTCGATCGGGAAAGAACGGGTGCGACTCGAGACGGGCGCCGAGCGTGGCGACGGGTGCGGTGTCGACATCGTCGACCTGCAGTACGGCGTGCGGATTGCCCATCGAGACTTGCGTGAAGTTCACCGTCGTACCGTCGAGATCGACACTGGTTTCGCCGGCGGCTGCAAAGCGTGGCACACCCATGTTGACGGCCACGGTGCCGGGTTCGCCGAAGCTCGCTTCGATTCGACCGCCCGGACTATCGAGTCGCAACACCACGGCGGGCTCTGCACCGTCATCGCCAGCCGAGACGCGTCCATGCAGACGCAACCACTCGGCCACGCAGCGTGCACCGTTGCCGCATTGTTCGACCTCGCGACCATCGGCGTTGAAGATTCGATAGTAGGCGAGAGCATCGCTGTGCCGCGGCGGCAGGATCACGAGCGCTTGGTCGAAGCCGATCCCGGTGTGACGGTCGGCGAGGGCGCGCCAACGGGCTGCGCTCGGTACTGCGGCATCGTCACCGGCTTCGATCACCACGAAATCATTGCCGAGTCCGTGCATCTTGGTGAACGCGAGACTCATGTCTTCGGTGTGGCGGCGAACAGTTCGTGTTTGAGTCGATACATCGCCGAGATGTCTTCATCGCCGTAGCCACGACGGATCAGTTCGGCGTATTCGCGCAGTACGTCTTCGACCACCGGCAACACGACACCGCTCGCGGCAGCCATGTCGCGACAAATACGCAAATCTTTCTCGTGCAGGCGTACGCGAAATCCGGCCGGGAAGTGCTCGCGGATCATGAAGGGTGCACGATTGACGAAATACCACGAGGCGCCTGCGCCCTGACCAAGGGTTTCGACCACTTGATCGAGCGGCAACTGCTGCGCGCGCGCAAAGGCCATGGTTTCCGCGACCGCGCGGATGATGCCGGCACACATGATCTGATTGGTCGCCTTGGTCGCTTGACCGGCGCCGTGCCCGCCGAAGCGGCGCACGGTACGTCCCATGGCTTCGAGCACGGGGCGTGCACGCTCGAAATCAGCCTCGTGACCGCCGCACATGATGGCCAAAGTACCCTTCTGCGCGCCTTCGACGCCGCCACTGACGGGGCAGTCGAGAAATGATGCGCCACCTGCGCCAAGCGAGGCCGCAGCGCTGCGCGCGGTCGCGGCGCTGACCGTCGAACAATCGATCACCAGCGTGCCAGGACGCACGACCGGTAGGAGTTGTCCAACGACCTCGAGCACATCGGCATCAGCCGACACGCAGAGCACCAGCGCATCACAGCGGGCGGCGAGCGTCGCGGGATCAGCGCTGGCCTCTACGGCGAGTTCACTCGCGAGGGTCTGCGCCTTGTCGGCGGAGCGATTCCAGACACCTTCGAGCATCCCTGCCCGGTGAAGATTTCGCGCCATGGGCGCACCCATGGCGCCGAGTCCGAGGAAGCCGACACGCATCGCGGCATCTTAACAGGCTGCGGCAAGGCGAAAAAATCGGCCGAAAAAAAGGGCGACAACCTCGCGGTTGCCGCCCCCAGGTTTTACAGGGGACAACTGTAAATCTTGATGGCGTCAGTTGTAGTAGGCACGCTCGCCATGGCTTGTGGTGTCGAGTCCTTCGCGCTCGTCTTCTTCAGTGACGCGCAGGCCGATCGTCATATCGATGAGTTTGAAGAGCACGAGGCTCACGGCTCCCGACCAGCCGACGGCGATCACGACGCCGAGCGTCTGCGTCATCACTTGCGAGCCCATCTCGTAGCCGTCGACGCCCACGCCACCGAGGGCGGGCGAGACGAACACACCCGTGCCGATTGCACCGACGATGCCGCCGATGCCGTGGATGCCGAACACATCGAGCGATTCGTCATAGCCGAAAGATTTCTTCAGGCTGGTGACTCCCCAGAAGCAGGCGAGTCCGCCGAGCGCACCGAGCACCAGCGCACCCATCGGGCCGACCAGACCGGCAGCGGGTGTCACGGCGACGAGTCCGGCGATCGCGCCGGAGGCGACGCCCAACATCGAAGGCTTCTTGGTGAGCAACACCTCAACCGCCAGCCAGGCCAGCGCGGCGGCGGCTGTGGCGAGAATGGTGTTGAGCATGGCGAGCACGGCGATCCCTGTTGCTTCGAGATTGGATCCGGCATTAAAACCGAACCAACCCACCCACAGCAGAGCCGCACCCACGAGCGTCAGCGGCAGGTTGTGCGGGGGCATGGCATCGCGGCCGTAGCCGATGCGCTTGCCGACCACCAACGCGCCAACCAGAGCGGCGATGCCCGAGTTGATGTGCACCACGGTGCCGCCGGCGAAATCAAGGTCGCCCTTCTCAAACAGAAAGCCGCCGGTGGCCCAAACCATGTGTGCCATCGGCAGGTAAGACAGCGTGAACCACAGCACCGAGAACACCATTAATGCGCTGAACTTGATGCGCTCGGCGAGGCCGCCGACGATCAGCGCCGTGGTGATGGCCGCGAAGGTCAACTGGAAGGCAACGAACACCAGTTCAGGGATGACGACGCCATCCGTGAAAGTTGCCGCCGTGCTGTCCGGTGTAATGCCCGCGAGGAACAGCTTCGCCGTATCGCCGATCATCCAGTTGAGCGAGCCGCCGTCGCCGAAGGCGAGGCTGTAGCCGTAAATAACCCAAAGCACCGAGATCAAACAAAAGATGGTGAAGACTTGCGTCAACACCGAGAGGATATTCTTTGAGCGGACGAGACCGCCGTAGAACAGTGCAAGTCCCGGAACGATCATCATCACGACGAGGATGGTCGACACCATCATCCAGGTCGTATCACCCTTGTCAGGCACGGCATCCTCGGCCAGCGCCAACATCGGTGCAGCGCTGGCGAAACCCGCCATGATGCTGCTGATCCATCGCGTCTTGTTCAACATATCTGTTCTCCCTGCTCGCCCAAGAAATCAGGTCGCTGCCACACCGGTTTCGCCGGTGCGAATGCGGATGGCCTGTTTGATATCCGTCACGAAAATCCTGCCGTCTCCGACCTTGCCAGTGCGGGTCACGTTCGCGATCGCCTCGATCACCGCCTCGGCGATCGACTCGTCGACCGCAATCTGCACCTGCGTTCGCGGCACGAACTCGATGCGATAACTCGCGCCGCGATACACCTCGGGGTGACCGTGCTCGGCGCCATAACCCTGCACTTCGGTGACGGTCATTCCCTGTACGCCGATTTGCGCAACAGCCAGTTCGAGATCGTCGAGCTTGTAGGGGCGGATGATGGCGGTGATCAGTTTCATCGCTGCACCCGTTCCCTTGGTCGACGATTTCCCTCGATCCGGGCGTTAATGCCGCTCGGCTCCCGGCCGCCGCCCGCGTTATCCTTCGCAGCGCACGGTCCGCTTCGGGGTTTTGCACTTTCCATGCCACCTCGACGCTGCCCGGAAGTGGGCTGATACGGCTGTTTTTCGCGACCTTCGGGTTGCGTCGCGCACCGTTTTGGCGCTCGTGATCGCGCGCCTTGCGTCAATTGAGGGCAAATTCACCGGCCGGCGCCCGCGGCCACGAGGAGCACACAACATGGATTTCCGCGTCGACGATCTCGCCCGGCGGCTATTCGAGAGCATGCCGCCAACCGTGCAGAACATGCGGCACGATCTCGAAGACAATTTCCGCGCCGTGCTGCGTGCCAATCTCGCCCGTCTCGATCTGCTCGCGCGCGACGAATTCACGGCTCAAACCAAGGTGCTCGAGCGCACACGCGCCCGCGTCGAGGCGCTTGAGCAGCGGCTCGCCGAGCTCGAGGCCCGTCTGCCCCCCGACCTGCGCAACTGAGTCACCCGTGCCGTTCGCGCGCATAACCTGCCGTGCACAGGTGGGCTTGAGGGCGCCGCGAGTCGATGTGGAAGTTCATCTCGGCGCAGGCCTGCCGTGTTTCAACATCGTCGGCCTGCCTGCCACCGAGGTCAAAGAAAGCTAAGGAGCGGGTGCGAGCAGCGCCGGTCAACTCGGGCTTCGAGTTTCCCGCTGGGCGCATCACCGTCAATCTCGCGCCCGCCGACCTGCCCAAAGATGGCGGGCGTTTCGATCTTGCGATTGCCGTGGGCATGCTCATTGCGGGCGGGCAGATCCGGCCCACCGCAGATCTCGACTCGCTCGAATTTCTCGGCGAACTCGGTCTGGCGGGTGATTTGCGCGCAGTTCGCGGTGCCTTGCCCGCCGCCGCAGCCGCCGCCGCTGCGGGTCATCGCGTGGTCTTGCCGCAACACAATGCCGCCGAGTTGCGGTGGTTGCCGGGCGTCTCGGCCGCCATCGCGACCGACCTGCTCGAGGTCATTGCTTGGCTACAAGGTGGCGTAGAGACCCCCACGGTTGTCCTGCAGAGTGACCCGTCGGCTGCAGAGGCTCCGGGTCGCGAGGCGCCGGGTCGCGAGACAACTGTGCTGCTGGCTGATGTCTGCGGACAATCCGCTGGCAAGGCTGCGCTCGAGGTCGCTGCCGCCGGCGGACACAGCATGCTGCTAGTGGGCCCGCCCGGCTGTGGCAAGAGCATGCTGGCCGAGCGGCTGCCCGGCTTGCTGCCGCCGCCCTCCCTCACCGAGGCACTCGAGATTGCGATGATCGCCTCGCTCAACACCGTGGCTGGCCAACCCCGCCACCCCGGCGGCGAGCGGCGACCTGCCACGTCGGCCGTTTCGTCGCCCGCATCACACCGCCTCGGCCAGCGCGATCATCGGCGGCGGTCCCGGGGCTTCACCGGGCGAGATCACCCTCGCGCATCACGGCATCCTGTTTCTCGACGAGTTGCCCGAATTCGACCGCCGCGTGCTCGAAGCGCTGCGCGAACCGCTCGAAACCGGCCAGGTTTCCGTGACCCGTGCCAATGCGCAGGCGGATTACCCGGCCGGTTTTCAGCTCATCGCGGCAATGAATCCCTGTCCCTGTGGCTACTACGGGACTCGCTCCGCGCGCTGCCTCTGCAAGCCGCCGCTCATCGAACGGTATCGCAGCCGCTTGTCCGGGCCGTTGCTCGACCGACTCGATTTGCGGGTGGTGCTCGAGGCGGTTGGCGGCGCTGATCTCGCCGAACATCGACGCCGGCACGATCGTCGAGAGGCGCTCGCCGCCGAGCAGTCGACGCGCGAACGGATTGCCGCCGCACGTGCCTGTCAGCTCGAGCGCCAAGGTTGTCTCAACGCGCGTTTGGGTGCGCCGCGTCTCGCAGCCACCGTTCGCTTGGCCCGTGGCGCGCATCTTTTTTTACTCACCTCATTGCAGATTCGTGCAGTGAGTTTGCGGTCGCAGGATCGGCTATTGCGCGTCGCGCGCAGCGTGGCCGACTTGCGCGAGGCCGCCGAGATCGAAATCGAAGATTTGACGCAGGCGTTGGCGTTGCGGCTTGCGTTTGCCGCAGCGCCGACCGAAAGTTTTACTAAGACTTCGTGACCATGTAGTCGACGGCGGCACGGACGAGATCGTCCGAGAGGTCGGTTCGACCACCCTTGGCGGGCATCACGCCGCCTTTGCCGGTGTAGCCCTCAAGCGCGTTTCGATAGAGCGTGTCTTTGCCCTGAGCAATACGTGGCGCCCAAGCGGCCTTGTCGTCCGAGCGCGGTGCCCCGCCGATGCCGTTGAGGTGGCAGGCGCCGCACACTTGTTCATAGACGCCGGGGCCATCCGTCGGCACCGCGAGCTCGGCGACCACCGCACCGGCTGCCGGCAGGATCTCGAGCCCCGAGTTGTCTCGACCCGTCACCGCGACACGCCCGGTCGTCAGGTTCTTTTCGACGTCGGCGACGTATTTGGGGTCGGACAGCAGATGGGTGCGCTGCGTGTTGTTGCCGACCACCCGCGAGAGCGCGAACAAGAGGATCGCGATGACAATGAGGATGCCGAGCACGAGGCTGAAAATGTTGAAAAACTGCGAGTCCTGCTTGCTCACGATGATATCCGGGGGAGGCTGCTCGAAATGGCGACGGAGTATATCCGGTCCGTGGCCGACCGGTCACCTTGGCGGACGACCGTCCGTCGGCGTCGCCGGCCGATTGTCCGCGGGACGACCGGTGGGTCGGGCGGCCGATTCGAGGCGCAAGGTGACCCCGGCGAGCAATGCGCCGCCGCTGCGCAGTTCGCCGATCCGCAGGCTGCCCGAGAGCGGCAGCCCTTGCAGCAGACGACCGGGAAACACCGCGCCATCCGCGGAAGACTGCGCGGAGTTTGCGGCTAGCGCAGCGGTATAGCGGTCGACGTCGAGCGCGTCGAGCTCGAGCGCGAGATCGATCGGCTCGCCTAACGTCAGGTCGCCGCGGATCCGCGTATCGTCGATTTGTGCATCGAGTCCGCGGATTTGCAGCGTCTCGTTCGCGAGTTGCAAGCGCGTCTGCAGTGTCTTCAGTTGCAGCAGTCGCGGCGCACTGACAAACGGCGGCTCGATGCCGACGGTGCGCAGCAGCGCATCGAGCGCGACAGGTCGCAGCTCGAGAGCGGTGGTGAGCGTCGGCGGTGCCCACCGCGTCGCGCCGAATTTGGCGCGCAGCACGCCGGCTTCGAAGTCCATGGCGTTGATGGCGATCTGCGGAGCGGTATCTTCGGGCAAACGCGCCTCGATGTTGTCGAGCCGTACGCGCAGTTCACCCGAGAGTGCGCTGTCCTCGATGCGCGCACTCGCTCGGCCCTGCAACTCGATCGAGCCGATGCGCCAGCGTGTTCCCTCGATGGCGCCAGCGCCGCGTTGGATATCTTTGATGTTCAGCTGTGCATTGGTGATCTCGGCGCGCGCTTGCGCGGCGGTCGAGCTGTCGAGATAGCCCAGTTCGAGCCCGCGCAACTCGATCCCCGGAATCTCGAGCGCTGCCGTGGGCGGTCCGGTATCGACGAGCGGCCCGAGATTGCTCCAATTATCGCGGCCCTGTGCATCGCGTTGCAGATTGACCTTCAGCCCTGACACGATGACGGGTTCAAGCAGCGGCGAGTCTGCATACACGCTGCTGTAGTGGATGCGCAGTCTGATTTCGTTCCAGCCGAGCAATGGTGGTCCGGCGAATCCGTC
>Ga0194122_10000032_pt1 | contig 201111 bp, 178 predicted proteins | sample TA2MahCa10mmetaG_FD_155487 | JGI IMG/M metagenome (GOLD analysis project Ga0194122, IMG submission 155487) | Freshwater microbial communities from Lake Tanganyika, Tanzania - TA2015021 Mahale Deep Cast 10m | ecosystem: Environmental > Aquatic > Freshwater > Lake | place: Tanzania: Lake... | reverse complement strand
GGAGCGAACTCGAGTCGCGACTGTCGTCACGGAGCGACGCCGAGTCGCGACTGGCGAACGGTCGTGCGCCGTCGTCATCATCATGGAACGGCGGCGGTGACGGGCCGGCCTTTGGCGCCAAGCGGCACCCCTTCGAGCCGGCGCCGACCTTCCAGCGTCCGGAGTCGGCGCATCCGTACGCCGAACTGCATTGCCGGTCGAATTTCTCGTTCCTCGCTGGTGCCTCGCATCCCGAGGAACTCGCCGAGCGTGCCGCCGCACTCGGTCTCGATGCGCTCGCACTCACCGACCGCAACGGTCTCTACGGAATCGTGCGCTTCGCCGAGGCGGCTCGCGCGACCGGGCTGCGCACCATGTTCGGCGTCGAGTTCGAGTGCACCGGCATCCCCGGTGCCACGACCAGTGGCGATCTCGTGCTCATCGCGCGTGGTGCGGGCGGCTATGCGGGCATGGCGCGCGCGGTGAGCCGCGCACAGATGTCGGGATCCAAGGGTGCCCCGCACTTCGTGCTCGACGACGTCGCGCGCACCGTCGACGGGGGCTGCTTCGTGCTCACCGGTGGTGTCGAGGGCGCCGTCCCGCGCGCGCTCCTCGAGCACGGCCCGGCCGTGGCGGGTCGCACGTTGGCGCACCTGGTGGATGTCTTCGGTGCCGATCACGTGCTCGTCGAGTTGTGGGACCATGGTGATCCTGTCGATGTCGCGCGCAACGACGCACTCGTGCGTCTCGCGGTCGCCGCGGGGGTGGAGTGCGTCGCCACCAACGACGTGTCGTACGCGGTGCCGTCGCGTCATCGCCTGGCGACCGCTCTCGCCGCGGTGCGCGAGAGGGCCTCGCTCGACGCGGTCGACCACCGTCTGCCCGCGGCGGCCACCGCGTACCTGCGCGCCGGTCACGAGCAGCACCGGCGGATGGCGCGTTATCCCGGCGCCGTCGAGCGCACCGTCGCTGTCGCCGACGAGGCCTCCTTCGATCTCTCGCTCGTGGCACCGAATCTCCCCCCGTTCCCGTGCCCGGAGGGGTTCGACGAGATGTCGTTCCTGCGTCGGCTCGTCACCGACGGTGCGACGCGCCGCTACGGCGCCCGGCCCGCGGGAGAGGGGGAGGATCTCTCGCTGCGCGCGCGGGCATGGCGTGTGGTCGACCACGAACTCGCGGTGATCGAGGGTCTCGGGTTCCCCGGGTACTTCCTCGTGGTGTGGGACATCGTGCGCTTCTGCACCGAGAGGGGGATCCTCTGCCAGGGTCGCGGGAGCGCGGCCAACAGCGCAGTCTGCTATGCGCTCGGCATCACCAAGGCCGACGCGGTGTCGCTCGGGCTGTTGTTCGAGCGTTTCCTGTCGCCGGAGCGCGACGGCCCGCCCGACATCGACATCGACATCGAGAGCGGCCGGCGCGAGGAGGTGATCCAGTACGTGTACGCGCGGCACGGTCGCGAGCACGCGGCCCAGGTCGCCAACGTGATCACCTACCGCGCGCGGTCCGCGGTGCGCGACATGGCGCGCGCGCTCGGCCACGGTCCCGCGCGCCAGGACGCGTGGAGCCGGCAGGTGGACGCATGGGGGAGCGTGGCGACCACCGCCTCGCAAGACGACCACGACGTGCCCGACCTGGTGCTCGAGATGGCCGCCGAGGTCGAGGGCATGCCCCGGCACCTCGGCATCCACTCGGGCGGGATGGTCATGTGCGACAGACCGATCGTGGAGGTGTGCCCGGTCGAGTGGGCGCGCATGGAGGGCCGCAGCGTGCTTCAGTGGGACAAGGACGACTGCGCAGCGATCGGTCTCGTCAAGTTCGATCTCCTCGGTCTCGGGATGCTGTCGGCGCTGTCGAATGCGGTCGCGCTCGTGGCCGAGCACCGCGGCACCGAGCTCGACCTCGCCACCATCCCGCAGGAGGACGAGGTGTACGCGATGCTGTGCCGCGCCGACACCGTCGGGGTGTTCCAGGTGGAGTCGCGGGCCCAGATGTCGACCCTGCCGCGCCTGAAGCCGAGGCGCTTCTACGACCTGGTGGTCGAGGTAGCCCTCATCCGGCCCGGCCCGATCCAGGGTGGTTCGGTGCATCCCTACATCCGGCGTCGCAACGGCCAAGAACCCGTCACCTACCTGCATCCACTGCTCGAGAACTCGCTCGGCAAGACGCTCGGCGTGCCCCTGTTCCAGGAGCAGTTGATGCAGATGGCGATCGATGTGGCGGGCTTCACCCCCGCCGAGGCCGACCAGTTGCGCCAGGCGATGGGATCGAAGAGGTCGATGGCGCGCATGGAGCGCCTGCGTCACCGTCTCTATGAGGGGATGGCCGAGCGGGGGATCACCGGCGCGATCGCCGATGAGATCTTCGAGAAGATGTCGGCCTTCGCCAACTACGGCTTCCCCGAGAGCCACTCGGTGAGCTTCGCCTATCTCGTGTATGCGTCGGCGTGGATCAAGCTGCACGAACCGGCGGTGTTCTGCGCATCGCTGCTGAACGCCCAGCCGATGGGGTTCTGGTCGCCGCACACGCTCGTGCGCGACGCGCGCCGCCACGGTGTGGTGGTGCGCACTCCGGACGTGAACGCATCCAGCGACGTGGCGGTGCTCGAGCCCTGTGCCGAATCCGCCGGTGGTCTCGCGGTGCGGCTCGGCATCGGGTCGGTGCGCGGGATCGGGGCCGACCTCGCGCGCGAGATCGCACAGCGGCGCCCCCATGCATCGCTCGCCGACCTCTCGCGCTCGGTGCCGCGTCTGTCGCGCCGTCAGATGGAGGCGCTCGCCACCGCGGGTGCTTTCGTCGAGAGCATGGGTGAGTCCCGCCGCGATGCGCTGTGGGAGGCCGGTGCGCACGGGCACTCCGGGGACCGGCTCGCGGTGATGGGTCTGCACGTCAAACCCGTGCTCCCGGGGATGGAACCGGTCGAGGAGGCGATCGCCGATCTCTGGGCCACGGGCATCTCACCCGACGGTCACCCGACGCTGTTCCTGCGGGGTGAGCTCGACGCGCGCGGTGTGGTCACCGCCGAGGCGCTCGCCGGTGTCGGGCACGGCTCGCGCGTGCTGGTGGCCGGTCTCGTCACGCACCGCCAGCGGCCGATGACCGCACGCGGAGCGACGTTCATCGGTCTCGAGGACGAGACGGGACTGGTGAACGTGGTCTGCTCGCGGGGGTGCTGGGCGCGCCACAGGGCCGTGGCGCGTGATGCGTCGGCGCTGCTCGTGCGCGGCCGCATCGAGTGTGCCGACGGGGTGGTGAACGTGGTCGCCGAGCATCTCTCGCCGCTGTTCGCACCGGCCTCGGTGCCCAGTCGCGACTTCCGTTGATCAGTCGCGCTGAACGATCAGGATCGCCTCGGTCGGGGGGTCGCCGCCCAGCACCCTGCGCGCGTGCACGGCCAGATCCCGGGGCGCGAAGAAATCATCGCCCGGATACGACTCGATCTCATCCAGCGTCCACCACCGGTGCTCGTGGAGATTCTCGGCCCGCAACTGCTCGGCGCTCATCGCCGGTGCCGGCTCGAATGCGACGCACCGCACGAGGAACACCGACTCGCGCTGTCCATCCCATGCGACCCCGGTGAGGGCGTCGACCATGTCGAAGACGTGCTCACGCCGCCACACCATGGCGCCGATGTCGGCGGCATCCAGACCCACCTCCTCGAGAAGTTCGCGACGGAGCGCGTCCATCTCGCTCTCACCCTCGTCGATGCCGCCCCCGGGGAGCACCCACCACGCACGCGCACCGAACACCAACCGCACGAGCAGCAGGCGATCGTCATGGTCGACGACCAGTCCTCGCACGGCCGGGCGCAGACGAGGGATCGGTTCGGTGCCCACCGCGTGCCGGTCCCCGGTGCGGTTCAATCCTGCGGCGTCTCGCCGAGGCCGTCGTTGAACATCCGGTAGGCGTCGTAGATGTCGCGGCACACAGGGCACAAGGGCAGTTTCTTGGGGTCTCGCGAGGGCACCCACACGTGCCCGCACAGGGCCTCGAGCAGTGAACCGGTGACGCGTGCCTCGAGCACCTTGGCAGTGGCGTTCTCGCCGGGTTCGGTCTTGACGATGTGGGCGACGGTGGGTTCACCGGTCTGGGTCCCGCGGTCGAGTTCGGTCTCGGTGCCGGTCGCGGGAGAGATCGTGCTCATCGCGCCCAAGTCAACCACGACGACCGGGGCACCGCCCGACTCACCGCACGCGCTCTACACTCCCACCCATGCCGCTGTACGAGTTCAGGTGCAAGCAGTGCGGAACCGACTTCGAGGAGCGCCGGTCGATGGCCGAGTCGAATGCGCCGGCCACCTGCCCGTCGGGTCACGCCGGTGCGGTGCGACTGCTGTCGGTCTTTGCCTCGGTGGGATCGACCGGCCCCGGTCCGGCACCCGCACCGAGCGGCGGTGCGTGCTGCGCCGGCGGATGCTGCGGTTGAGCCGCGGCGGGACGCGCGCGTGATACTCGTCGACGAGTGCCGTTGGTGGTGGCGCGAGCGCTGGTGGTGCCACATGGTCAGCGACGACTCACTCGACGAACTCCATGTGTTCGCAGCCTCGATCGGTGTGCCCGAGCGCGGATTCCAGGGTGACCACTACGACATCCCCGCGCATGTGCGCGAGATCGCGGTCGAGTCGGGTGCGGTCGTCGTCACGAGTCGCGAGCTCGTGGTGCGATTGCGGTCCGCGGGCCTCAGGCTCTCGCCCGATCAGCGGCGCACGACCGCGGCGGCGGGTCAGATCGCTGATCTGACGAGCGCGAGCGCGATCAGTATCCCCACGACCGGCGCCGTCCAGCCGATCCAGCTCGATCCGCGCCTCCACCTCGGCTCGAGCATCGCATAACCCACGGCCGCACCCATCGCCGCCCCGCCGAGGTGCCCGCCGATCGAGATGTTCGGGATCGTGAAGGTGATCAGGAGGTTCAGCAGCAGTGTCGCGCCGATCCCGGTGCGGAAGGGGTTGACGCCCCGCTGCGAGAGACCGACCGTGGCGGCTGCCATCAGTCCGAACACCGCGCCCGAGGCGCCGCCGGTCAGCGCGTTCGGGCTGAGCAGCAGAGCACCGGCCGCCCCGCCGAGCAACGACGAGAAGTAGAGGAGCGCGAACCGTCCGCGGTCGAGCGCGGGCTCGAGCAACTCTCCCAGTTGCCACAGCAGCAACATGTTCATCCCCAGGTGGAGGAACCCGAAGTGGAGGAAGCCCGACGTCACGAGGCGCCACCACTGTCCGTCGGCCACGAAGGGGGCCGACAATGCGAGATCCCACTCGTGGGCGTTGATCGGTCCGCCCCAGGTCAGCACGGTGTCACCGGTCAGCACCCACAGATGAGCGACCACGTTCAGGGCGACGAGAGTCCGGGTCAGGATCGCGGGTTGCGCTGCGTTCCAGTTGCGCATGCGCTGGCTGCGCGGGAGGCGGGAGGCCCGTACGCAGTCGATGCACTGGGACCCGACGTCGGCGCGCACCAGACAGTTGTTGCAGGCGGGGCGGTCGCACCGCGTGCAGTGCCGCCCGGTCACCACGTCGGGGTGACGCACGCAGTGCTCGATCACGGGCGGGAGGAAGGCCACGTCGGGAAGTGTACGAAGCGGGTCCGCGCGGCCCGCACGACTCAGCGCGGGGGCGCCTCGGCGAGATCGCGGTTCGCGAGGTACCACGCGACGGTGCGCGCGAGCCCCTCGCGGAAATCCATCTCGGCCTGCCACCCGAGCAGACGTCCCGCGCGGGAGGGATCGATGCGTCGGCGCGGTTGGCCGTCGGGTTTGGTCGCATCCCACTTGAGGACCCCGTCGAACCCAGTGACCTCGGCGATCGTCTCGGCGGTCTCGCGGATGGTGATCTCGCGGTCGGCACCCAGGTTGATCGGCTCGGTGCCCTCGTGCGACTCGGCAGCCATCACGATGGCGCGCGCCGCGTCCTCGACGTACAGGTACTCGCGGCTCGCCGCGCCCGTGCCCCAGACGTCGATCTGGTCGTCACCCACCTCGATCGCCTCGATGCACTTCTTGATGAGGGCCGGGATCACGTGGGACACGGCGGGATGGAACTTGTCGCCCGGTCCGTAGAGGTTCGTCGGGATCAGGTACGCGAACCTCTGGCCGTATTGCGCGGCGTTGACCTGGGCGTGCACGAGGTGGGCCTTCTTGGCGATGCCGTAGGGCGCGTTGGTCTCCTCGGGGTAGCCGTCCCAGAGCGACTCCTCCTTGAAGGGCACGGGCGTGAACTTCGGGTACGAGCACACCGTGCCGAGCAGCACCGTCTTGTCGGTGCCGAGTGCGCGGGCGGCCTCGATGACATGCGTGCCCATGAGGAGGTTGTCCAGGTACAGCCGCGCGGGATCGACCTGGTTGTACCCGATTCCTCCGACGCGTGCCGCGAGGTGGATGACATGGCTCGGTCGGTGATGTGCGATCATCACCTCCGCGGCGCCGGGGATCACGAGATCGTGTTCGTCGTGGGTCGGGGCCCACACGTCGGCCTCGGCACGACGGAGTCGATCCACCACGACGCGACCGAGGAATCCGTGCCCTCCGGTGACGATCACGCGTCGGCCCTGCCAGAAACCCGACATGAAGCCCATCGTAGGACGGGAACCGACAGAATGAGCGTGTGCGCGTCGCCTACACACTCGAACAGTGCTGGCACGCTGTCCCGGGGGGCACTGCGGTCGCAGCGATCGAGGTCGCGCGTCGACTGGCCGGGAACCCCGCTGTGGATCTGCACGCGGTGGCCGGACGCCATCGCACGCCCGCGACCAAGGGGTTCGAGCCCCCCGTCCCGGTTGCCACGTTGCCCGTGGGTCGACCGCTGCTCTACGAGACATGGTTGAGGTTCGGATGGCCGAAGGTCGAGTCGGTGGTCGACGTCGACGTCGTGCACTCCACGACGCTCATTCCGGCCGCGACGCGCCTGCCCCATGTGGTGACGATCCACGACCTCGCATTCCTGCGTCACCCGGAGTTCTTCACCGACCGCGGCAACCGGAACTTCCGCCGCAGTCTGGCGATCGTGCGCGACTCGGCGCGCCTCGTGCTGTGCTCGTCGCGGGCGACCATGGACGACTGCCGTGACGCGGGGATCGACTCGGCGCGCCTCCGTCATGTGCCGCTCGGAGTCGGGGCGGGGCCCGTCACCGATGCGGACCGCGCGCGCGTCGCGGCCACGTACGAGCTGCCGCCGCGGTTCGTGCTCTTCGTCGGGACACTCGAGCCGCGCAAGAACCTCGCGCGACTCGTCGCGGCGCTCGCCTCAATGCGCGGAGCGCCACCCCTGGTCGTGGTCGGCATGGAGGGTTGGGGCGATGCAGTGCCCGCGCACGCACACGAAGTGCGGTTCCTCGGGTTCGTGCCGCGGCACAACCTCGGGGCCATCTACGAGGCTGCGACGGTGTTCGCTTTCCCGTCGGTGTGGGAGGGATACGGCCTGCCCGTGATCGAGGCGATGGCACACGGTGCGCCGGTGGTGACCTCGAGGGGCACATCCACCGAGGAGGTCGCCGGGGGTGCCGCCGTCCTGGTCGACCCACTCGATGTGGACTCGATTGCGGCCGGCATCGAGCGCGCGCTCGCCGACCGTGACGCACTCAGTGCCACGGGTCGGCACCGCGCCGCCGAGTGCACGTGGGAGTCGACGGTCGCCGCCACGGTCGCGGCCTACGCCGAGGTTCTCCGATGAGCATGCGCGTCGCGGTCAACATGCTCTGGAGCGTGTCCGGCGTCGGCGGGAGCGAGGAGTACCTCGCGCGACAGATGCTGGGGCTCGCATCGATCGGGGCCGATCTGGACATCGAGGTGTTCGCACCGCGCGGGTTCACCGAGCGGCGCCCCGACGTGGCCCGTGCCGTCCACGTGCGCGAGGTGCGCACCCACAACACCAGCCGCGTGACACGGATCGCGATGGAGCACAGTTGGCTCGCGTTCGCCGCGCGCGGGTTCGATCTGGTCCACCACGGGGGAGGGACGGTGCCGCGCCTCGGCAATCCGACGACACTGGTGACCCTGCACGACGTGCAGTGGACCGCATACCCCGAGCATGTCGGTCCGACGAAACTGCGCTACCTGCGCTCCATGGTGCCCTCGTCGCTGCGCCGCGCGACGCGTATCGCGGTGCCGTCGCACTTCGTCGCCCAGACGCTGACCGCCGAATTCGGCATCGATCCCTCGCGCATCTCGGTGGTGCGCCACGGTCTGCAACGGGCCGTCGGCGCCGCGCCGACATCGGGAGTCGAGTTGCGCTCGAGGCTCGGTCTCGGGTCGGGGCCGGTGCTCGTGTATCCGGCCAACACCCACCCGCACAAGAACCACGCGTTGCTGCTCGACCTGCTCGCGCGAGGCTCGGGTGCGTGGGCCGATCCCGTGCTGCGACTCGTGTTCGCCGGGTCGCCCGGCCGCGCCGAGGACGAGGTGCGCGCCGCGATCTCGGCGCGCGGCCTGGGGGATCGGGTCGTGATGGTGGGCCGGGTCAGCGACGCCGACCGGGACGGTCTGCTCGCACTCGCCGAGGCGATGGTGTTTCCGAGCCTCTACGAGGGGTTCGGTGCCCCGGTGATCGAGGCGATGAGAATCGGCACACCGGTCGTGTGTGCCGATCGGGGGAGTCTCCCCGAGGTCGCGGGTGATGCCGCGCTCGTCGTCGAGCCCGACGTGGACGCATGGGCCGACGCGCTCGATCGTGTGCGCGAGAAGCGCGATGAACTCGTCGCGCGTGGTCGCGCGCGTGCGGTCGAGTTCAGCGCCGAGAGGTCCGCTGAGGACCTCCTCGGTGCCTACGGTGCCGTGCTCGGTGGCGGTGAACCCCGATGATCGTGGTGCTTTGCCCCCATTTTGCGCCGGACACCGCACCCACGGGGGAGGTCTTCACGAGGATCGTCGAGGGATTCGTCGGGGCCGGCGAGGAGGTCCACGTGGTGACGGCTCTCCCGTGGTACCGCGGGCATGCGATCGAGCCGGGATGGTCGGGGCGTCTCGTGCGGCGCGAGAGAACCACGTGGGGCACGATCAGCCGTGTGCATCCCTTCCCCGGGAGGGACAAGTCGAATCTGCTGCGCCGGACGGTGGGCTTCGCGTTGTTCAGCGTGGTCGCCGGTGTCTGCGCACTGATGGCCGGTGGGGTGCGCCACAGGCCCGCCGCGGTGATCTCGATGTCGCCCCCACTCACGCTCGGTCTCATCGGGTGGGTGGTGGCGCGCCTGCGACGCGCGAGGGCGGTGTTCAACATCCAGGACGTGTTCCCCGATGCGGCAGTCGAGACCGGGGCCATCTCCAACCACCGGATCATCTCGCTGGCGCGCTGGCTCGAGCGCGTCTCGTACGAACGATCCGATGCGGTCGTGGTGCTGTCGGAGGACATGCGGGCCAACGTCGCCGCCAAGGTCGCACCGAGGCACCGGGCCAAGGTGGCGGTGATACCGAACTTCGTCGACACAGCCACGATCGTTCCGGCTGATCGCACGACCGCATTCCGTCGCGAACTCATGATCGGAGACGAACCGGTGGTGATGTATGCGGGCAACGTCGGCTTCTCCCAGTCGCTCGGCATGCTCCTCGAGGCCGCGCGCAGGATTCCCGATGCGACATTCGTCGTGAATGGCGACGGCGCGGCCCGCAGTGCACTCGAGGCCGAGGCAGCGGAACTGGTCAACGTGAGGTTCTCCGGCTATCAACCGATGGACAGGCTTCCCGAGGTCCTGGCGACCGGTGACATCCATGTCGTGCCCCTGCGCGCGGGGCTCGGTGCCGTCAGCGTTCCGTCGAAGACGTATTCGATCCTCGCGGCGGGTCGGTGCCTGGTCGCCGCGATCGATCCGGGCACCGAAGTGACGCGCATACTCGCCTTGAGCGGCGCGGGAGTCGCTGTCCCACCCGATGACACGGACGCGTTCGTCGCTGCGATCCAAGGGCTCGTCGGTGATTCCGGTCGGCGCTCCTCGATGGGGGCATCGGGTCGCCGATGGGTGGAGACCCATGCGACCCCCGAGGGCGTGTCGCGCGAGTACCTCTCGCTCGTCGCCGATCTCGTCTCGGGTCGTCGCCGGGGCACCGGCACCGACGACCACACCTGATCGTCGAGCCAAGTGGCCGACCGCGAGGGTCGTTCGGGTCCGTGATTCGCCGGATCGCGTCGGCACATGCTCGGTCGCCGCGCTCCCGGGCGCTCGGTCCCAGCCGGTAGCCTCGTGTACTCGTGGCAAACAGTTCGTCGGCGAGGAAGGTTGCGCGTCTCGCGCAGAAGGGCAAGGGCCGAAAGGTCCGGTTCCAGGGCGGGACACTGTTCCCGTCCGTCATGGCGATCGTCGTCGTGCTGGGTCTGGTCTTGGTGGGGTACGCCCGCCAGGCCGCCCCCGACAGCGACGAGCCTCCGACGGTCAACGACCACTGGCATGTCTCCTACGGGTTCTATGCGTGCGACCAGTTCATCGACGATTTGAAGGGGACTCTCGACGATGAGCCGGTCGATCCGAACTACCTGAAGTACGGCGTGCACAGCCACGAGGACGGCGTGATCCACTGGCACCCGCAGGCGCTCGCCACCGGGCGGCGCGCCAAGTTCGGCGTCTTCTTCGACTCCTACAGCCTGAGGGTCTCTCCCGACGGCATCGGATTCCCGATTGCACAGAACGAGGGGAAGTCCTACACGGTGGGCACTGACAAGTGCAAGGACGAGTCCGGCAAGGAAGTCGACGCCCAGGTCCAGGTCGTGGTGTGGGACTCCTACGACAAACCCGATGTGAGCAAGAAGTACATCGCCGACTTCGACAACATACGCATCGACAAGGACCAGATGGCGATCACCGTCGCCTACATCGCACCCGGCACGGAGATTCCGTTGCCTCCGAGCGCTGCGAACCTGCCCGAGCTCGGCGCAGTCGATGCTGGTGGACCCGCGCCCACCACAACGGTCGCCGGCTCTGCCACCACAGTCGCTGGTTCGCCGACCACCACGGTGGCTGGTTCGCCGACCACCACGGTGGCGAGCGACACGACGGGTGGCTGATGCACGCGGTCGTCCTCGTCGGGGGATTCGGAACCCGGCTGCGACCGCTCACGTACTCGATCCCCAAGCCCCTGCTTCCGATCGCCAACGTCCGCCAGCTCGAGCATTTGGTCGCTGGTCTCGGTCGTGCGGGGGTCTCGCGCGTGGTCCTCGCGCTCGGGTTCAAGCCCGAGCCGTTCTTCGAGGCGTTCCCCGAGGGCCTCTGTGCCGGAGTGGACCTGCACTACGCGGTGGAGCCCGAGCCACTCGACACCGCCGGCGCGATCGCATTCGCCGCACGTGATGCAGGCATCGATTCGACCTTCGTGGCGATGAACGGTGACATCCTCTGCGACCTCGACGTGGCCTCGCTGGTGGCGTTCCACCGCGAGCGGGGAGCGGAGGGCACGATCCACCTCACACCGGTCGACGACCCTTCCCAGTACGGGGTGGTCGAGACCGACGCGGACGGCTGGGTCCGCAGATTCGTCGAGAAGCCGGCACCCGGTGAGACAGAGAGCCGGGTCATCAACGCGGGAACCTATGTGCTCGAGGCATCGGTGGTCGAGCGCATCGACCCGGGACGCAAGGTCTCGATCGAGCGCGAGATCTTCCCGGCGATGGTCGCCGACGGCCACCTCGCTGCGATGGCGACCGAGGACTATTGGATCGACACCGGCAGGGCCGAGACGTACCTGCGCGCGAACCTCGACCTGATCGATGGATCGCGCCGGCTGATCCTGTCCTCGGTCGGACCCCAGGCCCATGTCGCGGCCACTGCGTCGCTCGTGCACACGGTCGTGGGGGAGAACGCGGTGATCGGGGCCGGTTGCGTGCTGGTGGACTCGGTCGTGCTGCCCGGTGCGCGCCTCGGCGACGGTGTCCGGCTCGAGCGCAGTCTCGTGATGGGCACGGTCGGCGACGGATGCGACCTCACAGAGTGCGTGATCGGCGCCGACGCGGTGGTGTCCGCGGGGACCGTGGCGAAAGGGGTGCGTATCCCCGATCCGGCACGGTCGTCATGGTGAGAATGGTTTCGTGACTCCGAGGAGACGGGCGATGGTGATCGGTGGGGCGGGTTTCATCGGCTCGCACCTCGTCGACAGACTGCTCGCCGAGGGCCACGAGGTCGATGTCGTCGATGATCTCTCGACTGGGTCGATCACCAACCTCGCCGATGCGCGCGCCGCGACCGGGCGGTTCAAGTTCCAGAACATCGCCACTGAATCAGCCGAGTTCTCCGAGCTGGTGTCGCTGCGGCGTCCGGAGGTTCTGGTGAACCTGGCGGTGTTCCACCCGGGCGCGTGCCACCTGAACGGTTCGCTCGGGTCGGTGCGCGCGGTGGTGGCGGTGCTCGAGGCCGCCCGGCTTGCCTCGGTGGGCAAGGTCGTCACCGGTCTTCCCGCGGGTCTCCTCTACGGCGAGGTTGCCGCGCGCGACCTGCCGATCAAGGAGGGCCACATCTCCGATGCGCGCACGAGTCAGGAGGTGCTGGCGCGCGCCGCCTCCGACTTGCACTCGGTCTATCGCGACAGGCACGGGGTCGAGTTCACGGTCCTGGCGATGGCGAACGTCTACGGCTCGCGCCAGCGCGCCGATGACGGCGTCGTTGCGGCCTTTGCCGATGCACTCGCGGCCGGTCGTGCGCCGATCGTGCACGGGAACGGCAAGCAGACACGCGACTTCATCCATGTGGACGACACCGTCGATGCCCTCGTGCGGGCGCTCGAGCGTGGCGGTGGTCTGGTGATCAACGTGGGCACGGGACGGGCGGTGAGCATCGCCGACCTGTGGGACACGATGGGCGGGGCCGCCTCACCCGCGCCGCGCACGTCCGCGGCGCGTCCGAACGATCTCCTGCGCCTGTCACTCTCGCCGACGCGGGCACGCATCCAACTCGGGTGGTCGCCCTTCACCGCGCTCCGCGACGGGCTCACGCGACTGCGCTGACACGGTCAGCGGAACAGGTCCTCCGACGGTGGTCGCACCAGTTCCCCGATGCTCGAGTCCCTGAACCACTCGGGATCGGCGCCACGCACGACGGCGACTGGGATGCCGCTCGACTTGCCCATCACCAGTTCTGCGGCCGAGGCCAGTTCGTCGGCGACCGCGACCTCGGTGACCTGCATCGTGCGACCGAGGGCATCGGGTGTGCCGCGCAGGTCGACGACACCGGCGATGCCCGCCACACCGATCGCGACATCGGTGAGACCCCTGCGCCACGGACGACCGAAGGTGTCGGAGACGATCACGCCGACCGACACGCCGAGCCGGGCACGCACGATGTCGCGGATGCGTCGCGCGGACCTGTCCGAGTCGATCGGCAGGAGCGCGGCCCAGCCCCGCTCGACGTTCGAGAGATCGATCCCGCTGTTGGCGCAGATGAAACCCTGCGCGGTCTCGGTGATGATGAGATCACCGCGACGGCGCACGATGCGCACCGCCTCCTGCTCCACGAGTGCCTTGTGGCTGAGCGGGTCCTCTGGGTCGATCGCCACGAGTCGTCCCTCGGCCTTGGAGACGATCTTCTGGGTCACCACCAGCACGTCGTGGTCGGCGAGCGGTCCGTTCGGCTCATCCGTGCACGCATCGGCGATCACCTCGCCCAGTTGCTGGCCGGGAACGATCTCTCCGATGCCCTGTATTCCCCATGCGGTGAGGCGTGTCATTGTCGGTTTCCTCCTCGCGGGAGCCGCACCCCCGCCGCTTCGAGCGCGGTCGCGGCCAGTGCCGCGGCCACACCCGGTCTCGACATGATGGTGTCGACGACGACGCACCGCACACCCTCGCGTTCGACGGCACCGGCGAGCGGGGCATCCTGGGCGTCGATGACGAGCGTGCCACACACGCCGGCGTACATCCGCGCCACCCCCACGACGCTCGCCTCGTGCCCGAGATCGGTGAGCATCCGGTCCGCCGGCCCCTTCAGGGCGGCACCGGCCACGATCGGTGAGATCGCCACCACCGAGTCGCGTCGCGCGGCGAGAGCGGCATCGACCCCGGTGAGCGCACGAATCGGACCGATCGACACGACTGGATTGGACGGGGCGATCACCACGCACTCTGCTGCCTCCAGCACGATCGGATCGATGAACGACGCCCCGGACACCCCCGCGAACTCGATCGAGCGCACCCCGACGTCGTGGTGCATCCCCACGAAGTACTCCTGGAATCCCATGCGACCGACCTCGGTGTCGACCATTGTGCGCACCCGTTGCTCGGTCATCGGCAGGATGCGGACCCCGACGCCGAACGCACGCGCGATCTCTGCTGCCACCTCGGAGGGCCTGGCACCTTCGGCGAGCCGACCCGTCCGGTAGAAGTGCGTGGCGAGGTCGGTGTCACCGAGGTTGAACCACGCACCACCCGCCGAGGAACCATCCGGCCGGACGCGCGCGAATCGTGCCAATCCCTCCATCGCGCGCCAGGTCTCGTCACGCAGTCCCCACCCGCGCGCCGGGTCGATCGCATCGGAGAGCGTGTAGACGACGGTGTCCAGATCGGGCGAGATCGACAACCCGTGCAGCACGGTGTCATCGGCGGTGTTCACGATCGCGGTGATCCGCTCCGGTTCGACGACCTCCACGAGACCCCTGAGGAATCGGGCCGCGCCGACGCCGCCGGCGAGCACGCAAATCATGTCCCGAAGCGTAGGACCGCACGGTCGTTTGGACCCCACCATGGACGCGCGACGGGCTCGAGATGCGTTCGGGCCTCGCCGTCGGCGCGGTGGGGCCGGTGGTAGCGTCGGCGAGTCTCCGTTCGACTCGCACACGAAGGTTCGTCGATGCCCCGCGCACTCATCACCGGAATCACCGGCCAGGACGGCCAGCACCTCGCAGAGTTCCTCCACGGCCAGGGCTACCAGGTCTTCGGGATGATGAAGGGCCAGAACAACCCCCGTGCCCTCCAGCTACGGGACGAGTTCCCCTATGTCGAGTTGGTGCAGGGCGACCTCGCCGACCTGCCGAGCCTCGTGTCGACACTCGAGTACGTGCGCCCCGACGAGGTCTACAACCTCGGTGCCATCTCGTTCGTGGCGATCTCATTCGGCCAGCCCGAGCTGACCTCGAACATCACGGGTCTGGGCGTGCTGCGCATGCTCGAGGCCATCCGCATGGTCGGTGGTGCACAGAACAACCCCATCCGCTTCTACCAAGCGTCGTCGTCGGAGATGTTCGGCAAGGTGCGCGAGGTGCCCCAGACCGAATTGACGCCGTTCCATCCCCGCTCTCCCTACGGGTGCGCCAAGGTCTTCGGGCACGCCATCACGGTCAACTACCGGGAGAGCTACGGCATCTATGCGTGCTCGGGAATTCTCTTCAACCACGAGGGGCCCCGCCGCGGACTCGAGTTCGTGACGCGCAAGATCACCAACACCGCGGCGCGCATCAAACTCGGCCTCGAATCCGAGCTCGTGATGGGAAACCTCGATGCGAAGCGGGACTGGGGCTACGCGGGCGACTATGTACGGGCGATGTGGATGATGCTCCAGCAGGACGAGCCCGACGACTACGTGGTCGCCACCGGCCAGACGCACTCGATCGAGGAGTTCCTGACGTTGGCTTTCGCCGAGGCAGGGCTCGGCGATTGGTCAAACTACGTGCGCCAGGACCCGCGGTTCTTCCGCCCCGCCGAGGTGGACCTGTTGATCGGTGACCCGACCAAGGCCCACACCAAACTCGGCTGGCGCCCCGAGGTCGACTTCCCCGGGCTCGTCAAGATGATGGTCGAGCACGATCTCGCCTTCGAGTCATCGCGCGTCAAGAAATAAGGGGCACGGGCTGGCAGGCCCGATTCAAGGCTTCAGCGGTGCGTCTGCGATGCCGTCGCTGAAGCCGTCGGCGTCCGGTGCGTGACCCGCCGACATCAGCGAGCGAAGTGACATCCCGAAGATGACCAGCGCGACCGTGGACGCGGCGACCAGACCGGCCTCGACGCGCAGGTAGAGATCGTCGCTCGACACCGCGGTGACCACGAGGAACGCGGCGACACCAGTGGCCCACCCGAGCGCGACGAGTCGGTGTCCGCGCAATGCGATCACGGCCTGTGCGATCGCGAGAGCGACCATGTACACCCCGCTCGCGAGTGCCAGCAGGGTGATCGTGCGCCGGTCGAGTCCACCCTCGTAGACCAAGTCGAGCACCGGGGGACCGAGCGCGAATGCACCGATCGTGCCGAGGACCGCGACGGCGGCCACGACCTTGAGGAGGAGCGAGAGGCCTTCCCTGAACTCGTCGAGGTCGCCCTTGGCGGCCAACCGCGCGAGTCGCGGAAGCAGGGCAGCCTGCACGGCTTGGAACAGGAAAAGCGGCACCCGCGCGAGAAGGACTCCGTTGCCGAACACCGTCACCTTGGCGGTCTCGGTGGAATCGGCAAGGACATCGACCCCGAGGGGACCGGCGTTCACGAGTGCGGCCCCCATCACCGATCCGAGAAGCAACCACCCGAGGTTCCCCGAGACCTCGGAGAATTCCGCGGGCGGACCGTCGTCGGTGCGAGTCTCGTGGCGCGCGGCCACGACAGCGATCGCAACGATCGGTGCCAGCACGACTGCCAGCGCATACGGGCCCGGGCTGTCGATGCCAGCGAGCCACAGCACGGTGCAGGCTGCGAGCCGCGCGGTCCCGTCGATCCCGAGTGTGAGTCCGTAGGCGACGAAGCGTCCCGAGCCGGAGGCGATCCCGCGCACCAGGTGGAACGGCACATAGGCGAACAACGCGATGATGAGTGCGAGCGTGACGATGCCGTATCCCTCGAAAAACTCGCGGGTGAGCCAAGGAGATGCGATGAGCAGGCCAGTCAGCAGGAGCGCACCCAACCCGGTTGCGAGCATGAGCATCCGCACCAGCACGGGGCGTCCGCCCTGGTCGAGCGCACGACGGTGGGCGAGAGCCCGGCCGAGTTCCTGCTCGACCGGCATGAAGAAGCCCGGCATCAGGGCGAACGCGGCGAACCACAGCACCACAATGGGTTTGAAGCCCTCTTTGCCCAACGCCTCCTGACCCACCTTGAAAAAGACGTAGGCCGTGATCCCGGAGATGAACAGACCAACGCCAACCGACAGAGTTCCCTCGGGGAGTGGAGCCTTGTTCAACGACGCGTCGCTGTTGCTCACCATCGGGCTCCGGACACGGACTCCGAGGCTAGTGGTGGTTGACACTGGGCACAGATGCGTGCCGCTGTGCGTGTGGACGAAAGACGTGTCCCGCTATCGGCAGGACGGAGTCGTCACTGGGCGGTGTTGAGGCGGTTCTTCAACGACTCGAGAACCTCGCGCCGGCGAACCTGGGCTTTCTGGAAGCCGAGCACCGCAAAGCCGACGGCGGTGTAGCCGGCCTCGGTGACCTGCTTGACAACCGGTGCCTCGAGCACCTTGCGCGGATCCAGCTTCGCGAGGTCCACGTTCGTGATGTCGATCGAGTGGAACTGGGGAACTCGCACCTTCGGCAGGTCGATCTTGGGCAGGTCGATCTTGCGCACGTCGAGTGTCGAGAGATCGATCTTCGGGAATTTGATGTTGGGCAGGGGAGGGAGGGTCAACTTTGGCATGCCGACAGACTAAGGAGAGGCGCTAGCAAAAGCAAGCACGGTGCGCTCTGACGTTTGTCACAGCCTGATCTTGGGGGTTTTTCTGCCCCCACTAGCCTCGGTCCGGCGTGTCAGAGCCCACCTCGACCCCAGATGCGGTCCCGTCGCAGGCGGTGAACCCCGAGGTCCCTCCGACGGGGACCGCACCGGGGATGCCGGTGCCTCCGGTGGTGGCGGTGGTCGTGATCCATGAGCCGGGCGACTGGCTGGGTGAGACTCTGGCTGCCCTCGCGGGGCAGGACTGTCCCGGTCTCCAACACCTGGTCCTCGTGACCGGGTCGGAGTCCGACCCGGGCCGCCGGGCGGTGTTGGATCTCGTCGCAACGAACCTGCCCGGAGCAGTGGTGCGTCTCCTCGGAGGAAACCCCGGATTTGCAGCCGCCTGCAATCGGGTGCTCGACCTCGTCGAGGGGGAGAGCGGCTTTTTCTGTTTCCTCCACGACGATGTGGCCCTCGCGCCGGATGCGATCTCGCGGCTCGTCGAGGAGGGGTACCGGTCGAACGTCGGGGTCGCGGGACCCAAGCTCGTCTATTGGGACGAGGTCAGAATGATCCAGTCGGTCGGCACGATGGTCGACCGGTTCGGTGTCGGTGTCGCCGTCGCCGACGTGGGCGAGTTGGACCAGGAGCAGCACGATGCGGTTCGCGACGTGTTCGCTCTCTCGGGCGCGTGTCTCATGGTGCGGGCCGATCTTTTCCGTGCCGTGGGGGGGTTCACCGCCGATCTCGCGATCCACGGGGCCGATCTCGATCTGTGCTGGCGGTGCCATGCGGCAGCTGCCCGTGTCGTCGTCGTCCCGGCGGCCGTGGCCCGACACAGGGAGTCAATGCTGCGTGACGCACCGACTGACACACGTGACGACACACTTGCCGCCACAGGGCCACCGCTCGTCGACGCCGAGGCCGAGTCGACGCGGGTGCGCACGGTGCTGTCGCTCACGCCGGCGCCCCAGTTGCCACTTCTCATCGCACAATTGATCGCCCACACCGTCATCCGTTCGTTGATCCTGCTGTTCACGGGTCGTGTCGGGCCTGCTGGCGTCGAGGTGCGCGCGCTCCTGTCATCGGTCGTCGGTCTCGGTGGCGTCATCGCGCGCCGCCGCCACGCCGCCGCTGTTCGTCGCGTCTCTGGTGCCGAGGTGCGCGCGCTCCAATTGCAGGGAAGTGCGCATGTCACCTCGTGGTTGCGAGCGCGAGCGCGGGCTGCCGGCATCGCCCAAGCGGCTGGACCGGTGGTGCGTGAGGCCACGCCACGGGCCGTCGTGACCCTGTGGGTGCTCCTCGCCGTCCTGCTCGTCGTCGGGTCACGTTCCTTGATCACCGGTGGAATCGCCGAGGTCGGTCAGATGGCGCGCACGGAGGGTGGTGTGCGCGACCTCGTCTCGGCGCATGTCTCCGGCTGGTGGTCGGCGGGATTTGGGCAGGCCTCGGCGGTGCCGACAGGCGTGCTGCTGTGGGCGATCGGCGGTGTCGTCTCGCTGGGTGACCTGGACGTGGCGCGGATGCTGTTCGTCGTCGCGCTGCCCCTCGTGGGCTGGCTCGGGGCCTGGCGGCTCGCCTCTGTGTTGGGCACGCGCGCGGCGCGCGTGGCGGGCACCCTCGCCTACGCGGCGGTGCCGCTGCCGTACGCAGCGATCGCATCGGGTCGATGGGGGGCGCTCGCGGTCTATGCGGGGTTGCCGTGGATCGTGCACCTGTCGCGGCTCGTGGTCGGTCATGTCGATCTCGGGCGCGCGTATCTCGATGCCGCGGGCAATCGTGTCGTGGAGGTCGATCGGGATCTTTTCGTCGACGCGCCACCCACGCGGATGCGCCGACATTGCGCCGCACTGGCGCTCGTTGCCTCCTCGGTCGCGGCTTTCGAGCCCGGGATCGTGGTCGTGGTTCCGGTGACGGTTGCGGCCCTGTGGCTGGCCACGTGGGTTCACGGCGCACCGGCACTGCGGTCATTGCGTTGGCTCGGTGTCGGCGCGGGGATCGTCGGGTCGGCGGCGGTTCTGAATCTGCCGTGGTCAGCCACGTACGTCAGGAGCGGCTGGTGGGAGGCCTTGACCGGGGCCCCCGTGGAGGGCGGGCGCGACCTGGGCCTCGTGGCACTGGCTTCGTTCTCGGTCGGTCGGTTCCTCTTCGCACCGCTGTCGATCGCGTTGTACGTCGCCGTGGCCGGGGCGGTGTTCCTCGTGCGCGGTGCCAAGGTCCCGTGGGCACTGCGTGGAGCGCTGCTCACCGGGGTGAACCTGCTGCTGGTCGTGCTCGACGATGCGGCCCTCCTGCCCGTGCACCTCCCCGAGCCGGCCGTGATGCTCGTGCCCGCTGCTCTGGGTATCTCGATCTGTGCGGCATCGATGGGGGCTGCCCTCTCGGTCGACCTGCGACGGGGCAAGTTCTCGTGGCGACAACCACTCGGGCTCGTTGTGACGGCCGCATTCGCGGTCGGAACCGTGCCCGTGGCCACCAACGCCGTCGACGGTGGGTGGAACCAGCCGTCGCTCGCGGTCGTGCAGTTGATGAACCAATTGCCCGGAGAGGACGTCGACGGGGGATACCGCACGTTGTTCATCGGTGACCCCCGTGTGCTCCCCGGTGCGCCCAACAACCTGGGCTGGGGCATCGGGTGGTCCGTCGTCAACGGTCGTGCGCCGGATGTGACCGAGATGTGGGAGACAGGTCCGACTCGGGCGCGCGACCAGGCACTCGTCGCCCTGTACGGAATCGTGCGCGGCCAGACGGCGCGTTCCGGTCGACTGCTCGCTCCGCTCGGTGTGCGGTACGTCGTGGTCCCGATCATCGATGGAGGCGAATCACGGCGCGAGTCGCCGATCGCGGCGCCTGACGGACTCGAGGAGGCTCTGTCGCGCCAGCTCGACCTGAAGCGCCGCTACTCCTCACCCGACCTCGTCATCTTCGAGAACGCATCGTGGATTCCGGTGCGCTCGGTGCTCGCGGCACCCACCGCGGACGCGAGTGCGCGCGCCGGTGCCGAATCCGTGATCTCGGCAGATCTCGCCGGTGCCGTACCGGCACTCCACTCCGAGGATCCCGTGGCATCGGTGACGGGTGATCTCCCCGTCGGGACGTTCCACGCCGCGGTGTCGTTCAACGACCGTTGGCGGCTCACCGGCCCCGATGGTCGCGGAATCCCGATGCGACCGGCATTCGGCCTGACGAATGCATGGGACATCACCACAGCGGGGAGACACATGCTCTCGTTCGACACCGGAGCACTGCAGAGCGCAGGGGTCATCCTGCAGTTCGCCGCGTGGTGCGTGCTCGCATGGCTCGCTGTCGCCCGCGGTCGTCGCCCACGACGACTCACCTCCGCACCCACGGCCACAGAGCAGTCCGCCGTGATGTCGATGGATCAAGGTCGGGAGGGTGTTCTGTGATCCGGGTCAGGCGCGCGGTTGTCCGTCGCATCGCGAGCACCATCGTCGTGGCCGCGGTGGGGGCCGGAGTCGTGGCCGTGGACATCCGTGAGCGTGGCGCTCGCGAGGGAGCCTCGGCAGCGATCGACAAGTACGCCGGCTTTCCGCAGGTGTCATCGGACAGGCGGATCTCGACAAGTTGGTTCTGCCCCGGTGTCGCGGCCGGTGACGGTGTCGCGGCCGGCAACCTCGTCATCGTGAACCCGGGGGACGAGCAGATCACCGCGACCCTGCGACTGCTCTCCGAGGAGACCGCGCCGCTCGAGCGGATCGTCGTGGAGCCGCGGTCGCGCCTCGAGGTGGATGTGCTGCGTGGACGCACCGTCGGGGTGGTCGTGCCGGTCGTGGAACTGGTCGGCCCGGTCGGAACGGTCGAGCAGGAGTTGTTCTACGCGGCCGGTGACGTCACCGCACAGTGCGTATCGCAGACCTCGTCGACATGGCACTTCGCCGACGGCTTCACCGCCGAGGGGTCCACGCACCGGTTGGTGATCGCCAATCCCTACCCGGAGAGCGCCGTTGTGGGGGTGGTGTTCACCACGGTCGACGGACAACGCGCGCCGGCACAGCTGCAGGGCATGATCCTGGCACCCGGGACCGCGCGGAGCATCCCACTCGTCGAGCAGGGTGCCCGCGACGAAAAGCGTCTCGCGGTCACGGTCACGGCCACCTCGGGGCAGGTGATCGCCTCGCGGACACAGCACTATCTCGGTGCCGGTCGACTGGGTTACTCGACGACCCTCGGAGTGCCCGCCACCGGCCGCCAGTGGTGGTTCACGTCGGGCCGCACCGGCCCGCTCGTCACGGAAGAACTCGTCGTGCACAATCCGGGCGACCGGGCATCGAGGGTCACGGTGTCGTTCTTCGGCGAGGGAATCACCAACGCAGCCCCGGTCGACGCAACCGGGGCGCTGCCGTCCGCGGCGGTCGAGGTGCCGGCGGGCGGCACCGTCGCGATCGACACGAACGCTGTCGCCGATCTGCCAAAGGGTGACCATGCGATGGTCGTCGACGTGGTCGAGGGTCCCGGTGTCGTCGTCGAGCACGTGCTCAGCCAGAAGACCGTCACCGGGTACTTCACTGCGGTCACAAACGGGGTTCCCGAGGGTCTGTCGTCGCGGGTGTGGCGGGTGCCGAGCGGTCTCGCGCGCGGTGCGCGCAATGCCCTCACGATCCTGAACACCACCGCCGAGGCGGGCACATTCACGATCGCAGCCGTGGGACCGGGGGGCGAGGTCGCGTTGCCCGGTGCCGAGAACCTCCCGATCGAGGGTGCGTCACTGGCGTTGCACGACGTGCCCGATGGCGCGGCCAATGGCGAGGTGGTGATCCGGTCGACGGTTCCCGTCGTGGTGCAACGCCGCACCACGCGAGGTCATGGTCTCCCGGGATTCGGGGTCGTGGGCGCACTGCCCGTCAGGGAGTCACGTTGATGATGGGCCCGGACACCCGATGAGCGATGTCGCCGCGGTGCTCGTTGCGGTCCTGGTTGCCGTGGGGATCGCCTCGGTGTTGCGCCGGCGCGGCAGGCCGGCCGGGCCGACCCAGGCCGGCTGGTCGGCACCATCCCAATTGGACCGCGCCGATTTCCCGCGGGCCGACGCGCCGTGGATCGTGGTCGCATTCACGTCGTCCACCTGCTCGACGTGCGCCGATGTGGCGGCCAAGGTCGATGTACTCGGGTCGCGCGAGGTGGTGACGGCGCGGGTCGACTACGCCGACAACCGGGATCTTCACCTTCGCTACCGCATCGATGCGGTGCCGTGCGTTGTGATCGCCGACTCCGACGGGGTCGTGCGCCGGTCGTTCCTCGGTCCCGTCAAGGCACAAGATCTGTGGGCTGCAGTCGCAGAATGCAGGGATCCCGGCTCGACTCCCGAGACGTGCCAGAGACCCGATCAACCCGCCGACTGATCCAACATCTCGATCCATCAACCGGACACGTCGGGCGGGGGGACCCGGTTCGACCCGGTACCCGACCGTTCAGGCAATGACGATGTGGGTCAGACCTCGGAGTGCGACGGCGCATCGAGCGCCTGTTGGACGAGCCGACCGACCGTGGGCCCATCGATCGTCTCGTGCTCGAGCAGGGCCTCTGCCACGAGATCGAGACCCTTTCGGTGCTTGGTGAGCACCTCGATGGCGCGCGCCTCCTGTTCGGTGAGGATGCGCGTAATCTCCTCGTCGATCAGTTGGGCGGTCGAGTCGGAGTACTCCCGACCGCTCGTCATCAGGTCCTCGCCGAGGAAGACCTGCTGCTGGCTGTTCCACGCTTGTGGGCCGATGCGGTCCGACATGCCCCACTCGCGCACCATTCGACGCGCGATGTTGGTGGACTGCTCGAGATCGTTCGCGGCCCCCGAGTTGAGGTGGCCGTAGACCACCTTCTCGGCGGCGCGACCACCCATCGCCTTGCAGATGACATCCTCGAAGTATTCGCGCGAATACGTGTGGCGCTCCTCTGGCAGGGTCCAGGTGACACCCAGTGCCATGCCCCGGGGCAGGATCGTCACCTTGTGCAGAGGATCGGAATGGGGGAGAACCGTCGCGAGCACGGCGTGGCCACCCTCGTGGTAGGCGGTGGCTCGCTTCTCCTCGGCGGTGAGCACGAGACTCTCGCGGCGTGCCCCCATGACGACGCGGTCGCGAGCGTTCTCGAAATCGATCCGCTCGATCACGGCCGACCCGCGACGCACGGCAAACAGCGCAGCCTCGTTCACGAGGTTGGCGAGATCGGCACCGCTCATCCCCGGGGTGGCCTTGGCCATCGTCTCGAGATCGACGTCGGGCCCCATCCGCTTGTCGCGAGAGTGAACCTTGAGGATCGCGAGGCGCTCCTCGTACTCGGGCAAGGGAACCACGATCTGGCGGTCGAAGCGTCCCGGACGCAGGAGTGCCGGGTCGAGAATGTCGGGCCGGTTCGTCGCCGCGAGGATCACGACCCCCTCACTCGTTTCGAATCCGTCCATCTCGGCGAGCATCTGGTTCAGGGTCTGCTCGCGCTCGTCGTGCCCACCGCCGAGCCCGGCGCCGCGCTTGCGGCCGATCGAGTCGATCTCGTCCACGAAGATGATCGCCTTGCCCATCTTGCGCGCCTGCTGGAAAAGATCGCGGACGCGGCTCGCACCGACACCCACGAACATCTCCATGAAGTCCGAGCCGGTGACCGACAGGAAACCCACGCCGGCCTCACCGGCGACCGCGCGGGCGAACAGAGTCTTTCCGGTTCCCGGGGGACCGACCAGCAGGATCCCCTTGGGCACCCGTGCGCCGATCTCCCTGAACCGCTCCGGCATGCGCAGGAAGTCGACGACCTCCTTGATCTCCAACTTCACACCGTCGTATCCGGCGACATCGGCGAACGTGGTCGAGGGCTTGTCGGCCTGGTAGGGCTTCGCGCGACTGCGGCCCACCGACATGATGTTGCCGGCCTGACCCATGGCGCGCCGCTGCATCCACACGAAGAAGCCAACGATCAGGAGGAACGGCAAGAGGATCGGGACCAACGATGCGATCCAGTTGGGCTGGGGCGTCACGTAGTCGTAGTCGACCTGATTCTCCTTCAACAGGGTCTCGTCGGCGTCGGAGAGCGACGCTGAACCCGTCGTGATGAACTTGCCGCCGTTTCGGAAGGTTCCCTCGATGGTGTTGGTGGAGTTGTTGATGGTGATCTCGACGACCTTGCCGTCGCGCACCTGGGCGAGGAACTCGGTGTAGGACAGTTTCTCGCCGACGGGCCGTGACACGAACTGGGAGGCGAACAGAGCAACGACGAGCGCCGACACGATGACCCAGATCGCCCACTTGGGCATCGGTGGACGCTGTGCATCACCGGGTGTCGGTGTCTTGGGGGCGCGGTCCTTGGCGAAGGGATTGCGACCCGGCATGCGGGGCCCTCCCTTGGGAGCGTGGGGCGGAGGCGGCGGGGGAGGTGACTCGCTCATGACCCCATGCTACGGCCGACGTGGAACGGTCTGAATGGGCCACCGGGTATCAACCACTCATGTCACGTGCACAACTACCTTTTCCGGCATGTTGCGCCAGTGCACTCGCCAAGGTTGTGTCCGAGTCGCATCGGTCACACTGTCGTACCAGTACGCCCGCTCGTTGGTGTGGCTGGAAGACCTGAGCCCCGAGCGCGACCCGCACTCCTACGACTTGTGCACGACTCATGCCGACCGTCTCTCGCCCCCCTCTGGGTGGCACCTCGAGGATCGCCGGGTGCGCGTTCACGTCTACGATCCGGGTCGGCTCGCCGGCTGATCGCGGCGACCCGGAGCATCCGGTGACCGAATTTCCCCCTCCGCCCCCGCCGTCTGTGCCGCCCCCCTCGGGCGGGACACTGCCTCCGCCACCTCCCGGGTCGAAGCGGGCCGGCGCAGCCAACGTACTGACCGCGTGGCTGGTCGCTTTCGTCACGGTGCAGATCGTGAGCGCCGTCGTGCTGGTCTCCACCGGCTATCTCGAGGATGTGGACGACCTCCCGATGTCGGTGAACACCCTGCTCGCCGTGGTGATGTGGGCGTTCCAGCTCGTCGCGGTGGCGTGGTGGGCGGGGCGTTCGATGGGGACCGATCTCGCGCGCGCAACGGGTCTGACCGTGCGATCGCGCGATGCGTGGTGGCTGCTGGTGGGAGCCGCGTGCCAATTCATCTTGATGGCGATGGTGAACTGGCCGCTGCAGCGGCTGTTCCCCGAGCAGTTCTCGGCCGAAAGGGTCTCGGAACGCGCCGAGACCCTCGCCGACAGTGCGACGGGCATCTGGGTGGCCGCCCTCGTGCTGGTTGTCGTCGTGGGGGCACCGTTGGTGGAAGAGATCGTCTATCGGGGGATGATCCAGACGGGGTTCGTCGCGAGTTGGGGCCCGGTCGCCGGTGTCGTGGCGACCTCTGCGATCTTTGCGGGTGTCCACCTCAGCTGGTCCGAGTTCCCGGCGTTGTTCGCATTCGCGCTCGTGCTCGGTGCGGGGCGCCACCGTGCTGGCAGACTGGGACCGGCGATCATGGCGCACGTGGGTTTCAATGCCTGCGGCCTCTTGGCGGTGGCGGCGCTGTAGGTCGGCGGACCCACCATCATGAGCGATCCCTCGACCATCCACGATCCCGCGGACGATGCAATCGCCGCAGCCCCGATCGGCAAGGCGATCGATCCCGACGCGCGCCGGTCCGAGTGGGCTCTCACGTTCAAGTCGATGACGACCACGGCGATCGTGCTGGGGGCGACACTGATCGTGATGGCGGTCGTGCAGCCCGCGCTCGTCCTGCGCGACAACACCCCGACGGGGGGCGACATGGGCGCCCATGTGTGGGGACCGGCGTACCTGCGCGATGTGCTCCTCCCGCACTGGCGACTGACCGGGTGGTCGATGGACTGGTACGCGGGGTTCCCGGCCTACCGCTTCTACATGGTGGTGCCCGCGCTCCTCATCGTGCTCGTCGATGTCGTGCTCCCGCACGGGATCGCCTTCAAACTCGTGGCGGTCGCGGGTCTCGTGGCGTTCCCCGCGAGCGCGTGGGTGATGGGTCGGGTCGCCAGACTCCCGTACCCGTTCCCCGAACTCCTCACGGTGGGTGCGGTGATGTTCCTCTTCGATGAGAGCTTCACGATCTACGGCGGGAACATCCCCTCGACGATGGCGGGTGAGTTCTCGTTCTCGATCGCGCTCGCACTCGCACTCGTCGGGCTGGGGATGTTCGCGCGCGGACTCGACGACGGCAAGCACCGCGGATGGGCGGCGCTCCTGATCGCGCTCAGCGCCCTGTCGCACGGCATCGTGTTGCTGTTCAGTTTCTTCGGGGCCGCGCTGATGGTCCTGATGCGCCTCGATCGTCAGAGGTTGTGGTTCGGCATCACGACGCTCGCCACAGCCGTGCTGCTCTCGTCGTTCTGGGTCCTGCCGTTCCTCGGTGGCCATGCCTACATGACCGACATGAAGTACGAGCCGCGACCGAGCGGAGCATCCGACTCGCTGTGGGCGATGTACTTCCCCCTGCACCCTGCCTTCGACGCGGCCCTGTTCGCGCTGTCGGTGATCGGCTTTGCGGTCTCGTGGGGACGACGACGCCTCCTCGGTGTGTGGATGGGCATCTACTCGGTGATCCTGATGATCGGCGTGAACGTCGCCCAGGAGAGCCTCCCGATCATCGGACTGCTGTGGAATCCGCGATTGCTCCCCTTCCTCTACCTCCTGCGTTACATGCTGGCCGCGATCGGGTTGTGGGAGGTCTGTGTGTTCCTCGCGCGCGCCGTCGCGGCCCAGCGCGACCCCGTGCATGCCACGCGCACGCTCAGCACCAACACCCAGACCGGGTTCGCGTGGCTCGTCGCACTGTCGTGCCTGATCGTGCTCGGCTTCCGCTACCAGGCCCTCCCCGGCGGAAAGGTGGTCAGTGACGACTCGGGGTCGAACTACGCGTGGGGACCGATCGAGATGCCGGCGCACAGGGCCTTCTCCGACGGGTGGGCGCGGTGGAACTTCGAGGGCTACGAGGGCAAGCCGGCCTACGGGGAGTACCACGGTGTCGTCCAGACGATGGACCGGCTGGGGCGCGAGCGCGGGTGCGGGCGCGCGCTGTGGGAGAACAACGGCGAGCTGAACAAGTACGGCACCACGATGGCACTGATGCTGCTGCCGCACTGGACGAAGAGTTGCATCGGGTCGATGGAGGGACTCTTCTTCGAGGCGGCGGGCACCACGCCGTACCACTTCATCGCCGCCGCCGCGCTCTCGAAGCAATCGTCGAACCCCGTTCGCGAGTTGCGCTACGACAACAACGACGCCGAGCGCGGGGTCACCTACATGCGATCGCTCGGCATCCGGTACTACATGGCCTTCACCCCCGAGGCGATCGCCGAGGCCAAGACCCAGCCCGATCTGGTCGAGGTCGCGACCTCCGGGCCGTGGCGGATCTACGAGCTGGTCGACCATGCGATCGTCGAGCCACTCACGGTCGAGCCGATCGTGGTGAACCCGCGCCCCGGTGACCGTCGTGAGCGGTGGCTCGAGGTCGGCACCTCGTGGTTCCAGCGCGGCGATGAGTGGTCGGCGCTCCCCGTCGAGACCGGTCCGGGGCAGTGGCAGCGCATCGACGTCGCACCGGACGTCGAGCGGCGCGTGGGTGAGCCGGGGTCTTCGGGTCGGCAGGTCGACATCGTCGAGCCGCTGGGCAACATCGAGAAGCGGGCGCTCCCGGGGGTGACCGTCTCCGACGTCGTGATGGGGAATGAGTCGGTGTCGTTCAGGGTCGACAAGGTCGGTGTCCCGGTGGTGGTGAAAGTCAGTTACTTCCCGACGTGGCGCGTCGACGGGGCCGATGCGGTGCACCGCGCCGCCCCGAACATGCTGGTGGTGGTGCCGACCTCGAACGAGGTGAACATCCGCTACGGCTCGTCCTTCATCGATCGATTCGCATGGTTCCTCACCGTCGTGGGGATCGTCGTCGTGACGCTGTTCTTCCGGCGGAGGTTCCGCTACGGGGTCGCGATGCCCCCGAGGGCTCCGGACGCTGCTCCGGCATCGGTGTTCGATGCCCCGTCCTCGGATGCGGCAGCCGACGGGGAGGGGCATCGACAATGACCGTTGATCCGGCGATCCTCGACGAGATCGTCATGGCCTATGACGTGCGGGGCACCACACCCGAGCGGATGAATGCGGACATCGCGCGCGCTCTCGGGGTCGCCTTCGCGCGGTTCTGCGGTGCGTCGACCGTCCTCGTCGGTCGCGACATGCGCCTCACCGGTGAGGAACTCGCCACCGCCTTCGCCGACGGTGCGATGAGCCACGGTGCCGATGTCGTGCACCTCGGACTCGCGAGCACCGACCTCGTCTCCTTCGCCGCGGGTCGCCTCGACGCCCCCGGGGCGATGTTCACGGCATCGCACAACCCGGCCGAGTACAACGGCATCAAGTTCTGTCTCGCCGGTGCGCGGCCGGTGGGCATCGACACCGGACTCGCCCAGATCCGCGACACGGCCAAATCGGTCCTCGCGGGGAACGGCCCGGCGCCGGCTGCGGTGCGCGGCTCGCTCTCGCGACACGACATGCTGGACGAATTCGCCGATCACGTGGTCGGGTTCATCGACCGCTCGTCGATCGCGCCGATGAGGGTGGTGGCCGACACGGCCAACGGCATGGGTGGCCTCATCGTCCCGGCGGTGTTCTCGCGGCTGCCGATGGTCGATCTCGAGGTGATGTACCCCGAGCTCGATGGTTCGTTCCCGAACCATCCCGCCGATCCCCTCCAGCCCGCGAATCAGCGCGATCTCCAGGCACGCGTCGTGGCGGGCGGCTTCGATGTGGGCCTCGCCTTCGATGGTGACGCGGACCGCGTGTTCGTGGTGGACGAGAAGGGTCGGGGTCTCTCGGGTTCGACGACGACGGCGATCCTGGCGGCCGCGATGCTGAGGAACCACCCGGGTGCGACGGTGCTGCACAACCTGATCTGTTCCCGTGCGGTGTCCGAGGTGATCCGCGAGAGCGGTGGTGTGCCGGTGCGCACCAAGGTCGGTCACTCGAACATCAAGCAGGTGATGGCCGAGACGGGCGCGGTGTTCGGCGGGGAGCACTCCGCGCACTACTACTTCCTCGACAACTACCGAGCGGACTCGGGCATCATCGCCGCGATGTTAATGCTCGCCGAGGTGTCGAGGGCCGGGGTTCCCCTGTCGGAGTTGCGGCGACCCTTCGAGCGCTACGAGGCGAGCGGTGAGATCAACACGAGCGTGGCCAGCGTGAGTCGTGTCCTCGACGAGGTCGCCGACCGGTTCGGCGCGTTCCCCCAGGACAGGATCGACGGACTCACCGTGGACTGTGGTGACTGGTGGTTCAACCTCAGGCCCTCGAACACCGAGCCGTTGCTTCGCCTCAACCTCGAGGCACCCACCCGCGAGGTCTGCGACACGCGGGTCGCCGAGGTGCTCGCGATCGTCACGTCGGTCTGACGAGGCCTGACATCGGCCCGCGCGATCACACGCCGGGTTGGCCAGTGACCGGTCCGTGGTTGAATGGGGTGTGTGACCGTGGAGCCATCGCTCATGAGGATTCTCGCCTGCCCCGTGGACAAGGGCCGCTTGTGGCTCGCCGAGGATGGTTCCTTCCTCTACAACCCGCGGCTGCGTCTGGCCTACGAGGTTCGCGAGGCAATCCCTGTGATGCTGGCCGACGAGGCCCGGCGCGTCGACGACGCCGAACACGCACATCTCGAGGCGTCGATCGCCGCGGGTCGCATGACTTCGTCGCTCTGAGCGTCTCGCTAGACTCTGCTGGCGGTCGGGCTGAACAGAGAGGTGCCAGTGGGCCCCAGCCTCCGCGGATCGCGGATTCCCCGCGCCCGTCCGACGAGCCCGCGCAGCCCCGCGCACCGACCATTGGAGACACCATGACCACCACCGCCTCGCGCTCCGACTACCGGGTCGCAGATCTCTCCCTCGCACCGTTTGGCCGCAAGGAGATCCACCTCGCCGAGCACGAGATGCCTGGTCTGCGCTGGCTCCGCAAGCAGTTCGGTCCGTCCAAGCCGCTCGCCGGAGCACGGATCTCGGGGTCGCTGCACATGACAATCCAGACCGCGGTGCTGATCGAGACCCTCGTGGAACTCGGTGCAGAGGTGCGCTGGGCCTCCTGCAACATCTTCTCCACCCAGGACCACGCGGCTGCGGCCGTGGTGGTGGGCCCGAACGGCTCCGCTGACAATCCGCAGGGTGTCCCGGTGTTCGCCTGGAAGGGCGAGACGCTGGAGGAGTACTGGTGGTGCACCGAGCAGATGCTCACCTGGCCCGACGGCGGCCACGCCAACATGATCCTCGACGACGGCGGTGATGCGACCCTGCTCATCCACAAGGGGACCGAGTACGAGCGCGCCGGTGCAGTGCCCGATCCGGGGTCGGCGTCGAACGTCGAGCTCGCGATCGTGCTCGGCCTGTTGCAGCGCTCGCTCAGGAACGAGCCGAACAAGTGGACCGAGATGGGGCGCCAGATCAGGGGCGTCACCGAGGAGACCACGACGGGAGTCAAGCGCCTCTACAAGATGGCCAAGGACGGCGAGTTGCTGTTCCCCGCTATCAACGTGAACGACTCGGTGACCAAGAGCAAGTTCGACAACCTCTACGGCTGCCGCCACTCCCTGATCGATGCGATCAACCGCGCCACCGACGTGATGATCGCGGGCAAGCTCGCGGTCGTGTGCGGATACGGCGACGTCGGCAAGGGCTGCGCACAGTCGCTGCGCGGCCAGGGCGCGCGCGTCATCGTCACCGAGATCGATCCGATCAACGCCCTGCAGGCCGCGATGGAGGGCTACCAGGTCGACACACTCGAGTCGGTGCTCGGCGAGGCCGACATCTTCGTGACCGCGACCGGCAACGAGGCCATCGTCACCGTCGACCACATGGCGGGCATGAAGCACAACGCGATCGTGTGCAACATCGGGCACTTCGACAACGAGATCGACATGGCCGGTCTCGCCCGCAGCGGGGCCACCCGTGACGAATTGAAGCCCGGGACCGACCTGTGGACGTTCCCCGACGGTCACGCGGTGATCATCCTTGCCGAGGGCCGACTCGTGAACCTCGGGTGCGCCACCGGCCACCCGAGCTTCGTGATGTCGTGCTCCTTCTCGAACCAGGTCATCGCGCAGATCGAGTTGTTCAACAACCTCGAGAACTACCCGACGGGCGTCTACGTGCTACCGAAACGGCTCGACGAGCAAGTCGCTCGCGCACATCTCGATGCGCTCGGTGTGAAGCTGACCAAGCTCACCGACGAGCAGGCCGAGTACCTCGACATGGATCCCGCGGGTCCGTTCAAGCCGGACCATTACCGCTACTGATCGACCGCCCCTCGTTCGGTGGCCGTTGCCGACGACATCTCGAACAGGCGCAGGGTGATCTGCACCAGGGGCCCGATGCCGAGTGCGAAGACCACGGTGCCGAACCCGACGGTTCCGCCGAGTGCGACACCGACGGCGAGCACCGCGAGCTCCACGACCGTGCGTGCGAGGCGCACGCTGATGCCGCAGCGCACGCTCAGGCCCACCATCAGTCCGTCGCGGGGTCCCGGGCCGAGTTCTGCGCCGATGTACAACCCCGAGCCCGCCGCGATCGCGAGCATCCCGAGCCCGACGTAGAGGGCCCGACCCGTGATGCTGGACGTCTCGGGGATCAGCGGTTCTGCGAGATTCTCGACGATCCCGATCTGCAGGGCGTTCAGCACCGTGCCGATTCCCGGGCGCAGCCGCAGGGGGATCCACAACAGCAGGACCGCGAACCCGGTGATCACGATGACGGTCCCCACCGCGAGACCGCTCCGCGAGGAGACGCCCTGGTGGAAGACGTCCCACGGTGGCACGCCGATGTCGGAGACGATGAAGAAGGCGATGCCGATGCCGAAGAACGCGAGACCGGTCACACACCGCGCGAGTCGCTCGGGGAATCTCTCGGCGAGCGGCCGTGCGGCCGTGGGGGAGGAGCCCGACACCATGGTGATTCAACGTACCGAACTCGCCACGATGGTCACCGGTGAATATCACCAGAGCGTGATCGAGGTTCCGATCAGGGCCGCGGGTGTCTTCGAGGGTGCGCTGCGCGAGGCGGTGACGGCGCTCAAGTACGGGCGCAATCGTCGCATCGCTCGCGACCTCGGTGATCTCGTCGCCGTCCCGTTGACGGCTCTCGTGTCGGAATTGCCGCTCCACGCCCGGTGTGTCGTGACGTGGATCCCCACCGCGCCGTCCCGCGCGAGACGGCGCGGGTTCGATCACGCCGAACTCATCGCGCGCCGGGCCGCGCGCACCGCTGGTCTGCGGTGTCGGAGACTCCTTCGCAGGGTGGATGAGTCGCGACAGACCGGGGCCAGCAAGCGCGTGCGCGAAACGGGGCCCCGACTCGCGGCGGGTCGGGGATGTCGGGGGCGCACCGTGGTGCTGGTGGACGATGTCGTCACGACGGGGGCCACGGTGCGCGGAGCGGCGTCGGCGGTCATGCTCGCGGGGGCGGCGGGCGCGGCCTGCGTGTGTGTGGCGTCCGTGGGGTGAGGGGCGTGGTTCAGCCGAGAGCGAGTCGGCGCGCCTCGGCGATCGCAGGCCTCGAATCCTCTCCGACATGGATGCCGTGCATCCCGAGGGCGAGCGCGGCGTTCACGTTCGCCTCGAGGTCGTCAAGGAACGCGGTGCGGGTCGCGGTCGCGCCGAGCCGTTCCATGGTGAGCTCGTAGATCGCCGGGTTGGGCTTGCGCATGCCGACTTCGTGGCTGTCGACGATCACGTCGAACACCGCCTCGAAGTCCATGAGCGGCCACCACCACTCGCGGAACTCGCGCACGTTGTTGGTGAGGATGCCGATCCTCCGTCCCGCCCCGCGCAGGTCATGGATGAGTCGCACCATGTCGTCATTGAGCGCGAACGTGAACGCCGGACCGCCGCTCGTGGGCGGCTTGTCCGGGGGGATCGACGCCCTGATCCCGGCCGCGTCGAGCAAGTTCTTGGTGATCTCGCGGCACTCGGCGAGCGTGATCTCGCCGCGTTCGACCCGGTGCCACTGGTGGTCGGTGTCGAGGTGATGCGGACCCATCACGATCTCCGCCACGACCGCCGGATCGTGGTCGGGGAATCTCCTCGTGAAATCGCGTGGACCTCCGTTTCGCATGATCACCCCGCCGAGGTCGAAGATCACGGTGTCCACGGTCGCAGTCGTCACGGCACAAGTATCATCCCGGACTCGTCCCGGGGGCGAACCATCCCCGTGAACGCCCACCGGTAGGCTCGTGCTTCGCATGAAACTCCTGGACAAGGTCCTGCGCGCCGGTGACGGCAAGCGGGTCAAGGCCCTCCAGGGACTCGTCCCGGAGATCAACGCCCTAGAGGCGTCGGTGACCGTTCTCTCCGACGACGCACTGCGCGCAAAAACCGCCGAGTTCCGCCAACGACTCGACCGTGGTGAGTCCGTCGACGACCTGCTCGTCGAGGCCTTCGCGGTCGTGCGCGAGGCGGCCCGTCGGGTGATCGGTCAGCGCCACTTCGACGTCCAGATGATGGGTGGAGCGGCACTCCACTTCGGGTGGGTGGCCGAGATGAAGACCGGCGAGGGCAAGACACTCGTGTCGACCCTGCCGGCCTACCTGAACGGTCTCACCGGCAGGGGTGTCCATCTCGTGACGGTGAACGACTACCTCGCGCGATTCCACGCGGAGTGGATGGGCCGCATCCACAAGTGGATGGGGCTCGAGGTGGGGCTCGTCCTCCCGGGGACCCGCGAGAGTGCCCGGCAGAAGCGCGAGGACTACGCCTGCGACATCACCTACGGGACGAACAACGAGTTCGGTTTCGACTATCTCCGCGACAACATGGCCGGGACACTCGACGACAAGGTGCAGCGTGGCCACCACTTCGCGATCGTGGACGAGGTCGACTCGATCCTGATCGACGAGGCGCGCACCCCACTCATCATCTCGGGGCGGATCGCCGACGCCGCACAGATCTACTACCGGTTCGCCGCGATCGCGCGGTCGCTCGATCGCGACGCCGACTACGAGGTCGACGAGGCCAAGCGAATCGTGTTCCCCACCGAGGCCGGTATCGAGAAGGTGGAGGTGCAGCTCGGTCTCGACAATCTCTACGACGCGGTGCAGCAGAACCTCGTGCACCAGCTCCAGGTGGCACTGAGGGCCAAGGAGCTCTACCGGCGCGACAAGGACTACATCGTGGACGCCGGCGAGGTGAAGATCGTCGACGAGTTCACCGGACGCATCCTCGAGGGTCGGCGCTGGAGCGAGGGCATCCACCAGGCTGTCGAGGCCAAGGAGAACGTGAAAATCAACGAGGAGAACCAGACCCTCGCCACGATCACCCTCCAGAACTACTTCCGCATGTACGACAAGCTCGCCGGCATGACGGGCACCGCGCAGACCGAGGCCGCCGAATTGGTCAACACCTACCAGCTCCAGGTGGTGCCGATTCCGACCGACAAGCCGGTGGTACGGATCGACGAGGCCGACCTGATCTACAAGAACGAGGTGGCCAAGTTCGGAGCCGTGGTCGAGGACATCGTCGAGCGCAACAACAAGGGTCAGCCAGTCCTCGTGGGCACGATCAGTGTCGAGAAGAGCGAGTACCTCTCGCGCGAGTTGACCAGGCGCGGTGTGGACCACGAGGTCCTGAACGCCAAGCAACACACGCGCGAGGCGCTCATCGTGGCCCAGGCGGGTCGGCTCGGTGCGGTGACCGTGGCCACGAACATGGCTGGTCGTGGCGTCGACATCCTGCTCGGGGGGAATCCCGAACTGCTCGCGCGCCAGCAGGTGATCGCGAGGGGTCACGACCCCAAGGTGCTCGTGGACGAGTTCGCGCTCCCCGGACCCATCGAGCTGCTGCACGAGGATTTCCGTGCCGCGAGGGAGGCCGCATTCGCGTGCCTCGCAGAGTTGACACCCGAGGTGAAGGCGCGCTGCGATGCCGAGGGTGCGAAGGTGCGCGAACTCGGGGGCCTCTTCGTGCTCGGCACCGAGCGCCACGAGAGCCGTCGCATCGACAACCAGTTGCGAGGCCGATCGGGCCGCCAGGGCGACCCGGGGTCGAGCCGGTTCTACCTCTCCCTCGACGACGAGTTGATGCGTCTGTTCGCCACCGGTGCGCTCAGCTGGGTGATGGGTCGTGCCCTGCCCGACGAGGAGGCGATCGAGGCCAAGATGGTCACCAAGGCGATCGAGCGCGCCCAGACAACGGTGGAGCAGCGCAACTCCGAGATCCGCAAGAACGTCCTGAAGTACGACGAGGTGATGAACGAGCAGCGCAAGGTCATCTACCAGCGCCGCGACCAGATCCTCGGCGGCGCCGATCTCAAGTCGGCTGCGATGGAGTACCTCGCAGAGGCCGTCGACTCGTTGATCTCCACCTACTGCGTCTCCGAGGCGACCGACGAATGGGACGTCGGGGGTCTCGCCGCCGAGCTGCGCACCTACTGGCCAGCCACCGTCACCGAGTCGTCCATCCATTCGTGCCCGGACACCGACGCGGTCTACGACCACGTCATGGCGGACGCGGGTGCGCACTACTCGCGCCGCGAGACCGAGCTCGGTGACGAGGTGATGCGCCAGATCGAACGGCAGGTGATGCTCTCGATCGTCGATCAGCGCTGGCGCGAGCACCTCGAGGAGATGGACTACCTACAGGAGGGCATCAACCTGCGTGCGATGGGTCAGAAGGACCCGCTCAGCGAGTGGCAGCGCGAGGGTTACGAGATGTTCGGCCAGATGATGACCGGTATCGCCCAGGACTTCGTGCGCTACGTCATGCACGTGCAGGTGGTGCGCGAGGACCCCGACGGTGTCACGGTGCGCAACATCACCGAGACCTCGCACGAGGACGAGGGCGCCGACGGCTTCTCGGCGGCCTCGCTCGCCGGTGGCGAGGTGGATCCCGCGATGCTGGAGCCGGTCGAGGAGGCCCCCCGTCGCCCGGTGGTCAAGGATGCCCACGACTGGGCGAACACGCCGCGCAACGCACAGTGTCCCTGCGGGTCGGGTCGCAAATACAAGCTCTGTCACGGCGCAGCCTGAGGAACCCGTGCGCGACTTCACCACCGATCTCGCCGATGTCGCACGACGCCTCGACGAGGCGCGCGGGTATCTCCGCATCGAGGAGTCCAAGGCGCGCCTCGCCGAACTGGAGACCGATGTCGCACGCCCCGACCTGTGGGACGACCAGGACAATGCGCGCCGCGTCACCGCCGAGTACTCGAACCTGAAGTCCGACATCGACGGATGGGACTCGCTGCGGTCCCAGATCGAGGATCTCGAGGTCCTGCACGAATTGGCCCGCGACGAGGACGACGCGACCCAGGAGCCCGAGATCGAATCGGGCATCGCCTCGGTCGCAACCAGCCTGTCGATCCTCGAGATGCGCAGCCTGTTCACCGGCGAGCACGACGCCGACGATGCGATCGTGCAGATCAACGCCAAGGACGGTGGTGTGGACGCGCAGGACTGGACCGAGATCCTCCTCAGGATGTACTCGCGGTGGGCCGAGCGCCGGGGTTTCTCGCTCGAGGTCGAGGAGACGAGCGAGGGGACCGAGGCGGGGCTCCTGTCGGCACAGTTCACCGTGCGCGGTCGCTACGCCTACGGGTTGTTGACCTCGGAGCGCGGAATGCACCGGTTGGTGCGCATCAGCCCCTTCGACAACCAGGGTCGGCGCCAGACCAGCTTCGCCCTCGTGCAGGTGTGGCCCGACATGGCCGAACCAGACGTCGAGATCAACGACGCCGACATCCGGATGGAGGTGTTCCGCGCCTCGGGTGCGGGTGGCCAGCACGTCAACAAGACGTCGTCGGCGGTGCGACTCATCCACGAGCCGACCGGTGTGGTGGCCTCGAGCCAGGAGGAGCGCAGCCAGCTGCAGAACCGTGAGAAGGCGATGGCGCGGTTGCGCGCGATGATCGCGGCGCGACTCGAAGAGGAGCGCCAGGCCGAGAAGGACCGCATCGCGGGTCGTCCCGCCAAGGTGGGATGGGGGAGCCAGATCCGCTCGTACGTGCTCCAGCCGTACCAGATGGTCAAGGACTTGCGCACCGAGGTCGAGTCGGGCAACGTGGCCGCGGTCCTCGACGGTGACATCGACGACTTCATGGAGGGATTCCTCCGCTGGCGTCGCGCCCAGTCCGAGACGTCTCGTTGACGAGCCCGCAACCAGTCCCGGATCGCTCGTCGACAAGCGACCTCTGCGTCCCCGAGAGGCGGGGTAGGTTGAATGCTTCATGATTCGGCTGGAGAACGTCTCCAAGCGCTACGGCGCAGAGATCGTCGCTGTCCGCGACGCGTCGTTCGAGGTGGCCAAGGGTGAGTTCGTCTTCCTCGTTGGTCCCTCTGGATCGGGCAAATCGACCCTGTTGCGCCTGATGAACAGGCAGGAGCGCCCCGAGCGGGGCAACGTGTGGGTGGCCGGCAGGAACATCGGTGAGCTCGCCAACAGCCAGATTCCCCAGTTGAGACGCCAACTCGGCAACGTCTTCCAGGACTACAAGTTGCTCCCCAACAAGACCCTCTTCGAGAACGTGGCCTTCGCGCTCGAGGTGATCGGAAAGCCGCGTCATTTGGTGTCCCAGCAGGTGCCCCAGGTGCTCGAGCTCGTCGGTCTTGCCGGCAAGGAGGATCGCTTCCCCGATCAGCTCTCGGGCGGTGAGCAGCAGCGAGTCTCGATTGCCCGTGCCTTCGTGAACCGCCCGCTCATCCTCCTGGCCGACGAGCCGACGGGGAACCTCGACCCGGCCACTGGCGAGGGAATCATGTCGCTCCTCGAGGCAATCAACTCGACGGGCACCACGATCGTGATGGCGACGCACGACCACCGCGTCGTGAACGCGATGCGCAAGCGCGTGATCCAGCTCGACCGTGGCGTCATCGTGCGAGACCAGGAGCGCGGGGTGTACGAGTGATACAGCGCATCTCCTACGCCTTCCGCGAGACGATCGCGAACTTCCGGCGGAACGTGACCCTCTCCGTGGCGGCAGTGGTCACCTCGGCGGTGTCGCTCCTGCTGGTGGGGACGACATTCCTCATCCAGCGCGCCTTCGACAACCTGCTCGTGCAGTGGCGCGGTGATGTCGGGATGATCGTGTTCGTGCGTCCGGACGTGACCGAGGAGGCGCGTCTCTTCATCCGGCAGAACCTCGAGTCACAGCCGAACGTCATCGATGTCGACGAGCTCGTCTATCTCGACCGCACCCAGAGCTACGAGGAGGCCAAGCGCGTCTTCGCGGGGGATCCCACCACGCTCTCGTTGCTGTCGATCGACACGATCCCGTCACAGTTCAAGGTCGTGCCCATCACCACGGATGCAGAGCTCGTGCGGAGCCTCGCGAACCAGTACCGCACGCTGCCGGGCGTGGCCGGAGTGTCGCTCGCCGAGGACGAGTTCGAGGTGATCTCCACGCTGTCGTCGTTCGTGCGCACGGTCACGATCGGGATGTCCCTCGTGCTGCTCCTCGTCGCGGTGATCCTGATCTGGAACACGATCCGCACCGCGATCTTCGCCCGGCGGCGGGAGATCGAGGTGATGAAGCTCGTCGGGGCCACCGACTGGTTCATCAGGGTGCCCTTCATCCTCGAGGGCCTCTTCCAGGGGTTGCTCGGTGCGCTCGTGTCGTGTGCGGGTCTGTGGGGTCTCAACCAAGCGTGGACGGGCGGTGTCGCGGGGTTCAAACCGGGCACGGGAGTGTCGTCGTTGATCGTTCCCGACTCGTATGCGAACGGCGTCATGGTCGCACTCCTCGTGATCGGGGCAGTCGCCGGTGCGGTCGGCTCGGGGGTCGCCTCGAGCAAATTCCTCGACGTCTGACCGCTCCCGTGCCCGGGATCCGGGGTTGTGGTGCCGACCGGCACGATCACTATGGTCGGTCGCATGAAGTTCGAGCAGATTCGCTACGCCGTCGGGGATGGGATCGCCACCATCACCCTCCACCGTCCGGACAAGATGAACGCCTTCACCGGCCAGATGATGGCCGAGTTGATCGGAGCGTTCGACGCCACCGACGCCGATGACTCGGTGCGCGCGGTGATCGTCACGGGCGAGGGCCGCGCATTCTGCGCCGGGGCCGACCTGTCGGCGGGTGGGTCGACATTCTCGCGGGGCGGCAGTGAGACCGTGGAGCGGGAGATCCCGCGCGACGGCGGCGGCCTCCTCGCACTGCGCATCTTCGAGTCGCTCAAGCCGGTGATCGGCGCGATCAACGGCGCAGCCGTGGGGGTGGGTGCGACCATGACCCTGCCGATGGACTTGCGCCTCGCGAGCGAGGCCGCACGGTTCGGCTTCGTGTTCGCCCGCCGCGGCATCGTGCCCGAAGCCTGCTCGAGCTACTTCCTCCCGCGGGTTGTCGGCATCCAGCGGGCGACGGAGTGGGTCTTCACCGGTCGGGTGTTCCCAGCGAGCGAGGCGCTCGAGGCTGGTCTCGTGCGCAGTGTCCATGCGCCCGACGATCTGCTGCCTGCGGCACGCGCGATCGCGCGAGAGATCGCCGACAACACCGCGCCCGTCTCGGTGGCGCTGTCCCGACGGATGCTGTGGCGGATGCTCGGGGCATCGCACCCGATGGAGGCACACCGCGTGGACTCCCGCGGCATCATGGAGCGCGGTCGCAGCGACGATGCCCGCGAGGGCGTGACGAGTTTTCTCGAGAAGCGAGCGGCGCTCTACCCGGATCGAGTCTCGGCGGGGTTGCCCGACATCTTCCCGGGTTGGGACGCCCCGGAGTTCTCCTGAGCCGATGACTGGGTCGATCCAGCGCAGTGTCCACGACATCGTGGGCAGTGAGTTCTTCGACGCGCTCGTGAACGCCTTCTACGACGGGGTGGAACACGACGAGGTCCTCATCCGTCTCTATCCCGAGGGCAGCGACACCGTCGGTGCCCGGAGACGTCTCGCGATGTTCCTGCGCCAGTACTGGGGGGGCCCGCACGACTACATGGAGGAGCGTGGCCACCCGCGCCTGCGGATGCGCCACGCTCCATTCGTCGTGGGCCCGCTCGAGCGCGACCGGTGGCTCGTGCACATGGCGGCGGCAATCGAGGCCACTATGCATCTGATCCCCGAGTCGGACCGCGACGATGTGGTGCACCAACTGGCCGTCTACGTGGTGAACACCGCCGAGCACCTCCGCAACAGCGACTGACGGGCCGGCGCCCGCGAACGCGGCCCCGGCTGCGCGTCCGAGTTCAGGGTGCGTCGGGTCCGAACGCGTGCAGCGCGATCGCGGCGGCAGCGCCGACGTTGAGTGAGTCGACACCAGCGTGCATCGGGACGCGCACGTGCTCCGTCGCGGCGGCCAGTGCGCTCGGTGAGAGGCCCTCCCGCTCGCTGCCGAGCACGAGCGCGATCCGCTCGTGGCCAAAGATGTCGTCCCGGAAAGATCCGATCGCACGTGCGGAGGGATCGGGGGTGAGGGCGAGCGCGGAGCACGCGTGCCGGCCCAGGAGCGAGGCGATCGAGTCCCCTGGGGTGAGCCGCGCGTAGGGGAGCACCAGTGCGGTTCCCATCGAAACGCGCAGTGCGCGCCGTGCGAGGGGATCGGCACTCGTCGCATCGAGCACGAGCGCATCCCACCCGAGCGCGGCTGCACTGCGCACCACTGCCCCGAGGTTGGTGGGATTGTCGACCGACTCCATGAGCACGACCCGCCGCGATGCGGCGAACAGGGAGTCCGGGTCACGCATCGGCGGCCTGCGGAAGAGCCCTGTCACGCCGAGGGGCACCCCGAGTCCCGTGACGTCGCGCCTGAGGTCGTCGTCGCCCACATAGACGGGCACGTCATCGACGACCCGCATCGCGAATCCCGGTGCGACCCGCTCGGCGCACAGGAGGGCAACGGGCTGGTTTCCCAACGCGAGTGCCCGCTCGACCACCAGGTCGCCCTCGGCGACGAACAACCCCGAGCCGACCGTCTCGAGACGATCCGCGCGGCTGGCGAGTTGGCGCTCGCGCCAGCGGAACGCATCAAGTCTCGTGTCGTCGGCGCGCTCGACGTGAACGATCACGGGATCACCCCTCCCGAAGCGACCCAATCGGGACTCAGAAGTGCCAGGGGTGACCCGACCAGTCAGGATCACGCTTCTCCAGGAACGAGCGTCGCCCCTCCTCGGCCTCGTCGGTCCCGTAGGCGAGTCGGGTCGCCTCCCCGGCGAAGATCTGTTGTCCCACGAGCCCGTCATCGACGAGATTGAAGGCGAACTTCAGCATGCGCTGTGCGGTGGGGCTCTTGCCGTTGATCTCGCGGGCCCACTCGAGCGCGGTCCGCTCGAGGTCGGCGTGGGGCACGACGGCATTGACCGCACCCATCGCGTGCATCTCGTCGGCGCTGTACTCGCGGCCGAGGAAGAAGATCTCCCGCGCGAACTTCTGGCCGATCATGCGCGCCAGATAGGCCGAGCCGTACCCACCGTCGAACGATGCGACGTCGGCGTCGGTCTGCTTGAACCGCGCGTGCTCACGACTCGCGAGGGTCAGATCGCACACCACGTGCAGGCTGTGCCCACCGCCGGCGGCCCACCCGGGAACCACGCAGACGACGATCTTTGGCATGAACCGGATCAGTCGCTGGACCTCCAGGATGTGGAGCCGCCCCGCCCGGCCCGCTTCCACGGTCTCGGCAGTCTCCCCATCGGCGTACTTGTAGCCGTCCTTGCCCCGGATGCGCTGGTCACCACCGCTGCAGAACGCCCAGCCGCCGTCCCTCGGGGAGGGACCGTTGCCTGTGAGCAGCACGCAGCCGACGTCGGTGGACATCCGGGCGTGGTCGAGGGCGGCGAAGAGTTCGTCCACTGTGTGCGGCCGGAAGGCGTTGCGCACCTCGGGACGGTTGAAGGCGATGCGGACCGTGCCCTGGTCGAGCGCGCGGTGGTACGTGATGTCGGTGAAGGAGAAGCCGGGGACCTCGCGCCACGCGGAGGGATCGAACAGGGCCGAGACGCTCACGGCTCCATTGTTCCAGCACAGAGGTCGGGTCACCACACCGGTGACGGGTGCCTCCCCGCACGGTGACGGTCGCGGAGCCTTCGTCACAGTCCGATACGAGGCCCCTGCGCCCGATTGCATACCCTTTCCATCCCGTGACCACCCTGCTCGCCTTTTCCGGCTCGCTCCGTGCCGCCTCGTTCAACTCCCGCGTGATCCGGGCCCTGCCGGCACTCGCACCCGAGGGCGTGAGCATCGTGCAATTCGACGTGACAGACCTGCCCTTCTACAACCAGGACCTCGACGGCGAGACGGTCCCCGAGGTTGTCGCGGCACTGCGCACCGCGGTCGCCGAGGCCGATGGCGTGGTGATCGCCTCGCCGGAGTACAACCATTCCTACTCGGCTGTCACGAAGAACATCATCGACTGGGCGTCGCGCCCGCTGATGCAGGGGCCAATCCTCGGCAAGAAGTCGATGGTCATCGCCGTCGGTCCCGGACCGGGCGGTGGGAGGCACTGCCTCGAGGACCTCGGCAAGTTGCTCGGCCTTCTCGGCGGAACCGTGGTGGCCAGCGTCGGGGCGGCGAAGGTCCACGAGAAGTTCGCGCCGGATTCCGATGTGATCACCGACGACGAGCTGGCGACCGATCTGAGCAACGGGCTCGCCGCATTCTGAGGCGGGGCGAACCGTGCGTGGTTCACCACGCGTCGATCATGGGCCTCTTCTTTTGGGGGTGCAACCGCCAATCGCGGGGTGATCCGATCACCGACAGGATCCGTGCGCGGGTGTCGGCGGGGTCGATGACATCGTCGATCTCGTTGTGGCTCGCCATGTTCAGCGCACCGCCGCGCTCGTAGGCAGCCGCGATCAGTCGCGCCTCGAGGTCGGCTCGCGCCTGCTCGGTCGGCTCGGCGTCCAGTTCGCGCCTGTAACCGAGTCGCACGGATCCCTCGAGTCCCATCCCGCCGAACTCCCCGGTCGGCCACGAGACGGTCATTGCATTGCCGTGGAAGCTCCCACCTGCCATCGCCTGTGCACCAAGGCCGTATCCCTTGCGCAGAACCACCGTCACCCACGGCACCTCGATGCTGGCCGCTGTAACGAACATCCGGCCGAAGTGTCGCACCTGGGCGGACTTCTCCGCATCGGGTCCCACCATGAACCCGGGGGTGTCGCAGAGGCTCACGATCGGCAGGTCGAAGGCGTCGCACAGTTGCATGAACCGGGACGCCTTGTCGGCCGCGTTCGAGTCGATCGCGCCACCGAGGTGAGCCGGATTGTTCGCGATGATGCCCACGGGGCGCCCCTCTATGCGCGCGAGGACCGTGAGGACCCCGATGCCGAACTCGGGGCGCAACTCGAGCGTCGAGTCGATGTCTGCGAGTCCCTCGACAGCGCGACGCACGTCGTAGACGCGGGTGCGTTGCTCGGGGACCACGTCGCGCAGGACCGAGTCCTCGTGGCGACGCCAGTCACGCGACGGGCCCTGGAAGAAAGCGAGGTATTTCTTGGCGACTCGCACCGCCTCGGCCTCGTCGGTGACGCGGACATCCACCACGCCGTTGCCCACTTGCACGTCGATCGGTCCAATGTCGGTGGGGGCGACGGTTCCGAGTCCGCCACCCTCGATCATCGCCGGGCCGGCCATGCCGATGTTCGAGTTCTCCGTTGCGATGATGACGTCACAACAGCCGAGGAGGGCCGCATTCCCCGCGAAGCAGTAGCCCGAGGTGATCCCCACCAGCGGCACGAGGCCAGAGAGTCGCGCAAAGAGCGCGAAGGCCATGCAGTCGAGCCCGGCCACACCAATCGCATCGGTGTCGCCCGGCCGGCCCCCGCCGCCCTCGGCAAAGAGCACGAACGGCAGTCGCAAGTGTTCGGCCACGGTGAAGAGGCGGTCCTTCTTGCGGTGGTTCAACTGACCTTGGGTGCCGGCGAGCACCGTGTAGTCGTACGAGGCGACGGCGACGCGCGATGCATCCTCGCCGAAGGTCTCGCGCCCGATCGTGGCGAGCCCGCCCACGAGTCCGTCGGCGGGAGTGTTGCGGATCAGATCGTCGAGCCCGCGGCGGCGACGCTGGGCGGCGATCGCGAATGTCCCGTACTCGACGAAGGAGCCCTCGTCGACGAGGTCGGCGATGTTTGCACGCGCGGTGCGCTGTCCCTTCGCTGCGCGCCGTGCCACGGCGTCGGGTCGCGCGGTGTCGAGCGTGAGGTCGCGTCGTTCACGCCACCGCGTGAGATCGGAGCGCTCGCCGGTGTGCGTCGCGCCGCGGTCCGCAGTGGCGGCCGAACCGACGACTCCGGGTTCCACCGACAGCAGAATCTGGCCGGCGGAGACGGTCTCGCCCTCTGCGACGCCGACCGCGGCGATGATGCCGTCGCATCCCGCCGTCACCGGATGCTCCATCTTCATCGACTCGATGACCACGACCTCGTCGCCGGCATGCACCTCGTCGCCGGGCCCGACGAGAATGCGCGCAACCGTTCCTATGAGGGGAGAGACCACACGGTGCTGCGCCTCGGACATGTGTTCATTGTCCCACAGGCGATGTCGCTGATTCTCAGCGGTGTGGGGTCCCTCGGCGCCAACGATGAGGACTGGTAGTTTCGCGCGGGTGAGTCGGCGCCGTCCCTCTTGGAGGCACATCGGCGTCGGGATGGTGTTGGTTGGGATCGTCCTCGTGTATCGGTCGTTCCTCGAGGAGGGCCACGACTGGGGCGATGATTTCTCCCTGTACATCAACCAGGCCCGCGCACTGGTGCGGGGCGACGTGGGCCAGGTCGTCTCGGACACCCGCTACATCCTGCAGAACTCGGGCACCGACTCCTTCAGTCCCTTCGTCTATCCATGGGGTCTGCCGATCCTGCTCGCCCCGGTGTACCTGGTCGCGGGCATCAACTACCGCGCCTTCGCATGGGTCACGGTGATCTCGTTGGTCGTCTTCCTCTGGCTGTTCCGCCGGTTGGTCGCACCCGTCATTGGGTCGCTCGGCGCGACGTCGATCACCGCGGTCATCGCGTTGTCCACCCCGTACGTGTGGTGGTCGGGATCGGTCACCTCGGATTTCCCCGCGATCGCGTCGGTGATGGTCGCGCTCTGGTGGATCGACCGGTGTCGGAGGCTGGGTCACTTCGCGGCGTCCACACGCACGCCCCTCGTCGTGGTCGGTCTCCTGGCGACGTGGGCGTTCGCGATCCGTCGCGAGGTGGTCGTGGTGCTGTTCGCCGCGGCCGCGGTGCAGGCGCTCGAGCTTCACCGTGCACGCCGCCGTGCGCCGGGGACGGACACGCAAGTTTCAGGGGTCTCCCCGAGCGGTGAGGGCCCGCGCTCGCGATGGCTGGATGTCGCCGCTCCCTACTGGACGTTCGCTCTCTCGACGGGCACGTTCCATCTCGTGCTCCCGGCGAGTCTGGAGCAGCAGGTCGATGGAGGCGGCGTCGGGGAGATCTGGGGCAATCTCACGTGGTACCGCGACATCCTCGCTGAGCACGTCGGCCTGAAGGAGATCGGCCCCAACGAGATTGAGGTCTTCGGGAGCCACCGGCTCGGGCTCTGGTTGATCGGCGTGCTCGCCCTCTCGGGCGCACTCGGGCTGGTCGTGGCAATGCTGCGCCGGCGCGAGTCCGAGTTCGCGCTCGCGGTCTATGCCGTCTGCGTCTCGTGGGTCATCCTCACCCGGCCGTTCCACGAGGGGAGGTACATCTTTGCCCTCAGCCCCATGCTGCTCTTCTTTTCGTGGATCGCAGTCTCGTGGCTGGTCTCGCCCGGCCGGGGGGACTCGGGCGGCCGGGGGGCGCTCGCCACCGTCGCGCCGCTCCTGCTCGTCGCACCGCTCATCGTGCAGAACGCCGACGGATTCCATCACTCGTGGTCGTACCACCGCGAATACGACTACACCGTCCATGGCCCGGAGAACCCCACGGCCCGGGAGATGTTCGACACGGTGGTGCGCTGCACACGGGGCGACGACGTGGTGCTGTTCGCCCGGGCGCGCGCGATGAACCTCTACACCAACCGCCGCGCGATCCAGACCGGGGACGTGAACCTCGGTCTCCAACGTGCCGACTGGATGGTGCTCTCGAACGACGACGTGGACTACTACGAACCCAAGGTGAACGAGTCCAACCACGCGGGGTACGGGCTCGTGAAGGTGTGGTCGAACGCCGAATTCACGCTGTACCGGGTCGGTGGGGACCTCCCCGGTCGCGCCGAGGCGTGCCCCCCGCAGTGACCGGATTTCGCCGGTGATCAGATGATCGGGATCGTCATCGGTGTCTTCCTCGTCGGTTGGGCCGCCCGGTCACGCATCGAGGTGCCGGCGCGGGTCTTGTCGCTCGCGGACTCGTGGGTCCTGCGGATCGCGCTGCCGGCGATGGTGGTGTCGACGATGGCCCGGATCGAGATCGGTGCAGATCTGGTCGTTCCGATCGCCTCCGCCTGGGGTGCGATGGCGTTGTGTGCGGCCGTGATCGCCCTGGTGTGCCGTCGTGCCGGCTGGACGCGCGAGACGACCGGTGCGCTCCTGCTGGTCGGGGTGCTCGGCAACACGAGCTTCCTCGGCCTCGGGATGACCGAGGGTCTCCTCGGGCGCGAGCATCTCTTCGCTGCGGTTGCCTACGACCAGCCGGGCACGTTCCTGGCTCTGGCCACGTGGGGCGCTCTCGTGGCGAGTCGGTGGGGATCGGGGGGCGCGGGGTGGCGGCCGGTGGTGACGAGACTCGTCACATTCCCGCCCTTCATCGCGCTGCTCGTGTCGATCCCGGTGCGACGACTCTCGCCCCCCGAGCCGGTCTGGGGCATTCTCGATGCGCTCGCCCGCACCGTCGCACCGGTGGCGATGGCCGCGGTCGGGCTCCGGTTCGTGCCCCGCTTGCGGGGTATCGGCTCGCCTCCCGTGCTCGTCGGCGTCGCAGTCAAGATGGTGCTGGCTCCCGCGGCGGTGGCACTGGCGGCCGTGCTCGCCGGCGCCTGGGGTGAGACCGCGTGGGAGTCCTCGATCCTCCAAGCGGCTGCGCCACCGATGGCGAGCGCGGGGCTCCTCGCGGTCGCTGCCGGCCTCGACGAGGATGTGTCCACGACTCTCGTCGGGCTCGGGACGCTCGCCGCGTTCGCGTGGGTGCCGCTGGTTTCGTTGTTGCTCTAGGACCGGTTCCCGGGACGACACGGGTGGTCGCGTCTGACTACCGTGCAGTCGTGATTTCGTTCATCGACCGGCTCGAACGGCTCGCAAATCAAGATCCCGACGCGATCGCATTCGTGTGCGGGCAGGACCGTCTCACGCGCACCGAGGTGCTGAGACTCGGATACAACCTCGCCGCGGAACTCCACGATGCGGGGACCCGCGAGGGGGACATGGTCACCGTCGCCGTGCCGAACTCGGTGGACTTCTTCATCGCTTATGTCGCGGCGTGGCGGTTGGGTGCCACGCCCCAACCCATCTCGTCGCGGCTTCCGCAGCGTGAATTGGACGCCATCATCGAACTCGCCGACCCATCGGCCGTCGTGGGTGTCCCGGGGGGGTCGATCCCGGGGCGCACGTGCATCCCGACCGGGCATCGCGCGCGGGACCGCGATGTCTCGCACATTCCGAAGTCGGTCTCGCGCGCATGGAAGGCCCCCACGTCGGGTGGGTCGACGGGCCGGCCGAAGTTGATCGTGTCCGGGGATCCGGCGCAACTGGACGACGACGCTCCACCACCGTTGCTGATGGATCCGGGCGGATGCCTCGTGATGCCCGGACCCCTCTATCACAACGGTCCCGCGGTGTGGAGTTGTCAGGCGTGGCTGAACGGACTCAAGGTGGTGATCCTGCCCCGTTTCGATGCCGAGGGGACGTTGGCTGCGATCGCCGAGCACCGGGGGTCGGTTCTCTACATGGTGCCCACGATGATGAAGCGCATTTGGCGGCTTCCCGAGGACGTGCGCGGGGTTCACGATCTGGCGAGTCTGCGCGTGGTGTGGCACCTCGCCGAGCCGTGCCCCGAGTGGTTGAAGCAGGCCTGGATCGATTGGCTCGGCGCCGAGCGAATCTTCGAGCTCTACGCCGGAACCGAGGGCCAGACCGCCACGGTCATCTCAGGCCCGGAGTGGCTCGCTCACCGGGGATCGGTGGGTCGTGTCCAGCCAGGGACGGTCAAGATCACCGATGACGACGGCAACGAGGTGGCCGCCGGCGTGATGGGCGAGGTGTGGTTGCGCAGTCTGCGCGAAACCCCCACGTACAGGTACGTTGGTGCGTCGGCGCGCACGCTCGAGGGTGGATGGGAGTCCCTCGGCGACATGGGGCGTCTCGACGAGGATGGTTACCTCTATCTCGGTGATCGCGCCGCCGACATGATCCTGTCCGGTGGGGCGAACATCTACCCGGCCGAGGTCGAGTCCGCCATCCAGGAGCATCCCGAGGTGCGTTCGTGCGCGGTGATCGGGCTTCCCGACGACGACAAGGGCAACACGGTGCACGCCATCGTCGAGGCTGATCCCACCGCGGTCGACGAGGATGCCCTGCGGTTGTTCCTCGCCGAGCGGCTCGTGACCTACAAGATCCCCCGCACCTTCGAATGGGTGGACCGACCCCTCCGCGACGACGCGGGCAAGGTTCGCCGCGCCGCCTTGCGTGCCGAGCGCATCTGAGTCGAGTGCCGTCGATGGTGAACGCGGCTACCGAGCGGCGCACCTTCAGCACCCGTGGACCGAGCGGGCGGATCGGGTCGGGCCAGCATCGAGGATGTTCTGCGTCTTCTCGTCGCGCGACCGCACAGGCGATGAACGTGGGAGTCCACGGTTCCCCGGGAACGGCCATGCCCAGCCGGTGAGATGCCCAGCACAAGTGGTTCACACGATGGCGACTCGGGACTAAGATTGCAGACAAGAATTCCGGGGGTGCAGATGCGTGTCCGCAAGTTTGCTGTGGCGGGAGTGTTCCTGTTCTCGGGCATCGCCTCGGTGGCTGTCGCGCCGGTCCCACCGGTGTCGGCCGCGCCGGGTGACGGTCTGCGCGCGATCGACTCAAGTTCGTCGTTGACGGGTGCCTGCAACGGCATCGACGCGAGCACGGCCAGCTGGACATGGGCAAAACCGAGCCTCGAGTTCTCCACCAACGGCGGCTCGAGCTATGCGTCAGCGTCGGGGTCCCCGTGGGGAATCGTGGTCTGCCGCACGACCACGCCGATGAAGCAGTACTGGTTCATCATCGGACCCTCCACGGGGAGCATCAAGGACATGGCGAGCGCGGGTCAGGCGGCGGGTCTGCAGTTCCGTGCGACCATCCCCACCAGGACCGGAGACACCACGACGTATGTGGCGGGATACTCGACGATGGTCAGCTACGTGGAGCAGACCGGGTCTGCGCTCGTCGAGGCCAAGCCGGCGAGTCTGTCCAAGATCAACATGGACTCGATCGCGGCCTTCAAGAACCGCCACCCCGAGTGTGCATCCCTCGACACGAGCACGATCAACAAGTGCTCGGTGGTGAAGGCCGATGAGGATTACGTGGCAACGATCATCCAGCACGTCGGGTACACCGACGCGGCGTTGAACTCCATGGAGGAGACGATGCGGGGTCTGTGGGTGGGGGCGAACGTGAATAGCTTCCAGATCAGCATGTCGTGCTCGGGTGGAACGTCGGGAGCGAGTGCCCAGCCGACCCAGGACACGGTCACCATCGGAGGCAAGACCTACACGCGGCTACCGAGTGGAAAGTTCCGGGGACCGGACGGGAACGAGTACACACAGGACCAACTCATGGCATTGTCGGGAGGATCGACCGGAGGCGGCACCTCGGCACCGGAGTTGAAGGTTTCGATGGAGGGCACGCCGCGCTTCAAGTCCGACGGGGTCACGATCAACAGGGGGTCGCTGAAGATCTTCATTCCGTCCCCGATCGCCACCAAGTGTTTCGGCACCTCCACGAGTTCGCTCGCCGACATCGCCAAGCAACTCACGCTCACCCGCACCGAAGCGTCGGAGGGAACCTCCACCCCGACATTCACCTCCGAGGCGGTGACCACGCCGGTGGCGGGCGTCGTTGTCTCGGTGGCTGAGATGACGTTCTCGAACCCCGACTACATCTTGAAGAGCCTCCTGCGCGCGGCCTCTGCGGGCTCGACGACTGGTGGCTCGACGACTGGTGGCTCGACGACTGGTGGCTCGACGACTGGTGGCTCGACGACTGGTGGCTCCAACCCGAGCGGGGCCGTGGCGACGCTCAAGGTGGCGGGCACCAAGGCCACGATCTCTGTGCGCATGGCCAAGGCCGGCACGATCAAGATCTATCGCAAACTGAAGGGCAAGACCACCCTCGTCAAGACCGTCAAGGCCAAGGCCGGCGTCAACTCCACGGTGGTGAGATATGCGAAGGGATCGGTCTACACCGTGCGCAGCTCGACGGGCAAGGTCATCGCGACACTCAAGTGAGGCACCGGAAACGTCACGCGAGCGCGAGCAGTGCCGCGTTGACGATCTGACCGGCCAGAAGGTCGAACACCCCGTAGAGCTCGGCGATCGTGCCCGATTGGCCGAACTCGTCGACGCCAACGGGGATGGTGCGTGCGCCGAAGACCGACCCGAGCCAGGCGAGGTGGTGGCTGGCAGCATCGTGCACGGTGACGATCGGCAGGCGCCGCTCGTGGGGTTCGAGCAACGACTGGAGATGGTGCCCGCCGCCACTGGTGCCCGCGACGCGCGTCGCATCGCGCAATCCGTTTCGCCAGCCCCGGTAGAGGAGATCGCTGCTCGTGATGTCGAGCACCAGGGCCTCCACTCCCTCGTCGGCGAGTTGCACCGCGGCATCGAGCACCTCTGGGACCACCGGTCCGCACGTGGCGAGCACCACGTCGGCGGGGCGTCCCGGCTCGCGGAGCCGGTACCCGCCGGCGAGCACGTCGGAGCGGAGTTCCACTTCACCCCTTCGGCGCCGGGCTTCCTCGAAGGGGGACTGCTCGATCGGTCGCGTCGAGAGACGCAGGTACGCCGACCCACCCGAGGGTCGGGCCAGCGCCTCGAGCGCGTCGCACAGGATCCAGTCGAGCGCGGCGGCGTACGCGGGCTCTGAATAGGTGAGTCCCGGGAGCTCGAGTCCGATGGAGGGGGTGATGCTGCTCTGGTGGGCGCCACCCTCGGGCGCGAGCGTGATTCCAGCCGGGGTGCCCACCACCACGAAGCGCGACCCGTTGTAGAGCGCGTAGATGAGTGCGTCGAGTCCACGACACACGAACGGGTCGTACACCGTGCCGATGGGCAACAGGTGCCGGCCGTGCAGTTCGTGCCCGAGCCCGAGCGCGTGCAGCATCAGGAACAGGTTCATCTCGCTGATGCCGAGTTCAATGTGGTGACCGGATGCGGTCTGCTTCCAGCGCAGGAGGCGCCCGTCGCCGAGCCAGTCGTGTGCCCCCGCCGGGTCGAAGACCCCCATCTTGTTGATCCAGCCACCCAGGTTGGTGCTCACGCTCACATCGGGGGACGTTGTCACCATCCGGCTCCCGACGCCCTCGATCCCACCGAGTCGCACGAGCAGCCGCCCGAACGTCTCCTGGGTGCTCGTCCGCGTTGATGGTGCGCCCCCAACCGAGACCGGGATGGGCAGGCGCGGCCTCGGCTCGACGGCGCGGTTGTTCAATTCGCCCCCGGTCGAGGCGCACACCCGACCCTCGTCGGAGTCCGGGTCGAACCGATCCCACTCGGTCCCGGGCGTCAGACCCACCGCGGAGCGCAACGCATCCATCTGCCCCGCGGTGAGGAGTGCCGCATGGTTCAACGGGTCGCCAGCGATCGGTAGTCCGTGTCCCTTCACGGTGTAGGCGAACACCACGCTCGGTCGATCTGCGACCTCATCGCAGCGCCTGTACGCCTGGATCAGCGCACCCAGGTCGTGGCCCCCGAGGTTGCGGATCAGCGCACCGACGGACGCGTCGTCCCATTGGGCGAGGAATTCCCGCATGCTGGGCTCGGCTCCGGCGAGGAAGCGCTCCCGCAGGTCGGCCCCGTCGTGGGCGAAGAGCGACTGGTACTCCTCGTTCGACATCTCATCGATGTGTCGGCGCAAATGCTCGCCGCCGGGGCGTGCGAAGGCCTCCTGGAGGCGTCGTCCGTACTTGATCTCCTCCACGTGCCAGCCAGCGTCGCGGAAGAACTGGATGAGCTTCTTGATTTTCTGGCCGGGCACGACCCGGTCGAGGCTCTGGCGGTTCGCATCCACCACCCACATCACGTTGCCCAGATCCTGGAGGGACGGGTCGGCAATCGCCTCCCAGATGTTCCCCTCATCGAGTTCGGCGTCGCCCGCGAGCGCGATGAACCGTGCGCCACGGTCGGAGGCCGCGCCGAAGTGCGACTCGGCGTACCGGCGTGCCGCTGCGGCGAACAGTGGTGCCACAACGCCCAGTCCCACCGAACCCGTCGAGAAGTCGGCGACATCGGGATCCTTCGTGCGACTCGGGTATGCCTGCAGGCCCCCGAGACTGCGCAGTCGGGTGAGGTGAGAGCGATCGAGTTCGCCCGTGAGGTACTTGATCGCGTGGTACACCGGGGAGGCGTGCGGCTTCACGGCGACCTTGTCGTCGCCCCCGAGGTGGCCGAACCAGAGCGCGGTCATGATGCTGGCCATCGAAGCCGACGATGCCTGATGTCCACCCACCTTGATCTCATCGGCCGGTCTGTCGTGGTTCGCCCAGTCGATCATCCTCGTGGCGAGCCAGAGGATGCGCCTCTCGATCACTTCGAGGACGGCGATGCGAGAGAGCGGATCGTTGCCTATGGACGCGGCACTGTTCGACATCGGCGAGCCTCCGGTGCGTGCGATCCGACTCTAGATCGCCGCCGGAGTGCTCAGATGACGACCTGCGTCCCGACCTCGAAGACGCGATCCGCCGGCAGGTTGAAGAAGCGGGCCGCACTGTCGGCTCCTCGGTTCAGGAACACGAACAACCATTCTTGTGCCGGGTTCATCCCCGGTGCCTTGCCCGCGATGATCGACTCGTGGCCGAGGAAGTACGTCACGTCCTCCGGGTCGAAGTCGAGTCCCGCGTGGTCGATCGCAGCGAGGGCCCTCGGCACGTCGGGCTCCTCCATGAAGCCGAACTCCAGTTGGATCTGGAACACACCGGGCTCGACGCGCGTGATCACGGTCCGGTCCTGCGGTGCGACCCGGGGGTCCCCGGCGGTGTCGACCGACACCAGCAGGGTGCACTTGTGCAGCACCTTGTTGTGCCGCAGGTTGTTGACGAGCGCCGGGGGTGCCTTGCCGAGATCCTTGAACATGAACACTGCGGTGCCCGGAACCCGCTTCACCTCGCCGGTCCCATCGAGGACCTCTTCGATCGGTCGCTCGCCACGCTGGATGCGTGCCGCGACAAGCGCGCGACCGCGTCGCCAGGTCTGCATCTGCACCATGAGGATCACCCCGACTGCGAGGGCGAACCAGCCGCCGTGGGGAATCTTGACGATGTTCGCGCCGAGGAATCCGGCCTCGATGATGATGAACGGTGCGCACACCGCGAGTGCCCGCGGTGTGCTCCAATTCCATCGGTCGGTGAGCACCCGGTAGAAGATCAATGTGGTGATCGCCATCGTCATCGTCACTGCGATCCCGTAGGCCGCGGCCAGGTTGCTCGCCGAGCGGAACCCGAGCACGAGTCCGACGCAGGCCACCATCAGGATCCAGTTGACGAGCGGCACGTAGATCTGCCCGAAGTGCTGCGACGATGTGTGGCGGATCTTGATGCGCGGTAGGTAGTCGAGCTGCACCGCCTGGTGCGTCAAGGAGAACACCCCCGAGATGAGTGCCTGCGATGCGATGATCGTTGCCATGGTCGCCAGGAGCACCAGCGGCAGGAGAAGGGCATCGGGGGCCATGCGAAAGAAGACGCTCTCGATGTCCCCGGGGTTATTCATCAGGAACGCACCCTGGCCCCAGTAGTTGAGCACGAGAGCGGGGAGCACCATCGAGTACCAGCCCATGGCGATTGGGCGACGGCCGAAGTGGCCCATGTCGGCGTACAGGGCCTCGCCACCGGTGACGACGAGGAAGATCGACCCGAGCGAGAGGAACGCGTGTTGCGTCTCGTGCCGGAAGAAGCGCACCGCATGCAGTGGGTTGACCGACTGGAGGATCTCTGGGGCGGTGGCGATCTTGGAGAGACCGAGCAGGGCGAGCACGGTGAACCAGAGCAGCATGACCGGGCCGAACACCTTGCCGACGGCGCCGGTTCCACGACTCTGCACCACGAACAGCAACACGAGGATGACGATGGCGATCGGCACCACCCAGTCTGCGAACGATGCAGACACCTCCTCGAGCCCCTCGACGGCCGAGAGCACCGATATCGCCGGGGTGATCACACCGTCTCCGTACAGGAGCGCGGTTCCGAAGACCCCGAGCGAGATCAGAGCGCCCGCCCCACGGACCTTCTTGGTGTCCTTGCGCTGCATCACGAGCACCGTGAGCGCGAGGATGCCACCCTCCCCCTTGTTGTTGGCCTTCATCACGAACATCAGGTACTTGATCGAGATGATGATGACGAGCGACCAGAACGCGAGTGAGCACACGCCAAAGACGTTGATCCTGTCCACGGTGAGGACGTGGCCCTCCTCCGTGAAGGCTTCTTTCAGCGCGTACAGCGGGCTCGTGCCGATATCGCCGTAGACGATGCCGAGCGCACCGAGCGTCAGAGCCAGGTTGCTGATCCCCGAGACAGGTCCATGGCCGTGCGAGTCGTCCTGACCCGCGGATTGAGCCGCAAGCGCCGCGGCCGCGGCTTCGGCCCGCGCCTTCGCGAGAGCGATCGATTCGGCATTGACGGTGTTGTCGGAACCCACTGAAAAACGATGCTAACGGCGGACCAGTGCCGGGTCCGAGATGTCCCGCGGGGCATCGCCGGGTGGTGCCCGGCTCCATCCGCTGCCGGTGTCATAGTCTCGATCACGTGCCGACGGTGACGAACACGCCCGGTCGCGCGCGCCTCGTCGTGGAGCGGTGGCGCGCCCGCGGGGCCGAGGTCGACCTTCTTTGCACCGCCGGTGGAAGGACTTTCCGCGAGTCGTTCCGGTTCCCCGACGAGGTCGGGGAACCGGTGGTCGCGGTCCTGGATCTTCTGGCGATGGTGGCGGCGGTGAGTTATGCGAAGGCTTTCGCGCCGTGCATCGTCGAAGCACCCGACATCGCCCTCACATCAGAGGGTCGCGCGCTCGTGGAGTCCGCATTCGGCGAGGGGATGGCCGAGTTCGCCCACACCAGCGGAATCGTCGACCCGATCGTGCTCGGCGGGACGGCTCACAGGCCCGGGGCACGGAGCGCAATCCCGGTCGGTGAGTCTCCGGGTCGCCCGTTGATCCCGGTGGGCGGCGGGAGGGACTCGTGCGTGGTCGCGACCGCACTTCGTCCACTCGATCCGATCCTGCTCTCGGTGGGCGGGTCAGATGCCGCGCGACGAGTCGCCTCGACCCTCGGCTCGAACCTCGTGGTCGTGGATCGGGCGATCGACCCGGGGATTCTCGAGTTGAACGCGGCCGGCGCACCGAACGGTCACATCCCGATCACCGCCATCACGATGCTCGCCTCGACCGTGTCTGCGATACTCCTCGGCTCACCCGTCGTCGTGATGGCGAACGAGGCCTCGGCGTCGATCCCCACGCGCACCGTCGGGGGCCGCACGATCAACCACCAGCACAGCAAGTCGCACGCCTTCGAGATGCTGCTCGTGGCGGCACTGCACGGCATCGGATCGTCGGCTGCCTGTGTCTCTGCGCTCCGTGACCGCAGCGACGCCGAGATCGCACGGGTTTTCGCGGCGCGTTGCGCGCCCCTCCACCCGGAATTCGTCTCCTGCAACAGGGTCGGGGTGCGCGACGGCTCGAGGCGATCGGTGCGATGGTGTGGTGACTGCGCGAAGTGCCGATCGATCACGCTCTCGCTCGCCCCACACATGGCGCCGGCGGCGCTGACGGCGATCCTCGGGGTCGACATGCTCGACGATGCATCCCAGGTCGGGGGATTCGCGGACCTTCTGGACGATGAACGGAGGCCCTTCGAGTGCGTTCAGACCGTCGAAGAAGCGCGTGCCGCCATCGGGACGCTCACGGCCTCGGCGTCGTGGAGCAACCACGAGGTCGTGCGACGACTCGCACATCTCGCCGGCCCGGCGCACCGGGTGTCTCAGGGTGCGCTCGGGGACCACGTGCCGTCCGCGGTCCGCGAGGCGATGGGGGGCTTCTTCGCGTGAACGAGATCGTGCGTCTGTCCGATCTGGCCGCCGTGCGCGTCGCAGTGTGGGGGGCCGGCCGCGAGGGTCGAGCCGCGATCGGAGAGCTCCGTCGACTCGGCTGCGACATCGTCCTGGTCGTGGACGAGATCGACGATGCCGCGCGGGGTCTCGCCGCCGAACACGGTCTCGAGGTGCGCGGTCCGGCCGACGTGGGTTCCTCCGGCGTCAGTTTCGTGGTGCGGTCGCCGGGCATCTCGCGCTACCGCCCCGAGGTCGCCGCGTGGCGCGCCGCCGGGATTCGCTCATCGGGCCTGCTCTCTCTGTGGCTCGCCGAGAGGGATCCCGAGACCGTCATCGGTGTCACCGGCACCAAGGGCAAGAGCACGACGACATCGCTGATCGCGGGGATTCTCTCGGCGGCTGGTCGCGGGGTGCACCTCGCCGGGAACATCGGAGTGCCGGTCACAGCGGTTCCCGCGGGGTCCGAGGTGGCCGTGGTGGAGGTGTCCTCGTACCAGGCGAGTGACTGCGCCACATCCCCGTGTGTCGGTGTGCTCACCGCGCTCGGCGAGGATCACGTGTCGTGGCACGGCTCGGTGGGGCGCTACCACGCGGACAAATTGAACCTTTTCGCGCATCCCGGTCTGCGGGCGATGGTCACCTCCGTGGGGCGCGATCGACTCGCGGCGCTCGGCGTGGATGTGTTCGTGGACGGTCCGTGGCGCCTCGATGGGGTGCTCGCCGTTCGGGACGGTGATGCGCCAGTCGACACCGGATCGGTGCCCGCCCATGTGAGACGCAACCTTCTGCTCGCGGCGAACGCAGCCGAGGCGTGGTCGGCCGGTGTGCGAAGCGCGCACGTGGCCGCCGCGGTGGTGGGTTTCGAGGCACTCCCGTCGCGCCAGAGGGTGGTCGAGGTGGTGGACGGTGTCAGATGGGTCGACGACCTGCTCGCGAGCAACCCCACCGGTGTCGCTGCCGCACTCGAGTCGTTCGCGGGGGAGGGGCTGATACTGCTCATGGGCGGCGAGGATCGCGGGATCGATCTGTCCCCGCTGGTCGCTGATCTCGTTGCCGCGACGAACATCGAGGCGATCGTGCTCATGGGTGGTGACGACGAGACCCTCGTGCGGGTGCTGACGGTGGCACCACTTCCGATTGTGCGCATTCGCGGTCACGACATCGATGCCGCGGTGCGCACCGCGCACGGGCTCGCCCGACCGGGAATGACGGTCTCGTTCAGCCCCGGTGCGCCGACACCCAAGGCACTCGGTGATTGGGAGTCGCGCAGTCGGGTGTACGCGGCATCGGTCGCCGCACTGCCGCATTGACGCCTGTCGACGCACGTCGCGCCACCGCTTGGCTCACTGTGGACTGATGTCCACCCCGAGCAGTCGCTCGAAGTCGCCGTAGTAGTCGGCATCGTCGGCGTGGGCCCCCATTGCCACCCACTCCTCGTCGGTCATCGCGCGGCGCCTCGCCACCATCTCGGGTCCTCCCCACGAGACTGCGTACCGCAGCACCGGGTTAGAGGTCGTGATCGCGTGATGGACCGTGCGGGCGACCTCCATCGGGTCGGTCGCCTCGGCGATGCCGCGCGCGTAGAACTGGAAGAGGCGCCGGTAATGCGCGTCGTACGCGCCGGTCTGATTCGGAGCGTCGATGTTCTTGGCAAAGATCGCCGACTTGGTGATGCCCGGCTCCACGATCGCCACGCGGATGCCGAACGGGGCGACCTCCTGGGCGAGACCCTCGCTCATTGCCTCGAGCGCCCACTTCGAGGTGACATACGGCTGCTGGGCGATGGCCGCGACACGACCGACCACCGACGAGATGTTCACGATCGTGCCCCCGCGCCGCTCGCGCATCTGGGGCAGCACCCGCTGGATGAGGCGCACCGCACCGTAGAAGTTCACGTTCATCACCTCGGCGTACAACGAAACGGGGCACTCCTCGGTGACTGCGTTCCCGCCGACGCCGGCGTTGTTGACGAGGGTGTCCACCCGACCGGCACGGTCGATGATCTCGGCCCAACCGCGCTCGACCGAGTCGTCGTCGGCGACATCGAGCACGACCAGTTCGATGTCGGCCCCGGCAGCCTCGGCCATCGCGTTCAACTTGGCGGCCTTATCGAGCGAGCGGACGGTGCCGAACACCCGGTGGCCCTCGGTCGCGAGATGAATGGCCGTCGCCCGGCCGATGCCCGAGTTGGCCCCGGTGACGACGCTGACCGGTGTGCTGGTGGTGGATGACACGGAAGCCTCCTGCTCTCGGCGGCGACCATAGTTGCCCGTGCGGTCATCTCCGGTCGCCGCAGTGGACTCCTCTGATTGTTGGTTGAACCCCGAGTCCCGCAATGATGGGGGCATGATCGAGCACTACCTGGCCGCCCGGCGTGAACTCGAGGCCGAGGGCTCGCCCCTGGCCGTCATGACGATTGAACTGCGTGGAGCACCCACCAGGGTCTTTGCCGCCGCACCACCGCACATGCGTTTCTTCTGGGAGCTCGCCGCCGCCCACGGCGACAATGACTACCTGGTCTACGAGGACGAGCGCTACACCTACGCCGAGGTGCACGCACAGGTGCGCAAGCTCGTCGCACACCTGTCCGCGAACGGTGTCAAGCGCCACGACAGGGTTGCGCTCGCGATGCGCAACTACCCCGAGTGGGTGGTGGGTTACTGGGCGGTCGTGTCGATGGGTGCGGCGGTCGTCGGAATGAACGCATGGTGGACAGCACCCGAGATGGAGTACGCACTCAATGACTCGGTGCCGACCGCTTTCATCGGCGACGATGAGCGCCTCGAGCGCCTCGCACAACTCGACCCGCGCCCGGACATGCACGTGATCGCTGTCCGGAGCGACCGGGTGCCTGCCGGAGGCACCTCGTGGCAACAGGTGATGGCCACCGACGACCCCGGCGCGCTCCCCGCCGTCGACATCGATCCCGACGATGATGCGACGATCTTCTACACCTCCGGAACCACGGGGTTCCCGAAGGGAGCACAGCTGACCAACCGCGGCTCGGTGACGAACGTCTTGAATCTCGTCGCGATGACGACGGCAATGACGATGGCAGAGCAGAAAGCGATCGCCGCTGGTGATGTCGAGCCGCCAAAGGAAGTGCCGGCCGCGTTGCCGCCGGTCTTCATGGCACCGACGCCACTGTTCCATGTCACCGCGTGCAACTGTCTCCTGCACCCAGCGACCGCATCGGGTGCCAAGTTCGTTCTGATGTACAAGTGGGACCCGGGTCGCGCACTCGAGTTGATCGAGCGCGAGCGCGTCACGAACTTCTCGGGCGTTCCGACGATGAGTCGCGAGTTGCTCCTGCACCCCGACTGGGCGACGCGCGACACGTCGTCGCTGCAGGGAATGGGCGGTGGTGGAGCCGCGCTCCAGCCCGACCTCGTGCACAAGATCGCAGGTGCGCTCAAGAACGGTGCGCCCTCCACCGGGTACGGCATGACCGAGACCCACGGCATCATCACTGCGAACGGAGCGCGGTTCTTCATCGCCAAGCCCGAGTCGTGCGGCCCGCTCGTGCCGACACTCGAGGGCAAGCTCGTCGACGAGGATGGCAACGACCTTCCGCCCGGGCCCGACACCGTGGGCGTGCTCTGCGTGCGCGGGGGAGTGACCATCAAGGGCTACCTCAACCGCCCGGAGGCCACCGCCGAGACGATCAAGGACGGCTGGCTGAACACAGGCGACATCGCCCGCATCGATGTCGACGGTTTCATCTACCTGGTGGACCGCGCCAAGGACATGGTGATCCGGGGTGGCGAGAACGTCTATTGCAGCGAGGTGGAGACCGCGATCTACCACCACGATGCGGTGGCCGAGGCGGCCGTCTTCGGAATCCCCGATGAGCGCCTCGGGGAGGAGGTCGCAGCCGCCGTCGTTCTCCAACCCGGCAAGACCGTGGGTGAGGACGAGCTGCGCAAGTTCCTCGCCAAGAGCATCGCCAAGCACAAGATCCCCTCGCGGATCTGGTTCCGCACCGAGCCGTTGCCACGGAACGCGAACGGCAAGTTCGTCAAGCGCGACCTGCGCAAGGAATTGATCGGAGAGTGACCCATGGACTGGTTCTCTGACCCTGATGCATGGAGTGCGCTCGCGGCTCTCTTGACCCTCGAGATCGTCCTCGGCGTCGACAACGTCATCTTCATCTCGATCCTCGCGGCCAAGCTCCCCGCAGAAAGCCAGGACAAGGCACGCCGGCTGGGGATTGTCATGGCCGCCGGCATCCGGATCGTGCTGCTCCTTCTCGTGGGATGGATCGTGACCCTGAAGAAGGAAGTGTTCACCGTCGGCTCGCTCGGGTTCAGCGGGAAAGAGCTGATCCTGCTCGCAGGTGGTCTGTTCCTCATCTTCAAGGCCACCAAGGAGATCCACAACAAACTCGAAGGCGAAGAGGGGCATGGAGCCGGCAAGGCCGCACCGACCTTTGCTGCCGTGATCGGTCAGGTGTTGATTCTCGACTTCGTGTTCTCGATCGACTCGGTCATCACGGCCGTCGGGATGACACCCTACGTTCCGGTGATGGTGATCGCCGTCATCGGGTCGGTCGTGGTGATGTTGGTCGCCTCGGGGGTGATCTATTCGTTCGTGAACCGTCACCCGACCGTGAAGATGCTCGCGCTCGCGTTCCTGTTGCTGATCGGTCTCACCCTGATCGCAGAGGGAATGGGCGAGAAGATTCCGAAGGGTTACGTCTACGCGGCGATGACATTCTCGATCTTCGTCGAGGTCCTGAACATCGGGTCTCGCAAAAACAAGAAGCAGCACGTCGAGCCGGTGCACCTGCGCGAACGCATCACCGCCGATTCGGAGAACTGACATCGCCCGGGTGTCCCCGGTGACCGACGAGGTGCTGACGCGGTTCCCCGTGCGCGAGTTCGCGCGCCGCGGACTCGTGCACCTGTCGCTCTCCACGGTTGCGATCGCTCAACCCCTGCTCGGTCTCTACGGGGAGAACCTTGCCGTGTTCACCTCTGCGCGGTTCCAGGGTGCGGTGATCGTGTGGTTCGCGGTGGCCGCGATCCTGGTGCCGCCGTTGGTGCTCACGATCCTCGATGTCGGGATCACCGCCGCCCTGTCCCGGCGTGCCCCGCGCCTCGCGTCGGCCGCGCATCCCGCCGTTGTCTTTGTCGGGTTGTGGGCCTGCATGGCATCGGTGTTCCACTCGGTGTCGGTCGGTCCGTGGCCCATCGATGCGATCCTCACTGCGGCGGTGGCCGTCGCTGGGGTCGTGGGATATCGGAGGGTCGCCCCGGTGCGCACCTGGCTGACCTGGATCTCACCGCTGGCCCCGGCTGTCCTGGTGCTGTTCGTCGTCTCTGTGTCGTCTCTCGTGTGGGTGCCGGCTCCAGAGACCGTGGAGGCGACCCCCGGTGGCGGTGCACAGACGACGAGCGTGCTGTGGATCCAACTCGACGAGGCCCCGTTGTTCCCGCTGGTCGGTGCCGATGGTGCCGCGAATGCCGCTCGTTTTCCGGGGTTCGCCGCGCTCGCGGCCCGGTCCACGTGGTACCCCAACGCCCTCACCGTCTCCCAGCACACAGCCGTCGCAGTCCCCTCGATGTTGAGCGGCCTCGCGCCCGACTACTCGCGCCAGCCCGTGTCGGGCGACCACCGGAGGAATGTGTTCTCTCTCGTCGGGTCGTCGCACGTGCTCGATGTCGTCGAGGAAGTCACGGCACTGTGTCCGGGCATCGAGTGCGTCGCGGGGGCGGTCACCCCGACATCGGCCCCGGGCCAGCGCGGGACCGACAATTCTGGGCCAGTGGTTCGGCGGCGCGCGTCGTTCGGTGCCTTCCTGAGCGACGCCGCCGTGGTTCTCGGCCATCGACTCCTTCCCGCAGGCTTGCGTGACTGGCTTCCCCCGATCGACGAGGGGTGGGGAGGATTCGGCGACCAGGCCGGCGGCTCCGGGAACATCGGCACCGATGACGACACGGAGCCGGGCGCGAATCAGCCGAGCCCCGGTGGTGCAGCCTCGGTGGCCCCGTCGCGTGAGAAGCCGCGCGGGCATGCCGGGCGCACGGCCGCGATCGAGGCGATGGTGACGCGCACCCTGGCATCGACCGACCCAGCCTTCCGGTTCATCCATGTCCTGCTGCCGCACCGGCCGTGGGTGCTCGCACCCGACCTGCGCAAGTCGCAGAAGATGTCGGCCGATCCGCGCCCCGACACGATCCCCGACCGTCGCCGTGACAACTACCAGTCGCTCCTGAACCAATACGTCGCCGTCGACGGGATCATCTCCCGCATGATCGGGTCCCTGTCGGCATCGCCCGTTTGGGACGACCTGATGCTGATCGTCACCGCCGACCACGGGATCACCTTCGTGCCCGGTCAGTCGTACCGCGACACGGTCAACCCACAAAACCGATCGACCCTCGACGACATCTACCGGGTGCCGTTCTTCGTGAAGTATCCCGGTCAGCGCGAGGGACTCGTGGACGAGTGCGCAGCCTCGACGCTGGATCTGTTCGCCACGGTGCAGGCGACCCTGCGCATCGACTCCGGATGGGAGACCGATGGGCTCGATCTCTCTTCGTCGTGCCCCGACGAGCGCAACCGGGTCGCCACGTGGCCCGGCGGCTCGACCCCCATGACTGTGAACACCGACGACCTCGAGGAGCGCGTCGCGTGGTATGGACGATGGGTCGACGCGGACGGTGACGTGGATGCGATCTACCGCACCGGACCGGCCGGAGAACTCGTCGGCACGCGTGCGCCAACCGACGCGGGACGTGACGAACGGTTCCGGGTGCGCCTCGGGAACGACGAGGAGTTCACGGGCGTCGGGTCAGCGCCGTTCGAGCCGGTCCCCACGCGCGCCGTCGGCACGATCAAGGCGTCCACGGCCCTGCCCGACGGCACGGAGGTGCTGGTCGCCGTCGATGGCATCATCGTCGGCGAGGTCCGGGAGGCCTCCGACGCTCGGCCGGGGGAGTGGACGCACTTCTCGGCGTCCCTCATGTCACGTCTGATCGGCCCGGGGGACCACGAAGTCACCTTCTGGACGGCCCGACGCCCCCTCGCAGGGGGTCGGTGGGTGCTGCGCCGGATCGGCTGACCCGGGCCCGCCCCACCCCGGCAAATGCTGCGTAGCCTCGGGTACTCGTATGCCGGCTCTCCCCACCGCCGCCTTCTCAATCGCCCTCGACTGTCAGTTGGACAACGTTCCCGGCACTCTCGGGCGCCTCTGCTCTGCGATCGGTGATGCCGGCGGCAACATCGGCGCCCTCGACGGCTTCGACGTGCGCGGGCCCGTGTTGCGGCGCACGGTGGTGGTGCACTGTCGCGACGAGGAGCACCAGAAGGTCGTCGTGGAGGCCGTGCGCGCGCTCAAGAGCGTGACGCTCATCGATTGGTGGGATCGCACCTTCCGGATGCACGAGGCCGGCAAGATCCAAGTGCTGTCGACCGCGCCCGTGAACGATCGCGAGGACCTGTCCATGGCCTACACACCCGGCGTGGCTCGCGTGTGCACCGCGATAGAGAACGACCCGGCGCTGTCGCACCGGTTCACGATCCGCAAGAACACCGTGGCGATCGTCTCGAACGGCACCGCGGTGCTCGGTCTCGGCGACATCGGCCCGGAGGGTGCGATGCCGGTGATGGAGGGCAAGGCGCTGCTCTTCAAGGAGTTCGGGGGGGTCGACGGTTTCCCGGTGTGCATCAACGCGCGCACGGCCAGCGAGGTCGTGGAGTTCGTTGAGCGAATCGCCCCGACCTTCGGCGGCATCAACCTCGAGGACATCAAGGCCCCGGAATGCTTCGAGATCGAGGAGCGCCTGCGCGCGAGCCTCGACATCCCGGTATTCCACGACGATCAACACGGAACCGCCGTCGTCACGCTCGCGGCACTGTGGAACTCGCTCAAGATCACCGGCAAGAAGATGGAGGACCTCACCGTCGTCATCGCCGGTGTCGGCGCAGCCGGCGTCGCGATCGGCAAGATCCTGCTCAATGCCGGAATCGGCGAGGTGATCGGGTGCGACCGTGTGGGGGCCATCTACTCGGGCCGCGGCGACATGAACTGGGCCAAGGAGTGGTTCGCGGAGCACACCAACCGTGACCGCCGCATGGGAACCATCGGCGAGGTGATGCGTGGGGCCGATGTGTTCGTCGGCGTGAGTGGACCGGACCTCATCACCGCGGCCGATGTGCGCGCGATGGCCGTGGATCCGATCGTGTTCGCGATGGCGAACCCCAACCCCGAGATCCGACCCGAGCAGGCCGACGGACTCGCCGCTGTGATGGCGACGGGCCGCAGCGACTACCCGAACCAGATCAACAACGTGCTCGCCTTCCCCGGCATCTTCCGCGGGGCGCTCGATGTGCAGGCGACCGACATCACCGAGAACATGAAACTGGCCGCGGCCGTCGCGATCGCCGACTCGGTGACCGAGGCCGACCTCAAGCCCGAGTTCGTGGTTCCGTCGGTGTTCGATCGCAGCGTGGTCGAGCGCGTGGCGCCGGCCGTTGCCGCGGCCGCGATCGCCGACGGCGTGATCCGCGGCCGCTGACGACCATCCCCCCGGTTGGGCCCCGCGCGTCGGGGCACCCGGGATTTCCCGGTCGGCTCAGGAGCCCAGACCGAGCCACTCGGTGAAGACGTCGGCGCACAACTCGAGTTGTGCGATTTCGACGTATTCAACCGCGGTGTGGGCGTTGTCGATCGAGCCCGGACCGAACACCACCATCTCGTCGGCGAAACCCTCGTAGCGCAGCGCATTCGTGCCGTAGGCCGCGACCGCGGGTTGCGTGCCCGCCCATCCGGCGAGCCGTCGCACGAGTTCGGAATCGGGCGATCGATAGAACGCCGGTGCGCCGACGTGGGTGCGTACGAACTCGACCGGCAGCGGGCATTCCCGCTCCACCAGTTCCTTGAGTTGCGACACGACCTCGGCATTGTTCTCACCCGGGGCGATACGGCGTCCGACGGTGATCGTGCAGGAGTCGGGCACGACGTTGCCGCCCGTGCCACCCCTCACCAGGGTGACGGTGAGGGTCCCGTTGCCGACTTCGGTGGCGGGGGTCAGCGTCTGGAGCCGGCGGTTCTCGGCGTCGAGGGCGAGCACGAGGGCCGCCGCGCCGGTGATCGCGTTCTGGCCCAGGTGCGGGTTTGCCGAATGGGAGGCGAGCCCCTTCACTTCGATCTCGAGCGATGCCCCGCCCTTGTGTCCGTGGATCGGCTCGCACATCGTCGGCTCGGCCACGATCACCTCGTCGGGGCGCAGGCCCCGGCGCTCGGCCCACTCGCGGAATCCGCGCGCCCCGAGCAGACCACCCGCCTCTTCCGAGATCGACCCGACCACGACGAGATTCGGCACGGGTCGGCGACCCTCGCCACGTGCGCGCTCGAGCACCGCGAGCATCACCCCGAGCGAGGCCTTGGTGTCGACGGCACCGCGTCCGTAGACCCGACCGTCGGCGATGCGTCCGTCGAATGGATCACCCGTGCAGTGCTCCACGGTGACGGTGTCGGTGTGCACGTCGAGCACGACCCACCTGTCGCTCGTGCCCTCCCAGATCCCGTACACATTCGGCCGACCCTCCACCACGTCGACCAGTTCGACCGAATCAGCACCCATGTCGGCGAACCATTGGGCGAGACTGCGCGCCAGTCGCGCCTCCCCGACTTCACCCGCGCGCGGGCCCGCATGAAGAGGGTTGACGCTCGGGATCTGCACGAGGCGGCTCACCCACGAGGCGAGGTGCTCGGAGCGTGTCGACATCGCCAAAGTGTGGCACACCCGGAGCGATGCCCCGACCTGATGGTCGCGGGCCTGCGAGTGGCGTGAGCGGGGTGTGTGCGGTCGATCGTGGCCACGGGTTGCAAGTAACGTTCTGCGATCGCACCCGGATCACCTGAGCGAATCCTGCACCTCGCACAGTTCAACATCGCGCGCCTCCGGCATCCGCTCGGTCACCCGCTGACCAAGCCGTTCGAGGATCTCATCGACGAGACGAATGCCCGTGCCGAGGCCAGTCCGGGGTTCGTGTGGCGTCACGGCATTGACACCCGCGCCCCGGACGAGGACGTCTACGGCGACCCGTTGGTCACGGTGAACCTGTCGGTGTGGGTCTCGGTCGAACACCTGAAGGACTTTGTCTACGGCGGCTTCCATCGGGACGTCTTCCGTCGACGGAAGGAGTGGTTCGACTCCTCAGCTGTCGTGCTGTGGTGGGTGGATCCGGGTGAGAGGCCCTCGCTCGGGGAGGGCAAGAGGCGACTCGACCACTACATGGCCCACGGCGCGAGCGACAACGGGTTCGGGTTCCGGGATGTGGCACGAATGGCTCCACCCGGGTGAGTTCGATCGGGGTGCCCGACTCCGATGACAGCCGAAGCGGGCCCGAGGCTCAGAAATTCACCCAGAGGTCGGCCGGCAGCGAAGCCACCGCGGCCCCCACGTCCATCTCCAACTCGGCCACCGTCTGGGCTCCCACCACGACCGATGAGACCGCCCCGTGTCGCAGGGCGAACTGCACCGCGGCCGCCACGATCGACACCCCTCGCGCCGCGCACACCCCCACCAGCTCGCGCGCCCTGTCGCGCATCGCTGCGGGAGCCGGTCCGTAATCGAACATCGAATTCGCGACCGGATCGGCCAGCAGTCCGCTGTTGAAGACGCCTCCGATCACGACGCCGACTCCGCGCTCGACGCACCGGGGCAACAAAACCTCCCCGCCGCTTTGATCGAGCAGTGTGTAGCGCCCTGCGAGCAGGACGCAGTCGAGGTCGACACGTTGCACGAATCGGTCGAGCATCTGCCACTGGTTCATTCCGCAACCCACCGCGGAAATCACTCCCTGCTCGCGCAATTCGATGAGCGCGGGAAACGCACCGGTGAGCGCCTCGTGCTCATGATCATCCGGGTCATGGACGTGCACGACGTCGATTCGATCGAGCCCGAGCCTCGACAGGCTCTCCTCGATCGAACGGAGCACAGAGTCCCGTGAGTAGGCGTGTGCCGGGTCGAGTCGGGGTGCGTCGGCGAAAATCGTCGTGAGTTCCGCCCCGGCTGCCGGCTCCCGCAACAACCGACCCACTTTCGTGCACAACATGAACTCGTCGCGCGGTCGTCTGGCCAATGCCGCCCCGACCCGGCGTTCCGACAAGCCGTTCCCGTACAACGGCGCGGTGTCGAAGAATCGGATCCCCGCCTCCCAGGCGGCATCGACCACGGCCGCGGCGGACTCGTCGTCGATGGCGCGGTAGAGATTCCCGAGTGGCGCGCAACCCAGGCCGAGTGCCGTCACCCGCTGACCGCGACGCCCCAACGGTCGCTCACCGAGGACGGTGAGTGCTCCGCTCAATTCTCCCATTCCGAACCAGTCGGGTACGCGAGGGCGGCGATCGAATCGGCCCTCATTTGGATCGAGTAACCGGGTGCCTCCGGGACGAGGTAACGCCCGTCGTGCACCCGTGCCGGGTCGACGAAGTGCTCGTGCAGATGAGAGGCGTACTCGGTGGTTCGATCAGCGAGGGATCCGCTCACACAGAGGTAGTCGACCACTGAAATGTGCTGGACGTACTCGCAGAGTCCGAGGCCGCCGGCGTGCGGGCACACCGGCACTCCGAAGTGCTCGGCCAGCAGGAGGACCGCGAGCACCTCGTTCAACCCTCCGAGGCGACAGGCGTCGACCTGGCAATAGTCGATGGCGCCGGCCTGCATGAGTTGCTTGAAGACCACCCGATTGGCCGCGTGCTCACCCGTTGCCACCTTGAGCGGGGCGACTGCGCGACGGATGGCCGCGTGGCCGAGCACGTCGTCGGGGCTCGTGGGCTCCTCGATCCATCGCAGATCGAATCTGCGGAGGTGGCCCAGCCATGAGATGGCTTCCGGAACCTCCCACACCTGATTCGCATCGGCCATCAACTGGATTCCGTCCCCCAACTCCTCGCGCATGAGTTCGCATCGTCGAATGTCGCTCTCGACACTGACACCCACCTTGGTCTTGAAACTGGTCCAACCGTCGGTGCGCATCGAGCGACAGAGGTCGCGCACTTGCTGTTCGCTGTATCCGAGCCATCCCGCCGACGTTATGTACGCCGGGTAGCCGTCACGACGCAGTTCGGCCAACCGATCGTCACGTCCGGCGCGCCGCGAGCCCAGGATCTCGAGTGCACGATCGGGTGGCAGTGCATCGTGCAGATAACGGAAGTCGATGCAATCGACGAACTGCTCGGGCGAGAGGTCGACGATCAGCTTCCACACCGGGACACCGCGCTCCTTGGCCCACAGATCCCACACGGCGTTCACGAGTGCCGCCGTCGCCAGATGCATCACGCCCTTGTCGGGCCCGAGCCAGCGCAATTGCGAATGGTTCGTGACTTGACGCCAGAACCCGCCCATGTCGTCGACGATGTCGGACAGGCGACGTCCAACGACCATGGTCGACAACATCTCGATGGCCGCGCAACACAGATCGTTTCCCTGACCGATCGTGAAGGTCATTCCATGGCCCTGGTGGTTTCCGTTCGTGTGCAGCACCACGTAGGCAGCCGAGTAATCGGGGTCGACGTGGACCGCGTCCGATCCGGCGAGTGTGCGAGATGTGCGGGCACGAAGATCGTGTGTCGTGACGTGGGTGATTGTCGTCATGGAGATGGTCGACGGACCCTAGACGAACCTCAAAAACCGTGCAAGACTGCGCAGTGGTGCGGACATGAGTCGTCGAGTCGTCGTGATCACGGGTGCGGCAGGCGGAATCGGAGAGAGGACGGCCGCACGTTTTCGGGATCTCGGCGATGAGGTGATCGGGCTCGACATCACCGACGGATTCGATGTCCGTGATCGTCGGGGTTGCGAGGGAGTGGTCGCGGAGATCATCGGCACTCACGGCCGCATCGACGTGTTGTGCAACATTGCCGGCATCGGCGCGGTCGGTGATGTGGTGGCAGCCGACGAGTCCGATTGGCAGGGGGTCTTTTCCGTCAATGTGTTCGGCCTCGCCCACATGAGCGCGGCTGTTCTGCCCGCGATGCGATCAGCGCGTTCGGGGGTGATCGTGAACGTCTGCTCGGTGGCCGCGTCGGTCGGTCTGGTCGAGCGGGCGGTCTACTCCGCGTCCAAGGGTGCCGTGCTCGCCCTCACCCGGGCGATGGCCGCCGACGAAATAGTCCATGGAGTGCGGGTGAATTGCGTGTCGCCCGGAACCGTGTCGAGTCCGTGGGTCGAGCGTCTGGCGGCGGCCGCACCCGATCCCGATGTCACCATGAACAGCCTTCGGCGCCGGCAGCCACTAGGCCGACTCGTGACGTGCGATGAGGTGGCTGACGCGATCGTGTACCTCGCCGCTCCGTCGACGTTCACGACGGGAGCCGACTTCCTGCTCGACGGGGGCATCACCAGCGTTCGCATCGTCGAGCAGTCGTGACCGTTCGCCTCGCACTCATCGCCGGCCCGATGTACGACCATCTCTATCGCGTCTTTGACGATGCCGGCGTCGACGTGGACGTGGTTGCCCATGGCGATCATCCGACCCTCAACCGACTGGTCGCGGACATGCTGTCGCGGGGCGAAAGGATCGACGTCCTGGCCACGCACGCGAAGTACACACCCTCCCAAGCGCAGTGGCTGCGACCGCTCGATGACCTCGTTGACGCGGCGGCGCTCTCTCAACTCGCTCCGGTCGCGGTCGAGCTCGGTCGCTTCGACGGGCGTTTGTTGTGCGTGCCGCGACTCATCGACGTGCGGGTGATGTGGGTCCACGCCGATCGCGTCGCGTCGGTGCCCGACACGTGGGCTGAACTCGTGGACAGTTCGGTCGTGTTCGGCTTTCCCGGACGCGAATCGGGACTGTTCGGGACGTTCTTCGAGCTGGTGAGCGGCGATGGCGGCACGTTGTTCGCGGCCGATGGAGCACCCACGATCGAATCACCGGCGGCGGTGCGGGCCGCCGAGACACTGGTGACTCTGGCCGGGCGTGCCCCCTCCGATCTGCCCACCTGGCACTACGACCAGGTGGATGAGGCTCTGTTGAGCGGCGCGGTGGACGCTGCCGCGGCATGGCCCGGTGCCTGGGATGCGATCTCCCGCTCGCGGTTCGCCGATGCGCTCGTTCCCCACATGTATCCCGCCGGGTCGAGTCGACGGGTGAGTTACTCGGGTTGCCATGCGTGGGCGATTCCGACGACGTGCGGGGACGTGGACGCCGCGCTCGATCTCGTGCACCTCCTGATGTCACACGAGGCTCAAGGTGTGGACGCGGCCGGTGGAAACATGTGCGCCCACGAGGCGGCGCTGGCGGCGGTCGTTCCCGCGAACGAGGTCGACCGTCGACGACTGGAGATCACCCGTCGCACCATCGACGAGGCGATGATCTGTTATCCGCCTCTGGCGAAGTTCCCGGCCGTGGAAGACGCCGGGTGGAGCGCACTCCAACGCGCGCTCGAGGGACACTCAACCCCCGACGACGCCGTGCGGGCGATCCAACGCGCCGCCGAATCCGCCCTCGCACCGTGACCAGGGTTTGCGTGACCTGAGATGGGGTCGCGGTCCTGGTCGGGCCCCTGCGCATCCCCGGCTCTTTCGCCGATGTGATGGCGGTGTCACCCTTCGTGCCGCTCTGGCGTCACCGAGATCACAGACGCCAGAGTGCTCCGCCAAGCAACCCACCTGGAGATGTTGAAGAGCAGGGGAAACCCAGCAAAAGCCGGTGTGGTGGAGCTGGGGGGAATCGAACCCCCGTCCATCAGGCGCGGAACGAACGTGCTACGACCATTCCCAGCTTCGACGCTGACGCAACGTCATCGGCGGGTCGACCACCCCTTGCGGGGTCGCGTGGCGTCTTTCCGCCATGTCACCGGTCTTCCCCGGCGCCAACGATCTTTCCCGTTGTCATCCCCCGCTTCTGTTGCCGGGCTGCGGTGGATCGGCCCCGTGCGCCATTGCTGGTCACGATGTCTCTCTACGACGGATTAGGCCGCGAGAGCGAACTGCTCGTTGGCAATTCTTTTGGTTGCCCCGTTTAGCGAGTCTGAGCAACTCGGGTCGCACACTCGAACAACGACTCTGCTGTCGAAACCTGTCAGCCCCGTGATCGGTTGTGTGTTCCCAGTGTACGGCAGGGGAGCGTCGTCGGTTGTCGGGTCGGGGCCCGGTAGCCCCGTTAGCGTCGGGGACGAATGGATTCGACCCTCCACGACTTCTTCCGCACCTCGGGGACGCTCGAGGATCTGGCGAACGGACTCACCCGTCTCGGGGGAACCGAGGTCCTCGTCGCGGTCACCGTCGCCTCGGGGTACCTCTTTCGCCGGGCGGGGCTGGCATGGTGGGGTGCCGGCGCGCCGGCGGCATCGCTCTGGCTCTGTGCTGTCCTGACCTCGGCGCTGAAGGAGATCGTGGGCCGTGCCCGTCCCGAGGCGGGCGCGGGGCTGTCGAGCATGTCGTTTCCGTCGGGGCACGCTTCGAACACCACCGCACTCGCCGTCGCGCTCGCGCTCGTGGTGCCCTGGGCGGTGCCCTCGATCAGGCGCCGGGTGTGCCTCGCGGTCGCCTCGGTGGTGAGCCTCGCGGTCGGCTGGACGCGACTCGCCCTCGGAGTCCACTGGGCGACGGATGTGATCGCCGGTTGGGCCCTCGGAGCAATCGCGGCGCTGGGGGTGGTGCGGTTCGCGCGCACCCGTGCCGCGATGTCCGCGGCGGCGCGGCCTGCTCAAATGCCGGGGGACTAGTTCATCCCCTTGCGCTGGCGGCCGAGCGCGCGCTGCATCTCGCGCTTCACATCGCGCTCGGCAATGACCCGGCGCTTGTCCTCTCGTCGGCGACCGCGGGCGAGGGCGAGGTCGACCTTGACGCGCCCGTCCACCAAGCGCAACGCGAGCGGCACGAGCGAGAGCCGCTCGCGCGCGACCCGGTCGGCGAGGCGCTCGATCTCGTCGCGATGGAGCAACAGCTTGCGGGGACGGTCCGGGTCGTGGGAGCCAACCCCCACGGCGTACTGGTAGGGCGGGATGTGCACGCCGTCCAGCCACACCTCGCCGTCGATCACGCGCGCGAAGGCATCGGCGATCTGCACCTGGCCGGCGCGGAGGCTCTTGACCTCGCTGCCGTGCAGCACGATTCCCGCCTCGACCACGTCGAGAATCGCGTAGTCGTGGCGTGCCTTGCGATTTCTCGCCAGCGTCGCGGTGGATGCCTTTGCCATAGGGGTCCTCGAGCGTACCGCTAGCCTTCGCGCCGGTGTTCCGGCCCGATTCCCCGCACGTCACGATCCCCACGGGGGCATTGCATGCGATGGTGGCGCGCGCCTACGAGACCTTCCCCGAGGAGTGCTGCGGCCTGCTGATCGGTGAGCGCGCTGCGGGAAGGGTCGCTCGGTTCGTGCCGATCACCAACGTCGCAGCCAGCGCCAAGCTCTACACGATCGATCCGAAGGAGCATCTGCGCACCGAGCTCGCCGCAGAGGCCGAGGGGCTCGAGGTCGTCGGTGTCGTGCACTCCCACACCCACACCGAGCCCTACCCGAGCCCCACCGACGTGAACCAGGCGCCGGACCCCGGTTGGCACTACGTCATCGTCGGTCTCAAGAGGGGTGCGGCCGAGATCCGCTCCTACCTCATCGTCGATGGCGAGATCACCGAGGAGATGATCGTGCCGGCCTGAGCCCGGCGACCCGCGACAGACCCCGTTTGGGTGTCTCGATCCGGGGACTGCCCAGAGGGGTGACATGTGCAGTCCCGATGGTTACAATTATGACCAGATTCATCAGGAATAGCCCAGAGGCGCCAGATGTTGACACAGGTTCACAGACACTCGCGAGGAGGTGGCACATGTCGGTGGCAGATGTTCGTCGCAACGGCGGTTCGGTCTTCGTGCTGCAGCACTCCCTCGAATTGATCGGCAACACCCCGATGGTGGATGTCTCGATCCTGTCGCCGAACCCGAACGTCCGGCTCGTCGCCAAATTGGAGAACCAGAACCCCTTCGGTTCGGTGAAGGACCGGATCGCAAAGGCGATGATCGAGGATGCCGAACGCACCGGACGCCTCGTGCCAGGCCAGCGGATCCTGGAACCCTCGTCGGGCAACACCGGAATCACCCTCGCTGCGATCGCCAAGATGAAGGGCTATCCGATCACCATCTTGATGCCGACCTCGGTCTCGATCGAGCGGCGACAGATGCTCGAGGTCTTCGGCGCCGAAATCATCCTCACTCCCGGTGAGGAGGGTTCCAACGGCGCAGTGCGTCGCGCCCAAGAGATGGCGGCCCAGAATCCGGAGTGGTGCTTCCTCTATCAATACGCCAACGACGCGAATCCGCGCGCTCACTACGAGGGGACTGGGCCCGAAATCTGGCGCGATTGCCCGGAGATCACCCACTTCGTGGCCGGGCTCGGCACCTCCGGGACCCTGATGGGCACAGGCCGGTACCTCAAGGAGCAGAACCCCGCCATCAAGGTGGTGGCCGTCGAGCCACCCCTCGGCGAGCGCGTCGAGGGTCTGCGCAACCTCGACGAGGGGTACATCCCACCTGTCTTCGACAACTGGCACGGTCGCGACTTGCTCGACCGCAAGCGCGTGGTGCGTCCGCGCGAGTCGCTCGAGTGGACGCGGCGCCTCGTGCAGGAGTGCGGCATCTTCGCGGGCATCTCCTCTGGTGCCTCGCTCGCCGGTGCCGCCAAGGTGGCCTCGGAGATCGAGGAGGGCACGATCGTGTTCATCGTCTGCGACGGTGGGTGGAAGTACCTCTCGACCGGCGCCTACACCGACGATCTCGACGCCGCCGAAGCCAACGCCGAGAAGATCATCTACTTCTGATCCTGTCCGTGGCGCGGTGCTCAGCCGGCCGTGACGAGCAGGGCCAGTCCCGCGATCACCACGGCGGCGGCCCCGACGCGGCGCGCCATGTGCGCCTCACCGAGCCACTTGGTGCCCACGAGTGCCACGATCACCACGCTCGACTCGCGCAGCACGGTGACATACCCCACGGGTGCGTCCTGGACCGCAAGGAGCACCATCCAATAGGTGAGCGCGGAGGCGGCGCCCGCGAGGGCGAAGCGCGGCCACATCGTGCGCATCGCGATCGCCATGTCACGCCGGCGCCCGGCCATGAGACCGTGCAGGGTGATGAAAATTGCTTCCGAGGTGAACAGCAGCAATGGATAGAGGTTGCCGCCGGTCGTGCGCGAGCCGTGGCTGTCGACCACGGAGTAGATGCCGATCGTGGCCGCGACAGCGAGCGCAGCCCGGACATGGTCGCGATCGGCGCGCCCCGAGAGCAGGAAGATGCCCGCGATCGCGACGGCGATACCGGCCGAGGCCAGCAACGAGATCTCGTCACCGAGGAACGCGATACCTCCGAGCGCGGCAAGCAGGGCGCCGCCTCCGCGCGCGATCGGATACGTCACCGAGAAGTCCCCGATGTCGTAGGCCCGCGCGAGCCCCACCACGTAGTAGAGGTGGACGATCCCGCTCACGACGAGGGGCCACCACGCCAGGTTCGACGGCCAACCGACCGCGAGAACGATGACCAGGCACCCGACACCGGCCACCGTGATCTGGCCCCACAGGGCGATGAACCGGTCGCCGCTCTGCTTGACCCAGAGGTTCCACGAGGCGTGCAGTACCGCGGCCCCGAGGGCGAGGAGCGTCGCGGCGAGCACGGCAAGAGACCCTATGCCACGTGGTTGCCACCGGGGTCGATGCGAATGATGCCGGCGAGGTTGATGCGACGCAGCGCACGCGTCACCGACTAGACAAGACGCCATGACACGACCCGACGGGCGCACACCCGAACAACTCCGCCCCGTCGCCTTCCAGCGCGACTTCACCGAGATGGCCGCAGGTTCTGTCCTCGTGTCGTTCGGCCGAACCAGGGTCCTGTGCACCGCATCGGTGGATGAGGACGTGCCGCGGTGGATGAAGGGATCCGGCAAGGGATGGGTGACCGCGGAGTACTCGATGCTGCCCGGGTCCTCGCCCGAGCGCGTCGACCGCGAGGCCGCAAAGGGCAAGCAGAGCGGACGGACCGTGGAGATCCAGCGTCTGATCGGTCGCTCACTGCGGGCCGCCTGCGACATGGTGGCTCTCGGGGAGAGACAAGTGGTGGTGGACTGCGACGTCCTCCAGGCCGATGGCGGCACCCGCACCGCGAGCATCTGCGGCGGGTTCATCGCGCTCCACGACGCGCTCACCAGGCTCGTGCAGACCGGGGCCACCCGGCAGCACCCGCTGCACTCGTTCTGCGCGGCGATCTCGGTCGGTGTGTGCGGGGGAGTGCCCGTGCTCGATCTTCCCTATGTGGAGGACTCGACCGCAGAAGTCGACATGAACGTGGTGATGCTGCGCCCGACCGCCGGAGGGGAGTCGCGCTTCGTGGAGGTGCAGGGCACCGCCGAGGGGTTGGCGTTCACGCGCGGCGAACTCGACGATCTGCTCGGTCTGGCCGAGAGGGGACTCGGTCGTATCTTCGATCTCCAGGCCCAGTTGCTGGCCGAGCCCCCGAGCAGCCGATAGAAGCTCGCGTGCGCATCGTGTGCGCGAGCGCGAACGCTCACAAGGTCGCAGAGATCGCGAGGCTCCTGCCGGTCGACGTCGTTCTGCTGCCCCGTCCCGATGAGGTCGGCGATGTCGACGAGACCGCACCGACCCTGGAGGGCAACGCGGTGATCAAGGCTGTCGAGATCGCGAACCATGCCGGCACCTGGGCGATCGCCGACGACACCGGGCTCGAGGTCGACTCGCTCGGGGGCGCACCTGGGGTGCACAGCGCCCGGTTTGCCGGACCATCCGCCGACGATGCGGCCAATCGCGCACTCCTCCTCGCGCGACTCGAGGGGCACGACGACCGGCGTGCCCGGTTTCGCACCGTGGTCGCACTCGTCCACCCCTCGGGGGAGATCCACCTGCTCCACGGTGAGTGTCGCGGTTCGATCACCATCGCCGAGCGTGGAGCGAACGGGTTCGGCTACGACAGTGTCTTCGTGCCCGATGACGGCGACGGCCGGACGTTCGCCGAGATGGATCCAATCGAGAAGGACTCGATCTCGCACCGCGCCCGCGCGCTCGCACAATTGCCCGTGCTTGTGGCGCGGATCTCCGGGCGTGCCGAGTAGCCGACGGGCCCGACGGCAGTCACCAGCCGCGCAGGTCGATCGGCCACCGGGCGAGCACCTCGCCGTACTGATTGGCGACCCAGGCGGTCTCGTGCATCGCCATGGTCGGGTCGACGTGCGCGGGCGCGACGAAGACGCGATCGCCGATCTTCGGCGCGGGCGTGCCGTCGTCCGGGGCGAAGGTGACGTGCTCGTCGGAGCAGAACCACACCTTGTGCCCGGCAATGGTGGGATTACCGTGGTCCATGCCGAGGGCCTTCAGACCCACATCGGCGACGGCCCACCTGGGCTGCACCGCCACCACGGTGCCCACCACCCAGACCGCCTGCACGAAGGGCAACCCGAGCCCGCCGTAGTAGGTGTCCATCAGTGCATAACTTCCGGCCTGCACCTCGGTGACGGCGGTGCCGGCGTAGAGATCGAAGGTCCCCGTTCCGCCCGCCGACACGATCGCACCACCCACGTCCTCGTGGGCCTCTGCGAGCACACCGATGGCCTCCTCGACGAGGCGTTTCTTCTCGGCGCGATCCTCGACCATCATCAAATGGCCCTCGTAGCCCATCACCCCGCGCACGCGCATGCCGCGCACACGGGCGGAGTCGGCGAGGCGCCCCGAGATCTTCGGATCACACCCGCAGCGCGGCAAACCGATGTTCACGTCGACCACCACGTCGCGGATCCCGGCGCGCTCTGCGGCGTCGAGTGTCTCCTCTGAATCGACCGCGACCGCGATCGAGGCACTGTCCTGAACCGCCGCGAGCGCCTCCAGACGCCGGGGGTCGATCACTTCGTTCGCGAGCAGGAAATCGTCGCCGACACCCGCCTCGATCATCCCGAGGATCTCGCGCGGGGTCGCGCACGTGAAGGACGCGTGGCCGAGCGCCTCTTGTTCGGCCGCGAGCGAAGTGCATTTGTGCGCCTTCACGTGGGGCCGGAGCCGCTCGCCGGGCAGCACCGAGGCCATGGTCTCGAGGTTCTGGCGGAGCAGGTCAATGTCCACCACGAGTGCGGGTGTGGGCAGGTCGTTCACATGCATGGTGCCGGCGAAGGGACTCGAACCCCCAACACGCAGGACCTAAACCTGCTGCCTCTGCCAATTGGGCTACACCGGCGTGCAGGTGAAGGGTACCCGCGGGTCCCGTCCCGGGTGCGCCGCGGGAACCTGCTCAGCCGAGTCAATGCAGCCGAACCGTTGCGCGTTCCCGGTGGCAGACTGGCGAAGTGACGATGACGAGCCCGGCCCGCGACGCGGCGCCCCACGGGACCCACACCCTCGACGAGGGGGTGCTCGCAGCGCAACTGGGTCTCGCCAAGACCGTCATCGACGAGGCCTCCCTCGCCAACAGCGTGGCCCGGTTCGCGGCCCAGAAGATCGTGCTCCCGACGTTCGCCCAGTTGGCCGATCCGTCGCTGATCCCCACTTCTTGGACCGCCGGCGTCGACAAGGACGCCGCCGACCCGCGGAACCTTTTCCGGGTCCACTGGTACAACGATCTCGCCGGCGACCGTGTCGGGGTGCCCGACCATGTCGTGCTGCCCCCGAGCCTCACGGGCGTCGAGTCCCCGATCATCGCGGTGTTCGGCGACCGCTTCCCGATGATCACTGCCCACAAGGTGCTGGCCGCCTACTCGTGCTTCGTGCCCCGCGTCATCACCGGTCAGTTCGACCCCACCCGCCACCGGGCCGTGTGGCCCTCCACCGGCAACTATGCGCGCGGCGGCATTGCCATCAGCCGCCTCATGGGTTCGCGCGGGGTCGCGGTGTTGCCGGCGGGCATGTCGAAGGAGCGCTTCGACTGGCTCGACCGGTGGGTGACCGACCCCTCCGATGTGGTGCGCACGCCCGGCACCGAGAGCAACGTCAAGGAGATCTACGACGCCTGCAACGAGATGGCGAAGGACCCGGGCAACTTCATCCTCAATCAGTTCTGCGAGTTCGGTAACCATGTCGGTCACTACGAGGTCACGGGCCGGGCGCTCGCGCACGTTTTCGAGCACGTCAGGGCGAACGGCCATTCGGGTCTCCGCCTCGCCGCGTTCACCTCGGCCACCGGGTCGGCCGGCACCATCGCCGCTGGTGACAGGTTGAAGGATCTCTACGGGACAAGGATCGTGGCCGTGGAGGCACTCGAGTGCCCCACGATGCTCGAGAACGGATTCGGCGAGCACAACATCCAGGGCATCGGCGACAAGCACATCCCTCTCATCCACAACGTGATGAACACCGACGTGGTGGTGGCGATCTCGGACCGTGCGACCGACGAGCTCGATGTCCTCTTCAACACCCCGGCGGGCCAGAAGTACCTCGCCGATCGTCAGGGCGCGGGCCCGGACCTGATCGACGCGCTCACCCACTTCGGTTTCTCGGCGATCTGCAACGTGCTGGCCGCGATCAAGACCGCCAAGATGCTCGGCCTCGGTGCCGACGACGCGATCATCACGATCGCCACCGACGGGAGTGTGCTGTACCCGAGCGAGCGAGAGAAGACGCTCACCCGGCGGTTCGGGGACGACTTCGGTGCGATCGACGCGGCCGAGGTGTTCAGCGAGCACCTCGGCCATGTCGGCACCGACAGCATGATCGACTGCACCGAGCGCGACCGCAACCGCATCTTCAACCTCGGCTACTACACGTGGGTCGAGCAGCAGGGCACGCCGCTCGAGGTGTTCGAGGCCCGACGGTCGCAGTCGTTCTGGCGCTCCGTGCGCGCGCACGCCCCGGTGTGGGACGGGCTCATCGACGAGTTCAACTCCCGCGTCGCAAAGGCCGGCTGACGACGCGATGGCGGGCCCGGCCGATCCGGTCGTGACCGGGGCGCATTGCGAGGTCTGCGGGACGATCGTCGTCGTGGACCGTGGCTTGGTGTTCGGATGCCCCAATGCCTCGCCCGAGGATCGCCGACACGTGGTCCGCTTCGACTCCGATGTCGTCCCGTTCCGGCCGATCGACGACGAGAACCCCTTCCTCGCCTATCGCCGGTGGCTCGCTGTCGATGCCTTCGGAGCAGCCGTCGGGCTCGATGACGGCGAACGCGCGCGGGTGATCGCCGATCTCGATGCCGCCGTGGAGCGTGTCGCGGGGACGGGCTTCCGGCGAACGCCGATGCTGCGCGCGGATCGATTGTCGGAGTCGCTCGGGTTCTCGGAGTCCGGTGGGGTGTGGGTCAAGGACGAGACGCACAACGTCGCGGGGTCCCACAAGGCGCGGCATCTGTTCACCGAACTCGTGCACCTCGTGATGGCCGAACGTGCCGGGCTCGCGCCATGGTCCTCGCCCGCGGGGCGTGCGCCGCTCGCGGTCGCATCGTGCGGCAATGCCGCCGTCGCGGCCTCCACGCTGGCGGCCGCGGTGGACTGGCCGATCGCGGTGCACGTCCCGGTCGCGGCCGATGCGACGGTGCTCGGCATGCTCGAGCGGCTCGGAGCCGATGTGCGTGTGTGCGAGCGGCGCGCCAGTGATCCGTCCGGGGATCCCTGTGTGCTGCGGTTCCGTGAGGTGGTGCGCGACGGGGCAGTGCCCTTCGGTGTCCAGGGGCCGGAGAACATGTGGTGTCTCGATGGTGGTCGCACGATCGGCTGGGAGATGACCGACCAGATCGCCGCGCAAGGCCCGATGTTGGATCGCATCTTCATCCAGGTGGGCGGGGGAGCCTTCGCCGCGTGTGTCGGTGCGAGCCTGCGAGCCTCGGGGGTGCATCCCCGACTGCACGCGGTGCAGGCGGCCGGATGTGCGCCGCTCGCGCGGGCGTGGGATCGCGCACGCGCCACGGGAGGTGCCCACGGCGCGGGCAAGAGGTGGCGCGAGTGCATGTGGCCGTGGGACTCGACGCCGGTCTCGCTCGCCGACGGGATCCTCGACGACGAGACCTACGACTGGATCGGCGTCGTCGAGGCGATGGCCGAGACCGGCGGATCGCCCGTGGTCGCACCCGAGGACGTGATCGTGGGGGCGCACCGGCTCGCCCACGAGCTCACCGACATCGATGTCAGTCCGACCGGTTCGGCGGGACTGGCCGGACTGATCGCGATGCGCGAGGAGGTCGGCCACGACGAGTGCGTGGCGGTCGTGTTCAGCGGCGTGCGCCGATGAGACTCAACCGGGGCGGTCAGCCATCGTCGTGCTGGCGGCCGACCTCGATGAGCCGGCCATCGTCGACGTCGTAGACGAAACCCCGGATGTGCTCCTTGTGGACGATGAAGGGGTTCTCCTCCAGCAGGCGCATCGCGCGCCGCACGTCCTCATACGGGTCGGTGAAGGCCCCTATCGCCCATGGGGGCTCGACCCCCGTCTCCTCTCGGAGGCGAGCCTTCATGCCGGTCTCGGTGACTTTTTGGAGGCCGCAATCCGTGTGGTGGATCAGCACGATCTCTCGTGTGCCGAGGAGGCGCTGGGAGATCGCGAGGGAGCGCACCACATCGTCGGTCACGACACCACCGGCGTTGCGGATGATGTGGGCATCGCCGTGGGCGAGACCGAGCATCTGGCAGACGTCAATCCGGCTGTCCATGCACGCGACCACGGCGAGCTGACGCCGGGGCGCAGGCTCTAGGTCTCGATGGGCGAACCCCTCGACGAACGCGGCGTTGTTGCCGAGGAGTTCGTCGGTGCTGGGACGGAAGCCACCTGGGTCAGACACGCCCCCATTGTTGCCGAGCCGATAGCCTCCACACGACTATGACGCATCCCGACCTGCCCCAAGCCCTCGACGCGGGGGCCGACCCCCGCTCCGACATCTTCACGAGGCTCCTCAAGAACCGCGTGGTCATACTCGGTACCGACGTCAACGATGACATCGCGAACCAACTCTGCGCCCAGTTGTTGTACCTGGAGGGCGAGGACCCGAACGCCGACATCTGGCTCTACATCAACAGCCCCGGTGGCTCGGTCACCGCGGGTATGGCGATCTACGACACCATGCAGTTCGTCTCGTGCGATGTGGCGACGGTCTGCATGGGTCTCGCCGCCTCGATGGGTCAGTTCCTGCTGACGGCGGGCGCACCGGGCAAGCGCTACACACTCCCGAACGCGCGCATCATGATGCACCAGCCCCTCGCGGGCCTGCGCGGCCAGGCAGCCGACATCGCGATCCAGGCCGAGCAACTGCGCTTCACGAAGCGCCGCATGGCCGAGTTGATCGCGCACCACTCGGGGCGCACGATCGAGGACATCCAGGCCGATTCCGAGCGCGACCGCTGGTTCGCGGCCGAGGAGGCCAAAGAGTACGGTCTCGTCGACAAGGTGATCGTTCGCCGCGGCGAGATCCGCTGATCCGCACCTTCTTCTACGGCGCCACCGTGGGCGCCGGGGTCGGTGCGGGCTCCGTGGTCGTCGGCACGGTCGTCGCGGGGGATGTTGCCGGCGGGGCGGTGCGCGGCGGTGCGATCGTGAGGCCCGTCGCGACATCGACGGCACACGTGCTCTGCACCCACTTTCTGACCGCCTCGGCCGCCTGGTTCGCCGCGTAGCTCGCGTCGGCGAGATCCTGGACCTCGGTGGGATCGGCCGGATCGACCGCGGCCGCCTCCCGGAACAGATCGGTGACCACCGCCATGTCGCCCTCGATCGTGAGTGGTGCGCGCTCGAGCAGTCGCTCCCACCGCCCGATCATCGTCTCGACATCGCGGGTGCTCACCACCTTCTGCCCGATCCCGGGGAGTTCCTCGCCGAGTTGACGGCAGAAACTCGCACTGGATCGCTCCGGCGAACCACACGAGGCCATCGCCGTGACCATCGCGACGACGAGGACCGCGCGCAACGATCCGGTGCCGAGCATGCGCCGCACGGGCGACCGGTTCGTGGTGGTGGCCGCACACATCACCTCCGAGTATCCCACCCCGCGCCCACGGAAGGTCCGCATGTACGCCGCCGTCTCGTCCTCGACCCTCGTGGGTATCACCGGTCGACCGATCACCGTCGAGGTCCACGTGGGGCAGGGTCTCCCGGGATTCACCGTGGTCGGCCAACCCGACGAGGGTTGTCGCGAGGCACGCGATCGGGTGCGCGCCGCGATGCTCTCCAGTGGACTCGAGTGGCCGAATCGTCGGGTGACCGTGAACGTGGCGACCGGGGAGCGTCGCACCGACAAGGGTGGGGGTGCCTCGCTCGACCTCGCGATCGCGGTCGGGCTCCTGGTCTCCACCGAGACGATCGAGGCACGACAGATCGAGAACCTGGCGTTCCTCGCCGAACTCGGTCTGGACGGGTCGTTGCGCGCGGTGCGGGGTGCGGCGCCGCTGGCGGCCGCGATCACCGACAAAGAAGTGGTGGTCGCGCCGGCGTCGGCGGGCGCCGCGAGCCTGGGCGCCAATGTCGTGGTGCGGGCGGTGTCGTGTCTCGCCGAACTGGTGGCGGTGCTCCGCGGGGGCCATCGGTGGCCCGACCATCGCGCCCCGGAACGCTGCGCAGCCGGTGATCGGTGCGCCGACCTGGCCGATGTGCGCGGTCAGCAGTTCGCGCGCGCCGCGCTCGAGGTTGCCGCGGCCGGTGCCCACCACATGGTCATGGTGGGGCCACCAGGTGCGGGGAAGTCGATGCTTGCTTCCCGGTTGCCCGGCATTCTCCCCCCGCTCGACGATGCCGCCGCATTCGAGTGCGCGATGGTGCGCAGCGCCGCCGGAGAGGACGTGGAGGGGCTCGCACGCACCGCCCCGTACCGCGCGCCCCATCACTCGGTGTCGCTCGCGGGCATGGTCGGTGGTGGTGGCGGGCGTGTCCATCCGGGGGAGGTCAGCCTCGCCTCGCACGGGGTGCTGTTCCTCGACGAGATGGGCGAGTTCGCACCGAGTGTCCTCGATGCGCTTCGTCAACCGCTCGAGGAGGGGGTGGTGCGCGTCTCGCGGTCGGGGATCGCCGTCGAGATGCCGGCACGTTTCCTGCTCGTGGCCGCCACCAACCCGTGCCCGTGCGGACGAAGTGAACCCGGGGCATGCCGGTGCACGCCATCGGCGCGCCAGAGGTACCTGCGCAGGTTCTCGGGTCCGCTGCTCGATCGGTTCGATGTGAGGGTGGTGCTCGGTCGCACAGCCGGCGAGCACTTGACGAGTCTGGAGGCGGGGGAGTCGAGCGCCACGGTTGCAGATCGGGTGCAGCGTGCCCGCGAGATCGCGCGTGGCCGTCAGGGGACCCCCAATGGCGCCGTGCCGGCGTGGATGATCGATGATGTCGCGCCCCTCGATGCCGGCGCACTCGCGCGGATGCGCGTGCTGCTCGACTCGGGTTCGCTCTCAGGTCGCGGGTTCCATCGCGTGCGCCGTGTCGCGCGCACGGTCGCCGATCTCGCCGGTCACGAGGGGCCCCTCGGCGTGGAGCACGTGGAGACTGCCGTGGCACTGCGCGCCGACTTCATGCCCGGTCTCGATCCACGGTGAACGACCACGACGCGGCACTGGCCGTGCTCGCGGCTCTTCCACGCCAGAGCCCCGCGCGACTGCGGCGACTCCTCGCGGGGGGCGATCCGTGCAAGACGCTGCAGTCGATCGCAGTCGGTGGGCGAGCGATCGCGGGACTCGATCCCTCCGTGTGGGCGGCGTGGGCCCCGAGCGTGGCGACGCTGCGCGCGACCGTGCCGGCCAAGTGCGAGGCCGCGAACATCACAGTCGCCGTGCACGGCGGGGACGGGTATCCGCCGGCCCTCGTCGGCGATCCGTGGGCGCCACCGGTTCTCTTCATGCGCGGCGATGCGCATGCGGTGCGTCGGCGCCGTGTCGGCATCGTGGGCACCCGTCATGCGACGCGAGCGGGGCGAGCGTTCGCCCGCGTGCTCGGCGATGAACTCGCGCGCGCGGGCGTGTGCGTGGTGTCGGGGCTCGCGCGCGGGATCGACGTCGAGGCGCACGCCGGTGCTCTGGCGGCGGACCGCGATGGTGCACCGCCGGTGGCCGTGGTGGCCTCGGGGTGCGACACGGTGTACCCGCCGGAGCACCACCGGATCTGGCACGACATCGCCGAGTGCGGGTTGATCGTGTCGGAGGCTCCGCCGGGCACGGCACCCACGGCACGGTTGTTCCCCTTGCGCAACAGGATCCTCGCCGCGCTCTCCGAGGTACTCGTCGTTGTCGAATCCCGTGCTCGCGGGGGTTCGATGATTACCGTGCGCGAGGCCGCCAAGCGCGCGATCCCGGTGATGGCGGTGCCCGGTGCACCCTCGAGCCCCGCGAGCGAGGGAACGAACCTGCTGCTCGCCGATGGATGCGCCCCGGTCACCGGTGCCTGCGACGTGCTCGTCGCGCTCGGACTCGACACGTCGCGCACCTGGGCACGCATCGACACACGCGTCGCACCGTCGTCGCGCGGTGCAGAGATCCTCGCCGTGCTGCGCAGTGCGGCACAGACGGTGGATGGGATCGTGCTCGCCACCGGATTCGCCGCACTCGACGTGGCCGTGGCACTGGGCCGTCTCGAGGCACAGGGATGGGTGGCCCATGCCGACGGCTGGTGGGAGGCACTGCCGGGGTAGGTGCCGGTGCGGCGGAAGGCGTCGGCGCCGATGGCGCGACAACTACCGTGGTTCGCATGGGTGCCCCCGAGCGTTCCAAGAGCGTGCCGGGCGATGTCTGGGAGGTGGCGCGCTGGGGTCGCACCCTGCGCATCGCCGAGGCGACCAGGAACTCCCGCGTCGCCGATGTCGCGTCGGCGGCCGCATGGTTCGCCGCCCACGGCGTGCGCGATCCCGACGCTCTGACCGCCGAATCCGTGGCCGAGTGGGTGCTCGCCATGGAGGGCGCCGACTACACCGTCGAGACGGTCGAACAGCGACTCGCGGCGCTGAAGGGCCACGTTCGCTGGTGGATCCGCACCCGGCCGGTGCGTCGCGGCGAAACGCGCCGGACCAACCCCGCCGCCGGCGTTGCGCCGTCCCACGTGTCGGGGTGCGCGGCCTGCACCGCATCGCGCGGCGCGGGTCGCTCACGGTGCACGGTGCGCGACGCGCGCCTGCGCACCTGGCGTGTCGCGGACTTCGCGGCGTCGTTGACCGCATCGTCGGCGAACACGAGGAACTCCTACAGGCGCGACGTCGAACTTCTCGCCGAGTGGATGCTCGATTCAGGGTGGGGAGACTCGCCCGGTGATGCCGACAAGGCGGTCGTCCGCGACCATCTCGGCATCCTGAGCGAGAGGGGCGCGGCATCGCGCACCATCGCACGGCGCATCGCCGCGCTCCGGCGCTACTTCACTTGGGCCACGCGCAATGGGCTGTGCCCCAACGACCCGACGGCCGCCCTGCATTCGCCGGCCCCGAAGGGTCGACTGCCGCGTCCGCTCGACGAGGCGACCGTCGTGGCGATCCTCACCACCGAGGACGAGGAGGCCCCGCAGTGGCGCCGCCTCCGCGACCGTGCCGTGCTCGAGATCCTCTACGGAAGCGGCCTGCGCGTGTCCGAGGTGTGTTCGCTCACGCTCCAGTCGGTGTCGTCGCGCGGTGATGCGGTCACGGTCATGGGCAAGGGCTCCAAGGAGCGAATGGTTCCCCTCAGCGGTCCGGCGGTCGAGGCGATCCGCGCGTGGCGCGCCGTCCGCGACGAGGTCGCGGCGCCGGCCAGTGGGACCGCGATGTTCCTGGGCGCGCGCGGCGCCCCCGTCGGCCGGCGCGATGTGGCACGGCTGCTCGACGATGCCTGCGCACGCGCCGGCGTTGCCGGTGGCGCGCATCCGCACGCGCTGCGCCACTCGTTCGCCACGCACCTGATGGACAACGGTGCCGACACCCGTTCGATCCAGGAACTGCTCGGCCACTCCGACGCCTCGACGACGCAGCGTTACACGCACGTGAGCAAGGAGCGCCTGCGACTGGCCTATTCCGAGTCGCATCCGCGCGCATGAACGCACGATTCGTCCGGCACACGATCGGGACGGCGTGGGACGCGTGGCACGACTCGCGTGACACGGCGGCGCGCGAGTGGCTGGTCGTGCACTATGCCTCGCTCGTCAAGTTCGTGGCCGGTCGTCTCTCGGCCGGTCTGCCGCGCAGTGTCGACACCGGTGATCTCGTCTCTGCCGGGGTGTTCGGATTGATGGATGCGATCGACAAGTACGACCCTGCGCACGGTGCCAAGTTCGAGACCTACGCGATCCCGCGCATCCGCGGTGCGATCCTCGACGGCCTGCGCGCCCTCGACTGGGTTCCGCGCACCGTGCGGGCGCGCGCACGCAGCGTCCAGGATGCGCTCACCGAGCTCGAGGGCACGCTCGGTCGCCAACCCACCGACGACGAGATCGCCGCCACCCTCGGCATCGAGACCACCGAGCTCGAGAAGTGGCTCGCCGACATCGCGGCCGGCGCGGTCGGCCCGCTCGACCATGTCGCGCTCGATTCGGCGGGAACGCCCAACGGTGAGCCGGGGCACGCGATGGAGCAGAGCGAGTTGCGCGAGGCGATGCGCGACGAGATCAGGCGCCTACCCGAGCGCGAGCAGGCGGTGCTCGTGCTCTACTACGAGGACGGGCTCACGCTCGCAGAGATCGGAGAGGCGCTCGGGGTCACCGAGAGCCGCATCTCGCAGGTGCACACCAAGGCGGTGCTGCAACTGCGCTCGCGACTCGCCGCGGCAGGGATGGGCTGAGACCGCACACATTCGCCCCGTGATGCAGGTGCTCGTTGCGGCCGTGGTGGCGTGTGCGTTCCCCACCGGTGACGCGGTCGCTCCGGTCCGCGGCGAGGTCGTGTCGCGGTACGCGGCCCCGTCCTGCGCCCGGTGCGCGGGACGGCGCGGCATCACCGTGGACACCGGTGGACACCTCCCGGTGGTGGCCACGCGCAGCGGGCGCATCACCTTCGCCGGCGACGTGGCCGGTGTGCTGTGGGTGGTGCAGGAGGTCGCACCGAACGTGCGGGTCACCTACGGCCGTCTCAGCTCGATCGCGACCGGAGTCTCCGAGGGCGTCGAGATCCCGCGGGGCGCCACGCTGGGGGGGTCGTCGGGTCGGGTGCATCTCGGGGTGAGGAGGGGCGATCGGTACACCGACCCACTCCCGTGCTGGGCGCGAAGGGTCCGTCTGGTGCCGGTTCCGGAGTCGGTCGTGGGCGCGTTCAACCCGTCCCGGTAGCCTCCGAGTCGCCCTCGGAATGCCCCGGGGACACCGAACAACTTCATGCACACCGGCCACCTGCGGTCGCTTCGGCGTCGGCCCGGTGTGTGGACAACCGCAGAAGGAGTCAGAACCATGGCCGTCGTGACGATGCGTCAACTGCTGGAAGCCGGAGTGCACTTCGGCCACCAGACCCGCCGTTGGAACCCCAAGATGAAGCAGTTCATCTTCGGCGAGCGAAACGGCATCCACATCATCAACCTGGACGAGACCCTCCAGCGCATCGAGACCGCATACGGGTTCGTGCGCGACCTCGTCGCCAACGGTGGGACCGTCCTGTTCGTGGGAACCAAGAAGCAGGCCCAGGATCCGATCCGCGGTTATGCGGAGAAGTGCGGCATGCACTTCGTGAACGAGCGTTGGCTCGGTGGCATGCTCACGAACTTCGAGACGATCTCCAAGCGTGTCGGCAAGATGCAGGAGTACGAGCGCATGCGCGCCGCCGGTGACTTCGAGGCGATGCCGAAGAAGGAGGCCCTCCTCATCTCGCGCGAGCTCGAGAAGCTCCAGAAGAACCTGTCGGGCATCGCGAACCTCTCGCGCCGACCGGATGCGATCTTCGTGCTCGACACGATGAAGGAGCACATCGCCGTCACCGAGGCCAACAAGCTCAACATCCCGGTGATCGCCGTCGTCGACTCGAACGTGGACCCCGATGTCGTTCAGTTCCCGATCCCCGGCAACGACGATGCGATCCGCTCGAACGACCTGCTGACCCGCGTGATCGCCGAGGCCGTCATCGAGGGACGATTCATCGCACAGAAGCGAAACCCTGCCGCGGCCGCCGCTGCGGCCGCCCCGGCGCGCTCCGCCGAGGAGGAGGCCGAATTCGCTCGTCAGCAGGCCGAGGCACGCCGTCAAGCGGCCGCCGCCATGGCGGAGCGCGACGCGCGTCTCGCCGCCGACACATCCGCCGACACGCCCGGCTGAACGACCCGCCAACGACAACGAGAACCGGAGAGACGCCCCACCATGTCGTACACAGCCAAGGACGTCCAGAGCCTGCGCCAGTCGACCGGCGCCGGGATGATGGATTGCAAGAAGGCGCTCGAGGAGAACGGCGGCGACATCGAGGCCGCCAAGCAGTGGCTGCGCGAGAAGGGCCTCGCCGCGAGCGCCAAGCGCGACGACCGCGACAACTCCCAGGGCGTTGTCGCTCTCGTGGTCGAGGGTGACCGCGGTGCGATCGCAAAGCTCAAGTGCGAGACGGACTTCGTCGCCTCGAGCGACAACTTCAAGGCCGAGGCCGAGGCGATCGCCCGCGCCGTGCTCGAGGGCGGTGAGTCCGCCGCAGCCTCGCGCGCCGAGCAGGTCGACGACCTGAAGGTGACCCTGAAGGAGAAGATCGAGGTGGGCGAGGTCGTGCAGTTCGTCGCCGGGGCGGGCAACGTGATCGAGTCCTACACCCACGTCCAGGGTGGACGGGGAGTGAACGGCGTGCTGGTGGAGATGTCGGGTGCGAGCGCCGAACTCGCCCACGATCTTGCGGTGCACATCGCCTTCGCACGCCCGAGGTACATGCGTCGTGAGGATGTGCCCGGCGAGGTGATCGACAAGGAGCGCCAGACCCTCGAGACGCTGACGCGCAACGAGGGCAAGCCCGAGCAGGCCATCGCCAAGATCGTCGAGGGTCGCATCGGCGGCTTCTACAAGGACATCTGCCTGCTCGAGCAGCCCTACGCCAAGGACGACAAGGTGAGCATCACCCAGCTGATCGGTGGGGCCTCGATCGTGCGCTTCGCCCAGGTGGAGCTCGGCTGACATGGCGTCGCGCCCGCACTGGTCAAGGGTGGTGCTGAAACTCTCGGGTGAGGCACTGGCCGAGCCGAGTGGTTTCGGCCTCGACAACGGCGTGCTCTCCCAGGTCGCCGAGGAAGTTCACGAGGCGCGCGAGGAGATCGGTGCCGACATCGCAATCGTCGTGGGTGGTGGCAACTTCTGGCGCGGCATCAAGGGTGCCGACCAGGGCATGGACCCCGCGCAGGCCGACTTCATGGGGATGCTCGCCACCGTCATGAACGGCCTCGCCCTGCAAGACGCGCTCGAGCGTGCCGGTCAGCACTCGCGGGTGATGACGGCGGTGGAGATGCCAAAGGTCGCCGAGCCCTACATCCGTCGCCGCGCCGAGCGCCACCTCGAGAAGGGGCGCGTGGTGATCCTGGTGGGTGGCACGGGCAACCCGTTCTTCACCACCGACACCGCGGCAGCGCTGCGTGCCGCCGAGATCGGGGCCGATGCGATCCTGAAGGGCACCCACTCGGGGGTCGATGGTGTCTACACCGCCGATCCGAAACAGGACCGGACCGCAACCCGGTACGACCGCATCACCCACATGGATGTCATCACCAAGGGTCTCAAGGTGATGGATGCGACCGCGATCACCTTCTGCATGGACAAGAATCTGCCGATCGTGGTCTTCGACCTGCTCGCGCGCGGCAACGTGAAGTCCATCCTCAGGGGCGAGCCCGTGGGTACGCTGGTGGGGTGATCGACGAAACCCTGCTCGACGCCGTCGACAAGATGGAAAAAGCCGTCGGGCACGCTCAAGGGCAGTTCTCCTCCGTCCGCACTGGTCGCGCCAACGCGGCCCTGGTCGAGAAATTGCCCGTCGACTACTACGGTTCGCCAGTGCCGCTCCAGCAACTGGCCGGGTTCCAGGTGCCCGAGGCCAGGACGCTCGTCGTGAAGCCCCACGACCGCGGTGCCATGGCCGCGATCGAGAAGGCCATCCGCGAGAGCGACCTGGGACTGCAGCCCAACAACGACGGCGTCGTGATCCGGATCGCGTTTCCGGTCCTCAGCGAGGAGCGCAGGCGCGAGTACGTCAAGGTCGTCAAGAACATGGCCGAGGAGGCGCGGGTGGCGATCCGCAACGTGCGACGCGACGCCCGCAGGAGCCTCGAGACGGCCGCGAAGAACTCGGAGATCTCCAAGGACGAACTCGAGCGCGCCGAGAAGGACCTCGAGAAGTACACCCACGAGCATGTCGACCAGGTCGACAAGGCCCTTGCCCGCAAGGAACAGGAGCTTCTCGAGGTGTAGAACGTTGCCGCCACCGGCGGCACCCACGGACCCGACGAGGGGGAGCACATGAGCGACGACATCTGGCGCAGGACAGACCGGGGCGACGACAGTCGCGACACCGGCGAATACGGCACGGACTTCGGGTCGGACTTCGGCAAGGTCCAGTTTGCCGACGATCCCTCCAGCGAGCCGGCCATCAGTCTCTCGGGCGACACCGGCGAGCTCCCGCACTGGACCGAGCCCCCGACGGGCGAGGTGCGCTCGGTCGACGATGACGACACCGACGTGTGGGCGAGCTTCCAGACACCGAGCCAGCCGACGCGCCGGTCCGAGCGCCTCGTGATCGGCAGCGACCCGACCGGTGGTGCGCGCACACCGACCGCCGATGTCGACGGGGATCCGAGCGGGGGCTACGACCTCGATCCGAGCCGCGACATCACGGGTGGCACCGTGCGCACCGGCACCGGCCCGGTCCGTCGATCGGGTCCGCGGGGTCCGCGCGGCGGGGCCGGTCGCGACATGCCAACGGCCGTGGCCACGGGGCTCGTGCTGATCGCGGGATTCATCCTCACGGTGATGTGGCGCCCGGCAGCGGTGATGCTCTACGTCGTCGCGGTCGTGGGACTGGCGTCGGTCGAGTTCTTCAGCAAGGTCACCGAGAAGGGGTACCGTCCGGCGACGTTCGCGGGCCTACTCGCCTGTGTGTCGGCACCACTGGCGGCCTATTGGATCGGCGATGCGGCGCTGCCCCTCGTCTTCTCGTTCGGATTCCTCGCGGCCTCGATTGGTTTCCTCGGTGCATCGAGCATCCAGAGCGGGCCGATGCCGAACGTGGCGATCACCACGATGGCCATGACATGGATCGGTCTCATGGGCTCGTTCGCCGCCCTGATGCTGCGCTACTCGGTGTCGGGGAGCGCCACCCCGCACGCCGGCACCGACACCTTGTTCATGGTGGTCGTGGCCGTCGTGGCCAACGACGTCGGCGCTCTCGTGGTCGGGTCCTCGGCGGGACGCACACCGCTTCGCGAGTGGGTCAGTCCGAACAAGACGGCCGAGGGAGCACTCGGTGGCGCGCTCGCATCGTTGATCGCCGTGGTGCTGATCGGTACGCAGAACGGCACCTGGAACCAGATGAGCGAGTGCCTCCTCCTGTCGTTGGTGGTGGCGGTGATGGCCCCGCTGGGCGATCTCGTGGAGTCGATGTTCAAGCGCAATCTCGATGTGAAGGACTTCGGGTCGCTCGTGGCCGGACACGGGGGAGTGCTGGACCGTTTCGACGGATTCCTGTTCGCTCTGCCGGCCACCTACTACCTGATGCTCGTGCTTCAGCCCTGGGCGTGACCCGCAGAAGAGTCGCGATCGCCGGGAGTTCCGGCTCGATCGGTCGCCAGACGATCGAGGTCGCACTCGCCGAGCCCGACCGCTACGAGGTCGTCGCGCTCGCCGTCGCCTCGTCATCGTCGGTCGTCATCGCCCAGGCCCGCGCACTGCGGCCCGCGCTCGTGGTCGTGACCGACCCCGCGGCCCGCGCCGAGGTGGCCGCGGCCCTCCCCGGGGTCGAGATCTCGGCCAACCTCGCCGATGTGGTCGGCCCGGCCGACGTGGTGATCAATGGCGTCGTGGGTTTCGCCGGGCTGCCGGTGACGATGGAGACGCTCCGTGCCGGCAAGACGCTCGGTCTCGCGAACAAGGAGAGCCTGATCGCGGCGGGTCCGATCGTGCGCCCGTTGCGCCACGTGCCCGGTGCGGTGCTCGTTCCAGTCGACAGCGAGCACTGTGCGATCCACCAGTGCCTCCGGTCGTCGCGGTCGGCGGCCGAGGTCGGCCGGCTGGTGCTCACCGCGAGCGGGGGGCCGTTCCGCGGGCGCAGTGCCGCCGATCTCGCGACGGTGCGGGTGGGCGAGGCGCTCGCACACCCCACGTGGAGCATGGGCCCGAAGGTCACGGTGGATTCCTCCACGCTCATGAACAAGGGCCTCGAGGTGATCGAGGCCCACGAACTCTTCGGTGTCGACCTGGAATCGATCGAGGTGGTGGTGCACCCCCAGTCCGTGGTGCACTCGATGGTCGAGTTCACCGACGGCTCGACGATCGCTCAGTTGTCGATGCCCGACATGCGCCTGCCGATCGGGTACGCGCTCGGCTGGCCCGACCGGATCTCCGTCCCGTTCGGGCGCATCGACTGGACCACCCTCGGCCGGCTCGACTTCGAGGCACCGGACCGCACGACGTTCCGTTGCCTGGATCTCGCGTACGCGGCCGGACGCACCGGCGGCACCGCACCGGCCACCCTGTCGGCGGCGAACGAGACGGCGGTCGAGGCGTTCCTTGCGGGACGCCTCGAGTGGGGCCGCATCGCCGGGGTGGTCGAGACCGCGATGTCCCGTTTCGCGCCGAGCACGCCTGTGACCCTCGACGACGTGTTGGCAGCCGACGCCGAGGGACGCAGACTGGCGTCCGAGGTGATCGGTCGGTGAGCGACTTTTATCAGAAGTTTCGTTCGGAGATCGCCGCCGGTGGCGCCACCGAGCAGACCCAGGGCGCCCCGAGCCGCTCCGCGCGTCTGACGGGTCTCCTGCTCCTGGCGCTGCTCGTGTGGCTCGCAGTGGCGAACACCTGGACGTTCGTGTTCGTCCTCGGCCTGCTCGTGTCGGTCTTCCTCCACGAGGTCGGCCACTTCGCGACCGCGCGGTGGACCGGAATGAAGGCGACGCAGTTCTACATGGGCTTCGGTCCGAGGGTGTGGTCGACGACGCGGCGCGGTGTGGAGTGGGGCGTGCGCGCACTGCCGCTCGGTGCGTTCGTGCGGATCATCGGGATGAACAACCTCGACGAGGTCGAGCCCGTCGACGAGCCGATGGCGTACCGGTCCAAGTCCTTCCCGCGCAAGTTGCTCGTCATCACGGCCGGATCGCTTATGCACATGCTGATCGCCCTCGTGCTCTTCACGGGCGTCTTTGCCATCGCCGGGCGCGAACAGTCGACGGGTGCAGCCATCGTGAAGTCGGTCGATGCGACGCTCGGTCCCGCGCGCGAGATCGGTCTCCAGCCAGACGATGTGCTCGTGTCGATCGGTGGGCAACCCGTGGATGACAACGCCTCGGTGGTGGCCGCGATCCTGTCCAAATCGCCGGGCGACTCGGTGCGGGTCGTCTGGGAGCGCGACGGCGAGCAGGGCGCGGCCGCAGCGGTCCTTGCGACCAATCCCAGCGATCCGACACGGCCCTACATGGGCATCTACGCCGACGACCGGGGTTGGGTGCGCCTGTCTCCGGTGGCGGCCATCGCGGGTGCCATCTCGCGCATCGGTGGCACGATCGTGGATTCGGTGCGGGGCGTGGCGGTCGCCCTGAACCCGGTCAACTCGATCCGCCATCTCACCGGTGATGATGCACCGCTCGAGACGCGACCCACCACGCTCGTGGGTGTGAGCCAAGTGGGGGGAGACATCGGTGACTCCGACGGCTTGAAGGGCGTGCTGGTTCTACTGGCACTGCTGAACGTCTTCGTGGGCGTGTTCAACATGTTCCCGCTCCTGCCCTTCGACGGTGGTCACGCCGCGATTGCGATCTATGAGCGGATCCGCTCGCGCGGGGGACGGCGCCACGTGGCAGACATCTCAAAAATGGTTCCGGTCGCCACGGCGGTGGTGGGGATGCTCGCGTTCCTGCTGTTGACGGGGTTGTGGCTCGACGTCACGCGCCCGCTCTGAGCCCGCACCTGCCACACTTGACTCCGATGTTCGAGCGTCGCGCGACCAGGCAGATCCACCTCGGGACGGTCGCCGTCGGCGGCGGTGCACCGATCACGGTGCAGTCGATGACCACCACCAAGACCGCCGACGTCGAGGGAACCCTCCAGCAGATCTATGCGCTCGCGGCCGCGGGGTGCGACATCGTCAGGTGCACCTGCAACGAACCCGAGGCGGCCGAGGGACTCGCACGAATCGTGCCCCGCTCACCGCTGCCGATCGTGGCCGACATCCACCACCAGTACAAGATGGCTCTCGCCGCGATGGAGGCCGGGGTGCACGGTCTGCGCCTGAACCCGGGCAACATCCGCCGGCCCGAGCACATCAAGGCCGTCGCATCCGAGGCCCGCGACAGGGGGCTCCCGATCCGGATCGGCGTGAACGGTGGATCGCTCGATCCCGCGCTCTACGACAAGCACGGGGGCCTCACCGCCGCCGCGATGGTCGAGTCGGCGATGCAGGAGATGGCCTACTTCGACGAGGTCGGCTTCGAGGCGGTGAAGATCTCGGTGAAGGCGAGCAACGTGCCGTTGATGGTCGAGGCCTACCGCATGCTGGCCGACGCGACCGACGCACCGCTCCACCTCGGGGTCACCGAGGCCGGGCCGCCCCCGGCGGGACTCGTGAAGTCCACTGCGGGGATCGCCACCCTGCTGCTCGAGGGAATCGGTGACACGATCCGCTACAGCCTGACGGCCGATCCGGTGGAGGAGGCGCGCGCCGGGCGCCAGTTGCTCGAGGCTCTCGGGCTGCGCGAGCGAAAGAACGTCGATCTCATCGCCTGCCCGAGTTGTGGTCGCGCCGAGATCGACGTGATCGACGTGGCGAACCGTGCTCAGGCGGCATTCGCCGATCGCGAGATCCCCCTGCAGATCGCCGTGATGGGGTGCGTGGTGAACGGCCCGGGCGAGGCGCGCGAGGCCGATCTCGGGATCGCGGCCGGCAACAAGCGCGGGCACCTCTTCGTGAAGGGCCGCAACGTGGCCGTGGTGCCCGAGGACGAGATGGTCGAGGCACTCGTGGAGTGGGCCGATTTCATCTGCGAGAACGGGACCGACGCCGCGATCGCGCGCGCCGACACCGCCCGCGCCGAGCGCGAGGCCCAGCGCGATCGCGCCAAGCTGCTCGACGACCGGGGCGATGACGCGAACAACTCCGAGCAACGGATCGTGGAGATCCGCCGCACGATCTCCTGATTCGATCCACTCGGTGGTCCGGCCCGGTTCGCTCCGGAGCGTCCGCCTCAGCCCTGAGTGCAGACCCAGGCCCCCCGACCCGCATCGAGCGACTCGTCGGGGCCGAGATGCACCACGCGCACCGGGCGCTCGTCGAGGAACGCCACGATTCGGTGGTGCCCATCGGCGGGAATCAGAGTCGACGCGGCGTGCGCGACCGTGAACCCGGGTGTCGGGGAGGGATATCGCAGCCACGCACCGTCGCGCACCGGCTCGGCCACGGGTGAGGCGAGCGGCGAGGGGTCGACGATCGCGAGAAACTCGCTGGTGTCGATGTGCTTGGTGGTGAACCCGGCGCGCACCACGTTGTCCGACGACGACATGATCTCGAGCCCCGTGCCGCGCAGGTACGCGTGCAGGTTCCCCGCGGGCAGGCAGAGGGCCTCGCCGGCACGCAACACGACATGGTTCAGGAGCGGCGCGATGCGCAGGGCCGGATCAGCCGGATGCCGATCGGCGATGCGCGAGAGCCACCGTGGTGAGCGGGCGAGATCGGCGGGCACGGTCTGCTCGAAGCACCACTGCATGTAGCGCAGTGCCCCGTGTTCGGCGAGCACCGCGGCCTCGTCGTCCCAACCCATCGAGTGGAGCAGGGCCATCGTGCCGGCTGCATCCGCGAAACCACAGAGAGCCTCGAACTCCCCGAGGGCGACCAGCATCTCGGGCTTGTCGCTCGGGTCGCGGTACAGGCGCCCGGGTGCGTCGCGGTCGATCCCGGCTGACTCCTCCCGGTCGAATCCGAGCCGCGCACGCTCCTTGGTGGGGTGTGTCTGGAGCGACAGGGGTTCGTGGCACGACAACAACTTCACGAGGATCGTCATCTCGCCGGTGAGCTCGGCGAGACGCGGCCCGTCCTCGTGGTCGAGCCGCGCGTGGCCCCGCGGATGCGTTCCGTACCAGACCTCGGCGACACGCCCGGGGGGAAGTCCCCTCATCTCGCGCAGGGTGCCCGTGTCGCCCCAGTCGTAGTCCTGCTCGACGCCCACGATCGTGCGCGGCACCGTTCTCAGCCTCCCCGGCAGAGTCCGATGACAGCGGCCGGTGCTTCGGCGACCGCGATGTTGTCGCGCGCGCCGGTGAGACGATCGCGCACCTCGATGGTGCCGTCGGCGAGCGACTTGCCCACGATCACAATCGTCGGCACGCCGATCAACTCGGCATCCTTGAACTTGACACCCGGCGAGACCCCCGTCCGGTCGTCGAGGATCACCTCGAGGCCGGCGCGCTCCAGGTCCGAGCACAGTGACTCTGCGGCCGTGGTGGTCGCGTCACCGGGCTTGCCCGCGATGACCACGTGCACATCGGCGGGCGCCACCGCTCGCGGCCACTTGAGACCGAGATCATCATGGGCGAACTCGGCGATCGCGGCGACGGCACGCGAGACGCCGATGCCATAGGAACCCATGGTGACGGTCACCTGCCTGCCGTTCTGGTCGAGGACGGACAAACCGAGGGTGTCGGCGTACTTGCGACCCAACTGGAAGACGTGGCCGATCTCGATACCCCTGGCGATCCTGAGTGCACTCCCGCACACCGGGCAGGGGTCGCCCGAGCGAACCTCGACCGCTTCGATCTCGCCGTCGGGGGTGAAATCGCGCCCGCGCACGAGGCCAGTCACATGGACGCCGTGCTCGTTCGCCCCGGTCACCCACGCGCTCCCCGCCACGACCGACGGGTCGCACAGGTACCTGATGCCGGTGGCCGACGAGGCTCCGAGGATCTGGGGCCCGATGTATCCGCGCACCAGGGCCGTCTGGGTGGCGAATCCCGCCTCGTCGAGCGGGGCGAGTGCGGCCGGAGACAGCTGCGCCTCGAGACGCTTCAGGTCCACCTCGCGGTCACCGGGCACGCCCACCACGAGCGTCTCGGTCGCACCATCGGGCTGGCGCACCGCGAGCACCACGTTCTTCAGGGTGTCGGCGCTGGTCCACGCACGGTCCGTGCGTGGATACTCGCGGTTCAGCAATCCCACGACGTTGTCGATCGTGGCGCAGTCGGGGGTGTCGATCCGGGTGAGGGGTGTCGACGACTCGTCGCGCGCGGGCCGCCCCGCTGTCGTGACGGCCTCGGTGTTGGCGGCGTAGGAGCACGCGGTGCACCGCACGAACGTGTCCTCACCGGCCTCGACGGGGGAGAGGAACTCCTCGCTCATCGAGCCACCCATCGCACCGCTCATCGCGCGCACGACGACATAGGGCAGACCGAGCGCGGTGAAGATCCTCTGGTAGGCGTCGCGATGCTCGGCGTACGAGCGTGAGAGACCGTCGTCGTCGATGTCGAAGGAGTAGCTGTCCTTCATCAGGAACTCACGACCCCGCAACAGGCCCGCGCGGGGGCGCGCCTCGTCGCGGTACTTGGTCTGGATCTGATACAGCGACACGGGGAGGTCCTTGTAACTGGAGTAGAAGTCCTTCACGAGCAAGGTGAACATCTCCTCGTGGGTCGGCCCGAGGAGGTAGTCGGCTCCCTTGCGGTCCACGAGTCGGAACAGGTTGTCGCCGTACTCGGTCCAGCGCCCGGTGGCCTCGTAGACGTCGCGGGGCAGGAGGGCGGGAAAATGCACCTCTTGTGCCCCGATCGCGTCCATCTCCCGGCGCACGATCTCTTCGACTCTCCGCAACACTCGCCACCCGAGCGGGAGCCAGGTGTAGCCCCCGGGGGCAGCGCGGCGGATGTAGCCGGCCCGCACCAGCAGGCGGTGGCTGGGCACCTCGGCATCGGCCGGATCGTCCCGCAGGGTGCGCACGAAGAGGCGGGACAGGCGGAGCATCGGGTGAGAACCCTAGTGGCGACCGCTAGGCTCGTGTCCGTCCTTTGGAGTTCGAAGAACGAAAGGCACGGGGTTCGCCCCGTGCCTTTTTCTCTCTCGGCGCCGGGGTGACGAGAACAGAGATACCCGAACGCGACGAGCCAAGGAGGTGGGGAGATGACCGACACGGTGCTGCGTGCCGTTGCGCGCATGGTCGAGCCCATCCTCGTCGACCTCGGACTCGAGCTCTACGACCTCGAGTTCGCCGGGGGGACCCTGAAGGTCACGATCGACACCCCAGCCGGTGGTCCCTCGGGGGTCGACATCGACAAGATCGCCCTCGTGAACCGCACCCTCGGGCGCACCCTCGACCATGACGACGTGATCCCCGGCCGGTACGTCCTGGAGGTCACGAGCCCGGGACTCGAACGCACCCTCCGCACCCCGGCGCACTTCGCTCGCGAGGCGGGCAAGACCGTGAGCATCCGCCTCACCGCCCCGATCGAGGGTCGCCGCCGACTCAACGGCGTGCTCGTGGCTTCCACCGGCACCGAGTTCACCGTGCGACTCGCCGACTCCGGCGAGAGCGTGACCGTGCCGATCGCATCCGTGGAGCGGGCCAAGACGGTGTTCGTGTGGGAGACCCAGCCCAAGCCCAATTCGCCCGAGGCGCGCGAGGCACGCCGTCGGGGTCGAGCCGACCAGCAGAAGGTGGACACCCTCGACAGCGACTCGCCCGGGGATGCAGCGCCCGGGAGCGCAGTTTCAACGGGCAGACAAGGAGCGACCGCGCCGTGAGCAACATGGACATGACCGATGCGGTGAGGATGCTCGCCGACCACCACGGCATCAGCGTGGATGCGCTGCTGCAGGTGCTGGTGGAGGCACTCGCCACCGCCTACAAGAAGCGACCGGGCGCCGCCGAAGAGGTGATCGTGGAGATCAACCCGGAGAACCTCGACATGCGGTTCACCGCCTACGACGTCGACGACGAGGGCAACTGGATCAACGAGCGCGACGACACGCCGAGCAAGAACGAGCTCGGACGCATCGCCGCCGCCACCTTCAAGCAGGTGATGAGCCAGCGCATCCGCGAGGTCGAGCGCGACCGCAAGTTCGAGGAGTACGCCAACCGCGAGGGTGGTCTCGTCACGGGCATCATCCAGCAGTCCGACGGCCGCTATGCACTGCTCGACCTCGGCAAGGTCGAGGCCCTGCTGCCCCAGGCCGAGCAGGTCCCCTACGAGCGCCCCGAGAACGGGGCGCGCCTCAAGGCCTACATCGTCGAGGTTCGCAAGACTGCCAAGGGTCCCCAGATCGTGGTGAGCCGCACGCATCCCGGACTCATCAAGTGTCTCTTCGAACTCGAGGTCCCCGAGATCGCCGACGGCGTGGTGGAGATCAAGGCGTGCGCTCGCGAACCGGGCCACCGCACCAAGATCGCGGTCTTCTCGAACGACCAGAACGTCGACCCGGTGGGCGCGTGCGTGGGCGCCCGTGGTGGGCGCGTGCGGATGGTTGTGAACGAGTTGCGTGGCGAGAAGATCGACATCATCTCGTGGTCCGAGGACCTGCGCGAGTTCATCGCCAAGGCCCTCTCGCCCGCGAAGGTCACCGAGGTGCGCCTCTCTGGCGACGGCACACAAGCCGACGTCATCGTCCCCGACTTCCAGCAGTCGCTCGCGATCGGTCGCGAGGGGCAGAACGCGCGTCTCGCAGCGCGCCTCACCGGTGTGCGCATCGACATCAAGAGCGAGACCCAGGCCGGCGAGGAGGCCCGGGGAATCTTCCGCGACAACGAGGGCGGATACGCCGCCGGTGAGTGGCGACGCAACGACCAGACCGGCGAGTTGCAGTTCCACGCGGCCGACGGCTCCGTGGTGAGCGAGTCCGAGTGGGCCGGCGATTCCGCTGCCGCACCCGCGGCCGACGAGACAGCGGCGGAGGGCTGACACCTTGCCGGCGAAGAAAATCCGTGTCTCCGAACTCGCCAAAGAGTTGGGCCTCACCAACAAGGAGGCCCTCGACCTCTCGATGTCGATGGGCGTGCCCGTCAAGACCATCTCGAGCACGATGGAGGACGCCCAGGCCGACCGCGTGAGGCGTCGTGCCGTTCGCGACGGTCTGGGACGCGACGTCCAACCCGACGAGGGCCCGCCCGCGGAGAAGGCACCCGCGAAGAAGGCACCTGCGAAGAAGACCGCCGCCAAGTCCGACGCCGGAGACGGCGGCGGCGACCCACCCGTCAAGAAAGCGCCCGCCAAGAAGGCGCCGGTCAAGAAGGCGCCGGCCAAGAAGGCGCCCGCGAAGAAGGTCGCAGCGACCGAGACCGTGGATGAGCGCCCCACCGAGGTCGTCCAGCCCGCGCCGGCGCCTGCTCCCGCTGTCGAGGCGACACCCGAGGCCGCTCCGGTTCCGGCCGCAGCGTCCGGATCCACCACCGATGAAGGGGTTCGCGCCGAGCCGCGCCCATCTGGTGAGTCGCGTTTCATCTCCTCGGGTCGACCCGGTGCACCCACTGGCGCACCGACCGGCGGTGTTCCGCGGCCTCCCGCACCGGCGCAACCACCCGTGTCCCGACCCGCCGGTCCGCCCCAGGGGCGTCCTCCCGCGGGACCGCCCCCGGGTGGACGCTTGTCGCCGAGTGGTCGACCGATTCCTCCGCCCCCGGGTGGACGCTTGTCGCCGAGTGGTCGACCGATTCCTCCGCCCTCGGATGGTCGCGTGCCCCCGGGCGGGCCGCGTCCCGGCGGTCCGAGCGGTTTTCGTCCTGGTCCTGGGTCGCGTCCTGGTCCTGGGTCGCGTCCTGGTCCTGGGTCGCGTCCTGGTCCTGGGTCGCGTCCTGGTCCTGGTGGTCCCGGTGCTGGTCCGGGTGGGCGCCCCGGTTTCGGACCCCGCCCCGGTGGTCCTGGTGGTCCCGGTGCTGGTCCGGGTGGGCGCCCCGGTTTCGGACCCCGCCCCGGTGGTCCTGGTGGTCCTGGTGGTCGTCCGAGTGGCCAGCGTCGCGCGCCCCGCAAGAAGACCCGGGCGCGCCGCCGTCGCGAATTCGAGGAATTGCAGCCGCAGTTCACCTCGTACACCGCGAGCAACGCGCCAGTGCCCGAGGGCACGGTCATCGTCGAGCGCGGCGCGTCGGCCCAGGAATTCGCGCCAAAACTGAATCGCACCGCAGCCGACGTGGTGCGATTCCTCCTCGAGCACGGGGAGATGGTCACCGCGACCATGAGCCTGGGCGACGAGCAAATGGAGCTGTTCGCGCTCGAGATCGGCGCCGAGATCCTCCTCGTCGACCCGGGTCAACAAGAGGAGATGGAGCTCCAGGCTCTCTTCGACGACTCCGACGACGATCTCGAGGAGGCACAACAGTCGCGTCCGCCGGTGATCACCGTCATGGGCCACGTCGACCACGGCAAGACGACGCTCCTGGACCGGATCCGGTCGGCCAATGTGGTCGCCCGCGAGGCCGGTGGAATCACCCAGCACATCGGTGCCTACCAAGTCGACAAGAGCGGCCGGAAGATCACCTTCATCGACACCCCGGGGCACGCGGCCTTCACCAAGATGCGCGCGCGCGGAGCGCAGGTGACCGACATCGTGGTCCTGGTGGTCGCGGCCGACGACGGTGTCATGCCCCAGACGATCGAGGCGATCAACCACGCGCGCGCGGCCGACGTGCCGATCGTGGTGGCGGTCAACAAGATCGACAAGGAGAACGCCGACCCGCAGCGCGTCCTCACCCAGCTCGCCGAGTACGAACTCGTCCCCGAGGCATGGGGTGGCGACACCATCGTGGTCGAGATGGCGGCCCAACAGGGCCTTGGCATCGACGACCTGCTCGAGCAACTCACGGTCGTGGCCGACGTCGAGGAGTTGACCGCGAACCCGACCGGCCGCGCCAAGGGCATCGTGCTCGAGGCGAACCTGGACGTGGGACGCGGCCCGGTGGCCACGATCCTCGTCGACAAGGGGACGCTCAAGGTGGGGGATCCGATCGTGGCGGGAGCCGCATGGGGTCGCGTGCGCGCGCTCGTGAACGAGCGCGGCGAGCAGATCAAGGAGGCGGGTCCGTCGAGTCCGGTGCAGGTGCTCGGATTGTCGAACGTCCCCCAGGCCGGGGACGAGTTCCGGGCCGCACCGGACGAGAAGACCGCCCGCGTGGTGGGTGAGTCCCGCGAGCAGCGCATACGCGTGCTGAACCAGCGCGGCGACGCGCGCGTGCAGCGCGGAGTGAAGCTCGAGGACATCTTCACCCAGATCCAGGCGGGGGAGGTCGCGACCCTGAACCTGGTGATCAAGGCCGACGTGCACGGCTCACTCGAGGCGGTCACCGAGAGCCTCCGCAAGTTGGAGCGTGACGACGTGAAGGTCGCCTTCGTGCACCGCGGCGTCGGCAGCATCACGGAGAACGACATCACCCTCGCGGCCACGACCAACGCGACCATCATCGGGTTCAACGTCCGTCCGGACCGCAAGGCCCGCGACCTCGCCGAGGGCGAGAGAGTGGAGATCCGCACGTACGAGGTGATCTACAAGTTGCTCGAGGACATGGAGAAGGCGATGCTCGGTCTGCTCGCGCCAGAGTTCGAGGAAGTGGTCACCGGAGAGGCCGAGGTGCGCGAGATCTTCCGCGTGCCCAAGATCGGGGCGATCGCGGGCTGCTTCGTGCGCACCGGCGTCATCACCCGCGGCACAAAGGTGCGCTTCCTCCGAGAGGGAACGATCATCTGGAAGGGCTCGATCCAGTCGCTGCGGCGCTTCAAGGACGACGTGCGCGAGGTCCGCGAGGGTTTCGAGTGCGGCATCGGTCTCTCGGACTTCCAGGACCTCAAGTCCGGTGACATCATCGAGACCTTCGAGGAGCGCGAGATCGCGCGCGTCTGATGGCCGACGTCGATTTCTTCTTCGACCCGGTGTGCCCATGGGCCTGGATCACCTCGCGCTGGGTTCGCGAGGTGGAGTCGATCCGGTCCTACTCGGTCGATTGGCGGTTCATCTCCCTGCGCTTCCTGAACGAGGAGAAGATGGACTACGACTCGATGCCGGCCGGCCACAGGGACGTCCATTTCGCGGGGACCGAGTGCCTGAGGGTCGCCGCCCACGCCCGTGCCGTGGGGGGCAACGATGCCGTCGCGCGGATCTACACCGCCATCGGCACCTCGTTCCACAACCGCGCCGAGCGCGAGGCCTATCTCTCCGACAAGCAGGGCCGCATCCGCGCCCTGCTCACCGCCGAGGGTTTGCCCGGTGAGTGGGCGGCCCAGTTCGACAACGAGGAGCATGACGGTCTGATCCGTTCCGAGACCGCCCTCGCCCTCGCGCGAACCGGCAAGGATGTCGGCACGCCGATCATCACGTTCCATCCCGGCACGGACGCCGAGGCCAGTTTCTTCGGACCCGTGATCTCGTCGATCCCTCGCGGTGGGGATGCGGTGCGTCTGTGGGATGCGATCGAGACGATCGCGACCACCTCGGGCATGGCCGAACTGAAGCGCTCGCTGCGCACCCGGCCCTCCTTCGACTGAATCCGCGCCCACGCCGGGGCCGTCGGGGCTCAGCCGCGCTTGAGCGTGTCGATCACCGGGAGCCAGCGTCCTGGGTCGGCCTTGTAGGGCGCGTAGAACGAGATGCGGCTGATCACGTCGCCGTAGCGCGAGATCAACTCGGGCGCCACCTTCTCGGGCTCTGCGACCACGGCGAAGGTGTTCAACATCTCGTCGGTGATGAGATCGCCCATCTCTGCCCACTTGCCCTGCTTCGACAGCGTGTTCAGTTCGTCTTGGACACCACCCCATCCGTGTATGTCGAGCACCCCGCGGTACGCCGGGGTCGATCCGTAGAACGCGATCTGGCGCCGCGTTCCCGTGGCGGCGTCGGCGAGTTCCTTGTCGTTCGAGCCGGTCACGACGAAACTGGGGCCGACGATCTCGAAACCTTCCATGGTCTTACCGGCCTTGGCGCGCCCGCGCGCGAGCGCGGGCAGGGTCACCTCGCGCATGTACTTCTCGGTCGAGAAGCCGTGGCAGAGGAAGCCGTCACAGACCTCGCCGGCGACCTCGGTCATCAACTCGCCCACACCGGCGAGGTAGATCTTGGGCGGACCGTACGGCGCGATCTCGGCGGCATCCGGGGTGAAGAACGGCGTCATCAGTGTGTGGGTGTAGAAATCCCCGCGGAAGTTCAGCGGCGTGCCGTTGAGCCACGTGTCCCAGATCGCGCGGATCGCCACGATCATCTCGCGCATGCGCGCCGCGGGGTGGCTCCACTCCATGGAGAAGCGCTTGGTGATGTGGGGCTTGATCTGGCTCCCGAGGCCGAGCATGAACCGGCCCTTGGAGAAGCTCTGCAGATCCCATCCGATGTTCGCCAGTGTCATCGGGTTGCGGGCGAAGGCGACCGCGATCGAGGTGCCCACCTCGAGCTTGTCGGTGTGCTCGGCCGCGAGCAGCAGCGGGAAGAAGGGATCGTGTGCGGTCTCGGCTGTCCATGCGCCCGAGTAGCCGGCCGCCTCGACATCCCTGGCCTGTGCGCCCGCCTTCGTGAGATCGTTGCCGATTGATCCGTCAACTTTCACCGCGACCCTCCCTGTTGGTCCCTGAGGAACTGCTCCACCTGTGCTGCGATCTCGTCCACACTAGGGATCGGGGTCTCGATCGCCGTCATCGGAGGAGTCGCCGCATCGTGCGCGGCCTCGAGGGTGCGGAGCATCTCTGCGTGCTCGGGATTCGAGGCGACCAGTTGGTCGAGGCGCTCGCGTTGGATCGTGGCCTCGGCGCGCAGGGTGGAGGGATCAACGGTGAGTCCGGTCGTCCGGTTCAACTCCTCCACGAGCGCCGCACTCGCCGCGGGATGCGCCATCGACGCCACGTAGTGGGGCACTTGGGCCCACAGACCGAATGCCTCGATGCCGGCGGTGTGGAGGGAGTGCTCCAGCACGGCGGTCACACCGGCGGGCGCATCGAGGCTCGAGCGCGTGTATCCCAGTCGCTCCACAACGGCCGCATCGGGCGAGGTCGCGGTGATCCCGATCGGGCGGGTGTGCGGGGCGGCGTAGGGATAGGCGCCCAGTCCCACCGTGCGCACCACTCCCATCTGGCGTGCGAGTTGTGCGACGGTGTCGGCGAAGAGGTGCCACGCCGTGTCGGGTTCGGGTCCAGTGAGCAGGAGAACGTCGCGAGCCGCGTCGTCGCGCCCGTGGCGCAGCTCGGGCACGGGCCAGGAGATCCGCGTGTTGACCCCGTCGCGCAGTTCCATCACCGGACGACGCGCACGGTGATCGATGAAGGTGTCGCCGTCGAACGTGACGATCGTGCGAGCGCCGAGAGCGGCGATCAGGTGGTCCATCGCAGCGGCTGCCGCGCCGCTCGCGTCGATCCAGCCCGTGAGCGCGACCACCAGGGTCGGCTCGACGAGGTCGGGGAGCCGACCCTCGACGGCAAAGGGGAGTCCACCCGGTCCAGGCACGGTGTCACCCGAGTGTCTCGAGCGCGTCGGCTGCCTTGTGGCACGCCCCGTCGACCTGAACCTTGAAATGGTCGAACTCGGCGGGGTCGCGCTCGCCGAGGGCGCCACCGAGATAGCGCGCGTACACACCCTCGACGATGCACGCCAGTTTCCAGTACGCAAACGACACGTAGAAGGGCAGATGGGAGATGTCGCGGCCCGATTTGTCGGCGTAGCGCGCCGCGAGGTCGGCCCGGTCCATGAAGCCGTCGGCGGTGCAGACGGGGTTGGTCCACGCGCTCGCCTCGTCGCCGGGGCCGGTCCAGTAGACCATCAACATGCCGAGGTCGGCCATCGGGTCGCCGAGCGTGCAGATCTCCCAATCGAGCACCGCGATCACCTGGCCCGACGCATCGACCATGCAGTTGTCGAGCCGGTAGTCCCCGTGCACGAGCGTGGCGGGCCCCTGCTCGGGGATGCGGGCCATCAGGCCCTCATAGACGCTGTCGACGAGGGGCAGCTCGCGCGTGCGCTGCTCGACGATGTTGCCGTGCCAGCGCTTCAACTGGCGGGCGATGTAGCCCTCGTGACGGCCGAGGTCGGCGAGTCCGACCGCCGAGATGTCAACGGCGTGGATCGCGGCCATGGTGTCCAGGATCGACTCGCTCGCTCTCCTGCACCCAGCGGGCCCGAGGATCGTCTCGGCGGTCTGCTTGTCGCGCACCACGTGTCCGTCCACGAACGACATGACGTAGAACGACAGTTCGTTCACCGACTCGTCGTCACAGAATCCGAGCGCGGGGGCAACCGGCACCGGCGACCCGGCGAGGGCGGCGATGATGCGGTGCTCGCGACCCATGTCGTGCGCACTCGCGAGCCGGTGGCCCAGTGGCGGGCGTCGCAGCACGTAGCTGTTCCCGGCGGCATCATCGACACGGAACGTGAGGTTGGAGTGTCCGCCCGCGATCTGGGTGTAGGACAACGGCGCCATCGCGCCAGCAATGTGGGAGACGAACCAGCCCTCCACCCTGTCGCTGATGCCGTGCGGAAGGACCACGCCGAGAAACTACCGCTATCGTGACACCGTGGCCGTAGACGTGAGCGATGCGACGTTCCAGGCCGATGTCGTCGAGCGCTCGCACCAGGTGCCCGTCATCGTCGATTTCTGGGCCCCGTGGTGCGGTCCCTGCAAGACGCTCGGTCCGATCCTGGAGCGCGCCACCGATGCCACCGGTGGCCAGGTGGTGCTCGCCAAGATCAACGTGGACGAGAACCCCACCGTGTCGCGCGCACTTCAGATCCAGTCGATCCCGACCGTGTACATCTTCCGTGATGGCCAGCCGATCGACGGGTTCATGGGGGCCCAGCCCGAGCACGTGATCAACGCGCTCGTCCAGGCGCTCCTGCCGGACCCGACCGCCCAGCGCGTCGCCGAACTGGTCGCCCGCGGCACCGAGGAGGCCCTGCGCGACGCGGTGGCCCTCGCACCGGGCAATGAGGATGCCGTGTGTTCCCTCGCGGAGTTCTGCGTGCGCACCGGCAAGACCGACGAGGCCCTCGCTCTCTTGGCGCGCCTGCCCGAGACCGAGCGGGCACGGCGGATCGCCGCCGCGGCACGTCTCGCCGAGAACCCCGTGGACGACTTCGACGCGACATTGACCGCGCTTCTCGACCGGGTGAAAGCCGACGAGGACGCCCGACGCGAGTTCCTCGACATTCTCCAGACGATGGGTCCCGAGGACCCGCGGACCACCAAGTACCGCAGGAAACTCACCGCGCGCCTCTTCTGACGCCTCCCATCGTCGCGATGGATGACGGCGTTTGCCCCCGCGACCGTGACCGGCGCACATTGCCGCCGTGAAGGGCGCATCACCGAGGAACGACACCCTGCTGCGGCTCGCCGATCGCGCGCGCGATTCACTCGCCCGAGTGAGGGTGATCGAAGCCCGGTGTCGCGACGAGGCGGCGCGGTTCGTCACGTTCCACGGGGGTGCTCGCCTCGCGGGGATCGCATTGGTGCTGGTGGCGGTGTGCGCCGGGGGATGGTGGTTGCTCCGACCGCCTGCTCCCGCGCTCGAGACGTTGGTGCCGGTGGTGGCGACGGCCGGGTCGAACCAGACGTCGGGACCGTCACCGGTGAGCGTGGCTCCCGGTGGTCCGGACACCGGCGGCTCCGGGGCACCGCGCGAGGTTCGCGTGCATGTGGCCGGCGCGGTGAAACGGCCCGGGGTCTACTCGTTGTCCGCCGATGCGCGCATCATCGATGCGCTGCGCGCCGCCGGGGGGTCGACACAGACGGCCGATCTGGAGCGCATCAACCTCGCACAGTCGATTCTCGACGCCGAGCAGATCTTTGTTCCCCGTCGCGGTGCATCGCGCACCGCGACGACGGTGGCTCCTCGTCACCGGCCCCGGCGCACCCGACCCACGGCATCGACACCGGGATCTGTGCCGGGCGTGCCGGTGGTCGTCGCGCCCGGGTCCTCACAACCATCACCTGCGTCCTCGGTTGCACCGGTGACTCCGGCCCGGATGGTGAATCTCAACACGGCCACCACGGAGGAACTGGACACGCTCCCGGGCGTGGGACCGGCGACGGCGCGCGCAATCGTGTCGTACCGCACCCGGCGCGGGCCGTTCGCCAAGGTCGAGGATCTCCTCAACATCGACGGCATCGGCCCGAAGAAACTCGAGTCGCTCAGGGCCCATGTCGTTCTCTAGGCGCGTGATCCGGCACGGCTCAGAGGGCGCCGAGAGCGAGGGCGCCGAGCAGCAATCCACCGGCTGCCCCGATCCACACCCCGAGTCCCACCGCGAGGAACTCGCGTGTCCACTCCCGCCAGCCCACCACCGGGTGACGGCTCACGCGTCCTGCTGCGATCTGTCCGATGAACCACCACAGCGCGCCACTGCCGGCGATCGCCACCAACAGGCGCATCCCGCCGCCGGCGGCCGGCATCCCGAGAACCGGCATCACGGGCAACGCCAGCACCAGGAGCACGAACGACAGCGCCCCACCAACGGGACCCTCGATCACCCAGGCGACTCCCAGCCCGACCACCCACAGCCCGACGGCCACACCGATCGCGGTCACCCCGCCACGGCGACGCACGGCCCTGCGGGTCGCAAGGATCCCGCCGGGCACCGGGGGAAACGCCGCGAGGTCTCGGTCTCTGTCGGCCACCGCTGAAGAGTACGGCCCCGCCCCGCTGCCACCGGTGCATCGGGGGCGAGGACTGCGTGGATTCGGCACCACGGGGCTCGCGCTCCTCGCCGCAGCGGGGTGGACGGCGGTCAGGGTGGGCGGTGCGACGGCGGTGTTCGCCCCGACGCGCTGGCCAGTCGTTGCGGTCGCCGTTGCGACATGTCTCGTCGGCCGACGCGCGGTGGTTGTCGGCGCAGTGATCGGCGCGGGTCTCGCTGCCGGCTCGGCGGCGTGGCACGGGGTCGATGTACCCGGGGTGGGCGAGTGCTCGGGGATGGCGGTGCTGCGCACCGATCCCGAGTCGCGTGGTGCGCGCACGACGGCCGTGGTCGAGATCGACGGACGACGGTGGCGAGCGATCGCCCACGGTCGCGTGTCGCCGCGTCTCGCGCGCGCCTCAGCCGGCGAGAGCGTGCTGATCGAGGCCACCTGTGCACCCGGCCGGGGTCGCTTTGCACGGATGGACCGGGTGCGCCACGTGCTCGGCACCGCGTCGGTGACCGCGGTCAGCGAGGTGTCCAGGCCCGTCTCGCGCGTGGCACTCGCCTCGAACCGGTTGAGGCGCGCGCTCGCACAGGGTGCCTCCTCGATGGATGGGGAGAATCGGGCCCTCTTCATGGGTCTGATCATCGGTGATGACCGCGCACAGACGACCGAGACGATCGCGGCATTCCGTGGGGCGGGACTGGCGCACCTGACCGCGGTGTCCGGTCAGAACATCACCTATCTGTTGATTCTCGCGGGCCCGTTGCTCGCCCTGCTCGGACGGTGGCCGCGACTCGTCGTCGGGCTCGGTCTCGTCGGGTGGTTCGTGGTGCTCACGCGTGCCGAACCATCGGTGGTGCGCGCGGCCGCCATGGCGATGGTGTCGGCGCTCACGGTGTCCGTCGGGTCGCCGATCAACGGCCGCAGTGTCCTGGCGGTGGCGGTCCTGGTCGTGCTCGCGGTCGACCCGATGCTCGCGTGGAGCGTGGGCTTTGCCCTCAGTGTCGGTGCGACGGCGGGGCTCGCATGGTTGTCGGTGCCCCTCGGTCGCCTCGTCGGGTCGTCGAGGATGGCCGCCGTCCTCGTGCCCACACTCGCGGCCCAGATCGGCACGGCCCCGGTGTCGCTCGTCGTGTTCGGCACCTTGCCGGTGGTGGGACTGGTTGCCAATCCGCTCGCGGTGCCTGTCGCAGGTGTGGTCATGACGCTGGGTATCCCGCTCTCGCTCGCGGCCGTGGTGTGTCCACCTCTGTCACCGTCGGTCGCGGTGGTGCTCGAGCCTGCCCTGTCGTGGATCGCCCACGTGGCCGCCACCGCATCCCGCGTCGGGCCCCGGGGATGGCCGAATGCGTTGCTGTGGTGCGCGCTCGCGGTGCCGGTGCTGTGGCGTCTGCGCCGGGGGCGCGCGGCGGTGCACGCCACCGGTTGAGGGATCCACCGGTGTGGCAGGGTGGGGATGTGGCGGTCTGGCAGATCTCGGGAGATGAATCCCTGGTGGGGATCGAACTCGCCACGCTCGTCGACCGACTGGTCGGCGACGGTGATCGAGGTCTTGTCGTCGAGGAGATCGACTGCACCGACCAGTCCCTCGAGATCGGCAGGGTCTTCGATGCACTGACCACCATGTCGCTCTTTGCCGACCGCAGGGTCGTGGTCCTGCGCGATCTGCACGCACTGTCGGCTGAGTTGATCGGCAACATGGCGGCCGCGATCGAGGGTCGCATCGATGACGTCGATCTCGTGGTGACCGCGACTGGTCGGCTGGCAAAGCCGATCGAGGATGCCCTCAAGGCGGCGCGCGCCGAGAAGATCGGTGCGGCGGTCGTCAACAAGCAGGCCGACCGCATCAGGTGGGTGGAGGAGAAGTTCGTCGAGGCCGGGTTCACCTATGCAGCGGAGGTGCCGCGACTGGTCGAAGCCTGGTACGGGGGCGATCACGCGCGCATGGCGGGCCTGCTCCAGACACTCATCTCGACCTACGGAGAGGGAGCCAAGCTCGTGCGCACCGACGTCGAGGTGTTCCTCGGAGACGCCGGCCGGATCGAGCCCTGGAAGCTCACCGATCCGATCGACGAGGGCGACGTGTCCACTGCCCTCGTGATGCTGCACCGGTTGCTCTCCGACTCGCACCCGCTGCAGGTGCTCGGTCTCCTCGCGAACCGCTACGCCCAGATGATGAAGATCGACGGTCGGGGTTTGCGCAGCGGGGAGGACGCGGCTGCGGTCCTGGGCGGTCATCCCTTCGCGGCCAAGAAGATCCTCGAGCAGCAGATGCGACTCGGGAGTGCGAACCTGGCTCGCGCCGTCTCGCTCATCGCCACCGCCGACGTCGATCTGCGCGGCGGCAAGGACTGGGACGACATGCTGGTGCTCGAGGTGCTGGTCGCTCGTCTCGCCCGGCTGGCGGGCTCGGGACGCCCGGCCACCGGCCGGGGCCGCACCGCTCAGCGCTCGAACTCGGCGCGGTAGGTCTCCTCGGCCACCTGTATCGAATAGGTCTCGTAGAACTCGTCACGACCCCTCTCCATGGCTTTGCGGTGGAGGGGATGGTCGCGCCATGCATCATGAGAAGCACGGTCGGCGAAGGTCACGACGGTGACCCGTTCGCCGTCGTCGGCGGTGAAGGTCTTGACGTCGACGAAGCCGGGCATCGTGCGGGCGAGGGTCGACATCTCGTCGGCGACGGTCCCGTAGGCATGACGTGACGACTCGACGAGTCGGTTCCTGAACACGGTCACGACACGTGACACGGCGGGAGCTCAGCCGGCGGCGTTGAGCCTGCGCATCAGGCGGCTCTTGCGACGGGCGGCGGTGTTGGGATGGATGACACCCTTGGCCGCGGCCATGTCGAGGCGCTTGATGGCGAGGCGCAGATCGGCATCGCCGTCGGCGGTGCCCCCGGAGCCGAGTGCGTTCTTCACGCGGGTGCGCAGCTCGCTCTTGACGGCCTTGTTCCTCTCGGCGGCCTTGGCGTTCGTGAGAATGCGCTTCTTCTGGCTCTTGATGTTTGCCACGGATGACGAGGCTAGCGGTGGGCCCGGGGCACCCCAACGCCGTCCCGGAGCGTCCACATCCCCGCCGGTAGAGTCGAGACAGCCCCATGGACCTCGCGAAAATCCGCAATTTCTCGATCATTGCCCACATCGATCACGGCAAGTCGACGCTCTCTGACCGCATCCTCGAGCTGACCGGCGCGGTGGACGCGCGCGAGATGCGGGCCCAGTATCTGGACTCCATGGACCTCGAGCGTGAGCGCGGCATCACGATCAAGGCTCAGAACGTGCGTGTGGACTGGCGCGACCACACCTTCCACCTGATCGACACCCCCGGCCACGTGGACTTCGGCTACGAGGTCAGCCGGTCACTCGCGGCCTGCGAGGGCGTGGTGCTCGTGGTGGACGCCGCCCAGGGCATCGAGGCCCAGACCCTGGCGAATTGCTACCTCGCACTCGAGAACAACCTCGAGATCGTGGCGGCGCTGAACAAGATCGACCTCCCGGCCGCCGACCCGGATCGGTACGCGATGGAGATCGAGACAGTGCTCGGCATTCCGGCCGAGGACATCCTGCGCATCTCGGCAAAGACCGGTGAGGGAGTGCCCGATCTGTTGGATGCGATCATCGAGCGCATCCCGGCCCCACAGGGCGACCCCGACGCTCCGCTGCAGGCCTTGATATTCGATTCCCAGTTCGACCAGTACCGCGGGGCCGTCTCGAGCGTGCGCATCATGAACGGCCACCTCACCGCCGGTAGCAGGTTGCTGTTCATGCAGGCGCGCGCCACGCACGAGGCAATCGAGCTCGGAGCCCGGCGTCCGCAGACGACTCCGCTGCCCGAGCTCGGCCCCGGCGAGGTGGGCTATCTCATCGCGGGCATCAAGGACGTCGGCGAGGCGCGCAGTGGTGAGACGGTCACGCTGGCGTCGGCGCCGGCCACCGAACCGCTCCCCGGGTACCGCGATCCGAAGGCGATGGTGTTCTGCGGTCTGTATCCCATAGATGGCGACGACTTCGAGAACCTCCGCGAGAGCCTCCAGAAGCTCAAGTTGAACGATGCGTCGGTGACGTACGAGCCGGAGTCCTCCGGTGCGCTCGGATTCGGTTTCCGGTGCGGGTTCCTCGGTCTCCTCCACATGGAGATCGTGAAGGAGCGCCTGGAGCGCGAGTTCGGTCTCGCCCTCATCGCCACCGCGCCGTCGGTGGAGTACCGCGTGACGCGCACTGACGGCGAGGTGGTGGTGGTCGACAACCCGGCCGACCTTCCCACGAACCAGAACATCCAGATGATCGAGGAGCCGTTCTTCAAGGTCTCCATCATCACGCCCAAGGACTACACCGGCACCCTGATGGACCTGTGCCAGACGCGCCGCGGCGAGATGGTCAAGATCGAGTACCTGTCACCCGAACGTGTCGAATTGCACTACTACATCCCGCTCGCCGAGGTGGTGGTGGATTTCTTCGACCAGATGAAGAGCCGCACGCAGGGGTATGCGAGCCTCGACTACGAGCTCGAGGGGTACCGGCCGAGCGAGCTCGTGCGCGTCGATCTGCTGCTGAACGGTCTGCCCGCCGACGCATTCTCCACGATCGTGCACCGCGACAAGGCCTACGACTACGGGCGCCGCATGTGCGAGAAGCTGCGCGAGTTGATCCCGCGCCAGATGTTCGACGTGCCGATCCAGGCCGCGATCGGCGGCAAGGTCATCGCCCGGGAGACGGTGAAGGCCAAGCGCAAGGACGTGCTCGCCAAGTGCTACGGCGGCGACATCACCCGCAAGCGCAAGCTGCTCGAGAAGCAGAAGGAGGGCAAGAAGAAGATGAAGGCGATCGGTCGCGTCGAGGTGCCCGGCGACGTCTTCATCAGCGCCCTCAAACTGGACGACTGATGGAGGTCGCCGAGGGGGACAGGAGCGGCACGTTCCGCTCCCTGCGCCACGCGAACATGCGTCTCTACATGGGGGGTCTGTTCGCCTCCAACATCGGCACGTGGCTCCAGTTCACCGCCACCTCGTTCCTGCTGTACCGGCTCGAGGGTCGCGCGACCGATGCGGGTCTGAACACCCTGTTCCAGTTCGCCCCGATGCTCGTGCTCGGTGCGTGGGCGGGGGGACTGGCCGACAGGAACGACAGGCGCACGGTGGCGCTGTTCACCCAGTCGGGTCTCGCTCTGCAGGCCGTGATGATGGCCGTGGCCGACTTCAGCGGGAACATCTCGCGTCCCGTCGTGTACTCGCTGTCGCTCTTCCTCGGCATCGTGAACGCGATCGACAACCCCTCGCGCCGCGGGCTCGTCACCGAACTCGTGGAGCCGCACGAGATTGGCAACGCGATGAGCCTGAACACCGCCGTCATGACGGGTTCGCGCATCTTCGGGCCGGCCCTCGCCGGCCTGCTCATCGGACCCCTCGGCACTGCGTGGCTGTTCACGATCAACGCCGCGTCCTATCTCGCGGTTCTCGCGTCGCTCGCGTTGATTCGCCGCCACGAGATGTTCCCCGCCTCGATCGCGCCCCGCACGCCCAAGCCCGTGCGCGAGGCGCTCGCCTTCGTGATGGCCGACGACCTGCTGCGGCGCACCTTCATCGTCTTCACCATCGTGTCGACGTTCGCGTTCAATTATTCGGTGGTGCTCCCGAAGCTCTGCGACGTGCGGTGGGGCAACGAGGCTGCCTTTCCGTGGATGCTCACGGTGGTGAGCATCGGCTCGATCGCCGGCTCGCTCGCCACCGCCCGATTGCCCGCCATCGACGGTCGGTGGTTCGCGGGTGCTGCAATCCTGAACGGTCTCGCCTGCATGGCGCTGGCCTGGGCGCCGAACCTCGTCGTCGCCTTCATCGTGGCACTTCCGCTCGGCATGGGCGGCACGGCGATGGTGGCCTCCATGAACGGCCTCAGCCAGCAGAAGACGCCGCCCGAGATGCGCAGTCGCATGCTGGCTCTCGTCGCGGTGGCCTTTCTCGGGTCGACCCCGATCGGTGGGCCGATCACCGGGTGGATCGGTGACACCATCAGCATCGAGTGGTCGCTCGGCTACGGCGGACTGGCCACCCTGGCCTGCATTCCGCTGTTGCGTAAAGTGCACTGAGATGGATGGTGTGGCGAGATGACGGCTGTCTGGTGGATCCGGCGCGACATGCGCCTCGCCGACAACGGTGCCCTCGTGTCGGCGGCCGCGCGCGGTGCCGTGGTGCCGCTCTTCGTGTGGGAGGACAATCTCCTCGCGGCTGCCGGCGAGATCCGGCGCGCGTTCGTGTTCGAGGCGCTGCGATCGCTCGACTCCGCCACCGGGGGCAGGCTCGTGTACCGGGTGGGCCCGGCGGTGGATGCCCTGCCCGAGTTCTGCCGCCTCGTCGGGGCCGACAGCGTGCACATCACGGAGGACTTCGCGCCGTGGGGGCGGGCACGCGACCGACGCGTGGAGCGCGCACTCTCCGGCGCGGGTGTCGAGTTGGTGCGTGCCGACACTCCGTACGCGATTGCACCGGGCACCGTGAGGAAGGATGACGGGACGCCACTGAGGGTCTTCACGCCGTTCTACAAGCGCTGGCTCACCCACGAGTGGCGCAGTCATCCCGACGCCGATGTCGGCTTCGCCGACCATGGCGACCTGTCCGTCGGCCCCCGCGGGCCCGGGGGTTGGTCGGCGGTGTCGCCGCAACCGGCCTCGGAGGCCGCGGCGTGGGACAGGTTCGAGTCGTGGTCCGAGCGCGCACTGGGCGCCTACAAGCAGGACCGCAACAGCCCCGCCCTCGACGGCACCTCGATGTTGTCGGCACACTTGAAGTTCGGGATCATCCACCCGAGACAGCTCCTCCAACGCCTCGATGCCTCCGCCGGCGCGGATCACTTCAGGTCCGAGATCGCTTGGCGCGAGTTCTACGCCGATGTCCTGTTCCACTTGCCCCACACGACGTGGCAGAACCTCCAGCCGAAAATGGACTCGATGCGTCTCGACACCGACGCGGCCGCCGAGGCACGCTTCGATCGGTTCTGCCGCGGCGAGACCGGGTATCCGATCGTGGATGCCGGCATCCGTCAGATGCTCGGGTCGGGGTGGATGCACAACCGGGTGCGGATGATCGTGGCGAGCTTCCTGGTCAAGGACCTGCACCTGCCGTGGCAGTGGGGGGCGAGGTTCTTCATGGAGCGCCTCGTCGACGCCGACATCGCCTCCAACAACCACGGGTGGCAGTGGACGGCGGGCACGGGCACCGATGCCGCGCCGTATTTCCGGGTGTTCAACCCCGTCTCGCAGGGCCAGAAGTTCGACCCGACGGGGGAGTACGTGCGTCGCTGGGTCCCCGAGTTGGCCGAGGTGGACACCAAGCACATCCACGAGCCGTGGACGCTCGGGGTGTTCGCTCCGGCCGACTATCCCGCACCGATGGTCGATCACGCCGTCGAGCGCGACGAGGCGCTCGCGCGGTACAAGGCAGTCACGGGCAAGTAAAATTCGCACCGTGCTCGACGAGAGAAAGACCGCGATCCTGCGCGAGATCGTGCAGGAGTACATCGCGACCGGCCAGCCGGTCGGGTCGAGTCACATCGCGGCACTGCCCACGGTGAGGGTGTCCCCTGCCACCGTGCGCAACGAGATGGTCGCGCTCGAGCAGGAGGGCTACCTCGTCCAGCCCCACACATCCGCGGGTCGTGTGCCCACCGACAAGGGGTACCGGCACTTCGTCGACTCGATCGGCCCCGATGGTCTCCTCGCCTCGGAGGAGGCGACACAGGTCGGTCGGTTCTTCTCCTCCACACACGGTCGGCTCGAGGATCTCTTGCGCCACACCACCACGCTGCTGGCGAACCTGACCCGCCAGACTGCGGTCGTGGTCGGGCCCGAGGTCGAGGTGGCGACGGTTCGCGCGGTCCACATCAGTCGCGTCACGGCACGGACCGCGACCGTGGTGGTGGTGCTGTCGAACCATGCGGTCGAGAACGACACGATCCAGTTGTCCGAGGACGTGGAGGACGCCCACATCGACCTCGCCGCCGCGCACCTGTCGCGGGTGCTCGTCGGCCGCAGCCTCGGAGACGCCGACGGCGTCGCGAGCGCGAACGACTCGCGTGTCGATGCCGTCGCCTATGCCACGCTCACCGCGCTCGCACGCCATCGCAACGACAAGCCGGTGTTCGTCGGGGGGGCGTCGTCGATCGCGGGCGCCTTCGAGGCCGTCGATGTGGTCCGCGACGTGCTCGCCGCGATCGAGCAGCAGTTCATCGTGGTGACGCTCCTGCAGGATCTCCTCGATCGTGGTCTGTCGGTGGCGATCGGGGCCGAACACGGCGTCGAACAACTCGCGGCGTGCTCGGTGGTGGTGGCGCCCGTGGTGGCCGACGGCGAGGTGGTCGGCTCGGTCGGCGTGCTCGGCCCGACCCGCATGAACTATCCCCAGGCGCTCGGGACCGTGGAAGTGGTGAGCGGCGAACTCGGCCGCCACATCGCCGAGACCGCATCGTGAGCGACTTCTACTCCCTCCTCGGGGTTCGTCGCGATGCCTCGGCCGACGAGATCAAGAAGGCGTATCGCAAGCGAGCCCGCGAACTGCACCCGGATGCCAACCCCGACGATCCCGGCGCCGAGGAGCAGTTCAAGGAGTTGAGCCGCGCCTACGAGGTGCTCTCCGATCCCGACCTTCGCGCGCGCTACGACCGCTTCGGCGAGGCGGGGCTCTCCGGTGGCGGACAGGCAGGGGGCGACCCCTTCGGGGGCGGACTCGGCGACATCTTCGAGGCCTTCTTCGGTGGATCCGGATTCTCGACGCGCGGTGCATCGGGTCCACCGCGCGGCCAGGATCTCGAGGTCACCGCGCTCGTCGATCTGGCCGGAGTCCTCACCGGGACCCAGGCGTCGGTGTCGGTCGATTCGGCTGTGCGCTGCGACGACTGCAACGGCACGGGTGCCGGCGCGGGAACCTCCCCGGTGAGGTGCGTCGACTGCGAGGGAACCGGACAGGTGCGCCGCGTGCGCCAGAGCCTCCTCGGTCAGATGATGACCACCGGACCCTGCGGGCGATGCGGGGGAATCGGTCAGGTGGTGATGACCCCGTGCTCGGCGTGCGCGGGTGAGGGACGACGGCTCTCGCGCGAGTCGTTCACCGTCGACGTGCCCGCCGGCATCAAGTCCGGCCAGACCCTGCGCCTGAGCGGACGCGGGGCGGTGGGCCCGCGCGGTGGCGCCGCGGGTGATCTGTACGTGCACGTGCGGGTTGCCCCGCATGCCCGGTTCACCCGTGACGAGGACGATCTGGTGACCGAGTTGCCCATCTCGTTCGCCCAAGCCGCACTCGGCATGCACACCACGCTCGAGACCCTCGACGGCGACATCGACCTCGTGGTGCCCGCGGGGACACAGCACGGCCAGGAGTTCGTGGCGCGCGGTCGCGGTCTGCCGCACCTGAACGGTCGGGGTCGCGGGCACCTGCGGGTTCTCGTGCGCGTGGTCGTGCCCGAGGATCTCACCGAGGAGCAGGAGACGCTCCTGCGCCGGCTCGCCGAGATCTCCGGTGAGGAGGTCGCCCCGGCCGACAAGGGGCTCTTCTCGCGCATCAAATCGGCGTTCTCGTGACCGACGAGACGTTGCGGCGCTCGTCGGCGCACGTCTTCGTCGATGACGTCGCACATCCCGTGCTCGCGTCCGACGACGCACACCACCTCGCACGCGTGTTGCGCCTGCGCGACGGCGAGCCCGTCACATGCTCCGACGGACGCGGTCGGTGGCGGTCCTGCACGTGGGTGGCCGGAGGTCTCACCGCAAGAGAGAACGTCATCGAGGTCGCGGCGCCGAGTGCGCGACTCTCCGTCGGGATCGCCCCCGTGAGGGGTGACGGCACCGAGGACGCCGTCACCAAACTCGTCGAGGTGGGGATCGACGAAATCGTGATCCTGGCCCCCCTCGAGCACAGTGTCGTGCGGTGGGATGCTGACCGTGCGGCCGTGCACATCGAACGCCTCGGCCGGCTCGTGCGCACCGCCGCGATGCAGTCCCGCCGGGTGCACCTGCCGACGATTCGCGGGCCCGTTCCGCTCGAGGACGTCCTCGCGGGCGAGGGGGTCGCGCTCGCAGAACCGGGTGGGGACACGGTCTGGGACGGGGTGACGGCTGTGGTGGTCGGGCCCGAGGGGGGATTCTCGCCGGCCGAAGTCGCTCGGGCCGCGCGCACGGTGTCGATGGGGTCCTCGATCCTGCGGGCCGGCACCGCGGCTGTCGCGGCCGGAGTGCGACTGGCGGCGCTCCACCGCAGCTGAGTCCCCGATGCACCACAGAGGGTGGGCGAATGCACCACACTGGGTGGTGCCATGCCCACCGATGACGAACTCCTCGAGGACTCCCCGTATTCGCGACTCGTGGGGGAGCGGCTGCGCCGGATCCGTCAGCAGAAGAAGTGGTCCCTCTCCGATGTCGAGGACTCCAGCGGAAGCGAGTTCAAGGCCTCGGTGCTCGGCGCCTACGAGCGGGGAGAGCGGGCGATCTCGGTGCCGCGACTCGAGCGCCTCGCCCGACTGTACGGCGTGGGGATCGACCAGTTGCTCCCGCGCGAGGCGCTGCACTCCGACGACGCGGGGAGCGACGCCGCCCCGAAGAAGTTGCGTCTCGATGTCGCAAAACTCTCGACGATGGCGGGTGCCCAGTTCGAGATGCTCGAGCGGTTCCTGCGCATGATCCAGGTGCAACGGCAGGACTTCAACGGCAAGGTGATCACCGTGCGGGCCCACGACACGCGCGCGATCGCGGTGATGCTCGATGTCCCCGTCGACAATGTGGGCGAGCGGCTCGGGGATCTGGGTCTGCTCTTCGTGCCGCCGACGGCCTGAGACCATGGGAGCCGGACCTGCCGCCTTCGGGGTGTACGTCCACATCCCTTTCTGCCGGAAGCGCTGCGACTACTGCTCGTTCGCCACGTGGACCGACCGCGGCCACATCGTCGACGACTACACCGGGGCGGTCGTCACCGACATCTCGCGCGCGGTCGCGGCGGGGATGCCTGCCGCCGACACCGTCTTCTTCGGTGGTGGGACCCCGACGCTCATCGGGGCCGACCACATCGCGCGGATCCTGGCGGCGATCCCGCGCACCGGGGGCGCAGAGGTCACGATCGAGTGCAATCCCGACGATGTCACCGCCGAGAAGATGGGTGCCTATGTCGCGGCCGGTGTGAACCGGGTCTCGATCGGGGTGCAGTCGATGGTGCCGACCGTGCTCGCCTCGCTCGGCCGTGAGCACGACCCGGACAACGTGGTGCGGGCGGTGGACATCGCGCGCCGCGCCGGGATCGGATCGGTGAACTTGGATCTCATCTACGGGGCCCACGGGGAGTCGCTCATCGACTGGCGCGCATCGCTCGGCGGCGCACTCTCGCTCGCGCCGGACCACGTCTCGGCGTACGCACTCACCGTCGAGGCCGGGACGCCGCTCGCCGATGATCCGGCGCGCCATCCCGATGACGACGACCAGGCCGACAAGTACGTGCTCGCCGACGAGATGCTCACCGGGATGGGGCTCGTGAACTACGAGATCTCGAACTGGGCTCGGCCCGGTCACGAGTGCCGACACAACCTCGTCTACTGGGAGCAGGGGAACTACACCGGGTTCGGCTGTGCCGCGCACTCGCACGCCGATGGGCGACGCTGGTGGAATGTGCGCACACCCGATCGCTATGTCGACCTGATCGCGCGCGGTGAGTCGCCGATGGCCGCCGACGAGATCCTGTCACCCGCGACGCGCACCTTCGAGCGCCTCGAACTCTCGCTGCGCACCAACCGGGGAGTGCCGGTGGATGCACTCGATCCCGACGACGAGGATCTCGCGGGCCTCGTCGAGGTCGACGGAGATCGGGTGGTGCTGACGCGAGCCGGCCGGCTTCTCGCCAACGAGATCAGCACCCGCCTGAATGGCTGATAACCTCGCGGTTCTTGACGGGCGCGTAGCTCAGCTGGTTAGAGCGCCACCATGACACGGTGGAGGTCCCGGGTTCGAGTCCCGTCGCGCCCACCATTCGGATCGTGCTCCGCAGTCGTTCGTCGATCGGGGTCTAGGGTGGCGTCGTGGAGTCGTTGGTACTGCTCGTATCGATCATCATGTTGTCGATCATCGCGGGAGGGGCGATCTCGCTCGTGGTGGCGTGGCGCAGGCCCCGGGCGACGTGGGGGAAAATCCTCGGGAGCGTCTTTGCGGTGTTCGCAGTGCTGAGCGGCGGTTGGTTGGCCGCCCTCGAGGTCGGATCGGGAGCGCGGCTGATCGGTTTGGTCGTGTGCGTGCTCGGCATCAGCGCTCTTTGGCGCACGTGGCGTCGACGTCCCGCGACAGTCTGACCCGCGCGCACGGCGATTCTTTTCGCATCGCTCACCACCGTCACCCGCGGCACCGCCGACGCAGCCGTCGCACTCATCCCGATCGTGTGCCGTCCCCCATGTGTCGAGCGCCCGGGGTGCCCTTCTTGGCCTGACGGCGGCGCGTCAGGCGCTCCAAGTGTCCCGTGCGATCCGATCGGACTCGCGCGATGCGCCCTTGAAGATCCCCTTGGCCATGAGCGATGACTCGTTCTTGCGCCTCAGTTCGTAGACCTCGGATCGCACGCGGTGCACGTCGGGGTCGTCCGGTGCGGCCCACCCCGCGAAGTCGGCGAGGTGGCAGGCGAGGCGCAGATCACCCGCGACGGCGAGATCGCGCGCACGGCGCACCAGCACGTCGGCCCCGCCGGAGAGCCGCGCGAGTTCGGCACCCAGTTCTGCATCCCTGGCGGGCTTCAGGCGCGAGGCCGCCCCATCCCACCAGCCGCCGAATTGGCGCCACACCCCGCGCACCACGAACTCGGGCTCGTCGTAGAGGGGTCGCAAGTAGGGCTTGGCGAGCGTGTCGGTGGGGACCCGCACGGTGTGGACGATCTCATCGAGGGTCGCGCCTGCATTCATCATTTCGAGCACGTCGCGGACCAGGTCCTCGAGCGCGGTCGCGATCTCGTCCAACACCCGGGCGATCCGGTCCCGTCCGGCGATCGGCAATCCGTGCGCGGGCAGGAGCAATTCGGGCCCCCGCGCCGCGATGGCACGCAGGGCGCGGGCCCACTCGATCGGCCAACGCTGCACCTTCTGGGGGTTCCCCGCGTTAGGGAAATTCCAAATCACGAAGTCCCCCGTCATCACCCACTTCTTGTCGGGGAACCATGTCCAGAGGTGGTCGTCGGTCTCGCCGCGTCCGTGGTGGAACTCCAGTGTCGTCCCCCCGATCGTGCGCACGGCGTGCTCGCCGATCACGTCGGTCACCCCGAGAACCGTGGGATCGAGGAAGTCCCGCAGGCGCTTGCCGCCTGCGGCCGGCCGCAGGTCGTTGACCATGCCGAGGTCGTCGCGCACACCGCCGAACTGGCGGGCGTTGATCAGGAGGTTCCATGCGTTGGTGTCGCGGTAGCGGTCGAACCGGCGTTGCACGTTCTCGTGGCCGGTCACTGCCGGTGACGGCGCCCCGGCGCGCTCGTTGTGGGCCGCGAAGAATCCACTGCCCCCGACATGGTCGACATGGCCGTGGGTGTAGACGACCGAGTGGAACGCCACGTCGCGCCATCCGCGCACTGCGGACACGACGGCTTCACCGGTGTTCACGTGGCTGGTGTCGAAGGCCACCAGACCCTCGCCCGAGTCCCAGACCACCGAGTGCGAGAACGACTCCACAATCCCGAGTCCGTCGGCGACCTCGGAGAACTCGTTGGTGGTGCGGTTGACGGGGCCGTCGGCGACGCCCGAGTCGATCACCTTGGTGCTCAGTGCCAAAAGATCGGCCATGTCGGTGTCCCCCGTCGACTGTGTGGCTTCCCGGGGCGGCGCGCCCGGGGTGAAGGTCAACCCTTGGCGAGTCCGAGGACCCGTTCCCCCAGGATGTTGCGCATCACATTCGATGTGCCGCCCATGATGGTGTACGCGGGACCGTAGATCATCCCCTCGATGAGGTCGTCCCAGAGCATCGCATCGGCTCCGAGCGTGCGCGAGACAAACTCGTCGACCCTCTGCTGGTGCTCGGTGCAGAAGCACTTCGTTGCGGCCGAGAACCCGGCCGGCGCCTGGCGGAGCACCTCTCGGATGACGAGTATCCGACCGATCCGGTACCCGGTTTCGAGGGCCGCGATCTCCTGTCGCACGAGGGGGTGCGAGGTGTCCGCGCGCTCGCAGGCGGCACGGAACTGCGCCCAGTTCGACACGAGCCGATCGATGCCGCCGCGCTCGTGCTCGAGTTGGCGCATGGTCTGGGAGAACGCCGCACCCTGTTGGCCGACGAGGTTGTCCTTCGGCACGCGCACGTCGGTGTAGAAGACCTCGCAGAAATGTCGGTTCGTCGTCATGTCCGTGATCGGTCGCACCTCGATGCCCGGGGTGTCCATGGGGACGATGATCTCGCTGATCCCGGCGTGCGGAGGGCCGTCGTTGGAGGTGCGGCAGATCAGGTAGCAGTAGTCGGCGTCGGCCCCGAAGCTCGTCCAGATCTTCTGGCCGTTGATCACCCACTCGTCGCCATCGTCGGCGGCGAAGGTCTTCAACGAGGCGAGGTCACTGCCAGCATTGGGCTCGCTCATCCCGATGCACCACGTCGTCTCGCCGGCGAGGATCCCGGGCAGGAACCGATCGCGCTGGTCCTGCGTTCCGTACTGGATGAGCGCGGGTCCCATCTGGCGGTCACCGAACCAACTGGCAGCGATCGGGGCGCCGGCCTTGATCATCTCCTCGCCCACGATCAGTCGGTCGATCGGTGGGCGACCGCCACCTCCGTGCTCTGCGGGCCAGATCATCCCGATCCAGCCGAGCGCGGCGAGTTCTCGCGAGAACTCCTTGGAATACCCGTTCATCCACGCGACGTTGTGGCGACCGTGGCGGGCCACGGCGCTCTCGGCGACCTTTCGCGCGTGCTCGCGCAAGTCGATCTGCTCGGGAGTCCAGGCGAAATCCATCCACTCCGATGGTACGAGCCACTTGGGGCCCCGACGCTATTTTGTACAAGTCTGATACAAGTGCCCGGCACACCGCCGGGCGGGAGGTGGAGCCGTGGTCAAGATCAAGGTGGACAACCCCGTCGTCGAACTCGACGGCGACGAGATGACGCGCATCATCTGGCAGTTCATCAAGGAGCGGCTGATCCTGCCGTACCTCGACGTGGAGCTCGACTACTACGACCTCGGCATCGAGCACCGCGACGCGACCGGCGACCAAGTCACGATCGACTCGGCGCACGCGATCCTCAGGCACGGCGTGGGTGTGAAATGCGCCACGATCACCCCGGACGAGGCGCGCGTCGAGGAGTTCGGTCTGAAGAAGATGTGGAAGTCGCCGAACGGCACGATCCGCAACATCCTCGGCGGCGTGGTGTTCCGCGAGCCGATCATCTGCTCCAACATCCCGCGCCTGGTGCCGGGTTGGACGAAGCCCATCATCATCGGGCGTCACGCCCACGGCGACCAGTACAAGGCGACCGACTTCAAGGTGCCGGGGGCCGGGACGGTGACCATCACCTTCACGCCCGAGGACGGTGGCGAGCCGATGCACTTCGATGTCGCCACGTTCGGCGCCGATGGTGGCGTCACGATGGGGATGTACAACTTCAACGACTCGATCCGCAACTTCGCGCGCGCGTCGTTCCGCTACGGGCTCGCGCGCAACTATCCGGTGTACATGAGCACCAAGAACACGATCCTGAAGGCCTACGACGGCCAGTTCAAGGACTTCTTCCAGGAGGTTTTCGACGCCGAGTTCAAGGCCGAATTCGACGCGGCCGGCCTCACCTACGAGCACAGACTCATCGACGACATGGTGGCGTGCGCGATGAAGTGGGAGGGTGGCTACGTCTGGGCCTGCAAGAACTACGACGGTGACGTGCAGTCCGACACGGTGGCCCAGGGCTTCGGCTCGCTCGGCCTGATGACCTCGGTGCTCATGACCCCCGACGGTCGCACGGTCGAGGCCGAGGCGGCCCACGGCACGGTGACGCGCCACTACCGCGAGCACCAGAAGGGCAACAAGACCTCCACCAACCCGATCGCGTCGATCTATGCGTGGACGGGCGGTCTCAAGCACCGTGGGACGCTCGACAGCAACCCCGCGCTGATCTCCTTCGCCGACAGCCTCGAGCGGGTGTGCGTGGAGTCGGTCGAAGCCGGCGAGATGACCAAGGACCTCGCAATCCTCATCTCGCGGGACCAGCCGTGGCTGACCACCGAGGACTACCTCGTCGCAATCGACCGTCGCCTCCAGCAGAAGATGGCCTGAGCCGTGCGTGCGGTCGTGCTCACCGAGCACGGGGGCCCCGAGGTCCTCCATCTCGCCGAGGTGCCCGACCCCGTGCCGGGGCCCGAGGAGGTGCTCGTCGATGTCGTCGCCTCGGCGATGAACCGCGCCGATCTTCTCCAGCGCATGGGGATGTATCCCGATCCGTTCCCCTCGGCCCGCGAGATCCCCGGTCTCGAGTTCGCCGGCACCGTCGCCGCGGCGGGGGAGCGGGTGCGCATGTGGCGACCCGGGGATGCGGTGATGGGCATCGTGAGCGGCGGCGGGCACGCCGAGAGGCTGTGTGTGCACGAGCGCCAGGCGATCGCGGTGCCGGGGAATCTCTCGCTCCTCGATGCGGGCGCGATCCCCGAGGTGTTCCTCACCGCGTGGGACGCACTCGTCGTCCAGGGAGGGCTCGCATCGGGCAGGTGGGCCCTGGTCCACGCCGGTGCGTCGGGCGTGGGAACCGCGGCGATCCAGATCTGTGCGATGGTCGGGGCACGCGTCGTCGTGACCTGTTCGGCCTCGAAGGTGTCCGCGTGCGAGACGCTCGGGGCGGATGTGGTCGTCGACTACGGCTCGCGCGATTTCGTCGAGGCGGTGCGCTCGGCGACGGGCGGTCGCGGGGTCGATGTGGTGCTCGACGTGATCGGTGGCGACTACGTGGAACGCAATGTCTCGGCACTGGCGCTGCGGGGTCGCATCATCCAGGTGGGCACGATGGCGGGCAAGCCCGTGCCGTTCAACGTGGCGTCGTTGATGGGCAAGCGGGCCACGATCACCGGAACCGTGCTCAGGCCGCGCCCGCTCGAGGAAAAGATCGCGATCTCGCGCCGCTTCGCCGACGAGGTGGTGCCCCACTTCGCATCTGGTCGCCTGCGGCCGGTCGTCGACACGGTGTTCCCGCTCTCGCGGATCGCCGAGGCGCACGAGCGCATGGCGGCGAACGCCAACATCGGCAAGATCGTCCTCGACGTCGTTTGCTGACCAGACGCCGGTCTCCCGGTGCCGGTCGGTTTACTTGCGGTCCGCGATCGGGACGAAGTTGCGCTCCTCGACGCCGACGTAGAGCTGGCGCGGGCGGCTGAGCTTCTGCTCCCTGTCGCCTAAGAGCTCCTGCATGTGGGCGAGCCAGCCGACGGTGCGGGGGATCGCGAACAGGACCGTGAACACGTCGACCGAGAACCCGAGCGCCTGGTAGATCAGTCCAGAGTAGAAGTCGACGTTCGGGTAGAGCCTGCGCGACCTGAAGTAGTCGTCGTTCAGCGCCACCTCCTCGAGTTTGAGCGCGACATCGAGCAGCGGGTTGCGGCCGGTCACATCGAACACCTCGTAGGCGGTCTTCTTGATGATCGTGGCGCGCGGGTCGAAGTTCTTGTAGACGCGGTGGCCGAATCCCCACAGGAGGTCGGAGCCGTTCTTGATTTCCTCGATGAAACCCGGCACGTTGTCGATCGAGCCGATCTCGGTGAGCATCCGCACGACCGCCTCGTTCGCGCCGCCGTGGAGCGGTCCGTAGAGCGCCGCGGCCGCGGCCGCAGTGGCCGTGTAGGGGTCTGTCTGGGCGCTCGAAACCACGCGCATCGTGGTGGTGCCGCAGTTCTGCTCGTGGTCGGCGTGCAGGATGAACAGCACGTCCATGGCGCGCGAGAGCACGGGGTCGATCTTGTAGTCGTCACCGACGCGGAACATCATGTTGAGGAAGTTCTCCGAGTACGACAGTGAGTTGTTGGGCAGAACGAAGGGCAGGCCCTGGCTGAACCGCTGGCACATCGCTGCGATGGTGGGGACCTTGGCCACGAGCCTCATCACCTGCTTGTCGAAGGAGCTCTTGTCGAAGATGTCCTTGGCGTCGTCGTAGAAGGTGCCGAGCGCCGCAGTGGCCGACACGAACATCCCCATCGGGTGGGCGTCGTAGTGGAAGCCGTCCACGAAGCGCTTGCGCATGTTCTCGTGCACGTAGGTGTGGTGGGTCACGTCCCAGGTCCACTGGGCGTACTGCTCCGCAGTCGGGAGTTCGCCCTTCAGCAACAGGTAGGCCACCTCGAGGAACGTCGACTTCTCCGCGAGTTGCTCGATCGGATAGCCGCGGTAGCGCAGGACCCCAGCGTCACCGTCGAGGTAGGTGATGGCAGAGGCGCATGAGGCGGTCGACTGGTACGCCGGGTCGTACATGAAAAGCGAGGGGTCGAGTTCCCTCAGCGCCGAGGATGGGAACGTGCCCCCGGTGATCGGGACCGTCACCTTCTTCCCCGTCCGGTCGTCGATGATGGTGATGGTGTCGGCCATTCGGGGTCCCCCTGGTGCGACGGTGTGGCGGGGGCCGTTTTCCCCCGCACACGATGATAGTGGTTGCCCGGGTCCGCAGCCCACTCGACCGCTGCGATGCTCCGCGACTCAGAGGGGAGTGTTGTCGTGCTTGCGCGACACGAGGCTCTCGCGCTTGTCGCGCAGCATGTGCAACGCGGCGCAGATCTCGGCGCGCGTCTCGGCGGGGTCGATGACCGCGTCGACATACCCCCGCTCGGCCGCGATGTAGGGGTTGAGGAGACGTTCGGAGTAGTCGCGCTCGAAGTCGGCGCGCTCGTCGGGGCTCGCGCGGCGCTGCAGGATCGCGGCCGCCTGGCCGGCCCCCATCACCGCGAGTTCGGCCGAGGGCCATGCGAGGCACAGGTCGTTGCCCATGCGCTTGGAGTCCATGACGATGTAGGCGCCCCCGTAGGACTTGCGCAGGATCACGCAGATGCGCGGCACCGTCGCGCGCGCGTACGCGAACACCAGCTGTGCCCCGTGGCGGATCATGCCCCGCCACTCGAGGTCCTTGCCCGGATAGAACCCGGGTGTGTCCACGAGTGTCAGCACGGGCACGTTGAATGCATCGCAGAAGGCGACGAAACGGGCCGCCTTCTGCGACGCGGGGATGTCGAGGGTTCCGGCGAGCGAGATCGGCTGGTTCGCCACGATCCCGACGGGGTAGCCCGCGATGTTGGCGAACGCGGTGACGATGTTGGGGGCCCAGTGCGCCCGCACCTCGAGCGAGACCGTGTCGTCGACGAGGATCGCAATCACGTCGCGCACGTCGTAACTGCCGGTCGAGGAGCCCGGGATCAGGGCCCCGGCCTCGGGAACGAGCCTCGTGTCCGGGTCGTCGGTCGGGGTCAGCGGGGGGAGTTGCGCGACGTTGGCGGGCAGGTACGACAGGAGATCCTCGGTCCATGCCCACGCGTCCGCGAGGTCGGCGACCACCGTGCTCGTGGCACCGCTCCGGCGGGCATGCGCACCCGCACCACCCAATTCCTCGTTCGAGACCGTGATACCGGTGAACTCGGCCACCATCGTGGGTCCGCTGACGAACGCGTAGGCATCCTCGGTCATCACGACGAAGTCGGAGAGCCCGATCAGCAGTGCCGGACCCGAGACAGCCGGTCCGGTCACGATGCTGATCGTGGGCACCACACCCGAGCACTCCGCGATCGCCTTGGCGGCCGTGCCCCAACCGTGCAGCGCGGCGATCCCCTCCACGATGTCTGCTCCGGAGGACTCGATCTGCATCACCAGGGGAAGTCCCTCGGCGCGCGCGGTGCGCGCCGCGTGCGCGATGAGGTGCGAGGCCTCCGCCGACAGCGCCCCGCGGTGGTGGGAGCCGTCGACGGCCAACCAGACCACGTCACGATTCGTCTCAAGTCGCAGGACCGCCGCGGTCGCTGCACCCCGGACCTTGCTCTGGAGATCGAGCACCACGCGTCTGGAGTCGCCGGCCACCACGCTCACGACGGCGAGATTAGACCCCGGCATCGCGACGCGATCATTGCGGGCCCCCGCGGTCCCGGTCGCCTTCTCGCGCGCGGGCCACTCGCGAGACCGCGGATCCACGGCCCTGCGTCGGTGCCACATCGACGGTCACCCCGGGTTGACGGGCCCCGTGCCTGGACACGACCTCGATCGCCGCGTCGCGCACCGCCAGTGTCGCCCTGTTCGGTCGTGGGCGGGTGCGCTGCACCCACCCGACCACGCGGCGCGGGAGTTCCGGCACCGCGATGCGCACGAAGTCGCCCCTCAGCCAGCCGGGCACGGCCGAGGCCGGGACGATCGCGGCACCGAACCCGTCGAAGGCGAGCGAGGCCATCAGGCGCACGCCGTCGATCTCGGCCTGTGGACGCAACGAGACCCCCTTGTTCGCCGCCGCACGGTCCACGATGCGCCGCTGACCGGTCCCGCGCGGCGTGAGCAGGATCGGGTGCTCCGCGAGTTCGGTGATCGAGATCGTCTCGCGCCCGGCGAGCGGGTGCTCGGCGTGAGTGAGAAGGATCAGCTCCTCGGCGAACATCTCTCGCACCTCGAGTCCCGGGTCGGTGACGGGAAGGTGCACCACGGCAGCGTCGAGTTCGCCCGCGGCGAGTCCGGTGAGAAGCGAGCTGGTCACGCCCTCCACGAGGGTGATGCGCACGTCCGGGTGGCGTCGGGTGACGCTGTTGAGGAGCGGGGGCATCAACCATCTCGCGGTGGTGCCGATGGTTCCGATCCGGCAGTCCCCGGCGGCCTCGCCCCCGAGGGAGTGGATGTCGGCGTCGATGTCCTCGATCTCGTGGATGATCCGGCGCGCGCGGGCAACGACGAGGTCTCCCTCCTCGGTGAGGTGCCCTGTGGTCCGGTCGACGAGGGACAAGCCGAGGTGCTTTTCGAGTCTGGCGAGGTGGGCCGAGATGTTCGACTGAACCGTGCCGAGGTGTTTTGCCGCCGCCGAGAACGTGCCGTGGTCGGCGATTGCGACCAGGCTCCTGAGTTGCTTGAGGTCCATTCTTTTTGTGCGCCTTTCGTGTCCCCCGGATGCCCGACGAGGTCTATCACAAAAAACGATAGCGAGTATCGCTCCGTTCACATTGAGAAATAACACGGCACCGTGGATACTTGTTTTCATACAAAAGACCGGAGATGTCCCCCCATCCCGGTCACAAGAACCCAACGATGGTCCCCCACCATCGGGTTTCGGTTGAGAGGCCCCGCACCCCCTGCGGGGCCTTTCCCGTTTCTTGCTTCGATCCGTCGGGTCGGTTCGCACCCGAGTGTCACTGTTTGCCGATTGGGGTTGGGGCATAACCTGCGCGCGTGGCGCCGGCAGCCTTCTTCGATCTGGATCGCACGCTCCTGTCGGGCGCATCTGCCCATGTCGTGAGCCGGGTGCTGCGCGAGACCGGTGTTGTCAACCGGTCGATCCCCGGTGAGTCGCTGCTCTACCAGGTGTTCGAGACCTTCGGGGAAAACCTGCCGTCGATGATCCTGGGTCGGCAAGCTGTGCATGCGATGCGTGGCCACGCGCGCGCCGACGTGTGTGCCGCCGCGGAGCGTGCCGCCCCCGATCTCGTCGCCATGGTGCAGCCGTACGCGCGACAGGTCATCGAGTCGCATCGCGTCGCGGGTCGCAAGGTCGTGCTCGCCACGACGACACCGCTCGACTTGATCGAGCCGTTCGCGCGGGCGATGGAGTTCGATGCGGTCGTGGCGACGGTCTACGACGTCGATGCCGATGGCGTCTACACCGGCGAGATCGTCGGGTCCTATGTGTGGAGCCGCGGCAAGCGCGATGCGGTGCGCGCATGGTGCGAGGCGAACGACGTCGATTTCGCGGCCTCGTGGGCCTACTCCGACAGTGTCTACGACGAGCCGTTGCTGTCGGGCGTCGCGCACCCGCATTGCGTGAACCCGGACTGGCGCCTTCGCCTCATGGCGGCCGCGCGACGGTGGCCGGTGATGAACCTGGATGTCCCGCCGGGTGTGGTGAAGATCCCGGTCGTGGGGCTCGAGGCCCAGCAGGCACTGATGAAGGTCGCGCGTCCCGAGGTGTTCCCGTACGCCCGCTTCGTGATCACCGGCACCGAGAACATCCCCGCGGACGGACCGGCGATCATCTGCGGGAACCACCGCAGTTACTTCGATGTCGTCGCCGTGGCGCTCGCGGTGGCGCGCACGGGTCGCGCGGCTCGTTTCCTCGGGAAGAAGGAGGTGTTCGACGCGCCGGTGATCGGTCCGCTCGCGACGGCCCTCGGTGGCATCCGAGTCGATCGCGGAACGGGCAGCGACGAGCCGCTGCGTGCCGCATCGGAGGCACTCCTGGCGGGTGACATCGTGGCGATCATGCCCCAGGGCACGATCCCGCGCGGTCGCGCGTTCTACGACCCGGTGCTGAAGGGCAGATGGGGGGCGGCGCGCCTCGCTGCCCAGACCGGCGCGCGCGTGGTGCCCGTGGGCATCTGGGGGACCGAGCTCGTGTGGCCGCGCAACGCCAAGCTGCCCAACATCACGAACATCACGTCTCCACCCACCATCACGATCACGGTGGGGGAGCCCTTCTCGGTGGGCGGGAGCGACCCGGACACGGACACCGAGGCGATCATGGCGGCGATCACCGCGCTTCTCCCCGTCGAGGCACGGGAACACCGCGAGCCCACCGAGGACGAGATAAGGCGTGCGCTGCCCTCCAACTACAGGGGTGATCCGGACGCTGAATTCGAGCGGCGACCGGGAACCGACTAGCGCCCGTTCGACGTCGGCAACCGCACCTATTTCTTCCCCTCGGCGACCTTGGCCCGGACGATGTTGAGGGCGGAGCCGGCCTCGAACCACTCCACCTGCTCATCGGAGAAGGTGTGCACCGCCCGGAACTCGATCGTGCGACCGTCGGGCTTGGTGATCCGGCAGGTCACCGCACGATCCGGCACCGGCGGCAGATCCAGCACGCTGATGCGGTCCGACTCCTCGATCTGGTCGTAGGTGCCCGGATCAGCGAAGGTGAGGGGAATGAGACCCTGCTTCTTCAGGTTCGTCTCGTGGATGCGCGCGAACGACCGCGCAAAAATCACCACACCACCGCGGAAGCGCGGTTCCATCGCCGCGTGCTCGCGCGAGGAACCCTCGCCGTAGTTCTGGTCGCCGACCGCGCACCAGCGGATCCCGGCCTGCGACCAACGCTTGGCAATGTCGGGGTACGACCGGCGCGCACCGTCGGTGTGGTCGAGTCCCTCGCCGACGGCACCACCGAAGGCGTTCACAGCACCGAGGAAGAGGTTGCCCGAGATGTTCTCGAGGTGGCCCCGGTAGGCGAGCCACTTGCCGGCCGCCGAGATGTGGTCGGTGGTGCATTTCCCCCTGGTCTTCATCAGGACCGGCAGGTCGACGTAGTCGTTGCCGTCCCATGCGGGGAAGGGGTCGAGCAACTGGAGCCGATTGCTCGTCGGGCTGACCTCCACCACGACCGAGGACCCGTCCGCCGGGGGCGCAGTGAAGGTGTCGACGCCCGGGTCGTATCCGCGTGCCGGGAGCACCTCGCCGACGGGTTCGTCGAGGTGCACCTCGGTTCCGTCGGCCGCGGTGATCGTGTCGGTGGTCGGGTCGAAGTCGAGGCGTCCCGAGAGCGCGATCGCCATCACCGTGTCGGGGCTCGTCACGAATGAGAGGGTGTTCGCCGACCCGTCGTTGCGCTTCGGGAAGTTCCTGTTGAAGGAGTTCACGATCGAGTTCGGTGTGCCGGTGACCGATGCCGGGCGCGCCCACTGGCCGATGCACGGTCCGCACGCATTGGCGAGCACCGTGGCACCGATCGACTCGAGATCGGCCAGGAGACCGTCCCGTTCGATCGTTGCGCGGATCTGCTCGCTGCCGGGGGTGACGAGCAGTTCGGTGCGGGCGCGCAGTCCCTTGGCCGCGGCCTGACGCGCGATCGATGCGGCGCGCGTGATGTCCTCGTACGAGGAGTTCGTGCACGATCCGATCAGCGCCGCCGAGACCTCGAGTGGCCAGTCGTTCGACCGAGCGGCAGCACCGACCTCGTCGCCGACCCGATGGGCGCGGTCGGGGGAGTGCGGACCGTTGATGAGCGGCTTGAGTGTGGACAGGTCGATCTGGAGCACCTGGTCGTAGTGCGCACCGTCGTCGGGCCGCAGGTGCTCGCGCACCCCGTCGGCCGCAGCGGCGATCGCTGCCCGCCCGGTTGCGCGCAGATACTCGGCCATGTTGTCGTCGTAGCCGAACACCGAGCAGGTCGCGCCGATCTCGGCACCCATGTTGCAGATGGTCGCCTTGCCGGTGGCCGAGATCGAGTCGGCACCCGGGCCGAAGTACTCCACGATCGCGCCCGTGCCGCCCTCGACGGTGAGCAGGCGTGCGACCTCCAAGATGACGTCCTTGGGGCTCGACCACCCCGACAGGGACCCGGTCAGATTGACCCCGATCACCCTCGGCAAGCGCACGTTGAAGGGGAATCCCGTCATCACGTCGACGGCATCGGCGCCACCGACGCCGATTGCGACCATGCCGAGCCCGCCCGCATTCGGCGTGTGGCTGTCGGTGCCGATCATCATTCCGCCCGGGAAGGCGTAGTTCTCGAGCACGACCTGGTGGATGATGCCGCTACCCGGTCCCCAGAAGCCGATCCCGTACTTGGCGCTGACCGAGCGGAGGAAGTCGTAGACCTCGCGGTTGGTGTCATTGGCATCGCGCAGGTCCAGTGCGGCTCCCGTCTTTGCCAGGATGAGGTGGTCGCAGTGCACGGTCGAGGGGACCGCCGTGGCGGGGAGCCCGGCGGTCATGAACTGCAGCAGCGCCATCTGGGCGGTGGCGTCCTGCATCGCCACGCGGTCGGGTCGGAAGTCGGCGTAGCTGCGCCCACGCTCCAACTCCTGGGTGGCCGGATCGACGAGGTGGTTCACGAGGATCTTCTCGGCCAAGGTGAGCGGGCGCCCGAGGCGCCCTCGCCCGGTCTCGACATTGCCCGGCAGGCGTCGGTACACGGCATTTACAAGATCGATCGGGGTACCTGCGGACACGACCATCGAGGATTGCCTTTCGCTCGGCAAGCGGGGGGCTTGCATTCGGGACCTGTGTAGACAACTCTAATACAAGTGCGCACCATTCGATACCACCAAATCGCCGAGGAGCTCAGGGCGCGGCTCGACTCGGGCGAGTACGCCGCCGGTCGTCTGTTGCCGAGCGAGTCCGAGTTGTCGGTGGAGTTCTCCGCGAGCCGCGTCACGATCCGCAAGGCACTCGAGATGCTTCGCGACGAGGGGCTCGTCGACGCGCGCCAGGGATTCGGGTGGTTCGTCGCCGGTGAGACGGTTCGCCAGCCGCTCGCGCGGCTCGCCACGATCGAGGAGCAGATGCGTGCCTCGGGTGTGAGGCCCGAGCGGCGGATCCTCGAGTTCGCCTTCGAGAAGGCACCCCGCGATGTGGCCCGCGCGTTCGGAAATCCCCACGCGTTGCGCGTGAAGCGCCTCAATCTCGCCGACGGCGAGCCGTTTGCGATCGTGACCGTGTGGTGCGCGGGTGATCTCGCACAGCACCTCTCGCGGGCCGACGTGGAGCGGTCGCCGTTCTACGAACTCCTCGACATCCCGTTGAGCGGTGCGACCCAGACGATCGGCGCCGATGCGGCAGACTCCGCGGAGGCGGCGCTGCTCGCGGTCCCGGTTGGGTCGCCGGTGCTGCGCTGCACGAGGACGACCACGGACACATCGGGGCGCGTGGTGCTCGTGAGCCACCACGTGTTCCCCGCGCATCGCACCAAGTTCGTCGTGGATCTCCCGTTCGCCGATCAATCGATCGCCCCGAGCGGGTTGCGCCTCGTCGAATAGGCCCGTCGGGTCAGTCGCCCGACGGAGCGAATCTCACCACTTGTCCCAGTGGAGGACGCTCGAGAGGGGCTCGCGCTTGGCGGGTTTGAAGTCGGTGCCGATCGTGTAGGCGATCGGGAACAAGCCGGCCTGGCTGATCCTGTCGTGCGGGATCCCGAGGATCTCGGCGACCTTCTCCTCGCCGCCGTTCATGAGATGGATCGTGGTCCAGGCCGAACCCATGCCGCGCTCGCGCAGGGCCAGCATGAAGCTCCACACTGCTGGCAACAGCGAACCCCACACCGAGGCGGTCGCGAACGAGGGCAGGTTGTCGAGACGCCCCTCGATCGCGGGCACCAGCATGAGCGGCGAGCGGTGGAAGTTCTCCGCGAGGTACCAGGCCGAGTCGCGGACCGCATCCATGCGCTCGCCGCGAGTGTCGCCCTCGGAGTACTCGCGGCCGGGCATCGATGCGTAGATCTTGAAATTCTCGGCGTAGATGTCGGCGAGGGCCTTCCTCTTGGCGGCATCCTCGATGATGATCCAGTGCCAGCCCTGGCTGTTCGAGCCGGTCGGGGCCTGGAGGGCCAACTCGAGTGCCTCCTCCACGATCTCTCGCTCGACCGGACGATCGAAGTCGAGGCGCTTGCGGACGCTGCGCGTGGTGGAGAGGACTTCGTCGGAGGACAGGTTCAGTTTCACGCACACAGTCTGCCACGCCCCGGTCGGGTGCCCGTTCTCCGATGGAACGGCGGCTCACCCGTGGTGGCAGACTGTGGGCATGTCAGACCGCGTCCTCATCGACATCTCCGACGGCATCGCCCATGTGCGCTTCAACCGTCCCGACAAGCGAAACGCACTCGACGGCGACCAGTTCGCCGCCATCGTCGAGGCCGGCGAGAGCCTGAAGACAAACAAGAGGGTCAATGTCGTCGTCGTCTCGGGCGAGGGCAAGTCGTTCTGTGCCGGCATCGATCTCGCCTCGCTCGGCGGGATGGCCAGTGGGGAGCGGCGAAACGGCGAGCGCACACCGCAGGCGGGCGACATGGCGGCCTCGGGGATCACGCACCTCGGCCAGCAGGCCTCGTGGGTGTGGCAGGAACTGCCGATGCCGGTCGTGGCCGCGGTGCACGGGCATGCCCTCGGTGGTGGATGCCAACTCGCGCTCGGCGCCGACATCCGGATCGCGCACCCCGACACGAAGTTCTCGGTGCGCGAGACCTACTGGGGTCTCGTTCCCGACATGGCCGGGACCGTGCTGCTGCAGGGGCTCGTGCGCCCCGACGTGATGAAGGACATCGTCCTGTCGGCACGCATCTTCGACGGTCGCGAGGCGCACGCCATCGGTGTCGTCACCCGGCTCTCCGAGACACCGCTCGAGGATGCATTCGCCTGGGCGCGGGAGATCTGTGGGCGCAGCCCCGATGCGGTGCGCGGAGCAAAGCGCCTCCTCAACAGGCTCGCACTCGACTACGCCGCCGACCAGTTCGCCGCCGAGCGCGAGGTCATCGGTGGTCTGATCGGCAAGGCGAACCAGCGCGAGGCCGTTCTCTCGGACTTCGAGAAGCGCGCGCCCGCGTGGGCCGAGCCCGTCTGAGACCGGCCGCCCACGCGCCGGTGCCTGTCGGCTGAGACGACAGGCACACGGTTTTCCGGCTGATCCGCTGTCGCCCTCGCGGGTGCCGAATTTGATTGCGGCGCGGCCGTGGGCACCGGTACCATCAACAGTTGTTCGGGCCAGCGTTGTCCCGGCGGACACCAGAATCGACCGCTCCCGCGGCCGTCTCTTTCCGCAAAGGACGAACGTCGCACATGAATCCCGATCTGCCCGCGCGCCACGGTCTCTACGACCCCCGGTTCGAGCACGACGCCTGTGGTGTGTCGTTCGTGGCAAACATCAACGGGGCGCGGAGCCGCGAGATCGTCACTCTCGCAATCACGGCCCTGTGCAACATGGAGCACCGTGGTGCGACCGGCGCCGAGGCCGAGACGGGCGACGGTGCGGGGATCCTCATCCAGGTGCCGGACCGGTTCCTGCGCGAGACCGTGGACTTCGACCTCCCCGCGGCCGGGTCCTATGCGGTCGGTATGGCGTTCCTCCCGGCCGATCCGACCGGGTGTGCATCGGCGATGTCGACGGTCGAGCGGATCACAGCCGAGGAGGGTCTGCGTTCGCTCGGGTGGCGCGGGGTGCGGGTGAATCCGGATTGTCTCGGTGCGTCGGCGCGCGCGGTGATGCCCTCGTTCCGTCTCTTCTTCCTCGACGACCCCGAGGGCGCCGCGGGGATCGACCTCGATCGCAGGATCCTCGTCGTCCGCAAGCGCATCGAGCGCGAGCTCTCCGGGCCGATGCGCACATACTTCCCGTCACTGTCGGCGCGCACGCTCGTGTGGAAGGGCATGCTCACCACGCCCGAGCTCGGTGAGTTCTACCCCGATCTGTGGGACGAGCGCATCGAATCGGCGCTCGCGCTCGTGCACAGTCGTTTCTCCACCAACACCTTCCCGTCGTGGCCGCTCGCGCACCCGTACCGCTACATCGCCCACAACGGGGAGATCAACACCATCCAGGGCAACCGCAACTGGATGCGCACCCGCGAGTCGATGCTCGAGAGCAAGGCGATCCCGGGATTGGAGCGCGCCTTCCCGATCTGCGCGCCGGGGATGAGCGACTCTGCCTCGTTCGACGAGGTGCTCGAGTTGCTGCACCTCTCGGGTCGCTCTCTGGCGCACTCGCTGTTGATGATGATCCCCGAGGCCTGGGAGAACAACGAGCGCATGGATCCCCGCAAGCGCGCGTTCTACGAGTACCACGCCTCGTTGATGGAGCCCTGGGACGGCCCGGCCAACGTCGCGTTCACCGACGGCACCGTGATCGGTGCAGTGCTCGACCGCAACGGCCTGCGCCCCGGTCGCTGGTGGGTCACCTCGGACGGACTCGTGGTCCTGGCGAGCGAGTCGGGCGTGCTCGAGATCGACCCCGCGCGCGTCGTGCGCAAGGGGCGCCTGCAGCCCGGGCGGATGTTCCTCATCGACACCGAGCAGGGCCGCATCATCGACGACGAGGAGATCAAGTTGTCCCTCGCCGCCGAGCACCCGTACGCGGAGTGGCTCGAGAAGGGTCTCACGCGACTGGCCGACCTTCCCGCCCGCGAGCACGTCGTGCACAGCCACGACAGCGTCCTGCGCCGCCAGCAGATGTTCGGCTGGACCGAGGAGGAACTGAAGGTCATCATCGCCCCCACCGCGCGCGCCGGCGCCGAGCCGATCGGCTCGATGGGCACCGACACCCCGATCGCGGTCCTGTCGGAGCGTCCGCGCCTGCTCTTCGACTACTTCCAGCAGCTCTTCGCCCAGGTCACAAACCCGCCGCTCGATGCGATCCGCGAGGAGGTCGTGACCTCGGTGGGCACCTCGGTCGGACCCGAGGCGAACCTGCTCGCCCCGGGACCGGACTCGTGCCGCCAACTCGTGCTGCCGTTCCCGATCATCGACAACGACGATCTCGCCCGCATCATCCACATCGACGACGACGGCACGCACCCCCACCTCGCATCGGTCGTCGTGGGCGGGCTCTTCCGCGTCGCCGGCGGCGGCGGGGGACTTCGCGAGGCGCTCGACCGCGTGCGAGCCGAGGTGAGCGAGGCGATCGACGCGGGTGCGCGCATCATCGTGCTCTCGGACCGCAACTCCGACGAGGTGTGGGCCCCGGTGCCCTCGCTCCTGCTGACGGCGGCGGTCCACCACCATCTCATCCGCGAGAAGCGGCGCACCAAGGTGGGCCTCGTCGTCGAGTGCGGCGACGCACGCGAGGTGCACCACATGGCGCTGCTCATCGGATTCGGAGCCGGCGCGATCAACCCGTACCTGGCGTTCGAGTCGATCGAGGACATGATCACCGCCGACGAGGGCCGAGGCTTGCATCAGATGGGCGGCATCGACCCGGTCAAGGCGGTGAAGAGCTACATCAAGGCCTCCGGAAAAGGGGTGCTGAAGGTGATGTCCAAGATGGGGGTCTCGACGGTGGCCTCCTACACCGGCGCGCAGATCTTCGAGGCGATCGGCCTCGCCGACGAGGTCGTCGATGAGTTCTTCACGGGCACCGTGTCGCGGCTCGGGGGCATCGGCCTCGACGAGATCGCCCGCGAGGTGGCGATGCGCCATGCCACCGCGCACCCGAAGCGCCCCGATCTCAGGGCGCACCGAAAACTCGAGCTGGGCGGTGAGTACCAGTGGCGTCGCGAGGGCGAACTGCACCTGTTCAATCCCGAGACCGTCTACCGGCTCCAGCACGCCACCCGCGCGGGTCGCTACGACTTGTTCAAGGAGTACACGGCGGCCGTCGACGACCAGTCGCGCACGCTCGCCACGTTGCGCGGTCTGTTCGAGTTGCGGGCGGGGGCGCGCCCACCGGTCCCGATCGAGGAGGTCGAGCCGGTCTCGGAGATCGTCAAGAGGTTCTCGACCGGTGCGATGAGCTACGGATCGATCTCTGCCGAGGCGCACGAGACGCTCGCGATCGCGATGAACCGCATCGGGGGGAAGTCGAACACGGGCGAGGGCGGCGAGGACCCGGAGCGGTACGTGCCGCTGCCCAACGGGGACTCGAGGCGCTCGGCGATCAAGCAGGTCGCCTCGGGTCGCTTCGGCGTGACCAGTGAGTACCTCGTGAACGCCGACGATCTCCAGATCAAGATGGCCCAGGGGGCCAAGCCCGGCGAGGGTGGTCAACTGCCGGGTCACAAGGTGTACCCATGGATCGCCAAGACGCGGCTGTCCACGCCGGGGGTCGGGCTGATCAGTCCGCCCCCGCACCACGACATCTACTCGATCGAGGATCTCAAGCAGTTGATCCACGACCTCAAGAACTCGAATCCGGCCGCGCGCGTGCACGTCAAGCTCGTGGCGGAGGTCGGTGTGGGCACGGTCGCGGCCGGAGTCAGCAAGGCCAAGGCCGATGTGGTGCTCATCTCGGGCCATGACGGCGGCACCGGCGCCTCGCCGCTCACCTCGCTCAAGCACGCGGGTGCCCCGTGGGAACTCGGCCTCGCCGAGACCCAGCAGACACTCATGTTGAACGGCCTGCGCGACCGCATCGTGGTGCAGGCAGATGGGCAGATGAAGACCGGACGCGATGTCGTCGTGGCCGCACTCCTCGGTGCCGAGGAATTCGGGTTCGCGACCGCACCGCTCGTGGTGAGCGGGTGCATCATGATGCGCGTCTGTCACCTCGACACCTGCCCGGTGGGGATCGCCACGCAGAACCCGACGCTGCGCGCGCGATTCTCGGGCAAGGCCGAGTTCGTGGTGAACTTCTTCGAGTACGTCGCCGAGGAGGTGCGCGAGATCCTCGCGTCTCTCGGGTTCCGCTCGCTCGCCGAGGCGGTCGGTCGTGTGGAGATGATCGATGCCCGCGCCGCGGTGGACCATTGGAAGGCGAAGGGACTCGACATCGCCCCGATCCTGGAGCCCGCACAAAACCCGTATTCCCAGACGCCCCACGCCTCCAAGCCCCAGGACCACGGCCTCGATGAGGCCCTCGATGCCGAGTTGATCGCCCGGTGCCGCACCGCGATCGAGAACCGCGAGCCGGTGGTGCTCGACATGCCGATCCGCAACGTGAACCGCACGGTCGGCACGATGCTCGGCAACCTCGTGACGCGCACGTGGGGTGGGCAGGGTCTGCCCGACGGCACGATCTCGATCCGCTTCACCGGCTCGGCCGGCCAGAGTTTCGGGGCCTTCGTGCCCCGCGGCATCGAGTTGCGTCTCGTCGGCGACTCGAACGATTACCTCGGCAAGGGTCTCTCGGGTGGGCGCCTCGTGGTGCACCCGCACCCCGATGCCCCGTTCGTGGCGGAGGACAACGTGATCGCGGGCAACGTGATCGGCTACGGCGCCACCGATGGTGAGATCTTCATCCGCGGCACGGTCGGGGAGCGCTTCTGCGTGCGCAACTCCGGGGCGACCGCGGTGGTGGAGGGCGTGGGTGACCACGGGTGCGAGTACATGACCGGCGGGCGCGTCGTCGTCCTCGGTGACACCGGGCGCAACTTCGCGGCCGGTATGTCGGGGGGCATCGCCTTCGTGTGGGACCCGGATGGTCGCCTGCCATCGAACATGAACTACGAGATGGTCGACATCGAGCCAGTGGGCGACGACGAGGAATGGCTGCGCGCCACCGTCGAGCGCCACGGGGCACTGACCGGCTCGGCGGTCGCGGCACGGATCCTCGGTGCGTGGTCCATCGAGGTGTCCTCGTTCCGCAAGGTGATGCCGCGCGACTACAAGCGCGTGCTCGAGGTGATGGCCGAGGCGCGCGCGGCGGGCCTCACCGAGGACGAGGCAGTCGAGCGAGTGATGGAGGCCGCCCGTGGGTGAGACGACGGGCTTCATGAAATGGGGACGCAGCGGTCCCAAGCGCCGTCCCGTCGAGTTGCGCCTGCGTGACTGGCGCGAGGTGTACGAGCCCTTCGACCGGGAGGAATTGCGCCACCAGGCAGGGCGATGCATGGACTGTGGCATCCCGTTCTGCAACAACGGTTGCCCGCTCGGAAACCTGATCCCGGACTGGAACGACTTGGTGTATCGCGAGCATTGGCACGATGCGATCGAGCGTTTGCACGCCACGAACAACTTCCCTGAATTCACCGGTCGGCTCTGTCCCGCGCCCTGCGAGTCGGCGTGCGTGCTCGGCATCAACCAGGACCCGGTGGCGATCAAGCAGGTCGAGGTCGAGATCATCGATCGTGCCTTCGCCGAGGGCTGGGTGGTGCCCCAGCCTCCGTCCATCTCCACGGGCAAGCGCGTCGCGGTGATCGGGAGCGGTCCCGCGGGGCTGGCGGTGGCCCAGCAGCTCACCCGCGCCGGCCACGAGGTGGTGGTGCTCGAGCGCGCCGACCGGATCGGCGGTCTGCTCCGCTACGGCATTCCCGAGTTCAAGATGGAGAAGCACCATCTCGACCGGAGGCTCGAGCAGATGCGCGCGGAGGGCACGGAGTTCCGCAGCGGTGCCGATGTCGGCGGCGCGATCGACATCGAGGTGCTGCGTGCGTCCCACGACGCGCTCGTGCTGGCCTGCGGCGCCACCGCGTGGCGGAACCTGCCGGTGCCGGGGCACGAACTGGCCGGAATCCACCAGGCCATGGAGTACCTCCCGATGTCGAACAAGGTCCAGGAGGGCGACGCGGCATCGGCGCCGATCGACGCCCACGGAAAGGCCGTCGTGATCATCGGTGGCGGTGACACCGGTGCGGACTGTCTCGGCACAGCGCTGCGCCAGGGGGCCCGCAAGGTCGTGCAACTCGAGATCATGCCCCGCCCGCCCGAGGAGCGCGCCAACGCCAACCCGTGGCCGCAGTATTCGATGGTCTACCGCGTCTCGTCGGCGCACGAGGAGGGTGGTGAGCGCGTCTACAGCGTGAACACCGAGCGCTTCGTCGACGACGGTGCGGGCAACGTGCGCGCGCTGCTCGTGCACGAGGTCGAGATGCGCGACGGTCGGTTCGTCAAGGTCGAGGGAACCGATCAGGAGATCGAGGCCGATTTGGTCCTGCTCGCGCTCGGTTTCGTCGGACCGGAGAAGGGTTCGTGGCTCGAGCAGATGGGGGTCGCCTTCGACGAACGGGGCAACGTTGCCCGCGACGCCGACTACATGTCGAACATCCCGGGTGTGTTCGTGGCCGGTGACATGGGCAGGGGACAGAGCCTCATCGTGTGGGCGATCGCCGAGGGCCGCGCGTGCGCGGCCGGTGTCGATCGTCATCTGATGGGCGAGACCGCGTTGCCCGCACCGATTCCACCCACCGCGCGACCGCTGGTCTGAGCCTCCTCGTCCCCCGGGCATCCGACGCGGGCGCCACTATCGGGGGTGCCGAGCGATCTACGCTTGGCTTCCGTGCACCGCGTCTCCCGTCGAGCGTCCCGCGTCGCCACCGTCGTGGTGTCGGGGCTGCTCGTGGTCTCCTGCGGCAACGACACCCTCGGGGTGGCCACGACGGTGGTCAATGTGACGCCGACCAACTTCGCGACGATCCCACCGGTGGCCACCACCCTGCCCGGTCCCGCGACCACCCTTCCCCCGAACGCGGTGGGCCAGGAGACCATGTACGTGGTCAAGGCCGGCGACTCCCCGCTCGCGGTGGCCAACAAGTTCAACATCTCGCTGACGACACTGCTCGCCTACAACGGCTGGGTGAGCCCCGCACAGTTCCCCTACCCGGGCTCCGAGATCAGGATCCCGGCCCAGGCGGTGGTGAACCCCGATCCGGTGGATCCCGCGACCGGGGTCACCCAGCCGCCCACCGCTCCGGCGGGCCCCGGGTGCGGCACGAGGCCCGCCGGCACCTACACCATCCAGCGTGGCGACTCGTTCTATGCGATCAAGGAGAAGTTCTGCGTGTCGATCGCGGCGCTGTTGTCGGCGAACAACTGGGCCGACACGAGCCAGTTGCTCCTGCCGGGTGCGGTCATGAACATCCCGCCCGCGGGCACCTGATCAGCGGACGGTGTTGCGCTTGCGCCGTCGGTGCCGCTCGAGGGCGAGGGACACGAGTTCGTCGATGAGGTCTGGGTAGTCCAGCCCGGTCGCACGCCACATCCGCGGGTACATCGAGATCGGAGTGAAGCCCGGGATCGTGTTCACCTCGTTGCAGAGGAACCCGCGTCCGGCCTCCTCCCAGAAGAAGTCGACGCGGGCCATTCCCTCGCAGTGCAGCGCCTCGTAGGCGGCGATCGCCAGTTCCCTGACGCGTGCAGTGGCGTGCGGGGCAAGATCGGCCGGGGTCGACAACGACGCGCCGTCGTCGAGGTACTTGTCCTCGTAGTCATAGAACTCGTGCCCGGGCACGATCTCGCCGGGTAGCGAGGCGCGGGGCTCACGGTTGCCGATCACGGCGACCTCGATCTCGCGGCCGACGACGGCCTCCTCGAACACGATCCACTCGTCGTAGGAGCTCGCCTCGCGCGCGGCGATCTCGAGCGCACCGGCGTCTGCGACCTTGACGACCCCGACCGAGGACCCCATGTTCGCGGGCTTGACGAAGAGCGGATACCCGAGGTCGTCGGCGATCGCGGCCAGCGAGTCCGCAGTGAGCCGGTCCTCGCGCAGCACCGCGTGGCGCACCTGGGGGATGCCGGCGGTGGCGAGCACGCGCTTTGCGACCGCCTTGTCCATCGCCAGGGCGCTCGCCAGAACCCCGCTTCCCACGTACGCAAGATCGAGGATCTCGCACACGCCCTGGAGCGTGCCGTCCTCGCCGAGCGGACCGTGCACGAGGGGCACGACCACCGGAGCGGTGTGTGCCGCGAGATCAGCCGGTGATGCCGGGGTCCCGGTCGGCTCCAGCCGGTCCACGCGCATCCCCGGTTCCGGCACCGAGACCCGGTGCCATGAGCCGGCCCGGTCGATGCCGTAGGCCACGACGTCATTGCGCGAGCGGTCGACGGCGGCGATCACGTGCGCCGCGGTCACGCAACTCACATCGTGCTCCGCCGAGCGGCCACCGAACACCACGACCAGCGTGGTCCCCGCCGACGCCCCTGCCATTGGGGAAACGGTACTCGCCGCTAGGGTCGCGCCATGCGCATCGACGCCGCCAGCGCTGCGCGCATCGTGTCGGGAACGCTCGTCGGTGGTGACGGCGGGGTGGTCGCCGACGGCATCTGGTTCGACACCAGGTCCCTCACCGCGGGTCGGGCGTTCGTTGCCATCCGGGCCGAACGCGACGGTCACGACCACCTCGGTGACGCGCTCGCCGCCGGTGCGCCGTTCGCCCTCGTCGAGCGCGGTCGAGCGCATCCGCACCTGCCGTGCGTGGAGGTCGACGACACGCTCGCAGCCCTCGCCGCGCTCGGCGGACACTGTCGCGACCGACTCTCACGGTCCTGCGGCAACCGGATCGTGGGGATCACCGGATCGGCGGGCAAGACCTCCACGAAGCAGTTGATCGGCGCGGTCCTCTCCGCGGGCTTTCCCGGTGCGGTGGCCGCGACCGCCTCGTTGAACAACGACATCGGGGTCCCGGTCACGCTCGTGTGCGCACCCGAGACGACGCCAGCGATCGTTGTCGAGCTGGGCATGCGTGGACTGGGCGAGATCACCCGACTGTGCGCGATCGCGCGTCCGATGATCGGGGTCGTCACGAACGTGGGCGATGCGCACTCTGCGCGCGTCGGTGGTCGGGACGGGGTCGCGCGCGCCAAGACCGAGCTCGCCCAGTCGCTCCCCGCCGATGGAACCGCGATCCTGAATGCCGACGACCCGCGGGTGTCGGCCATGGGCGGCGCGACTCGCGCAGCGGTGGTCACCTACGGGAGCGCAGTCTCGGCGGGGGTCCGCTTCGCGATCGAGTCCCGCGACACGATCGGTCGTGCCACGGCACGGTTCACCCATGAGGGCTCGTCGGCGACCGGGCTCGTGCCCCTCGTCGGGGATCACATGGTCGCCAACGCCGCAGCCGCAGTGGCGGTGGGGCTCGTGTGCGGGCTGAAGCTGGGTGACGCGGTCGGGGCCCTCGCCACGGCCGAGGGAGTCGGGGGTCGCGGGTCGTGGTCCACCACGGGTCAGGTGCGGATCCTCGACGATTCCTACAACGCGAATTCGGGCTCGATGTCGGCGGCGCTGTCGGCGCTCGCGGGATCGGGGACGGGGAAGTTGTTCGCGGTGTTCGGCGAGATGGCCGAGATCGACGAGTCGGAGCGCGCGCATCGTGCGGTGGCCGAGCGTGCCACCGGGCTCGGCGTCACGGTGCTTGCCCACGCCACGACCCTGTACGGGGTGCCGGCCATGTCGCTCGAGGAGATCGTCGCGGTGATCCGCGCCGCGGGGCCCTGCAGCGTGCTCGTGAAGGGGTCGCGTTCGGCCCGCACCGAAAGGGTCGTCGCAGCGCTGATGGGGTCGTGAGCCCGGGCCGGGTTCAGGACCGCGTCGGTGTCTGCGAGTCGACGGCGGCTATGTCGCACCACCAGGCGAGGAACAACGACCACGCCGCGGCGAGGTAGAGGACCGGGCGCGATCCGATCGCATCCATCACGGGTCCGAAGATCACGTTGCCGAGCGGGATCGTGCCCCCGAAGGCCATGAACCACAGCGACAGCACGCGCGCGCGAATCTCGATCTCGAGGCGGCTCTGGAGCACGGTCATGAGCGATGTCGTGGTCGAGAAGTACGCGACGCCGAGCAGGAAACCGCTGGCGAAGGCGAGCGGAACGGTCGGTGACGAAGCGAAGGCGCACATTGCGACCGCGAACGCGGCGAACCCCATGCGGGTGGTGCGCCCCTTGTCGAGGCCCGCGAGCACGGTGCCGATCGACAAAGCACCGAACATCGCGCCCAGCCCCCAGGTCGCATACAGCCACTTGTAGAGGCCGGTGCGGGGCTCGATTCCGAAGGTGAGGTCGGCGACGGCGGGGAAGAGGCCGACATAGGGGAGGCTGAGCAACGAGAACGTGAACATCGTGAGGAGGATCCGGCCGACCACGGGTCGGTCGCGCGCGACGCGCAACCCCATGGTCAGGGACCTCCAGCCCGACTCCGGGGTGCGACCCGAGGGCGGCAGGTTCACGCGCACGACCGCCGACATCACGATCAGGTAGGTGGCCGCGTTGATGAAGAAGATGTGCGGGGTGTCGAGGCCGAGGTTCATCAGGAGCGCCGCCAGGATCGGTCCCATCACACGCGAGCCGTTCACCGACGTCGACGACAGGCTGATCGAGCCGCCGAGATCCTCGGGGCGCACCAGACTCGGGAGCACCGCCGAGAACGCGGGGGCATTCAGCGAGTTTCCCACGCCCACGACCAGCTGGGCGAGAAAGAGCGCCACGATCGGTCCGTCGAGCGACGAGATCACCCCGAGCAGGATCGAGCCGAGCATCTGGATGCACTGGGCGGTGACGAGCCACTTGCGTCGCTCGAACCTGTCGGCCATCACGCCGGCCGGGATCGAGAGCAGCAGCAGCGGGCCGAGCTGGGCGAAGGAGAAGACTGCGACCTGGGCCGCGCTCCCGGTGCGCGAATAGACATAGGCCGGCAGAACGACCTGCTGCATCCACACGCCCACGCTCGAGGCGAAGCTCGAGGTCCACATCACCCGGAAATCCCGGTGCGTCAATGCTGCCCTGACGGTCCCGGGTCGGGGCGGGTTCTTGCGGCGCGGTCCGTCGGTCTCTGTCATACGGGGGCGCCTCGACGCTAACCGAGTCGCACCGCGGCGGCGGTGACGGATCCGCGGTCGGCTCGCTGGCGCGGGCGACAATGGGTCCATGGACTCGCGCGACACGACGACGGCATCGGCACCCGCACGGGGCCCGCTGCCCGACGGCATCTCTCGTGACCCCGACGGATCGTGCCGCACGCGCCACGGCACATTCGCCCAGTGCCCCCTGTGCGGAAGCGCGCTCGTGCCCGAGCATGCCCACTTCAAGTGCTTCGGGTGCGGCTGGCGCGACAGTTGCTGCGACTGACGATCACCGGCCGGTGACGGTCACGTCGCCGGGGTGAACCTGAGGGGAAGGCGCGAGGGGCCGAAGATCCCGACCGCAAGTGGCTTGTAGACGGCGTCACCGTCGGGAGCCAGGTTCGGCATCGACTGGGAGAGCACGATGAGCGCCTCCTGCAATTCGGCGCGCGCGAGCGATGCGCCGAGGCAGTAGTGGATCCCCGATCCGAAGGACAAGTGGGGCTGACCGACGCCCTCGCGGGTGATGTCGAATCTGGAGGGGTCGGGGAACACCGACTCGTCGTGGTTCGCCGTCCCCATCGAGGTGGACATGAGGGTGCCCTTCGGGAACAGCACGCCCTCGTGCTCGATGTCCTCGGATGCGAAACGGATCGTTCCGGCCACGGCCCCGTGGAAGCGCATCATCTCTTCGACAGCACGCGGTGCGAGCGAGGGATCCCCGCGCAGGATGTTCCACTGGTCGGGGTTCGCGGCGAAGAGGGCGAGTGCGAGTCCCAGTTGATTGCGGGTGGTGTCGGTGCCACCGACGATGACGGCCTCGACCATCATCGTCAGTTCGTCGGTGGTGAGCCGGTCGCCGGCCTCCTCGGCCGCGATGAGGTCGGTGATGAGGTCGTCGGCCGGCTTGCGCCGACGCTCCGCGATGAGGTTCTTGGTGTAGGCGTCGAGCTCCTCACTGGCCGCCACGATGAGATCGACCTCCTCGGCGAGATTTCCACCGAAGATGCGCAGCACGTCGGTGGCGAGGCGACTGAAGAGTTGCCAGTCCTCCTTGGGCGCGCCGAGGAGTTCGCAGATGATCGGGATCGGATAGGGCTCGCAGATGTCGGCCACGGCCTCGGTGTGCCCCGAGGCGAGCACCGGAGCGACGAGACCCGCGACCACCTCCCGCATGAACGGACGCAGGCGGTCGGCGCTGCGGGGCGAGAAGGCCGGGGCGACGAGTCTCCGGAGGCGCACGTGCACGTCTCCCTCTGCGTTCAGGATGTTCACACGGCGCCGCGCGCTCAGCTTCTCATCCTCAACACCGGCGATCTGTGCCGCCATGCCCGTCGCCGAGTGCCAGCGCTTGTCGCGCAGGATCGAGACCACCGAGTCGTAGGTGAGCACGGTGTAGCCGATCTCGGTCCTCGCGAGTCCGGACTCCCTGGCGACCGTGCGCATGTGGGCCTGGCGAACCTCGCGGGATTGCTCCCCGAAGAACGGGATCAGCGGCAGGTCGAGTGACTCGACGGGGGTTGCCATGGACCAGAACCTACGGCCTGGCCAAGTGGAACGCCCGATCGGGAGTGCGAGGGCCGGTTGTCTCTATCCGGCGAGGGCCGGTTGTCTCTATCCGGCGAGGGCCGGTTGTCTCTATCCGGCGAGGGCCGTGGTGACCTCGACGAGGGGCTTGCCGAGTGCCTCGGCCACCGCGGAGTGCGTCACCACGCCCGACACCGTGTTGACTCCGTGCGCAAGTGTCGGGTTGTGCGCGACGGCGTCCCGCACGCCGCGAGCGGCCACCTCGATCAGGTGGGGCAGGGTCGCATTCGTGAGCGCGTAGGTGCTGGTGTTGGGCACGGCGCCCGGCATGTTGCCGACTGCGTAGTGCACCACGCCGCTCTCGACATAGACGGGGTCGTCGTGCGTCGTCTCGCGTGTCGTCTCCACACAACCGCCCTGGTCGACGGCCACGTCGACGATCACGGCTCCCTTCTTCATGCTCGCGACCATCTCCCGGCTCACGACCACGGGCGCACGATCACCCGCAACGAGGACTGCCCCGATCACGAGATCTGCCTCTGCGACGCTGCGTTCGACGGCGCCACGATTCGAGGCGAGCGTCATGATCCGTCCGCGGTGGATCTGGTCCACGTATCGGAGGCGGTCGAGGTTCTTGTCGAGGAGCACCACCTCGGCCTCCATTCCGGCCGCGATCCACGCGGCGTTCCATCCGACGTTCCCAGCCCCGAGGACCACGACCCGTGCCGGTCGAACGCCGGGCGCGCCACCCATCAGCACGCCGCGTCCGCCCTGGGGTCGCTCGAGGAATCGTGCCCCCATCTGGGGTGCGAGGCGCCCTGCGACCTCGCTCATCGGAGCGAGCAGCGGCAGGGATCCGTCACGTGCCTGCACCGTCTCGTAGGCGAGCGCGGTCGTGCCGGCGGCGAGGAGCGCATCGGCGACGGCGGGATAGGCGGCGAGGTGCAAGTACGTGAACAGCACGAGGTCGGGGCGAAGATGTGCGAACTCGCTCTCCTTGGGTTCCTTGACCTTGACCACCATGTCGCGCGCCCATGCCTCGGCGGCCGACGACACGATGTCGGCGCCGGCGGCGCGGTAGTCGTCGTCGGTGATGGAGGCCGCCTCGCCGGCCCCGGTCTCGATGAACACCTCGATCCCCAGACGCTCGAATTCGCGCACGCCGTCGGGGGTCATCGACACCCGGCCCTCGGCGGCCTTGATCTCCCTGGGCACCCCGACTGTGCGTATTCGTTCCACGTTCCCGTGTCTACCGTGCCGCCAGCCGGCTGGTGCGTCAGGGGTGCCCATCGCATCGGTGCGGCCGTTGTGGGAACCTATGGGGCATGAAGAACATCAGGAACTTCGTCAACTCCCGGAGCGTCGATGCCCGCGACGGGCGCACCACCGAGGTGATCGACCCGGCGACGGGCCGCACGTACGCCACGGCGGCGCTCAGTTCCGACGCCGATGTCGACGACGCGATGCGGGCCGCCGCGGCCGCATTCGGCGAGTGGAGCCAGACGACGCCATCGGAGAGATCGCGCGCGCTCTACAAGATCGCCGATGCTATTGAGGCGCGTGCCGACGAGGTGCTCGCTTGCGAGGTGCAGAACACGGGCAAGCCGACGGAGTTGACCCGCTCCGAGGAGATCCCCCCGATGGTCGACCAGATCAGGTTCTTCGCCGGTGCGGCGCGCATGCTCGAGGGCAAGGCGACCGCCGAGTACATGCGCAACATGACATCCATGATCAGGCGCGAGCCCGTGGGCGTGTGCGCCCAGGTCGCACCATGGAACTACCCGATGATGATGGCTGTGTGGAAGTTCGCGCCCGCGATCGCTGCCGGCAACACGGTGGTGCTCAAGCCCTCCGACACGACCCCGGCCTCCACGGTCCTGCTCGCCGAGATCGCCGCCGAGTTCCTCCCGGCGGGGGTGTTCAACGTGGTGTGCGGAGACCGCGACACCGGTCGCCGCATGGTCGCCCATGACATCCCCTCGATGGTGTCGGTGACCGGCTCGGTGCGCGCGGGCATGGAGGTCGCCGAGGCCGCGGCAAGAAGCGTGAAGCGCGTGCACCTCGAGCTCGGGGGCAAGGCACCGGTCATCGTGTTCGACGATGCCGACATAGAGGCCGCCGCCGCGGGGATCTCGGTGGCCGGGTTGTTCAACGCGGGCCAGGACTGCACGGCCGCCACGCGCGTGTTGTGCGGACCGCGCATCTACGGCGAGTTCGTCGCCGCTCTCGCCGAACAGGCATCCGGCGCGACCACCGGTGCGCCCTCGGCGGGGGAGAACACGTTCGGGCCGCTGAACAATGCGAACCAGTTGGCGCGCGTCGCGGGCTACCTGGACCGAACGCCGTCCCACGCGCGCGTGGTGACGGGGGGCTCGGCCCTCGGGGGTGAGGGGTTCTTCTACTCGCCGACCGTCGTGGCGGACCTGAAGCAGGACGACGAGATGATCCAGAACGAGATCTTCGGCCCGGTCATCACCGTGCAGCGATTCTCCGACGAGGACGAGGCCCTCCGGTGGGCCAACGGGGTCGAGTACGGGCTCGCCTCGTCGGTGTGGACCCGCGACTTCGGCAAGGCGATGCGGATGGCCAAGCACCTCGACTTCGGTTGCGTGTGGATCAACACCCACATTCCGATCGTTGCCGAGATGCCCCACGGCGGCTACAAGAAGTCGGGCTACGGCAAGGATCTGTCCGCGTACGCGCTCGACGACTACACGCGCATCAAGCACGTGATGGCGAACATCGACAGTTAGTCTCGCCCCGTCGGGGCGGATCGACCGGGAGGGCTTCTGGACGGCAACGAGAATCGGGCCGCGAGCGGCGAGGTCGTGCGTCTCGATCACGCGACGAAGCGCTACGGCGACTTCACCGCCGTGCACGAGGCCAACTTTGGGATCACCCACGGAGAGTTCTTCTCGCTGCTCGGCCCGTCGGGGTGCGGCAAGACCACGATCCTCAAGATGATCGCGGGATTCGAGCAACCCACCACCGGCCGGGTCCTGATCGGTGGCGACGACGTGTCGGCGGTGCCGCCGCACAAGCGCAACGTGAACACGGTGTTCCAGCAGTACGCGCTCTTTCCCCACATGTCGGTGGCCGACAACGTCGCCTTCGGGCCCCGCAACCACAAGATCCCCGAGTCCGAGGTGGCGACGCGAGTCGCCGAGATGCTCTCGGTGGTTCGCCTCGCCGATTTCGCCGTTCGGAGACCGGCGCAACTGTCGGGAGGGCAGCAGCAGCGCGTGGCGCTCGCCCGGGCGCTCGTGAACTACCCGAGCGCACTCCTCCTCGACGAGCCGCTCGCGGCCCTCGATCTCAAACTGCGCGAGGCGATGCAGATCGAGTTGAAGCGGATCCAGCGTGACGTCGGAATCGCCTTCGTCTTCGTCACGCACGACCAAGGGGAGGCCCTCACCATGAGCGACCGCATCGCGGTGATGAGCCAGGGTCGCGTCGAGCAGATCGGGAGCCCCACCGAGATCTACAGGCGTCCCGCCACCCTCTTCGTGGCGGGTTTCATTGGTTCAGCGAACCTCTTGCCCGGAACCGTCGCATCGTCTGACGCGGTGGAAGTTCGGGTGTCGCTCGCCGCGGGGGCGACGGTGACGGTGCCGGGGTCGCAGGTGGCAGCGGGGGCGGATGTCTCGGCGGGGGCGAAGGTGACGGTGATGGTGCGCCCCGAGCAGTTCGTCGCGTCGGCGAGCCCATCGCACGGTGACTCGATCAAGTCGAGCGTGACCGACGTGGTCTTCCAGGGCGCCTCGGTGCGGCTCGTCGCGCGCACCGGGGATGGTGCCGAGGTCGCAGCAGTCGTGGCGGGGGATGCCGATGTGTCGTTCCTGCGGCCCGGTGCCGGGGTGCACTTCGGCTGGCGAGCCGATGCGCCGTACGTGCTCAGCGGGTGGCCGGCTGTCGCCGGCGCGACGACCACCGACGTCGATCGTGTCGAGGCCGCACTCTGAGGGGGACCGCCCGTCGCGGAGGCGTGCTCGCGTGTCGGCCGATCGGACTATGGTGCTCATCATCGGCTTTCTGACAGGAGGGACGCTTCGATGCCCACACCCATGAATCGCAGGGAATTTCTGATCAGGTCCGGCCTGATGGGCGTGGGGGCGATGTCGATACCCGCGATCCTGTCCGCGTGTGGTGCCTCCGACACTGCTTCCGACACCACCGGCGGATCCCCCGGGAGGTCCTTGTATTTCGAGAACTGGCCCGCCTACATCGACGAGGAGACGGTGAAGCTCTTCATGGCCGCGACCGGCATCGAGATGAAGTACACCGAGGCCTACAACGACAACAACGAGTATTTCGCCAAGGTGCAGCCGCTGCTCGCCAAGGGAGACAAGGCCGACCCGGACCTGATTGCGCCCACCTTCTGGATGGCCTCGCGTTACGTGAAGCTCGGCTGGGCGCAGAAACTCCCGCTCGACAAGATCCCGAACGCGGCGAACCTGCGTCCAGATCTCAAGAACCCGGCATGGGACCCAAACGGTGAGTTCAGTCTCCCGTGGCAGACGGGGATCGCCGGCATCGCCTACAACACCAAGATCACCGGTCGCGAGATCAAGGGCATGGCGGACCTGTTCGCCCCGGAGTTCAAGGGCAAGATCGGCATGCTCACCGAGATGCGCGACACGATGGGCTTGATCCTGATGGGGGAGGGCAAGAACATCGAGACGATCTCGACCTTCGACGAGGCGGCCGTCGGGTTCGAGAAGCTGGAGAAGGCCAAGAGTGACGGCCAGATCCGTTCGTTCACCGGAAACGACTACATGGACGACCTCAACGCGGGGAACTTTGCGGCGTGCGTGGCGTGGTCCGGTGACGTCGTGCAGTTGTCGCGAGACAATCCCGACATCAAGTTCGTGATCCCAGAGGAGGGTGGCACGTCCTGGTACGACACGATGATCTGGCTCACGGGTTCGGAGAACTCCGACGCGGTCGCCCAGTGGATCAACTGGTGCTACGACCCGGTGAATGCCGCGCGCATCACCGCCTTCGTGGCCTACATGAGCCCGGTCGCCGGCGTGAAGGACGAACTCGTCAAGTTGGGCGGTGATGCCGCCGCGATCGCGGAGAGCCCGTTGTTGTTCCCCGACGAGGCGACGCTGTCGCGCCTGCAGACCTGGGGTCCGCTATCGGAGGATGAAGAGGCCAAGTTCGACGAGGCCTTCGCCAAGATCACCGGCGCCTAGGCGCGATTCGCGCGGGGAGGGGTTGGTTTGGGCGCACCTCCCGCTGTCACCCGCAAGCCCGACGCGGTCGGGCTCGGTGTGATGACCGGCCTCGGCGTCGGCATGGTCGCCCTGGGCGCGGGGTGGGTTTCGGGACCCTGGGCGGTCCTCGTCGCGGTGGCGATGCTCACGGTGCTGGTGTTGTTGGTGTGGGCAGGCGTGGGCGGCGGGCTCGAGGTGCGCCGCGCGATCGCCCCGTACGGCTTGCTGAAGCCGGGCATCCTCTGGCTCAGTCTGTTCTTCCTCGCCCCGCTCTGGACGATGGCGGTGATGTCACTGTCGTCGAAGAAGAGCCGGTTCGACTTCTTCCCCTCGTTCACGTGGGACTGGTCGAACTACTCGCGTGCCCTCACCGACTTCGCGCCACAATTCGGACGCAGCTTCCTCTATGCGGGGATCGCCACCGTGCTGACCATCTGCATCGGGTATCCGCTCGCGTATGCCGTCGCGTTCCGCGGTGGCAGGTTGCGCAACGTGCTGATGGGACTCATAGTGGTGCCGTTCTTCACGTCCTACCTCATCAGGACCTTGGCGTGGGGGAACCTGCTCGCCGATGCCGGTCCCGTGGTGGCTGCGCTCGAGGCGATCCGCTTGGACGGACCGTTGAATTGGCTCGGGATTATGGACAATGGTCGACTGCTCAACACACCCACGGCAGTCATCGGGGGTCTCACGTACAACTTCCTGCCGTTCATGGTGCTCCCTCTCTACGTGAGCCTCGAGAAGATCGACCCACGGTTGGTGGATGCGGCGCAGGATCTCTACTCATCGGCCGCGGGGGCGTTCCGCAAGGTGGTGCTGCCGTTGTCGCTGCCCGGGGTCTTCGCGGGCAGCCTGCTCGTGTTCATCCCCGCCGCCGGTGACTTCGTGAACGCCCAGTTCCTCGGGAACCCCGGCACCACGATGATCGGCAACTCGATCCAGGATCAGTTCCTCCGGCAGTTGAATTACCCGCTCGCGAGCGCGATGTCGTTCGTGTTGATGATCATCATCAGCGTCGCGGTGCTCCTCTATTCGCGGTACCTCGACACCGAGGATCTGGTGTGAGCAGGATTCCCGCATGAGCGCGGCCACGAGCACGCGCCAGCGTCTCGGTCGCCGGGCGGTCAACACCGTCGCGGGCCTCGGCCTGCTGTACGTGTTCCTGCCGATCATCGTGATCGTGGTGTTCTCGTTCAACGATCCGGTGGGAAAATTCAACATCGAGTGGCAGGGGTTCACGCTGAAGCACTGGGCCGATCCCTTCGCAGAGCCCGAGCTCACGAGGGCCCTGTGGGTGAGCCTGCGCATCGCAGCGGTGGCGACGGTGTGCGCGACAGTGCTCGGATCGTTGATCGCGGTCTCGCTGAGCCGCTACGACTTCCGCGGTCGCAACGGGGTCAACCTGTTCCTCGTGATTCCGCTCACGGCCCCCGAGATCGTGCTCGGTTCCTCGCTCGCGACCCTGTTCATAGACCGGGGAGTCGACTTTGGCTACACCACGGTGATCATCGCCCACATCGGGTTCCAGGTCTCCTTCGTTGCCGTCACGGTGCGCGCGCGGATCAGGGGCTTCGACTGGACCCTCGAACACGCCGCAATGGACCTCGGTGCCACCCCCATGCGCGCGTTCTGGAGCATCACATTCCCCCTGATCCTGCCCGGGATCGCGGCCGCCGCGCTGTTGTCGTTCGCGCTCTCGATCGACGACTTCATCATCACCTTCTTCAACGCGGGCTCCCTGCTGACGTTCCCCCTGCAGATCTTCGGGGCGTCGCGGGTGAAGATCCCGCCGCAGATCAACGTGCTCGCCACGATGCTGCTGATGGTCAGCGTGTCGCTGATGGCTCTCGGTGCCGCGTTCGGTGCGCGCAGGCGCAAGCGGCACGGAGTGGTCGCGGGATGAGTGCGCCCCGGGGCATCACGGTGCGCCCCGAGTCGTCGCCCGCGTGGGTGGCCGACGCGGTGGTCGCCGGCGGTGGGACGGTCTGCGAACCGGCCGAGGCGTCCGCGCTCGTGTGGACCGCGGCGCGCGACACCGAGGGGCTCGTGGCACTTCTCGCGGAGCATCCGCATTTCGATTGGGTGCAGGTGCCGTTCGCGGGCATCGAGAATTTCGTCTCGGTGCTCGATGACCGGCGCGTCTGGACATGCGGCAAGGGTGTCTATGCCGAGCCGGTTGCCGAGCACGCGCTCGCGCTCGCGCTCGCGGGGATGCGCCACGTGGCCGGGTACGCGCGGGAGCACTCGTGGTCCGGGCCCGCGGGCCGCAACCTGCTGGGTGCGCGGGTGACGATCCTGGGTGGCGGGGGAATCACAGAGTCGCTCCTGCGGTTGCTCGCGCCGTTTCGATGCCGCGTCACGGTGGTGCGGCGCACGGTGGGGCACCTGGGTGGTGCCGCCGAGGTGCTCGGCATGGAGGGTCTCGAGCACGCACTCGCGGGGGCGGACCTCGTCGTGCTTGCGCTCTCGCTGACGCCCGAAACCGAGGGGATCATCGGTCGCGCGGAACTCGGGTCGATGGAGCCGCACACCTGGATCGTGAACGTCGCGCGGGGCCGCCACATCGTGACCGAGGACCTCGTGTGGGCGCTCGAGAACGGTGTCATCGGTGGAGCGGCACTGGATGTGACCGATCCCGAACCCCTCCCGGCGGGGCATCGGTTGTGGAGTCTCCCGAATTGCATCATCTCCCCGCACGTCGGGAACACACCCGAGATGGCCGTGCCCCTGCTCTCAGAGCGGATCACCTCGAACGTCCGGCGGTACCTTGGCGGTCGGGAGTTGATCGGTTTGGTGGACGTACACAATGGCTACTGATCGCGACCCGTACCTCGTCCTCGGGGTCGCGCGCGACGCGAGCGAGTCCGAGATCCGTGACGCCTACCGGCGTCTGGCGAGGCGACTGCACCCAGACGTGGGTGGTGATGCGGGTCCGGCGGGTCCGACGATGGCCGAGGTCAATGCGGCATGGTCGACCCTGTCCGATCCCGCGCGGCGTCGCGCCCACGACGCGGCGCGTCAACGACCGTCGACGGACCACGGCACCCGGGTCGGTGATGGTGCCGGAGCCGGACCGGTGCTCGTCGAGCCGCTCGCACGACCGCGCATTCCCTGGCGCCTGATGCTCGGCATCGTCGTGCTCGGATCCGCCGCCGTGCTCACGGCGCACGCGAACACCCGCCCCGCACCTCCCGGGGCCCCGGACCAACTGATCCAGGCGGGCAGTTGTGTCGACATCGACGACATGTCGGCCGCTTTCGAGGTGCGATGCGACGGGCCGCACGAGGGCGTGGTGCGTCAACTGATCGCCTTCGACCGCTCGTGTCCGCAGGACACCTCCAGCCACCAGGACCGTCAGGGCATGGGTATCGCCTGCGTCGACCTGGTGGAGGTGCGAGCGGGAGACGAGTCGGGATAGCCTGAGGGTCCCGCGAGGGCGATTAGCTCAGTTGGAAGAGCGCCACGTTCACACCGTGGAGGTCATGGGATCGAGGCCCGTATCGCCCACCAGTGCCGATGTCGGTCGGTGGCGAGTGCGGACCAGTAGCGTTCGGCGTCGTGCGAAGACTGTGCGAGCGACCAGGGTGCGGGGCACCCGCCGAGGTCGCCTACGGGATCAACGCATCCAGCCTGCTCGTGTGGGTCGACAACCGGGCGATTCTCGAGCGCGAACTCGCCGGGCGTCTGTGCCGACGACATGCCGATGCGCTCGTGCCCCCGCGGGGCTGGACGCTCGACGACCGCCGCGAGCCGATCCCCAGGCTCTTCCGGGTCCCCGCGCAGGAGCCCGCACCGAGACCAAAGCCCCGTCGCGCCGCCACGAGAGCCGACCGTGGGGAAGTCGCCCCGGTGCTGGCGTTCCCCCCAGCCGTGGCGCCCCCCGCACCGGAGCCCGCGGCCGAGCTGGAGACTCCGGCGCCGACGCGCGAGTCGGCACCAGTGGCTCGGGGACCGGTGACACCCGCCGACGAATTCGTCGGCGTTGCGCGCGAACTCACCTACGAGTCCGACGCCGATGAGCCGGTCATCGACCCCGACGAGACCCGTGCGTTGCCGTGGTCTCCGAGGCTCGTGCGCACGGACTCTCCCGATGATCCCTCCGGGCCCGTGTTCGGCCGACTCCTCGGGCGCGCCTTCGGGGTGCGCGACCGCGAGCCCGACGAGCCCGGGTGATCTGATGAGGCGGAATGATCTGATCAGCCCGGATGGACGGTGCATCACGACCGCCGATACGTCGCGGTGGTCCCATGATGAGGTCTGACTCGTCGGTGGACCTGGCGGCCCCGGTCGCATCGATCGAGCCGCTCGTGTCGGATCTCGCCCGCTACCCGGAGTGGATGCCCCTCGTGGTCGAGGCGACGCCGGACGGTGAGGGTCTCTGGCGGGTCGAGTTGCGGGCGCGTGTGGGGTTGTTCGCGAGGTCCAAGAGGCTCCGCATGCGACGCACGGTCGCAGACGCGGGCCGGTGGGTCTTCGAGCGCGACGAGGACGACGGACGACACCATGCGGTGTGGCGCCTCGAGGCGCGCGTGGAACCGCTGACACGAGGTGCTGTCTCGGGACACACCGTGCCGGGACACACCAGGGTCACGATGGTGCTCGAGTACGGCGGGTCGTTGTGGACAGGTGGCATCCTCGACCGGGTCCTCGCGTCCCAGATCGATGCGGGCAAGGAGGGCCTCGCCAGGCTCGTGGGCCCGGGGTGAGCGATGCTCCCCGGGGTCGTGTCACCTCGCGAAGGCGGTGAACCTGCCGTTTCGCCGTCGCTCCAGCGTGAGATCGACACCGAAGCAGTCACTCAGGGACCTCGAGTCCATGACCGCGCCGATCGCACCTGCCGCGGTGATGCGTCCGGAGTTCATCAGCGCACAGTGGGTCGTTGTTCGGGGGATCTCCTCGACATGGTGGGTCACGAGCACCATCGGAAGGTCGGGGGATTCGGCGGCCAGTGACTCGACGGTGGCGATCAGCATCTCGCGACCACCAGCGTCGAGACGCGCGGTGGGCTCGTCCAGAACCACGAGTGAGGGCTCGTTCACCAGTGCGCGGGCGAGGAGCACGCGCTGCTGCTCGCCCGAGGAGAGGGAGCCAAACTCGCGACGCGCGAGGTGACCGATCCCGAGTCGCGCGAGGCTCCGCTCGGCCCGCGAGACATCGTCGGCGCCCCACGTGTGCCACCAGGTCTCCAGTGCGCCCTCGATCCCGGACATCACCGCACCGTGCACGTCGATGGTCGGTCTGAGGTCGGCCGCCAGCGAGGCCGAGACATGGGCGATCGCCCGCCGGGCTTGGCGCACATCGAAACGCCCGACTGGAGCGCCGGCGAACCTGATCTCACCCGAAGTCGGGTGCAGCCAGAGCGAGATCATCCGCACGAGGGACGTCTTGCCGCACCCGTTCGGGCCGAGCAGGACCCATCGCTCACCCGGTCCGATGGCGAGATCCACTCGGTCGACGATCCGCTGTCCGTCCCGCAGCAGGACGACACCCACTGCCTCGACCGTGGGTGGGCCCGATCCCGGCGTCTGGCTCGCGGTGTCGATCGTGCCAAAGTAATGCCATGGCGGGCGGCGAGCGGGAAGCACTCGCGGCGCCGCTCGCAGCGGTGATGGCCGGGGCGACCGGCGATGCGACGGTGACGGATCTGCGGAGACTCTCGGGGGGTGCCTCGCGCGAGACCTGGATGTTCGACTCGGGTCAGGGTCGGTTCGTGCTGCAGCGGGCCAGACCCGGTGCGCTCCGGGGCCTGGCGACCGAGACTGCCGTGCTGTGCGCCGCGGCGCGCGCGGGGGTGCCGGTGCCCGAGCTGATCGTGGACGGATCGGAGTCCGCCGCTCTCGAGCGACCGTTCATGGTGGTGCGCGCGGTGCCGGGCGAGACCATCGCGCGAAAGATCCTGCGCGACGAGGAGTACGCCGGCGCGCGCGGGACGCTGGCCACCCAGATGGCCCGTGCCGCCGCGCGGATCTCACGGATCGACCCCGCCGACGTGCCGGGTCTCGTCGCCGACGATCAGTTGGGGCAGTACCGCGCGGTGCTCGATGCCACCGGCGAGGCGCACCCGGTCTTCGAGGTGGCGTTCCGGTGGCTCGAGTCGCACCGGCCACCGATGTCGGCACCGAGGGTGGTGCACGGCGACTTCCGGCTCGGGAACATGATCGTGGACCGCGACGGACTCGCGGCGGTGCTCGACTGGGAACTGGCACACCTGGGAGATCCGCTCGAGGACCTCGGCTGGATGTGCGTGCGCGCGTGGCGTTTCGGGGGTGCGCGACCCGCCGCCGGACTCTCCGGCTACGACGAGATCCTCGAGGCCTGGACCGCAGAGTCGGGGACGACCGCCACGACCGCGGCGCTGCGGTGGTGGGAGGCGCTCGGGACGCTCAAGTGGGGGATCATGTGCATCATGCAGGCCCAGACGCACCTGAAGGGTGTCGTGCGCAGCCACGAGCTGGCCGCGATCGGCCGGCGGGTGTGCGAGAACGAGTACGACCTCGTGGTCCTGCTCGAGGAATTGATGGGGGGTTGATGACATGACCGAGCCGCACGATCGCCCGACGGTGGCCGAGCTCGTCGAGTCGGTCCGCGAGTGGATCGAGAACGACGTCATGGCCCAGGTCGAGGGACGCCTCCAGTTCCATGCGCGCGTCGCAGTGAACTCGCTCGACATCGTCCTGCGCGAGATCGATCTCGGCCCCGAACAGGCCGAGCGACACGCGCAGCGGCTGGCGCGGCTAGGCCACGCAGACGATGCCTCACTGGCGGGAGCGATCAGGGACGGCCGGTTCGACGGCGACCTCGGCGCGGTGCTGGCCGAGTTGCGCGGTGCCGTGGAGGACAAGGTGCGGGTTGCGAACCCGCGCCACCTGCGCCACTGAGGCCCGGACCACTCCGAGTCCCGACTGTGCGCCGGATCACACGGTGTCGGGGCGGCGGCGAAGGGGCGCGCTCACTGGCTGACCAGCCGCGAGTTGGCCGCACGCGGCGTCGATCTCGGTGCCGCGGTTCCGCCGGATCGTGGCGTTGACCCCGAGCGATTCGAGGCACGATCGGAATGCGGCCACGCGCCCGGGGGCCGAGCCCCTCGTTGGCCATCCGGGGGTGGGGTTCAGCGGGATCAGGTTCACGTGGGCGGCCGGTCGCAGTCGCACGCACAGGTCGGCCAGTTCGCGCGCGTCACGATCGGTGTCGTTGACCGAGTCGATCAGTGCCCATTCGAATGTGATCCGACGGTTCTTCACCGAGAGGTAGTCGCCGCAGGCGTCGAGGAGATCCTCGATGGGGTAGCGCACGTTGATCGGCACGAGGTCGTCGCGCAGGTCGTTGCGCGCCGCGTGCAGGGAGACCGCCAGGTTCACCGGGAGCGGTCGTTCGGCGAGTGAGCGGATGCCCGGGACGATCCCGACGGTGGAGATCGTGAGATGGCGCGCGGAGATCCCGATGTCGCCGTGGAGGCGCTCGACGGCGCCCCACGTCGCCTCGAGGTTGGCGAGCGGCTCACCCATTCCCATGAACACCACGTTGTCGATGCGGCGGTTCCTGCGGCGGGCCTCGCGTGCCGCGCGCACCACCTGCTCGACGATCTCGCCGACCGACAAGTGGCGCGTGAAGCCCGCCTGTCCCGTCGCACAGAACCCGCACCCCATGGCGCATCCGGCCTGGGTGCTCGCGCACACCGTCGCACGGTCGTCGTAGTACATGAGAACGGTCTCGATCGGGTGCCAGCCCTCCCGCAGGCGCCAGAGGAACTTGACCGTGTCGCCACCATCGGACACGCTCCGCCGCTCCTCGTGCAGCGACACCGGCAGGGCCTCGGCGATCCTGTCGCGGAGCGGCGCCGGCAGGGTGGTGATGTCGGCCGGCTCGGCGAACTGCTCATAGAGCCCGGACCACACCTGGTCGAGCCGGTAGCGCGGCTCGCCGTCGAGCAGTGTCGCCAGTCCCGCGCGGTCCGGGTCGAAGAGTCCGGTGCTCACGGATTGACGTCCCCGACGAAGGCGACCTCGGTGTGATGTGCGAAGAACCCGAGTCGCCGGTACATCGAGACGGCGAAGGTGTTGTCCTCGTCGACGTAGAGCATCGCGGTGGCCAGACCGCGCGACGCGAGATGGGCCAGACCCGCGCGCACGAGATCGGTGCCGAGGCCGCCGCCCGTGGCCGAGGGGTGCACTGCTATCACGTAGATCTCGCCCATCGGTCGACCCTTGTCGTCGACCGATCCGTTGTCGGAGTGGATCTTGGTCCAGCAAAAGCCCGACATCGCCCCGTCACGGCGGTTGACGAGGAATCCCGCCGGATCGAACCACGCCTCGCTAAACCGGGCACTCAGGACGCCCCGGTCCCAGCCGCCCTGTTCGGGGTGGTGGGCGAAGGCCGCATTGTTGAGGGCGAGCCACTCGTCGTCGTCGATGCCCGGCCGGAACGGCTCGACGGTCAGCGACGGCGCCGGACCCCCGAGCGGGAGGGGCACGCGCATCTGGAGAAGGCGTCGGCCCGGCGTGAATCCGGCGTCACGGGCAAGTGCCGCGTGGAGATTGGTGGGCTCGAACACCCACCAGTGCACGTGGCCGCCACCCTCCTCGGCGACGACTTCGAGGGCGGTCTCGATCAGGACCGGCGCGATCTCGTGGGAGTCGTACCGGTGATGCGGGTGCACGACGAGGTCGAGCGACCACGATGAGTTGCCGCGCGAGATCTGGCAGTAGGCGATCAGGTGGTCGTGGTGGTCCTCGTGCATGAGGATGCCGGCGAACCCGCGTCGCCCGCCCTCGCGCAGGTCGAGCCAGAGATGGTCCGAGAGCGGACGGGAGGCGTCGGCGTTCCATGCCGCGGTGAGAAGAGCCGAGACTTTCTCGATGCTGGTGGAGTCCATCTCACGCTTCACATCGAGTGCTCTCACGTCCGTCAGGGTACCTTCGGTGCGATGGGAAAGCCGAGGACGCCAGCGGGGCGAGCCAGAGAGGTCGCCGCGAGGCTCGCGGTGCTCTATCCCGAGGCCGTGTGCGAACTCACGCACTCGAACGCCTACGAACTGCTGGCCGCGACCATCCTGTCCGCGCAATGCACCGACGCACGGGTGAACATGGTGACGCCGTCGCTCTTCGCCCGCTTTCCCACCCCGCACGATCTCGCCGAGGCCGATGTCGCCGAGGTCGAGAGGATCGTGCGCTCGACGGGGTTCTACGCGAGCAAGGCGCGCAACCTGGTCGGCATGGCGCGCCGCGTGGTGGACCACTACGGCGGTGAGATCCCCGTCGAGCTCGAGGACCTCGTCACCCTGCCCGGAGTCGGGCGCAAGACGGGCAACGTGCTGCGCAGCGTCGTCCATGATCTCCCGGGTCTCGCGGTCGACACCCACGTCGGGCGTCTCTCCCGCCGTCTCGGGCTGACCGCGGAGGAGGACCCGGTGAAGGTGGAGAGGGAACTGAACGCGTTCCTGCCCCCGGCCGAGTGGGGGAGATTCGGTCTCCGGCTGATCCTGCATGGCCGTCGCGTCTGTGATGCCCGCAAGCCACGGTGCGCGGAGTGCGAGCTCGCCGACATCTGCCCGTCATCGCAGGTGGCGCCTCCCACGAAGAAGTCGGGCAAGTAGGGTCGAGCCGTGTCCGGTGCGAGTCCCGAGGTGGTGCGTGCCGAGTTGTCGGCGGCCGCCGAGGGTGTGGAGCGCTACAGGGTTCGTGTCGCGGAGCTCGTCGTCAAGTTCGGTGCGGACGGGGACGACGGGGAGCTCGTGTCGGCGATGTGGGAAGCCGAGCGCGGTCTGCGCGCCGCGCAGCGACTGCTCGCACGCGCCGAGAAACTCGCACGCTGAGCCCGGTTGCACTGGCTAGGTTCATCGTTGATGACCGGACCATCGCCCCGCGACGACATCCGCGCGATGTCGGGCTACCACTCACCCCAGGTCGAGGTCGCTGTTCGCCTGAACACCAACGAGTCACCGTTCCCCCCGCCGACCGCGTGGGTGGAGGAGCTCGCCGCGGTCGCGGGCCGGACCGCATGGAACCGTTATCCGGATCGCGAGGCGACCGGTCTGCGCGCCGTCATCGCGAGCCGCCACGGCGTGGAGCCGGGGAACATATTCGTCGCGAACGGCTCGAACGAGGTCCTCCAGACGATCATGCTGGCCTACGGCGGTGCCGGCCGCACCGTGGCGACCTTCGAGCCGACCTATCAGATGTACGCACAGATCGCCCGCGTCACCGGGGCGACGGTGGTCAGTGGTGAGCGCCGCGACGACCACACTCTCGACGCGCGCGAGGTGCGCCGCGTGGTGTCGGAGCATTCACCGTCCATCACGATGCTCTGCAACCCGAACAACCCGACCGGCACCGTGGAGCCGCGCGCGAATCTCGAGGCGCTCCTCGGCGCGACCGATGCCCTCGTTGTCGTCGACGAGGCCTACGCCGAGTTCTCCGAGTGGTCGGCGGTGCCGATGGTGAACCAGCACCCCAACCTCGTGGTCACCCGCACGTTCTCCAAGACCCTCTCGCTCGCCGCGCTCCGTGTGGGGTACGCGATCGCGCCCGCCGCGGTCGTCGAGGCCCTCTCGGTCGCGGTCCTGCCGTACCACCTCGATGCGTTCAAGCAGGCCGCGACAATGGCCGCCCTCGGCCACGTCGCCGAGATGAACGAGCGCGTCGCGGTGATCTGCTCCGAGAGGCGTCGCATCGAGGAGGGTCTCGGGGCGCTCGGCCTCGAGGTGTTCCCGTCGGGGGCGAATTTCGTGCTGTTCCGCACCGATGATGCTCCGGCGGTGTGGAACGGACTGCTCGCCGAGGGTGTGCTCGTGCGCGACTGCTCGGGTTGGGATCGTCTCGCCGGGTGCCTGCGGGTCACGGTGGGCAGTGGCGAGGAGAACGGAATCTTTCTCGGGGCGCTCGGCAGGGTTCTCGCCGGGGCGCGCGGCTGAGGCCGCGCGAATTGGCGCGCCGAAGCACCCCGCGAACGGCGAGACTGTGCCCATGCCCCGCACCGCGACCGTGACCCGCAACACCAAGGAGACCTCGATCCAGGTTCGTCTCGACCTCGATGGATCGGGTTCGTCCGACATCTCCACCGGCATCCCGTTCTACGACCACATGCTCGAGCAGTTGGCGCGCCACGGTGGATTCGATCTGGGGATCGCCGCGACCGGTGATCTGCACATCGACACCCACCACACCGTCGAGGACGTGGCGCTCGCGGTGGGCGAGGCCCTGCGCACCGCGCTCGGGGACAAGGCCGGGGTGCGGCGGTTCGCGAGCGGTCTGTATCCACTCGATGAGGCTCTCGTGGAGGTGGCACTCGATCTCTCCGGTCGGTCCCATGTGGAGTGGAATGTGCCGCTGCCCGAGTGCCTCCCCCTCGGCAACCCGCCCTTCGATCCCTCCCTCGCCGAGCATGCGGTGTCCTCGCTCGCCACGAGCGCACAGATCACGCTGCACGTGAACCTCAAGGCGGGCCGGAACGTTCACCACATCATCGAGGCCACCTTCAAGGGACTCGCGCGCTGCCTCCGCGACGCGATCCGGGTCGAGTCGACCGGGGTGCCCTCCACGAAGGGGACCCTGTGAGGTGCCGCGCGTGCGCCCCGGGTGCGCGTTGAGTCCGACGCCACGATGAGTCCGGTGCCGCGCATCGCCGTCGTCGACTACGGCATCGGCAACCTGCGCTCGGCCCAGAAGGCGCTGGAGAGGTGTGGGGCCGCGGCGTCACTGACCTCCGACTCAGCCACGATCTCTGCGGCCGACGCGGTGGTGCTGCCCGGTGTCGGCGCGTTCGGCGCCTGCATGGAGTCGCTGCGTGCCGCCGACCTCGAGGATCCCGTGCGCGATGCGGCCACCGGCGGGGTCCCCTTCCTCGGCATCTGCGTCGGGATGCAGATGTTGTTCTCCACGAGCGACGAGAGTCCCGGAGTGCCCGGGCTCGGCATCATCGCCGGCAATGTCGGGTGGCTTCCCGAGTCGCTGCCGCGGCCGCAGATGCAATGGAACCGCCTCCGACCCACCGGGGACGACCCGATGTTCGCCGGGCTCGGGCCCGAGCCGTGGATGTACTTCGTGCACTCGCTCCACGGCGTCCCTGCGGATCCGGTGGTCGTGGCCGCCACCGTCGACTACGGCGCGTCGGTGAACGCGGCGTTCCGCTCGGGCCCGATCTTTGCGGTGCAGTTCCATCCCGAGAAGTCGGGCGCGTCGGGTCTTGCGCTCCTGGCGAACTTCGTCAGCGTGGCGGCGCGCGCGTGAGGCTGTATCCCGCGATCGATCTCCTCGACGGTGCGGTCGTGCGTCTGCGCCAGGGTGACTACGGCGCGGTCACGACCTATGGGGACGATCCTGTGTCCGTTGCCGAGTCGTTCGCGGCGGCCGGGGCCGAGTGGGTCCACCTCGTCGACCTCGACGCGGCGCGAACGGGTGCCCCGACCAACCGGGCAACCATCGCGCGCGTCGCGCGGCACCTCTCGGGTGCGGCACGGGTGCAATGCGGGGGCGGCGTGCGCAGCGCCGCCGACGCCGACGAGCTCGCCCGGGCCGGGGTGGCGCGGGTGGTGATGGGGTCGGCCGCCGTGCGCGACCCGGGGCTCGTCTCGGTGGTCGCCGACATCGTCGCGGTCGCGGTGGGTCTCGATCACCGCGGGGGAGTCGCGGCCGTCGACGGCTGGACGGAGTCTTCGGGTCGGCGGATCGAGGACCTCGTGGGTGAGTTCCCCCGGGCCGCGGCGTTCGTCGTCACCGACATCGCGCGTGACGGGATGTTGACGGGTCCCGATGTCGAGGGCCTGCGCGCATTGGTGGGTGTGGCGCCCTCACCGGTTGTGGCGAGCGGGGGAGTGGGGGGCGAGGACGATCTCATCGCGCTCACCTCGGTCGGTGGGCTCGAGGGTGTGATCGTGGGTCGGGCGATCTACGAGGGGCGCGTCGACGTGGCGCGCGCCGTGGAGGTGCTCAGGTGACCGGGGTGGTGGCGCGCGTGATCCCGTGCCTAGACGTGACCGGGGGCAGGGTCGTCAAGGGAGTGAACTTCGTCGGTCTCCGCGACGCGGGTGATCCGGTCGAACTCTCCTCTCGCTACGACGCCGAGGGCGCCGATGAGTTGGTGTTCCTCGACATCACGGCGTCGTCGGACGGTCGCGACACGATGCTCGACGTGGTGGCGCGCACCGCCGAGCAGGTCTTCATCCCGTTCACGGTCGGCGGCGGCATCCGCGAGGTGTCGCACGCACGCGCGCTGTTGCGGGCCGGTGCCGACAAGGTGAGCGTCAACACCTCGGCCGTGGAGAGACCGTCCCTGATCGGGGAGATCTCCGCCGAATTCGGGGCCCAGTGCGTGGTCTGTGCGATCGACGCCAAGTGGGACGAGTCCCGCCGTGCCTGGCTCGTGCACCTGCACGGGGGGCGCACTCCCACCGACATCGACGCGGTGGGCTGGGCCGAGCGCGCGGTCGCCTCCGGCGCGGGGGAGATCCTGCTCACCTCGATGGACCGCGACGGCACGCGCGACGGGTTCGACATCGCACTCACCTCGGCGGTCTCGGCGGCGGTGGGTGTGCCGGTGATCGCGAGCGGTGGAGTCGGCACGCTCGCGCACCTGTGCGAGGGGGTCCTGCGCGGCGGCGCGACCGGTGTGCTCGCCGCGAGCATCTTCCACTTCGGTGAATTCACCGTCGGTGACGCAAAGGCGGCGATGGCGACTGCGGGCATCGCCGTGCGCCCCGCGCGCTGAGACTGGATCGGTGGCCCCGACGTCGCACGCCGGGAACGTGATGGTGCACCAGCCGGGGTCGTGCCTCAGTCCAGAAGATCGGCGAGTGCGGCGGTGATTGCGGCTTGCGCACCGACAGCGAGGAAGTGGTCGACCCCCTGGATCGTCGACACGGTCGTGTCCCTCCAGTCCTTGACCACGTGTGCCACGGTGTCGGGGTCGCCGAACTGGTCGTGCTCGGGGGACAGGATCATCTTTGGTCGCGGGTTGCGTGCCGCGAGTGGACCGCGCGCGATCATGGCCGCCGGTGGTGCGACGGCGAGCCAGGCCGCCACGAGTGGATGCGTGGTGTCGAGGGCCACGGCGGCACCGAACGAGTAGCCGGCCATCACGATCGGTCCGTCGGGTTCGATCATGTCGGCGAACTCGCACGCCGCGGCGAGATCGAGGCGCTCGGAGTCCCCGTCGTCGTGCATCCCACCCGAGTTGCCCACCCCGCGGAAGTCGACCGCGACGGAATGACACCGGAGCGAATGGGCCGCGCGCTGCATCGCCGCCACCACGTGGTTGTGGCGGTCGCCTCCGTGGAGGGGGTGGGGATGACCGATCACCAGGGTCGCTCTGGCCCGGTCGGTGTCGGTGCGCACGAGGTCCGCCTCGATCAGCACGCCGTCGATCGTCTCGAGGGAAACGGTTTCGGCCAGCACCGTCCCGACGGTACCGTGCGGTGCGTGTCGGACCAGACCAAGCGCCTCCCCATCAAGATGCTCAACGACCGCCTGCTCGTGAGGATCCCCCAGAGCGAGGGCGAGCGCCGTTCATCGGGCGGAATCCTCATTCCGGCGACCGCGCAGATCTCGAAGCGCCTCGTGTGGGCCGAGGTCGTCGCGCTCGGGGCCAATGTGCGCGCCGCCGAGGCCGGTGACCAGGTGTTGTTCAGCCCCGACGACCGCTACGAGGTCGAGGTGGGCGGCACCGACTACATCATGTTGCGCGAGCGCGACATCCACGCCGTGGCCGCCGCCCGCAACGAGGCGAGCACCGGGCTCTACATTTGACCGACCAGAACGAGGGAGGCGAGCCGATGGACCCCCGAGCAGTGCAGATTTCTGCCACCGCAGAGCAACTCGAGGCGATCGTCTACGACGCGAAGGGCCTCGTGCCCGCGATCGCCCAGGACGCCGAGTCCGGCCAGGTGCTGATGATGGCGTGGATGAACCGTGAATCACTGCAGATGACCCTCGCGGAGGGTCGCATGGTCTACTGGAGCCGCAGTCGCGCCGAGTTGTGGCGCAAGGGCGACACCAGCGGTGATCGACAGTTCGTCCGGGAGGCGTGGTACGACTGCGACGGCGACACCCTGTTGTTCAAGGTGGTCCAGGAGGGTCGCGGCGCGTGCCACACCGGAGCGGTGTCGTGCTTCTTTCGCGCCTTCGGTGATTCATGACCGCTGACACGACGGTCAGGCCGACACCGGAGGAGTTCGCCGCACTGGCAGCCGAGCACACGGTGGTGCCGGTGTGGACCGAGATCCTCGCCGACCTCGAGACGCCGGTCGCCGCGTTCGTGAAACTGGTCGGCGACGGAGAGGGCTTCCTCCTCGAGTCCGTCGAGCATGGCGAGCGCTGGAGCAGGTGGTCGTTCGTGGGGCGCAACCCGCGCGGCACCCTCACCCTGTCCAACGGTCGGATCACGGTGACCGGCGATGTGCCAGCCGCAGTGCCGCTCGACCGCGGGATCCTCGCGGCGATGGAGGAACTCACGCGCATCTACCGCGCTCCGCTGTTCCCGGATCTGCCTCCGCTCCAGGGAGGGCTCATGGGTCATCTCGGCTACGACGTCGTGCGCGAGATCGAGGACCTCCCCGACATCCCCGCCGACGACCGGGGCATACCCGACGCCGCGATCAGCATCATCGGGTCCCTGGCGGCCTTCGACCACTGGCGTCAGCGCGTCTACGTGCTCGAGAGCGTGCCGGTCGCCGGTCTCGATGCCGCGGGTGTCTCGGCCGCCTACGACGCGGCGGTCGCGCGCGTCCACGCGGCGGTGTCCGATCTCACCCAGCCGCTCTCGTACGCCGCGGTCGAACCCCCGATCCCCGGCGAGGACCTGCCCGAGGTGCGCTCGTCGATGCCCGGAGGCCGGTACCGCGAAGCGGTGGAGGTCGCCAAGGAGCACATCCGCGCCGGTGACATCTTCCAGGTCGTGCTCTCGCAGCGGTTCGACCTCGACACCGATGCCGACCCGTTCGACATCTATCGCGTGCTCAGACAGGTCAACCCCAGCCCCTACATGTATTTCGTGCGCCGACCGGACCTCACGATCGTGGGGGGCTCACCCGAGCCGATGGTCCAACTGGTGAACGGTCGCATCATCTCGCGGCCGATCGCGGGAACCCGCAGGCGCGGAACCGACGATGAGCACGACAGGCGCCTCGCCGCCGAGTTGCGCGAGCATCCCAAGGAGGTCGCCGAGCACGTGATGCTCGTCGACCTCGCGCGCAACGACGTGGGCCGGGTGTCGGTCTGGGGTTCGGTGAGGATGGACGAGTTGATGACGCTGGAGCGCTACAGCCACGTCATGCACCTCACCTCGCAGGTGTCGGGCGACCTCCGCGACGGGCTCGGCCCGATCGACGTGCTGCGTGCGACGCTCCCGGCTGGAACCGTGAGCGGGGCACCCAAGGTGCGCGCAATGGAGATCGTCGATGCGCTCGAGCCCGTGAAGCGCGGTCCGTATGCGGGGGTGGTGGGTTACGTCGACTTCTCCGGGAATCTCGACACGGCGATCGCGATTCGCACGATGTTCGTGTGGCGGGACGGAGCGAGCCTGCAGGCCGGTGCGGGGATCGTGGCCGACAGCGACCCCGCCGACGAGGACCTCGAGTGCCACAACAAGGCGCGCGCCCTGTTGGCCACTGTCCCCGCCGCCGAGCGCATGACACGCGCGCGACGCCGGAGCGGGACCCGCGCATGACCGGGTCGACGGGGATCGTCGTGGCCGATCGCGACCGGGACGTGATCCTGGTCGAGGGCGCCGACTCGGGCACGTTCCTCCACTCCCAGCTCGCAGCCGACATCCTGGTCGTCCCCGTCGGTGCGGGCGCGCACTCGCTCCTGCTCGAGCCGACCGGACATGTCGCCGCGCTGGTGAGGGTCGTGCGCCGCGATGAGACGGTGTGGACGATGGATGTCGAGTCCGGTCACGGTGCCGCTGTCATCGAGAGGCTCGCACGGTTCGTCCTGCGCGCCAAGGTCACGATGACCCCCGTCGAGTGGCGGGTGCGCGGATGGCGCGGATCCGGCGCACGCGCCGCAGTCGGTGCGGTTGCCGGGCGCGCGGATCCCGGGTGGGGGTCGCCCGATGAGATCGATGTGGTCGCGGCGGCCGAGGATCTGGCGCGGATCGCGATCGATGCGACACCGACCGAGCCGGCCCACCTCGACGTCCTGCGTGTCGATGCGCGGTGGCCCGCCTTCGGGGTGGATCTCCTCGCCGGTGATGTCCCCGCGACCTCGGGCATCTTGGGCGCCGCGGTGAGCTTCACCAAGGGCTGCTACCCCGGCCAGGAACTCGTCGAGCGGATGGATTCCCGGGGTTCGCAGGCACCCGTCCACTTGCGGGTGTTCCCGCGCGACGGGCTCGCTGTCGGGACGCGCATCGTCGACGATGGCCGCGACGTGGGAACGGTGACGTCGGTCGGTGCGACACTTGCGATCGCACGCGTGGCGCGCGGCACGCGGGTGGGCCAGCCGATCGCCCCCGACACGAACCGCCCCTGACCGGCGGCGAGCACCGATCAGGCGCGACCGGGACCGATGCGCGCGAGGAAGTCGCGCACGCCGGGGTCCTGCGCCACGGGTGCGAGATCGCGCGCGTCGCCGACAGCGGCAGCGAGTTCCCCCGGTGAGAGTTGGGCGCGCTCGGCGGCCTCGAGCCAGGCGAGTGTCCAACCCGGGAGATCGAGCGACGCGGCCACCCTCGCCGCTTGCATCGCGGCCGATGTGCTCGGCTCCCGGTGCCATTCGGTGACGAGGTGGTCCATCACTGCGAACGGGGTCATCCCGCCGAGTGTGAGTTGCTGCCACTGGGCGAATGCGAGCAGGCCCAGGAACGGCACCGCCGAGCGCAGGGGCGTGAACAGGAGCACCACGACCAGGAACAAGGTGGCGCCGAAGCTGAGGCGGACCATGACCGCCTTGCCGCGGCCCGGGGCGACCGCGTCGATGAGGCTGGCAACGATCGCCCCGCCGTCGAGGGGGACCAGTGGCACCAGGTTGAGCATCCCCAGTGCGAGTCCGGCCCACCAGATCGCCGCCGATGCGTGCGACGAGACGATGTCGTCGCGAGAGAACGGCGAGATGCCCATGATCGCGAGCGTGCCGAGGGCGAGTCCCATTTGCGTGGCGGGACCTGCCAGCGCGATCCCCGCGCGTTGCCACCATGCGAGCGGTCGACGCGACTCGAACGCGGCGTAGGCGACCATGAAGTCGAGCGAGATCCGCGCCTCGCATCCCGATGCCCTGGCCGCCAACGCGTGCCCCAGTTCGTGCACGAGCGTGAACACCGCGACCGCACCGGCGATCCACGCACCGAGGGGGAACGGGTACAGGAGCACCAACAGCACCATGAACAACCAGAACCCGGGTCTCACCGATGTCGGGAAGCCGAGAACCCGCAGTGATCCGCTCGAGCGGGCCGCGCGCGGGAGACGTTCCACGCCCCAAGTGTAGGGAGACCCCGGCCCTAGACTCGCCGAAAGTGAAGTACGTGTATGCCTTCGATCACAAGCATCGTCGCGCGCCGATGGAGATGAAGGATCTCCTCGGCGGCAAGGGTGCCAATCTCGCCGAGATGATGACGGTCCTGAAATTGCCCGTTCCGCACGGCTTCACGATCACAACCGACGCGTGCCGCGCCTACATGCACGGCGGGTGGCCGAAGAGTCTCGACGACGAGGTCCAGCGCCATGTCGCGGCCCTCGAGGCGAAGATGGGCCGTCGCCTGGGTGATCCGAGGGATCCGATGCTCGTGTCGGTGCGCTCGGGGGCCAAGTTCTCGATGCCCGGGATGATGGACACCGTCCTGAATCTGGGCTTGAACGACCGGAGTGTCAAGGGTCTTGCCGCCTCGACCGGCAACGAGAGGTTCGCATGGGACTCCTACCGTCGGTTCATCGCGATGTACGGGCGGATCGTGCTCGGAGTCGAGGGGGCGGTCTTCGAGCACGCGCTCGAGGCCGCACGGGTCGCCTCGGGCGTCGAGACCGATGCCGAGCTCTCCGCCGAGGTGTCGCGTGCCCTCTGCGAGGACCACAAGCGCGCCGTCGCCTCCGCGACCGGCAAGCCGTTCCCGCAGGATCCGGCCAAGCAACTGCGCGGCGCGATCGAGGCGGTGCTGCGTTCTTGGAACGGTCCCCGGGCGATCGCCTATCGCGTGCGCGAGAAGATCAGCCACGGACTCGGCACCGCCGTCAACGTGCAGGCGATGGTCTTTGGCAATCGGGATGAGAACTCCGGAACGGGCGTGGGCTTCACTCGCAACGCCGCCACGGGCGAGGCCGTCCCCTACGGTGACTTCCTCGTGAACGCCCAGGGCGAGGACGTCGTGGCCGGGATCCGCAACACCGAGGATCTGGACGCGTTGCGGAGGAAGTTCCCCGTGATCCACGACGAGTTGCTCTCCATCTTCGAGCGACTCGAGCGCCATTACCGGGACATGTGCGACACCGAGTTCACGATCGAGCAGGGCAAGTTGTGGATGCTCCAGACGCGCATCGGAAAGCGCACCGGTGCCGCCGCGCTCCGAATGGCCGTCGAGATGACCGCCCCGACGGGCACCGGCAAGAACGCATGGAAGATCTCGAGGCGCGAGGCGTTGACGCGCGTGAGCGCGGAGCATCTGGACCAAGTGCTCCATCCGCAGTTCGCCGCCAAGTCCGAGATCCTCACAACGGGACTCGGCGCATCGCCGGGTGCGGCCGTTGGCCGCGTGTACTTCACGGCCGACGACGCCGAGGCCGCCATGAGACGCGGCGAGGACGTGATACTGGTGCGGAGCGAGACGAGCCCGGAGGACGTGCACGGAATGATGGCCTCGAGGGGCATCTTGACCTCGCGCGGGGGACTGGTGAGTCACGCGGCCGTCGTGGCGCGCGGGTGGGGAACGCCGGCCGTCGTGGGCGCAGAGGCAATCAAGATCGACGACGGTGCATTCACCGTCGGGTCCACGCGGGTCGCCGAGGGTGAATGGATCTCCCTCGACGGCGCGACGGGAGAGGTGATGCTGGGGCGTCTCGAGTTGAAGGGGTCCGAACCCCCGAGCGAGTTCGGCGTGATCCTGGAGTGGGCCGACCACGAGCGCAAGGGACGCCTCGCGGTGCGGGCCAACGCCGACACCGCCGAGGATGCGCGCAAGGCGCGAGAGTTGGGGGCCGAGGGAATCGGTCTGTGCCGGACCGAGCACATGTTCCTCGCGCCCGACCGGCTGCCGGTGGTGCGCCGCATGATCCTTGCCTCCACCGAGGCCGAGGAGCGCGAGGCGCTCGAGGAGTTGCGTCGGGTCCAGAAGGAGGATTTCATCGGCTTGCTGACCGAGATGTCGGGTCTGCCGGTGACCGTGCGCCTGCTCGATCCGCCGCTGCACGAGTTCCTTCCCCGTGTCGATGAACTGGAGATCAAGAAGGCTTTGGAGGGTCTGACCGCCGACGAGGAGCATCTCCTCGGGGCGGCGCGCGAGTGGAGCGAGTTCAACCCGATGCTCGGCACGCGCGGTGTGCGCCTGGGGGTGATCAAGCCCGGTTTGTATGCGATGCAAGTAAGGGCCCTCATGGAGGCCGCCGACGAGGTCGCCTCGCGCGGGGGCCTCCCCGTGGTCGAGGTGATGATCCCGCTCACGGTCACGCGCGAGGAGCTCGGGCTCGCGCGGGGCTGGGTCGAGGACGTCCTCGACGACGTGAACTCCCGGCCGGCACCGCGAGCCAGGAAGGGCACTAAGCTCGCCAAGCGGCCGACCGTGACGATCGGGACGATGATCGAGACACCACGCGCCGCACTGCGCGCCGACGAGATCGCCGAGGTGGCCGACTTCTTCTCGTTCGGGACCAACGACCTGACCCAGATGACGTTCGGTTTCAGTCGCGACGACGTCGAGAGCCGGATGATGCCCGCCTATCTCGAGGCTGGTCTGCTGAAGCGCAATCCCTTCGAGACGATCGACCAGTCGGGCGTGGGTGAACTCGTGGTGCTCGCGGCCCAGCGGGGCCGCAAGACCAAGCGCGGACTCAAACTCGGGGTTTGCGGCGAGCACGGCGGGGATCCCGAATCGATCGCACTGTTCCATCGGGCCGGACTCGACTACGTCAGTTGCTCTCCATACCGGGTGCCGATCGCCAGACTGTCGGCTGCCCAGGCGGTGATCAACGGCACAAAATCCGCCAGCACGATGACCGACACCAGGTAGTGCACCGGCGTAACCTAGAAGGGGTGATGATGAGTGGTCTGGCGCGGGCGCTCGCGCCGTCTGAGCCATCGGGTGGGACGTTGCAACTCGACTTGGCCGACTGGCACTGGCCGTTCCTTCTCGCGGTGCTCGCGGGGCTGTTGCTGGTCGATCTCTTCGTGGTGAACCGGGAGGCGCACGAGATCCAGTCCACCGAGGCCGTGATCACCTCGGTCGTCTGGGTCGGGATCGGGCTCTCGTTCTCCCTGTTCATGTGGTGGCAGTTCGGCTCGAGGGCGACGGGGGAGTACCTCGGGGGCTATCTCATCGAAAAGAGCCTCTCGATCGACAACGTGTTCGTGTGGGCGGTGATCTTCAGCCACTTCAAGGTGCCCGGTCGGTACCAGCATCGGGTGCTGTTCTGGGGAATCTTCGGAGCACTAGCGATGCGCCTCGGGTTCATCTTCGCCGGCGTCGCGGTGATCGATGCCTTCAAACCGACATTGATCCTGTTCGGGCTGTTCCTCCTCTACACCGGGGTCAAGCTCCTCAACGCCAAGCACGCCGGGTTCGACCCCGCCGACAGTCGCGCCATGCGCCTCTTCCACAGGTTCGTCCCGTCGACGGACCAGATGGATGGCCAGAGGATGTTCACGATCCAGAACGGCAAGCGACTCGCCACGCCGCTGTTCGCGGTGCTGGTGCTCGTCGAGGTCACCGACGTGATCTTCGCGGTGGACTCGGTGCCCGCGGTGCTCGCCGTGACCGGCAACCAATACGTCGCGTTCGCCTCGAACGCGTTCGCGATCCTGGGCCTACGGGCACTCTATTTCCTGTTGGCAGACATGCGCGAACGGTTCCGGTACCTCCAGACCGGCCTCGGGGTCATCCTGGCCTTTGTCGGCATCAAGATGGCCGTGTCGTATTGGTGGCACATGCCGATTGCGATCTCGCTCGCGGTGATCGGGTTGATCCTCACGGTGTCGATCGTGGCGTCCTTGCGCGCCGGGACCAAGCGCACGGCGCCGTCGGAGGCAGACACGCCCCGGCACTAGTGTCGGGCGGGTGGGGATCGCCGACGACGACATCGCGCGAGTCCGCTCCGCGACCGTTCTCTCCGACATCGTCGCGCCGCACGTGCAGTTGCGCCGCACCGGCCGCAGTCAGGTCGGTTTGTGCCCGTTCCACGGTGAGCGGACGCCCTCGTTCAACGTGAACGACGAGACCGGTCGGTACATGTGCTTCGGCTGCGGGGCCAAGGGCGACGTGTTCAACTTCATCCAGCAGATCGAGCACCTCGACTTCGTCGGAGCGGTCGAGAGGTTGGCCTCGCGCGCCGGGATCGAGCTGCGCTACACGAGCGGGGGGGACCAGGGCGAGCGCAAGCGCCGCAAGGAGTTGCACGCCCTCGTCGAGAAGGCCGTCGATTGGTACCACGAGCGGTTGCTCGAGGGCCCCGACTCGCGGGCCGCCCGCGACTACCTGCGGGCCCGGGGCCTCGCGGGCGATGTGGCGCGCAGTTTTCGTCTCGGATGGGCCCCCGACGATTGGGACCAGTTGTGCCGGGCACTCGATGCGCCATCGGGGTTGCTCACCGAGGCCGGACTCGGGTTCGTGAACAAGGCCGGCCGGCTCCAGGACTTCTTCCGTGCCCGCGTGTTGTTCCCGATCTTCGACGACAAGGGTGCGCCCGTCGCCTTCGGCGGTCGAATCCTGCCCGGGTCGAGCGACCCGGCCAAGTACAAGAACTCGACAGAGACACCGATCTACACGAAGTCTCGGACGCTCTATGGTCTGAACTGGGCGAAGGGGGACATCGTCAGGCAGGACCGTGTCATCGTGTGCGAGGGCTACACCGACGTGATCGGGTTCCACCGCAGCGGACTCGCGACCGCGGTCGCCACATGCGGCACCGCGCTCACCGAGGACCACGTGCGTCTCCTGAAGCGGTTCGCCAAGAACGTGGTGCTCGCCTTCGACGCCGATGCGGCCGGCCAGGGTGCCGCCGAGCGCTTCTATGCGTGGGAGAGGAAACACGACGTCTCGGTGGCCGTGGCCCAGTTCCCCGACGGTCGCGACCCCGGTGACCTCGCGGTGTCGGACCCCGGCTCGCTCGCCACCGCGGTCGACGAGGCGATGCCGTTCCTCGGCTTCCGGTTGAAGCGGCTGTTCGCCGCCACTCCACTGCGCTCGCCCGAGGCGCGTGCCCGGGCGGCCCAGAAGGCGATGGTGCTCGTGAACGAGCACCCCGATGTGAACGTGCGGCTCCTCTATGCGGGTGAGGTCGCCACGACGACGGGCGTCTCGGCCGCGGAGCTGTCCAGGGTCGCCGAGCGCGGCGGGTCGGGCCCCGTGGTGGTCGCAGCCCCGGTTCCCCAGGCGCCCGAGGGCGCGGGGTTCATCGCGATCGCACTGCTCATCCACAGGTGGGACGAGATCGCACCGTGGCTGATCGAGGAACTCTTCGTCGACGATGCGGCGCGTTCCGCGTTCCGCGCACTCGCCGAGTGCGAGGGTGATGTCCATGCGGCGTTGGCACGGGTCGAGGGCGAGGCCGCCGACATCGTCGAGCGGGCCGCGGTCTGCGACGCCGATGCCGACCCCCAGGTCGAGGCCAAGGTGCTGATCGGGGCGGCGGTGCGAAGGGAACTCGGGCGCAGCAGACCGGGCGACGACATCGACCGGATACAGCAGGACCGCAGGATCAGGATCGCGCTCGAGGACCTGTCGAAGGTTGATCGGGCGTCTGGGGCGGCCGTGGAGCTGCTCCAGTGGCTCGCGTCGAGGGCGGCAGAGGTCGCATGAAGCGGGCGGTGCCGCCTCATCCCGGGATCGATCCCGTGGAGTGGGCCTCGCTCCTGGCCACCCGGAGCCCCGAGGGGACCGTGGACGCCGACGACGTGGCCCACGTGTTGCGGAACGTGGAACTGGACGAGGACTTGATCCGTCAGATCGAGGCAGTGCTGAGGGAACTGAACATCGAACAGGTGGCCCACGAGCCGATCGTGGCGGCCGCGACCGAGACGGGCCCGAGGCGCTCCGGCACCACGGCGCGTGCCGTGCGAAGGGGACTGGCGCACACCCCGGTCGGCGACACCGCGGACGCGGTGCGCCTGTACCTCCACGAGATCGGTCAGATCGAGTTGCTCACGGCCGAGGACGAGAGGATCCTCGGGCGGGCGATCCAGGCGATGCATCGCGCCAGGGCCGAGATGGGCGCCGCCACGGTGAGCCCGTCGCGCCGTCGCGAGTTGCGGGCCGACATCTCGAAGGGCACCGAGGCGCTCGACCACCTCATCACGGCGAACCTGCGTCTGGTCGTGTCGATCGCACGCCGCTACGACGGGCGTGATCTGCTGCTCGCCGACCTCATCCAGGAGGGCAACATCGGCCTGATGCGCGCGGCCGAGAAGTACGACTGGGAGAAGGGCTTCAAGTTCTCCACGTATGCGACCTGGTGGATCCGTCAGGCGATGATGCGTGCGATGGCCGACCAGGGGCGCACGATCCGCGTGCCGAGTCACGTGGTCGAGTTGATCAACCGCCTCCACAAGACCGAGCGCGACCTGATGGCCGAGCTGAAGCGCGAGCCGACCGTTGCCGAGATCGCGGCGCGCACACTGATCGATGCGGAGCGCATCGAGGAGCTGCGCCAGATCTCGGTTCTGCCGGTGAGCCTCGACGCCCCGATCGGGAGCGACGAGGACAGCGCGACCTGGGGTGAGAACGTGAGCCTCGACGACGAGGGAAACTCGCCGGCTGATCTCGCCCTTCGGAAGCAGTTGATCGAGGCGATCTCGGCCGAGCTCGATCATCTCCCCGAACGCGACCGGCGCATCATCGAGCGCAGGTTCGGCATCCACACCGGCGAGCCCCAGACCCTCGACGATGTCGCCAAGCAGGAGGGCGTGACCCGCGAGCGAATCCGCCAGATCGAGCAGAAGACGCTCGCGCGTCTGCGCCACCCGAACAACAGCCGTCGCCTGCGTGCTTTCCTCGACGACTGACGTCCCGGCTCGGTCGGGGTCGCCGCTGGTAGCGTGTCGGGGTTTCCGGGGTAGCTCAGTTGGCAGAGCGACGGACTGTTAATCCGTTGGCCGTGGGTTCGAGCCCCACCCCCGGAGCCATCGGATCGGATGTGCCCGTCGCACTCCGGTCCTCCCGGGCCAGTAGCTCAGTTGGTTAGAGCAGGGGACTCATAATCCCTTGGTCGCAGGTTCGAGCCCTGCCTGGCCCACCACCCCACCGGAACACGAGTGCGGAATTTTGACGGAAGTCCGATGCGGCTGGCGGGACCGCCGGGTGATTCGAAGTGCCGAGCGAGGTTCCGGGTGCCGATCATCGACTCGTCATCGAGGCGGGCACCCAGTCCGGGCAGGGGCCACTGTCGCGCTCGCACACCGGCGCATGCTCAGGAGACGAGCGGCAGAACTTCTTCCGTGAAGCGTGCCATCTGCTCGACGGCCTTCGAGTAGGGATCGCCGATCAGGTGCGGAAAGATCGTGAGGTTGTCGAATCCCAACAGGTCGCGCAACTCTTGCACCTGAGATGCGACTTCCTCGGCAGTGCCCACGAGCATCGTGCGGTTGCGGATCGACTCCTCCATTGTCGGGATCTTTCCGGGCCCGACGGGCTTTCCGTCCTCGCCCATGTAGCCGCGGCTCCATCCGTAGGGCCCGAGGAACTTCCAGAATTCGTCGTGGCCGGGCTTGGCCGTGCGCAGCGCCTCTTCATGGGTGTCCTCGATGCGCGTGGCAACCACCAGCATCCGCTTGTCGCCAGATCCGAGCGAGGTGCCGTGTGATTGATCGTGCAACTCGCCATACCGATCCCACATCCGCTTGATGAACTGGGGATGCTGGTTCCAGAAGACTGCACAGTGCCCGACAGTGGGCACATAATCGAGGGTTCCCGGACTCGTGACCGGCTGCCAGATCTCGAAGGGGTAGATCGGTCGGGGGATGAGCGTGAGGTGGGTGACGGTCGAGCCGCGGTCGGGAATGCCGGCCTCGGGGAAGCGGAAGAACTTGCCGGTGTGGCAGAACTTCTCCTGGGTGAGCGCCATGCGGATCACTTCCATGGCCTCTTCGAACCACTCGCGGTTGCGGTCGTCGTCGATCTTGGCCTCGGGGTTGTCGTGGGAGCCGATCGAGATGTGGTCGTTGTTCAGGTGGAGGATCTCGCGCGGCACGGTGCCCCGTCCGACTCCGAGCATCCCCCGGCCACCCGAGAGGTTGTGCAACGTGGCGAAGTCCTCGGCGAGGCGCAACGGGTTCCATTGCGGCACAACGTTGAACATCGCGCCGAACTTGATGTTCTCGGTCTTGGCCGCGATCCACATCGAGATCAACAGACCGTTCGGGATCACCTCGTAGCCCTCGTACTGGAAGTGGTGCTCGGTGGTCCAGAAGCTGTCGAAGCCCATGCGGTCGGCCTCGATGGCGGCGTCGACGTACTTGACGGTGGCGTCCCAGCACTGGTCGTTGGAGAAGCGTCGGTCCATCGGCCCGGGTGCGCCGGCGCCGGCGTCGCTCATCTCGACCCCACCGAAGAAGAACGCACCGAGCTTGAGATCCTGGCCCATCGTCGTCACCTGTTCTCCCCGTGTTTGACCTGAGCCGACGGTACCACCGGGGGACGCGCCGGTGCCCGACGAAGGTCCCCGGCCACCTCGATTTTTTGTCAGAGGCAATACGATCTCGGCTGTGACGCAGGACACGAATCGGGGCGCCGGAGCCGGAGCCGGTGACGTGGGGGCGCGCGAGCAGTGGCGCGCGGCCTACGAGGCGTCGCGCCTCGGTCCCGCGTCGCACTCGACGATGTCGGGGATTCCCCTCGAGCCGGTGTACGGACCCGACGACGGCGAGTTCCCGGGGCTCTACCCCTACACGCGCGGACCGTACGCGTCGATGTACCGCTCCAAGCTCTGGACGATGCGGATGTTCGCCGGTTTCGGCACCGCCGTGGACACCAACGCCCGGTTCCGCGAGATCATCGCGGCTGGTGGTGACGGTCTGTCCACGGCCTTCGACATGCCGACCCTGCTCGGTCTCGACTCAGACGATCCGATGTCCCTCGGCGAGGTGGGACGGTGCGGGGTGGCGATCGACTCGGTGGTCGACATGGAGGATCTGTTCCGGGGGATCGACCTCGGTCGGATCACCACCTCGATGACGATCAACTCACCTGCCGCACCGGTTCTGGCGATGTTCGTCGCCCAGGCCGAGTCCGCCGGCGTGCCGCGGGCGAGCCTCGGGGGAACCCTCCAGAACGACATCTTGAAGGAGTACCAGGCGCAGAAGGAATTCGTCTTCCCGCCGCGCCAGTCGATGCGGCTCGTGCGCGACGTCGTCACCTTCACCGCCGCAGAGATGCCGAGGTGGCACTCGATCTCGATCTCGGGCTACCACATCCGCGAGGCGGGCTCGACCGCGGCCGAGGAACTCGCATTCACTCTCGCCAACGGCTTCGCCTACGTCGAGCTCGCGCTGTCGGCGGGTCTTCCGGTCGATTCGTTCGCACACCGGCTCTCGTTCTTCTTCAACGCGCACATCGACTTCTTCGAGGAGGTCGCCAAGTACCGTGCCGCACGGCGCATCTGGGCGCGCTGGATGCGCGGTCGCTACGGCGCCGTGGAGGAGCGGTCACTGCAGATGCGCTTCCACGCCCAGACCGCGGGTGTGTCGCTGACCGCCCAGCAGCCCGAGGTGAACATCGTGCGCACCGCCATCGAGGCGTTGGCGGCCGTCATGGGTGGGGCGCAGTCGTTGCACACGAACTCGATGGACGAGGCACTCGCGCTCCCCACAGAGAAGGCCGCGCGCATCGCGCTGCGCACCCAGCAGGTGATCGCCCACGAGACCAACGTGCCGCTGGTGGCCGACCCGCTCGGTGGGTCGTGGTTCGTCGAGGAACTCACCGACGAGATCGAGCGTCGCGCCGAGGAGATGTTCGCCGAGATCTCCTCGATGGGTGGCGGGTCGATGCTCGAGGGATGCATCCGCGGAATCGACGAGAACTGGTTCCAGGGTCGCATCGCCGACTCGGCCTATGAACTGGAGCGCGCGTTCAACGCCGGGGAGCGGATCGTGGTCGGGGCGAACCGGTTCACCGAGGGCAACGACGAGTCCGGTATCGACATCCTGCGCATCACGAACGAACAGGAGAGGCGCCAGCGCGAGCGACTCGCCTCGGTGCGCACGAGCCGCAGTGCCGACGGGGTCGACGCGGCCCGCGCGCGGCTCGCCGAACTCGCGGCCGACCCCGAGGCGAACCTCATGCCGGCCCTGATCGAGGCCTCGCGCTCGCGCGTGACGCTCGGGGAGATGATGGCCACGCTCGGGGGAGTGTTCGGCCGGCACGTGGAAGTCCCGGTCATCTGATGGCGGTCCGCGTGCTGGTCGCAAAGGTCGGTCTCGACGGGCACGACCGCGGCATCAAGGTGGTGGCACGCATCCTGCGCGACGCCGGCATGGAGGTCATCTACACCGGGCTCTTCCAGACACCCGAGACCGTGGCGGCCGCCGCGCTCGACGAGGATGTCGACGTGGTCGGGCTGTCGATGCTCTCGGGTGCGCACATGACGCTGGCGCCGCTCGTGGTCGAGGCGTTGCGCGCGCGCGGTGCCGACGTGCCGGTGGTGGTCGGTGGAATCGTGCCCGACCAGGACGTGCCCGACCTGCTCGCGGCCGGGGTGAGGGCCGTGCTCGGTCCGGGGGCCTCCGCGGGTGCGGTCGTGGAGACCGTGGCGGCTGCGGCTCGCTGACTCGCTGATTCGCCACCGGAGCGGCGCGCCAGAGGGCCCGTCGGGTTCGTGGTCCGGCTCGGGATCAGTCCGCGTCGTCGATCCAGGCCGGCACGCGCCTGAGCAGGTCGAGGCTCACCTCGCGGCAGCGCTCGAACACCGCGCAGAGGTGATCGTTCGACCCCTTGTACACCTCGACGAGGTCCACCTCGACGCGGCCGACCACGGTCATGCTGCGCTCGGGTGCGTCGGTCACCTGCTGGAACGAATCGATGGCCGACACCTGCAACGGCAGGTCGATCCCACCGAGGGCTGCGACCTCGGTGGCCAGCACCAGGAGGTCGGGCGGGGCAACGAGGGGCGGGAACGCCCAGGTGAACACGAGGGGGATCGTCGAGCCGCCCGGTGGGTCGCCCTCGGGATCGTCCATCGCGAGCACCGCATCCTCGAAACTGAGCAGGGTCCTCGGGTCGACCTCGAGGGCGACGTGGAGATCGATGGGTCCGCTGCAGGCCTCCTCGGGGTGGAGATCCACCTCCCACATCTGGCGCAGCGAGTAGGTCTCGACGAAGTGGCGCTCGTCGTGCACGTGGAAGCCGTGGTCGACGGCATGGTTCTTGAGGTCGGCCACGTATCCCGCGATATCCACGACCGCCACGACAATGACACTACCGTTGGCGCATGGCGCGGTTCGGTGTGGACAGCGACGACCGCGACATCCTCGCGTTCCTCCACCATGTGGTCGACGCCGCCGCCGACACCCTCGACGAGACCGGTGCGTGGGAGTTCACGGGCGAGCGTGAGGGGCAGTATTCGGGCGATGTCGCCGTCGACGAGGTCGTGGTGGACATGTGCGAGGCAGCCGGGCTGGTGGTCCTGAGCGAGGAGAGCACCGGCTCCCCGCTGCATTGGACGGGCGACGACGGGACCCTGCTCGTGGTCGTGGACCCCGTCGACGGCTCCACCAATGCCAGCCGCGGGTTGCCCTGGTTCGCGACGGCGCTGTGCGTGGTGGATGCCGATGGTCCCCGCGTGGGACTCGTGGCCGAGCAGTCGGGGAGCGAGACGCGCTACGGCGCGATCAGGGGGGCGGGCGCGAACGTGGACGGCAACCGCGCCCGTGTCGCACCCGAGACCGCGCCATCGGCGGCCGTGGTCGGTGTCAACGGTGTGCCGCCCCGCGACCATCCGTGGTGGCAGGTGCGCGCAATGGGGTCGGCCGCTCTCGACGTGTGTCTCGTGGGGTGCGGCGCACTCGATGGGTGGGTCGACTTCCACGGTCACGGAGTGTGGGATTACCTGGCCGCGTTGCTGTTCTGCGAGGAGGCCGGCGCGATGGTCGCCGAGGCCGACGACTCCGAGCTCTTCGTGCTCGATCCATCCGCGCGCCGTCGGCCGGTCGTGGCGTCGGGGCCCGAGATGATGGAGTCGCTCCTCGCGACGCTCCGGCGCGTCGACGGCTGAGACCGCCGCGCCGACCCCGTAGTGTTGGGGTTCTCGGACGCGCCGCTCTCGGTGCGTTGTGCCCCATCTGAGAGGTGATCGACGTGAACAGGATCTCGCACTGGATCGACGGAGCGGTCGTCGCGGGTGCATCGGGGCGCACGGGTCGGGTCTTCAATCCCGCCACCGGTGAGCAGACCGCCGAGGTCGACTTCGCGTCGGCGGACGAGGTCGATCGAGCCGTCGCGTCGGCAGTGGCGGCCCAGCACGAGTGGCGCGCGGCGAACATGTCGCGCCGCGCCGAGGTTCTCTTCAACATCCGCGACCTGATCGATGCGAACCGCAAGGAGATCGCCTCGGTGCTCAGCGCCGAGCACGGCAAGGTGATCGCCGATGCCCTCGGCGAGGTGGCGCGCGGGCTCGAGAACGTCGAGTTCGCCTGTGGCGTGCCGAACCTCCTGAAGGGCGGCTACTCCGAGCAGGCCTCGGCCGGAGTCGACGTCCACAGCATCCGTCAGCCGCTCGGGGTCGTGGCCGGGATCACCCCGTTCAACTTCCCGGCGATGGTGCCGATGTGGATGTTCGCCAACGCGATCGCCTGCGGGAATGCCTTCGTCCTCAAGCCGAGCGAGAAGGACCCGTCGGTGTCGCTGTACCTCGCAGAACTGCTCAAGAAGGCCGGAGTCCCCGACGGTGTCTTCAACGTGGTGAACGGCGACCGCGAGGCCGTCGACCGCTTGCTCGCGCATCCCGACGTCGCGGCGATCTCCTTCGTCGGGTCGACCCCGGTGGCGCGCCACATCCACGAGACCGGCACCCGCAACGGAAAGCGCGTCCAGGCCCTCGGTGGGGCCAAGAACCACATGCTCGTGCTCCCAGACGCCGATCTCGACATGGCAGCAGATGCCGCGGTCTCGGCCGCCTACGGGTCGGCGGGCGAGAGGTGCATGGCGATCTCGGTGCTGCTCGCGGTGGACTCGGTCGCCGACGCGCTGGTCGACAAGATCCGCGAGCGCATTCCCGCGATCAAGGTCGGACCCGCGAGCGACCAGGGCAACGAGATGGGCCCGCTCATCTCGGCCGAGCACCGGGACAAGGTGGTGTCGTATCTCGACGGAGCCGCCGCCGAGGGCGCGCGCCTCGTCGTCGACGGTCGCGAGGGTGTTCCCCCCCGCGGCTTCTTCGTGAACCCGAGCGTGATCGACGGGGTGGCGCCCGGCATGCGGTGCTACGACGACGAGATCTTCGGCCCGGTGCTCAGTGTCGTGCGCGTGCCCGGCTACGAGGAGGGCCTGCGGATGATCAACGACAATCCCTACGGCAACGGCGTCGCGATCTTCACCCGCGACGGCGGCGTGGCACGCGACTTCCAGTTCCGCGTCAATGTCGGCATGGTCGGAGTGAACGTGCCGATCCCGGTGCCCGTGTCGTACTACTCGTTCGGCGGCTGGAAGAGCAGCCTCTTCGGGGACCACCACATGTACGGTCCGGAGGGAATCAACTTCTTCACCCGAACCAAGGTCGTCACCTCGCGATGGCCCGACCCGCGCACGTCGTCTGTCGACCTCGGATTCCCCCAGAACCGCTGAGCGGATCCCGGATCAGGACCCGGACGCGTAGACATCGGCGAGGTCCAGCACCTCGTCGATGATCGCGAGCCCCTCGCGCACCAGTGCATCGGGGGTGTTGACCGGGGGACAGATGTGGATCCGGTTGAAGTGCGTGAATGGCCAGAGACCGCGCGCCTTGCACGCCGCCACGAGGTCGCCCATCGGCTTGGCGGCCTCGCCGGCGGCGTTGAAGGGCACCAGCATCTCGCGTGTCGTGCGGTCGCGCACCAACTCGATCGCCCAGAACACCCCGAGTCCGCGCACGTCGCCCACGCTCGGGTGGCGGTCCCTGATGCGTGCGAGTTCCGGCCCGATGACATCGGTGCCGAGGTGGCGCGCATGCTCGAGGATCCGCTCCTCGCGGAAGATCTCGATCGAGGCCGCCGCGGTCGCGCACGCCAGGGGATGGCCCGAGTAGGTGAGCCCACCGGGGAACTGGCGGTCGCGGAACGTGGCAGAGATCCGGTCCGAGATGACGACACCGCCGAGCGGCACGTAGCCCGAGTTCACACCCTTGGCGAAGCAGATCAGGTCGGGCACCACACCCCAATGGTCGACTGCGAACCATTCGCCGCACCGACCGAACCCCGACATCACTTCGTCCAGGATCATCACGATCCCGTGGCGATCGCAGATCTCGCGGACACCGGCGAGATAGCCGTCGGGCGGCACGAGGATGCCGTTCGTCCCCACGACCGACTCCAGGATGATCGCGGCCACGTTCTGGGCGCCCTCGACCATGATCACGTCCGCGAGGTGGGCGAGGGCCCGCTCACACTCCTGGGGTTCGTTCTCGGCGTGGAACGCCGAGCGGTACGGGTAGGGCCCCCAGAACTTGACGATGCCCGGCATCGCGGGTTCGGCGGGCCACCGGCGCGGGTCACCGGTCAACTGGATCGAGCCTCCCGTGGCTCCGTGGTAGCTGCGGTAGGTGCTCAGCACCTTGTTGCGACCGGTGTGCAGACGAGCCATGCGCATCGCGTTCTCGGTGGCCTCCGCGCCGCCGTTCGTGAAGAACACCATGTTCAGGTCGCCCGGTGCGATCTCGGCGATCAGGCGCGCCGCCTCGCTCCGCGCGTCGTTGGCGTGGAACGGCGCGACGGTGCAGAGCCGATCGGCCTGCTCCTTCAGGGCGGCGACGAGCTTGGGGTGCTGGTGGCCGATGTTGGCGTTGATGAGTTGGCTGGAGAAATCGAGGTATCGCTTGCCGTCCTCGTCCCAGAACTCCGAACCCTGCGCGCGTGCGATCACCACCGGCGAGATGGCACCCTGTGCCGACCAGGAGTGGAACACGTGCCTGCGATCGTTCACGAAGGCGTCGGAGCGGGCTGAATCCACCGTGGTCATGCTGCGAAGGCTAACCGGGCGTCCGGCGGATGATCAGAACTTCTTGAAGGAAAATCCGCGTTCCCTGAAGCCCGCGATGGCCTCGGGCAGGAGCGCGAGCATCTTGTCCACGTCGCCCGAGCCGTCGTGGAACAGCACGACGATGTAGTCGTTCTTCCCGCGCACCTCCTCGATGCGCTCCCGGAACCGCGCGGGAGGATTCGGGTGCGCGAGTGGGGGAGTCGCACTCAGGTTCCAGAACAACTCCTTCATGCCGAGCGACTTGCCGATGCGCCTGATGCGCGAGTTCGTGGCGGCGAAGGGGGGGCGGTACAGCGTCGGGCGCGTGCCCGTGGAGTCCTCGATCAGGGTGCTGCAGCGCTCCAGTTCGCGCTTCGGGTTCGGGTGGTAGCGCAGGTCGGGGTGTGTCCAGGAGTGGTTCTGCACCGAGTGGCCCCCGCGCACCAGCGAGGCGAGGAACGCCTTCTGGCGGCTCGCTCGTTGGCCGACCACGAAGAAGGTCCCCGGGACACCCGCGTTGTCGAGGATCTCGCGCGTGCGCGCGGTGCCCGGACCCGGTCCGTCGTCGAAGGTGAGGTACGCGAAGCCCTCACCGCTCGTGGCGGGTGAGGGCAGCGTCGACGCGTGGAGCGCGTCGCGCGGATCCACGAGCGCCACGGTGAAGCCCGCGGCAGCGAAGGACAGGAATTGTCGACGATCCATCAAAGGCTCCCAAGCCCAACATAGACGCGGTGTTCAGCCCGGACCTGCCGCGGGCACGCAACCGCCGACGTTGGCGGAGGCTCGCGCGCCAATACCGTGTGGCACCGTGAGGACGAGAACTGCCCTCGTTGCCGGCGCACTCGTGCTGTTTGCGGGCGCGACCGCTTCGGCGGTCGAGGCGGGGAGCGGTCGCGCACGTGCGCTCGTCGCGGCGTGGTCGGTCTCGAAGAGCCGCACCGCTCACGGTGGCGAGTTCTACACGGCGACGGGAACCGGGGCCTCGGCGGTGTTCGAGGTGAACAGACGCTCGTTCGCGCTCTGGTACGTCGCGGGTCCCTCGAACGGCAAGATGGCCGTTCTCGTCAATGGAGTGCGGGTGCGCACGGTCGATCAGTACTCGCCGGTGCCGAGGCGTCGCGCGGTCGCCCTCCGCGGCACCGGCGCGGTCAGCGAGGTGCGTGTGGTGGTGCTCTCCACCCGGAACCGCTCCAGCAGGGGCACCAAGGTGAACGTCGATGCGATCTCGCCGACGACGGCCAGGTGCGCCGCCGGTTGCCAGCGCAACCCTGCGCCGGTCACGAGCACAGCCCCCGTGGTCACCACATCGTCGGTGCCGGTGTCGTCTGTTCCCCCCACCCAAGCCGTGGTTGCGGCCGGGCCGAACGAGGCGGTCTGGTACCCGACGGCCGTGCCGGTGCGCGGGAGCCGAGAGTGGACCGTCGCCATCGGCAGTTACGTGCGGTCGCGCGACGTCAAGCCGATCGACACCGCGGTGCCGGTGATCCGCAACGCCGCGTGCGATCAGGCCAAGAAAGTGCCCCGGGGGATCGTGATCCTGTCGTTTGGCCGTCAGGTCAAGGGCGGGGCGAGCGGATTCAGTTCCTCGACCATCACCCATGCAGAGATCGTGGCGACCACGGCCGCGTGGGCGGCCGGACTGGCCGAGTGCGGAACCGGGCCGTGGGAGGTCTCGATCGGGACGACGAACTCGGGGGCAGTGACTGCCTTCAACGGATACTCGGGTGGTCAGGTGTGGGCGCGTCTCGTGGAACAGGCTCGCGCCGCGTCGGACCCGCGGGTCGCGGTGACCGGGTCGGTCGATCTCGAGCCGGGGTGGGGACCGCCGGGGCAGGCCCGTGCGTGGGTCGACGGCTATGTCGCCACCACGGCAGTCAGACTCTGGAACTTCGGCTCAGCCGACGGATGCCCCCAGTCGGTCTCCACCAAGCTCACCTGCAACAACGGATGGACCATCGATGACGTGTTGTGGGTGTCGAGCCACGCGGGACCGAACGTGCTCGCGATGCCCCAGATCCACACCCAGAGCGGATCCCAGGCCCGCCAGTGGGCGGTTCTCGCTGCGCGTGGCGTGGCGATGGCACGACCCTTGAGGCTCGCCGCCATCACCGTCCAGACGGCCGCATGCTCGCAGGTCAAGGGTGGCTGTCCAACGACTGGTGTCTCGGCATGGGACGGCTGGTCACAGGTGCGCCGGTACCTGGACGCGATTCCGTCCACGATCGGCACCCCCGTCGGGGCTCCGATGGACATCCGATGGGGATGGGCGAATGGATTCGTGATCCCGAAGGCCACGACCACCACCACATCGACGACATCCACCACCACGACGAGCACGACCACCACAGTTCCGTCGACCACCACTTCGTCGACCACCACATCGTCGACGACCTCATCGTCGAGCACCACGTCGACCAGTTCGACATCGACATCGACGACCACGACCACCATCCCGAGCACGACCACGACCACGAGGTGATCGCGCCCCCGCACCGACCGGCCGAGGTGGTCCCAGTCGCTCGCGGACGGGCTGGCTATGCGTCGGCCAGGAGAGCCTCGGCGCCGAGTGACACGAGTCGATCCACTTCGCCGGGGGCGACACCGGCAGTGACGGTCTCGTAGCGGCGGTCGGCGCCCTCCTCGGCGAAATGGCTCGCGAGGGGCAGGTAGCGCAGGTGCGTGTTCGCCAGTCCGACGGTGAACGAGTCGGCCCGGCCGATCAGTTCGCTCCACAGGTGCCCCACCCCGACGAGCACCTCGCCGGGCAGGAACAAGATGTGCGCACGGTCGAGCACCATCGCCTGCATCGGTGCGCGCACCGGTGCAGGATTCGCCCCGCGGGCGAGACGGGCGGTGAGCCCGAGGAAGTGGCAGCAGGCGATCATCGTGTCGCGCATGTCGTCCTCGCCCATGTCGGCCTCGACGACCGCGGCCGACGACGCCGCCCACAGATGTGCCATCGGAACCCTGTCGGCGAAATCCTCCCCGAGTCGTGCGCGCAGCACCGCTGCGCTCTCGTCGAGCCGCGCGCGTGCGGCATCCTCGTCGAGGCCGGCGTTGTTGGTCGCAACTTGGACCTCCATCGACACGAGCGCGAGCTTGCCGTCTGGCGAACCCGGGTCGGAGACGGCCCCAGAGACGGTGCGCACCACTTCGTCGGCCAGGATCTGGCCGATCGTCTCGGCGTGAGCCGGATCGACCCCGGTGTAGCCGCGGGGGTCGAGTGCATCGCGTCGGGCCGAGGTGAGCGGGACGACGTCTCCCTCGGTGGTGTTCACGAACATGGCGACTGCGCCGGGGAGGGCCTCCTGCACGCGCCTCTTCGCGACACCGGGATAATCGGCCGAGACCAGCATGTTGTCCCAGCCGAAGGTCGTGGGGTGGCACCCGGCGCCGAACAGCACGGCGACCACATCGCGGGTGGCGTCATCGATGACGGTCACCACCGGAATCCGTGTGTCGACCATCGCCTCATCGTCGGGGCGCCACCGGTTGAAGCCGATCCGTGCATCTCCCGTGCGGCTGAGGACGAGTGCATCGCGACGGTCGGCGTGTGCCTCGACGGCGGCCTCGACGGCACCCGTGACGAGCATGTGCATGAAGCGCGCCGTCGCCTCGCTCCGGCCCGAGGGGTCGTGGGCGACCGGCGCCGAATGGGAATGTGTCGCGGTCACGACGAGCCTGGCCGGATCGAACCACTCGTGGGTCGTGAGCCGCTCGGCGATCGCCGCGGTGACCGGCCTGGGAATTGCGATCAGGTCGGCGGTGATGATGATGACGGGGGAGTCGTCCCCGAGGCACAGGGCCGTCACGGCGACCGGGTCGTGCACGCCCTCGGATGCGGTGGTGCGCTGGCCGTAGCCACCGAGTGGCACGGGGAAATCGGGCGTCACGTCGCGGTGCGCGGCCCCGGCAGCGATGCGGATCATGGTGTCCTCCCGGAGTGGCGGTCATTGGTCGATGCGCGGTGTCATGTTGTCACAGCCACCGCGCGGGGACTCGCCGATTCTGTCAACACACTTGACAAAATCAGGTTTGCTCTGCGAGCATGAGTCGCAATGGGCGAGGAGCGCATGACCCACACCGTGGTTCGTCAGATGGCGCGACCCCCGGGTGAGGCGACCGTGCTCGAGGTGCTGTTGCGGGGTGATCCCATGACGCGCGCGCAGATCTGCGCCGCGACGGGCCTCTCGCGCCCGACGGTGATCGATGCGCTGGCGCGCATGGCGCACCGCGGCATCATCTCGGTGGAGACGCGGGCGCTCGGGGCAACCGGACGCAACCCCGAGTTGATCTCGATCGACACGTCGCGTGCGGTGGGTCTCGCGGCCGATGTCGGCGGCTCCAAGGCGGTGGTGGCACTCGTGGATCTCGCCGGCCGTGTCCTCGCCGAGTCGGTCGAGCCGACCGCACCCAATGCCGAGCGATTGGCGGCCCAACTCGCCGCGATGCGCCGCGAGGTCGCGGGCCGCGCGGGTGTTCCGCTCAGGTCCGTGGTGACCGCCGTCGTCGGCCTTCCCGGGGTGATCGACGAGACCGGTCGCATCGCTCACGGTGGCAACATTGCCGGCCTCGACCGCGGGGACGTGCGGGCCCTGCTCCGGCGCCACCTGAAGTGTCCGGTCACGGTCGAGAACGATGTGAACATCGCCGGCGTGGGGGAACTCGATGCCGATCCCGCGATCGGTGACGGCACATTCGTTCTGGTGAGCATCGGCACCGGGCTCGGCATGGCGGTGCTCCACGAGGGGCGTGTGATACGGGGTGCGACTGGACGCGCCGGCGAGATCGCGTTCCTGCCCTTGTTCGGGGACCTCGAGGATCCGATTGTGCGCGGGCATGGATCGGCCGAGACGATGACGTCGGGGTCGGCCCTGGAGCGCAGGTGGGCAGCCGCCGCAGCGCCAGCCAAGGCCGAGGAGATCCTCGCGAGGGCCGCCGACGGTGACGCGGTCGCAGTGCGGATGGTCGTGGAGTTCGCTGCCGATCTCGCGCGGGTGATCCTGAGCGTCGCGTCGGTTCTGGATCCCGTCCGGGTCGTGCTCGGCGGCGGATTGGGCGCCAATCCGTTGCTGCTCGAACCGGTGCGGGCCGCCCTCGCGCGGATCGCGCCGTTTCCGATCGAGGTCGTCACGTCGCGGCTCGGCAACAGATCCGGACTCGAGGGGGCGATGGCGCTCGCGCGACGCGACCTGCGGGACATCCTCCGCGACGAGCTGGCCGTTGGTGACGAGCGTGTCGTGCGACCGGTCGGCCGGCAGACGAGGGGAGCATGAGATGACGGGTTCGACACTCGCACTGACCGGAGGAGCACCGCTCCGATCAACGCCGTATCCGGAATGGCCGACGGCCGATGACCGCGAGCGCGAACTTCTGCTCGAGGTGCTCGACAGTCGCAGGTGGTGGGCGACGCAGGGCACCAAGGTTCACCAGTTCGAGTCCGCGTGGGCAAGGTTCCACGGAGCGGAGACCTCGCTCGCGGTGACCAACGGATCGCACACCCTCGAGATCGCCCTCCTCGCACTCGGCGTCGGCGAGGGTGACGAGGTGATCGTGCCGAACTGGACGTTCGTGGCGACCGTTACGGCGGTGCTGATGGTGAATGCGATCCCGGTGCTGGTCGATGTCGACCCCGACACGGGGTGCATCGACCCCGCCGCCGTGCGGGCCGCCGTCGGGCCCCGCACCAGGGCCATCATCCCGGTGCACATCGCGGGCAGCGTCGCCGACATGGATGCACTCACAGCGATCGCCCGTGAGCACGGGCTGGTGGTGCTCGAGGATTGCGCCCACGCGCACGGCTCCACGTGGAAGGGCACGCCCGTGGGGATGCTCGGTGACGCCGGGTCGTACTCGTTCCAGTCATCGAAGTTGATGACCGGCGGTGAGGGGGGAGCGATCGTGTCGCGACACCCCGACGTGCTCGCGGCGGCCCGCAGTTTCTCCGACTGTGGGCGCAGGCCGGGCGAGTGGTTCTACTCGCACTATCTGCTCGGCGGGAACTACCGCATGACCGAGTGGCAGGGGGCCGTCCTGCTCGCGCAGTTGGAGCGATTCCCCGCCCAGCAGGAGCGGCGCGCCCGGAACGCCGCGACGTTGAACCACGAGCTCGCGGAGATTCCGGGAATCCACCCGCAGGGACGCCACGCATCGTGCACCTCGCAGGGCAACTACTGCTACGTGGTGAGGGTCGACGCGGACGAATTCGGTCTCGACCGCGACACCCTGCGCGAGGCACTCCTCGCCGAGGGAATCCCGCTCACCATGGCCTATCCGCCCCTGTCGCGCCTCGATCTCTTCGCCGATCCGCAGGGATTCGCACCTCGCATCCGTTCGCGCGCCCGAATGCAGGACTTCGCATCGCTCTGCCTGCCCGTGAGCGAGCGACTGGCCGACACGACGCTCTGGTTCACCACCTCGGTGCTGATGGGGTCACAGGACGACGCCCGAGACGTGGTGCGCGCGGTCGCCAAGATCCACGCGCACCGGGGGGAACTCGCACCGCGTGGCTGAGATCGGCGATCCGTTCCCGCTCGTCGAGGCGACGCTCGCGGGAACTCTCGAGGGTCTCGGCTCTGTGGTGCTCGTCGTGAACGACCCTCCCTGGTCGCGCCTTGAGCACGAGGTGCCGCGGCCAGCCTCGGTGGTGGTGGCGTGGAACATGGACATCGACCACCTCGAGAAGGTCGCAGCGTTCGAACCCGACGGCGACGTGGTGGTGGGTCTCGGTGGGGGAACGGCGATGGACACCGCGAAGTTCCTGGCCTGGAGGTCCGGCCGTCCGTTGGTGCAGGTGCCCTCGATCACCTCGGTCGATGCCGGCTTCACTGACGCAGTCGGCGTGCGCGTCGACGGCAATGTGCGCTACGTCGGCAAGGTGCGCCCCGAACGGGTGGTGCTCGATCTCGATCTCGTGCGGAGCGCACCGCCTCATCTGAACCGTGCCGGTGTGGGTGACATCGTCTCGTGCGCGACGGGTCTCTTCGACTGGCGCCTCGCATCGGGTGGAGGAATCGGACATCGCTGGGACGAGGACTTGGCGGGTCTCGGGAACGAGCTCCTCGGTGAACTTGGTCGGCACGCCGGCGAGATCGCCCGGGTGAGTCCGGACGGCGTCAGGTTCCTCGCCCGCTCCTACCGCTCGATCGGTGCGGCCTGTGCCGGGGCGGGCCACAGTCGCTTCGAGGAGGGCTCGGAACATTTCTGGGCCTATGCCTACGAGTCGCTGACGGGTGCCCATCCCGTGCACGGTGAGATCATCGCATTCGCCGTGGTGGTGATGTCGCAGATCCAGGGAAACGAGGCCGAGAGATGGCGCGACCTCATCGCCGAGTGCCGTGTGCGCGCGCACCCGGACGACATCGGCATCACACGGGACGATTTCGACCGCACCTTCGCTGCGCTCAAGGGGTACGTGCGCGCACTGGATCTGGACCACAGCATCATCGACGAGGTCGATCTGGGACCCGCCACGGTGGCAGACGCCTGGGAGTTCGCCCGCGGGCTCCCGCGGCAGGCGAGCATCGGATGAAGTTCGCGATCTCGGGGTACGGATGGGCGGCGCGGATGCACGCCGAGGCGATCCGGCTCGCCGGGCACGACGTGGTCGGGGTCTCCGGTCCGCACGATGGGCGCCGCGGCACCTTCGCCGCAGCACACGGGTGCCGGGTGTCAAGCGCGGACACCGCCGAGATGCTGACCGAGTCCGGTGCTGATGCACTCGTGGTGTGCACCCCGAATGCGATCCACACGGCAGATGCGCTCGCGGCCGTCGACGCGGGTGTGCATGTGCTGGTGGAAAAGCCCGTGACCGTGACGATGGAGGAGTGCGAGGCGCTCGCGGTCCGTGCCGCTGCCCAATCCGTCACGGTCGGGGTCGGTCACATGTGGCGCCATCGCACCGAGGTGATCGCCCTGCGCGATCGGGTCGCCACGGGTGACCTCGGACGCGTGGTGCGCACCCACGGTTGGGGTGTCCACGCGGGGTGGGGGCCGTCGGGGTGGTTCACCGACCCGGTGCTCGCCGGGGGTGGCGCACTCATCGACATGGGCATCCATGCCATCGACACGGCGCGATTCCTGATCGGGGATCCCGAGCCCGTCCGTGTGACTGCATCGATCGGCTTCGGTGAGTTCAGTGACACGGTCGTCGACGACGACGGAATCGTGGTCATCGACTGGGACAACGGTGTGCGCAGCGTGGTCGAGTTCGGGTGGTGGCAGCCCGTCCTCGGTGGTCTCGAGGCCGACACACGCATCCACGGCACCGGCGGTTCGGCACAGATCTGGCCGGACTTCACCTCGTATGGACCGCACTACCAGCATTGCAGCGTGGGGATGTACACCGAGCAGATCCGCGACTTCGTCGAGGCATGTCGCACCGGACGCGATCCGATCGGCTCACTCGCGGTCGGCCGCACCGCGCTTGCGATCGTCCGCGACGCCTACGCCGCCGCCCGCTGAACCTCGCGGGGTCGAGTTCTGGTGCGACGCACCTCAGTGAGGGCGTGGCGTGCCGACACGCTCGAGCCATGCGCTGAGTCCCCCGAAGCGCACCATGCGGAATTCCTCCGCGGCGGCGAGCCCGTGTCGTTCCCCCGTGCGTGCCGCGCCGGCACGCACAAGTGGCTCCATGAGCGGGCGCACATCACCTGTCGCGAGGACGTCGTCGAGCATCGCCACGTCCCAGCCGCCGGACTCGGCCTGCAGTCGCAACTGGTGCGCGTAGTTGAGCATCATCGTGCGGTGGGCGCACGCCGCCCGCACCTTCGTGTCGAGCGTGGCGGAGATGTCGACGACATGGGTCACCTCGCCGACGGCCCGGCCGAAGTACCAGCGCTCGAAGCACCCGTGCGGGGCGAGTCCCTCGTCGAAGTGCTCGGGGTGGTGCTTGTCGAATTGGCTCGTCCAGAACGCCTCGTCGGTCGCGCGGGCGATCATCTTGTGGTCCTCGTTGTCCTCGGCGAACCGACCGTGGGGGTCGAAGGTGACGAGTGAGTGCGGTCGGTGGACGCGGATCTGTCTGATGATCTGCTCGCGGACGGTGGTCTCGCTCGCATCACCGAGTGTGTCGGTGGGCCATCCGAGCTCGACCACGTCGGCCACGCCCAGGATCGCCATCGCCTCGTCGAACTGTTGCTTGTTCTGCCTGATCGTGGTGGCCTCGTCGGTGTTCCATGAGTCCCACCGGTCGTCGGTGGCGCGCACCACGACGACGCGCCACCCCTCGAGGCTCCACCGTGCGACCGTGCCACCCAGAAACAGGGCCGGGTCGTCGGCGTGTGCCACGACCAGCAGGACCGTTCTCCCGCGCCCGTCGGAGAGATCGGCAAAGCCTGTCACCGACTCGACAGTACCGAGTGCCCCGTCAGGTCCCGAAGCGTGCCCGATGGGCCATCGTGCCGGTGATCCGTTGCCGCGGTTGCCTGCCCACGGAGGCTGGACGAGGCTCCAAGAGGCCCAGGCGCCCTCCCGTCGGTCCGGCCTGCGCTAGCCTGACACCGTTATGTGGCATGCTGTGCGTGAGCACACGGTCGATTGGGGGCAGTTGATGGCACGGGTATCGAGAATTCTCGCGGTTGCGACGGTCGCATTGGTCCTTGGGGCACCCGCCGAGGTGGGCGCGGAACGAGTGGCCACCGCGCAAAAGGTCACCGTCCAGCTCAATGGGGCCTGTGCCGACAAAAAAATGGTGGAAAAGAGCGGTGAGACCACCTGCACCGTGTCCGTCAAAGTGACACCGAGCTCTCCCAACCGAACCTTCACACTGCAGGAGCGTGAGCCCGGCCGGAGCGCTTCGTGGACCGTAACCGATAAGGAGAGGTCGAACCAAGGCCAGGTGACTTTTCGGTTCAGCGCGGTGATCGAGGAAGACGGTGACGAGTTCTACCGCGACGGTGCCTACAAGTTCAGGATCACGACAGGCAAAACCAGGAAGTTGCGATCACTCACGAGTGCCTCGTTCACCATCACGTTCGAGCCGGAATCCGACGACTCCGCTGACGAGGATGAGGACACCTCCACCGTGACGACGAAGCCGAAGACCACCACCCCTTCAAAGCCCAGCGGTGGGTCGACCGCCACGACGCCCACGACGCCTGGTGGCGGCCATTCGCCCACAGCGCCTGGTGGCGGCCATTCGCCCACAGCGCCTGGTGGCGGCCATTCGCCCACAGCGCCTGGTGGCGGCCATTCGCCCACAGCGCCTGGTGGCGGCACGACGCCCACCACGCCTGGTGGCATGCATGGTGGCGGGGCCTCGAGCAGCTGGTTCCCAGGCGGGGTTAGCGCGGCCCAGATGGGTGGATACTGCAGCGCCGGTGATCCTAATTACGCCACCGCCGCCGCCTGCTCGGGAGTCCAGAGCCAAAAGACCCTGACCGAGTTCAAAAACTTGATCAGTCCGTTGCCGAACGCGATGCCGAGTTACAGACGAAACGGCTTCTGCACCCAGGCGTTCATGGCAACGGGTGCCACGTTCGCGCAAGCCCAAACAAAGTGCACCGAGGCCGGCGCGCCCTCGATGTAGGGGTCGAGCCGCAGTGACGAAGCGATCGTGACGGCCCTGCGGGCAACACTGGCCACGCTGGTGGTGGGCGCGGGTCTCGCGGTCGGGGTGGGCCCGGCCCGGGCGGCGACTCTCGATTATCCCGCACCATTTTCGTATTTTCCCGTGTGCAAAACCGACAGCCAGGAGTTCTGCATCGAGAAGTTCGAGTTCACCGCGACGGGCGCAGCCACGCAGGACCTGACCTCGACGGCGGCCAGTTCGAGGACGAACCCGTATCTCGAGGTGTTCATCAGTCAGAACTACACCGGACCGTCGAAGACGCCGGGCCAGGGAAACCTGTTTCCTTCCCTCTCGATCAATTACCAGTACATCCCCGGCGTGAGTTGGAGCCCGCCTACGAAGCCCAAGACGTTGGACGGCATTCCCGACGGCGGTTACCGGACCGTCCTGCGAATGGGAGACTACGACCCGTCGTATCTGTTCCTGACGGGCAAGTACGAGGCATACACGGTGACCAAGGGATCCGACGGCTACTTCACCGTGGATCTCACCGTGAAGCCGACACCGGTCGCGTCCGTTGTGGAGTTAAACTCCGACAAGTCCGCCCTCAACGCGTGTGAGGCGGGTGACTGGGTGACCAACTGCGAGTCGAACTCGGCGTTCCGCCGGTACGTGCTCGCATCATTTGCGATGACGTCCGACGCTGCCGAGCGAGACCTGATGCGCGGAACATGGATCTCGACCAACGCCTCCACATTCAGCCTCGGGAAGGTCGATCTCGCCGCGGGAATCTTCGATGTCGCGGCCAAGGGCCCACATTATGTGCCCACAGATTTCGGGATTCCCGGCCTCACCACGGAGAACGGCAGGGAACTCACCCCGGCATTCTTCGAGATGTTCGTGACACTGCCCGCGGTGGCAAAGATGCTCAGCCAAGTCGCAGGACGGGACGTCTCGCTCGATCTCGCGAAGCAAGCCATCGCCGATCCGTCCAAGATCTTCGAGGGAACGATCGATGAGGCCGTGGCTGGACGAGTGACAGAGAAGACGCAGCAGCTCACGATGACGCCGGGTGATTCTGGTCTGCGCGTGAACTTCAACCTCACCCACTTCTCCGCGCCGAACCCGACCCTGAAGGTGCGCTCTTCATCGGCGCTCCAGACACTCACAGTGCTGCTGTCCAGTTCCTCTGGGGGCGGCACATCCGCTGGTGGGGGTTCGTCAGTCGGTGGCGGCACCACAGGTGGGGTAACAGGGCCAGTCGCGACGATCACCAAGAAAGGCTCCAAGGCGACGATCAAGGTGACCATGGCGAAGGCCGGGACGATCAAGATCTACCGCAAGTTGAAGGGCAAGATCACCCTCGTCAAGACGGTGAAGGCGAAAGCGGGCGCGAATTCGACCACGGTCGCCTACAGCAAGGGAGCGGTGTTCACGATCCGCAGTTCGACCGGCAAGATCATCGCGACCCTCAAGTAGCGGCAGCGGTGCGGGGGTGGTTCACGACGGGGAACTACCGTGCATGATCAGACGTCAGAGGGCGGAGAGGTGTTCGGAAGGCGGGCGCCATCGTTCCTGTTGGGGGTTCCATTGAAGAACATGCGGGCACTCGTTGTTGGTGTGGCCTTGGTGCTGGTCTCGGCGGCCTGTGGTTCGTCTGGGGAGCGGGCGGGCGATGTCGGGGAAGAGACCGAGAGGAACGCTGTCCTGGGCGCTGGTGGTCGACTATCAGTTGCTACGTTCGGCGGCACCGGCCCCGACATTGGCCGTTCGGTTGCTGTCGATAGTTCGGGCAACGTCTACACAACCGGTGGGTTCTCGGGCACGGTGGATTTTGATCCGGGTGACGGCACAGCGAATCTGGTCTCTAACGGATCCGAGGATGTGTTTGTGTCGAAGTTGGATGCGTCGGGGAACTTGGTGTGGGCAAAGAGCTTCGGCAGCACCGGACGCGACAATGGCTTGTCGGTTGCTGTCGATGGGTCGGGCAACGTCTACACAACCGGCTACTTCGGGGACCGCCAAATCGTGGATTTTGATCCGGGTGCCGGCCGAACAGAGCTGGTCTCTAACGGAAACGCCGATGTGTTTGTGTCGAAGTTGAATGCGTCGGGGAACTTGGTGTGGGCAAAGAGCTTCGGCAGCGTCGGCACCGACATTGGCTATTCGGTTGCGGTGGATGGGTCGGGCAACGTCTACACAACCGGCCCCTTCGCGGGCACGGTGGATTTTGATCCGGGTGCCGGCGCAACGAATCTGGTCTCTGCCGGAGACTTCGATGTGTTTGTGTCGAAGTTGAATGCGTCGGGGAACTTGGTGTGGGCAAAGAGCTTCGGCAGCACCAGCGCCGACATTGGCTATTCGGTTGCTGTCGATAGGTCGGGCAACGTCCACACAACCGGCTACTTCCAGGGCACGGCGGATTTTGATCCGGGTGCCGGCACAACGAATCTGGTCTCTAACGGAAACGCCGATGTGTTTGTGTCGAAGTTGAATGCGTCGGGGAACTTGGTGTGGGCAAAGAGCTTCGGCAGCGTCAGCACCGACGACGGTCGGTCGGTTGCTGTCGATGGGTCGGGCAACGTCTACACAACCGGCTACTTCAAGGACACGGCGGATTTTGATCCGGGTGGCAACACAGTGAATCTGGTCACTGCCGGCGACTCCGATGTGTTTGTGTCGAAGTTGAATGCGTCGGGGAACTTGGTGTGGGCAAAGAGCTTCGGCAGCACCGGACGCGACAATGGCTTGTCGGTTGCTGTGGATGGGTCGGGCAACGTCCACACAACCGGCTCCTTCGCGGGCACGGCGGATTTTGATCCGGGTGACGGCACAACGAATCTGGCCTGTGCTGCATGCCCCGATGTGTTTGTGTCGAAGTTGGATGCGTCGGGGAACTTGGTGTGGGCAAAGAGCTTCGGCGGCACCGGACGCGACGAGGGCAATTCGGTTGCTGTTGATGGGTCGGGCGACGTCTACATAACCGGCCAGTTCTCGGGCACGGCGGATTTTGATCCGGGTCCCGGCACGGCGAATCTGGTCTCTGCCGGACAAGGGGATGTGTTTGGGGTGAGAGTGTCCTCTGCGGGCCTAGTTGTCCTCGCATCACCGACGACAACCGCATCGCCGACGACAACCGCATCGCCGACGACGACCGCATCGCCGACGACGACCGCATCACCGACGACGACCGCATCGCCGACGACGACCGCATCGCCGACGACGACCGGATCGCCGACGGCGATCGCATCGCCGACGACGACCGCATCGCCGACAACGATCGCATCGCCGACAACGATCGCATCGCCGACGGCGACCGCATCGCCGAGGGCGACCGGATCGCCGACGACAACCGGATCGCCGACGACAACCGGATCGCCGACGACAACCGGATCGCCGACGACAACCGCATCGCC